>Ga0209712_10000007_pt1 | contig 488387 bp, 449 predicted proteins | sample ArcOceMetagenome_FD_187443 | JGI IMG/M metagenome (GOLD analysis project Ga0209712, IMG submission 187443) | Marine eukaryotic phytoplankton communities from Arctic Ocean - Arctic Ocean - Greenland ARC118M Metagenome (SPAdes) (version 2) | ecosystem: Environmental > Aquatic > Marine > Oceanic...
GCTTTTTAACCATAGCTACCTCTGTTGTTGGTGGTGTTGGTGCGGCTGGGGCTGCTGTTCCTTTTATTGCGTCTTGGAATCCAAGTGAGCGAGCTAAATCTGCGGGTGCGCCTGTAGAAGTAGATATAAGCAAACTTGAGCCAGGACAATTAATACGTGTCGAGTGGCGTGGTAAACCTGTATGGGTTGTATCACGAACCCCAAAAATGCTTGAGCAAATGAAAGAACATGAAGGTCAACTTCGTGATCCGCAATCGCAAGAGCCACAACAATTAGAATCATCAACAAATGACTACCGTTCATTACGTCCAGAGATTTTTGTCGCTGTAGGTATTTGTACGCATTTAGGATGTTCACCTAGCTTTTTACAAGGTGGCTTTGGTGAAAAAGTGGAAGGGACTGATGATGGTTTTTATTGTCCATGTCACGGTTCTAAATTTGATATGGCTGGCCGTGTTTTTCAATCGGTTCCAGCACCATTAAACTTAGAAATTCCACCATATACTTTTCTTGATGAAACCACTATTTTAGTGGGCGAAGAACAAGGGGTGGCCTAATGTTTGGTAAGATTATTGGTTGGATTGACGACAGAATCCCAATGACACGTGTTTGGAACATGCATATTGCACAGTATCCAGCACCTAAAAACTTTAACTTTTGGTACTTCTTTGGCTCATTAGCAATGTTAGTACTAGTTAACCAAATACTGACCGGTATTTGGCTAACAATGAACTACGTACCGTCTGCTGAAGGTGCATTTGCATCAATAGAATATATCATGCGTGATGTAGATTATGGCTGGTTACTGCGCTATCTGCATTCAACCGGTGCATCAGCATTCTTCATTGTTGTATACCTGCATATGTTCCGTGGCATGATCTACGGTTCTTACCAAAAACCACGTGAGTTACTGTGGTTGTTTGGTATGTTTATTTTCTTAGCCCTAATGGCTGAAGCATTCATGGGTTACTTATTACCATGGGGCCAAATGTCGTTCTGGGGTGCACAGGTAATCATTTCATTATTCGGGGCTATTCCTGTTATTGGTGATGACCTTACACTTTGGATCCGTGGTGACTACGTAATTTCTGGTGCAACGCTTAACCGCTTCTTTGCATTACACGTAATTGCACTGCCATTGGTTATTGTTATCTTAGTATTTTTACACATTGTTGCACTACACGAAGTGGGTTCTAATAACCCAGATGGTATTGATAACAAACGTAAAAAAGGCACGGTTCCTGAAGAAGATAAGCCTAAATTTAAGTTCCATGAATACTACACTGATAAAAAAGATATTATTGATGCGATTCCGTTCCACCCTTATTACACAGTAAAAGATATTGTGGGCGTGGTTGGTTTCTTAATCTTGTTCTGTTGGGTTGTGTTCTTTATGCCTGCTATGGGTGGTTTCTTTTTAGAGGCGCCAAACTTTGAAGCGGCGAACCCACTTAAAACACCGGAACATATATTCCCTGTTTGGTACTTCACGCCATTCTACGCAATCTTGCGCGCAATCCCTGATAAATTAATGGGTGTTGCAGCAATGGGTGCGTCAATTGTAGTACTTGCGTTATTACCTTGGATTGACCGTGGTTCAGTTCGCTCTGTTCGTTACCGTTGTGGTTTCCACAAATGGAACATTGCAGGCTTTGTTGTTACTTTTGTTCTTTTAGGTTGGGTTGGTGCTACACCGCAAACTGACTTTAAAACAATTGTTTCGCAAGTTTGTACTGTGACTTACTTTATGTTCTTCGTACTGTTATTTGTTTACAGTAAGAATGAAAAAACTAAGCCATTGCCTGAGAGGTTAACGAAATGATGAAAAAACTAATAATTGGTTTATTCGCTTTATCAGTAAATATGTTACCTGCAATGGCGGCAGGCCCGTCAGTTCCACTAATGGACGCGGGTAACGATATATCTGATCAGCCATCTTTGCAGCGCGGCGCTAAGTTGTTCATGAACTACTGTCTTGGTTGTCACCAAATGCAGTATCAGCGTTATGAACGTACTTTCCGTGATATTGGTATTCCAACGGAAGTTGGCCAAGAGCAGCTTATTTTTGATGGTTCAAAAGTAGGTAGCCATATTAAGAACTCAATGGCTAAAGATGATGCAGCAAAATGGTTTGGTGCGGCCCCGCCGGATTTAACTAATGTTGCACGTGTACGTGGAAGTGACTGGATTTACACGTACTTGAAATCATTTTATAAAGATGAGTCTCGTCCGTTTGGTGTAAATAATACGTTATTTCCATCAGTAGGTATGCCACATGTTCTACAAGAACTTCAGGGTGTTCCTACTCCTATAACTGAAGAAGTAACTGTTGATGGTGTAACAACTGTACATATCACAGGTACTGAAACAGATGGTTCAGGCGAGATGAGTGTAGATGAGTATGACCAAGCTGTTCGTGATTTAACGAATTTCCTAGAGTACGTAGGTGAACCTACTCGACTTGAATCGGAAGCGCTAGGTATTAAGGTAATTGGGTTCTTAGTTATCCTGTTTATCTTGGCATTTATGCTTAAGAAAGAATACTGGAGAGATGTTCATTAAGTTTGAACATATTTAAAGGTAATTTTGCAATAGGGGCTTAAGCCCCTATTGCTGTTTTAGTTATTTAATGGAGGTAGGCATGGCCGTAGCTGCCAATAAGCGCCCTGTAATGACCCTTTTCTCTGGGGCTAACTGTATGTATAGCCATCAAGTACGTATCGTACTTGCAGAAAAAGGTGTAAGTGTAGATATTCATTTGGCTGAAAAGGATAATCTGCCAGAAGCACTTCACGAAATTAACCCTTACGGTACAGTGCCAACACTGATTGACCGTGAGCTTGGTTTATATCAGGCAAATATCATCATGGAATACCTTGATGAACGTTTCCCTCATCCTCCACTAATGCCTGTTTACCCGGTAATGCGTGGTCGTAGCCGTTTAATGATGCACCGCATTGATACTGATTGGTACAGCTTAGCTGCTAAAATCAGCAATAACACATCAGATGCAGCACAAGCTCGTAAAGAGTTAACTGAGGCATTACTTGCAGTAGCTCCTATCTTTAGCGAAGCTCCTTACTTTATGAGTGAAGAGTTTAGCTTAGTAGATTGTTACTTAGCACCACTACTATGGCGTTTACCTGAGTTTGGTATTGAGCTTAATGGTGCAGGCTCTAAAGAGATGAAAGAGTACATGATCCGTTTATTCGAACGTGAATCATTCCAAGCCTCTTTAACTGAAGCTGAGCGTGAGATCCGTTTATAATGACGCCTAATCGTCCTTATTTATTACGTGCTTTTTTTGATTGGATAGTCGATAACGAATGTACGCCACATATTGTGGTGGACGCTGGTTTTGCGAATGTGCAAGTGCCTACACAATTTGTGCAAGATGGACAAATTGTGCTTAACATTAGCCCATCAGCAGTAACACAGTTTTCGTTAGACCTAACCCAACTTAGTTTTAACGCGCGTTTTGGCGGTCAGCCAATGCAAGTTTATGTACCTTTAGGTGCTGTGCTTGCAATTTACGCTCGTGAAAACGGCGAAGGTACAGTCTTTACTGCAGACGAGTTTGTAGAGGACGAAGACGAGTTTGATACAGGACTAGAAAGTGTTGATTCATCTGAGTATATAGATGAAACACCGCCAGAAAAACCTGAAAAGAAAAAAGGCTCACATTTACGTGTTATAAAATAATATGTAGATTACAAAAAAACCGCTTAAAAGCGGTTTTTTTATTGCTGTAATTTAGTGGCTTTTAATTAATATATTCAAATACTTTTACTACTCGCTCAACGCCCGACACATTACGTGCAATATCAACTGCACGATTAGCTTCATCTTGAGACACCAAGCCCATCAAATACACCTCAGCGTTTTCTGTAACCACTTTAATGTTATTGCTACTAATATCTTTAGCTGCTAGTAACTGTGCTTTTACCTTTGAGGTAAGCCACGAATCATGAGTTTGAGTTGTTATACCAATATTTGAACCAATACGAAGTTGGTTATGAATTTTACGAATGCCGGCAATCGCTTCTACGGTTATTTGTGCTTCGTTTTTCATTTCCTGATTAGCAACTTGACCAACAAGCAAAACAATACCATTGACACTTATAGCGTTAACTCGAGCAGACTTTTCTAGGCGTTCAACTTCACTAATAGCAATGCTAGCTTTAATTTCTATATTGTTATCATCGATTTGAGAGCCTATAGTGCGACGGTCGTTTGCAGCGGTTACTGCACTGGCAGTGCCGGCTACAACAGCTGCAGCACAGCCTTGTAATAATACAACGGTACCTAAAATAATAAGGGAGCGTTTAAACATAATTTTCATCCTGCGGGAAAAGCGTTAAATCTATAAGTTCACTTAAACAATGTAAGTTAGTTAAATGCGACTCTATAATACGGCTTGGACGTTTAGACGGTGTTCTTATTTCAACATCATTAGGGCCAAGTAAACCCACTAATTCACCGCCATCGTCACCGACCATTACAATGACCTTCATATCGCGTGTAAGTGCAGCTTCAACGGCTGAAATTACCTGCTTTTCATTGCCATTAATTGCTAATACCAATAGTAAGTCACCTTGCTGAGCGAATGCACGGATTTGACGGGCAAATGTATCGTGATCATCACTGTGATTGTTTTGTCCAAGATTTATATTTTCTTGTGACAAAGCAATAGCAGGCAAGCAAGGACGCTCTGTTTCGTAGTGATTGACCAATATACCCGCTATATGTTGCGCAAGCATATGACAGTTAGCTGTCCCGCAACAAATTAACTTATTACCGTTAATAAGGCTTTGTGCAATTGTGAACGCGGCCGATTCAAGCGCACTGGGAAGGACCTCTCCAGCGGCTATTTGAACTTGAATACTTTCTGTGAAAATTTTTTTTATTGTGTCTTGCATAGCCTACCAATTCTTTTTAGTATTTTTAAAATACGTTTTTAAGCCAATTATATGTAGGAGATGATTCTCCAGTTATGGCTACATAGTCAATTCTTAATGCCTGATTTGTTAAGTTTTTAGCTGCTAAGTAATGATGAATACTACGTTTAAGCCGTGCTTGTTTTTGAGCGCTGAGCGCATAATTAGCACCACCTCGAGCATTGTTTTTGCGAAACTTCACTTCCACAAAAACAAGGGTGTTACCCTCTTTCATAATAATATCGAGCTCACCAAAGGGGCAGTAATAATTACGTTCTATAGGTTTTAAACCTTGCGCTACTAGGTATTTTTGCGCTTGTAGTTCGTAATACTGACCTTTTTCACGACTATTTTGCCACAGCTCTTTAAACCACGACATGCCGCCCCCTTAATTTATCGTTTTTACACCGCTAGCCGATTGCATAAATAAGGGTACAGGGCGTTGTGTTTTTAACTGCACAGATTTAATTTGGCGATTAGTATATTGAGCCCAATCAAGTACGCGTTGTAGGTGACCATTACTATTAACTGATAACTTACCGCTCAAACCGATAAATTGATTGCCAGGCATTAAGCTCAACTGCCTAATATCGTTAATAACGAGTACTGCATCGTATGCCATGGCGAATAAGCGCTGGCTAATATCGGCTTGCTCGGGCCAAAGCAAATTATACTGCTCACGTAAGTTATGTTGTGTGATTTGTGAATTAAGCATCCAAGGTAATTCTGTGAAATACAGGCCGTCTAAATCGCCTTTGTCGGTTGAGTCAATTTGCTTACTGTGACTTTTTGAGCTCGCATACAGCGGAATTCGCTCTGAGAATGTACTCACATTTACATCAAGGTAGGGCTTAATTAAGCGTGTTTCTATTGCATCACCTAAAATATAAATTACATCAATATCACTGCGTGAGCGTGTTTCACTTTCAACTTCTTGCTTAAATAAGGCTTTTATTGTTTTTATACGCTCTTTAGATTGATCAACTTCTAATAAACTACTAATCGTTTTTGGCATGTCTTGATTGTTTTCATAAAAACCAATTTGAGGTTTAGTCTCGCTGTAGCGTTGCCATTGCTGATTAAAAAAATCAACTAAGCGCTGGCCATTCGTATTTTCTGGAGCGAGTAGCATGGGTTTTTGGTATCCCATAGCTAGAAAATGCTCTAAAGCTTGTTCAACTTCGTGCTCTGGGTTTAGGGCAAAATAGTAGTGTTGGAGCGAAATAGTGTCTCCATCGAATGTATTTAAATGCAACGTAGGAATATTGATAAGCGTTTCAGCTGCCGTAAGCTTATCTATGTTCGCTTTAAGTAGTGGCCCAACTACAAAGTCAGGGTTAATTTGGTCAAGTTTTGCTGCAATGTCTGCAGTACTTAAATTTTCATCAATAAAAATAGCTTCATTAATATTTTGTTTATCTAATGCGGCTAAAGCACCTGCTTTTAAGGCATCACCTAGGCGTTCGTTAGGACCTGATTGAGGGAATAACAAAACTAAGCGGTCAATATTCAAAGGTGCTAATTCAACAAAGTTTTCATCTTGTTTAGGTAACACGGCTCCAGCAGGGTGCCCCACGTAACGTCGTCGCCAGTTATTAATCGCTTGATCTAGCTCTACACCACTACTGGCATATACTTGGTGGTATAAAGCAAGATTTACCCAGCCTTGCTGAATAACTGAGCCACGGTTAAAACGCTCCAGCGCATAAGAAGAAAGCTGTTTTAGGTTATCCCATAACTGTTGGTCGAGTTGCGGTATATCAATATTATTCTTTGCAGATGTTTCTGATGCTCTAAAAAAATAGGGAGCTGCTTTTTTAGGGAAGTTTTGTGAGGCGTAAATACTGGCTGTTAAAAACTGATGCCATGCAAAGTGTTCAGGTTGTGTCAGCTCTCCATCTAGCGATTGTAAAATAATCAAAGACTGGTCATTTTTATTTTGTTGCTTTTGCGCGTAGGCGATGTAAAGACGATTTTGAGTTTGATCAACACTCGCTGTTAATTCTAGGTCGCTACCAATTTGCTCTAATAATGGCCAGTTTTTTTCAGAAATAGCTGAATCACGTGCGCTATACAATAATTGTATTTTATCTGCACCTTCGCGATTTACGGCCAATTGATAGATAGATTGAGCATTAGTCGCTTGATTTTTTAGCGCATTAGCACTGCTGCTGAAGTTATCGCTTTTTTTAATTGGTTTTTCGGTTGTGCTACACGCCGATAACCCTGACAATATAATTAATAGACCAACTAGTTTAAGTCGCACAATGATTTCCCAATACGTTAACGCGATTTGCTTATATTACTGACTGACGCAGGAGACCTCAATGTTAAATGAGGAGAATTCACATAAAATTGGCACTCTTTACGTTGTTGCCACCCCAATTGGCAATTATGACGACTTAAGTCAGCGTGCTATCGCGACATTATCGCAGGTTGACTTAATCGCTGCTGAAGACACTCGCCATACAGGTAAGCTCCTTAGCCATTTTGGTATTAAGGCAAAAACATTTGCATTACATGATCACAACGAAAAACAAAAAGCACAGCAAATTATCGATCAGCTTAATCAAGGATTAAATATTGCTTTAGTATCGGATGCAGGCACGCCACTCATTAGTGACCCTGGATATGCGGTTGTAAACTTATGTCGTGAGCAAGGGGCAAGCGTAACCCCAGTACCAGGTGCGTGCGCTGCTATAACCGCGGTGTGTTGTTCAGGGCTGCCTACCGATCGTTTTCAGTTTATTGGCTTTACGCCCGCTAAAAGTAAGGCTCGCCAAGATTTTTTTATCGATGCGGTTAACTCAAGTATTACCAGTATAATGTATGAAAGTACGCACCGTATTATGGCAAGTCTAGACGATTTAGAAACTGCACTTGGCAGTGAACAGCAGGTCGTATTTGCCAAAGAGCTAACTAAAACGTTCGAAACTTTTTTTAATGGCTCAGTGAGTGAGCTAAAGCAGTTTTTAACAGATGATCCCACTAAGCAACGCGGCGAAATAGTTCTCATGCTGCCGGGCAAACCTAAGGTGGTAGAAGACATTCCACCAGAGGCTCGTAAAATGTTGGCTCTACTTGAAAAAGAAATGCCAATGAAAAAGGCGTGCGGTGTTGTAGCTGAGTACTTTGGCATGAAAAAAAATGCACTATACAAAACAATTATTGAAGAAAAAGAGTAAATATTACTGCGCTTGGCTTTAGCGTCATGTATACTGCGCGCCGAGTCAGCCAAGATAATCGCTGCCTGTGACGAAAATGATCAGGGGGAGGAAAGTCCGGGCTCCACAGGGCAGAGTGCCAGCTAACGGCTGGGGGGCGTGAGCCCACGACAAGTGCAGCAGAGAGAAGACCGCCAACTTCGGTTGGTAAGGGTGAAAGGGTGCGGTAAGAGCGCACCGGGCCGCTAGTAATAGTCGGTTGCAAGGTAAACTCCACTCGGAGCAAGACCAAATAGGGTTCCTTATGGCGTGGCCCACGTTGGAACCGGGTAGGTTGCTTGAGCCATAGAGCGATTTATGGCCTAGACGAATGATTATCACTTTCTTCGGAAAGGACAAAACCCGGCTTATAGGGTGACTCATAAATTTCCATAACCGCCTGATTTTTCAGGCGGTTTTTGGAAACTTATTATAAGAAAAAGCAATTGTGACACCTAGTGTGCCACCGAATTGTGCCACCGCAAAGCAACGACCTCACCAAGAGGCCATTATGAAATCAGTTGCAGGTGCCGAATATTTATATATCCGCAAAGGTACATTTTACTTTCGATATAAACTTCCAAAATCCTTCTTAAAAAAAGATATTCGAATCTCTTTAAATACTCAGGATTTAAACCATGCCCTTGTTCTTATTAAATATTTAACTCCTACCGTCAACAACTTAATCTCTTTACCCCTATATCACAAAATGTCTGATAAACTACAAAAAGAACAAGTAATTAATGCGATTAAGCTGGATATGAAGAGACGACTTGAGCAACATCATATAGATCAAATTTTAGCTTCTGAAGAGGTGCTTTTTAAAGATAACCTCAATATTACTAACGCTTTAAGTCGTGTCCACCTTACTTCAGACACTTTAAGTGATCCAAGTATCAGTACAATTGGCGCAGAAACTAGGCAAATTTTCTTTGATTTGTGTCAGAAGTATGAAAATTTAAGCGATATGATTCAAAACGAACCTATTGAGTCTGACCCTGAATTACTCATCTTGGTTTCCTATGTATCTAAATTACTTCTGCTAATGAACAAGCGAAGCTTAAAAGAAGTCCATACTGATAAAAATATAGATGTTGAAGTACGCCACATGGCTCATATGATGCATTTATTCAATGGCGGTGAGTTAGAAGTAGACTCTCTAAATAAAGGTAGTTTTAACCTCAATAATGACGATGAAACCTACTATGGAGGTGCTGCTATTGAGCAGAATAACAATGTTTTTAAGATAAACCATTTAGCTGACAAATATGGGTTTGAAACCCCACTGAGCGCTATTAACTATAAAATATTCAATGAAAAGCTCATCAGCTCAGAATTATTGCTTAAAGAGTTAGCTGATGCTGTATTTAGCAAAGATACTATTAAGGTCAGAGAGATTGAAGGGTTGATAAAAAGCAACCTTACTAACAACCCTATAATCCTTCCTGAACAAGAATTAACACAGAATATAGAAATCAAACTATTTAGCAGTGTTTACCAAGAATTTTTAAACTTTAAAATTGAAAAAGAAAATCTTAGTGAGAAAATGCAAAAAGACTATGAGCGATGCCATACTGTTTGGCAATTATTAACTGAAGATGCCGACATTGCTTCATATGAACCTAAGGATATCGGTATTTTTATTGATCAGTGTTTTGATTTGCCAAAAATGAATGTAGCTCCGTTTAACAAAATGACTATGTCAGAGCGTGTAGCAGCAGATGTACCTGAAGATAAGCGTATTGCACCAAAGTCAGTGCAGGGCTATTACAAGTGGTTACAAAGTGTTTTTGCGTACGCTAAAAGGGATACAATCAGTTATATCAAACAGTCCCCTTGCACTATAAAAAGAGACTTTACTCAAAATAAGCGTGGGCCTTTTACTGATACTGAGTTAAGTTTATTTCAAGAATTTGCCTTAAAAGAAACGACAAGCTGGAAAAAATGGAGCCTATTACTTGCTATCTACACGGGTGCTAGAAGGGGGGAGCTTTTTCAGCTACGAGCAGAAGATATTAAAAAAGACCAAGATAGTGGCTTACATTATATACTGATTACTGATGAGCATGAGTCGCAGAAGGTGAAAACTGACAATGCCCGCAGAAGAATACCTGTTCATTCTAAACTTATCGAATATGGCTTTTTAGATTTTGTCAGCAGTACTCAAGGGCGCATACTGAATGGTATCGATAATAGAAACACTATCACATCTTGGTTTGGGAGGTTAATGTCACAATTAGATATTAGTTCAAAAACAGAATTAAATCATATCCGCTCTTTTCATAGTTTCAGACATTCATTCATTACAAAAATTAGAAATGAGAGCCAGCAGAGCCTAGACCTATATATACTTCAGCAGATCGTTGGCCATGAGTTATCTAATGGTGGTATTACAGATAATTATACACATCACACTGCATCAATAACCAAGCTTAGTAATGTTATCGAGGGTTATAAGCTGAATTTATGAGTTAGATCTCCTGTGGAAGAATATTAAGTTAATTTCTATTTTTCTTATAGCTTTTTAGCTTTTTCTGTAGCTGTTTTATTTTAGTGGTGTTCTGATTCATTTGATCAAAAATCTTATTTAACGCCTCTTTAAACTCTGTTCTACCGGCCTCTTTTGGGACGAATTCAAATATTTCATCAGTGGAGTCATCTTTGGGGAATTTACTGATTAATTGTGAAATACTTTTTAAAGTATCGTCATCTATAAAAATAGTTTTCCCACCTTGATTTGAAGATAATTTACGGCAGTTATTTTTCCATTTTTTATATATGTCTGTAGGTAAGTTTAAGACAAATTCACGAAGCTCTCCAAGGTAAGTTTCCAAAGCCTCCATATCCACCTTACCTTTTTTACGTATCCTCTTTAATACCATTTCGTCTTTTTTATTATAACTTTTTAAAGTGAATTTGGTTTTAATTTCCATCTTCTTAGCTAGTACTTGCTCTAAATTTTTAGCATAGGCTTCGTCTGAAGGTGAGCGTTTTAGTTGATCTAATAACACCTCAGAAAAAAGTAATAAATGCGCATATGGTACTTTTCTTTTGCTCATACTAGCCCTAGATTGATTTGGTTCCCTCACATAATTCTACATAAACATAATGCAGTTTACACTTTTATTATTGTCATTGTTGTTAACGTGAATTCATGTTTAAAAGTCATGCTTTCACGCTTCACACTCATGCTTTCACGTGTTGGTGGCTAGTGAAATTAAAAGTGTAAACTTTTATGAGTATTGCATAAAACATACTACAGGTATTGATACTTGCTCATGTAATACAGCAGAGCATCATTAATCAATACATAGCTAACAATACATTATATAGAGTGGTTTATGAATATTAAAAACACATCATTAGCAAATGAGAAAAGTCATCATTATCAGAAAAACATACAGAATATAGACCTGTTTTTAAAGGGTAATCATTATAAAGATAATGCCATAGTAAGTGATATCCTTATGCAAAAAGTGTTTGCAATGGCGCAAGATAAATTGCTTTTTGCTATGACTAAATTTCCTGAAAAATATTTAGAACTTGATTGCGATAAGCTAAGCTTCAATTTCAAAGTTTCTTATGCTGATTATAAACAATTATCCAATCAGATATGTAAAATTAAAACTGCGAAGAGGCAGGAGATACTTAGGATTAAGATCTATCCAGTTGATGATAACAGCCCCATTAAAAAACTTGGAAACTTACTTGTATACAAAAGATGTGACTTGTCGTTAGTGACAAATCTTAAAAATAGCGTTAGCGTTTTTTTAGGGATGCGAACAGGTAAACAATATGGATTGAGGGTAGAGTTCACGCCATCAAAATTTAGTGATGATGAGTTAAATACAATCTTTTATCATATCCAAACTGTATTGGGTAAAACACGATACAAGCAATTGATGATTTCAGCTAAAGTAAGTAGAGTTGATATTGGTTGTAATCTAGTTGGGATCTATAAACCTATCATAGCACTGCTCCCAAAGTACAAATCTATTAGGACTTGTAATAGCTACCCCAATAGAGATAAATGCCCACATAGGTATCGTAAAAATAGTTTCATTGTAACTGAAAGCTATTACTGCGGCTCGATGAAATCAAGCCATTGTGTTGTTTATGACAAAGGTTTAGAAAGTGGGAAAAAAGTAGTAGGACACACAAAGCCTATTACTAGAATAGAATATCGTTATTTAGTGCATAAAAGTGGGAAATCATTAAAGCTAAATGGTTTGGCTTCGCTTGAACCCAAACTGCAAAATTATTGGTTTATAGCTCCTTGGGTTTTTAAACGTCTGACAAAAGAAACAATTCATATTCTTATATGTAACCAAGGGCTCAGTTCAATTAAAGAGGGGTGGCTGCTTGCGAGGCATGAGCTTATAGAAACCTCATCACAGTTAAAAGGTGCAACAAAAAAGCGTAAAGCAAGATACTCAATTAAAAATAGTTGGCTTAAAGAAAATCAGGCAAAAATCTTAAATCGATATCGAGATATTTTGATTAATCCAAAAAGGTAATGTTGAACTGAATAAACTTTAACTTGATCTGTCAGATTAGATCAGTATGGCTCAACCAAATCTGACAGTTGCGTTTGTGCCATAAGTGGCTGCTTGTCCCTCGCTTGTTTCTTCTTCAAAACAATATACTAATTAAACGTACGGGCTGTTTTGGCACTTAAAGGTCGTTAAGGCTATCACAATGTCCATATTGAAGTACTTCTTTGTGATATTTAGCTCTATCTTTATATAATGACACTATGCGAATATAGTGTTATCCAATGTTTTCAAGGAAGTAAAATGCCACCCAATAAACTTAATATTATAGTATATGTTGCGATGATTTTGTTACTAGCCAGTTGTTCAGCTCCAGTTACAAAACAACTTTCTCAGGACACTTTTGTTGTATTTAAAGAAGACCGTAAAGGTATATTTGGTTCAAGCTCAGCACTCAAGCAAGAAGTCATGAATGAAGTTCATAGAATAGCCGAACAAAATGGTGGAAAAGCAGTTGAAATATCATCTTACTATCACCCTGTTGGAATACTTGGTGACTGGGCAAGTTATAAATATGAATTCCGAATAGTTAAACCTGATGCATTTATGACTCCCTATAGAGCATCTACAATATCATTAAGGTGCCTTTCAGAAGTCGCAATAGATTATGATAGTGGTAAGGGTGATGTCGCTCAATTATCTGAGGCCATAGTGAATCGTTGCAGTGAAGAGTGCATTGATAATCAATTATCGGCTAACAACCATCCGTACTCTTTTTATAACAATTACTACCAAAAATGTTCAAGTATGGCAAAAGATATCATTTATAGAATGAGAAGCATCAAACGAAATGGAGGCGAAACAAATAGATTTGATCAATATCTATTTCTAAAGCGGTCTCACGATATGCATTATAAAAACATTTTTAGTGTAATAGATGATACTAAGCGTTTAGAGTTATCATTCCAATGTCAAATCGGAAAGCGTTCCGCTGAAATAAACTCCCATAGTATCAATTTAAGTGCTATTGATTCCGTAATGTGGCCTGATTATAAAACTGAAGATGTAGTTAAAGTTGATATTAATGGAGTTGAAACTGTAGGTATTTCATCAAGTAACGGCGAAGAAATTGAATTCCCTAATGTAGATGTTACAAGGTTAATAACAAACACCGATAAAATAAATGTTTCTTTTAAACAAAAAAGTTTTAAATTTTCAACTTTAGGGAAAGAGGTAGTAGATAAAATAAGAAAAGAATGCCAACTATAGTGTCTAATAGAGCTATATTTATAATAAACGGTCGCTATGTTTATCAAAAGGCATGGATTTCAGCTAATGCGTAAATATCCAAAGACGTGCTTGCTCAAACTTCCTTTATTCATTCATAGCTGCCTGTTAGGTGTTCAGTAAACTATGAAAGCCCAGTGAGCTCTAAACTTATTCGTTAAAATTGTCAGCTTAGATATTATGAACTACTAGACATTACATCTCATACAGCGCATTTTGACTTTGCTTAATCTAAAATTTGATAAAGGTCATGTTAATCTCTATTAACATGACCTTTTATATTTCGCATGAAAGAAAGTTTAATTATCAGTCATTCTCTTAGCTATCACCTCTAATTCATCTTGTGAAAGACGGCCATTAGACCAGCCTTGCGCAAATGGGATGGTGTTTGACGTCGGAAGCTGATCTGCACTTAGATCTCGGATTCTAATTCTTGAAGGCAGAGCTGCCCCTTCTCCGACAAATATGGCTTCTTGCTGTGATAGGATTGGCAAAGCACCTACCATGCCAGATAAACCATCAGGTAGGAAACGGGCAACGTGCTGTTGATCTGCTGAATTAGTTAGGCGAAGTACTACCCATGTGCCACATTGAGAAATAACTGTGCTATCAACATCAGCAGGGCGCTGACTAACAAGCATTAATCCTATTCCATACTTTCTCCCCTCTCTGGCTATTCGGCGTATAGCCTCCTGAGCCGCAGCATATTGTGCTTCACCTTTATCAGGGACATACCTATGTGCTTCTTCACATACAAATAAAAGAGGATCTTTTTCTTTTTCATTCTGTGTTTGAAATACTTTGTATTGGAATAATAGGCGAGCAATTAGGGCTGTAAGTGGACCAGCGACTTCGTTTGGTAGCCCTGATATATCAATTATACGTATATCTTTTCGGGCCACTTGTGGGGTGCCCACGAACTGGTTCAAAACTTCATACAGTTTTATTTCTTTATCGTCAGAGAGCCAGTTGTTCATCATGAATGACAGTCTTGTATCTCTACGAAGTACTTTTAACTTATCTAGTACCGATGGGACTGGGGATTTTGCTAGATCTGAAAGTGTTAGTGATTCATGCTTAGTTTTATTTATCCTACCACCCTGAATGTATTTAATATGATTGATGAATTCATCTAAACAAAACGGTCTAGGCTTATCCCTGTCAAATTCAAAGAGTTCGGAGCTTTCATGCCCATCGCAAAGCAATGGTTCGTCTAAGCTTTCTAGGTTATTAAATACTTCAGTCCCAAACTCTGTTGGGGCTGGTTTAACTATACCAGCTGCTACCATCCGAGCATGAGCTAATGCCTTTTGCACAACATTATTTTGACTTGTAGCGCTATGTTCCGTTTTACCAATAATAAGATTAGTAAATTCGTCTGAAGACATCAGCCAATAAGGTAGCTTAATTTCTATTTGGTCATCTGTATCAGTAATTAATCCATAAGCACGATATAATACTGCCCGCTCTTTAAAAGCAGAACTATACTCTCCGTGTGGATCAATTATGATTACTTGGGGGGATAGCTCTGTCTCATTTACTTGATGGGACAGCACACTATGAATGATTGCAGCTACGGTTCCAGATTTACCTGAACCGGTTGAGCCTAGAACTGCACAGTGCATACCAAACATTTTATTGATATCAGCACGACAAGTTGTAGACTCAGAAGCACTATAAGAAGCAAAAGGAACGAGAGGGGTGGCAATAAGGTTTGTTTCACCTTCAGCTGAGCTGTAGACATTACCAACTTCTTCATTAGTTAGTAAGTAGACCCCCTGCTGAGGTAGTGGGTATGTCTTTATTCCTCTCCTAAAAGATAACTTTTTTTCAGAACTATTCCAACTTCCTTCGGCTAATAACTGTACTTCCATTAACCTTTGATCAGCATCTGCACTAATCGGAGTTCCTAGCTCGAGCAATTCTTCAGATCTCATTCTCAGCATTGTTACTAATCCGAAAATGACTTTTCTGCCATAGTGAATTTTTACCATACTACCTATTTGACCAATAGGATAAACTCGCCCATTAAATGTTCTTGATAATTCTGCAACTTTGTTGGAAATTTCAACTTTTATCGTAGTCCCTGAAACCTCCACAACTTGACCAATTCTTAATTCATCATTTGGTATAAACATTAGACTTCACACCCATTCTTTAAGATTGATGTCATTCCGTCAAATGTCCACCAAAAATCATCGCCTTCCTTTCGCTTAATAGGTGCATCGTTACCTACATATAAGCCTTTAGAAGATACTATCAAAACTCTTCGGCCATATTCCTTCGAGCGCCACCTATTCAAACATTCAGGAATTTCTGTTGAGCACTCGACGAATGCAACAATTACGGTTTTATTTGCTTCTTTGTTTAAGGCAAATTCAATTTCGTTATTTATATGATCATCACCAAAACTATACCCACAGATAGCTAAAACATTACTATTTTCTGAGTTTAGTGTTTTTCTAAATAAATCGAATTGTGTAGAGAATGGGTCTTGTTGTGTTGCAATATATTTAGTTGCTTGTGGGTAAATAAGTACTCTACGGGCCGTATTAGGGTAAGTGTCATTATCTCTAACACGCCATACATAACCTTTCTCACATAGGTACCAGTCGATTGAGCCATGCATTTTTATTAGGTGGGCTCTGTAGCCAGACAGCGGTAGATTATCTCCATACTTTAATGTTCTGTGAGCAACAGCTCCTCCCGAAAACCCATCCCAGTATGAGACTCTTTGTAAGGCTAATGCATCTTCTATTAAAGTATCGTAGTTAGTGGTAAAAAGATTAATGGGTTTGCGCCGCTCGAATATTCCCGCAGATGAGTAATTAAATAGCGCATCGATAAAATTCTGGTGTGAAGCAATACAAACAATTGGATCCGATGGAGTGCCTTCTAATTTAGTATTACCATTTTCATCCTCGACATAGCCTGATTTTATTGTTTTAGATATGCTCGAAATTATTAAGGAGTGAGCACTTTCTAAATCAGCAAGCTCTATTGTAACTCCATTTATATAGACTTTTTTTTCTTTGTTTCTTTCAGCTAAAGCAGCATAATCGCCCAGATGACTTAATAAGTGTTCTATATGGCTATTTTCGGGTAACTCGTCCATCAATGGAACTAAGATGTCATCATAGACTTCTTTATTAAGTTCTTTTATCTCTTTCTTTACTTTATTTGTTAATGGGTACATCAATGGAAGATTGGCGTCGTAACTAATGCCGGCACCTAGTAACCAGTTAAATTCACTACATTTTAAATGATCTTCTAGTTGCAAGAGCATTTCATTTGTAACCATTTCTAATCCTTTTCTTTTTAATGACCGTTACTTTTATAAGAAGTGAGACATAAAAGTCTAGCTAGCTTTAAAGTTGTATTGTCTTAATACGATGTAATCCAATCCGCTACACCAAATAACAGGCTTTCCTGTAGATGCTATATAACAATTACCTATAATTAATGCGTGGCAACCTTCTAGAAGCTCAAGTGATTCTTTAACCTTAAAATATTGTCTAAATTCATCTGTTATTTCAGGACTAATAGCAACGCTTAGCCCATCAGTTCTATTCCCTGCGTTGAGCCATAATCTCCCATCAGAGGTAAAACCAGCATCACTAATAAAGCCCCAATAGATACGATTTTTATCATGTAAGTTTTGGTTAACACTTTTAAAGTTAACGAATAGCTCATTAGCTGTTTGAGGCAGACCCTTAAACGGTGTGTTAGGAATTGTGACTTTTGTCTCGGATGAGTAAAGCTTATCTGAACGAACTAGTTTATATAGGGTATTTTTCAATGATAGGTGCGCAGGAAAATCTTTACCATTAGAGTTAGTTACTTGAATTCTTGATGGTTTTTGGCCGCTAGGGGGATGATGTAGAGGTTCTGGTGTCTCAATATCAATCTTATAATCTTTTTCAGTGCCTAAGTTTAAAGTAATTCCACTATCAGGGCTTCTTGTTGGTTCAGTGCCATTGCCATCGCCATCATCAATTAATTCATAACTAGTAGCTGCAATACAGTCTTCTAAGTGATGCGCACAAAAATGGGGCACTTTCTGCCCATAACTGGCTTTTCTAAACCAAGCATCTCCTCCGCAAGATATGCACTTTAGATTTCTTCGCATTGTTACGATATTTTTTTCACCAAGAGCTAAAAAATTATCTGCGTTCCATTCTTTATTATCAATTGTACAAAATGCGACTTCCATGTTGTCATCTTAAAAATTCTATTTAATATAATCTAAATCATTGAATCTTTATAATCCACCTTTTTAGCTTAAATTTTATGCATTTATGAAAGGTGCAAAAAATGAGGTTAACTTTTTAAGTTAGTTAGTGCTAACTATTTAGCTCAATAAATTGGAGCTAAATATGAAAAACACAAACCCAATAAGAGTGTATCTTGATAGATTGGCCATTTCTGGTCGAAGATCAGCAATCTCTCAATTAAATGAGGCTAAGAAAGTATTTGAATGGAATGACTCAATTGATTTATTGCCTTTTCACTTATTGACTTATGGGCAGCTCGAAAGCTTAAAGCTGCACTTTAGTGAACAAGGCAAGTCTGCTAGAACGATAAATCATGCTTTACAGATAATAAAAGGTGTTGCAGATACAGCATTTAAATTAGATGTGATTGACCATAGAGCTATGATGCGTATTAAATCTGTGCCTAGCATTAAAGGCAAAGTGATTGAAAAGGGTAAGGCTCTTACTCACGCTCAGGCTAACCTATTATTAAGTAGCCTTTCAAAGGTTGTCTCAAAAGTAGGGGTAAGGAATCATGCTATTATATCCATTATGCTATCCACAGGCTTACGCCGTTCGGAGTTGTGTAGCCTCCAGCTAAACGATTATTGTCCCGAATCCCACATTATTTTAATCGAGAAAGGTAAGGGGGGAAAGGGCAGACAACAATTTTTGCCTGATTGGGCTGAGTCAGTTTTAGATAAATGGCTTAGCTTACGAGGCAACAAAAAGGGGCCTTTATTTACTAAGCAAGGCAAAGGTGTTCAGCCTCTTACCTCAGATGCCTTATATCTTATAGTTACTAAGAAAACGAAAAAGATTCTAGGCCAAGTTTTTACTCCCCATGATTTACGTCGGACTTTCATAACACGGTTATTAAACTTAAACGTAGATCTCCTTACTGTCAGCAAAATGGCGGGTCATGCAAATGTAACTACTACACAGCTATATGACAAAAGAGGCATTGAGACTCAGAGGCAAGCTGCATTAGCTTTAAGCTATGGAGCTTCGTCATTATGAGTTTAGGGCGAGAATTATATGAATTAGGTTCGAACTTTTCGTTTAGGCTTTTGAATAGCTCATTATTTGATAAAAACGTATTGATAGGCTTGAAGCCTATTACGATTCGTAGCATCACTGGTAAGGCGTTTAGCTATCCTCAAAGTAACTCACAAGAATACACCGAAGCGGTATATAAGCACTTTAAAAGTGTAAACTCTAAGGTAAGAGCTATGACATTGCTAGAGAAGAATTGTCATATATTAAGGAAGACGCTTCAGTTACCTAAAGAATCTGTAAATCTTCTAGCCTTAATAGTAGTAAACAGCCTTAACCCTGCATTTAATGAACTACTGGAAACACACCAAGGCCTAAGCGACAACGTATTACATCAGTTGCTCTCTGAGGCTTTAAATGTTGACTACCTTACATTGAAGAGCACTTTTGAAAATTTAGCTGAGAGCGGATTATGGAGCAGTTCAATATACGATAGTGAAGATATGCTCCAAATACATAGTGGCTTTGCAAAAGCATTAGCTGGCAAGCACGCCCGTGATTTCTCTGACTTGATTTCAAATGTCGTGACCCTATCAAGCAAGCCTGATTTGAGGCTATCAGATTTCGAACATTTAGATTCTGATGTGCCTTTTGCTTTCAGTCGCGGTATTGATGAGATGCCTAAGAGTGGGGTAAATATTCTGTTACATGGGGCTGCTGGAGTAGGTAAAACTCAATATGCAAAACTGTTAGTGAATCAAATAAATGCTAATTTATACGAAGTAAAAGCAAAGGGGGGAGATTTGAGTAGCCCTGACGATGAGCTAGACTCTCGCCAAAGCAGTACTCAGCTTAGACTACAGTATTTAAAGATGGCTTATCGCTTATTTGAATCTCAAAGTGATGCTTGGCTACTTATTGATGAATGTGAAGATATCTTTGCATCATTTAGTTTAAGTACACGAATCTCAAAAGATAGGTTACATCAACTTCTTGAGGTTAATGCTGTTCCCACTATATGGATAACTAATCACCCTGAGAATATACCCATTAGTTGCTTAAGGCGATTTAGTCTTGTTGTTGAATTGCCTAACCTACCGACTGATGGGAAGTTTGATATGGTATCAAATTGCTTTAAAGGATTGAGGCTATCCAAGGGATTTAAGGAAAAGCTAGCTCATTCAGAAGCAGCTACCCCTGCATTATTAGAGAATGCGGCAACGCTGTGCAAAACTTGTAATGTTAAAGGTGCAGTGGCTGAAGAGTACACTAATACTTACTTAACAGAAATTTTGAAGCTAACTAATGAGCCTTTAGAAGCCCTAGTTTATAAGCCCGAATTAGTATTTGATCCAGCATACTGTAATTTGAAAGGCGATCTTCACTCATTAACTGATATAACTAAGACGATTGAAAGACACCCTGAGGCTCGTATTTTATTATTTGGGCCACCAGGCACTGGTAAGTCAGCTTTTGTTGACTATGTGTGCAGGGAGAACGATTTGGGCTTAGTAACAGTTAAGGCATCTGACGTGTTAGGCAAGTATGTCGGCGAGAGTGAAGGAAATATTGCTAGGCTTTTCGAAAAGGCTAGTAATGAAGATAAGGCATTATTAATAGATGAAGCTGATAGCCTTTTAACGTCACGTGAGGGAGCTACTAAGTCATGGGAAGTGAGCCAAGTAAATGAGCTACTAATGCAGATTGAGCGATTCCAAAACCCTTTATTCATAGTTACTAATCATTTCAAGGCACTAGATAAGGCACTGCTTAGACGAATTGACTTTAAGATCGAATTGCAGGCATTGAAGCATCAGCAGGCTATTAGTTTGTTTGAGGAGGTTGTTGGGGTTGAATTGGATATGGAGAGTAAGAACCTGTTAAATCAAATGACATGCTTAACAGCTGGTGACTTCGCTATATTAGCAAGAAGACTTCGTTTTAAAAATAAAAAATATAGTGAAAGCAAGTTAAATATCATATCTTCTCTCGGTATTCTCGAAGAAGAGCATAAATATAAGAAGCCAAAACGAAATATTGGTTTTCATCACTAATTCTGCCGTAAATCGTTGATGTTTAAATTTTCCTCTTGGATTTCCATAGGGAGTTTTATTCCGCAAAATGACGCACTCAAAGTTCAGTTTCCATTTTTATGATGGTAACATGTACAAATATACAGTAAGGCAGTTTTAGTATGACAACGAGTACATTACCAAGCAATAATTTAAACGATTTAGTTTACTTAGTAGATCAAATTAGAGAGCAAGCTAATGGTTTATTGGACGAGGAAAGTAGGGGGAAAAAAGGTCAGTTTATGACGCCTGCTTCAGCTGCTCAGCTTCTAGCTAAGATGTTTAGAAACCTTAGCGGAGACCTTAAAATACTTGATGCTGGTGCAGGTGTTGGCTCTTTAACTGCTGCTCTTGTAGAGCGTTCTTTAAGTGAATTTCAACCAACTTCCTTATATGTCAATGCATGGGAATTAGAAGGTGTATTGGTTGAAAACTTAAATAAATCATTTTTGCACTGCCAAGAAGCCTGTGCAGATTTAGACGTTATTTGGGGGTCGCAAATTAACCAAATCGATTTCATTCAAAGTGCGGCTGACATATTAAAAGCTCGGGCATCAGGTCATGAGGCGGCTACATTCAATAAAGCAATTTTAAATCCTCCTTATCTTAAAATTGCAGCCTCAAGCATTGAGCGTCAAAATTTACGTAGTGTTGGAGTAGAAACAGGTAATTTGTATTCGTCCTTTGTTGCGCTATCTTTGATGCTTCTTGAAGATGGTGGTGAGCTGGTCGCAATAACTCCTCGTAGTTTTTGTAATGGCCCTTACTTTACCGATTTTCGAAGAGTACTACTCGACAATAACAATTTGAGTAAGCTTCATGTATTTGAAAGTCGCACTAAAGCTTTCAAGGGAGACAAGGTTCTTCAAGAAAATATTGTTTTTCATATTATTAAAGGTGAAAAACAAGGTCGAGTGGAAATTACGTCAAGTAATTGCGCCGAAGACCATGAGCCAAATACTCGAATAGCTGAGTTTAATGAGGTTGTTAACTCTAATAACCCTGACCGTTTTATTCATATTGTTACAAACGATGAACAAGCCGAAATTGCAAAACTTATAGGAGGTATGCCTTGCTCATTAGTTGATTTAGGTATTAGCGCAAGTACTGGCAAAGTTGTTGATTTTCGTACGAGATCAAATCTACGCCATGACCCTGAAGATGGGACTGTTCCACTTATTTATCCCATGCATTTTAATAATTGCATGATTGAGTATCCCGTTGAAAGTAAGAAAAAGCCTAATGCCATCCTTCTTAATGATGATACGCAAAAATTATTAGTTCCAAATGGTATCTATGTATTGACTAAGCGTTTATCATCTAAGGAAGAAACTCGCCGTATTGTTGCTGGTTTATACTCCCCCGAATTGGCTGATGTTGAGCTGGTTGGCTTTGAAAATAAGACTAATTACTTTCATGCTGATGGGAAGCCACTAGAAGCAAGCTTAGCTAAAGGACTTTGGGTTTACTTAAATAGCAATTTTGTTGATCAATACTTTCGTCAATTTAATGGACATACTCAAGTAAATGCTACGGATTTGCGCACACTTCGCTACCCGAGTCGTGAGCAATTAATTTGTATAGGTCAAAAGGTTAAAAAATTTGACCAAGAGACATTCAACTTTCTTATAGAACAGTTATTACATAAGTAGTGAGACATATGCCTTGCTTAAATTTTATGTCAGTTAAACAAGGCATTAAAAGCTATTTATTATTGTTGAATGAGGATATTTCTAGAGGGGTCTTCTAGTATCCACATGTAAGAACCGTTTGCTAAATTTTTTAAAACTGATTGGCGTTCCGCAGCTTTTTTCCACGTAGGGTAGGTAGTAGTAAAGCCAACCCCTGACTTTCCATTACGTGTAGAAAAGTCTTGTAGGCTCTGCATTTTATGGATGTCTACTTCCCCATCACTAGTCACGGCTTCGATAACCCACAAGGAGTCATCAGATGGGCTCCATAATAATACATCAGGCATTGAGTCTTGAATTGTTATAGCTATACCCGCTTTATCCAATACTTCTTTTTGAGAGTCAGTAATACGGTCCCCATCACCGTCATCAATATAAATGACCTGATAATTAGTCAGGAAACGAGAGGCGTAGAGTTCATAACTAGCTTTAATTAATTGCGCATGAGGGCTATCTATTGAATTGGCTGTATTCTGTGCTTGAGCAGCTTGAAGAGCTAATCTTTCTCTTTGAATATCTACTCGCATCCAATCCCAAGCTAAGTTTCTCCATTGAGAGTCGGAAGCTTGAAGAATCGTTGTAAATTCTGGAGCAAGACGGTAAGCGGAGTTTGACGATTTTGCTATTGGATGACCTGCTTTGAATATTTTATCACTAGAGTCAAAGTAAACCTTCTCAATTGCACCTATTTCCCATAGTGGTTTAAGCCAATAGTCTCGGCCTTCGCGGTCAAGTTTAATATTGTTACCGCGCTGTAAGATACCTACATGGGTCCCAATATGAGCAACTGAGGCGCCGTCACAAAACCTATAACCATTTCGAGCAGCTTTTGTATACCAACTGGTTTCATCGCACAGCAATGCATAAACCACATCAATCATGTTTTCTGTATGACGATCCATTTCACGTAGTACTTCAGCCACTCGTTGCTTGGTGACACCCTGATATATATCAGGAATAATGTTTACACCATTTTTTTTAGCTTCATTTCTTCGCTCAATTGCTTGATCTTCTATTCCCATATTTGTACCTCCTTTTTATTAACTAGGCTATATTAAGGGTATTGCTTGAATATATCTATGGTCAAAACAATTAGTGGTGATTGGCTTTTATCATGGAACCTAAAAACTTTACTTTTAAATACATCATTAATTTCTTAGGTTGCAATGTGTGCCACCTAGTGTGACACTCACAACTTCTATATAACTTAAGTCGTTGTCTTAATTAAGGTTCGATAGTTTGCTTGTCAGCTTATAGGCTGACTCACTCATTCAATAAAAAGCCCGCAGTTAACGCTGCGGGCTTTTTTGCATCTAAATTTTATTAACTTAAATAATATTCTTTCCTTGTTCAGGATCCCTTGACTGCTCTGCCTGTTCGCGTATTTCGTCAGTATCACTGCTTACATCGTTAAGTGTTTCGGTTTGCTCGTGGGTTTCCGGTGGTTTCTTTTCATTTAAACGCTCTTTTACTGCTGAGCTTGAAAAGTCCTCGCCAGAGGCATTTAATAAAATCCGTTCTCTAGCATCATCCGGCATACTTATATTTTGCTCAGTAAATTCATTAACTAGTTCACGCATAAGCTGAGAGCTTACTTTAAGTGGGCTATGCTGCTCGCCATTAACCCAAAAATATAAAATAAAGTTTATTGTTGATGAGCCTAAATTTTTTATAAGTACTTGTGCTGGGGGATCGTTTAATACGGCCGTTTGTTTGTTTGCTATATTTAGAGCAAGCGTTTGCGCGCTGCGTATGTCGTTATCGTAACCTATACCTATTTCCACTTTACCGCGCATTTTGGGGTTGGCCGTTAAATTTTTGATGGTATTTTTATATACCGTAGCATTTGGAATTTGAATGTGATTACCATCGTAATCAACAAGCGTTGTGGCACGGGCCGTTACTTTTTTTATAACGCCTAAACGTCCATCTACTTCAATTACATCGTCTATTTTAAACGGGCGTTGCACACTTAAGAGTAAGCTTGCGATAAAGTTCTCAGCAATGTCTCTAAAAGCAAAGCCTAATATTAAGCCTATTAAACCGGTCCCACTCATTATAGCTACCGCAAATTCAGTAAGCCCTGCTAAACGTAAAAACAGATACAGGCCTAATAAAATGACTAAAGTGCTAATTCCGCGCCTTACAACCAGCAAAACTAGCTTACTATCGGTTACTAAATTGATAGGTTTTATGAGCAAGCGTGAAAGAGGGCCTGCTGTAAAATAGCTAATAGTGAGTAAGAGTAAACCTAACAATAAGGTGGGTAATATTTGCGCTGTAGCGTGAACTAATTGCATGCTTTGGTCATAAAAAAATTGCCACGAAAACACATTTCCTTCCATTACAGGATTTAAGGAGGGTGTACTGACAGCCGATGGTACGTCTGATGCTATTGTAGGCATTGGGTTTCTTCCGTGTTTAGTTACTTTTACTTTAACAGCAAGTTTAATACCAAACACCTTTTTTAAGTTGGCAGTTATTTTGCTTCATTAAAGTACTAACTATAGTGAGATTAAGTATGAAAAAGCCAAAAAGAGGTCAACATGCAGAGCAACCAGCACATATTCCAATTAAGGGCTGGTGGGATATTGCTAAGCGTATTTTTGCGCGCATGAGCAAAGACAATTTATCTTTGGTTTCTGCCGGAGTGGCATTTTATGCGTTACTTGCTATTTTCCCAGCTATTGCTGCTTTGGTTTCTATATACGCTTATTTTGCTTCACCTGCAGAGATCAGTGAGCACCTTAGGCAGTTTACAACCTTAATACCAAATAGTTCACGTGAACTGATCTTATCGCAAATTTCAGAACTCACGCAAAGCTCTCAGGCACGGCTAACTTTAGGGGCGTTAGGTACGCTATTACTCACTATTTGGAGTAGCTCTAAGGGAAGCCAAGCATTAATTACAGCCTGCAACATAAGTTATCATGAATATGAAAAACGTTCTTTCTTGAGGGCGCAGTTTGTTCGTTTTATGTTTTCGGTAGGTGCTATTTTAGTCGCTATTTTTGCGCTGTTAATTATAGGTATTTTGCCTATAGTACTTAATTTAGTAGGTCTCAAAGACAGTATTGATTTGTTAATTAAGGTCGTGTCGTGGCCAATACTAGCACTTACGTTTAACTTTGCATTGGTGCTTTTATACCGTTACGCACCACATAGAAAAGCGGCTAAATGGCGTTGGATAACGCTCGGCTCTGCTATTGCAACCGTATTTTGGATTATAGCATCTATTGGCTTTTCATTTTATGTATCGCGCTTTTCAAGTTATAACGAAACTTATGGATCCTTGGGTGGGGTGGTCATCATGCTAATGTGGTTATATATAAGCGCGTACATCGTCACCATGGGAGCTGTTATTAACGCAGAAACAGAGCAGCAAACGGCAAAAGACAGCACAATTGGACCAGAGAAAGAGCTAGGTGAACGCGGCGCGTATGTTGCTGATCACCTGGGTATCAAAAACGATTAATCAATCGTTACTCTGCTGCAATTATTGTTGTAAGTTGATCTTTAAATTCTTGTGCTGCAGGGCCTAATCTATCAACATCGTTACACATTAAATATAAGTTAAGAGGACGCGTAATGCCTTGCTCAAGGTTTAGTACCTTGAGTGTATGATCATCAATAAGATGAGATACTTGATTAAACGGAAGCCACGCGTAACCTAGATTTTGGCTCACCATATCAATTGAATTACGTAAGTGGCTAACGGTCCAGCGCATATCTGCGCCCAACCACCCTTCGTCTTGGTTAGTGTGTGTTGCAGAGTCGCGCACTACAATTTGTCGATGTTGTTTTAAATCTCGAAAGCTTAATTGTTCTTCATGTTGGTTAAGTGGGTGATTTTTATGTGCTACGGCAATAAACTCAACATCTGTCAATTTGCTACAACTAATGCCATAAATAGGAACTGATGAAATAGCTAAATCAACCACCGCATTGTTAAGTAATTCATTGGCGCCAGTTAGCACGCTTTCAATCAAATCGATTTTTAGTAATGGATAAAGCTCACTTGTTTTAGCAAGTGCTTGATACAAAATGGGCTGAGGGAATACTTCATCAACTGCTATTTTTAATGTACTTTCCACTCCTTCACTTAGTGTATTTGCAACAGATTCTATTTTATTCGCTTCTTCAATTAAAAACTCTGCACGGCGTAATATAAGTTTTCCACTTTCCGTTAAAAACGCTTTACGGCCTTTCACCTCAAGTAGTTTTATTTGCAAAGCGGCTTCGAGTTTTTGCACTGCATGATGAACCGTTGACTGGCTTTTAAATACCGCGGCACTGGCGCCAGCAAAACCACCATGTTCTACCACGGCTTTAAACATCCGCCATTGATCTAATGTGGGTTTTGCCATTTGAAATCCTGTTAGAAATTTATTTGCTTCTTGGACTTGACCGTGTAGACGCATTTTTAATTGCATAACAGAAATAGATTAATTTATGTTTTAACCCAGCCCTAACAAAATTCATTAATCACGGTAAGTTTACTTTGAAAGAATTACCTTTTTTTCAGCAATAAGATCCATAAAATCGCTTTTATTTAAAGGCTTGGAAAATAAGTAACCTTGCCCATAATCACAACCAGCCTCAGTTAGTAGCTGGTATTGTAAAGGTGTTTCAATGCCTTCTGCTATTACTTTTAAACCAAGCTGGTGAGCCATTACAATAATTGCTTCACACAACGATAGTTCTTGGCTATCAGCTTTAATATTATCAACAAATCGTTTATCAATTTTTAAGTAGTCAGTATCCATTTCCTGTAAGTAGGCAAGCGATGAGTAGCCTGTACCAAAATCGTCAAGCGCCAGTTGCATCCCTGATTTCACAATGTGTTTGAGGCGCTTTTGCGTCAGTTCCTCAGGGTTAACCATTAAGCCTTCTGTTATTTCAGCAACAATAGAAGAGGGGGGAATTTTAGCGGCATCGAGCATGGCATACCAATCATCAATACCACTATTAGCAGTAGATAATTGTACAGGGGAGACGTTTACACTTATTTGAAAATCGTCATCAGTAAATTTTTTTATATCGGTGAGTGTTTCTATTGCTTGGGAAAATACAAATTGGCCAATGGCATTAATTTGCCTTGTTTCTTCAGCAAGTGGAATAAACGCAATAGGGCTTATTAGCCCTTTTTGTGGATGTTGCCAGCGTATTAAGCCTTCAGCCTTGTGTATATGTAAATCGTTTAGCGATACTATAGGCTGATAAAATAATTCGAACTGGTGATATTCTATTGCACAGCGCAAGTCTTTGAGTAACACCATACGAGCTTGTGCTTGCTCTCTCATATCACGAGAGAAAAATTCAAAGCCATTACGGCCATTATTTTTAGCCTTATACATTGCCTGATCGGCTGCTTTTAATAGCTGCTCGGTATTTTCACCATCTTCGGGCGCACAGGCTATACCCATGCTGGCACTTATAAATACTTCTTCATTTTCAACATGTAGCGCAGACGATAAGCTTTGTAAAATATTGCTAGCAATCTGGTTTATATGGCGAGTACTTTTAATATGATTAAAAACAATAACAAATTCATCACCACCAATACGCGCAACAAATTCGGCATTTTTAGCTGAATTGACAATACGCTGCGACACCACTTTTAATAGGTTGTCTCCATAGTGGTGGCCTAAAGTATCGTTAATATCTTTAAAATGATCAATATCTAAAAGCATCACAACAAAGCTTTCATTATTAGCATTAGAAAACTGTTTATTTAGTCGCTTTTTAAGCTCTAATCGATTTGGTAAATCGGTCAAATGATCGAAGTGAGCTTGTCGCCAAATTGTTTTATTTGCTTGAATTTTTTCAGTTAAATCAGTGAAGATAGCTATTCGGCGTGCAGGTTTGTTATTTTCATCGTAAACAGTGTCTATATTTAGCCACTCAGTAAATAGTACCCCATTTTTTTTACGGTTTATAATTTCGCCTTGCCAGCGGCCAGTGGCATTTATTGATGCCCAAATTTTTTCATAAAACTCTTTTGAGTGCTCCCCTGAAGAAAGTATGCGGGTAGAGTGGCCAATTACTTCGTCTTTAGAATATTGTGTTGTTTCACAAAAGGCAGGGTTTACATCAAAAATAATACCGTTGGCATCTGTAATTGCCATACTTTCACTACTGTTACCATAAACAAGAGACGCTAAGTGAAGCGAGTCTTCATTTACTTTGCGTTGGCTGATATCACGAAGTACAAGTATTAGCTCATCACTTTTTTCAAGATGATTTATGTTCGCCTCAAAATAGTGGTCCGCCACACCTGTACTTATTTTAAAGTCAAAAGTGATGACGTCTTCGCGGTTGGATGCTTCACTCAAAATTTGTTCAGTGATATCTTTTGGTAATATGTCTAATAAGTTTTCAGGCAGTTTACTGCTTGCGGCGAATAGCGGGATAATGGTGCCGCTAACGTTAAGTATAGTACCCGTATTGTTGAACCTAAGGTACATATCGGGGAGGGCATTTAGTAACCCAGTCAACTCGTTATGTTTGTTTTTTAAATCGGCTTCTGTTTGCAAACGTGTTTCAGCCATGGCTTCAAAGCGGGTATACAAAGCCGATAATTCAGGACTATTAGGTTTAATTTTATTAGCGGGCATATTGCCTTGTGCTAGAAGGTCGGTTGCTTGAGAAAGTTTTTCAATAGGGTAAAAAATACTTTTTTTAATTAAACGGTGGCCAATAAAAGCAATAATTAAAATAGCGCTAAAAAATAAAATAATAGTTTCTAAAAAGTGTTTATTTGCTCGATCAATATATTTATCAGTGGGCGATGTGATGTAAATTTCTAAGTTATTGTTATTAATGTCATTATAAATAGTTGCTCGGTGAAAGATTTGATTGACGTTGTTATCGTCTTTAAACATAGCCAATGAACTATCGCCATGTAAAAAGTGTTTGTTGTTAATTTTTTCCCCTAAAGGTAGCAATGAGTTTGGGTAACTTGCCAGTACAAGGCCATTAGAATCAGCAATAACAGCGTTCGAACCAATTGGGAATTCGGCTTTGTCTAAAGCTGCACTCCACCAGTCAAGTGCAATCACTGTAACAACAACGCCCTTTAATTGCTCTTGCTTATCAATAATAGGGTGAGCAAAGTTAACACTGGGTGCTTGAATACTTCTGTCGTATTGAAAATACCCAATTGAAAAGCTTTTATTTGCTATGGCATTTTTAAAGTATTGCCTATCACTAATAGACACATTTTTTACTATGCCATTGGTTACACACATCAAGTTTCCGTTAGCATCTACCACACCAATGTTGGCAACGTTATTATAGAGAGAGTGTGTTTGGTGAAAATACTCAGGGCAGGTTGAAGGGAGGTTTGTGTCGTCAGCAATCGTGTTTGCTAGAAATTGAGTGAGTTGCTCAGTTTCTCCAATCATTGCTGTTTGTTGGTGGGTTAAATGCTTAGCAATATTAACGACTTTTTCTTCGCTTTTTTCAATCGCAGCCTCACGTTCTGCCCAAAGGGCTAAAAATGTCACAAGAATGCCCGGGATACTAATAATGATTAGTAACCTATAAAATTGACTTTTGAGCGATGAAGTTAAAATACTCTGTCCCTTTTTTGAGTAAATCCAATGGTGATTGTAGTCAATAAAATATAAAAAAACCATATTTTATAAGTTGTTATGAAAAAATATTTCACTATCAAATGATTCTAAAAAAACGAATGGTTAGCGCGATATAAAGACATGGTTGTTTGGTTTTATCAGTGCTTTAATAAGTATAGATAACATTTCAGATAGTGATTTAAAAAATGAATATAGCAAAAATATTAACGTCCTATGCAACTCAAGATGGTGACGGTGTCAATATAAGCCGTATCCCTGGATTCGATGGTAAATACCTTGACCCGTTTTTAATGATCGATGAGCTCAAGTCAGATAACGAGGCTGATTATATGGGCGGTTTTCCAGCGCATCCGCACCGAGGTATGGAAACGTTTACTTATATTATTAAAGGAGGGTTTGAACATAAAGATCAAATGGGTAATAAAAAAGCGATCAGAGCAGGCGATGTGCAATGGATGAGTACAGGCAATGGAGTGATCCACAGCGAAATGCCTCTGCCTGATGCCAAAGACGGACTCCATGGTTTTCAAATTTGGATCAATATGCCAAGCAAAGAAAAAATGCGCGATCCCATTTATCAAGATACAACGCAAAGCCCAGCTCCAACTTTTAAAAATGAAAATGGTGTCACATTAACTGCCCTTGCTGGTTCATGGCAATTTGAAGCAGTTGAATTAACATCAAGTATTCAAAAGCTCTCTGCAAATGCGGCTTTAGCCGATGTAACTTTACCTGCTGGTAAGCAGCTAGAGCTTGCTCCTTTAAAACAACAAAATGTGATGCTTTACATACATTCGGGATCCCTTATCACGTCAGATAATCAAACATTCAAGGCGGGTAAGTTACTAATTTTAGAGCAAGGTAGCGATATTGATATATCAACGCAACATGGTGCAGGTGTATTAATTTTAGCGGGTGATCCGCTCAAGCAACCCATTGCACACATGGGGCCATTTGTTATGACAACACAAGCCGAAATACAGCAGGCCGTTCGTGATTACCAAAATGGTCAATTTGGCACACTTATTTAATTTTTGAGGAGCAAATAATGGGATTACTCGTTAATGGTCAATGGCAAGATAAATGGTATGACACAGATTCAAGCGACGGAAAGTTTGAGCGAGAAGCCGCGCAATTACGAAATTGGATCACTTCAGACGGTAGCGCAGGTGAAACTGGCGAAGGGGGGTTTAAAGCTGAGGCTGGGCGTTATCATTTATATGTTTCTTTAGCGTGCCCTTGGGCACACCGCACACTTATTTTTCGTACGTTAAAAAAGCTTGATGAGCTTATTTCTGTATCGGTTGTAAGCCCCGACATGTTGGTTAATGGCTGGGAGTTTGATCAAAATAACCAAAGCACGGGTGATGCTTTATTTGCTTGTGATTACTTACACCAAGTTTATACTAAAAATAATTCTAATTACTCAGGACGAGTAACTGTTCCTGTCTTGTGGGACAAAAAACAAAACAAGATAGTTAGTAATGAATCTGCCGATATAATACGCATGTTTAATAGTGCGTTTAATGAAATAACAGGTAATAAAGACGATTACTACCCTGAATCACTTCGTAGTGAAATCGATGAACTTAATGCGTTAGTTTATCCAAATATTAATAACGGTGTTTACCGAGCTGGATTTGCAACGGCAACGCACGCTTACGAACAAGCATTCGACGATGTGTTTACAGCTCTAGACAAAGTTGAAAAAATACTGAGTAAAAAACGCTACCTTGCGGGTGACAAAATTACGGAAGCAGATTGGCGCTTATTTACAACGTTAATTAGGTTTGATTGTGTGTATGTAGGGCATTTTAAATGCAATTTGCGCACAATTGAGAGTTACCCTTCATTGAGTGGATACTTAAGGGATTTGTACCAAGTTGAGGGAGTTGCAAATACGGTTGATTTCTATCATATCAAGCGGCATTACTATTTTAGCCACACTATGATTAATCCCACCCAGATTGTACCAAAAGGGCCAGAAATAAATTATTTGCAAGCACATGGCAGGGCATATTTAACCAGCTAACCAATTAACCTGATTAGCCAGCCGTATTTTCTTATAAGGCTGGTTTCACTTCTACCGGATTGAACGGCAACGCCAGCTATAAACGCGCTGCTTAAGCCTACTTTACTAGCTGCAAAACGCTTTAATCGGTATACGAACGCGGCTTGGTGTTGTCGCTTAAGCTCGCTTTGTAAATCCATTTGTTTAGTCAGTGCTTTTACGTTTGCATCAGGGTTTTTAATCAATATATCAACTAACATATTAATGTCCTTGTAAGTTTAATAATTGTTTAATGCTTTTAAGGGTTTTGCTAAAACCTATTTTGTTGCTTAAATACGCAACGCTTTTCCATAGCCAAAATAAGCATGCGACCTGTAATAGTGTAACGGTTGCAATACTTACCCACACAGAACCAAATAGGTCGTATATCGCATAACCTGCCGCACCTAATACGCCCGCCCACAACAAAACCAAACCACTGGCAAAACAGCCTAAAAATATAGAGATCAATGCAAGCGATCTTAACGATAAGCGCCATTCAGCCTTTGCAAGCTTGTGGGTGATCTTTCCTTGAGTGTGATAATCATCCTTGAGCTGCTTTGAATACGTTAAGAGTTTTGCAATGTGATCTTGCCAATCATCCTTTTGGTACTGTTGATCAGTCGTTTGGTTTTGCGCTGTACCATCCTTGGTTGTGCTCGAGTGGAAATTTTCCATCAGGTTTTACTTACGACGGAATAATGACGTAATTAACATACCCGCTGCAAATGCAATTCCTGCTGTAGCTAGAGGATTCTCAGATGCGAAGGCACGTGTTTTAGCTGTGCACTCACTCAGCTTTTCGCGAGCAATTAATTGCTTTTCGCTCAGTGCCTCAGCAGAACTAGATGCACCTTTTCTCACGCTACTTTCAGCTGTTGCTGCTTTTGTAGACAGTGCATCAACAGCATCGTGAGCAGCTGATGTTGCTTTTTCTGTCAGTGGGGCATCAGTCGTTTGTGCTTTAGTGTCAGACTTAATATCTGTAGTCGTATTCTGTTTAGTCGTCGTAGCAGTAGCCATAATCAATCCTTAATGAGTAAAAGTATTTAAGTAGTGCATTAACTGAAGCAACAATTAAACCAGACTGTGGTGTTTATGTAACTAATTGATTTTATTAGTTATAATGTTTTTTTGTTGAGTCGTTTTTAACATATAATAAAAACGAAGCAGTAACTCTTACCACCGATCTAAGTAAATATTACAAAGTGAGTAAAACCCGCTAAAAAATTGTAATTATTCACTGTTTATTCAGTAATCAAACCATGTAAACAAAAAGTTATTAAAATGGATGAAAATATTTTTTTGTTTGTATCTCCACTTTTTCCCACGTAATTCAACTGCTTCGCCTGAACCCTTATTTTTTCTAGCTTAGAGACTCGTTAAAGGAGGTCAGCTTACTTGACAAAAAGGCTTGTCAAGCCCTAAACTGGAGCACTGTGGTAAAAAGTGGTTTTTAGTGGATCAAACTGGATCAGCATAAATTAATAGCTGATTAAAATAATTTAAAGCAGGCTAATTATGTTCCGTGGCGCGAGTTCACTGAGTTTGGATGATAAAGGACGTTTTGCGGTGCCGACCAAGTACCGAGAATCGCTGCTATCTGAAGATCAGGGAACAGTGATTTGTACCGTCGCGTTAAATGAGCCCTGCTTGTGGTTGTATCCATTGGCTGAATGGCAAGAAATAGAAAGTCGCTTAGCTAAAATTTCCAATATGAATCCACGTGCCCGTCGAATGCAACGCATGTTGTTAGGCAATGCGACAGAGTATCAACTTGATAAAAATGGTCGGATTTTGTTAGCGCCGTCGTTACGTGCGCATGCAGACCTTGGTAAAAAAATAATGCTAGTTGGGTTAATGAATAAATTTGAAATCTGGGATGAAGCGCGTTGGAACGAGCAAATGCGCCAAGACACTGAGCTTGAGAGGCTGGGTGATTTTGAGCCTAATTCAGATTTAGATAACTTTACACTTTAACGGCACAAAAAAAGGCAAACAATAGCTAATGACAGCGCAATTTGAACACGTATCTGTTTTGATGGACGAAACCATTGATGCCCTAGCAATTAAGCCAGACGGCATATATATGGATGGCACATTTGGACGAGGCGGTCATTCAGGTCAAATACTTGCTCGTTTAGGCGACGCAGGACGCTTACAGGCAATAGACCAAGATCCACAGGCTATAAAGTCGGCTGAAAAATTTGCCGATGACTCCCGCTTTGCTATAGCACACACTCGATTTTCAAAACTCTACGATGTAGCTGAGCAGAACGATCTCATTGGTAAAGTGGATGGCATTTTATTAGATATTGGTGTGTCATCTCCACAACTTGATGATGCTGAGCGCGGTTTTAGTTTTATGAAAGATGGCCCGCTTGATATGCGCATGGATCCAACAAGCGGCCGAAGTGCTGCTCAGTGGTTGGCAGAAGCTGAGTTAGATGATATCACCCACGTCATTAAAAAGTTGGGTGAAGAAAAGTTCGGTAAGCGTATTGCACATAAAATTTTAGAAACTCGAGAGCACACACCCATTACAACAACTAAGCAGCTTGCTGATTTAGTTGATGAAGCCGTACCAGTGAAAGATAAGTTTAAACACCCCGCAACGCGCACTTTTCAGGCTATTCGTATTTATATAAACAGCGAACTTGAAGAAATACAAACGGCGCTGCAATCGGCCGTAAAAGTATTAAAGCCGGGCGGTCGCTTAGTGGTCATTTCGTTTCATTCACTTGAAGATCGCATAGTAAAACAATTTATTAGAAAACAGAGTAAGGGAGAAGCATTACCCAGAGGTCTGCCTTTAACCGATGCACAAATAAATCAAAACCTGACGTTAAAAGCAGTGGGTAAAGCTATTAAACCAAGCACTGAAGAAGTAGCGCGCAATCCGCGTTCACGAAGCTCTGTACTTAGGATTGCTCAGAGGTTGGGATGAATACAAAAGCAAATCATCGTCAACCTCCCAATTTATTTTTCGAAATAATTAAAGGCCTTGGTGCTAATAAGCTCACCTTGGCCTTGTTGGTTACGATATTTGTTTCTGGCTTTAGCGTAGTGCAAGTTACGCATTTAGCGCGAGGGCAATTAATTGAACAAGATAAATTACTGCAAGAACGAGATGAGCTTGATTTAGAGTGGCGATACTTACTAGTTGAGGAGGAGTTTTACTCTCAGCATGCGCGTATTGAAGAAGTGGCAACCTCGCAATTAAAAATGAAAAGACCGACGAGTCAGGATGAACAGGTAATTATAGTAAAATGAGAAATCGAGGCAAAAAACCAGTTAACAACTTAATCACATGGCGCTTTATGCTGGTGTGTTCGGTTGTGTTTTTGGTGTTTGTGACGCTTGTGTCTCGTGCCGCTTATTTACAAGTAATTGAACCTGATAAAGCACGTTCGGAAAGTGACAAACGTACAGTACGCGTCGAAAAACTTCATGTGCAACGCGGAATGATCTTTGACCGCAATGGCAAAGAGCTCGCGGTCAGCGTACCCGTTGTGAGTGTGTATGCTGACCCTAAAGCTTTACATAAATCGCTGGTATCTAAAGTTGTTAGGCAAGCGCGAAAAAATGGTGAAGACAAACAAGCGTTGTTAGATAATGCAGTAGAACTAAACAAACGCACCACACAGTATTACAAAAACGATTTACGTTGGCGCGAATTAGCTGATGTATTACGTATTGATCAGGCAAAAATTAACTCCCGACTTTTAAATGATCCGAGTCGTCGTTTTGTTTATTTAAAACGCCAAGTAACCCCTGCAGTAGCCGATTATATTGGTGGCTTGCGTCTTCCTGGTATTCATTTATTGGATGAGTCTAAGCGTTACTATCCGGCTGGCGAAGTGACCGCTCATATTATTGGTTTTACCAACATCGATGGTAAAGGCATTGAAGGCATTGAAAAGCTCTACGAAAACGCTTTAACCGGTGAAGAAGGTCGTCGAACTATCAGAAAAGACGCCCAAGGCCGTGAAGTGCAAGTGCTAGATGAGCGAGAACGTGTAGAGCCCGAAAGTATTCATTTAAGTATTGATCAACGTATTCAGGCTATTGCTTATAAAGCTGTAAAGTCAGCGGTTTTATCTTATAAGGCTACATCGGGTTCAGCCATGGTGGTTGATGTTAAAACCGGTGAAGTATTAGCAATGGTTAATAGCCCCTCTTTTAATCCAAATAATCTAACCGATGCGGCTCCTCACAAACGCAGAAATCGCGCTATTACTGATTTGTTCGAACCGGGTTCAACCGTTAAGCCACTGGCCATTTTAGCTGGGCTAGACTACGGCGCAATTCAAGCCGATGAACAAATTGACACCTACCCAGGTTGGATGCGTTTAGGGGGAAGTTTAGTCCAAGATACGCGTAACCATGGTGAAATGTCACTACGAGAAATACTAAAATATTCGTCAAATATGGGGGTGACTAAGGTTACTCAGTTGGTTCCAAAAGACTACCTGGTGGGTTTATTCCAAAAGGTCGGGTTCGGATCTGACTCTGGCACGGGTATGGTAGGTGAAAGCAGTGGTTTATTTTACCCCAATCGTCGATGGTCTGATCACGAAATTGCTGCATTGTCGTTTGGTTACAATATTGCTGTTAGTACTGCGCAAATGGCTCGCTTCTATGCCATGTTAGGCGCGGGAGGTGTCAACAGACCGCTCACTGTACTAAAGCAAGATTCTATTCCCGAAGGGGATCGTGTTTTTCAACAGCAAGATGTTGAAGCGGTAGTAAATATGATGGAAAGCGTATTTGAAAGTGGTGGCACAGCACATAACGTTAAAGTTGATGGTTACCGTGCAGCGGGTAAAACGGGTACTTCTAAAAAAGCCGCAGTAGGTGGTTACGGTGATGAATATGTTGGTTATTTTGCAGGTGTTGCACCAGCAAGTAATCCACGTTTAGCTGTGGTAGTAATGATCAATGAACCTGGCGGTGATGTGTACTATGGAGGTGCCACTGCAGGCCCTGCATTTGCAGAAATCGTTTCTAACGCATTAAGAATATTAAACGTCGCACCCGACAAGGAAGAAGTTGCGTACGTAAAAGGTAAAAAGAACGATGCGTGATTTAAAAAGCATTTTAAAATACATAGAAATAGATGCACCATCGCAGCTTGTAAGTCATTTGCGATTAGATAGCCGAGACGTCAACCCAGGCGATGTATTTGTAGCAATAAAAGGCCATGAGCTAGATGGCGGGCAGTTTATAGCTAAAGCAATTGAAAAGGGTGCTGTCGCAGTTATTGCCGATAGACTGTGCGAGTTTGATGTTGCTTTTGAGCCACTTTATTTAGTGTCTGAACTTGATAAGAAGTTGGCTGAACTGGCTAGTCGTTTTTACGATAAACCGAGCCATAACCTTGATTTAATTGGTGTAACCGGTACAAACGGTAAATCAACTACCACGGCTATGATTGCTCATTTAGCGCAGTATTGTAATACGCAGTCAGCAATTATTGGTACGCTTGGTTTTGGCCATCCAGATAATTTAACGCCGCTCATAAACACCACGCCTTCAGCAGTCGATTTACAACATATATTGAGCGACTTACATCAAGCAGATAAAAAGCTGGTGGCAATGGAAGTGTCGTCGCACGGACTTGTGCAGCACCGTGTTGCACAATGCCAGTTTAAAGCTGCTGTATTTACTAACCTTTCTCGCGATCACTTAGATTACCATGGTGATATGGCGAGTTATGGTGATGCAAAACTCATGCTATTTCGTGATTTTGACCCACAGCTTGTTGTACTAAACCAAGATGACAACCAAGCAGAGCAGTGGCTTGAAAAATACGATTTTAATAATTTAATTTGCTACGGACGAAAAAATTTAGCGCCTAAAAATGCACAGTATGTGTACTTTTCAGATGTTGATTATTCGGCTGAAGGTATTTCGGCGCAATTATCTACAAGCTGGGGTGATATTAAGGTAAAATCGCCGCTGTTTGGTGAATTTAATCTTTATAACTTAACGGCTGCTTTAGCCACGTTATTGGGTTTAGGTTATCCCCTAGAGCAACTTATTGCAGGTTGCCAACAACTTCAGCCAGTAGCAGGACGAATGCAAGCATTTAGTGTTGCGGGTAAACCAACTTGCGTAGTTGATTATGCGCATACGCCAGAAGCATTAGCTTTAGCACTACAAGCATTGCAAAAACATGTGCCAGGTGGCGTGAGCTGTGTATTTGGCTGTGGTGGTGACAGGGACAAGGGGAAGCGCGTATTAATGGCCCAAGCTGCTGAAAAAAATGCTAACAAAGTGATTATTACCAGCGATAACCCGCGCTCAGAAGATCCAAATGTGATTATTGCAGAGGTAGCTGTAGGTTTAGCTGCACCTCAAAGCGCTCATTTAGAAGCTGATAGAGCGTCAGCAATTAGTTATGCAATTAATAATGCAGCTTCTAATGAAGTGGTGTTAATTGCGGGAAAAGGCCACGAAGATTATCAAATTATAGGCGATGAACGTATCGACTTTTGCGATCGCCAGTTTGTACAAAAACAATTAATAAAAACAGATAGAGGGACTCAAGCATGATCCCGATGGATTTTGATTGGTTAGCCAATGTGTTAACAACCGATTATCAGGGTGATAATCAGCAAGTGCATAACATAAATACAGATACTCGCACAGTATGCGAAGGTGAAGTGTTTTTAGCACTTAAAGGGCCAAATTTTGATGGTCATAAATTTATAGCTGAGGCAAAACAAAAAGGCGCGATAGGCGTTATTGTCGATCATAAAGTCGATATTGATATTGCCCAATTTATAGTGAATGACACGCGTATAGCATTAGGCGCTATTGGTACAGCGGTTATGGCGCAAGTAGCACCTAAAACAATCGCTATTACGGGCAGTGTGGGTAAAACCACCGTAAAAGAAATGTGCGCGGCTATTTTATCTGTGCATGGCGATGTACTGGCAACAAAAGGTAATTTTAATAACGATATTGGCGTACCGCTAACCTTGTTGCGTTTAGAGCCACAACACCGTTTTGCAGTAATAGAGCTGGGTGCAAATCATTTAGGTGAAATTGCATACACAACGGCAATGGCCAAACCTGATGTAGCGGTAGTGTGTAATGTAGCACCAGCCCATTTAGAAGGTTTTGGTAGCTTGATGGGCGTGGCCAAAGCAAAAGGCGAAATTTTTGATGGCCTTAAAGAAAATGGCGTAGCCATAATTAATTGCGACAGTGAGTTTAGTCAATATTGGCTAGATAAACTTGAAGGGCGCAACATAAAGCGCTTTTCAACCTCTGAAAAACTCGATATTTGGGCTGAAGATATAAGCTTAGATGCTAATGCACGTGCAAGCTTTACGTTATGTACAAAACAAAAAAAGGTACCTGTTACTCTCGCATTACCAGGCAAACATAATATCAGCAATGCGCTTATTGCAGCTGCACTGACAAGCGAGCTTGATGTCACTTTAGATGATATTGCTCATGCATTGGCGACGATGGGCGATGTAAAAGGGCGCGTAAACTTAATAGAAGTGTCTGACATGCTCACCGTGGTTGATGATACTTACAATGCCAATGTTAAATCGGTTAAAGCTGCGATTGACTTACTGAGTGATATGCAAGGGCATCGTATTTTAGCGCTGGGTGATATGGGTGAGCTTGGTGAAGACGCACGTAAATACCATCAAGAAGTTGGCGAATATGCGCTTGAAAAAGGCATTGATGAGTTATTTACGCTAGGTGTGTTGAGTAAGTGTGCAAGCGATGTATTTGCGCTTGCGAATCGTCACTTCTCAAACCGTGACCAGATGCAGCAACAAATTCAAGCCACAATTAATCAAGTAAATAAAAAAACGACCATCGTCGTGAAAGGATCACGCAGTTCTCGCATGGAATTATTAGTAACCGATTTAGTTAATGGCCAGCAACAAGCCATCAATGGAGTATCATAATGTTAGTTTGGCTGGCTGAGTATTTAACACAGTATTTTAGTGGTTTTAATGTTTTTTCGTATTTAACACTGCGCGCTATTTTGGGGATTTTAACTGCGCTCATTATGTCTCTGTATTTAGGGCCAAAGCTAATTCGTGGTTTGCAAAAAATGCAAATTGGGCAAACAGTACGCGATGATGGTCCACAATCACACTTATCAAAATCGGGTACGCCAACTATGGGTGGCCTGCTTATTTTAGCGGCAATTTTTACAAGTACTTTATTGTGGGCCGATCTCTCTAATAAGTATGTGTGGGCAACGTTATTTGTAATTGGCTCACTGGGAATTGTCGGCTTTATCGATGATTACCGAAAAGTTATCCGTAAAGATCCAAAAGGGCTTATAGCGAAATGGAAGTACTTTTGGCAGTCAGTAATTGCACTTGTGGTTGCAACTGCATTGTACTTTACAAGTACGCAAGCTGCAGAAACGTCTTTAGTTGTGCCGTTTTTTAAAGATGTTTTACCGCAGTTAGGCTTGTTTTACATTGTTATTACCTATTTTGCATTGGTTGGAACATCAAATGCTGTAAACCTGACTGATGGTCTAGATGGTCTCGCTATTGTACCGACTATTTTAGTTGCGGCGGCACTTGCCATCATTGCTTACTTAACCGGTAATATTAATTTTTCTGCTTATTTACATATTCCTCATTTGCCATTAGCCAGTGAGCTTGTGGTTGTATGCACTGCCATTGTTGGTGCAGGGCTTGGGTTTTTATGGTTTAACACCTACCCGGCGCAAGTATTTATGGGTGATGTAGGCTCATTAGCATTAGGTGGAGCGCTGGGGATTATTGCAGTGCTGGTTCGTCAAGAACTTCTACTGATTATCATGGGCGGTGTCTTTGTAATGGAGGCGTTGTCGGTGATTTTACAAGTGGGCTCGTATAAGTTACGAGGGCAACGAATTTTTAGAATGGCGCCTATTCACCATCATTACGAATTAAAAGGTTGGCCAGAGCCGCGCGTTATTGTGCGTTTTTGGATTATATCTATTGTGTTGGTTCTCGCAGGTCTTGCGACATTAAAGATAAGATAAATGCAATATTTAAACGAGATAAAGAATAAACAAATAACAGTGCTCGGACTCGGTGTAACCGGTCTGGGCATTGTGCGTTTTTTACTATCTCACGGTTTAACGCCAAAGGTTGTCGACAGCCGAGCAAATCCCCCAGGGATTGAATGGCTGAGCAGTCATGCGCCTAGTTTAAATACACACTTTGGCAGCTTAGATGCTGCTGGGCTTAATAGCAGTGATATGATTATTGTAAGCCCTGGGTTAAGCCTTAAAACGCCTGCCATTGCGAGTGCTATTAATTCGGGTGTTGAAGTCATAGGTGATGTTGAGCTATTTGCGCGCATTAATACTAAACCTGTAGTGGCAGTGACTGGCTCAAATGGTAAATCAACCGTAGTGACTTTAGCCTATGACGTGTTAAAAGCGGCTGGCTTTAATGTGGCACTTGGCGGCAATATTGGTACCGCAGTACTTGATTTACTCAATGACGACTTTGATGTTTATGTGCTTGAGCTTTCGAGCTTTCAATTAGATACCACAACAAGCTTAAAATCGGTGAGTGCCACGGTGTTAAATGTATCTGAAGATCATTTAGATCGTTACGATAGCTACCAAGCATATATAGACTCAAAGCTATCTATTTACAACGGTACACAATGTCTTGTTGTAAATGAAGATGACAAACAAACGCATCCGTCCAGTAGCAGTGCTACGGCTAAAATTGGTTTTGGTACTCAACAGGGTAAATATTGTTTAGGGCAGCATAACTGCAGTACGTATTTTTTCGCTAACAATGAGGCGTTTTTACCTGTTGATACACTGGCTGTTGTAGGTAAGCACAATTATTTAAATACGCTTGCGGTTATGGCGTTACTAAGCCCCTTTAATATTAGTAAAGAGGCTTATAAAAAGGCACTAAATGAGTTTAGCGGATTGGCTCATCGCTGCCAATTTGTTACTCAGCAACATGGCGTTAAATACTTTAACGATTCAAAGGCAACAAACGTAGGCGCTACAATAGCAGCCATAGACAGTTTGGCCACAGAAACTCAAAACTTAATTGTGATAGCGGGAGGCGATGCAAAAGGCGCTGATTTAAACCCGCTTAAACCTTACTTACAAAAGCATGTAAAAGCGCTGATCTGTTTTGGTAAAGATGCCAAAAAGCTAGTGGCTCTGAGCAGCAAAAGCCATTTAACAAATAACATGAGTGAGGCGGTTAATTTAGCTAAGCAGCTTAGTTCGCCGGGTAATGTAGTTTTATTAGCGCCAGCATGTGCAAGCATTGATATGTATAACAACTATATGCAACGTGGTGATGACTTTGTTAAGTGTGTTTTGGCGGATAACATATGATTGCGCTTGCACAAATAAAAGACACATTAACACCAAAACCTTCGCCGCAGCTTTATGATGTGCCTTTGCTTTATTCAATGCTAATGCTAATTGGTGTTGGCTTTATTATGGTGATGAGTGCGTCTATGCCCACGGCAGAGCGCCTTTTTGATAACTCACATCATATTGCTATTCGTCACGGGATGTTTTTGGCCGTTGCGTTTGTTCTTTTTTGGATCACGGTTTGTGTGCCAATGGATTGGTGGAAACGCTCAAATGCATATTTATTGATACTGGGCATGGTATTGCTCATTGCTGTATTAATTATTGGCCGCGAGGTTAATGGTGCCAAGCGTTGGATCCCAATTGGACCTATTGGTTTTCAGGTGGCTGAAGCCGCTAAATTGTACTTTTTTAGTTATATAGCGGGTTACTTGGTCCGAAAGCGTGAAGAAGTACAAGAGAACATCAAAGGCTTTGCAAAGCCTATTGCAGTGTTTGCTGTGTATGCATTGCTTATTTTGTTGCAGCCTGATTTAGGCACCGTAGTTGTTATGTTTGTAACAACAGTTGGCTTATTGTTTTTAGCGGGCGCAAAACTATGGCAATTTTTTGTCCTTATTTTAACCGGGATTGGCTTGGTTGTTTTGTTGATTATTGTTGAGCCTTATCGTATGGCGCGTGTTGTTGGCTTTTTAGACCCTTGGGACGACCCATTCGGAAAAGGGTACCAGCTCGTTCAATCGTTAATGGCGTACAGCCAAGGTGGATGGTTTGGCCAAGGGTTAGGTAATAGCGTGCAAAAGTTGCAATACCTTCCTGAAGCACACAATGATTTTATTTTTGCGGTTATTGGCGAAGAGCTTGGTTTAGTTGGCGTGGTAAGCATTTTAATGGTGCTCGCCACTTTAGTATTTAGAGCACTATTAATTGGCCAGCAAGCCTTAAAGTGCGGTAAAGAATACGAAGGCTACTTTGCCTTTGCAATAGGTATTTGGTTTGCGTTTCAAACCATGGTGAATGTAGGGGCAAGTGCGGGAATTTTACCGACTAAAGGTCTTACATTACCGTTTATTTCTTATGGTGGTTCTAGTTTGATGATTATGACCATAGCAACTGGAATATTATTACGCGTTGATTTTGAAACTAAAATGGCAACCAAGCAAGCGACCTCAGGCGGAGGTAAACGATGAGTAAAAAGTGTGTTGTAGTCGCTGGTGGAACTGGCGGGCATATATTTCCAGGTATTGCAGTTGCTGATTACTTAAAAGCACAGGGGTGGCAAGTTACTTGGATTGGCACACCCGATAGAATGGAAGCAAGCGTTGTTCCTAAGCACAATATAGAAATTGATTTTATTAATGTAAAAGGCGTGCGTGGCAACGGATTAAAACGCCTTGTTAAAGCGCCATTCATGGTCATTAATGCAATATTGCAAGCGCGTAAGGTATTGAAAAATCAACGTCCAGATGTTGTTCTTGCTATGGGAGGATACGTAACTGGACCAACAGGTATTGCTGCAAAAAGTTTAGGTATTCCGTTAGTTATTCATGAACAGAATGCGGTTGCTGGAATGAGCAACCGATGGCTTTCACGATTTGCTAATCGCGTTTTAGCGGCTTTTCCAAGCGCTTTTGATGCAGGACAAGCCGAACTTGTCGGCAATCCAGTTCGTCAAAGTGTAATAGACATAGCAACGCGTGACGTTTCAACACCGGTTAATATGTTGGTTGTGGGAGGGTCGTTAGGGGCTCAGGTACTAAACCAAACACTTCCAAGTGCATTTAAAGCGCTTAACAAAACCAGTGTAATAAATGTATGGCACCAGACAGGTAAAGGACATTTAAACAGCGTTGAGCAAGCCTACAAAACGCACATGTTTGAAAGCGATAATGTAAAAGTTGCGGAATTTATTGATGACATGGATGCAGCGTATGCTTGGGCTGATATTGTTATCTGCCGAGCTGGTGCGCTAACGGTAAGTGAAATTGCAGCAGCGGGAAAAATGGCTGTATTTGTGCCGTTTCCTCATGCAGTTGACGACCATCAAACGGCTAACGCCCAATATTTGGTTGAGGCAGATGGAGCGTTACTCATGCAGCAAAGGGCATTTAATGAGCAATCGATTGTTGCGCTATTAACCCCTTACTTAGTAAACCCTAGTTTAATTAATAAAATGGCTAATAACGCAAAAAAACAAGCCATTTTAGATGCCACAGCAAGCGTAGCCGCGCACTGTGAGCAAGTATCAAATAAGAGAGCGTAAGTGAAAGAAGCATCAGTACAAAACAAAAGTATACGACCTGCAATGCGTCGAATAGAAACCATCCACTTTATTGGTATTGGTGGGGCGGGTATGGGCGGTATTGCCGAAGTGCTCGCTTTTGAAGGTTACCGTATTACAGGGTCTGATATTGCGCATAGTGCGATGACAGATCGCTTGATTAAAGCGGGTGCAGAAGTATTCATTGGTCATCACGAAAACAACGTAAAAGATGCCAATGTGGTGGTAGTTTCAAGTGCTATTGACGAAACTAACCCTGAAATAATTGCCGCAAAAGCTGCAAGAATTCCTGTTGTGCGTCGTGCTGAAATGCTAGCTGAATTAATGCGTTTCCGCCATGGTATAGCCATTGCAGGTACACATGGTAAAACCACAACAACAAGTTTAATTGCCAGCATTTATGCACAAGCTGGGCTCGATCCAACCTTCATTATTGGTGGTTTATTAAATAGTGCAGGCAGTAACGCTAAAGTGGGTAAAAGCGATTTTTTAATTGCAGAAGCTGATGAGAGTGATGCGTCGTTTTTACATTTACAACCTATGGTATCGGTGATCACCAATATTGAAGAAGATCACATGGATACATACGGTGGCAGCCTTGAAAAAATGAAAGACACTTATGTTGATTTTATACATAACCTGCCGTTTTATGGTCTGGCTGTTGTATGTATCGATTCTGAGGTAGCCGCCGAACTAATTCCTCGTTTTGGGCGTCCTATTATTACGTATGGCGAGTCGCCAACGGCTGATTATCGTATGAGTAATTTTAGCCAGTCAGCTAATACGTGTACGTTTACGGTAACCAATAAACAAGGTGAGTGTTTAACGGCAACGCTAAATATGCCAGGTAAACATAACGCATTGAATGCAACAGCAGCGATTGCAGTAGCAAAAGATCAAAATATTGCCAACCAAGCAATTTTAGAAGCATTGCAAAAGTTTGAAGGTATTGGCCGTCGTTTTCAACACTACGGCGAATTTGAAAACGAACGCGGCAATATAATGTTAGTGGATGATTACGGTCATCATCCTTCAGAGGTTGCAGCAACTATTGCGGCAGTACGCGAGGGGTGGCCCGATAAACGCTTGGTAATGGTTTATCAACCGCATCGTTATAGTCGTACTCGTGATTTATATGAAGACTTTGTAAAAGTGCTTGCCGATGTAGATCAGCTTTTATTGTTAGACGTTTATGGCGCAGGCGAAGAGCCTATAGTGGGCGCTGATAGTAAAAGTTTATGCCGAAGCCTTCGTCAACGTGGCAAAGAGCCATTGCATGTAGCATCAAGTAAAGAGCTTGCGGGTGTATTAGCAGATAACTTGCAAAATAATGACTTAGTATTGACCCAAGGTGCGGGTAATATAGGTCAGTTAGTAAAAACGTTAGCAGCAACAGGCATGTCGATAGAAAAATTAAAACAAGGTGAAGTATGACCCAAGTAAATGCACAATTTGGTAAAGTAGCGGTAATGCTTGGTGGTAACTCAGCAGAGCGTGAAGTGTCATTAAAGTCGGGTCAGGCTGTTTTTAATGCATTACAAAATTGCGGTGTAGATGCGATTGCATTCGATCCTCAAAACCGGTCGTTGTGGGAACTCAAAGAGTTAAATGTAGATCGTGTTTTTATTGCACTACATGGCCGAGGTGGTGAGGACGGAACTGTTCAAGGTGCATTAGAGTTTATGAACTTACCTTACACCGGCAGTAACGTACTGGGTTCAGCGCTGGCAATGGATAAAATTCGTTGTAAGCACTTGTTTAAATCAGCCGGTTTAAGCACCGCACCTTATGCCGTTGTAGATGCTAAAAAAGGTTTTGATGCACACGCTATCATGGCTGAATTTAAAAAAGTGATGGTTAAGCCTTCTCATGAAGGGTCGAGCATTGGTATGGCACAAGCAACTACTGCGCAAGAACTTGAAGATGCATTAATCAATGCATTTAAGTTTGATAGCCAAGTGTTGGTTGAGCAGTGGATAACGGGTCGTGAATTTACAGTGACTGTTTTAGGTGATGAAGTACAGCCCGTAATTGAAATGACAACGCCAAATGGCTTTTACGATTATCAGGCAAAATATCAATCAAATACTACGCAGTATCATTGCCCAGCCAATTTATCGACGCACGATACGCAGCAATTACAGGCTATGTCGTTAGAAGCGTTTGACTTAGTTGGCGCAAGCGGTTGGGGCCGCGTAGATGCAATGCAAGATGAGCAAGGCAACTTTTATTTATTAGAGGTTAATACTGTACCCGGAATGACAGAAAAATCATTAGTGCCTATGGCAGCTAAAGCAAATGGGGCAAGTTTTGAGCAATTAGTTGTTCGCATTTTGGAGCAAACGCTTTAATATGCATCCCCTTTTAGAAAAAGCTCATAAAATCAAACAGAACCTAAATTGGTCGCTGATTTTTGGCGTGAGCTTTTTTTTAGTTGTTATTATTGGCCTAGTGCAAATTACAACGGGTGTATCTGATTGGTTAGTAAAAAATAAAGATGCACAAATAAAGCACTTAACGGTGCAAGGGCATCCTAAATACACAGATGAAACCGCAATAATAACAGCAATAAAAAAAGCGGATTTAAGTAGTTTTTTTGAGCTTGATGTAAAACATGTACAACAGCTAGTGCAAAATCTACCTTGGGTGGCCACTGTATCGGTGCGAAAACAATGGCCTGATACGATTCAGGTTTACGTTGTTGAGCACGAGGCGGTTGCGCATTGGAATAGTGACTTGTTAATTAATAACAACGGTGAAGCTTTTCAAGCTCGCAGCGATAAGTTAAGTAAAGATTTACCTCAGTTATTTGGCCCAGAAGGGAGCGAACAAGAAGCATGGATTGCCTTTAAGCAGTTTGACGAAATGCTTAAAGTAAACGCGTTAACGCTTAAAAGTTTAGCGTTATCAGAGCGTTTTTCTTGGCAGCTTTGGCTTGATAGCGGGGTGCGCTTAAATTTAGGGCGTAGGGATAAAGCCAAGCGTGTGCAACGTTTTATAGACGTTTACCCACGTATGGAATATCCAGAAAAAGCACAGATAGATGCAGTCGATTTACGGTATGATACCGGCCTTGCAGTGAGCTTTAAGCCAGTGCAAGAAGAACAATTACAAAATAAGAGTAAGGCATGACTAAGTCAGCAGAAAGAAACCTCGTGATTGGATTAGACGTTGGTACCTCGAAAGTGGTAGCCACGGTAGGTGAAATCACCGCAGATAACAAGCTCAGCATTGTTGGTGTGGGCAGCCAAGTATCCCATGGTATGGATAAAGGTGGCGTTAACGATTTAAACTTAGTGTCTGAGTCTATTCGCCGCGCTATAGATGAAGCCGAATTAATGGCAGATTGTCGAATTAGTTCGGTGTACTTGGGGATTTCTGGTAAACATATTCAATGCCAGAACGAAAGCGGTGTTGTTGCTATTAATAATACTGAAGTAACAGACGAAGATATTGAAAATGTGATTCACATTGCGCGTTCTGTGCCTATTTCAGCTGAACGTAAAATGCTGCATGCACTACCGCAAGAGTACAGCATAGACATGCAAGAAGGGATTAAAAACCCACTAGGCATGAGCGGTGTGCGTATGGAGGCACGTGCTCACATTATTACCTGCTCTAACGACATGGCTAAAAACATAGAAAAATGTGTTGAGCGTTGTGGCCTTGAAGTCGACCAATTGATATTTACAGCATTGGCTTCTTGTTATTCAGTTCTCACAGATGATGAAAAAGAGCTTGGAGTCGCGGTACTCGATATTGGTGGTGGTACAATGGACATCACTATTTATATCAACGGTGCGCTGCGTCATTCAGCAGTAATCCCTGTGGCGGGTAATCAGGTAACGGGTGATATTGCAAAAATATTTCGTACACCTATATCGCATGCAGAGTCACTCAAAGTACAATACGCATGTGCAAGCAGCCAATTGGCAAGCAGTGAAGACACTATTGAAGTACCAAGTGTAGGTGGGCGCCCTGCAAGATTAATGTCACGTCATACATTATCAGAGGTGGTAGAACCTCGTTTCAGAGAATTATTTGAACTTGCGATGGAAGAAATTCGTCGTTCAGGTTTAGAAGACCAAATTGCGGCAGGTCTCGTTATAACAGGCGGAACTGCCAAAATGACTGGTGCAATGGAAGTGGCGGAAGACATTTTTCAAATGCCAGTAAGAATAGGTAAACCAATCGGGATGGTTGGTTTAACAGACTACGTAGATGATCCTTCGTACGCAACCGCTGTTGGTTTGTTACAATACGGGCGCACCATGCAATCGATGAATGCACAAAAGTCGAAAGCAGAGGATAACAATAATTGGTGGAACCGCATTACTAAATGGTTTCAAGGCGAGTTTTAAGACTCAAGTCGGAGAGTGAACATGTTTGATATAATGGAACAACACAGCGAAGAAGCTGTAATAAAAGTAATTGGCGTGGGCGGCGGCGGCGGTAACGCTGTTGAGCACATGGTAAAACAGCAAATCGAAGGCGTGCGCTTTATTGCCGCTAATACAGATGCGCAAGCATTACGAAATTCGGCTGCTGATGTAACAGTTCAATTAGGCACACAAATAACCTCTGGGTTAGGTGCGGGTGCAAACCCTGAAGTAGGCCGCGAATCGGCTGAAGAAGATGCAGAGACTATTCGTGCAAGCCTTGAAGGTGCCGACATGGTATTTATCGCAGCGGGCATGGGCGGCGGTACAGGTACAGGGGCTGCGCCTGTGGTTGCTAAAATTGCTAAAGAGCTGGGTATTTTAACTGTTGCGGTAGTGACGCGTCCTTTCGACTTTGAAGGTAAGAAACGTGCAGCAGCAGCTGAACAAGGTATCAGCGAGTTGTCAGAAATTGTAGATTCACTTATTACAATTCCGAACAATAAATTACTTAAAGTTTTAGGCAAAGGCACTACACTTCTAGATGCATTTGCTAAAGCTAATGACGTATTATTTGGTGCAGTACAAGGTATTGCAGAACTCATTACGCGCTCTGGTTTAATTAACGTGGATTTCGCTGACGTACGAACTGTTATGTCTGCTATGGGTACTGCTATGATGGGTACTGCATCTGCGTCAGGTCCTGATCGTGCACAAGAAGCCGCAGAAGCTGCTATTTCAAGCCCATTATTAGAAGACGTTGATTTAACAGGTGCCAAAGGTATCTTAGTTAATATCACCGCGGGTATGGATATTGCGATTGAAGAATTCGAAATTGTTGGTAACCACGTTAAAGCACTTGCCTCTGAAAACGCAACGGTTGTTGTGGGTGCGGTAATTGATCCTGAAATGAGCGACGAGTTACGTGTAACTGTAGTTGCAACGGGTTTAGGCGGCGATCGTCGTCCACAGTTTGGTATTGTTGATAACGGTTTTAAAAAGGCTTCGGGTTCTGATGTTGCAAACACGTCTAACCAAGCAAGCAGCATGTATGTGCCTAGCTTTGCAAGCCAAGACAGCACCGATGAAAGTGCAGCTAAAGCACAAACTGAAAGCGCAGAAAAAGCGAGTTCAGCAAGTTCTAGCAATACAGCAAGCTCGTCGTCACAAACGAGTAAAAAAGCGGATAAATCAGAGGGTGGTGATTACTTTGACATCCCTGCATTTTTACGCAAACAAGCAGACTAATAAAAAACGTTATTTTGCTGGTAAATTGAGCGAATATTGTAAGACGCGCGTATATATGTTACTATCCGCCGTCTAACTGTAATAAATTTAAGTGAGCGAACCTATGATTAAACAGCGTACGATTGCAGAAGTAGTCAAAGCCATAGGAATTGGACTTCATAAAGGTGAGAAGGTCACAATAACTCTCCGACCTGCGAGCGCAAATACTGGGATTGTATTTCGTCGTGTCGACCTTGATCCGGTTGTTGAATTTGAAACAACACCTGAAGCCGTTGGCGATACGCAGTTGTGTACCTGTTTAATTAACAAAGATGGCGTTCGTTTATCAACTACTGAGCACCTAATTGCTGCGGTTGCAGCAATGGGGATTGATAACCTAATTGTAGAATTAGACAGCTCAGAAGTACCAATTATGGATGGTAGTGCATTACCATTTATTTATTTATTACAAAAAGGCGGCATTGAAGAGCAAAATGCAGCTAAACGCTTTATTCGTATTAAAGAAAAAGTACGTATTGAAGAAGGTGACAAATGGGCCGAAGTAGAACCGTACGACGGTTTTCACATCGACTTTGAAATCGCTTTTGATCACCCGGCTATTAACGAAAGTCGTCAGCGTGTTGGTTTAGACATCACCGCTCAAAGCTTTACTGAAGAAATTAGCCGTGCTCGTACCTTTGGTTTTATGAAAGACATTGAATACATGCATGCTAATAACCTTGCTTTAGGTGGCAGCATGGACAGCGCAGTAGTACTTGACGAGTTTAAAGTACTAAACCCAAATGGTTTACGCTACAGCGATGAGTTCGTTAAGCACAAAATACTAGACTGTGTTGGTGACATGTTTATGACAGGCCATAATATTCTAGGTAAGGTGACTGCGTTTAAGTCGGGTCACGATTTAAACAATAAGTTGCTTCGTAAAGTAATGGCAACCGAGTCAGCGTGGGAGTGGGCAACATTTGAAACGCCTGTAACGATGCCTGCACCCGGTCTTGAGTTAGCAACAGCCTAACCAAGCACTTTAAAGTACACACTTAAAACAGTTACAAAAAATGACGCTTATTAGCGTCATTTTTTTTGCTATGTATCTATTCTTTTAAAATAGTAAGTTTTAAAAATTAAATACCTAAAATGGCTTGTAGCTGTTCTAATTTGGTTATTGTGTAAGTGGGGGTTATTCCTTCTGGTAATTGTTCCCCAGGGTGTTGCAACCAACATGTATCTATACCTACATTATTACCGCCAAGTATGTCACTTGATGCGGTATCACCCACCATTAATATTTGACTCTTATTTGGGTTACCCATCAGTTCGAACGTATGTTCAAAAATAGCTTTGTTAGGTTTTGCTATACCTACAAGCTCAGAAATAACTAACCATTCAAACATATCTTTTAAACCAGTATGCTCTAAACGTACTGTTTGCAGGCGAGCAAAGCCATTAGTAATGATGCCTAACCTAGCATGAGGTCTTAATTTATTAAGCAACTCTATAGCGCCTGGTAATGGTTCACAAATTTGCGCCATTGCATCTAAAAATGCATCGTTCAACTCTTTAGCGGATACATTTAATTTTGCTGACCATTCGTTAAAGCGGGTTACCTGCAAGTAATCAGCACTAATAACACCATTTTGATAATCAACCCACAGTTGTTTATTGGTTTTCTGGTAGTGAACGTAGTCGTCTTGCGTAAAGTTAACGCCGTAATTTTTAAACATACGGGTCATACCGGCTAAAATATCAAACCTAAATAAAGTTTCGTCTGCATCAAACAACACGTAGCTGTATTTCATTCAATTTCCTGTATTTTATTTGCGATATAGGTCGCTATGTAAAAAGGGTGCCATGGCCAAGGTTAGTGCTTGGGTATAGGTACTTTCGCGTGTTGCATGGTTATTTGTAAGCAGGCCAATGGCGCCGCCTTTTTGTTTTATATTTGTGGTGTTAAATGCTTTATCCATTACATCGCCAAGCTCTTCGCCATTAAGTAATGCTTTAAAAAGTATATTGGGTAATGGAAGATTACTGCTTCGCCCTATAACCTGTTCTGTGGCGTTATCAATAACAACATAGGCAAAGGTCGCTGCACCATAGCTAAATTGCTCTGCACCGCCTTCCATTGCCACGTAGTAATCGGCTTGATGGTGCTTTTTACAATAGTTAACACGGTTTTGCGCGCCAATACGTGTTTCATCTTCACCAATAGGTTGATCTGGCACGTTTGAAGGAGCGTTAACACCTAGGCAATCAATGGTGTTATTTGGAAAGTACATAGTAAAAATATGCTTTGCTGCATTTATTTTTACTGGATTTTTAGATCCAACTATAACTTTTAACAATGATGACATGCTGATCTCGTATTGAGTAAAATCAGCAGTGTACGTGACTTCTATTAAACAAAAAAGAGCACTAAAGCGATAATACTAAATAGGCAAATCAAGCGGAGCAAGGTTCTCTAGTGCGCGCTTTTTCATAATAATATCTTTTATCAGTGGTGTTAATACAAGCTCCATTGCAAGGCCCATTTTACCGCCCGGTACTACCAGGGTATTAATACGCGACATAAAGCTGCCTTCAATCATTCTCAAATAATAAGGAAAATCAACATCTTCAATGCCTCTGAAGCGGATCACAACAAAGCTTTCATCAAGTGATGGAATGTCTTTTGCGCTAAATGGGTTTGATGTATCAACGGTAGGCACACGCTGAAAGTTAATATGCGTTCGTGAAAACTGAGGGGTAATATGATTTATGTAATCGTCCATACTACGCACAATTGACCCCATCACGGCTTCGCGAGAGTGGCCACGCTCTGAAGTGTCGCGGATTAGCTTTTGTATCCACTCAAGATTAATAATAGGCACCATGCCTATGAGTAAATCAACATGCTTGGCTACATCAACGTCTTGGTCAACAACTCCGCCATGCAAACCTTCGTAGAACAAAATATCTGTATTATGCTCAAGCTCTTGCCAAGGAGTAAATGTGCCTGGCAGTTGGTTATAAGGTACAGCTTCATCAAAGGTGTGCAAGTAGCGGCGCAATTTGCCTTGCCCTGTTTCACCATAATTACTAAATAACGATTCAAGGGCGCCAAAGTCGTTAGCTTCACGGCCAAAGTAACTAATATGCTTACTTTCTTGTTGGGCTTCGCGTATTTTTTTGTCCATTTCGGGGCGTGTATAACGATGAAAGCTATCACCTTCAATAAATGCAGCCTGAATATTTAGGCTACGAAAAATGTGCTTAATGGCATTGGTCGTGGTGGTTGTACCCGCACCCGATGAACCAGTAATTGCAATGATAGGATTTTTAGCTGACATGTTAATTCTCTTTTTTAGGACCAGGCTATATAACCAGACTAAACTTAACACTTTTTTAAGTCGTTTGGGTATCTTACGTGTTGACTGACTAAGCTCAAGTGACGCCATCAGCAAATAACGTTATCATGAGGTGCTTAAAATTAAAACGAGAGAAAGCATGAAACTTTTAAAACCATTACTTAGCTTCTTTTCATTAAGTGCCTTAGCCGCAGGTTGTGCACACGCTAACATGCCTAAAAGCCAAATATTACTTGCTGATTTAAATACGCCATATGGTGTTCAAGTGACCATAGTAAGCGACAAAACAAGTTACAATAACCAGCCTTACTTAATTAATGACGATTTATACTTTACCCATGAGGTAATAACTAATAACCAAAGCCAAACCGATATTGCACACTACAATTTAACAACACGTGAAATAACTAACTTAACAAATACACCTGTCAGTGAGTATTCGCCAACGTTAATGCCTAATAAAACAAGTTTGTCAGCCATTGTTGTAGAGGCCGACTCAAAACAAAAATTGTGGCAGTATCCGCTTGATACACAAAGTGCGCCTAGTCGTATTTTTGATTGGATAGAGCCTGTTGGCTACCATGCTTGGGGCATTAAAAACGATTTAGTGATGTTCATTTTAGGTCAGCCGCATACGCTTCAATACACCTCAGTAGACGCTGCTAAAGGTGAAATAGCTGCCAGTGATATTTCTCGTACACTTATTTATAACCACAACGCGGCGATGTTTTTATTTAGTTACACTAAAAATGATCAGCATATTTTAGCGAGCTTTAATCCACAAAATAAACAAGTAAGTGATTTATTAAGGCTACCCACTCAGGTGCAAGACTTCATTTTAAAAGATGATAAAACAATTGCTTACGCTATTAAAAATCGTGTTTATCAACGTAAGCTCGATGGCAGTAATGAGATATCGCAATGGCTTGATTTAAGCACTTACTGCGAAACTAATATCACCCGAATGAGTTACAACAACGATAAGCTTGCATTTGTATGCGACGTAACACAATAAAGTAAGACTTCAAACTGCGTATGCGTTAAGGTGATACGCAAATTAACGAATAGGGATAAACATGGCGTACAGTGCAGATGAGTTAACAGAGCAGCTTATAAAACTACAATGCAGAAGTAATTTTAAAATTAAAAACATTGCTGAATACATGTTAGTTAATTCTAAAGAGGCCTTTTACACTCACAGTGAAAGCGGTAAAGGCAAAATAGTGATTCGCCCTGCGTTTGAAGTATTTAGCGATGACTTTAATGACATAGATGGTGTAACACGCGCACAAGGGTATTTTCATAGCAGTGAAATGACCCGTTTTCCAACTCGTATATATAAAAGCGCTCAACCAATTCATTATGGTGTCGCATTTAAAATAAATTCAGAGCAAGCTGCAAAAGACTTTATTGCTAAGTTGACGATGATCATTGGTAATTAATCTGAACTTTAGTTAAGAAGTTTATTATCCGTAATTTGAGTTAATTAGTTTCGCCCTAAAATTATAAAGCCGCTGAGTGAATACTCAGCGGCTTTTTTATAGCTTAATCACATAGTGGTTATTTACTGTTTAAGAAGCTATTAACCGAATCAAGCTCGCGTTTTTTTAGTGCAATACAATCAAGCGTACTTTCTTCTAGTTTACTCAATGTACGGCTGTACCCAGGCACTTCTGAAATTTTATCGTTAAAGAAGTTTTGAGTGGTTGCTAAGCTTTTGGCATCACAGCCTACGGTTGTAAAGTACGGTAAATTAGGAATAAAGAACGGCGGTAAACTTGCTGTTACTTTATCGTAATTGTTATAAACCCAATCGATAAATAATGCTTGGCGCTCTTCTGTGTAACTTTGCCCAGATAAAATAGTACGCATATCAGAGGCGGTTACTTCATCAGTTAAGCTGTAAGCCAGCACTGCATTTTGTAATTCAGACTCACCAAAAAAGCCCATAGCAGCTAGCATGTTAGTGCGCACTTGTGGGTCTTTAGTCGTTTTAAATGTTGTCATGAATTGATCAAGCAAGGCTTTATCACCATGAAAAGCCGCGAGTCTTAAATAAACACCTGCTAAGTATGGGTCTACTTTTTGTGGGTTAGTTAAATACACTTGCGTTTGTTCTTTGGCTTTATTGATTACGTTTTGGTCTTCGCCATCAAAGCCTAATAGGGATACAACGGCTGCACGAAGTTGCGATACTGCACCATCTTCGTCAATTTTTGCTTCTAAACCGTATTCTTTAGCTGCAGGAGTCACTGCGTCACGGATAAATGCAGGCCATAAGTCTTTATTGCTTTCATCTTTGAATGTACGTTGCTGCGATACCAAGTAGCCCAGTGCAGTATTTGCTACACGAGGGTGGCTGTCACTTACAAATACTTCAAGTGTTTGCATTAACTTGGCGGCAGAGATAACGCCTGCCTTAAGCAGTGCATCGGTGGCCGATAATAGCGCTAAACGTTCACGGTCAGTCAGCACTGTTGGCGCGTTTTCAATTAATGCGTTAAATTGCGCGTCGTCCATTACCCAGCGGTAGTAGCCAAGAGCACCTTGGTCAGGGTAAATCCACTCAGGTGCAAAATCTAAATCAAGCGTTTGGCTTTGTTTGTTTAGTAAAACACTGGCTGTTTTAACGTTGTCGCCTGCACCGTATTTAATCGTTACAGGCACATTCCAAAGTTGTGCTGGCGCATCAACACCAGCATTCACAAAGCGGCTTTGTGAAATGGTTACTTTTTTGCCTTGCTGTTTAACACTTACAAGAGGGAAAGAAGACTGCTCGATAAATGATTTTAAAACACTGGCTACATCTTTATTTGATGCTTTACCTAGTGCTTGCCATAAATCAGCCGCTTCTGCATTTTTATAAGAGAAGTCTTTTAAGTAACGCTGAATCCCTTTTTGGAACGCCTCTTCGCCAATCCAGTTTTCAACCATTGCAAGTACTGAGCTACCTTTACTGTATGCAAGGCCCAAACCGTCCATAATGTCAGCTTCGGTTTTAATTGGCTTACGAATAGGCTTAGTACTTAAGCGGGCGTCTAATGCCATTACGTTATTTTGTGGTAAGTCTAAATGTGATTCAAACTCAGGATTTAGCTGCTTGGTCATTTTAGCTGCCATCCAGCTTGCAAACGCTTCGTTTAACCACAGGTCATTCCACCACTTCATGGTTACCAAGTTACCGTACCATTGGTGTGCTAGTTCGTGAGCAATAATAGATACGTTACGTTGTTTTTTACTGCGTGTCGCTGCAGCTAAATCAACGAGTAAAATGTCTTCGCGGTAAGTTACTAAACCTGAGTTTTCCATTGCGCCAAATGGAAATTCAGGTACGGCAACTGAGTCGAGTTTTTTATACACATAAGGAATACCAAAATACTCTTCTAATGCTGCAAGTACGCGCGGCATATTATCTTTAGCATATTCGGCTAAATGAATTTTACCTTGAGGAGTAATAACGCGCCCAGGAATGGGCATCCCTTCTATGTCTATTTCTTCAAACGGGCCAACAGCCATTGCAACTAAATACGATGGAATAGGCGGTGTTTTATCAAAAAAGTGGGTTGTCATATCACCATTTATTGTTGTTTTTAGTTCTGGTGTATTGGCATATACTTTTTGTGAACTTGGAGCCGTTATTGTTAACTGAAAAGGAATTTTATAGCTTGGTTCATCAAAAACGGGGAAGGCACGACGTGCATCACTCATTTCAAATTGGGTAAATAGGTAAGGTGTACCTTGATCCAATGTTTTGTATAACCCCACACTTTGGCGGTTGTAGGGAGCAGAAAAATCAATATTAAGCGTGTATTTACCCGGTTGGATTTTTTCATCACAGCTAAATTTAACTTTACCTGTTTTAAGTATTTCATTACTTAAGTCACAGTTTTCTTTACCTAAAAGTTGCGCCATTTTTACAGCATAATCCACACCGTTTAGCTCAATGTAATGTGTTGGTTTTAATACTTCTAAGGCAATTTCAGTCATCCCTGTGAATGTATCTTTACTTGGGTCAAGTGTCAGCGATACATTTTGCGAACTTGGTTTTGCGAGTTTTTCGATAACGAATTCGTTAGCGTTTGCTGCATTTATTGCTAGCGCAACACTCACAGTTAAGAGGCTTTTAAGAAACATAGTGATCCCTTGTTTATTGTTAGAAACGCCCAGATTTTATGGGTACAGTTTATCCTACCAGTTTTTGTGAGGCGCGTAATTGATTTAAGAAGTGGCTTTGATGGTAAATAGTAACAAAGTTTGTCAGTGACTTTCGCGTGATAGAAAACGTTGCCAGCTGAGTTGTGTATTTATAATACGTACTTGTTGAATAACCGTATTTAATAAGCTGATTTCATCAAACTGATTATCTGGGTATTCATTAAAACCCATTAAATAATTAAAAGCATCTTTAGAGTTAGCCTGAAGCGCATAAATACGCACTTGTTGTTCAAAGTTAAGGCGTAAGCTACTAATGGCGGTTTTCATACCGAGCTGGTCAACGTTGGGGATATCACATTTTTGCAAATAGCCGGCACGATCGCCTTCACCCGAAAACCAAATACGTACTTTTTCACTGTATCTGCCTGTTTTAGCCGGGAGATCAAACATAAGTCGCTGGTGGTTTTTAGACTTTATAAACTCAACATAATCGCTAAATCCTGCATCGATAAGTGCTTTATGTACAGGGACTAAGCGGGGCTTTATTTTACCGTGAGTATGAAAGCTAAAACATAAAATATCATCAATAATACAAAGATCATCAAGTGTTAAACAGCCAATTTCATCACTGTAAGCACCGCTGTAATAGGCTATTAGTGGCAGCCAAAAGTGCCAATGTTTTGCTTGCTCGCGAGGGAGTCGAACATCACCGTATATATATCCATTATAAATAGTGTGCAGTTCCATGGCTGAAAAAGGGCGGCGACCAAGATGGGTTTTCAACGTAATACCTTGAAAATAGTGAGATGTTTTATTTTATACCCAACTAGCACTAGATGCTAGTCGGGTTATCAGGCTTTAAGGTCCTGTGTGTAAATTATTATTCACTTAATGCACGAGCTAAACCCGTTGGTTCAATCTCAACACATACTTGATCATCATTCCAATTAATGCCAACTAATGCGTCGTCCTCATTTAAATCTTCAACCCATGCATCTAAAAATTCATCAAGGTTAATTTCTACCGGACTGTAATCTTTCCATTCTTCTTTACACTGCGCTTTAGCTGCTTCTTCACTTTCCCAAAGCAGTAAAACATCAGTGTCGTCAAATTGGTTTGAGTCGCACACTACAAAGCCATTATCTTCTGCGCCCAGTGCCCAAATGACTTCGCTAACACGTACTTTTTCTACGAAGTTAACTAGCTGTGATTCAATTTCAATATCGCTCATGTGTTTACCTTATTAAGTTAGTGACGAGGATTAGTTTCTATTGCTGATTGACGTTCGCTAAATTGTGCATGAAATGCAACAAGTTCACTGTACTGACTAAAGTCAGTTAATTCACGAAAGCTAATCCAATCAAGCAGGCAGTATAAACTGATGTTGAGGTATTCACAGCTTTTAAATTGTTCATCGTTTAAATGATTGTTTAAAAAGCTTAATGTTTGTTCTATTCGCTCATTTTGCAGATTAAAAAATAATGCATCGCTTCGTGTATCTAAACCTGAGCGCTCGCATAATAGCATTTCAACAAGCGAGTCGTTGCAGGCATTAATAGTGGTAAGTAAGTGCTCTTGCGGCCAGTTTAGCTTTGATTTGCCTGTTTTCTCTAATAAGTAGCGTATTATTGAGTTTGAGTCGCTCAGTGTTAAATCACCATCAATTAAAATAGGTATTTTTCGGGCTGGGTTTTTATTGGCCATTTTAGGGCGGTCTTGAGCTGAAAATATGTCTAAGCTTATAAGCTCTATATTACAGTTGTTTTGCAGAGCCCATATTCTAATTCGACGAACGTAAGGTGAGGGAACAGAACCAATTAATTGCATAATCACTCCAAAAAAAAAGCCGCTAAAGCGGCTTTTATTAAACGTTAATAGCACTAAAGCTCAATTTATTCTGAACGGCTAGTAACTTCAAGTAAATGGTAACCAAATTGCGTTTGTACAGGGCCCTGTACCTGGTTTATTGGGGCAGAAAAAACCACTTTATCAAACTCAGGAACCATCATACCTGGGCCAAACTCACCCAGAGCGCCGCCGTCTTGTCCTGATGGGCAATTAGAATGTACTTTTGCTAATTCAGCAAAGTCTTCGCCTTGTTCAATTTTTGTTTTTAAGTCTAAACATTGTGCTTCGCTGTCTACCAAAATGTGTCGTGCGCTTGCCACTGCCATAAAATCTCCTGATTATAAGTGGTGTTTTTTTAACCTAGTGTATTGCCATACTAGTTAGTTTGTACAAATTGTACCAGTATAAATTTAGATTTTAGACAGGGAATTTTCCACTGCCTTAATCATTTTTTCTGAATCTGGTTTTACTTTGCTGTTAAATCGTAAAATTGTTTTACGATCAGCAGATACTAAATATTTATAAAAGTTCCAATTGGGCGAACTTGTTTGCTCGTTTAAATGCTTGAATATAGGATTTGCATCACTTCCTCTCACTTCGCTGGTGGCGAACATAGGAAAGGTGACCCCATAATTAATAAAACAGACTTTGGCCGTTTCTTTTTCGTTATCTTCTTCTTGGAAAAAGTCATCAGAAGGGAAGCCCAATATTACAAGCCCTTCGTCTTTGTATGTTTTGTGTAGTTTTTCTAAGCTTTCAAACTGAGGGGTGAAGCCACAGTTACTCGCAGTATTAACAATTAACAGAGGTTTGTTTTTGTAGTCGCATAAGTTAATGGACTCTTTAGAGCGAAGCTTTCGGATATCAACGTTAGTAAAATCGTCACAGGTTTGGGGATTTACGGCTTCATTATTTGGCTGTGTTTGTGCCATTAAAGTTGAACTAACCAGCAACGCAGTAAACCCTATTATCATTTTTTTAAGCATCATATTACCTAACTATCCGATTGTTTGATTGGCTGATCATACGCTAATATGGAGGAAATTGATCAACCACTTAAATTTACTATGACAACTCGCTTAGCAACTATTGACGACCTTAATGATATTGTCGCCATTTATAACGAAACCATAGAAGGGCGAATGGTAACGGCAGATACCGAAGAAGTAACCGTTGAAGAAAAAAAAGATTGGTTTAATAGTCATACCCAAAAACGCCCAATTTATGTGTATTGCGAAAACGATACTGTACTTGCCTGGGTGAGTTATAAATCGTTTTACGGACGCCCTGCTTACGACGGAACCGTAGAAATGAGCATTTACATAACTAAAAATGCACAAGGTAAAGGCTTGGGTAAAAAGTTAATGCAGTTTGCGCAATCGGAGGCTAAAAAGCTTGATATTAACGTGTTACTTGGCTTTATTTTTAGCCATAATTTGCCAAGCGTAAAGTTATTTAAGCACTTTGGTTTTGATGTGTGGGGGGAGTTACCAAACGTTGCCGTTATGGATAATAACTTATACAGCCTAACCATATTTGGTAAGCATTTAGAATAAGTTACGCTTATTTATTGGTCATATTTGTTTACAAATAACGCACAGGAATGTGTGTTATTTTCGTGTTTTTATACTACGCTGGTAACATATTAATTTTATTGGTTGTAAGTGTAGTTTAATGGCTAGAAAAATATTGATCATAGACAGCAGCACCATCATAGCAATGAGAGTAAAAGTACTCTTAGAGCTCATTGGGTGTAATGTTGAGCTGATTCATTTCTCTATGCTTGAGATGTTTACTCACGCCGAAAATTACGATTTAGTTGTTATAGCCCACGGCGTGCCGGTTGCCCCTATTAAGCCGCTAATTGATAAACTATCTCATGGGCGTTTATTATTACTTGCCCCTAAAACCGAAAATACAGAGCAGTTAACCGCATTTGCTGGCCTAAATAAAATAGTACCTGATGCTACGGTTGTTTATCCTTTCTTCTCTAATAAAGAGATCACCTCTCTTTTAGAGAGCTTGTTAGAGCTAGACTCTAACCATATGATGCAACTGCCCACTATATTGTTGGTCGATCATATCCAAAATCGCCTTGATAATATGAAGAGCAATTTAATTGGCGCACATATTAAAACCCTTACGGCAAGCAGCTTAAATGACGCACTCACTATTGCAAAAAGTAATAAAATTGATATTTTAATCAGCGATTTTAGCCTAGGTGAAGCGACTGGCCTTCAAATATTTTCAAAATTAAAAGTGTCGCAACCAAATGCACGGTGCTTACTTTTCACTTCCCGCCCTGACCAAGTTTCAATGATTGAAGCTATTCGCCAAGGTGTTGAAGACGTACTGATCAAACCCCTCAATGAAAATATTTTACTGCAATCAGTTCATAAGCTTTGGCAAACTGAATTATTAAAACGCCGCAATGCCGAGTTAGTTGAGCGCCTTCAAGAAACCGTCGACGCTCTAATAGAAAAAGACAGCTTGCTACAAGTTATTTATAAACACACCCCTGACGCTATCATGCTATTTAAACGCAACGGTCAAATTATTGAAGCAAATGACGCTTGCTTAAGATTGTTAGATCTACCGTTTAGCGGGCTTTCTGGTAAATCGTTATTTGATTTTTTAGATAACGATTCGATTGCTGGAATCAAAGAAAAAATTTCAACATTAAACAGCAATCGTCAGTTTAGTTACGATTTACGTCTACCCATTAAGAGTGGTGGCACAGTACCTTTATTTGGCTCTTTTAACGAAATAGATCACCATGGTGAGATTGCACTGGCTGTAATTTTTAAAAATGTAACTCACTTAAAACAAAAAGAAGAGCTACTTCAAGAAGCTAAAGGGTTACTAGAAGAAGAGGTCAAAGCCCGTACATCGCAGTTAGAGCATGCTAAAAATGTAGCCGAAGCGGCAAATTTAAGTAAATCAGACTTCTTAGCAAATATGTCACATGAGCTGCGAACCCCCATGCACTCAATTTTAAGTTTTGCACGCTTTGGACTCGATAAGCTAGAAGCTGGCGACTTTGCTAGAGAAAAGTTACTAAAATACTTATCTCGTATCGAGTGTAGTGGCGATAGGCTGCTATCTTTATTAAATAACCTTCTTGATTTATCAAAGCTTGATGTAGGTAAATTTCCGTTTAACCCGCGCCCTCATAATTTAGAAAGCATTATTAAAACGAGCATTGATGATGTGTCGGGCACGGCGATGGAAAAACACATTAATATTATTTTTCCTGCGCCAGATTCACCGGTCATTGTGCAATGCGATGAAGAGCAAATAAATCAGTTGTTGCGCAACGTATTGGGCAATGCATTAAAGTTTAGTGAGCCCAAAAGTAACATCACGCTTAAATTAGCATCGGATGGCCAATTTGCTGATATTGAAGTCATTGATAGTGGTATAGGTATTCCTGAAGATGAGCTTGATCATATTTTCACAAAGTTTGTGCAAAGCAGTAAAACAAACAGTGGTGCGGGCGGTACGGGGCTAGGCTTAGCACTTTGCCGAGAATTTGTATCGTTGCATCAAGGTCAAATTAGCGCGTGTAATAATACCAATGGTGGTGCCACAGTTCACATAAAATTACCACTTGAAATAAATTTAGACGAACACCTAGTCGATGAATAAAAGTACGCTAAAACAGTAAGTTGTTTATGTTAATACAATTTATTTTTGAATTTAAAAGGATGATTTAGTTATGGCTTTAACAAAAATACTAGCAGTAGATGACGAGCCCTTTAACCTTGAGATAATTGAAGAAATTTTAGAAGACTTAGATTTTGAGTTAAGGCTAGCCAACAGTGGCCCTGAATGCTTGGATATGGTTGAGGACTATATGCCTCAAGTTATTTTACTTGACGTAAGCATGCCGCAGATGAGTGGTTACGAAGTGTGTAAAACGCTTAAATCAAACCCAAGTACCGCACATATTATTGTTATGTTTGTATCTGCAAGAGGAACTGTGGAGGAGCGCATGGAAGGCTACTCAGCCGGCGCTGAAGATTACATAGTAAAACCATTTGGGCATGATGAGCTTAGATCTAAATTAAAAAATCTAAACCAAGTATTAGTAGAGAAACAAAGCCTAGAAAAACAAGTAGAAGCGGCAACTTCAACCGCGTTCAATGCAATGGCTAACAGCAGCGAAATGGGGCAAATAGTCAACTACGTAGAAAGCATAGCACTCATAACTAACCCAGACGATTTAGCAAAAGCACTTATTGATTGCCTACAATCTTTTGATTTACAAAGTAATGTAGAGTTTAGATACGACTCTATTGTTAAACATTATGCTTTACATGGTGTTTGCTCGCCTATTGTGATCGAGCTATTTGAAATGCTTAAAAACAAAGGCCGTTTGCATGAGTTTTCGCAGCGCTTATTAGTTAACTACGAGCTAATTAGTTTACTCATCTTAAACATGCCAGGACACGATCCTGATAAACACGGCAGAATACGCGATCACGTGTGCTTTATTGTTAGTGTTACAGAACAGCAGTTACGCGCCATAATAACTAAGAACTTATTAGATGCGCAGCAGGTAAAACTAAACGCAGTAGCAAGTACAGTACACAGTAAATTTCATGGTTTGATAGATTTACTTAATGAAAATCGCCTAAACAACGAACAAGTATTTAAAAAACTTCAGGAAGAGCTTGAGGTTAGAATTCCAACAATGGGTTTAGACGAAGACCAAGAAATTTTTATCTATAAAAAAGTAGATGAAACAATTCAAAATTCAGTAGCCCGCGAGGAGTCTGTTATTCAAGTAAAAGAGGCGTTCGCAGACATTGAAACAGAGCTTTCGATACTGCTAAACCATAGCCAATAATAAACACATAGACTTACTTTTAGGGCTTGTTTACCATTAATATAGGGTTTACCGCCCTATAATGGCGAATAATCACACTCTAATAGCTCTGGTTTGCTTTAGTACTAAATAGGCTTCTATGAATTTATGCATCTCGTGGTAAGCCTTTTTCCACTATCCTGATAAGCCTTTGCGTTTTTCTAAGTGAGGGTTGTTTATTGTTTTGCTGCTCCAGTGCCCATTGAATATGCTCTTTTACTAGATCACTACAACCATCAATTTTTTGTTCTAACGCGCTAATAATATCAGGGTCAAAGTTTGCATTACCTAAACCAACGGCTAAATTACGTAACCAACGTTCATGTCCAATTCGGCGAATTGGGCTGCCTTCGGTATTTTTTAAAAATGTGGTTTCATCCCAACTAAACAGCTCCAGCAAGTCTTTGTCTTTTAACTGCGTGCGCGGATGAAAGTCTTGTTCGTCGGTTATTTGTCCATAGCGGTTCCACGGGCAAACTAATTGACAATCGTCGCAGCCATAAACTCGGTTACCTAATAAAGTTCTGTATTGCTCAGGAATAGGGCCTTGGTGTTCTATTGTTAAGTATGAAATACACTTACGGGCATCAACCACATAAGGTTCTACAATTGCACCTGTAGGACATAAGGTTATGCAGGCTACACACTTACCGCAGCCTTCAAAGGTATTTTCATTATCAACAGGTAAAGGTAAATCAATAAACAATTCACCTAAAAAAAACCACGATCCAGCTTCTTTGTTTATTAGTAATGAATGTTTGCCACGCCAGCCCAGCCCCGCTTTTTCAGCCAATTGGCGCTCTAATACAGGGGCAGAATCAACAAAGGGTCTAAAACCATATTCACCTACTTCTTGTTCTATTTTTTGGCCGAGCTTTTTTAATCGATTACGAATTAATTTATGGTAGTCTCGGCCAAGTGCGTAACGGCTAATATAGGCTTTTTGTTTGTTTTTTAATGTTTTAGCAAAGCCAGCATCGGGGGGCAGGTAGTTCATTTTTACCGATATAACACGTTGTGTGCCTGGAATAAGCTCGTCAGGGCGAGCGCGTTTCATTCCATGTGCCGCCATATAATCCATTGAGCCATGAAACCCGGCGTCAAGCCAACGTTGAAGCTGTTGTTCATGCTTACTCAAATCTATATCAGTGATCCCTACTTCGCTAAAGCCGAGTTCTTTTCCCCATGCTTTTATTTGCTGGGCTAATTTAGGGTAGTCAGGAGTTAGGTTGCTCACACATATTCACGCATATTAAATAATCGCCCTGTAATTTAGCATAATTACAGGGGTGTGTTGAGGTTTACGCATCAATAGGTGTTTAAGCGTAAACCGCGTTTATGATAAAAATTAAAGTACAAAGCGCTTCAATTGCTGCTGTGTTTGTAAGCTTAACTCTTGCGACAATTGACTGTCGGCAAGAGCGGTGTCTATTTGCTGTTTAGCCTGCTCGCCTAATTCAACAATTTGCTCTACCGATTGATGGGTTAAATTTTGCGTATCTTCTAGTAGATGCACGGCGCTGGCAATTTGCTGTAATTGCTGTTGATTACTCTCAAATTCATTAAGCATTCTACTAAACCCTTCAGAGGTTGAACAAATTGAGCTTTGTGCAATTTTAGAATGGTTAATAAGTTGCTCTGACTCTTTATTTGTTTCGCTTACTAGGTCGTTCATTTGGGTTATAAAATCACTGATTTGGCGAGTAGCTCCACTTACTTTAACCGAGAGGGTACGTACTTCATCAGCAACAACAGCAAAACCACGCCCGGCTTCTCCTGCTCGCGCAGCTTCTATCGCGGCGTTAAGCGCGAGTAAGTTAGTTTGATCAGAAAACTCCTCAACCATTTTTAAAATACTTCGAATATTCTCACTGTTTTCCTTCAAACCATCAACGGTGCTCGCAAAACTGCCTAACATATCAGTTATTAACTGCACTTTCTCAACCAGAGAACTCAGCTCTTGAGCTGAGAGTTTTACAAAGGCTAAGTGCTCATTATTTACATTATGAACACTGTCGGTATTGCCCACAATATTTTGCAAGCTTTGTGTTATTTGGTTACTAGCATCAATAATTGTATGACTTAAGGTAATTTGCTGTTCGCTCGAATTTTCCGTACTTTGCATTGACTCAGTTGCGGCTTTATTACTTTGTGCGCTGGCTTCAGCGCTTGTGTAAGTCGTGTTAAGTAATTGGCTTAAGTGGCTTGTAAAATCGTTATATTGCGTACTTAACGTTTTAAATTCGTCGTATGAAAAATGCGGAAGTTTGGCGTTTAAATTGGCATCTTGTTGATTAATTTTAATAAGTGTATCGCACATAGCTTTTACAGGGCGAACAATCAAAAAGCGCATATAAAAAAGCGTAAACGCAAAGCCAGAAATAATAACTAAGGTTAGTAGCCAAAAAAGGCCAAGATTTTGTTGCTCACTTAAGCTGTCATAAAGCCAAAATAAAGTAATAGCCTGAAACAAAAAAACAAAACTCAAGTTACCAACAATTTTACGCGTTAGAGTAAAAAAGAATGTTTGTTCGATGTAATTATAAATTTTCATTAAGCCACTCATCTTGCTTAAACCTATGTTTGAACGCTTTTACGCAGGCATTTGCAAGGTATAAGCGACTCTATTTATCAGCTAACGATAGCAAATATGCCTTGGATTGCATGGGAAAGTTAGTAAAAATCCCGTCTAAACCGAAGTCACGCATAAGTGCAATATCTTGTTGTTTATCGACTGTATAAGCGTAAACTTCAAGCCCGCGTTTTTTAGCATCATCTACAAACGCTTTGTTAATAAAATTTTTATCTACATGCACACTAAATGCATTTAAGTCTTGTGCAAACTTTGCATAATTAATTGGAATAGAAGACGTTAAAGCGCCTATTTTTAACCAGGGTAAACGCTTTTTAAGCCATTGTAATTGATGATGATCAAACGATGATACTAAAATATTAGCACATGAAATGGTTCCCGCACTGATATTACGTTCAAGCTGGTCAGCAAACTTTTCAAGTTCAAAGGTATGCTTAAGTTCTAAATTAAGTAAGGTTTTATTGTTATTCCAATCAAATAACTGTTGTAGCCTTGGTATACATTCGCCATTACCCGCATCAAGCTTTGTAAGGGTTGCTGCATCAAACTCACTAACTTTGCCTTTTCCGTTGGTGGTTCTGTCTAGCCACGAGTCATGTATTAGCATGTAATCATCGGTAGCGCTTTGAATATCTACTTCAATGCCGTCTACACCAATATTTAAGGCTTCTAAAATGGCGCTTTTCGTGTTTTCGGGAAAGTGCCCGCTAGCGCCCCTGTGTGCAAAAACTTTCATTGTCGAGCCTTCTTGGTTATTGACCATGTTTCAAAGCATGCAGCGCTTACAATAAGTGCACCGCCAATCAGGGTTATTAATGTTGGGCGTTCGTGAACAATAATAATAGCCAAAATAGTACCGTACAACGGTTGTAAGCACGAAATTAGCCCTGCCGTTGCGGCTGATAAATGTTTTAGGCTTGCTGCAAATAGCGAGTGCGGTGTAGCGGTAAATATAATGCCAGCGACAGCAATTAATATAAGATCTTGATTACTCACCTCGTACACAGGCACTTCAATAAATGCGCACAGCATTATGCTCGCTACCAAGGTTTGGTAAAACATCGTCTGTGGGCCGCCGTATTGGCTAAAATAGCGTTTGTGAGTAATGTTTCTGACAGAGAAAAACAATGCAGATACCACACCAGTAATAACACCAAGTGTTACATCGTCACCTAAATCAGCACTTGGCACCAATAAATAAATACCCAAAACAACTACACCAGCGCTTATTATATCTTTTGCTTGAGGTTTACTTTTATTAAATAAAGGCTCTAAAAACACGGTCATTACTGGGTAGCTAAAAAATGCAAGCATACCAATGGTTATGCCAGCCATTTGCATACCTGCAAAATAAGTCACCCAATGTAGCCCTACTGTAATACCTAAAAATAAAGCAATAAGGTAGTCCTTAGGATTGTTTAACTTAATTTGTTTTTTCCCGAATGAAAGCATTGCCAATATTGCCAAACCAGCAATAGCTGTTCGGTAAACTGTAATATCCAGGGCATTTAAACCAATGAGTTTGGCAAAAAGGGCAGTTCCCCCAAAAAGTAACACGGCAATATGTAGGTAAATTAAGCTTTGCTGTTGTGGCTGCATTTAAACATCATCTCCTTTTTTTAATATGTTATCACCGAGGGGGCGTCAACAAGATGAATTTTTTGAAACATGACAAATGTCAGCAAAGTTAATGACACTTCACACTCTTATTATTTTTACGTACTGGCATAGTTATCCTACTTAACAGGAGAGTGCTATGAATAGTTTAGTTTTAATGAGTCTTGATATTAGCGAGTTTTTTGATTCGCTTAATTTTACTATTAATTACATTGATTATTTTATGCTGATAAGCATTTTTGTGGTATCTATATTTATTAATAAAAAGAGTGCTTTAAATAAAAATAATACACCAGAGGTGCTAGCATGAGTTCGCAAAGTAGCTTTTCTCAACAAACGGATAAAACGTTTTGGAAATACGGCCATTTAATTTTTACAGGCTTTTACTTACTGCCATTAATTATTAATTTTGACCAGTTTACAAAAAGCCAAATGGGCCTATGTTTAGCTTTTTATATTGCCTTTATTATCTTGTATGTAAAAGCAATTAACTGCGATAACACAAAAATAACCACCTTATTTTTAGCCTTGCTCGCTATTTGTTTTAGCGCCACTTTTTTTACCTCCGGCACACCTACCTTATATGGCTTTGTTGCCTATGTAGCTGGGTATAGTTATAACTTAAAACAGCGGTTTTATGCTGCATTAGCCATTGTGGTGGCGCTTTTTACAAGTTCGTATTTAAGCGATATGGGAAAGCTTCAATACTTTTTGGCTGTGGCCTTAATATTATGTGCCGCCTTATTTAGTTATGGAATTGCAGCAAAAAGAGAACGCGACCATAAAAAGCGCGAGCAAGAAAGTGCAAACCAATTAGAGCAATTAGCTGCTATTGCTGAGCGTGAACGTATAGCGCGTGACCTACACGATATTTTAGGCCACTCACTCTCATCTATTGCATTAAAGGCCGAGCTGGCTAATAAGCTAAACCAAGGTGAGCGCTACGAGCAAGCAAACAACGAAATAGCTCAAGTAGCAGACCTTGCAAGGCAGCTACTTAGCGATGTACGCAGTGCCGTAAGCGACTTAAAAGAGCTCAATTTGGTAAGCCAAGTTGCTCAGTTAAAACAACGGTTATTAGAGCAAGATTTTAATATTACGTTTAACGTTGAGTTATCAGTGCTACCTGCCAAGGTAGAGGGCATTGCTAGTTTAATAATTAAAGAGTCAGTCACTAACTTACTACGCCATAGTTCAACTAAAAACAGCGCTATAACAATTAAGCAAACACCTCAGCAATTACTTATTGAAGTAATAGATAATGCACCCTGTGGCAGGCTCGAGGCAGGCAACGGTTTAAACGGTATAAAAGAACGAGCAGAGCAAATACAAGGTAGTGCAACTTTTACCTGTGGCGAACAATTTACATTAAACGTAGTACTGCCAATTTCATCTGAGGATTTACAATGATCAAAATATTTTTAGTGGAAGATCAGGCGCTAGTGCGTGACGCTGTTAGTGCACTACTTAGCCTAGATTTTAATATTGACGTAATTGGCCAAGCAAGCAACGGGCTAGATGCTCTAAATGCAATTAATGCGCTTGATGAAGATGCAATGCCAGATATTATTTTAACCGATATTGAAATGCCTAAAATGAACGGCATAGAACTTAGTGAAAAAATAGCAATGCAATTTCCGGCTATAAAAATGGTGATCATGACCACGTTTTCACGCGCTGGGTATATTAGGCGCTCGTTAAGTGCCGGCGTTAAAGGATTTATATTAAAAGAAGCCCCGAGTGACGAGCTAATCAACGCACTCAAAAAGGTAATGCAAGGGCAAAAAGTGATTGACCCAGAGCTTGCAATTAACGCTCTAGACGATGCCGATCCACTTACCGATAAAGAGCGAAAAGCATTAAAGCTTGCAAGCGATGGACTTAAAACGAGCGAAATAGCCACACAGTTATTTATAAGTGAAGGCACAACGCGTAACTACCTGTCAGACGCAATTGCCAAACTTAATGCAACAAACCGAATCGACGCAGCACGTATAGCTAAACAAAAAGGGTGGTTATAAACACATGTGATTAAGGTTTATAAATTTAACACAAACCCTTACTATGTTAGTCATAACAACAAAAGTAACGAACAACGCTTAAAGTAAGCTTAAAATTCGCAAAAAGAGGGTTAAATGGCAAATTTAATAGATTTAACAGTAAAAAACAGTGTCGCAGTTTTAACAATGAACACCGCAGAAAATCGACACAATCCAGCGTTTTTGGCTGAATTTAATTTACACCTTGATCATATAGAGGCTGATAAAAGCATTCACTCGGTGGTACTTACCTCAGCAAGCGACAAAAGCTGGTCGCTGGGTATTGACCTTGAGTGGATGGCAAACCCAAGCATTTTACCAGCGGCTATTTCTGACTTTATGTTGCAAATAACACAGTTGCTACAACGTATTGTTACGTTTCCTATGCCTATTATTGCAGCCCTCAATGGTCATACTTATGGTAATGGAGCCGTGCTTGCCTGTGCCTGTGATTTTAGATTTATGAAATCAGACAAAGGCTTTTTTTGCTTTCCTGAAGTTGATGTACTGGTGCCTTTTGTACCGTCTATGTTTCCTATTATTAATAAAGCGATACCGCAAACCTTCTTTAATAGGCTAGCAATGACGGGCGAACGGGTGGGGGCACAACAACTGTTTGAAAACAACGTTATAGAAGCTGTATTTTCTAACAGTGACGAACTGCAAGCCGGTGTAATTGAATTTGCAGCGCAGTTTAATAAAAACCGTTGGATTTACGCTCAAAACAAATCGCAAATGAACAAACACATCTTACAAACTATTAAAGAAGAAGACCCCGCTTTTATCGATAACGTCAGTAAAATGTTATACAAAAATCTTCATAAAACTAAGTAATGGCTTAGTCACTGATGCAGCTTAATCACAATGACACAATTAAGCTGCATAATTAAGGACATATTAAGGCCCTGTACGCTAAGTTTAAAAAGCTAAATAACCGATAGGTGAGCTTTGTTTAAATATTAAGTGCTTTTACCTGTCTCATTTTACGTATATGGGTTAAAATAACCTTCATAACCAACTAACAAGATAGTGAATGTCAAACCAAGATCCAAATCTCAGTCGAGAACAAGAAAAGTACGAAAACCCCGTCCCTAGCCGTGAGTTTATACTTACTCATCTTCAAGAGCGTTCAAAACCAGCTAACTACGCACAATTATGTGAAGAACTAGCCGTTAATGATGAAGAGCGTCAAATTGCATTTAAACGTCGCCTTCGTGCCATGGAGCGTGATGGTCAGTTATATTTTAATAAATTTAAATGCTATGCACTTATTGACGAAGCAGGTTTAACCAAAGGTAAAGTAATAGGCCACAGAGACGGTTTTGGCTTTTTAGAAGTTGAAGGCGAGAGCAAAGATTGGTTTATTGCCAAACATCAAATGAACATGGTGTTACATGGCGACATTGTACTAGCTAAAGGTACAAAACGTGGCTCTGGCTCAAAATGCGATGCCCGTATTATTAAAGTGCTTACCAACGAGCGCGCCCCTATTGTAGGGCGTTACTTTGTTGAGCATGGTGTTGCAGTTGTAGTCGCTGAAGATCCGCGTATTACGCAAGACATTATGATTTTACCAGGCAACGAAAACGGTGCCCGCCACAACCAAATGGTGCAGGTTAAAATCACTCAAAATCCTAGCCGCAATATGAACGCAGTAGGTAAAGTGGTTGATGTACTAGGTGAGCATTTAGCACCAGGTATGGAAATTGAAGTTGCCCTTCGTAATCACGACATTCCGCATGTTTGGCCAGAAGAGGTTGACGCACAAGTCGCCCACTTAGGCGAATTTGTAGAAGATGCAGACAAACAAGGCCGCGTAGATTTACGCGACTTACCGCTTGTTACGATAGATGGCGAAGACGCCCGCGACTTTGACGACGCCGTGTACTGTGAGCCTAAAAAGTCAGGCGGTTGGCGTTTATGGGTTGCTATTGCCGATGTGTCGCATTATGTAGGCATGAATACACCACTTAACAAAGAAGCCATTGCACGTGGTAACTCAGTGTATTTTCCTGAGCAAGTTATCCCAATGCTACCAAAAGTACTGTCTAACGGGTTGTGTTCACTTAACCCTAAAGTAGACCGCCTTTGTATGGTTGCTGAAATGACCGTATCAGCGGCAGGTAAATTGTCGGGTTATAAGTTTTACGAAGCGGTGATGAATTCTCACGCCCGTTTAACTTACACTAAAGTAAACGCCATTTTACAAAATGACGAAAAGCTTCGCGAAGAATACGCACCCGTAGTGCCACATTTAACTGATTTACAGCAAATGTACATGGCGCTTAAATCAGCACGCCAAGAGCGTGGTGCTATTGAATTTGAAACACTCGAAACACGCTTTGTATTTAATGCACATCGTAAAATAGAGTCTATTGTGCCTGTTATCCGCAACGACGCGCACAAACTCATTGAAGAATGTATGATTTTAGCCAATGTGTCAGCGGCTAAATTACTCGAAAAGCACGAGGCCAGTGCACTTTACCGTGTTCATGATGAACCCGACAGCGAAAAGCTTGGTAACTTTACACAGTTTTTAACTGAGTTAGGGATTCAGAGCACATTAGGCGACGAACCAACGCCTAAAGAAATTACGCAAATATTAGCTAAATTAGGCGAGCGCCCAGAGGCCGAGCTTATTCAAACTATGCTGCTGCGCTCAATGAAACAAGCGGTTTATCAGCCAGATAACATAGGTCACTTTGGTTTAGCGTTATCGGCTTATGCGCACTTTACATCGCCTATTCGTCGTTACCCAGATTTAGTTGTACACCGTGCAATTAAAGCGGTACTAAAAGCACAGGGTCAACAAACGTCAGGCGCATACGCGTACACTGACGATGAAGTAGATCAATTAGGCGAGCAGTGTTCAACTACTGAGCGCCGTGCAGACGACGCAACTCGCGAAGTAGCCGACTGGCTTAAATGTGAGTTTATGCAAGACCACGTTGGCGATGAGTTTAACGGGGTTATTTCGTCGGTTACAAACTTTGGTTTATTTATACGGTTAGACGATTTACAAATTGATGGTTTAATTCACGTTACTAATTTAGGCGACGAGTTTTTTGCACATGATGCTGCAAAACATTGCCTGATTGGTGAACACAGCCACACCGTTTACCGCCTTGGCGATAAAGTAACGGTGCAAGTTGCCTCAGTCAGTTTAGACGACCGCCGTATAAACTTAGTACTTAAAGGCGATGTAGCACAAGATAGGTATTCACGCCGTCGTGCACCTAAAGGTAAAGGCCCTGCGAGTGTACGCTCACAATTAAAAGCAGGCAAAGTACCGGGTAAAAAGTCAGACGACAAGCCAAAAGGTAAAAAAAAGCCAGCCGGTAAAGGCAAAGCTGCTGGTAAGTCGGCGGTTAAAACCAGTGATGGCACCGCAAAGAAAAAACCGAAAAAGAAATCGGCTAAAAAGCCTAAAAGACCAGGCAAAAATGCCCGTAAACGTACAAGCCCAGGAGCATAAAATACGTGAGTAATGAATTAATTTTTGGCTTTCACTCTGTTGAAGCAATTTTAGCAAAAGAGCCTGAGCGATTTTTAGAAATTTACGCCCTTAAAGGCCGTGATGATAAACGCTTAACACCGATTATTGATGAAGCACGTAAATTTGGTATTTCAGTACAATTTATGCAGCGTAAAGCACTTGATAATAAGTCGAAAGACGAGCAGCATCAGGGGATTATTGCTAACGTAAAAGCGGCGCCAACGTACAACGAAAAAGATTTAGATGTGATCATTGCGCGTGAAGAAACTCCATTTTTACTTGTACTTGATGGCATAACCGATCCGCATAACTTAGGTGCATGCTTGCGTAGTGCAGATGCCGCTGGCGTACATGCGATCATTGTTCCTAAAGATAAGTCGGCAAAGCTTAACGGTACAGCACGAAAAGTAGCGTGTGGCGCAGCAGAAACAGTGCCCCTTATTCAAGTAACTAACCTTGCACGTACGCTTCGTGAAATTAAAGATGCTGGCGTATGGGTAGTTGGCACTGCTGGCGAAACCGACACGCATGTATTTGATGCAAGCTTAACAGGCCCAATGGCCATAGTTATGGGCGCAGAAGGTGAGGGGATGCGCCGTTTGACACGTGAGCATTGCGATGTATTGGTTAAAATTCCAATGGCAGGGTCGGTGTCTAGCTTAAACGTATCGGTTGCAACCGGTATTTGTTTATTTGAAGTATTACGCCAACGTAACGCAAATAATTAAATTGCGTTAGATTAAAGCTAAGCATTAGAAAAGCCGAGATTAAATAATCTCGGCTTTTTTGTATCTACTATTTGCTAAGTATGGTGTGAGTAAAACGGTTTAGTTAACGAGTCGTTTTACTCAGCAACTACTTAAAAGCTGTATGTGTAGCCCATTTGAATACTGCGTGGCTTACCTGGCTGAATACCACCATTAGCACGGTTAGCTATGTACGTTTTATCAAACAGGTTATCAACCGTTAAGTATACTTTTTGGTTGTCGTCGATTAAGTATTTAGCAGCTAAATCCCATACTACACGGCTATCTATTGCGTTTAAGCCTGAGTCAGATAGGTCGGCATGAGAATCAGATACGTAACGTATTTGGCTGTTAACAACAAACGATGCAAACTCAGCGCCTAACGATAAAGCAACTTGATTTTCAGGTACGTAAGGCATTGCATCGCCTTTTTCTACCGAGCCCCAAATTTCTGAATCAAACGTGTTTTTAAACTCAGAGTCAGTGTATGTGTAGGTTAATTTAACTGGAAATTGCGCAGCGTCTGTTGCAAAAGTACGACCCGCACTAAATTCAAAGCCCGATACTTCTACTTCACCGTAGTTGTATTGGTCGCCAATATTTTCGTCGCTACAACCCACAGCAGCAGTACAGTTACCGTGCATGTTGTCGTAATCAGAGAAAAACGCAATCACTTCACCGTTAAAGCCATCCATATTAAAGCGAGAGCCAAACTCAAGGTTTACACTTTCTTCTTCTTCTTGGTCAGCATTACCCGGTGCCGCTGGAGCGTAACCTTTTTGAATACCGGCAAGTAACGTAACGTTATCGTTAAGTGTATAAGTGGCACCTAACGATGGCACTAAAATTTCAGTATCGTTAGAAATATCTTTAGTTAAGCCATTGCTACGAGTTGGATCTGATTTAGACCATTCTTCACGCGTAATGGTAATGTCTTCGTAACGAAGACCTGCATTAATAACTAACGCGTCTAGTGTCCATTCGTCTTGAACAAATAACGTGCTTGCTTTTGCGCTGTCTACACGGTTGCTATCTGAGCCAGGTACACCTTGTGATGTAAGTGTCATGCTTAGGTCTTGATTAAGCGTGTATGTGTCTTGCCATTGGAAACGATCCATTTCGTCTTCGTGGTAACGCACACCGACAGTAATGTAGTGATCGCCTGCAGGAATATGTAATTCAGACTGAATGCCTTTTGCTTGGTAATCACGGTTGTTAGCTTTAACACCAATGCCTTCAATACCTTCGCTTGTTGGATTTGCTTCAAAGTCGCTGTATTGCTCAAGCGTGCTAGTTCCTACACTGCTTGCTTTATACCAGTTACGATGAAAATCGTTTAGGTAAGCGGTTGCAAGTAATTCGTAACCTTCACCAAAACGGTACGCATAGTTTAGTTGGTAAGCGTTGTGGCGAGTGTTCATTTCATCGTTTTGCGATGCAGCGTAACGGCGATTAGGGTTTGCTTTGTAATCTTCGTCAGTTAAGCCCATGTAAGTTTCGTCTGATGTTTCGTCAGAGTATTTTACTTTTAGCTCAATATTGTGGGCATCGTTTTTACCAAACGTATGACCAAACTTTAATAGTAAATCAGTTTTTTCAAAGCCCGTATTATCGCTGCCAACAGGAAGCTCTTTAAAGCCGTCTGCGCCGTAAGTAAATACTTCAACCAAGCCAGACGTGTTGTTTTTTTCTTTACCAAAGTATGCGTGACCTTTGTAGTAGCCATCGCTACCAAGGGCTGCATCTACCATACCTTTAGAACTATTAGGCTCGGTTGGTAAGCTACGAGAAAGTAAGTTTAAAACGCCACCTGTAGTACGAGGACCGTACTTAACTGAGGCAGCACCTTTTAATACTTCAATTGTTTCCATACGACCCATAGTAGGGAAGTAGTAAGCAGAAGGTGCAGAATAAGGCGCTGGTGCGACTAATACACCGTCTTCCATTACAGAAATTTTATCGTTACGGCCGGTACCAGTACCGCGCATACCAATGTTAGGGCGAAGGCCATAGCCATCTTCTTCTTGAACGTAAACACCCGGAACAGACGCTAAAACACGCGAAATATCGGTAAACTCAAATTTTTGAAGTTCTTCGTCAGAGATAAAAGTAGCCGAACCTGGAATGTCGTTAATAGCTTGCTGTGAGCCAATAACTGTAATTTGTTCAAAGCGCTGTTCTTTATCGCTGGTGTCTTTAGCCATTGCAGTAGCTGTAAAAGACAAAGCAACCGCAGTTGCAAGAGTAGATACTAAAAACTTAGTGTTCATTTTTGTCCTAATCACATTGATTTTCTGAATTGGCGTAATTTGAACACGTTAACGAATGCGAATCAATATTATTTAGTATAAAAATATTCATTTTTTTAGAACTAAAAACACAGGGATATGCAACGTGGTTAACTTTTTTGTTTCTTTTGTATTGTTTTGTAATCATGAAGCTAGGTACAAAGTGGGTGTTTTAATTTATTAGCCTAAACGCAAGGCAATAAACTCAGCAAGCTTATCTACCGCATTTTCTGACTCACCCGAACTTTTAACCAAGCTAATACCAATGTCGCCCAGTGCAGGTAGGTATTTAGTTTGTACTTGGTAATTAAGTTCGCTGGGTACGGTACTTTTTGCAAGTACTGTAATGCCAAGCCCTTCTTTTAATGCCGCAATAAGCCCCGTTAAGTCGGCGTTGCTATATACAATACGGTATTTTATGCCAGCATTTTTAAGCGCATCGGTAGCGCGGCGGCGATAAATACATCCCTCTGGCGCGGTTACTAAGGTAACCACTTGGTTTTTTGCTTGGTTTAAATCACCCACCCACACCAATTGATCTTGCATAAAAATAGGAAATTTACTTGAGGTAAGTTGCTCGTTTAGCGCAAGAACTAAATCAAATTGGTCTTGCCTAGAAGCCGAAAGCAAATGCTTACTTAATCGCGATTTAACTTCAAGCGATACTTCTGGGTACAGCGCCACAAAGTCGCCAATAATAGAAGGGAGTATACGCGCAGCAAATTCGCTAGGTATGCCTAAACGTACTTTTCCGGTAATGCTCTCTGACGTAAATTGCTGCAAAATGGCATCGTTGTATTGCATCATTTGTTTTGCCATAGGCAATAATAGTTCGCCGTACTGGTTTAGTACTTGGCGCTGGCCTTGCTTTTTAAATAATTTATAGCCTAATACATCTTCTAAACGCTTTATTTGTAAGCTTACCGCAGGTTGCGAAAGCCCCAAAAAGTCGCCCGCTTTGGCAAATCCGCCTACATCTACAATCATTACAAAGGTACGTAAACTGTCGGTTGATATATTTTTCATATTTAAAATTACAATTTATGTGGCTATATATATAAGTATTATTTATCAATTGATAAATAATTACAATTTGTTGTTACAGACCCCGCGCAATATAATTTTAAGATTAAAAATACACAGGTGTTTGTTATGACTTTTAACCCAATAATGTTTGCCCGCCACAGCAACGCTAACAGCGCGGTTATAAACGCTTTGCAAGCAAATAACAGCACAGTTGTAATGGATTTTAGCGGCAGCGAAGCTTCTGTATTTTTAAGCAGTATTTTAGGCCACGATTTAACAAAATTAACGGCCAGCGGTTTAGGTTTAAAAGGCACATTAGATGGCGACTTTTATTCTGACTTTAGTTACGTCGTGTATTATTTTAGCGAAACCGCTTTTCGATTTGTATTACCTCACAGCGCAAGCCTGCAATTACAGTCACTTATAAACGAACAACAGCTTCGTTTTGATATTGACTACGTTATTCGTACCGACCTAACTAGCTTTACCTTAAGCGGCGAAAACGCCTTTGATACGCTAGTTGATGCCTTTAAATTAACACCCGGTTTGCGATTATCTGACGCACAACTATGCTACGGTGCGCAAAGCGGCGAGGTATTTATTACCGCGATTGATAACAAAGATGAGCAGCATTTTGTGCTAATAGCTAAAGCGCCAGAGCTACAAAAATGGCAAAGCTATATGCAAACGCAGGGTTTTGCAGTAATGCAAAACCAGGCCGCATAACAAAAACAACCAACAGGTAAACATAATAATGTTTGCCTGTTTTTAATTTAAGCCACGCCCATTAAGGGTTAATTTAAAACGTGAAGGAATGTTATGACTTCTAAAACTGTACTCCATGCTAAGCACCTAGAAGCGGGCGCAAAAATGGTTGATTTTCACGGCTGGGAAATGCCAATCAACTACGGCTCACAAATAGAAGAACATAATGCAGTGCGTAACGATGCAGGCATGTTTGACGTATCACACATGACCATTGTTGATATTGAAGGCGACCAAGCTAAAGCATTTTTACGTAAGCTTGTCGCAAACGACGTGGCTAAATTAACCGTACCAGGTAAAGCACTTTACACCGGCATGCTTAACGAGCAAGGCGGCGTAATTGACGACCTTATTATTTACTTTTTCAGCGAAACGTTTTACCGCTTAGTGGTTAACTCGGCTACGCGCGAAAAAGACTTAGCGCATTTAGCTAATGTATCGAGCGATTTTGCCGTTACAGTGACTGAGCGCCCAGAGTTTGCAATGATTGCAGTGCAAGGCCCTAACGCACGCGAAAAAACAGGCACGCTTTTAAATGCAGAGCAACAAGCTGCAGTTGAAGGCATGAAGCCGTTTTTTGGTGTTCAAGTGGGTGATTTATTTATTGCTACAACGGGTTATACTGGCGAAGACGGTTACGAAATTGTAGTACCAAACGACCAAGCAGCCGATTTATGGCAACAACTGCTAGACGCAGGTGTAGCGCCAGCTGGTTTAGGTGCACGTGACACGCTACGTTTAGAAGCAGGTATGAACCTTTACGGCCTAGATATGGACGAAAGCGTATCGCCACTTGCAGCTAACATGGCATGGACCATTGCATGGGAACCAGAAGATCGTGACTTTATTGGCCGTGACGTACTGGTTAAACAACGCGCTGAAAAAAGCACCGACAAGCTTGTTGGTTTAGTACTTGAAGAAAAAGGCGTATTGCGTAGCGGTTCAAAAGTAATTGTTGACGGTGGAGAAGGGGTTATTACCTCAGGTACTTTTTCACCTACACTTGGTTTTAGTGTAGCCCTTGCACGTGTACCACGTTCAACAGGCGACACTGCTCAAGTAGAAATGCGCAAAAAATTAGTTAACGTTAAAGTAGTGAAGCCTAGCTTTGTACGTAACGGTAAATCAATAATTTAAAATTTGGTGTTATCACCCAAAAATACCAATCATGTTGAGTTATTAATCACTTATAGCGACGGATAAATAGAGTGATAACAAGGCATTAATTTTGATATGTAGTTGTTCTACCTAAGAAATTAATAACGATGTTAGCGCTTTATTTAGACCGCTAGAGTGGTTAAATATTTAAGTTGATTGGTATCATAACCAAAGGAACAAGATAATGAGCAATATCCCTACTGAATTAAAATACGCTTCTTCACACGAGTGGGTTCGCGACGAAGGTGACGGTACCTTTACAGTTGGTATTACAGAACACGCGCAAGAACTACTTGGCGATATGGTGTTTGTTGAATTACCAGAAGTAGGCGACGAAGTAGACGCAGGCGAAGACTGTGCAGTAGCGGAGTCGGTTAAAGCTGCTTCAGACATTTACGCACCAATTGGTGGTGAAGTGATTGCTATTAATGAAGAGCTAGAAGACGCACCTGAAACAGTAAACAACGACGCGTACGGCGACGGTTGGTTATTCCGTCTTAAAGCATCTGATGTGTCTGAGCTAGACAACCTATTAGACGCTGAAGGCTACTCGCACACTATCGACGAAGAGTAATCACTTTTTGTCTAAAGCCCCGCATGTTGAGTAAACAATCGGGGCTTTTATGATTTTACAGCTTATTGCCCATACCCAGTAAGTTGCCAAATCATCATATATTTTAATCAATACTAGTTACCCATTAGTATTTAGGATCATAGGAATCTGGACACATGTCAAACGCCAAATCTCTTGAACAGTTAGAGCAAAAGCAAGATTTTATTCGCCGCCATATTGGGCCAAGCCCAGCGCAAGTAAGCGATATGCTAAGCGCTCTTGAAGTATCGAGTGTACAAGAGCTGATCGATCAAACTGTACCGGCTAACATTCGCCTAGAGCAACCGCTAAGCATTGGCGAAAGCCGTACTGAAGTTGAAACACTAAGCTACTTAAAATCAGTAGCAAGCAAAAATAAAGTTTTCAAATCGTACATTGGCCAAGGCTACCACCCAACACATGTACCGCACGTAATTTTACGTAACGTACTTGAAAACCCGGGTTGGTATACAGCGTACACGCCATATCAGCCAGAGATTGCACAAGGGCGTTTAGAATCATTACTAAACTTCCAGACTATGACCCTAGATTTAACCGGCCTTGATTTAGCAAGCGCGTCGTTACTTGACGAATCAACCGCTGCAGCCGAGGCAATGGGCCTTGCAAAACGTGTATCTAAAGCTAAAAAAGCCAATGCCTTTTTTATTGCCGACGACGTACACACACAAACTATCGACGTAGTAAGCACCCGTGCTGAGCAGTTTGGTTTTGAAATCATTATTGGTAAAGCGGCCGATGCCGTTAACCACGACATTTTTGGTGCATTATTCCAATACCCATCTACATCGGGTGAAATAGTTGACGTAACCGACCTAATTGCTGGTGTTCAAAGCAAAAAAGCCATTGCCTGTGTTGCTGCCGACATTATGAGTTTATTACTATTAAAAGCACCGGGTAAATTAGGTGCTGACGTAGTACTTGGTTCGGCTCAGCGTTTTGGTGTACCTATGGGGTACGGTGGTCCACATGCTGCATTTTTTGCAACACGTGACGCATACAAACGTTCATTACCAGGGCGTATTATTGGTGTATCTAAAGACCGTTTAGGTAACGACGCACTGCGTATGGCAATGCAAACGCGCGAACAACACATTCGCCGCGACAAAGCTAATTCAAACATTTGTACAGCGCAGGTACTACTTGCCAACATGGCAGCGTTTTATGCGGTGTACCACGGCCCACAAGGCTTAAAAACTATTGCGCAGCGTATACACCGCTTTGCTGATATTTTAGCTGCTGGCCTAAAAACCAAAGGCATCGCCCTTAAGCACAGCACGTGGTTTGATACGCTAACAATTGTTGGCGACAACAAAGACGACGTAATAGCACGTGCACTTGCAAAAGGCGTTAACTTTGCTACAAACCACGACGGCGAATACTCAATTTCGGTTTCAGAAACCACAACCCGTGCAGACGTTGCCGAGCTATTTGATATTGTACTAGGTGAAGGCCATGGTTTGAGTGTAGATGCCATTGCTGCTGATATTGAAGCAAACGGTAGCGACTCTATTCCAGCGAGTTTAGTACGTGATGACGAAGTATTAACGCATCCAAACTTTAACAGCTACCACAGCGAAACAGACATGCTTCGCTACATTAAGCGCCTTGAAAACAAAGATTTAGCGCTTAACCACTCAATGATCTCGTTAGGTTCATGCACCATGAAATTAAACGCGACCGCTGAGATGATCCCAGTTACATGGCCTGAGTTTGCAAACCTTCACCCATTCTGCCCGCTAGACCAAGCAGAAGGTTATCAAATAATGATTAACGAGCTACACGACTGGCTAGTTAATATTACGGGTTACGATGCGGTTTCACTTCAGCCAAACTCGGGTGCACAAGGTGAATACGCAGGCTTAATTGCCATTCGTAAATACCACGAGTCACGAGGGGATGCACACCGTAATGTATGTTTAATTCCAAGCTCAGCGCATGGTACTAACCCAGCGTCGGCACAAATGGCCAGCATGAAAATTGTGGTGGTTAACTGTGATAAAAACGGCAACATCGACATGGAAGACTTAAAAGCGAAAGCTGAAGACGTGTCTGAAAACCTGTCGTGTGCCATGATCACGTACCCATCTACCCATGGTGTTTACGAAGAAACCATTCGTGAACTATGCGATATTATTCATGAGCACGGCGGCCAAGTTTACATGGACGGCGCAAACATGAACGCGCAAGTGGGTGTAACAAGCCCAGGCTTTATTGGCTCAGACGTATCGCACTTAAACTTGCATAAAACGTTTTGTATTCCACACGGCGGCGGCGGCCCAGGTGTAGGCCCAATTGGTGTTAAATCACACCTTGCGCCATTTATGCCAAACCACAGCGTAATTAACGTACCGGGTACAAACATTAACAACGGTGCCGTATCGGCAGCGCCTTATGGCTCAGCCGCTATTTTACCTATTTCATGGGCGTACATTGCCATGATGGGGTCAGAGGGCTTAAAACAAGCTACTGAAATGGCGATTGTGAACGCTAACTACTTAACGCACGAGTTAAGCCAGCACTTCCCAATTTTATACCGTGGCCGTAACAACCGCGTTGCGCACGAATGTATTGTTGACCTGCGCCCATTAAAAGAAGCATCAGGCATTACTGAAATGGACGTCGCTAAGCGCCTACAAGATTATGGCTTCCACTCACCAACTATGTCGTTCCCAGTAGCGGGCACGTTAATGATTGAGCCGACAGAGTCTGAATCAAAAGGCGAGATAGACCGCTTTATCGAAGCAATGGTATCTATCAAAGGCGAAATCGACAAAGTAATCTCTGGGGAATGGTCAATCGAAAACAACCCACTTGTGTTTGCACCGCACACACAAGCTGACGTACTTGGTAACGAATGGGACCGTGCGTACGACCGTTTTTACGCTGCCTTCCCAGTGCCATCGGTTGCTAAAGACAAGTTTTGGCCAACCGTTACACGTATAGATGACGTATACGGCGACCGTAACTTAGTGTGTGCTTGTCCACCGGTTGAGACATATAGAGATTAATTTTTGATTTAACTCAAATAATTAAAAAAGCCGTTGCAGCAATGTAGCGGCTTTTTTGTGCGTGTTTAAACATTGTAGACGCACAGCTTGCTGGCGTGTTGGGCGCACCCCAAAAGGTGTTTAATTTTTGTTGGCGCATACTTTGTTTGCTTTTGGCTCATTGAGGGATTAGAAACCTAATTCAAGGTTTTGTCGCGCTGGCGACGGCAGCCAAAGAGGGGCTGCCGCTGGTCCCTCTCTGGACTCTTCCAGCGCACCCGAGCATCACGCTTAATCCTTCAAACCACAATTGATGTGAACGTAAACTGCGAAGATAGGCCATCCATGGCCTAGTTTCGCCTTATCGGGCATCCATGCGCGACATTACTCATCAATTGCTTATTTTCAGGGCGTGATGACGGGGAGGGGTGTTAAACGTGAGATTGGTGTTTGGCTGCGGAAAGACAAGGCCCTGTGTATTTCCTGAGGTTTGTTATTTTTTGATTTATATGAATCAATTATTAAGTTTCCATATTGATGCAGATAGACCATTAAATTAGTCAATACACAACTTAAATAAAAGGGAAAATCATAAAAGACTAGCCCTATATATTATGTAAACCTATATTTATTACTCGTGGGGACTAAGTTAAACTGTTTGTTTTTTATAATTAAATCATTACTATTAATAATATCGTAGTAGATACTCCTTAATGATGTCACTATCTTGGAAGCTAATGAAAAATATTACATCACTAGAAAACTTAGCTAATAAACTTCATGAATTATTTGTTATGAATCAGAAGCTCTACGCGATTCAAGTGGATGATGGAAGTTATAAAACTGCATACAGGCCAATTTATCCTGCAGTTATAGCCAAAATGTTGGATGAAAAAGATAGTTTGCTTACTTACCAAGAGTCAGCAGGTTATGTCCGCTGGGTATGTTTAGATTTCGATGTAAAAAAAGAGTTTTTGAGTGAGCTCGATATCCATTTACATACATTGGTCACCGTCGTTGAGCAAGCCTGTAATATTTTAAAAGATATGAATATAGATTTCTTACTTGAACACTCTGGAAATAGAGGCATTCATATTTGGATTATATTTAAAACAGAGGTATTTAAATCAGCAGCTTACAACTTTGTTAGCTATATCTATAAGAAAATAGGAACGTTACCTGAAGCTATTGGAATTGATTTATTTCCAAAAACGGAAGTATATAATAAGAAATCTAAAGGGATAGGCTTAGGCGTAAAAATGCCATTGTCATTGCACAAAAAATCAAATTGTTATTCATATTTTTTTGAAGAGATTACACTAGACAAAGTAACCAAGTTAGATTCAATTTTTATTAAATCACAAACTGATATTTTAGATAACTACAACCTTGTTGATTTTGAAGTTATAAATGCAGCAATAAATTTTTCAACCGACATTCCTCCAGATTTAATAGATATAAAAACTAAAAAAGCTATTGTTGGTGAAAACTCCAGTTTAGATTCTATTTTAGGTCATTTAGCTAAATGTAACAGCCTACAACCAATAATAAATAATTATCGAAATGGTATTTCTAACAATGATAGATTAATTATTGTGGGTCTACTCACTAGGCTCAGAAAAGAAAATGACCCTAAATTCAGTCAGTCTATTCTAAAGGAGTTTTTTTCGCGTTTACCCGGATATGATGAATTAGAAACATCAAAAAGGCTTAGTTCACTGAATAACCTTTACCCATTATCTTGTTCAACGCTAAAAAAGAAATTTAACTCTAATTGTGATGGTTGCTCTTATAACCTTGGATTGACCCCACTGTCACTTATTCCTGATATTGAAATTATTGAGGCAGCTAAGTGGTTTTGTATCTCTGAGCTAATTTTTAAAGATATAAAAACGGCTCAAATTAACTACATAAATACAAATGATGAAATACCACTATTTCATTACCAGGGTATTATTAATAGTTTTAATTTTAGTGATTTTAGTTCTCAATTAGAACAATTAATTGCAGGGAATCTCAAACCTCATAAAGAGTACTACTCTTTTAAAAGAAAAGAATCACCAAGTAAAATTAGGGAGTTAGTTTCACTAAGTCCGGCGGATAAACTATTAAGTACCGCCACTATTGGAATGATTCATAATATTTGGTACGACACATTTTTCAATAACTCATATGGATATCGCCTCAATCATAACTGTATTAATGGTTGGGTGTTTGAAGGGTGGTTGTCATTGTGGAAGACCTTTATTAATAATGTAAAAGAAGTGATAAACGATGAAGATAATTCTTATGATGATTACCAGTTGATCAAAATAGATTTAAAAAACTTCTATGGCAGCATTGATCATCAACGATTAAAAATAAAGGTTCTTGATCACCCTGTTGAATCTATAAAAAATAAGATTGAGTCTTTGCCTCAAGAAGAAAAAAACATATACGAAAATATAGTTTCATATATGTTTTCATTAATTAAATTATATAATTCCGATACAGGTCTTCCTCAAGGCCCTGCATTTTCTAGATATTTATCTGAAATCTATTTACTAGGCTTAGATGAATTAATCTGTGACAACATAAAGAAAGGTCATGAATTTTACTTTAGATATGTGGACGATATTTTTATTTTTGTTCAAAACAAAAATAGAGAGGAAGAAATATATTCAAAAGTAACAGAATGGATAAGCCTAAATAGCTTGGAGCTTAACTATAACAAGAGTCTGAGAATGAGCGTAAAGGAATTTAAAGATAATAATATTATGGATAATTATTCAGATGAAAGTAAATACAATATTGACCAGACCACAAAGCATTTTTCCATAACCACAAATAAAGAAAATGACCGAGCTTTAGAACAAGCAAAAGAGCTATTAGCACAATCTGAATTAGGCTTAAAAGATGACTTTCGTTTTGTATTTACACAATTTAAGGAAGGTATTGAGCTTGATGTTGATAAAAGTAATGTCGAAAATCAAATAATTACAAGTGAGTATGGGAGAGGATCAATGTACTCCATTTTTTTTGATACTTATTTTTTTAAAAAAGCGACAGTAACCTATATAAATGAAGGTGAATATAACCTTATGAGTACTCTCGCTAAAGAGTGTTATTTAAACTCTTTGCTAAAACACGCTCAAGAAAATCAAGAAGAAAATCTAATAAATCATATTCAGAATTTGATAAAGCAAAACAGTGCAACAACTTTATCTAGTATTGAAAGGTTATCAATTTTTCAATTAGCCATGAATTTCAATCTTGAATTAGACTTTAATTTTATTAATAAGATAGAGTATTCAAGCTTAATTTCTATTCTTACATCACCTATTAGTTTACCTATCAATGAATGGTTACTGACTGAAGATTTTTTCTCATTACTGTTTCCTTCCTCTTTGAATTCAGAAGAGTTTATTAACAATATATCGAAAGTAATATATAGAAATGAATTTTCAGTGCATTCATTAAGCAAAGTTGCTAATTACTTCTGGATTAGGGCATCTGAAAACTCTTATAAGTTATTCAACTTGCAGGATAATAATGTAAATGCAGGTGAAATATATAACTTATTATCCTTGTTTTCTCTTGTGGCGAAAAATATTGACGATATTAGAGTTTCTTTCTGCGAATTGTGGGGAAGGTTATTCAGCTATATCAATAGTAAAGACTGTAAAATAACTCAGTTTAACTGGTTTGAAGTTATCCCTAGCAATGAAATTAGTCAAATAAATAATGCCACTTTAACTACCTGTATAACTTTAGATCAAGATGGTGGTTTGTTACAAAGTTGTATTGATACGCACAATTTATTAGATAAATTTAGGGAGATTATTTTAACTATTGAAAGAAGTGATAATCCAGACGTCCAAGCTATAGACTCTCAGCTTATTGAAAAACTAAAAGAAAACGATGAGTTTATTAAGTGGATATACGATCATGATGCCAAGTTATATCCTACCAAAGAAATTTGCCTCTCTAATATTGCTCTAAATAACACCGTTGTTATGAATAAGGGCAACCATTATTTAGTTAAATCATTAGATGAAAAGTTAGGTTCGTTTGATTATTTAGAGCAGTTAAAACACTTCAATGACAATAGTATAGTTACATTTTCAAAAAGTAATAAGTATAAAAAAGTTGCAAAAATATTTTCAGATGGGAATGTTAATAATGTAATTGAAAGTATCTTAAGATTACATGAAACAGGCCTTAACTTTAAAACAGAATACCGGACATTTGGATTTCCTAACTACTTCATGCTCGATTCGCATGTAAATGAGGAATATAAGCCATGCATACCTTATTATGCTAATGGAAGTTATATCTTTCCAAGTTGTAATTCCAAATACGATAATGATATTGAACAGTTTTCTGCTCTATTACTAGGCTTGTTATATGATCAAAACCTTGAAGTATTCTCGAATAAAGGAACTAGTTTTTCATTTGTAATTAATCAAATTAATGAACAAAAACTGTTTCCTAAATTATGTAATACAAACAGCAAAAAACTAGATTTCTTAAAATCTTACATTAAAAATTGTAATTCAGAACTACATTACTTTGGCTTTCATTCATTTGAAAGTGCTTGGGCACTATCTTTGTGGAATTCAGTTGACGGTACCGATAATATAAATAGTAATAAATTATTAAGCTTTTTTGAGACTTATTTATACCATCACGATAATTCAAAAAGATCTTCATCCCCAGAGCTATATCATTTGATATTAAACGCTCAAGGAAGCCCTAAAATTAACTTGAACCTTGATGATTTTCTTAGTTTTATTACAAGCTCGATTACCTTACCAGATATGCCTAATGCAATGGCTGAGCTTCAATTAGAAATAATAAACACAATAAATGATAATTTAGAGAAAGAAATTGGTTCAACAAGCTTAATTAGTGCCAAAGAGCTCAAAGAAAAAAAAATTACTGTTACAAATGAAAGTTCTTTCGGGGGCGCAGGTAAATATAAATTAACTATATCGGGAGTAGAGTTTTATAATTCTGAAGGTAATGATAAAGGTTATATTTTAGATTATGGCAAAAAGCCTTATTTTCAAGAATTAACAAAAGAAAGTCTAAAGTTGCTCAATAATGAGCGAATTACTTTCACTATTGAGTTACCAAATTTATGCTTGATTCTTTTGATTCCTAGGGAAATTCAAAAAATATATGAATCAATTAATACTAGATTAAAATGGTTAAGTGAGGCCAAAGGTGATAGCGAGGATACTAGGCTTCTTTATAATTACGAATTAGACATAGATGAAATAGATGACTGCATATGTGATGCAGCTTCAATCGTTCAAAATCATTATCTTGATAAAAATGATTTTGAAAAAGCAAAAGATAGAATCACAAACTGGCTGTTACTATTTAACAGAGTTTCGTTAAAGGGGTCAAAACTACAAGAGTATATGGATTCTAATGAATACTCTCTAAAATATTTATATGAAACTATATTAATTGTATTATCAAAACATGTATACATTAGCCCTACGGATGTTTCTACTTTTGGCGAGTTCCTTGATGAAGCTTTTAATAATGATAAATCTAATATATTGACTCTAAAAGACATATTTAAAGATAAGAATGGCTTACATCATTTGATTTCAGAAACTGGAGCAGCAAACCAAAGAAACCCAAAGCTCATAAATTGTTTTGAAAACATTGTTAATATGAAGTCGAGTGTTGAGGAAATAGTAATACTGTGTGAAGTAGGAATATCAGGTACAGAGTTAAAGAAGGCATTATATTTTTATTTAAAAAACTCGACACTAGAGAAAGTAATTGAAGATAATAATAGAAATAAGATTATCAATAGGGAATCATACTTCGATTTTGATCATAAGAAAGGGTCAAGTTGGTCTAAATTTAAAAGAAACTTTTTCTCAGTTAATAAAATTGTAATTGTTGCCGCTTTGGTTACGGAGACATTTAAAACAACTGTGCGTGAAGTTATTAATGAACTTAATGGTTCTAATTTTCCTGTTGAGTTTAGAGTGGCAAAAGTTGAAGATAAATTTAATTTTAGAGACTTTACTGATGAGATATTGGCAAAAAAAGTAGCTTTATTTAAAGAGCTTTTAAATGATACTGATTTATTGAAGTCTATTTTTAAAGACGATTGGAATGAATATGAATATTCTATCAAGAATACTCCTGATTTTTGCAATGTTTTGAACTCAAATATGATCTTACGGTTGCAATCTACACCTAAAAAACGTTTTAGACTATTTACAATGAAGCCTAAATCGGGAGGGGAAAGCTTATTAGATCGAAGATTGGAACACAAAGAAAAAATTTAAATTTAACGATGACCTCTGTTGCTGAAATTAGTATTGTTCAGAAGTTTATATTGGATAAGGCTTAACCTTATCGATTAGATTTAGACTGCTTAATTCCCAAGCTATAAAAGACAAAGGGGTCAAGTCTTGACTTCATACATCAATGGTCTAGATTTTTAGTTTACTGCTTATGGAGTGAATTGCTATGTCTAGGCCGCTGCGAATAGAGTATGAAAATGCGTTTTATCATGTGATGAATCGTGGAAGAGGGCACGAAAATACATTTTTGAGCGATGACGACTTTAAGTATTTTTTATACTGCATTGAGCAAGCAAGCCTTCGGTTTAATATTGAAGTGCATTCGTATTGTTTGATGACCAATCATTACCATCTGCTAATAAAAACTCCTGATGCTAATTTAGGCAGGGCCATGAAGCATATTAATGGCCTTTACACTCAATACTTTAATCGAACACATAACACAGATGGTGCACTGTTCAGGGGCCGATACAAAGCCGTGTTGGTGGATGCTGATAACTACTTATTGCATGTTAGCCGGTATATTCATCGCAACCCAATTGAAACGAGCACCCCATTGGTAGATGACCTTGCTAAGTACAAATGGTCTAGCTATTCAGCTTTTATTAAAAGTGGTGCGACACCTGAATGGTTGGTTCGAGATTTTATATTTTCGCTGCAAGGTAAAAAGCGTAAGTATGTTGCGTACAAACAGTTTGTTGAATATGAGTGTAATGAAGAAATAAGCGCTTTTTATGGTGCTAAAAAGTTATTGTCGGTGCTAGGCAGTGATGACTTTGTTGAAAGCATTAAAGGCTATATTGCAACATCAAACAATGAAAGTAAGCTTGTTAGTAAAAGGCATTCAGCGAATGATGTAATTACCTATTTGGCTAACCACTTTAATGTTGAGGTAGATGATATAGTAATGGTTAAAAAGGGGCGAAAAGAAAAAAACTTACCCCGATGGTATGCTATTAAATTGTGCCAAGATTTAACGGGATTAAATTTGCAGGCATTAGCAGATGTTTTTAATGTTAAACACTATTCGGCCATATCAAAAGCTGTTGGTAGATTAAATGCATTAATTATTGAGAATAAGCAGGTTGAATTACAGTGGGAAGCACTTCGAGGTTGTTTGATGTCTGAAGTCAAGATTTGACCCCTTAATGAGATCTTTAATAAGAGGTTACTATGATTTGTAGGGTGTTTATTTTACTTTGCATTTTTTGCTTTAGCATTGGCTCGTTAAATGCCAGCGAAAAGGGTAAAACCATTACGTTTGCGGTTGGTCACGACCATGACAAAATGCTGATGGAGAATTACCCAATTTATCGTGCTAGTTGGCAATTTTTAAATCAAAGTTTAGCTAAATTAGGATATGAAGTAGACGCCATTATTTTACCATGGGCTAGAGCTAACTATTATACTCAATTAGGAAAAGCTGACGGTCTATTTTTAGCTGCTAACCTGCCAGGACGAGAGCAATGGGCGGTTTTATCAAACCCAATTGGAATGGGAGTATTTGGTGCTTTTTATCATAAGGATAGAAAAGACGAACATGCTATTATTGCGGGTGTTCGTTTAGGTGTGCATGACAAAATATTAACTGGCTATAATACTTATGAGTTGTTAGAAGTTGCCACAGCTCAGCAAGGGTTTAAACTGCTTTTTAACCAAAAAGTAGACCGCCTAATTATGTCAGAAAGTTATGGCAAGTATTTGTTGAGCACTGAGCTAATTGAATTTAAAAACGACATATTATTTGACTCTGATGTAATTGAAAAACGTTCAATTCATGTTGCATTTGCAAAAGATATTGCTGAAAGTTTGAAGGCTATGGCGGTAGTGAATAAAGCGATTGATTTAGGTATAAGCGACGGTACATACCATGACGTTATGACTAAAAATAAAGTACCTGAAAGTATGTTTTTGCCTAGCCTTGATAAATAGTAATTATATTTTATGTGTTTTTAAGAAAGCCCCGTTGGGTCAGTTTTCTGCTGTTTAATGAGTAAAAATGTAATACTTTCCCTTAGTAACTCTATTTGACCCTCCTGTTGATATAAGAGTTGATTTTGAAGCTAATAATAAATATTTTTCTTTTTAACGACCCAAACGCAATTTTTAACTAGTTATAAAAAAGGGCAATAATATTGCCCTTTTTTACGCGCTTAAACTTATTTTTATAACTTATAACGCGACTAGGCTTTGCTCTAGCATTGCCTTTATTTGGTTTACTATTTTAGCTTCTGTTTCGGGTTCGAATTGTTGTATACGTGGGGTATGAATATGCCCTGTAGGTATACTTGAATTAAGCGCATCGCGAAGACGAATACTTCGGTACGATATTTCGTTAGACAAGTATCCACCGCCGCCGCCATTAACCGCAATACTGTTTTTTAGCTCGCCATACGAACCCGCTTTATAGGTTTTTTCAAGCGTGGTGACTTCACGATTGTCGATAACTTTATAGGGGCCTTTGGCTTGTTGCATGTAATTTACAGGCAAGCTAAATTTTACAAACTCGTTGCCTGGGAGTGGTCGGCCATTAAGTTTTGGTATTACTGGGCTTGTTTGCGTTCCGCCATACACAATATTAGCGTTATCGGGGGCGGTTACACTACGGCGTTTACCCGGAAAGTGCTCTAAATCAAATTGTGTTCTGCCCATACTTACGGTGACTACCATGCCTACCTTATTAAGTGCGTAGTAGGGGGCAAGCAGTGATTCTATTATACCTTGATCAAAATCTTCGTAGCGCACAGGCACCATAACGGTGTTAATTTCTGCGCTTATGCCTTTGTAATTAATAACTTGGCCGTCGAGTAATAACGCTGCAACACCTGAGGGGTTACTTTGGTTTATGTTTCTATCGAGTAAAAAAGGGTCAAAGCCTGTAAGTAATATTTTTTTAGTGCTGCCTGATGAAAAAGTAAGGTCGGTGCGGCCTCTGCTGCCTTCCTCAAGTAGGGTTAGTAACGTATTGAGTTGAGCCTGCGTAATTGAAAACTTAGGTGAGGTTGTACGTATTACTTTGCTTGAAAGCAGTCGTGCCCAGTAAAGCGCTCGGTCGTCGTAGTTATTGGTATTTATTATACGTTGTTTGGCGTTTTCCCATAGTTCAAAGCTAAAGCTTTGTACTAATGTTTTTGCACTTTTAAAGTTGTTAAGCTCTTTAAATTGCTGCTCAAAACTTGTTACCTGTGGGGTAAATGCTTTTAAAACATTGGGCATTGCTAATTGGGCTTTGTTGATACGCTGTTCTTCAACAGTTAAAGGATTACTTAAAGCAGCGAATGAAGAGGCGATTAAGCTGGTCGCTAATAATACTTTGATCATAATATTCCTAATATAAGGCTATTGTTTTATATGTAATTTACTATCCTACGATTGCTAATTTAGAGCAACCCATTAACGTTGAAACGACTGATATTTGCTTTTGTGATTGACTCACTTTGGTTATTGGACTTATAAAGCTAGCATTGAGTCTTTTTTATAAGAAAGTAATTGTGATGGTTACCTTCTATTCAGGTTATGCAAATTATATGGGGAATCGTACACGGTCTATTACAAGAATATAGAGAACGTTCATACCTATATTGTTCGGGTAATTATGGCTGGTGGAGTGATAGGAAGGTTAAACCTCTTGTAAACACTAATATTACAAGAGGTATTAATTTAAATCTTATTTGGATTGACGTTTGTCGAGAATATAACGCACTGCCATTCTTGCTGCGCCCGCTCCAATGCCTGAAACTACCGCCCAAGTTACTGCTTCTTTAATATCTGTATTTTCACTTGGTTTGTCTTTTGGGGCTGGCTCGTTGGTAACCTTTTCCCACGATTTTTGTAAAGTTTTCCTTGTTAACATACCGGCAGATGCAGCGGCGAGACCTATACCTATTGTCGTAATTAGTTGTTTGTTACTCATAATGTTCTCCTTTTGCTAAATTTAGATAGCCATATTTATGTTTAATTTTTAAAGCAAGAACATGAGTAACAGCAATTTATATACCGAAAAGGAAGCAGCCTAACTTAAGCCGTAATTTGAATGTAAACGCATGTGGCACTGTAATCCACTGATTTGTAATTTGGCGTATTAAAAACGTTTATAAAACTATTTATAGCTAGTCTTTCATTGAACGCCATGCAAATGTTGAGGCTGCTATAACAATTGCAATGGCTATTCCTAAGTACAGGGTTTCTATTGTGCCGCCAAATTCAACTGCATGTTCTAAAAATAGTATGACAAGAACAACTGAGGTTACTTGTACTAGGGTTATTTTTAGATCGTGAAAGTCTTTAATATTAAAAGCGGCTAAAAACTTACTTTCTTTTGATTTAGCAGGCGATATGAATAAGCGGTATAAGCTAATGGCAATTACCTGTAGGGTAATACCGATTAATAGTAAATCGAGGATTTTAAGTAGTTCAACTATGAGGGCTTTACCTGCTTTTGCAGAATCTGGTAGGTCGAGAATGGTTGAAACCACTATATTAAAAACAATATTAATACACGAAACATAAACAAGAAGCGATGATAATGCTGCGGTAATAACCGCGATGACAACTAAAAAACGACTGGTTTGGAATATATTTTCCATGCTGCTCAACTTTATAATTAGACGTAACTTATACGAAGCATAGTATATGTTAGATCCCTAAGTTACTATTTAAACAGAATAACTAACGCGAGAACATATTGAATTACTTAGCCCATCTTTATTTTGCAAAGCCAACGGCTGATTCTCATTTTGGAAACTTATTGGGCGATTTTGGTGGCCATAGGCATGTGGCGCAACTGAGTGAGCCTGTAAAAAATGCGCTTAGTAATCACTATTTAGTTGATAAATTTACCGATTCTCACCCAATTGTTAAAGAAGCAAAACAGTATTTTTCACCAATGCGCAGGCGCTTTGCTGGTGTGGCAGTAGATGTTGTGTTTGACCACTTTTTAATTATGCATTGGCAACAGTTTAATGATCAGCCCTTGAGTGATTTTAAACGTAACAGTTTTGGGCTTTTAAATCAGCGGTTAGCGCACATGCCGCCGCGTATGCAGCGGGTTGTTACTAGCATAACTAAACACGATTGGTTTAAAGATTACGAAACCATTAATGGTGTGGGGGATGCGTTGGATAATATTGCTGATCGTATTCGTTTTGCCAACCAATTTACTGGCGCTGCTGAAGATATAAAGCGCCATTACAACCAATTAGATGCCGCTTTTTTAGCGTTTTTTCCAGAATTAATAGCGCATGTAAAAGAGTTTAATACTGAACGCACTTGAGCCTAGAGTGCTTTATTTGTAATTACAGGCAAAGGTTTTTGTTAATGCTGTTTAGTCGTCTGGGCCGTTTAAGGTAAATTTTAGGTGCTTTCGCATATCTTTTAAAATAACGCCTTTTTTAAGCATTGCGCCGCTTAATCGTTTTTGCCATTTTAATATGTCAGGCTCGGCAGCATCAAGGGCTTGCTGGTTTTCAAACTGAAAGCACATAAGTAACGAGCCTGGGAATAAGTGATACTCAACGTCAAACCAACATTGCAGCATACCGGGTAGTTCGGCTCGGCCTTGCTCTTCTATTTTATCGGCAACGTTAAGCACAAGTGCTTGTTGTTTTTCTTGCACTTTAGATAGTTTTTTCATTGTTGTGTTCCACTTGAGGGCATAATAATAGCCAGAGTGAGTCATTATACATAAGCTTTTAATGGCCAACACCTTAAAGCTAAGTTAATAATAATTTAGGTATAAATATAAGCTTAAACGCAGTAACTTTACTCGCTGCTTTTAGCATGGTTAACTTGGCGCTGCTTTGTAAAGTGGGGTAAACACGTAAACAATGGTCATTAATTACGCCTGTTTTGTGTATAACAATAATAATTGCAGCCACTAAAGTGTTATTAATTAATGATTAAGTGACGTGATAACGCAAGTTAAACGTAACGCTATGGTAGCAGTTTTAATATGTATAAAGGCGTTGTTTTTAAAATTTAAAAAGGAAGTTGTGTTGTGAAAAATATGGTTGTTTTACTTTTAGGTATGTGGTTTTTAAGCGGGTGTACGACTACCAATAACATTGAGTTTCCTGATGTTGAAAACAATGTTGCTTACTCTAAAGTAGCGTCGCTTAGTTTTGTAAATGCTAACGAAAAAGTACCTTATGGAAGTAATGAATCACAATTTGCATTACTGTGGCGCGCCACGCAAGCTGAGCAAAGTACATCAAAGCCGTTAGTTGTATTGCTACATGGTGGCTGTTGGCTAAGTGCATACGATATAAAACACACCTATGCATTAAGCACAGGCTTAGCACAAGCAGGATTTAATGTGTGGTCGGTGGAATATCGCCGCAGTGGTAAAAGCGGTGGTGGCTGGCCTGTAACTTTTGACGATATTAAAGCCGGTATTTTAGCATCCAGTGTCTACAACAGTGGCGAATTTAAATTGAATAATACAGTGGTTATTGGGCACTCGGCTGGTGGTCATTTAGCGTTACTAGCGGGTGGACAAATGAGTGAATTAAAAGGCGTCATTGGCCTTGCTCCCATTACCGATATTAAAGCCTATGCGGCAGGTACAAATAGCTGCCAAAAAGTCACTAAAGATTTTATGCAAGGTATGCCAAGCGATAAACCTAAAGAATACACTCAGGCCAACCCAAGTGAGCAACCATTGCATCAACAAAGCATTATTTTACAAGGTGCGAATGACAGCATTGTTCCTGCGTATAATTTAGAGCAGCTTAATCGACCAGTAGATTTACTCGAAGGGGTGGGGCATTTTGATTGGATACACCCAGGTTCTGCTGCTTTTGGTACCTTAGTTAAACATTTAAACGGAATCGATAAATGAATTTTGATGATATTGTAGCGCTTGATAAAGCTGATGTGCTGGCAAGCAAGCGTGATGAATTTGATTTACCCGCTAACACTATTTATTTAGATGGTAACTCACTAGGTGCTTTACCTAAGGCGGTTAAAACCAGAGTGGCACAAGTAGTGAGCGAGCAGTGGGGAAGTCATTTAATTAGGAGCTGGAATGATCACCAATGGATTGATTTACCTACTCAGGTTGGCGAAAAAATAGCGCCCATAATTGGTGCTGAAAAAGGCCAAGTCATTTGTTGTGATTCGATTTCAATAAACTTATTTAAGCTTTTAAGCAGCGCGCTTATGTTAAACACTGGCCGTAGTAAAGTGTTGTCGACACAAGATAATTTTCCGACCGATTTATACATGGTGCAAGGTTTAAGCGATTTATTAGGTACTGACTTATGCCAATTAAAACTAGTTGAAGAGCAATATATAGAACAACACTTAACTGACGATATAGCAGTATTGTTACTTACCCAAGTTAACTTTAGAACTGGTAAGCTTTTGAATATGCAAAAACTTACTGAGCTTGCCCATAAAAAAGGTATTTTAGTAATATGGGATTTAGCACACAGTGCAGGTGCATTGCCGGTTGAGCTGGATAAATGCAACGTTGATTTTGCAGTAGGCTGTGCCTACAAATATTTAAATGGTGGTCCTGGCTCACCTGCCTTTTTATACGTTGCCAAGCGCCACCAAAGTGCCGTTAAACAGCCATTGAGTGGTTGGATGGGGCATGCAAAGCCATTCGCGTTTGATGCTCAATACGAGTGTGCAGCAAGTATTAATCAGTATTTATGTGGTACGCCAAGTGTGATTGCTATGAGTGCGTTAGACGCTGCACTTGATGTGTGGGAAAGCGTAAAAATAAGCGATGTGAGGGCTAAGTCGATTGCTTTAGCCGATGTGTTTATTGCTTTAGTGCATTCGCATGCTAGCTTGGCTGACTTGCGCTTAAGCTCTACTGAGGATTCAATCCAACGCGGAAGCCAATTGGCTTTTTCGCATAATCACGCATTCGCTATTTGCCAAGCATTAATAGAAAAAGGCGTTATTGCCGATTTTAGAGCGCCTAATATTTTACGTTTTGGTTTTACGCCTTTGTACACCTCGTTTGAAGATGTGTGGAACGCGGTAAATACGTTAGTTGATGTAGTTACAACAAAGTTATACGCCGAGCCACGGTTTAACTTAGCGGGTAAAGTAACTTAATAAAGCGGGCCAATTGCTTTGGTTTATTTTGCTTAAGCAATTGGCCTTTAGCTGTATTACAAGGTTGCTATTAACTATTGAAACTTAAAGTTTTTCATTGTGTGTTGCAGGGTTTCAGTGTTGAGTCGCATTTCATTAAATATTTCTTCTTGCTTACGTGCTGCTTCAACTTCGTGGTTGGCGTATTCAAATACGCTTGCAGCATCCACTGCTATATTTGACGCAACTGCCGACTGTTGTTCTGCGGCTGATGACACGTTCATGGCTAAGTTTTCGAGTACTTTACTTTGTGCATGCACTTGCTCGGATACCGCTCTTGCTTGATCAAATCGTTCTAAAGTGGCTTTTGATAATTTAGTACTTGCTACAATAGAGCTAACTACTTGGTCGCTGATAGACTGTAACTCGCCGAGCAAAGACGAAATTTTTTCTGATGATTCTTTACTGTTTCCGGCAAGGCTTCTTACTTCGTCGGCAACAACGGCAAACCCTCTACCATGCTCACCTGCTCTTGCTGCTTCAATAGCGGCATTGAGCGCGAGTAAATTAGTTTGCTCTGCAATGCTACTAATTGAATCTAAAATGGACGATATGCTCGCTACCTGCTGATCCATTTTACTTACCACTTCTTCTACGTCAGACATCCCCGTTGCAAGCTCAGTAATTGAGCTTTGGCTGAGTTTGTTATCTTCTATCAACAGATTGGCTTGTTTGTTTAACTCGTCACTAGAGCTGAGAGTTTCAGAAGCTGAGCCTGCTATTTCGCGGCTTGTTGCGGCCATTTCTTCTATTGCGGTGGCTATATTACTCGCCATAGCCAATGTTTTGTTTGAATCATCAAGGACTGTTTTTGTTGCATTACTCATATCATCGCTGAGTTTGGAGCCTGAATTTATTGAGTGGTCGAGCCCTAATAGCAGGTCTTTAAAAGCGAAAATAGTATTGTGGATAGCATTTGATATTTCGCCGAGTTCATCTTTACTTTTGAGCCTTATATCTATTGTTAGGTCGCCTTTTTCGGCTTTAAGTAAGAGTGACGTTAGTTGGCTTAATTCCTTTTTGAGAGTACTTAATAAATGAAAGTTTAAGTATGCGATGATCACAAGTGTAACCAAAAAGTAGACAATAGTGAGTGTAAGCGTTGTATCGGCGGCTTCTTTTAGTTCAAGGCCATCTTTGTCAACAGTACTCCATTGGCTGTCTAGTACTTTTTTAATTTGAGTTATTTGTTGTGTTGCCATAGGAAACCACACAGAGGCTGCCGGCAAAGCTGTAAAGTTGGGCGATTCTGTGTTGAGCAATGTGTTTGTTATTGCATTAATTTTACGTGAGTCAGCACTTTGTATAATGCTGTTAAAGCTTTGTAATTGTTGGCCTTGCAAATTAGCTATTAAATATTGGTTGAGTAAATCTATTTCTGAATTGTATAAGGCAATATTTTGCTGTGTAACACTCGTTAATTGCTTTTTAGCTAAAGTGCCATTTATTTTTCCCCTATTTTGGCCCAAACGTTCTTTGTATTGCGCGAGCAAAAAAGCAATGTTTAGATCTTTAGATAATACTGGGTGCTTTATTTGGCTACTCAGGTTAGCCGCTACATCGAGTGCAATTTGATTTAATTTACTGTAAAACGCGAACGCACCAGGGGCTGCTTTATTATCAACTTGAGTGCGTAATGCTGCTTTTTTTGCATTGTGGTCAAAAAGAATACTTAAATTTTTAGAGATCTTTGTAGAGTTTTTAGTGAGTTGATCACTTACCGACTTTAAATGCTGTATTGAAGTATCTGCTTTTTGGCGTTGCGCGAGCACTTTGTTTTTAGCCTCGGCTGAACCACTTCCTAAAAAGCCTGCAGTTAACCCTCGCTCTACAGCATGGTTATGTGCCACTTTTTCCAGTGCATCTAACAAGCTAATTAATGCAATATCTTGCTGTAGTGTTTGCGACTCCTGCCATTTATTCGCTATGTTTTGTATCAACAATATAAAAATAAAAACCATTAATATGATTGATGTTAACAAAGAGAGCTGAATGATAGATAGTCGGCCAAGTAAGCGATTCATAAGGTCAGTCCTGTTGTGTATTTATCTCGGTATTTTGGCTAAACAAGGGTTAAGCAAATAAATAGTCATTAACTATTTAATACATAAAGCGTAGTGTAGTTTTTAATAAATTCACTTGAATACGTGAGTTAATTTAGTAAATGGTGTTATGTGTGAGGTACTTAATCGCGGCTTGTTTACAAATCATTGCAATTTTGTAACCGTTTTGGTGGTGGTTGCCTTGTTATTGTTTTGCTTAAGTAGAGATAATGGTAGGTGAACCAATTTAACGGACTAATTAAAATGAATAAATTTATACTTACCCCGCTTGCTATTACACTTTCTTTAACGCTTAGCGCATGTGGTGGCTCTTCATCAGAAAGTAGCTCTGGCGGCTCGTCAAGCGGTGGCAACACAGCTCAACTTCAAACTATTGCTTTACAAACATTAACTCGCGAATGCGGGGCCGATTCTGCGTATCAAGCAGATGTTGTTTTTCATAATGATGACGGCGATGCTATCGGTTCTGTTAAAACCGATGCAGAAGGTAAATTTTCAGGTGAGTTACCCTCAGGCACCAAGCATGTATCAGTATTAGGTGATGTGTTTGATGAAGAAGACGGTGGTTATAAGCAAATTATCACTGAGCTTAACATAGAAAATAGAACTAATTTAGGCACCTTTTATTTTAATGACTTCACAGGTGATTGTGGATGTACTGAATATAGTGTTGATACAACAGCGCTAAGTACGATTGCGTCTGATTACACAATATATCAATCACAAGGTAACGAAGTTTCGGGGTCTGTAAATGTTTGCCCGAATGATAATAAGCTTTATTTAACGGCGCTTTCTAGTTACTCAGTTGATGCAAAAGCTGCCGTTATTGATATACCGGTAAACTCATCAGTTATTACCCTAACAGATGAAGATTTTATTCATGACGGTGTTGAAGTTCCTGTTCAATTAGATATTGATGCTGATTATGCTAGTACTCGAGGTTATATAGAAGCTGATAATACGTATAGGTTTGTTCAATATAGTGGTTCTGAAATATCAAACACGCTTTTTGTATTCCCAACAGTAACTGAGCATAATTTTTATGTGCAACTTGATTTTATGTCAGACCTTATGAATGTAGATGGTGTTGATGTTGAGTTTCAAAGCTATGCCCGAAGCGCAGTAGATACTAATGGTGATTATCAGCTGACCACACTTCCGATCGTTACTGACGATTTAGGGTTTAGTTTACTTCAATTTGCTGAAAACAATGATTCAAGTTTTGACTTTGGTAATGTTGACAATCGGTTTGCTCGCACAATATGGGGTTACAGCTTTTTAGTTGATGATTCTGCTGAAAGTCGATTTGATTGGACAATAAAAGCGGGCATAAGTGGTCAAATTCCAGATTTGTCTTTTGGTAGTGTGTTCCCTGAACCCACTGATGAGGTTATTTTAGAAGAGTTAACGGTATTGCTTTATGGCTATGCCGGTAATGCAACCGATGCAAACAGTTATGCAAAACTTTTAGATACGATGTCTGAAGGTGGGCATTTAACTAAGCCAGAGTTTAGTAATTATGTATATACATTTGTAAGTGCTGAAATATATTAGTCATTGCGTTTGGTTTTGTATTAAAAAGGCCACACTTGTGGCCTTTTTATTCAAGTACTCACGCCGTTTCCCAATATGGGATTTCGCCATAATACTTTATAAAAAAGTCGATAAATGCACGTACTTTTGGTGCAAGCAACCGGGAGCTTGGGTATACAGCCCAAATAGCGGCATTAGAATCCATGGGGTAATCTTTCAGTATTTGAACTAGGGTGCCTTCTTTTAATGCGTTGTGGGCGCACCAAATAGACGAAATCGTAATACCTGCATCATTAATACACGCATCCCTTATCGACTCTCCATTATCAATACGAATACTGCCTTTTACCTTAATTTTTTCAATGCCATTTGGCGTTTTAAAGCTCCAGTAGTCAATCCCAATTAATTTAATACAATTATGGTTGAGAAGATCCTGTGGTGTTTTTGGTTCTCCGTGTTCTGCTATGTAGCCTGGTGAGGCGCATATAATTCTATGGTCGCGGGCTAACTTTCTGGCTACGAGGGTTGAATCGTTAAGCTCGGCATTTCTGATAGCGATATCAAAACCACCTTCTACCATGTCTACAATACTATCGCTTTGTCTTAAATCGACTTTAAGCTCAGGGTGCTGATCAATAAAAGCTTTAAGTGCGGGCACTATATGCATACGACCAAATGAGGAGGGGGCTGCAACACGAATCGTGCCTTGGGGGGTAAAAGAGCCTGCGCCTACAGCTGCTTTTGCACTATTTATAGCATTTAATATTTCTTCAGCGTGAGGTAAAAACTCTCGGCCTTCTTCAGTTAAAGATACTCGCCTTGTTGTACGGTGGATTAGTTTTACACCAAGCGATTCCTCAAGCTTAATAATATGCATGCTAGCTACCGGCGGCGAAAGGCCAAGTTCCGCGCCTGCTGAACTAATATTGTGTGTAGAGGCGACTCGAACGAATAACTTTAGGTGTTCATTGTTCATTATTAAAGCCTATTATTAATTAAATTTTAAAACTAGCTGTTCATTTGAGTGTATTATCATGGGTATCTCTTGTAAATATACTGGCTGTTTAAACTAAACAAGGGGGTACCATAAATGCCAGCAGCATGGCGAAATGCTAGCTAACCTTGCAACAATTATTGATGAAGGGCGCCTATTGCCTGTGTTAGACAACATTGAATTTAATCTTGAGGATGCAGGTAAAACGCATGATGGCCTTGCTAGTGGTGAAGGTATGGGGAAAGTGGTTATTTCACTATAAATTGTCGTGTCGGCTTAAGCCGAGCACTTATTAAATGTGCCCGGCTTTTTTATCATTTATAGGCAAAATTACTCTACAAAGGTTTACGGTTTAATAGTCATAAGTTCAATTGAGATCTATTTGTTTTGATAAAAATAACGTAGTTAAGTCTGTTATTTTTATCAGGGCTTCTTTATCTGCGTGGGTCCATGATATTTTCGATCCAATACTTTCACAGCAAATCACGCCTAGTGCCTTATTATCTTTAAAATAAATGTAGTCAAGTAGTGAGTAAATATCGTATGGCTCAAAATAGCTTTTGGTAAAGCCTTTTGTAACTTCGTGATTTCTTGCATCGGGGGCATCAAGTATTTGGTGGCTTAGTATATAGTTAAAGTAATCTGGGTAGTCTTTTGCTGTTAATACTGAGTCAAGAATGACTTCATCGTTCTCATCAAGGCACATTAAGCAATTTATCTCAGAGTATTCTTCATTAAACAGCCATAAGCTGACTCTGTTGGCCGCAGGTATTAATCTTTTTAGTTCTCGGCATGTTTGTTTAAGTTTATGTTCTCTTTTAATGCTCGGATCACTAATTTTTATTGCTAAGTCTTTGAGGTTTTCGTTGTTTGGATTGTAAACATTAAGCAAGCTGTTCAAGCTATCTTTATTAAACGGCTTAGTTAAATAACCGTCCATGCCAATATTTAGGTAATGCTCAATATCTTGTTTCATTGTGTTGGCAGTCATGGCAATGATAGGTATTGATTTACCGTTTTTCAGTGCTCTTATGGCCTTGGTTGCTTCAACTCCATCCATTACTGGCATTTGAATATCCATAAAGATTAAATCAACGTGGTTGTTAACAAAGTAATCAACACACTCTTTACCGTTTTCAGTAAAAATCACTTGAGTGTTGTGCGCTTTTAACATTTTATTGACGACGATTTGATTTATTTTATTATCTTCCGCAACTAAAATAGCACAGCCTTGTAAATCAGTTACTTCTTTGTTTTTCTTTAGCAAACTATCTAAAATCGATGCTTCAAAGCTTTGCTGATAAATAAATGTAGAGCCTTCATTTTCTTGGCTGGTAAAACTGATTTTCCCACCCATTAAATGACTTAACTTATTACAAATGGAAAGGCCTAACCCTGTACCACCAAATTTACGAGAGGTAGATGAGTCAGCTTGATGAAATTCTTTAAATAAGTTTGCTTGTGCTGCTTTGTTTATCCCTATACCTGTATCTATGACCTTAAATGTTATGTTCTGTGTATTTAAAGAGTGACCTTTTAAGTTAATTATTAAATCAACGTGCCCAGCTTGAGTAAATTTAATTGCATTTGAGCATAGGTTATTTAATATTTGCGATATTCTTAGTGGGTCACCTTTTAATGTTTCAGCCACTTTTTTATCTATTGATACATTAAACTTTATACCTTTATCAGAGGCTTGTTTTTTTAGTGGCTCAATTACACCATTAACAACGTCTTTAAGGTTAAAGTCGATATGTTCAATATCTAATTTTCCAGCTTCTATTTTTGAAAAATCTAAAATATCATTCACTATATTGGATAAAATATTGGCTGAGTTTAGAATACTTTTTAGCGCAATATCTTTTTCACTATTACTGCTGTCAGATAAGCCAAATTCGGCCAAGTTTAAGATACCGTGAAGTGGTGTTCTTAGCTCATGCGACATATTAGCTAAAAATTTACCTTTTAAATTATTGGATGTATCTGCTTCAGCTTTTAGTTTTTCAAGCTCTTGAATATGAGTTTTTTGCTGTTCTAATGCTTTACTTAGTTCTCTGTTTTTTAGCCTTAACTCTAATTGGGCTATTACCTCTTTACTTAAAATAGTTAACGCACTAATTTGTTTTTTAGTTAATTTTTTAGGTTTATCACTAATTACACATAAAGTACCAATTGTACTGCCTTGCGGTGTGATAAGGGGGGCACCTGCATAAAAGCGAATGTTTGGATCGTTGGTTACTAAAGGGTTGTCGTGAAAGCGCTCATCAAGTAAAGCATTTTGTATTTCAAATACTTGGTCTTGCAAAATAGCATGGGAACAAAACGCAATATCACGCTCTGTTTCACTGGCATCAATACCGTATTTTGATTTAAACCATTGTCTTTGCGGATCGACTAAGCTTATAAGTGATATAGGGGTATCACATATATCTGAGGCAAGTTGAGTTAAGTCATCAAATACTTTTTCTGCTTCTGTATCTAATATTTCGTACTCATATAATGCTTTTAATCGAGATTGTTCATCCGCTGGAATTCGCGCTTTTTGCATAGTAATACCTAATGTTTATATAGCGTTACTATAGAAGTAAAGTGAACTGAATGACAACTTTTAACTACAAGTTACAATAAAGAGACAAATATTCGTTAGCTTTATTATAGACAGCCCGCCATTTACAAAAAGTTATTGATTTACATTAAGCTCAATAAAATAAGTTGAAAGGTTAATTAATCAGTTATAAAAATTTACGGTCCCTTATTAGTGACAAAAACGGTAAGCACTGTACCTTTGAAATTAAACCAACCAAGCATTCATATATTGTTTATTTTAATGAATTTTAAATGTCATTAGATATTTCATTTAATTTACAGTTTTGGTGTAACCCCTTATTGAGTAATTTAAGTTGGCAAATCTACTTTAAACTTTCAATTAGCTTTAGCTTACTTTTAAAATTTAACTTTACATGAATGTAGCGAGCTAGTGTGGCAATTAGTACCAAAGTGCCAATACCTACTTGTGTGAGCCATATTGTTGTGTGGTTGTACATTAAAATGCTCACGGCCGCAGTAATGCAAAGTACTGCCCACAAAATGGAACAGCCTATAAGGTTTAAGCGCCAATAGTTTATTTGATTAATGAGCTGCTGCTTTTTAAAAAGTAGTAAACCATTAACATCTAGGGTGTGTGTTTTTATTAGCTTTTTGCGCTGAATAAATGCCCATACTGAAAACCCAATTGGTAACGGAGTTAAAATTGCGTATAACACTTGCTCAGGAGTGCTAGTTGCTTCAAAAACTAATGCATAGATACAAAATAAGCTAACAAATGCGCCAGCAACTAAGTCTAACCATGCTTTAATTGATTGTTTTTTTCTTGCCGATGTAATTTGGCTCAGTAGTGCTGCTGTATCCAGTTTTGGAGTCGCATTTTTATAGTCTTTTTGCCATTGTTCTAATAGTGGATCCATAATTATTATTGCTCCATTAGCTTTTGAAGTTGCACACGTGCGCGGCTAGCGCGCTTGGCAACGTTCGCTTCGTTTAGACCTAACGTATGTGCTATTTCGGCTTGGTTAAAACCTTCTAATTGAAGAGAAATAACTTGCCTAAATTTTAATGGTAGCCGTCTCATCGCTGTCATTAAATCATACGTGTTATCGCTGTGTTGGTGAGAATCAGTACTAACCAAGTCAAGTAAAGGGTCGCTTAAATTATGACGATCTTGGCGACGTGTTTCTTTTAAAACATGATCGACAGCACGGTTGTGTGCGACCCTAGCAATAAAGGTCTTCATACTTGAATCGCCTCTAAAGTTTTCTACTGCATGCCAAACAGCTAACGATATATCTTGTAGTAGGTCCTCTCTAAGTGCTTGGTCTGCTTCATGTGTTGCAGCAATACGCACCATTAAAGGTGCGTATTGCTGCAACACATGAATATGATCCCTTTTTTCCACTAGGCTTCCTTATTTTTGATGAATACACTTCTGTAAGCAATATAGCTTATACACGTGAGTATAGGACCCGTAATAATCGCACTCAATAAAAAAGTATAAGGAGCTAACAATAGACTTAAGAAAGAAATTAGCGCGACTAAACACATTGGTTTAAACGCATAGAAAAAAGCATTTAGGCTACTTTTTAATGCTTGCAGTAGGTTTTTTTCACCAAGTAAAACACAATAGCTTGCAAAACTGACAGGCAGTGTAACAGGAATAATTGAGGCAAAAATAATACCTAGTTGCCATTGGGTAACTTCAGTAGGCTGCGAAAATAAAAGTAAATTTATGCCATCATTTCCTAGTAAAAGCTTTGCTACAAATAACTGAATAAAAAAAGCAGATGCTAAAATTGCTGAAAGCGGAATCATGCTTAGCCAGTTTTTAGCTTTAAAAATCGACTTTAATGAAAATACTTTATGAGTGGCCAGATGGTGAATGACGATAACAGCGCTGCTGCCTACAAAAGTGGCAGCCCATTTGGAGGCTAGCATGCCATAAGGGGCGGGTAGTATTTGAAAAATACCTTCAATAATTAAAGGAAGCAGTAAAAATAAAAAAAGTTTTACAGGTGCTTGCTTAAAAAGTGAAAAACCGTCTTGAAGCCATTGATTAGCTTTACTAGCGGGTAAAGTATGTAGTGGGGTTACTGTTAATGTATTCATAATTACTCTCCTTTTGATTGTTATGTTATTAGTCGATAACAATGAGAATAACCTGACATTTTATTTTTAATTAAAGTAAAAAATTTAAAACACAAAAATAGATTTATAATTAGATTAGCTTACACCACAAGCAGGATATAAATTAAGCACTTCAGTAACTACTTGACCAAATAGAGCTTGTTCTTGCTTTGACAAATTAATAGTTGGGTCAAATTTCATGATATCGGCGGGTCGTGAAGTAATTATTTCTGAAAAAGTCATTGCTGTTAATACATTGCCTGCATAAGAGGCATGGTTGCCATCATCCATATGTAGTTTTGCATTTGGCATTAACACTAAAAGCCTGTTCCAAACAAGGCCAATAGGAGCTACGCAGCTAGGTTGTTTAGCGCTTATTGATAAATGTAAGTCGTATACACGCTGGCCTTCTTCAGGGTTGCCTCTTTGTGGGTGTTCAGGAAATAAAATAGGTGTGATATTTTGTGCCTTAGCTGATGAAATTAAATGCTCAGCGGCATCAGTAGGGTAAGTTGTTAAACCAGACTGAGAGTATTTTTGGCCTTGAAAAATGGCATGGCTTAGATTTTTGTTTTTAAGTTTGTCTACGTTTGCCCTAATACTCACAATATTATCTAAAAAAGGTCCCGACACTGTGGTTGTTTGAACTGACTTATCTGGGTATTGGTTTTCGATTATATGCTCAATGATCCGCCCTAACTGACTGCTGTGACTATTGCCATAAATAATAATGTTGTAATTATCTTCGATATTGTTTTGTGTAATTGGAGTCGGACTTTCACTTGTATTTGATTGCGGAACTTTGGTATTACTGCTGCCTGAACCGCAGGCTGATAAAAAGATTAAAGAAAAAAGCCAAAATTGTTTAGGGGTATTAAAACTTATCATACTAATTTGTACCAATATTGAAAACTACTTACTGATACTAGTAGGTTAATTCTTATGCCACAAGTTCTTGCACGGCTCAAATACCTTAGTGATATTTTGTTTTATGATTTAAACAAAAAGCCCAGCAAAAATGCTGGGCTAAGGTACTTAGGTAATAAAGGTATTATTGCGTTAATTCACCAGTAGCTGACTCTATGTGTGCTCTTACAAACCACTGAAATTGCTCAAGATCGGCAAGTTGGCTTATTAACATATCTTCAGATACTGGATCTAAATCTGATACCGCTTCGATGGCTTTACGGTGATCGGCATTAATGCCGTTGTACACCTTATCTAACGCGCCTAAATGCTCGGTAACAAGTCCTTTACCTAATGAATATTCGTTCCATGTACGGCGGTCAACAATTGACTTAGGTGTCCCTACTGGTATGCCGCCTAAAGTGGCAATACGCTCGGCTATTGTATCTGTCATTTCGCGCACAGCTTCAACCTGAGGGTCTAGCATTTCATGCACACCTATAAAATTAGGGCCAACAACATTCCAATGAATATGTTTTAGTGTTAATTGAAGATCTATAAGTGCAACCATGCGGTTATCTAGGGCTGCGATAGTTTTTTCAGCTGACTCGTTGCTCATACCTGGTGCAGTAAATTTAGCTTGCTTATTTATATTGCTCATAACTTCTCCTACTTAACTATTTAATATTTTCACGTAGTCCTTTACGTAATAAATACGTGATAATTGTATGAAGCAATCAATATGCCGAAAGTTAAACTAAATAAAATTGTTTTAAATCAGTCGCTTGTGTTTTTGCTTTTGTTTGGTTTTTTATTGATATGAGGTGGTTATGAAAAGTCTGCATCTTTTTGTAAAATTTGCAGACCAAACAGATTTGCTGAAACTAAACTAGAATATTTTTAACGGGTGTATTCATGTGCCTTTAGTAATTCAAGCGGTATTACTTCAAGCGATTTTTTATTAGTGGCCTGCAAGATTACTGGCGGTGCAACGTTTGCTTGTTGCGCATGAAGCCATCTTATTGCGCATAAACACCATTTGTCGCCAGCTTTTAAGCCTTTAAAATCGTAAAGTGGATTGGGCGTTATGAGATCATTACCTTGTGACTTCGAAAACTGTAAAAATTCTTCGGTCATAATTGCACACACACTATGATTACCGCAATCAGAGTCGGTACATAGCAAAAACCCTCGCGAGTATACCCGCCATTCCCACAGCATAACTGCAACCGGGAATCCAGAACGTTAAATTGATTTGCCATTAGGTGCCTTAAGTCATTATGTTTAATACATTAAAAATTACTTTATCAGGCGCTAAAAAGTATAGCTACTAAAGTGAGGATGTTTAATTATGACTTTTTAAAAAAAATCGGGGCACTTAAATGCAGGGAGGAGGGGAAAAGTATTATTTGTGCCACAAACTAGTTTCACTAGATCGTGGCACCAGTTAAGTTAAAGTTTGTTAATTATTCGTATTTTCTAGCTTTTTTAGTTTTGATTACTGCAATGTATGCGTGCCAGCTTGCATAGCTAAGTAGTGGCATAATCACAATAAACCCAACAGCCCCAGTTACAAAACCAAGCGCAACCATTAGGAAAATGCATATTGACCAAACAACCATCGGCGCAAAGTTATTTTTAACGGCGTTAATAGATGAGACGATAGCTGTCATTATGTCTACGCGTCTTTCCATCATAATTTGTGGTGTAAATGCAGACACTGAAAAAACAGACACGAGTAAAACGCCACCTGCAATTGTACCAAGCGTTAAAAATGCTGACAGTTCTTCAAATGTTGGGTTAGCGTAGTTAGGGTATAAAGCATGAACAAGGGCGGCAATTCGCATCCACGCAATCATTATTACGAGTAATAATATTGCAAATCCCCACTCTCCAACTGGGTTTCTAAACATTGACTTTAGCGAATGCCTAAAAGTGGGTTTGTGGCCTTTTTCGAGTTCCCATGCTACGTCGTATAGGCCGGCTGCGAAAGCGGGTCCAATTAAAACAAACGCAACAGTGGCGGGTAAAATTACAAATACGCTTTGTGCAAAAAATGCAGAGTAGATAATAGCTGCAGGAATAATACTAAACACTAGGCCATAAATTACAGTAAGTAACGGGGCTCGGGTCATATCTTTAAACGCAAGTGCTAACCAGTGAAAAGCAGCGAACGTATCTACTTTGTTACACTCTATACAGCGAGCAAATTCGGTATTTTTTTCAATTGTTTTTGTTGTAGGCATAAGTGGAGCTCCTCTATAAAGCCTCTATTTAGGTTTAGGTCATAAACGCTTTATTTACAAATATTAAACAGACATACGGAGCTAAAATTAAAATTGTTCACTAAATAAACGTTTTATGTTTTTTAGTAGGGGTATTACAAAAGGAAATTTTATAAGAGGATTGCTGAAATCAATATTAATAAAGTACTACTTAACCTGTAGGCAGGTTAAGTAGTTAAATAATGCTCAGCCTAAGCTGATTGCTAGGTATTGTATCTCATCACCATTTATTTGTGGCAAAAAGTAAATATCGTTGTATTTAAAATATTGCTGAGAGTTTATGGTAACTGGCTCAGCTGACGATGGTAGTTCATCGTAAACTTGGCCTAAGCTATAGTCGAAGACGTTGCCTATTTTAATTGCTTTGTTGCGCTGAATTATTGGCGCATCTACCACTTTATAGCCGCCGTTATCGGCTATATAGTATACGTTTTGATAAGCATAATATGTGGTGTTCCGATGTTTCATACGCGAATAATGTCTAGGAAGTTTTTTAATGCGCAGTCCGCGAGGTGGCATCACAACGTGATAGCCTTTTTTAGCTTTTCGGTAGTAAATGCCGTCATTAAAGCTAAATGAAATTCCATTAAACCAAATAGAGGTACTTCTTCTTGGCAAGTGCCTTATGTATCTATTTTCTTTGTAATAACGCGGCTTATACCTATTAGTTAGGTAGTTATATTTATGATTGTCGAAACGTAGTTGTTTACGCTTTTCTTGCTGCTTTTTTTGCTTGTTCTTTTCTTTTTTACGGTCTTGGCGCCTTTCTTTTTTTTGCTCTATGCGTAGTTTTTTTTCATGGCGACGTTCATCGCGCTTATACTCAATGCGTTTAGGGTTTTCGTGCTTATAATTTTTATGAGCTTCTCGCTCGTTGGGCGCTGCAATTGCGGTGCTTGAAAGCGCGCTAATGGCAATTATACCCGATAGTAAAAATGTAAGTTTCATAGTGTGCCTCGTTTATGTTGTTACATAACTAGGCTTAATATTAACCTCTGAAACTGAACATTAACTGACCTATTTAATGTTTGGACGTTCCTTTACATTGCTTTACGTAAGCTAAACAGTTTCTTACTTATTATTACAGTTTTAAACAGGGCGCTTTAAACAATCTATACATGTGATAAAAAAAGAGTGCAGGTTAAAATTAAAGACTAACTTATAAGCCAAGCTATTAAAATTTAAATCATTTTAATAGCTTGTTCATTAGTGCTTAGCTGGGGTTAACAAATCTCATCGAGTAAATGCATCACACGTTCGCTGGCTGCTTCCATTTTATGAATATGCTTAATTGCAGATTCTTTATCGCCATTTTGAATTGAGTGCAGAGCCGCAACACCATTTTTATGTACTTCACTATGCGGATTTTCTAATTGTTTAAATGCATTGGTGTGTTTAAATTCAGCAGACTGCTCTGAACTATACCATTGGCCTAATCGGCACATTGTATGATCGCTAAAGTCATTAATTGACTTGTTGCTTTGGCCATTTGCTACTGCGTAAATGTCACCTTTCCATACAACATGATCTAGTTTAACGGTTTGAATAAACGACAACGTAGCAGCCTGAGAAATCGTATTTTTCATGTTGTTACAAAAATCGATAATTGAAGTGTAATCGGTATTCAGTGCATCAAAATTATCACTTAGGTGCGAACTATTTTCTTTAATACCTTCTACTGATACCACTGTTTCATCTGTTTTGTTAATAATTTCTTTTACTAGGTCGGCCACTTCTTGCGCTGACTTATTCGTGTTTGTTGCTAGCACCCTTACTTCATCTGCTACAACACTAAAGCCTCGGCCAGCTTCACCCGCACGCGCTGCTTCAATAGCAGCGTTAAGTGCTAATAAATTTGTTTGATCTGATATTTTACTAATTGTTGAAACAAACGTACTGATCGTACCGGCCATACTGGCTAGGCCTGAAATGTTTTCAGTCATGCTTCCCATTTTACTGGTCATTAAATCCATTTCTTTGACAATATGATTTAGCGAGCTATTTGATTTTTCGAGCAGGGTGTTTATCTTATCGCTTACTTTGTTTTCTTCATCAATTTTAGAGTAAGAGCCCAATACGGTTTGTCTTATATCTTCGATTTGAGCAACACCATTGATAGAGCTGGAAAGTAATGAGTGAGTGAAACTATGATCTTCATTATTATTTGGGTTATTTAACTCTTCAATTAGAGAAGTATTTTCATTGATAAGCGTTGTATTTTTATTACGTAAACTCTCAATTTCTTTTTTTAGTTGGTCATTTTCGTTTTTCAATATCGAGTAGGTTGAACTTAAAACAAACATATTTAGACCTTGATTTTTAAAAATAATTTACATTTAGTTATCATTATAGAGGTAAAATTTTATTGAGCCTATATTTAAAATCACTGTTTGTTATTAAAAAGTGACTAAGCGTTTACCTACATTCTCTTATTTGTTTCAGTTAACTCCTTTTTAACTCTCTATATACCCATGTCCTAATAAACAAAGCCACTTTTTATTAATTATAAAGTGGCTTTGTTTGGTTGGGTTTAACGCATAGTAAGTTGTTGGTTTATTTCTTCAAAAATACTCGCGTCGTCTATGGTTGAAGGTATTTGTAGTTCGTCGCCATCAATAAGTTGGCGTAAATTTTTACGTAGTATTTTTCCGGAACGAGTTTTAGGTAAGCGCTCTACGCTAACTATATTTTTTAAACACGCTATGGCGCCAATTTGATTGCGCACTGAGGCAATAAGTGCTTTTTCGACTTCTTCGCTTGACCCTGTAAAGTCATTTTTAAGTACAATCATGCCCATTGGGAGCTGGCCTTTTAGTGGGTCGTTAACACCAAATACAGCGCATTCGGCAACCGCAGGATGAGCCGCTACAATTTCTTCCATTTCGCCGGTAGAAAGTCTATGGCCTGCAACATTTATAACGTCATCAGTGCGGCCCATTATGAATAAGTAGCCGTCTTCATCTATATATCCGCCATCGCCAGAGAGGTAGTAGCCCTCGTATTCACTTAAATAACTGGCTTTAAAGCGGGCTGTGTCTTGCCAAATAGAGGGTAAGCATCCGGGTGGTAAAGGTAGTTTTATAACTACGGCCCCTTGTTCGTTAGCTGCGCATTCATTACCGTCCATGTCGAGTATACGAACATCAAATCCCGGTGTAGGTACGGTTGAGCTGCCAGGTTTGGTTGTTAATGTTTCTATTCCTACTGGATTACACGCAATGGCCCAGCCTGTTTCGGTTTGCCACCAATGATCGAGTACCGGAAGCTGAGTTTTCTCTTTTAGCCAATTGTATGTGGGCGGATCGAGGCGTTCGCCTGCTAAAAATAATCGTTTTAAACTAGAGGTATTATATTTTTTAAAGCCTTCAGCATTAGGATCTTCTTTTTTGATTGCTCTAAATGCTGTGGGGGCACTAAATAAGGCGCTTACTTTATATTCTTCCACTACTCGCCAAAAAGCAGTGGCGTCGGGAGTGCGCACAGGTTTGCCCTCATATAATACGGTTGCACATCGGTACATTAATGGTGCATACACAATATAAGAGTGCCCAACTACCCAGCCAATATCTGAGGCGGCCCAAAATACCTCGCCTGGCTCCATACCGTAAACAGTTTTCATACTGTAGTTCATTGCTACGGCGTGCCCGCCATTTTCACGTACAACACCCTTTGGGGCGCCTGTTGTACCTGAAGTATATAAAATATAAAGTGGATCGTTGCCATTTAAAGGTGTTGGATCTGCCGCCTGTGCGCTTTGCATTGCCTGTGTCCAATCTATATCGCGTTCGTTGACCATATTGGCAGTAACTTGGTCGCGCTGATAAATAATACAGTGATCTATTTTATGATTGGCAAGCTCTATGGCGTCATCAATAAGTGGCTTGTATTCAATGATGCTATTGACCTCAACACCGCAAGAAGCGCTCAGTATGAGTTTAGGTTTTGCATCGTCTATACGCACAGCTAGTTCATGCGCTGCAAACCCACCAAATACTACGGAGTGTATAGCGCCTAAGCGAGCACAAGCTAACATACCAATAACAGCTTGTGGGATCATGGGCATGTAAATCACTACACGATCGCCTTTTTGTACACCAAGTGCTTTTATTACGCCTGCAAATTTAGCGACTTCTTGTTGTAGTTGAGTGTAAGTATAAGTTTGCTTTGTATTGGTAACAGGCGAGTCGTAAATCAGCGCAGTTTGGTCACCAAAGCCTGCAATTACGTGTTGGTCGAGCGCTAGAAAGCTGGTATTTAATTGTCCATCGCTAAACCAATGATAAAGGCCGTCTTTATCCTGTGTATATGCTTGGTTTGGTGTTTTGTACCAGGGGATATTTTTACTTTGTTCTAGCCAAAACTGGGCTGGGTTTTGTTTAAAGCTCGTGTATTGCTGTTTATACAGGCCTGACATAATAGGCTCCTAAAACTAAATATGTATGAGAGACCTTACAAAAGGTAGGCTTTTTTATGTGCCTAGGCTATTCGACCTTGGTCGGCTAAAAGTTAATCACATGTTTAATACGCAGCAGCAGTGAGTTTGACAAATTAAGGCGCGCGGCTCAGCATAGCCTCATATTTGTAAGGAATTAATTGTATGAGTAACGACGTTAGAGTGGGTGTTGCCGTTATTATTATGCGACAAAACACTATTTTATTAGGTGAGCGCATTGGTGCGCATGGTGCAAATACATGGGCAACGCCGGGTGGACATTTAGAATTTGGCGAAAGCGTTGAGCTGTGTGCAATACGCGAGGTATTTGAGGAAACAGGGCTGAATGTTAGTCAAATAACTAAGCTTGATTTTACTAACGATATTTTTAGTGCTGAAAACAAACACTACATTACTTTGTACGTAAAAGCTGATTACGAAGGTGGTGAGCCTGTGCTAAACGAGCCAAATAAATGTATACAGTGGCGCTGGTGCGATATTAATAACTTACCTTCACCACTGTTTACATCACTTAAAAACTATTTAACTACAGCAACACTTACGGCTTAGTTGATGGGCTTAATATTAACTTTTTAAAGCTCACTTGTGCGTAGTCACCGTTTTGTTTGTCGAGTGCCCACTCGCCTGTGCCTAAACAGCCAGGGTACCAAATACCTTTAGACGATTTAGTACTACATTGGTTGTAAGCACCGGCCTTGAAATAATGCCAATCGGCAGCATAACCATGCGGGTGATCTTTGTCGTCCACTTTGCCGTAGGCATCAACATTGTTTCCTAAGTTAATTGAGTAGTTAACATCCTCTTTGCCTTTTGCGCTAAAGGTAAGGTGCATTACATTACCATGTACGTTTACGGTATAGCTAAAATCTTCACCAAGCGCTATACCTTCAACACCCGGATCATTAGGGTTTTCCCACGTGTTTCCCCATACTGGGTATGTAATATCAGTTCGGTTAGGATCTGTTTTTGGTAAGTTACGTTCGTAGTTCCAAAAAACGGAGCCCATTTTATGGCCGGGCCATTTTTTGTAATAAATTTTAAGAGGCTCATTGCCCCAGCCATAACCCAGTTTTGTATCTATTAGGGCTTGGTCTTTCCCCGCATGAATTTGTCCTACCACCACAGAATATGCGGCTTTTTTACTTGAGTCTGTAGCGCGTAATGCCACATGATCAACCTTCAACGTGGCTTCCATTTTTCCACCTACAGAGCCAAAGCGCTCAGAGAGTGGGTGAACAGCTAATGCAAAATTATTTTTTGAACTTTTTGTTTTTATTTTTGTGTTAGTACCGCGGATCATTTGCCTTAACTCACTGCGGGTGTTGGTAGAGTTAGCGCTGGTTAAAGCTTTATTTGGCGAGGTGAATACCATGTAACCTTGATCATCAAGGTAGAAAAAATCAGGGTGCGCGTAAGTTTGAATTTCTTCAACATCAATTGTGTCTATTTTACCGTCGTTGTTTAAATCAACAGGTACGTTTATTTTCCATTGTGATAAATCAAACTTTGATGCAGGAACAGGTGTATTGCTATCAATAGGTGTGCTTGTATTTGCGCAGCCCATAAACAGCAACGGAGTAACAGCAGCCAGTGCTGTGAGTTTAAAAGTAGATGTTAGGTTTTTCATGGTTGTCTCTGTGTGATGATGTTAATGAAGGACAATATCGACCTTGATTAACGTTAATCTAACATACCAATTTAAAATATCAATATTACCAATTGCTGTGTTTTTTATTTTTTGCTTTTAGATTTGGTTATACCAATGTGGTTTTTGAGCTTTTTTTTAATGTATTTACGTTGTGCCTTTTTAATATGCTTTGTGAGCCATTTTGTCATTTTTGGCATGAGTTCTGGTGCAAAATTATGGCCCATACCAGGCACTATTTTTAGTTTTGCCTTTTTTATTAGCATGGCCGTTTTTTTACCTTCACCCACATTAATGACTACATCATGACTACCATGAATGACCAATGTAGGTGTTTTAATTTTTCGAATTAAATGTTGCCTATCTTTACTGGCAGCCATTGCAATGAGCTGGCGTTTGTAGCCATTAGGGTTGTTTGAACGCTCAACTATTTGTGTTGCATGAAGCCGAAGGGCGGCTTCTGTTTGTGGGTAAGCTGGGCTGCCAATTAGTTGGTTTAGTTTAATGTTGTAATTAATTGCTTCATCACGGCTTGGTGTTTTTGGTTTTAATTTGGCAAGCTTAATAAATACGCCAATGCTTTTAGCGCTCAGTCTTGGCAAGCTTGAACTTGACATAATAGCGGTTAAGCTCAGTACCTTTTTTTTATGTTGCGCCGCAATTAGCTGGGCAATCATTCCACCCATGGATGCGCCAACAAAATGGGCTTTTTTAATTTTAAGGGCGCTCATAAGCGCCAATACATCGTTTGCCATATCGTCGAGCAAATAAGGAGTTCGGCTTTGTATGGGAAGGCGCTTACTCAGCCAAGATTTCATTAAACTAGGAGAGGGGTAATGATCCAAATGAGTCGACAGTCCGCTATCACGGTTATCAAAACGGATAACTCTAAAGCCATTGTTAACCAAACCATAGTATAGTGAATCTGGCCATACGGTCATCTGAGCACCCAAACCCATTATTAGAATAACGGTAGGAGAGTGTTTATTGCCTTCATCTTGATAGTTAAGCGTTATACCGTGCGGTGTTTTAATTGTTCGCATAGCCAAGTTAGGTTAGCAGCTTTACTAAAATTGTAGTGCGTATTTATTACAGTTTATTGGCAGTGGTAGGAAGCGGAAGTTTCCATTTGTTTAAAATTGCTTCGTACTCACCGTTTTGCTTAATTATTACAAGTGCTTGCGATAAGGCGTTGGCTGTACTTTCTTCAAGCATTTTATTACTGGCAAAATAAAGCGTTGAAGGAAAGTCATCTAAGTGAATGCGCTTGGTGATAAGGTTTGGATCTAAGCCCGACATTTTTAACTCGTTTTCTAATGTGAGTGTATTCATTAAGGCAAAGTCGATACGTTTTTTGTAAAGCATTTGCCAAAGTTGCTGGTAGTAGCTCACCAATACTAAATTTTTGTCTTCTTTAAAGCCCATTTGCTTTAAATACTTAGCACTTGAGTACCCGCGAATAGTGCCTATTTTATAAAACTTAGTGTGGTTTAAGTGTGTGGCTTGTGCTTTATTGCTTTTTAAGCTAACCACGTAAGCGTCGGTAAAATAAACACTGCCTAACCATTTAAAGTTATTTGTGCGCGTAGGAGTTTTTAATAAAGAAAGTAAAATAGTGTTTGGATTACTTTCAAGCTCGTGAAATGCGCGCGCCATGGGCATTATTTCAAATTTAGCGTTTAATGATGTGATTTTTAAAATGGCTTTTGCTATATCAACAAGTGCGCCATCGGCTTGACCATTCTCGTTTTTAAAGTGATAAGGGTGCAAATCTTCGGCAATAAAGTTTACTGTACTCATTGCATTTACCGCAGTACAAAACATAAATACAAAGGCGCTAATTACAACACGCAGGTACATAAAAAAGTCTTTTTTAGCCAACATTGGTTGAGTTTAAATAATATTGCCTGAAATATAAACTTAAATGTTTAATAAAAGTAAATCAAAGTAAAATTACCCCATCTTCGTTTTAAAGTATTCTAGTGGGCTGCACGAATACCAGCGTTTAAAAGCACGATTAAAAGAGCTTTGATCTTTAAATCCGAGCAGCAATGCTAGCTGTGCTAAATTAGGTTTATTAGGCAGTTCGTTAATACGTCGCTTTCGCTCGTTTTCAAGCATGAGGGCAAACGTTGTACCGTGCAATTTTAAGTGCCGTTGCAAGGTGCGTGGTGTCATACTTAGGGCATTTGCAGTGCGTATTAACGTACAGTTTTGTAAATCGAGCTTTGCCATTAAAATTTGGCTGACATTTTCAGTTATATTTTGCTGGTTAGTAAAAAGGCTTAATTGCTGATCAGATACTTGCTTTAGTGCTAAATAAATAGCAGCGTTATCAGTTTTAAAGTTCAGGTTTAAATAGCTACTCGGAAAACAAATTTCGTTGTGTTTTGCATTAGTTAAAATTGGGCAATTAAACCATGTTGCTAGCGTATTTATTTGCGCTTGAGTAAAGTGATATTGAAAGCTAACTTGTGTCGGTGATAATTCGTTATTGAGTAATTGGCGTACAACACTCACCCAAGCTGTCATATTTCTTAGTACTACTTGTTCATTACATTGAGCATGGGGAAACCAGCGGATAGTTGCTTGGCTTTTTTGTTGCTCAAATTGTGCTTTACCTATATTTGCCACTAAGCGGTCGTAATTTAAAAGCGCTTGTATAGCGTTGCTTAATCCGTTACTGGACTCGACTAAATATCCCAAAACGCCATAGTCAGCCGTACGAATATGCTGACCTAGTCTAAAGCCAAATAAAGGATCTTTAAGTGTATTTTTAGCATAATTAAGCAATGCGTTATAGCTTTTGAGGCTTATGCGTGGTGATAGTTGTTGTTTTGTGCGATTACTAAATTCAGTAAAATTAATTGCCTTTAGAGCATCTTCATTATTTAAACCTTGGCTTTGTAAATAATCAAGAATACTAGAAAAGTAATGATCGGCAATGGTTTGCATTTGTCGCCTAAAGCTAAAAAATGATCGCGTATGAGCAAGTTTGCCACGTTAAATTTTATTATGCTAGAGGCCTTATTTTAAGTATTGGTCACTTATGGTTTCTATAAATTTAAAATGTACTTTATTCGCTCCGCCTGAAAAGGTGGCGGCTATATTGCTGGAACATGCCTATTTAGAGCGCTTTTTTAATGCTCAATTTTCACAATTAAAACCCCACAATAAAGGTGAAATGAAAGGTGGGACAGGTTCCATAAGGCAAGTTAAAACGCCGCTTGTTGCTTTTAATGAACAAATTATACATGCCAGCAGTAATCATATTTGTTACCGCATAATGGGTGATAAGCCGGTGGAGAATCATCAAGGAGACATATATTTAACTCCCATTGAGTATGAAGGTAATACAGCTACAGCGCTTAGGTATTGTATCGCCTTTAGGCCACCATGGTGGATGCCGGATATCTTAATAAAGTTACTTGTTAAACATGATATATCGCAAGCACTTAAAAAATTACAGCATTATTTTAAGAGGGCACAACATGACCATTGAAGTAATTTTACTTGCACTTAGTCCCATTTTTTTAGTATTTGTTAGTGTTGAATTTATTAAATACAGGCGTTTTTACGATATAAAAGACAGCATGGCGAATACGGCCTTGGCGTTATTGCACCAAGGTGCTGATGCGGTTTCTTTAATATTACTGATGCCATTATTTAATTGGTTATATGAATACCGCGTGTTCGATATAGAGCTCTCGGTATTTACCGTTTTGTTTGCCTTTATATTTCAAGACTTTTTGTATTATTGGTTTCATAGGGCGTCGCATAATATTCATTGGTTATGGGCTGCACATGTTGTGCATCATAGCTCTACAAAAATGAATTTTACAACGGCATTCAGGCAAAGCTTAATGTATCCCTTAGCAGGTATGTGGGTATTTTGGTTACCCATGATTTTAATCGGCTTTGATCCTATAACGGTACTTACAGTTGTTGCGTTAAACTTGGCATATCAGTTTTTTGTGCATACACAAACAGTTACAAAACTTGGGTGGTTTGAAAGCGTATTCAATACGCCGTCGCATCATCGTGTTCATCACGCTATAAACCGAGAATACTTGGATAAAAATTTTGCAGGCGTACTTATAATCTGGGATAAGTTGTTTGGTACATTTGTTGAAGAAGACTCTAATAAGCCATGTAAGTATGGCATTGTGGGGCAGTTAAATAGCAATAATCCAGTCATAATTACATTTCATCAATGGTGGCATTTAATTAAACAAACTTATACAGCAAAAGGGTTTAAAGCTAAGCTAAGTATTTTATTTGGTTACCCAACTAGTTCGCAGAAAAACAATGATAATGACGTGAGTTATAAAAGTTAAGAGTGGTTATCCACTCTTAACTTTGTTGTCTAAGGAAAGAAACTATTGTGCAGTAGTAATGACTGTATCAATCAAATGAACCACGCCATTGCTAGTGTATATGTCGGTAGTTGTTACGTTACTACCAGCAACTTGCAATGAAGTTGCAGGTAAGCTTACTTGCCACCAAACATTGCCTACACCTTGGCCATTTTCATCGCCCGGAGCAGTATCGCCTGAGTAGGTGTATAATGGACGACCTAGATATGCAACCTGCATAGTGCTATCTGCACGAGCAATAAGTGATAAACCCGGTATGTTTTCAATAGAGTCCGCTGTGCCCAGCACTGGTGGCCACGTTGTAGCACATGTATCTTCACATACGCTCATTGACTCACCTAAGTCGTTGTCAAAAACGTAAAGCGTTTTACCCGCAGTGCTATCAGCCATACCTGTTACTAAGCGTGCGTTTTCTGCATCGTATGCAACACTGTCTGTTGCAGCATTGGTGGTACTAGTAAAGTCGACAATGTTTACACTTATCATGTTTTCAGCAAGCGTAGTGACCATTTTACCGTTTGTTGCAAACGCATCTGTACTACCTACTTGAGCACCTAAAACGTGCTGCGTTAATACGCCGGTTAATGCATCTGTATCAGCGAGTAGCGCGTTTAAGGTATCCGTTGGGATTTTACTAAATGCGGCGTTTGTTGGAGCAAATACGGTGAACGATTTTGTCGTATCATTAAACGTATCAACTAAGTCAGCAGCTTGTAAGGCTGTCACTAATGTTGAAAGTGCGTCTGTTTCTGTTGCAACAGTAGCAATTGTTTTGGTAGGTGTGCCTACTTCGGCTGGTGGCATAATGACCTTATTGAGTACATGAATTACACCATTATCGGCTGTTACATTTGCCGCAGTGACGGCAGAGTCGTTGATAAACAGTGCGCTGTCTACGTATGATAGAGCGGCCATATCGCCATTTGCCATTTCCACTTTATTATTTTCGCTATTTGCAATGGTGACTGCTGCGTCAGACAAAACGCTTGCATCAGCAACTACATGGTAAAGTAAAATATCGCGAAGTGTATCAGTGTCTGCAAGTAGTGCATCAATAGTGTCTTGGCCAAGCGCTGCAAAAGCGTCATCGGTAGGAGCAAATACTGTAAATGTATTGGTAGGATCAGCAACTAAAGTGTCTAACCCTGTAGCACCTAGTGCGGCAATCAGTGTTGTAAAGTTACCATTATCGCTGGCAACATCAGCAATTGTACCAAAGCTTTCAGGCAGTGTTACATCAGCCACAATAACTGAATCGATTACATGAATTACCCCATTAGTTGTAGCAATGTCTTTAAGCACAATATTGGCACCACCAAACATTAACATGTCTGTTTCGGCATTAATTGTAATTGGAAGAGCGTTACCTAACAGCGTTTCTGCAGATTGACCATTTAATGACATAGCAGTTACCGAATCAACCGCGCCAGTCAAAACATGTTGCTTTAAAATGTCGCCAAGTACATCTGGGTTTGCTAAAAGCGTATTGATCATTTTGCTACCAACGGCTTCAAAGGCCGCATCTGTGGGTGCAAAAACAGTGAACTGTGCTGATTCGTCGCTTAATGCTGCCGTTAAACCCGCAGCGTCTAATGCAGCAAGTAACGTGGTGAATCCACCTGCCTGTTGTGCTGTTTCGACGATATTGGTAGTTGGTGCTGCTTCAGCAGTGGCGATAGGCATAAGTACTGCATCAATTACATGAATGATGCCGTTGTCAGTTGCAATGTCAGTCATGGTTACTGTGCTTGTGTTTATTAACAAGCTATCGCCATTTAACGATAAAGCGACTTTGCCGCCGTTTACAGTGTCAACCGTTGTACCAGCAAGACCAATTGCAGCTTCAGCGTTAACGCTACCTGAAACTACGTGATAAGTGAGTATTGAACTTAGTGTATCTGTATCTGCTAGCAATCCGTTTATTGTGTCTTCGCCAAGTAGCGCAAAGGCATCATCGGTAGGAGCGAAAACAGTAAATTCTTGGCTAGTGTCGGCAAGAGTATCGTCTAAACCTGTTGCCTCTAGTGCTGCAACTAAAGTGGTAAAGTTACCCGCGTCTCTTGCTACGTCAACAATGGTTGAAGATGATTCGGGCTCAACTTGTACAGGGGTGTTATCGTCATCATCGTCATTACACCCTTGTGCTAGCAACAAGGGAAATGTAATGAGGCATACCTTCAGTAATTTGTTCATGACCTGATCCTTCTGTGTGAGATGTAATTAACAATCTCGTAACGTTACGGGCATTTTTTTACAATGGATCAGGTTTTTTGGGTGTTTTTTGAACGTTTGCAGCTGTGGAGTTTGTTAGGGGTTAAACTATTTATCGCTTTTTACTACGTGGCGCCCCAAATAAAATAAATATATGACAAGCACATACAGATAAAAAAGCACTAATACCCAGTGCTCCACCATAATTATTAATTTTAGGAACTAAATATTCAAATAAGATCGCAAAAATCATTGCTGCACTGGTTATTGTATATACACCAAAACGCTTTGGCGCACTCATACCAATAAACGTACCACCAAAAAAAATGGCACTATAAAGCTCGGGCTGTAAGTTAAAATAATAAAAAAAATAGTAAGCAATTATAGATAAGCCGGAAGATGCGCTAACAGGGCTAAAAGGCTTATGTTTAGCAAGTAAAAATGTAAGTAAAGCGCCGCAAAATGCAATGGCAGGGTATTCTATTGTCATAAAAAAGAACCTTTAGCTAGAGCAAATACAGTAACGCTTACAAATGCAATACTTCCTAATTTCCCCCCAAAGCCAGAAAATAAATTTAAAGTAAGTACATACAAACATGCGCCTATGAGTGAAATAAACCCCAGTTCCCAGTAGCTGCTAATTAAACTCGACGAGCACATGCCAGCAAAACTCCCTGCATAGATAGCAGCGCTCGGGTGGTTTTTAAATAACTGAGAAAAAGGAATAAATGAGCCCGCAAGCCCTACTGAGGATGCAGCAATAACTGCAGGTATATTAAATACAGAGTGCAATACAAAGCACAGTAAGCAGCCAATAAAAAAAGCGATGAATTTTACGAGGAAGAATTTAAGCATAGGGCGCTTAGTTTAAAGTAACTCGGGAATGTTTAAAAGCAGTGCTTACTATTGCGAGTGAATAGTTAAAGAAATCAAATAAAGCTACCGTAAGGTTTAAATATGCTCAAAAGAAGTGTTTTGTGTAATGTAAATTACAATTTATGTATAATATAGAAAACTTATTAAAGATTAAGAAATAACCAAAGGTAATTTATGTCTAATTGTTTGCATTTGGCAATTCCGGCCGGCGACTTAGAAGTAGCTAAAACATTTTATTGTGACGTACTCGGTTGTAAAACCGGTAATAGTGAAGAGGGTCGTTGGGTCGACATCGACTTTTGGGGTAACGAACTTACATTACACCAAAGCGTTGAACGATTACCTACTGTTCGCCATGATGTAGATATGGGGGCGGTTGCGGTTCCTCATTTTGGCATTCACTTATCTGAAGATGAATTTAACAATTTAAAAAAACGTATAGAAGACGCTGGCTTAGAATACCTAGATAAGCCATATCGTCGATTCATTGGCGACGAATTTGAGCAAGAAACATTTTTTATCGAAGATACTAATGGCAATGTGCTCGAAATGAAGACTATGGTTAACCCCGAGGTTTTATTTAAAAAAGTATAACTTTTATAAAAAGCCACTTTTTAGTGGTTTTTTTATGTGTAAAATTTGACGATTTTATAAATCGACTAACGTAAGCGGTGTTGCTTTTCTTTTTAGCTTTTCATGGTACATAGCAGCATCGCCAGCTTTTAAAAGGTCATCAATGTTTTTAGGTGGATCACTAAATACAGCACTACCAACACTCGCTTTTATGGCTAATTGTTCAGTATTATGATCAATAGTGAGTTTGGCTAATTCAGTTTTTAAAAAGTGAACTTTTGGGCTTACCTGAGCCTTAGTATAAAAGTGCGCTAGCACTACAAATTCATCACCTCCTAAACGTCCTATGGCATCGTTACTGCGCACAATAGCTTTTAAATGGTGAGCAACTTTACACAGTGCTTGGTCTCCAACGGCGTGACCGTGAGTGTCATTTATTTGTTTAAAGTCATCTAAATCTATATAAATTAAACAGAGCACACCGCCACTTTTTATATGATGTTCTATTAAATCTGCCGATTTTTTGCACCACCCTCTGCGGTTTAAAATACCGCAAAGGTGATCATAATCGGCTTCGGTTTCGGCGCGTTTTTTTGCAATCCTCATCCGACTAATACGCCTTGAAACCGCCACGGCGAGTAAAAATGACTCTACAGCAAAAGCTATAATTAACCCGTAGCGACGCATAAATGGACTTTCGTCTATTAATAATATTCTAAAAATCATACTGACAAATACAAAGCTTAAAGCAATAAACACCAGTGTTGCTTCACGAATGCCTTTGCGTGCTTGCAAAGCGGAAAGCACAAAGACACACCCTACAATACAAAGCGTTACATAGCCTGTAGCTTTACTTAAAAGAGCCCATACTTGAGGGGTTTTAAACAGTATTTGTAAAACGCTAAATAGCATGACAACTACAGCTAAACACTTTAAGGCAGTATCTACTTTTGGCCAGCTTGTTTTGATTTGTAAAAGAGCGCAAATAAACCATGTCGCGCTTAGAACACATAGGCCAATAAATAAAAGGTATATGTTAAATAAACTGCTACTGTGCTGCGAGGTTAAAAATAAATACAGCTGCCCTTCTTGCATAAGAATAAAGCCACCAATACAAAAAATGTATAAGCTGTAGAGCTTAAATGTATCGTCGTTAAGGCGGCTCCCCATAATTAATACATACAATATAAGCGTGATACACAAGCCGTAAAACAGCCCTAAAATTAGGTTTTGTTGTTGGCTTTTTTGTATAAATACAGGCATTGGTTGCCACTTAAATACCGGGCGAAACTCGACTGGAGAATACAAAGTTAATAGGGCGGTTGTTGCACCTGAGTCGATAAAATAAGCTGGTTTGTTGTATCTAATTGGATTGTGTATTTCATCGTTTTGGCGCCACTCAAAGCGCTCAAGGGTAGAGCGGTTAAAGCTAAGAACACCAGCTTGCTGTAACTGGCAATTTACAGCGTATTGAACTCTGCCAGACTGAATTTTTAGTCTTAAAGGCGTTTGTTTATTTAATGTGTTTGCTGAAGTGATTTGTGGACTAATTTGGTTAATTTCACAATGTTGATTTGCAAATGCAGACTTATTAAATAAAAGATTAGAAAAAACAAAAATAACACCTAACAGCAAATACCTTTTTAGTTGCGTTTTAAGATTGTTAGGTAGGAAAAGTGCATTAAACTTTTTGTAAGCCATAGGCGCAAGATAAAAATACTACATAATTTTATACTAGCATAGCCCATTCATTTAGCTATTTAATTGAGGTACGACCTCGCTTGGCGTTTTATTAAAGTGGCGCTTAAACTCGCGGCTAAACTGCGAGGGGCTGGTGTAACCTACCTTTAATGCGGCCTCATTTGCTTTACTACCGTTGTTTGTAATGAGTTCTTTTGCTTTTGCTAAGCGTACCTTTTTTAAGTATTGCAATGGCGATTCAAAGGTCACTTGTTTAAAGGCACGATGAAACGACGACACACTCATATTTACCTCTTCAGCCAAGCCTTCAACCGTAATTTGATCTGCATAGCTTTTATGCATAGTAGAAAGCGTTCGTGCTATTCGGGCGTAGTGCCCATCGTGCATAGCAAGGCCAATTAAGGTATGACCCTGAGGGCCACAAAGTACACGGTATACCAGCTCTTTTATTATGTCTTGCCCAAAAATTTCGGCCTCTAAAGGGTTATTAAGTGCGCTTAATAAACGATGAGTTACTTGCTCCATAGCACCATCTATTTTTGCTGATTGTACACCGCTCATTTGCCCAGAAGTAAACGGGGTATATTCGCCCATTTGGTTTACTAACTTATGCAATGTTACTGGGTTTATATCAATTACTACGCCCATTACCGGTAGGCCATTATCAGTAAAGGCTTCGCACTCAAGGGGGACGGGGACACCCAAAACAAGGTAGTCGCCTGCACCATATTTTATTTGATGATCAGGAAAATGAATAATTTTATGCCCTTGACCAACTAAAATAATACCAGAGTTATAAATGAGTGGCTGACGAGGTGAGCTTTTACTCGCACGATGAAAATAAACACCGGGAATAATCGTTTTCGTTACGCCTTCAAAGTTGAGCAAATCATTTTGTTCGGCGTATTGCTGCAACATACTGGCTATAGTGGGCATTAAAAAACCTTGTGTCGTACAAATTTTGCGTAAAATAACAATGTTGGCAGTATTAGGCAAGCTTTAGGCATTTATTAGGCTTTTTTAATGTTTGTTTTGCCACTAATATGCACTCATTGAAATTTAGTTTAGTGAGTAACTAAGTACTCTACTTAGTATTTAACCGTCACCTAGGAGCAAAATAATGAAATTTAGCTACGTAAATCCAACACTTATTCAGTTCGGCCAACAGCAAATTGCATCACTAACTGATTTGATCGCAAAAGATCAAAAAGTATTAGTCGTTTACGGCGGTGGTTCTATTAAAAAAAATGGCGTGTACGACCAAGTTGTTGCCGCACTTGAAGGTTTTGATTGGGTCGAGTTTTCGGGTGTTGGTGCAAATCCAACTGTTGAGGTACTAGATCAAGCTGTAAATATTTGTAAAGAACAAGATATCGACTTTGTATTAGGTGTAGGCGGCGGCTCTGTAATTGATGGCGTTAAATATGTTGCAGCGGCCGCATTATACGACGGTGAAGGCTGGGATATATTAACGGGTAAATACAAAATCACAAAAGCTTTACCTCTGGGGGCTGTACTTACGTTACCTGCAACGGGCTCTGAATCAAATCAGAACTCGGTTGTTAGTAAAGAAGCGACACAACAAAAACTACCGTTTGCATCACCTGAAGTACTGCCTAAATTTGCGATTATGGACCCAGATGTAATGAAAACATTACCGCAGCGCCAACTTGTAAACGGGTTAGTTGATGCGTGGGTACATACCTGTGAACAATACTTAACTTTCCCACAAAATGCGTTAGTACAAGAAGGTTATGCAGAGGCACTTTTAAGAACGCTTAAAACGCTGGGCGATAACTTTGAAAACCAAGACGATGCATGGCGTGCAAACTTAATGTGGGCTGCAAACCAAGCACTTAATGGTTTAATTGGTTCAGGCGTTTCACAAGATTGGGCAACACACATGATTGGTCACGAGCTTACAGCCGCTTACGGTGTTGATCATGCACGTTCACTTGCTATTGTTCAGCCTTCTTTACTACGTAACCAGTTTGACGTTAAGAAAGCGAAGCTAGAGCAAATGGGTAAAAACGTATTTGGCCTAGCGCAATCTGATGATTTAGCAGAGCAAACAATTCAAGCAATTGAGGCGTTTTACCACAGCTTAGATGTAGCTACACAGCTAACTGAGCATGGCGATGATAAAGCTGCAGCAATTGACAATATTATTGCTAAGCTTGAAGCACACGGTATGCTAGCACTAGGTGAAAACCAGGCAATTACACTCAAACAAAGCCGTGAAATTTTAGAGCAAGCAGTTGCTTAAGCACTTATAAGTATTATAAAACTAAAAGCCGGTAACTTTTATGTTAGCGGCTTTTTTTGTACTAAAAATCTTTAGTCTTTAGCAGAAAAGGTAAGTGAATAACTGTACTGTTTTTGCTCTAGTAAATATTCTTTGTGTGTACTTGGGCTCCACGAGTCATCGCCACCAACCCCCATATGTTGATGGTCAATATGTACATGTAAGCAATCATCAGCTACTAGCTCATTGGTGTGCTTTGCTTGTGTAAGCATGCTTTGAGAGTATTCACTGGCGGCAAATAAAAATGTACCGGTTACGGTTAAATTATTAACGCTAAGTAATTGGCAATCACTACGCACGCCGTTATCGGTTGGAAATATATACGGTGTATGCAGCTCATTAAGTTGCGCGCTGTAATAACCTAAACGCGCAGCCGCTTTGCGATCTGGGTAGTTTTCAAATGGGCCTAAACCAAGCCAATTTATTTGTGTATCGCTTTGTTTATTAAGCGTTGTACTTAACCCTATGCGTGGCATAGGTGGCAAAGTATCGTTTAATTGTACATCAACATTTAAGCTAATTTCACCGGTATTATTAAGTGTATAAAGCCAAGTTGTTTTTGCTTGTAATGCGCCATTAAATTCATAACTAAATACACATTTAATACGTATATCTACTTTTGATTGCACTACTTCAAACGAGCGACATGTACGCTGCCACTGCCCAATACCCGCTCTTAGCCAGCGCGCTTCCCATGCATTAGGATCTAGGTTATCTACTTCGCTTACGCCTATGTCGTTATCAAGCGGGGCGCGGTAAAAATTATCAACCAATGGGCTTTTAATAACTTGGGTTTGATTGTGTAGCCATTGCTCAACAAGGCCTGATTGCCTATTAAACACAAGTTTAAAGGTGCCGCCTTCAATACTAAGCTGTGTGTCGGTTTCACTAATATTTACAGTGCCATGTGCTGAGGCGTTTGCTAAAGCAGGCGAAAATGCATCAGCGCTTAAACTTTGGCAATTTATAAGCTTAAATTGCTCGGTGTTTAATACATGCTCGGCACTTGCAAAGCTTGAGTCGTTAATTAGTGCTACATCTAAATTAACGTGATATTGCGCACCTGCTTTAAACACCGTTTTTGTATTAATAGTTAGCGTTTGCGTGCTTTGCGGAGCAATATTAATAACTTGCTCGCCTTGTTCTACACATTGGCCATTTTCTATTAACTGCCAAACCAGTTTTTCATTATCGGTGTGCCTAAATACATAATCACTAAATACATCAATGGTGTATTGGTTTTGAGTTTGCTCACGCAGTGTAAATTGTAAATGCTGCTGGCTGTATTTAGCTTCAAACAGGCTTGGGTGCGGCGTACGGTCTGGGAATAATAAGCCGTTAATACAAAATTGGCGATCGTTTAGTTCATCACCAAAGTCGCCACCGTAAGCCCAATAATGCTTTCCGTTTTTATCAGTTTTAGATAAACCTTGATCTACCCAGTCCCAAATAAAGCCGCCTTGCAAACGCGGGTATTCTCTAAATGCTTGCCAGTAATCGTCAAAGCTACCTAGGCTGTTACCCATTGCATGAGCGTATTCACATAAAATAAGTGGACGCGTTTCGCCCGGTAGGCTCAACCACTTTTTAATAGAATATTTAGGTACAGCATCGTCTTTCAAGTCGCTATCTACACGGGCGTACATAGGGCAAATAATGTCGGTAGCGGTAGTATTTGCGCCGCCACCTTCGTATTGCACTGGGCGCGATGGATCAAAGCTTTTTGACCAACCGTACATCGCATCGTGGTTGGCACCGTGCCCGCATTCGTTACCCAATGACCAAATAATAATAGAGGCGTGGTTTTTATCGCGCTCAACCATTTGCGTATAGCGCGACATAAATGCGCCAGCCCACTGCGGATCGCTTGCAAGCCTACCCATTGGGAACATGCCGTGAGTTTCTATATTGGCTTCGTCTACTACGTATAAACCTAACTCGTCACACAGCTCGTAAAAACGAGGGTGGTTAGGGTAGTGAGCGGTACGTACTGCATTAAAGTTATTTTGCTTCATCAGCTTAATATCTTCAATCATGTCGGCAGTGCTCACCGTGTGGCCGTTTTCTGGGTGATGCTCGTGGCGATTAACACCGCGAATAAGCAGCGGCTTGCCGTTTAAGCAAAGCTGCTCGTTGAGCATTTCTACTTTTCTAAAGCCAATGTTGTAGGCTTCTACGTCTACTGAAATGCCTTGCTCATCTAACAGGCTTACAACACAGCGGTATAAGGTTGGGGTTTCGGCGGTCCATTTTTTAGGGCTTTGTATATCAATTGTTTGAAATACGACATCGCTCCAGCCGCCTTTTTCATCAACGCGTTTATTGTTAGTGCTTTGTATTTGTGGCTCACACAGTGCCTGTTCACCATCAAAAACCTGTACTGCTACTTGGTAGTTATTTGGCGCATCTATTGCAGTTTTTATATGCAAAGTGGCATCGCGGTAGCAGGCGTCTAAATCTGGGGTTATAAATACATCGCGTATTTGGTGTTGCGGTTTAGTAAGTAAATTAACATCGCGGAATATACCGCTTAGCCACCACATGTCTTGATCTTCTAAGTAACTGCCATCGCTCCAGCGAATAACCATAACCGCAATGCGGTTGGTGCCAGCCACTAACAGCTCGCTTAAATCAAATTCGCTGGGTAAGCGGCTATCTTGCGAGTAGCCCACCCATTGTCCGTTACACCAAAGGTGAAACGCCGAGTTTACGCCTTCAAAAATAATATGGTTTCGCTGAGCTAATTGCTCCGCCGTAATAGTAAACTCTGTGCGGTAGCAACCTGTTGGGTTATCGCTTGGTACAAATGGCGGGTTTACGGCAAATGGGTATTTAACGTTGCAGTAAATAGGTTTATCAAAGCCATGAAGTTGCCAGTTAGAAGGCACAGGAATACTTTGCCAGTCGCTGGCGAGTGCCTCACTTAGTAATGACTCATCAACCGCTTCGGGGTTATCAAATAATTTAAAATCCCACAGGCCGTTTAAACTTTGTTTTTGTGATTGCGTGTTTGTACGGGCATGGTCAACGCTTTTAAAACCATTAAGTGGGCTGTGTGCTTTTACTTGATTAACTTGCACCGAAATAGGGTTTTCCCAATCGCGACGGTTAATTATGTGCTGTAGTGAGTTCATAAGTGTCCTATTGCATGTGTGGCAATTAAAGTGGCTTAAATATAGCTAAAATAATGTGTTGCGGTTATGCTTAAAGCTCTCTTTTATTTATCCAAAACTATCATTTTAAATTATGCGCAACACCATTGTAGATGTACTTGATATTGGCCCTACTTGTATAGAGCGGTTTATTGACGTAGCGGCTTTAGCACAAGCCTCAGATTTGGAACTAACGCTAGCAGGGTGCTCTAACTTATCTGGGCGATATTGTGTTGCGCGCTCATCGCCTTTGGAGCACACACTGTTTTATACGTTATCAGGTCAAGGAAAGTTGGTTACAGAACATAACCAATATACATTGACAGCGAATACGCTCATTGTGTTACCCGCCAAGCAAGGCTTTGAAGTTAAAATTGATGCTGCGCATTGGGATGTTATTTGGTTAAACCTTGCAAATACTAATCGTTGGAAACACTTAAACTTAGTTGAGGCGCTAGTACTTTATGATCAAAAATTACAGCCGCTGCACTTTGCAATGGAGTTTTTATACAGCGAAAGTAACGCTACTTTGCGCGAAGGCGTTATCCCTATTTTAAGTCACTACTTAAACACTACGCTTCAAAGCGAGCCGCAAATAGGCGGGTACAACAGGTTAACTAGTTTGTTTTTAGAGATAGAAGAGCGCCTTCAGTTTGATTGGACAATAGACGCCATGTGCGAACAAGTACATTACTCAGCACCGCATTTACATAGGTTATGCCAAGCGCAATTTGGTAAAAGCCCAATGCAGCAGCTTATTTACTTACGTATTAAACGGGCTAAAAACTTGCTACTAAATACTCGCTGGCCTGTTGCCCATATTGCCGCTTACGTGGGGTACCCTAATATATTTAATTTTTCAAAACGGTTTAAAAAATCAGTGGGTGTATCACCTACTGATTTTAGAAATAAGTCGTTTTAAATATTTTAATTATATTGAAACAGATTATCCCAGCGCTCATCCAAAATGGTTTTGGCATGATCTAAATTTATTGCACTATACAAATTGTTAGTGCAGGTTACTAAACGCATCCGAGTGAGCTTTTCAAGCGCATCGCTAATTTCAAAGTCGAGTTCGCATTTATACTTTGTTTTAAACCACGCCTCTATTTGCTCATCTAGCATTTGTGCGCTTAGGCCACTTTCTGATTTTAGTAAAAACGTGTAGGCCAGCAGGGCTTCTTTTATGTCTTCTTCTTCGGCGGCGTCTATAAGGGTATGAAAAACACCAGCGTTGTTATCTAGATTTTTAAAGTAAAGGTTATCGCTTAGCGCTTTCATAAATTTAATTTTACGGTTTTTAAATTTGCTCCACTCTTTAAAAATAAAGCTGCCAAAAACCCCCATGCCAATAGCAAAGGTTATAAAGTGTTGCTGGGTCATTTCTACGGCTTTATCTGAAAAGCCGCCCCAAAAAGCAATCAAAGCAAACAATAATAAAATTGATGCGCCTAGCTTTGTAATTAATACTACAGCACCACCCACTAAAGCAGACGAGCCAATAATTACTTTATCAATAGGGCGCATGCGTACTTCGCTATTAGGAAATAGCATTTCAAGGTCGGCTTTGGGTACATTTTGAAATAGCTTAACTATGGTCGAGCTTGGCTCAAACCCTAAAGGCGCTTTATTCTTAGCCTCAAAGTAGGCTTTATCTTTAAAACGAATAAACACCGCAACGCGGTCGTAATTGGTAAAGTGCAGCGGCTTCTTACGTAGGCCCCAAAAGCTGGTTATTGTTTCAGTAAGTTGTGATTCGCCACGGCGATAAAAAACCACTTCTTCAAAGTCGTCAAACTCTACCTCAAGACGTACTTTAAATAATGACTCCTCATTTAAAGCATCTTGTAAATCTTCGTTGGTAATGACTTCAAAATTAGCGGCATTTAAAACCTTAGCAAAGTCTTTGGCAAATTCGCGTTGGCACTGCGCTTTTTGAACGCTCGATACAGGCGCTAAAGAGCGTGTATCGCTATTAGGATCAAAGGGCGCATAGTTATTTTTTAGCGACTCAAGCGTTTCGTGATAATCATAATGAATAAGGCTAGCAAGTAGGTCACAAAACTGTTTAAACGAGGTTTTTTGTGTATTACTCTCAAGTTCATTGCTACACATTTCAATAATATCTTGCTTACGAAAGGGGATAAAACGCGCATTTTGCATAAATTTTTAACTGCTTTGGTAGGTATTTAACTGCATTGGCACATAATAAAATATTCTTATAAATATTGCTATTTTGTTAACGCTATTGCTAAGTGATTGTTTATTGCTTTTTAAAGCGTGTTTCAGGTTGTATTAACTTAGCTGTGTCAATATAAGTACGTAAACACAGGGCAATGGGCAATTAGCAGGAGCGACTTATGGCTTTACAAAAAAAGCTAAAACAAAAAACACGTAATTTTATAGAGTCAAAGCATATGCTCAGCGGCATTACGATTGCGTCGTTTTTAGAGTCGACTATTGTTCCCATTCCACTTGAGGCTGTAATGGTGCCACTTATGCAGGCACAGCGAGAAAAGCTGTGGCTGATTGCACTAATGGCAACACTGGGTTGTGTTGTGGGTGCATTATTTGGCTATGCCCTTGGTTATTATTTATTTGATGCTGTTGGCGATTGGGTGATTAGCGCTTTTTCAAGCCCAGAACAGTTCGAAAATGTTAAACAAAAAATGCACGACCAAGGTTTTTGGTTTGTTATTACTTTAGGGATAGTACCCATCCCATTTCAAATAGCGATGCTCGCTGCGGGCGCTACCAAGTACTCTCTTGGGTTATTTTTATTAGCCAGCGCAATTGCGCGTTCAATTCGTTACTTTGGGCTTGCTATTGTTGTGTATTACGCAGGAAACCAAGCTGAACGTATAATTAGTAAACATAAAGTTAAAGCTATGATTAGTTTAACTATTTTAGTTTTACTGGGGTGGGGTATTAGTACCTTACTTTAAGGCTAAATTTCTATCTTGTGTTATAATTCTTAAAGATGATTTATTAGCTCAAGTGTAATCTATTTATATGATGAATGTTGAAACTGTCAGCCTTAAGTTGACCCGCTTTACTCGTATAACGCGGTTGAACAAATTACTTATGTTTGCGCTGCTAGTGTTTATAGTGGTTTTCACTATTTACAACTTCACCTATTTCCCACTGGTAGGTGCTAAAAAAAGCATGTCTGGTTTTGCTAGCGAGTTCATAAATCTTATTGTCATAATGACGGTTTTTTGGGTTGTGCAGTGTTCTAAATTAGCTAAAAAAGCATACCAGTATGTCACCATTGGATTAATGCTATGGATAGTTGGGATGACCGCCGATGTGCTTGACGAGCTTGTTGTTCAACCACAATGGGTCACGTTGTACATAAAAGATTTATGTATTTCTGTAGGGGTTGTTATTACTGCTTATGGTTTATTTAAAACTATGTTATTTATGCAAAAAATGCACAATAGACTAGCCCAAGAATTTATAGTTGACGATCTTACTCAAGTTTACAATCGCCGATGTTTTTACGAATACGTTGAAAACGAGACAGACGAATCGTATGCAGTAATTATTATCGATATTGATCATTTTAAATCTATTAACGATACCTTCGGCCACGACAAGGGCGACAAGGTGCTTAAAGCTTTTGCTAGTAAAATAGACGCTCTGTTTGAAGACGGCAATATTTTTGCGCGTATTGGTGGTGAGGAGTTTGCAGGCTACCTACCAAACTGCACCTTAGAACAAATGCAGGCGTTTGCTGAGTCGGTGTTAGCGAGTGCTCGCACTATTGAGGTTACCGACGAGCTTTATACTAGTGCCAGTATAGGGGTAGCTAAACGTTTTAAAAATGAATCATTTGACAGCTTAATGAAACGCGCAGACCAAGCTTTATACAAAGCTAAAAATAGTGGTCGCAACCGATTCGTAATCGCAACAAAGCCGTAAATAGCGGGTCCTTATTGTTTGCACATTTGCTACACTTTTTTACGTTTTCGTAAGTAAATGTCAGCTTAGGTAATACTTTGTAAAGCATGAAATTAAATTAAAATGTAAAGGTCGTAGAGGGGATATTAATAATAAGGAATCCCCTTGATGACCAACCCTCTTTTAAAAGTTGCTTTATCTCTTACTTTACTTGGTGTTTTATCTGGCTGTGGCTCTGATGATAGCGCAAGCTCTACAGGTTATATTCAAATGTATAATGGCTCATACAACAGCCCTTATACGCGCTTGTTTGTTGAAGAAACAGAACGCTCAGGCGCCGACTTTGCAGAAGTCACCACCCGCCATAATTACAGCACTGGCACATTTGATGTTAGCTTTGAATATTTAGACGCTAACGATAGCTACATTACTATTAGCGACCAAGAAATTTCAATTAAAGGTGATAAAACGCAATTAGTTGTCATGAGTGGTGATTTTGCTGAACCCACTTTTACAGAGTTAACGGTGCCTATTAGTAGCGATACGGGTGAGTTTAATCTTGGCTTTTTTAACATTACGGGTGAAGACACCAGCTACGATATTTATCTTGCAACAGACGATGGCGTATTTGAAAGCGCGACATTGTTTGCATCTGCGCAGTACTTAAGTGAATTAGACTTACAAAGTGTAGATGAAGGATATTACACTATTTTTATTACCCCCGCGGGCAGTAGTGATGTAGTTTACGAGTCGTCATCGGTTTATTTGTATGATGAGGCAAGCTACGTAGCGATTATCCGCCCAAGTTATGCCACAGAGCTAAGTGGCATTACGCTTGATGTAGTAACCGACAATAACTATGTTACTGAACTTAAACACCAATCGGCATTAGGGCAATTACGTTTTATTAATACCCTTGATGACTATTCACCGGTTAGCTTCAGTGTAACGCGTGGTACTACAGAAACCCCAACAAATACGGTATCAAGCGATGCGTATACAGATTACATAGAGCTTTCGCCAAACAGTTACAGTGTGGCGATGTTTGATGAGCAAGGTAATAAACTAGCCGATAACTTTTTAATGACGCTTGAACGTGAGCAAAGCGCGGTTGGCATTTTTTATAACGATATCGACAATGGCCTACGCATGATGAGTGTTGAAGAACACTTAACACCAAGCAGTTATAGCCATACTGTATCGGTTGTTAACCTTATTGAGAGTTACGCAGGGCAGTCGGTGACCGACATTGATGTGTACTTTACTCTTGATGGAGAAACGGTCGACGACACCAGCAATGTAGTTGATGGCATAGACCGCTACGATCAAGAAGAGCAAGTAGTTGATAACGAAATTTATACAGTTTACGCAGTTTACGAAGATAACGGACAGCAAATTGTACTTATTCAACAAAGTGATATGGATTTTACTCAAGAGGGAAATTACATATTAATTTTAGAGCATGACGAAACCACAGCAACGGGTTATAAAATGTCTTTAGAGCGCACAATTACAGACAGTGTTGAATAATAATATGAGAGTAAAAAGCCTAAATACAGAGTGTATTTAGGCTTTTTATTGAACAAAATTTAACGGCTTAGTAATAATTAGGTACACTCATGACATAATAAATAATAAGAGTGTGCCATGGATGATTTTATTGGGTTAATAGTGATAGTCATGCTGATTATTGCAACCGGTGCTTTGTGTGGATTAATTGCATTAATACAAGTAAACGGCCTAAAGCAAGAAATCGCGATTTTAAGGGCTAAAGTAGTCAAGCTGCAGTCAAGTCCAAGTGCGGATCATTCTGATACAAAAATTTTTTCATCCTCAAAACACGTTGCGCCTTTAAGTGCACAATCTACTGCTTATGAAGTAGAGCCCAGCTCAGTACCAAAAAGTAATTCAGCGCAAAATGAGCCAGTAAATACGGTTGTAACGCCTAACGTTAAATCAATAAAAGCGAACCCCGCTATCCCTTTATTTATTGCCTCCGTGTTTGAAAAACTACGCACCGGGTTTGAACAAAATTGGATGACCTGGATTGGCGCAATAGCGCTTGCTTTTGGCGGCATATTTTTAGCTAAATACAGCTTAGAAGCAGGGCTTTTATCACCCGTAATGAGGCTCAGCTTAGGTGGTTTATTTGGGGTAGGTTTGATCATAGCTGCAAGCTATTTACATTATAAACGTATTATTTTTGAAGGCTTTAATAACTACATACCTGCAGCACTTGCCAGTGGCGGGTTTATAACTTGTTTTGCATTAACGCTTTTAGCTTACAGTAGCTATCAAATGCTTAGCCCTACAACTGCTTTTATTGTGCTAGCTATTATTGCCATAAGTGCGAGCATAATGGCAATAACACTTGGGCCATTGCTAGCGGTGCTAGGAATTATTGGTGCTTACAGCGTGCCTATTTGGGTTAATACCGGTAGTGGCAACATATTTGCATTATTTATGTATGTTGGCTTTGTTAGTTTATCGGCATCCTTGGTTGCACACAAAGTGCAGCGAGCTTGGCTTTGGTATTTAATGTGGGCAGGGCATATTGGTTGGTATTTAGTTGGTTTTATAATAATGCAGCTAAAAAGTAATACACCTTGGTTACTTGCAACCTTTGCATTACTGAGTATTGTTGGCCTGATTGCTTTGCCGCGTTTGGGTTTTAAATTAAAAAGTATTGAACTTCGTCCGCACTCTTTAAAGCGCCTTATAAAAGTATTCCCCGATCACTTTTTACTCCTTGCCTTTATAGTTCCGCTAATTTTTACCATGTCGATAAGCTATTACAATTTAGAATGGCAAACTATCGGTGTATTAAGTATTGGATTGTTATTATTTTTAGCACTTAAAAATAGTCGCTGGGATTTATGGCAAGGGCTATCACTCGTTATTGCTACGCTAATGATTATAAGCGCAGAGCAAATGAATTCTTTATCCGCTTTTTTTGATGATGGATTATTTATATTTAAAAGCGAATACGGCTTAGGGTTATTGCTTGGTTTTGGCTTTATGGCGTACGGACTTTATTTTGGTAAAAAACAGGTAAAACGATTAGCGTTTCATATTACTGCGGCATTTAGCGTTTTTGTAATGATAAGTACCTTGTATGTACTCATTCCAAACAATGCGTTAAGCACCGCTTATCCACTTTGGGCTTTTGTATTATGTGTGGTTGCGGCTATTTTAATTAAGTGTGCGCAGCATAATACAACGTTGTTTCAGCGTTTTACTTACTGGGTAGGCGCAAATGCGAATATTACTTTAGCTATAACTATGCTTCTAAGCGACAGCGGTTTAACCATTGCATTAGCTATTCAAGTACTGTTAATTAGTGTGCTCATAAAGCGTTATAATGTGCCTATGCCGCATTGGCCTATTAAAGCGCTAGTGGCTGCTTTATTACTACGGTTAACGCTTGCGCCTTGGACACCAAGTTACGACGCTCTTACATTATTTGGCTTGCACTGGAGTATTATTGTATATCCGCTGTGTACCGCATTATTTTTTGCCACAGCTAAATGCTATAAAACATCGCAATTAAAAGTGTGGTTAGAAGGGGCCGCGCTTCATTGCTTTGCGCTGTTCATTACAACCGAAACCAGTTACCAGTTAGTGGGGCACTCCCCACAATTTGACGCGCTTAGTTTTTATGAGCAAGTTTTGCTTAGCTGTAATTGGCTTGCGCTGGGCTGCGTTTATTTGCATCGTGCACGTATTGCCGGTAGCTTAGCTAAGCTTTATCAAATTGCAGGGAGTGTATTAGCAGGCGGCGCTGGCTTTATGTCACTTAAGACACTACTCGACGATAACCCGTTATTAACCTCTATTTATATTGGTGAGCTCCCAGTACTTAACTGGCTGTTTTTACTTTGGTTAGTACCAGCAGGCTTAACGGTTTGGTTATACTCACTTATTAAACCTATAAACGCTAAGATAGCGCCGTTTGTACTTGGTGTTGCAGGTATACTTGGCTTAATTGCCATTAACAGTTTTATTCGTCAATACTGGCAAGGGGCTTATATTTATCTATCAAAAGGGGCCAGTAACGAAGAGTTGTATAGCTACTCTGTTATTTGGCTAATACTGGGCGCTGGTACGGTTATATTCGGACACCTTAAAAACCAGTTATTTATTCAAAAAATAGGCTTAGGATTACTTGCGGCTGTTATTGTAAAAGTGTTTTTAATTGATATGGCTAATTTAACGGGGCTGTTAAAAGCCCTGTCGTTTATTGGTTTAGGGCTTTCGTTAGTTGGGCTAAGTTGGTTATTTCAAAAGCTTAGAAGCCGCTCAAAAACAATATAAAATATATAGATACTTTATTAAGCAAAGCCCAGTAAACGTACTGGGCTTTTTATTTGCTAGTAACTAAGTTATAAATTAAGTGCTGTGATTAAGCAGGGCTTTTAATTTACCCGGCTTAATAGGTTTACTTAAGTAGTGAATATTAGCTGCTTTTGTTTCTTGTTTAAGTTCGGTGTCGCGCACTGCGGTAATTAAAATAGCCGGAATGTCGCTTTGCCATATTTCTCTGAGTGTTTTAATTAAAGTGATGCCATCGCACTCATTGCCTAACTGGTAATCCATTAATATAACATCCGGTGCGCTATGCGCTTTAGCATGTGACATGACGTTTTCGACATTATCAAACAGGGTATAATTTGCTTGCCACTTTTTAAGTAAGCTTGCCATAGCTGCGAGGTTTTCTGGATCGTCATCTACGGCAATAATGTTTATTGCAGTGCGGTTTTCTATTAGGTTACTCGCTGCGCTTTTTTGCTGAACAAACTGGGCGTCACCATAGGGTACGTCAATACTAAAGCGGCTGCCTTTACCGGGTTCTGAGTGCACATCAAGCTCTAAACTTAATAAATCTGCCATACGCTTCACCACGCCAAGGCCCAGCCCTACGCCTTTGTTGTCGCCAGACTCAACGCGATAAAAATCGTTAAATATTTTGGCTTGTTCAACGTCGCTAATACCAGGGCCTGTGTCCCATACTTCAATGCGCAGGCTATGTTTTCGGTTTCTACATGCCACTAACACGCGTCCTTTATCAGTATATTTAACAGCATTAGACACTAAATTTTGAATAATTCGGCGCAGGTAGGTGATATCGCTATGCACAACTTGGCCACCAGAACGTACGGTGAGCTTTAGCCCTTTATCACTTGATAAAATAGCGTACTCACTTTTTAGCGGCGCTAAAATATCTTCAATGTAAAAGTGGCGCGGTGTGGGGGTCATTGCGCCTTGCTCTAGTTTAGCTATTTCAAGTAGGGCTGACATTAAGTGAACAGTCGAATCTAGGCTGTCACCAAGCTTATTAAAGTTATTTGCATTAGTGGAATCAAGTTGTTTTTCATCAATGGCAGCTAGGTATAAACGCGCTGCATTGAGGGGTTGTAAAATATCGTGGCTAGCGAGTGCTAAAAAGCGCGTTTTACTGTCGTTTGCTTGTTCGGCCTCTCGTTTTGCTAAAGTAAGTGCTTCCTCCGTTTGTACTCGGCTGTCTATTTGCGCTTGTAAGTCTTTATTAATTGTTTGTACTTCTTGGGTTCGCGCCTCAATACGGTTTTCTAGATCCATGTTCACTTCTTCAAGCGCATTTTGGGTGCTTATGTGAGTTGTGATATCAGAAAAGCTCGTTACAAAGCCGCCATCAGGTAGCGGATTACCAATCATCTCAAACACTTGGCCATTGCGACGGTGGCGTATAAAGTGATGGGAGCTACCATTTTTTAAATGTTGCACGCGTTTTTCTATTTGGCGTTCTATTTCACCAGGCCCACATTCACCGCGTTTAGCGTTGTATCTAATAATATCCTCTATGGGTTGGCCAACTTCTAAAAAACCTTCAGGGTAGTTAAACATGGCACTGTAGCGCTTGTTCCATGCCACTAGCTTTAAGTTTTTATCAACAACCGAAATACCATGGCTTAAGTTTTCTAAAGAGGTAAATAATAGGTTTTGGTTAAATTGTAGGGCTTGTGTGGTTTCATCAAAAAAGTTAACCACTTCTTCAAATGCCATGCGCTTGCCCGATGACACCGTATGAATTAGCGCCTGTGCAGATGACGCGCCTAAAACACCAGTTAATGCGCGTTCGCAATAAGCTATAAATTCGGGCTCTGGGTGAGCGTTATTGTCGTTTAAATGGTGCGCAAGTGCGTAATGAGCCAGTACTTGTTGGCTGCGTTGTATGCCTAAAAAGGTTTGTAGCAATATTTTAAAGTCGTAAACCGTGGCTTTAACATCTTTATTTAAACGGCGAGACAAAATGGCCTGATCTTTTGGATTTACAAACGCAGCGGCCTGAATTTTATCAATAAGGCGCTCTTCGGCTCCTAAAGAAAAACTAATATAACAACCTATATTTGCAAAGAGTGCGATGAGTGTTCCACGAGTGATGAGTGTTTGTTGTAACTCGCTATTTAAGGTATTACCTGCATCTAAAATGGGTAACATTAAAAACAGCACCCAGCAGGTTATACCAGCTAAAAGACCAGCATAAACGCCATAGGCATGACCTTTTCGCCAATATAAGCCACCAACAATAGAGGGCAATAACTGAGTCACTAACGAAAAGGCAACTAAGCCCATACTAGCCAGTGCGCTGCTATGGCCAAACCATTGTTGATAAAAATAAGCCAATATTAAAATGCCGGCAATGGTAAAGCGCCTTACTAATAAAATTTGTGCCTTATAGCTGGTGGTAATTAGGTTACGTTTAAACTTACGACGCAGTATTAATGGCAGCACTACATCGTTTGAGATCATGGTACTTAGAGTCAGTGTTGCAACCACAATCATGGCAGTTGCAGCCGATAGGCCACCAATAAATACAAAGGTTGTTAAAAAGGCGTTGTTGTTAATTAGCGGCAGTGCCAGTACAAAGCTGTCTGGCGAATAACCAATACCAATATTTGGGTGAATAGCGGCAGTCGCTATAGGTAAAATCATTGCTGCGGTTAGTAATAAATATAAGGGGAACGCCCAACGAGCGGTATTTAAATGGCGCTTATTTTGGTTGTCGACCACGGTTACATGAAACTGGCGGGGTAAACAAATAATTGCCGCGGCCGCCATAAGGGATTGGCCAATAAAATTAAAACTAAAAAAATTAAAGTGACTCCAGTGTGCCCAAGCAGATTCGGTTAACTGAGCTGATGAGGTTTCTGGTAGGTTGAATAATGTATAAATAGCGAGGCCTGCCACAGCCATTAATGCAAAAAGCTTGATTAAAGATTCGAATGCTACAGCTAGCATTAACCCAGAGCGATACTCGGTGACATCGACTTTGCGGGTACCAAAAAATATTGCAAATAATGCCATGATAAGTGTGGCAGAAAGTGCCAGCATATCACCCGATATTTTATTGCTATTTTGCAATAGCAAAAAGCTAGTGCTTAGGGCTTTAAGTTGCAACGCAATGTAAGGAATAGTGGCTAGCAGCGCAATAAGAGTCACCATAATGGCGGTGGTTTGGCGTTTGCCATAACGGGCGGAAATAAAGTCGGCAATGGTCGTGATGTTTTGTTTTTTACTAACCAAAACCAGTTTGCGTAAAAAACCCTGCCCGAAAAAAAACAATAAGGCCGGACCCAATAAAATAGGTAAATAGCTCCAGCTGCTGGTGGCTGCGGTTCCCACCGAGCCGTAATAGGTCCAAGAGGTACAGTAAATACCAATTGCAAACGAATACACAAAAGGATGATGACTAATACGCTTTGCCAAAGGCGTTGTTTTATCGCCCCAGTTTGCTAGCCAAAACAGTACCCCTATATACCCTAATGCAACAATAATCAGAACGGCAGTCATGGTGTTATTAACCCTTATTATTTTTAAATGACCCTCAACCCAGAGGTTATTACACAATACCAGAACTGAGCTTAGGTGTGGGGGCTGATTTTAAATAGTAAATTAAAGTGAAAATATATCTTACTGAATAATAACAATAAAAATTAAAAAGCCTCCGTATTAGACTAATGTCGCATTTGTGAGCTGAGTGGTAAATCAGCAATAAGTATAGCAAGTATAAAAAGCGTAACATGCTGATATTAAATAAAAATAATGTTTTCTATTAAATAGGTTAAATGCAGTTTACGTAAACGTTAATCAGGTGTTACGACTATGGTCTCAATTCAATATGTGAGCTGCGTTGCTAAATTGATTAGCGAAGATAAAAAACCACCCATCGCGATACTGCGGTGCTTAAAGGGGAAAATAAAAATGGCTTTTAAAGACGAAGAACAAGCAAAAGCTTATTGGGCTGAAAACATTTCACTACTGTTTAAATTACTAGCAGTGTGGTTTGTGGTCTCATTTGGCTTTGGCATATTACTGGTAGATGTACTGAATGAAGTACGTTTTTTTGGGTTTAAACTTGGCTTCTGGTTCTCCCAGCAAGGCGCGATTTACACCTTTGTGGCTTTGATTTTTGTGTACGTTTTCAAAATGAATACGTTAGATAAAAAATACGGCGTAGACGAATAGGAGCTAAGCAATGGATGTTCAAACACTCACATTTATAATTGTTGGTTTAAGCTTTGCGCTTTATATCGGCATTGCAATTTGGGCCCGTGCGGGTTCAACAAACGAATTTTACGTAGCGGGCGGCGGCGTACCTCCACTAGCTAATGGTATGGCAACTGCAGCTGACTGGATGAGCGCCGCGTCGTTTATTTCAATGGCGGGTATTATTTCGTTCGCAGGGTATGATGGCGGCGTTTACTTAATGGGGTGGACTGGCGGTTACGTATTGCTCGCTATGTGTTTAGCGCCTTACTTACGTAAATTCGGCAAGTTCACAGTACCTGACTTTATTGGCGACCGTTACTACTCGCGCACAGCGCGCTTAGTGGCCATTTTATGTGCCATATTTATTTGTTTTACTTATATTGCAGGACAAATGCGCGGCGTAGGCGTTGTGTTTTCTCGCTTTTTAGAAGTAGAAATTGAAACCGGTGTTTACATTGGTATGGTGATTGTATTTTTCTATGCGGTTCTTGGCGGCATGAAAGGCATTACCTACACACAAGTAGCGCAGTATTGTGTACTTGTATTTGCATACTTAGTTCCGGCTATTTTTATCTCAATGATGATGACGGGTCACTTCTTTCCACAAACAGGCTTTGGTGCCACTTTAAGTGACGGCTCAGGTATGTATGTACTTGATAAGCTTGACGGATTAAGCGCAGAGCTGGGCTTTGCACAATACACCGAAGGCTCTAAAAGCATGATTGATGTATTTGCCATTACAGGTGCATTAATGGTCGGTACTGCAGGTTTACCACATGTAATTGTTCGCTTCTTCACTGTACCGCGTGTAAAAGATACGCGTATTTCAGCAGCGTGGACGTTGGTATTTATTGCTATTGTTTATACTACCGCACCAGCAGTTGCTTCGTTTGCACGTGTAAACATGATCGATACAATCAATGGTAAAGACGGCAGCGGCACAGCGTACGCAGAAGCACCAGCGTGGATCAAAAACTGGGAACGTACAGGCCTAATCACTTTTAATGATAAAAATGGTGACGGCAAAATGTTCTACACAGCAGGTAAAATAGAAGATCCAAATAGCGCAAATGAAGTAAAAGTAGACCGCGATATTATGGTATTGGCTAATCCTGAGATAGCTAATTTACCTGCATGGGTTGTTGCACTTGTAGCCGCAGGGGGGATTGCAGCAGCACTGTCGACAACAGCGGGTTTACTACTGGTTATTTCGACTTCTGTTTCGCACGATTTACTCAAACGTACTCTGAAACCCGATATTAGTGATAAACAAGAGCTACTGGCCGCTCGATTAGCCGCGATGATTGCCATTGTTATATCTGCTTACTTTGGTATTAATCCGCCTGGCTTTGTAGCGTCGGTGGTAGCCTTTGCCTTTGGTTTAGCAGCGGCGAGTTTCTTCCCTGCAATTATCATGGGAATATTCTCTAAAACAATGAACAGAGAAGGCGCTATTGCAGGCATGATCACCGGTATTGGCTTTACTGCAGCGTATATCATCTTCTTTAAATTTGTGAGCCCAGAGCTTAACAGCCCAGAGAACTGGTTCTTAGGTATTTCGCCTGAAGGTATAGGTTTGGTCGGTATGGTAATTAACTTTGTTGTTGCTGCCGTAGTACTGAAATTTACTCAACCAACACCTGTTGAAATACAAGAAATGGTAGAAGGTATTCGTAATCCTAAAGGGTCGGCAGAAGCGCACGCGCATTAAGCCAACTTATATGTAAAGTACCAAAAGCCCGACCTTAGTCGGGCTTTTTATTTGTATAAATAATGAGTACATTGGTGCTGTGTATACTTTTAAGTGAGTGTAACAATGAGTGTAGAACAACAAGAAGTGGCCCAATATGTTTACCTTCAAGCGCCTTTCAGCATGCTCGATAACAGTGCTTGCGACTACTTTGTAAACCATCTTGATGTTATTTATTTAACGCGAGAAAACCAAGCGCAGTGGCTACAGAGCGAACATCCAAAGCTTTTTTTAATTCGCTCAGGTCTTTACGATCTAGTTGATGCTAAAGGTGATGTAGTAACACGTTTAGCGCAAGGTGATTATTTTGGTTTTCCTTCGCTTTTAACCGGCGAAGCAATTCAAAATAAATTGGCGGTTCAAAAAGAGGGCATAGTGTATATGCTCAACCAAGAACACTTTGATTTTTTACGCCGAGAGTACAAACCGTTTGAGCAATATTTTGTAAGAGCTCACGCCAATAGATTACTATCATCACATTATAAAAGTAAAAACGACAGTTGGTCAGAGCGCAGAATATCTGAACTCATGACCCGCACAGCCATAACGCTTTCACCCGATGCCAGCATTCGACAAAGCGCTAAAAAAATGAAAGAGCACGGTGTGTCGTCAATTATGGTTATTCAACATGCCCATTTAGTTGGCGTGGTAACAGACCGCGATCTGCGAAATAGGGTGCTTGCCGACGAAGTAGACCCGCAAGAAGCGGTTAGCAGCATAATGACCACAAACCCTAAATTTATATTTGAAAATAACCGCGTGTTTTCTGCGTTGCATTTAATGCTCAAATATAATATCCACCACTTGCCAGTGCTTGATGAAAGCCATAACCCGATAGGCATGCTCACCAGTACTGATTTACTGCGCCAACAAAAAAGTGATCCTGTGCAGCTCATTGGCCGCATTTATAAAGCGCATAACGTGACCGACTTAAAACGTTACGCCAAAGAAGTGCCCGATTTACTAAAGAGCTTCTCTCATAATATTGACGATATTTCACTTATTGGTAAATTACTAAGCGGGTTAACCGATGCATTAACATCGCGCTTGATCAGACTATTTCAAGAAGATCACGGCGCAGCCCCAACCAGTTTTAGTTTTATATGCTTTGGCTCACAAGCGCGCGAAGAGCAAACATTACATTCAGATCAAGATAACGGCCTACTGCTCCCCAACGATTTAACTCAAGAGCAGCATACTTATTTTAAAAAAATGGGAGAGTTTGTTTGCGAACAACTCGTTGAATGCGGCATTAGGCGATGCCCTGGTAACATAATGGCAAGTAGTGACTTATGCCGCATGAGCGTGAACGATTGGTCGGAACGCTTTTTTAAATGGATAAAAAGCCCAACCCCCGAAGCCATGCTTAACTGTAAAATATTTTTTGATTTACGCTTTATAGAAGGTTCAAATTCGTTATATACCGCATTTTGTGAACAATTAGTGCGGATATCGCGAAACGATTTATTTTATGCAGCCATGGCTACCGACATAAATAATAACAGCGTACCCATAGGTTTATTTAACAAGTTTAAAACGCAAAAAGATGACAACAACCACAAATACATAGATTTGAAAAAACGCGGTGTGGTGATCATTAACGACATAGTGCGCTTATACGCATTAAAAGCGGGAATTAAACGGGCTAACACCCAAGAGCGCCTAGAAGCATTATTAAAGTATAACCTCATCAACAAAGACGATATTTACAACTTAAAAGACTGTTGGCGTTTTTTAACTCAGCTGCGCTTAAGCACACAAATTAATGAAGAGGGGTTACCAAGTAACTGTATTAACCCTAATAAATTAAATTCACTAGAGCGCCATCAGTTAAAAGAAGCGTTTTATTTAGTAAAACAAGCGCAGCAAGGCGCCGCGTTTAAATTTGCACGGGGCAGTTTGTGAGGCTCTCATGGTAAAAATGTTACTTACGCGGTATATAAAGCGCCGTCAATTACTAGCAAAAAATGCATTCTCGCAGCGCTATTTGGTGATTGATTTAGAGCTCACTGGGCTTGACTCAAAACAGCACGAAATAGTGTCGGTTGCATGGGTTGTAATTGATAACCAATGTATAAAAATGAGCGAGTCGCAGCATTTTATTAATAAAGACGTAAAAAGCCTTGAACAAAGCCCGGTTTTTCATGGTATTAGTACTGACTCGGTGGCACAAGGGCAAAGCCTACAGAGTATTTTAATGTCTTTAAGCGCTCACTTTAGTGACTGCATTTTAGTATTTCATAATGCTATGCTTGACTGGGGCTTTCTAAAGTTAGCACTAAAAAATGCAGGGGTCACCCAGCGGCCTAAGCTGATCATCGATACCCTACAAATAGAAAAAAAGCGCTTACTGCAACACACAAGCGATATAAAATTAGATGATTTAACCTTAAATGAATGCCGTAACCGCTACGATTTACCAAGCTATCATTGCCATCATGCGCTTACCGATGCACAAGCCACTGCTGAGCTGTTATTGGCCCAATGCCATCAAATAGGCGCCGGTAAAGAGTTAACGTTAAGAGCACTAGTTTAACAAAGCTATTTCACTTACGTATAATTTTGTTAAACTCAATTCTTTTAAAAGGATTTATTATGGTAATTGAAGCCGCCAGTAAGTATTACAACCAGTTAAACAATGACCTTCAAGCAGTTAAAAATTACATTCACAACAATTTTGGTGTGTTTCTTACTATTCTTTACTTATTAGGTAGTTTATCAGGTGTTGTGTATCTTTACGTTTTACTTAATAACTTTTCGATTGATGTATTCAACTTTATTGAAATAAGTGACTTTTTACTGGCACTGATTTCAAATCCTTTACTTATTACTATTTATACTACGCTCATCGTTTTAACAGCTATTTATTTAAATTGGCGCTCAGGACACATGCCAGATCCTAGTAAAACAACCGTGTTAAAAAAACTTTATTATGGCTTTGGTTACCCGCTCTATTTATTAAAACCTAGTTACTCAGCAATGTTATTTTTAGCACTTATAATATCTATATACCCTACTATGTTGGCGTATTCACACAGTAAAGACATAGTAAATGAAAGAACAATGAGTTATCACTTATCATTAAATTATCCAATTGCTCAGAGTAAAGTAACTCAACTTCAAAATGTTCAAATAGTAGCCTCAACAATGGGGAATTTATTTGTTTATGATAATAAACAAGATAAGTTACTTATTATTTCACAAGAAAATATTTCAGCATTAATACCTAATGAAAATAAAGAAAAAACGGTTAGCTCAGAGTCAAAATAATAGCCTCTACATCACCCAATAATTAGCTAATTTAATGAGGATACTCAGGCACGTAAGCATAAAATATTTAGCTGAAATATTATTAAATGTTACTTATAGGTGTAGGCATATAAGTCATAATTTCACTTTTACAAGGAACGAATATGAAACTTATCATCGCTATTTTTATTGCCTTATTTCCACTTGTTACGTTTGCAAATTCAAGTTTGCCGCCGAATAGACATATTGCTGTCCAGGGGAAGGGTGAAGTATTAGCTAAACCAGATCTAGCCAAAATTTCATTTGAGGTGGTTAGTATGAAAAAAGAATCACTTGATGCAAAACGTGATGTGGATGCTAGGGTTAATTTATTTTTAAACGGTTTAGATAAATATGGGGTCGCAGAGTCGGCAGTATCAGCCTCAAATTTATTAACTACTGCTGATATGCAATATTTAGAAAGTGGTGAAGAAAAACGGGTAGGTTACATTGCTTCGCGTTCACTCAAAGTTACTATTGATGATATTAACAAGATGAATGAAATTGTTGATTTTGCATTGAGTGTAAAAATAAATGAAGTAACTAATATAGAGTTACTGTCTTCAAAAGCCAAAGAGTTGGAAGCTCAGGCTACGCAGAATGCAGCAGAAAATGCGAAAGTTAAAGGTAAAGTGCTAGCGAGTTCATTTGGTGCATCTCTTGGAAATATTTATAGTATTAATTCTAATAACAATCGCTCAAATTATGGCTATTATTCAATGTATGTTGAGCGCATTGGTGTGACTGGTTCGAAAATGAGTGAGTCTCCTTTTGCAGCGGGGCGTTATTTAGAAATTTCTATAACATTTGAATCATCTATAAACGTGGTGTTTGATTTAGAGATAAAATAACAATTAGGGTATGAGGCATTAGAGAAATGGAATTAAAGTATTTTTATATTGGGTTTGGTGTCATTGCATTACTGAATCTCATTGTTAGCGTTCTTTTAATAAAGCGCGATGATTTAGAGGTTTTTCAAAAAGTGGCGCAAGTCATATTGGTCTGGTTAATTCCGTTGTTTGCTGCGGTTGGTTTGTGGTTGTTTTATCGCTCACAGGATAAGCCTAAAAGCATACCTAAAAGCTTTGGTGGAGGAACTTCCTCTGGTACGAACACACACAATGGCAGCGGGTTATAAGCAAATTTTAACGTGTATACTTTAATGCTATGTGGGGATTTTCAACGTTAATTTAAAGTTTCTAATCGCCCCCTCTTATAATCAGGCGCAAGGTCGATTACAATACAGGCATCTAAAAGGCACATAGCCTTTATCTGCACGCTAAAAGAGTGGATTTTATATTTCATGGCAATCAAACTTGCAATTAATGGTTTTGGTCGTATTGGTCGAAATATTGTCCGCGCGTTGTACGAGTCAGGTTTGAGCGACGAGATTAAAATTGTTGCCATTAACGAACTGGCTGACCCTGAAGCTATTGCTCATTTATTAAAATACGACACATCCCACGGTCGTTTTTCTTTTCCTGTAAAACTTGGTGAAGACACCATTAGTGTTGCAGGCGATACTATTGCACTTTTTTGTGAAGAAAACCCAGTAGAATTACCTTGGCAAACCCTTGATGTAGATGTGGTACTTGAATGTACTGGTGTTTATCATTCGCGTGAGCATGCACAGTTACACATTACAGCGGGCGCCAAAAAGGTGTTGTTTTCGCATCCGGCTGATAACGACGTAGATGCCACTATTGTTTATGGCATAAACGATGATGAGCTTAAAAGCGAGCATACTATTGTATCTAACGGCTCGTGTACCACAAACTGTGTAGTGCCAGTAATAAAAGTATTAGACGATGCCTTTGGCATTGAGTCGGGTGCTATTACCACTATTCATGCATCGATGAACGATCAACAAGTGATTGACGCGTACCATCATGATTTACGCCGTACCCGCGCCGCGAGTCAGTCTATTATTCCGGTAGATACAAAACTTGCCCGCGGTATAGACCGCATATTACCTAAATTTGAAGGTCGCTTTGAGGCCATAGCTGTTCGCGTTCCAACAATTAATGTAACGGCCATGGATTTAAGTGTAACGGTTAATGCCGATGTAGATTTAAAGGCCGTTAATAATGCACTTAAAGCACAAGCAAAAGATAGACTCGAAGGTATTTTAAGTTACACCGAAGAGCCGCTTGTATCAGTTGATTTTAATCACGATCCACATTCTTGTATTATTGATGGCACACAGACACGAGTTAGTCACAAACGGCTGATAAAGTTACTTGTTTGGTGTGATAATGAGTGGGGATTTGCAAATCGTATGCTCGATACAGCGCGTGCGATGGTTGCAGTAACTCAGTAACTTTTTATATTACTATAATAATTTAAACGTATTTTTCAGGTTCAGTATCGTTAACTAAGGAGATATTCATGTCGGTCATAAAAATGGCAGATTTAGATTTAAACGGCAAACGCGTATTAATTCGTGAAGATTTAAATGTACCAGTTAAAGCAGGTAAAGTGACGTCAGATGCGCGTATTCGTGCTGCACTACCTACTATTAAATTAGCCCTTGAGAAAGGCGCTAAAGTAATGGTTATGTCACACCTTGGCCGTCCTACGGAAGGGGAATACAACGAAGAATATTCGCTTGCCCCTGTAGCTGATTACCTAAACGATGCGCTAGCGCAAACAGTGCGTCTTGAAAAAGACTACTTAAATGGCGTAGATGTAGCTGATAACGAAGTGGTTGTATTTGAAAACGTGCGCTTTAATAAAGGCGAGAAGAAAAACGACGAAGCGTTATCAAAACAACTTGCAGCTTTATGTGATGTATACGTAATGGATGCCTTTGGTACAGCTCACCGCGCACAAGCGTCTACTCATGGTGTTGGTTTATTTGCTGATGTTGCCTGTGCAGGCCCATTACTATCGGCTGAACTTGAAGCATTAGGAAAAGCACTTGATAATCCAGCTCGCCCATTAGTGGCTATTGTGGGTGGTTCAAAAGTTTCGACTAAACTAACTGTATTAGATTCACTGTCTAAAATTGTTGACCAGCTAGTAACTGGCGGCGGTATTGCTAATACGTTTATTGCAGCTGCAGGCAATCCGGTAGGTAAATCACTTTTTGAAGCTGATTTAATGGATGAAGCAAATCGTTTATGTGCAGCAGCGAAGGCAAACGATGGTGAAATTCCAGTTCCTACGGATGTAGTGGTAGGTAATGAGTTTTCAGAGTCAGCAGTTGCTACGCTTAAAGATGTAAGCGAAGTGACTAGCGACGATATGATTTTTGATATTGGCCCAGATACCGCCAGCCAACTTGCTAAAATTATTGCAAATGCAGGCACGGTAGTATGGAATGGTCCTGTAGGTGTATTTGAGTTTGATCAGTTTGGCAACGGCACGCGTGCTATTGCTCAAGCAATTGCTAATTCAAACGCATTTTCAATTGCGGGTGGCGGTGATACTTTAGCTGCAATTGATAAATACGGCATAGCCGATAAAGTTTCTTACATTTCTACCGGTGGTGGTGCGTTCTTAGAGTTTTTAGAAGGCAAAAAACTTCCAGCAGTAGAAATGCTAGAGTCACGCGCTAAATAAAGTTATTTAGCCGTGTAAAGTGAGGGGAAACCCTCACTAATCATTAATTATTAAATACCTCTCACCCTAATTTAATAATTAATGTGTACGAAGCTTAACTGCAGAGCAGTGGGTTTCGTGGTGTTATTTAAACGCCAAACTAACATATCCGTTCAAACTAGATGGCAGTGAAATGCTATCGATAAATTGGAGAATACCCAATGGCTTTAATCAGTATGCGACAACTTTTAGATCATGCAGCTGAGCATGGTTACGGCGTACCCGCTTTTAACGTGAATAACCAAGAGCAAATGCGCGCAATAATGGAAGCGGCTGACAAAACAAACAGCCCAGTAATCGTTCAAGGATCAGCAGGCGCTCGTGCTTATGCCGGTGCACCATTTATTCGCCATATGATTTTAGCAGCCGTTGAAGAATGGCCACATATCCCTGTCGTAATGCATCAAGATCACGGCACCTCGCCCGGTGTTTGTCAGCGTTCAATTCAACTTGGTTTTTCATCAGTAATGATGGATGGCTCGTTAATGAGCGATGGTAAAACGCCTTCAAGTTATGAATACAACGTTGAAGTTACTCGCGAAACAGTGGCTATGGCACATGCGTGCGGTGTATCGGTTGAGGGCGAGCTAGGTGTATTAGGTTCACTTGAAACGGGTGAAGCGGGCGAAGAAGACGGTGTAGGCGCAGAAGGTAAATTAACAACTGATCAAATGCTAACTGATCCTGAAGAAGCAGCTGATTTTGTAAATAAAACCCATGTTGATGCGCTTGCGATTGCATGTGGTACATCGCACGGGGCTTACAAATTTACGCGCCCACCAACAGATGATATTTTAGCAATTGATCGCATTAAAGCCATTCACGCACGTATTCCTAACACGCATTTAGTAATGCATGGATCGTCGTCGGTACCACAAGAATGGCTAGAGATCATAAACCAGTACGGTGGCGAAATTCCTGAAACCTACGGTGTACCAGTTGAGCAAATTGTTGAAGGTATTAAGCACGGTGTTCGTAAAGTAAATATTGATACCGATTTACGTTTAGCGTCTACCGGTGCTATTCGTCGTCATATGGCGCTTAATCCATCTAACTTTGATCCACGTAAATACCTAGCAGAAGCTACAAAAGCGATGACAGAGATTTGCGTTGCACGTTACAACTCGTTTGGAACGGCAGGGCAGGCTGGTAAAATTAAACCAATTTCTCTTGATGACATGCACCTTAAATACTTAAGCGGCGAGTTAGCACCACAGATTAAATAATCGATCGATTAAACAGATCAATGTGTAAAGGCCAGTAATATTATTACTGGCTTTTTTATTGCCGGCCGATAGCAGATCATGCAATTACCAACGGTATTAATTGGGATCACTCATTTACTAACACAGATTGTATTGGATCATTACTTTACTAAGTAAACGTAATTTTTAGCTTTATTTAGCATTAAAAATAATCAGATCTTTTTTTATTTGTACAAACAATCAACAGCTTAACTTTTTGAGTAGGTAGAGTATTGATCTCAACATTGATCGCCTTGGTAAAAATCTGATCTTTAAAGTGAAGCTTAGTAAAATCCAGATCTATTAAAAGCTAAGTAAATACAAACAAAGGCAGACTTAGTAAAGCAATGATCTGAGTATTCGATCATATTTAAAGTTTAGTTTTTGTAAGTACTAAAAATGTTTTTATTCGATTTTTAAAATATATAAATTTGTGACAGTAGTAAGGTTTTTATTATTAATTTGGCTTTTTTTTACCCCGATTTTAATTTACACGTTACACTTTCATAAAAATGTAATACTTAGTCATAATAATGAAAACTTATTCGATAGCTTAAGAGATAAATTGGAATGTCACGTAAAGTACTAGTCGTAGACGACGAAGCGCCTATCAGAGAGATGCTTGTTTTTGTATTAGAGCAAAATGGATTTCAGGCAATTGAAGCTGAAGATTATGATTCTGCTATTGCTGCAATGGTTGAGCCTTACCCTGATATGGTATTGCTTGATTGGATGTTGCCTGGCGGAAGCGGTATTCAAATTGCTAAAAAGTTTAAGCAAAACGAACACACGCGCCAAATACCTATTATTATGCTTACAGCTCGCGGTGAAGAAGAAGACAAAGTACGCGGCTTAGAAGTAGGCGCTGACGACTACGTAACTAAACCGTTTTCGCCAAAAGAATTAATGGCGCGTATTAAAGCGGTTATTCGTCGAGTGTCGCCAACCTCTTTAGAAGAAGCGATTGAAGTGCATGGCTTACGTTTAGATCCTATTTCTCATCGTGTTACTTCTGAAGGAAATGAGCTTGATATGGGCCCTACAGAGTTTAGGCTCCTTCACTTTTTCATGACTCACCCTGAACGGGTTTACAGCCGTGAACAATTGTTAGATCATGTGTGGGGAACCAATGTGTATGTGGAAGACCGTACTGTTGATGTTCATATTCGCCGTTTACGCAAAGCAATTGGCCCGTTAGGGCACGATCGTTTGGTTCAGACCGTGCGTGGTGCAGGGTACCGTTTTTCAAGTAAACTATAACCTACTTAAACACCAGCTTAGTTTTATACGTGTATAACTACTCTAAGGTAAAGTAAGTGTATGTATCGAGTTGTTAATAAGCAGGCGTTAATAAAACGTCTGTTTATCTATTTTTTACCCTTACTATTAATTGGTGTGCTAGTTGGCGCACCTTTTTTGCTTTTATTTTTAGGCTCTTTTTCACTTCTTGTTTGGCATTATCATCAATTATACCGTTTAAGCGATTGGCTTTTAAATCAGCGCAGTTTTAACCCCCCTGAAGGCGAAGGTGCATGGGAGCAAGTGTTTGAAGGCATTTACCACCTGCAACACCGTAACCGTAAAAAACGAAATGAATTGGCCGATTTAATTAGGCGATTTCGTGATGGGGCCGAAGCGGTACCCGATGCTGTCATTGTGCTTCAAACCGATTTAAGCATTGTGTGGTGCAATCAGCTAGCGCTTAAGGTACTAGGGCTGCAGTGGCCTACCGATCATGGGCAGCGCTTAGATAACTTAATACGCGAACCTAAGTTTGCAAAATATATGCACAAAGGTAATTTTGACGAAGCACTAGAACTTGATAATGGCCATGCTATTGAACAAGTGCTTGAGTTTAGGGTAATGCCCTATGCAACTACGCAGTTAATGGTTGTGGTGCGCGACGTAACCCGTTTAAAGCAGCTTGAACAAATGCGTAAAGATTTTGTTGCCAATGTATCGCATGAGCTGCGTACGCCGCTTACGGTAGTTACAGGCTACCTTGAAATGATGGACAGCGACAACTTACCGCCTCCTGCAATGTGGAATAAAGCACAATCTACCATGCTTGAGCAGTGTAAACGTATGGACAGTTTGGTCAGCCAGTTATTATCCCTTTCCCGAATAGAAGGTTCGCGCCGACAAGATAACGATAAAGCGATTAATGTACCTCAGTTACTTGGTTATATTCAAACAGAAGCCCAGTCTATTAATCAAGACAAAGGCCACAAATTACTATTTGATATAGATAACACACTCGACATAAAAGGCTCTGAAGATGAGCTGCGTAGTGCGTTTTCTAATTTAGTCTTTAACGCTATTCATTACACTAAACCTGGCGGAAAAATACAGGTTAGCTGGCTTCGTAAAAATAATACCGCTTGTTTTACTGTTGTTGATAACGGTGATGGCATTGCTGCAGAACATATTAATCGGCTGACTGAGCGGTTTTATCGTGTGGATAAAGCACGAAGCAGAACCACAGGTGGGTCTGGTTTAGGCTTGGCAATTACAAAACATGTGTTAACACGCCACGATAGTAAATTAAATATCACCAGCGAAGTTGGAAAGGGTTCTTGTTTTTCTTTTTGTTTTTCAATAGATAAGATCGTTGAACCCCAAAATAAACAACAAGTTTTGGTAAAGTCATAAAAGTGTCATTTAAGAGTCATATCATTGTCATGTACTCACTTTAGAGTGGGCAGCAGTTAGAAAATGGGACGAACAAATCGGAGAACCCACATGAAATTTAAAAATTTAGTTGCCGCAATGGGTGTGGCTGTTACAACTTTCGTATCTGCTCAAGCAGTGGCTTTAGATCAAGACATTCCTGAGTATCAAAAAATCAGCGGCGTATCAGGCAACTTTTCATCAGTAGGTTCTGACACTTTAGCTAACATGATGACGTTTTGGGCTGAAGAGTACAAACGTATTTACCCAAATGTAAACATTCAAATTCAAGCGGCAGGTTCTTCTACAGCGCCTCCAGCATTAACCGAAGGTACTGCTAACCTAGGTCCAATGAGCCGCGCAATGAAATCAAAAGAAATCGAAGCGTTTGAAAAACGTTACGGTTACAAGCCAACAGCAGTTCGCGTAGCTATTGATGCACTTGCTGTTTATGTACACAAAGATAACCCAATTGAAGGTCTTCGTATTGACCAAGTTGACGCTATTTTCTCATCAACTCGTAAGTGTGGTGCGTCAGAGCAAGTTAACCGTTGGAGCGATGTAGGCCTTGAAGGTAGCTGGGCAGCACGCGACATTCAATTATACGGACGTAACTCTGTATCAGGTACTTACGGTTACTTTAAGAAAAAGGCACTGTGTAAAGGTGACTTCCGTAATAACGTAAATGAACAGCCGGGTTCTGCATCTGTAGTACAATCAATTTCCTCTTCACTGAACGCAATTGGCTACTCAGGTATTGGTTACAAAACGTCAGGTGTACGTACTGTTCCATTGTCTAAAAAAGGCACTAACTTTGTAGATGCAACACTTGATAACGTTGCGCAAGGTAAATACCCACTTTCTCGCTTTTTATACGTGTACGTTAATAAGCACCCAAATAAAGCCTTGTCTCCGATGGAAGCTGAATTCTTAAAAATGATTCTTTCAAAAGACGGTCAACAAATTGTAGAAAAAGATGGTTATGTTCCTCTTTCTGCAAAGCTAGTTGAAGTAGAGCTTAAAAAGCTAGGTTTAAAATAATAAACCTAAGCAATAAAAAAACCGCTCATTGAGCGGTTTTTTTGTGCTTAAAATTAAACATTTTAAGGAATTAAATACCACCTAACTTTTCAGCACGTGCTTTACATTGGTTGTATGTTTCTACACATTTAGCAGAACATACTTGTTGCTTAAGCCCTTCAGCCGTTGTTTGTTGCTCGCAGGTGCTTTCGCAGCGAAAGTTTTGTTGAGCACATTGGTTCATCTCGGCATTTTCAACATGGTTTTGACAACCGGCTAAAACAGTTAAAGTGAGCGCAACCACGCTTGTTTTTATTAATATATGCATTTTTAATCCTTAAAGTAAGCTCAATAAATTAAATATCGACCTGCATGTTGTCAATTAATCTCACAGAGCCTAAAAAGGCGGCGGCTAAAATAACAAAATGGTTATCATCGAGTGTAGCAGTTTTTAAAGTATCTCGTTGAGCTATCTCAAAATAGTCTGGCTTTAAGCCTGCTTGCTCTAGGCTTTGTTTAGCATGTGTTTTAAGCGAAGTGAAATCTTTATTCCCTTGCTTAAGCTGCTCGGCACACTGGCCTAGCGCTTTAAATAAAGCAGTTGCTGTTGTTTTTTGCTCTGCTGATAGGTAGCCATTACGTGAGCTCATAGCAAGCCCTGATACTTCACGCATGGTGGGTACACCAATAATTTCAACAGGCATAGATAGGTCACGAGCCATCGTTTTAATCACTTGCAGTTGCTGAAAGTCTTTTTCACCAAAGCAAGCGTAGTCAGGTTGCACTAGGTTAAATAGCTTAGTCACAACAGTTGCAACGCCTTTAAAGTGCCCAGGGCGCGAACCACCACAGTAACCAAGCGACACGCCTGGTACGTCAACAAAGCTTTGCTCACCAAGGCCATTTGGATAAATTGTGCTTACACTTGGTGTAAATACAATATCAGTACCTAATTCTGCAAGGCCTTGTTTGTCCTCTGATAATGTACGTGGGTAGTTATCTAAATCTTCGTTAGCGCCAAATTGCATTGGGTTTACAAAAATACTAACAACCACTTTATCAGCTAAAGTTTTTGCTTTTTCAACGAGTGAAAAGTGTCCTCGGTGTAAATTGCCCATTGTTGGTACAAACGCCACACTCAAGCCCGCTTGTCGCCATGCTTTAATTTGACTACGTAATGATTTAATTTCAGTAATTGACTGCATTATTTAAACTCATGTTCAGCACTTGGAAAAGCGCCACTTTTTACATCGGTACAATATTTTTGAACGGCCGCTGGCATGTTGCCAGTTTCTAATAAAAAGTTTTTTGAAAATTTTGGAATATAACCTGCCGAAATACCCACTAGGTCGTGCATTACTAATATTTGACCATCGGTCACATTACCAGCACCAATGCCAATGGTTGGAATACTAAGTGCATCAGTAATACGTTTTGCCAATGCACTCGGGATACACTCAAGTACTAATAATTGTGCGCCAGCGGCTTCAAGTGCTTTTGCATCATCAATCATTTTTTGTGCTTTGTCTTCTTCGCGGCCTTGGATTTTAAAGCCGCCAAATACGTGCACAGATTGAGGGGTAAGGCCTAAGTGCCCACACACAGGAATACCTTGTTGAGTAAGCGCTTTAATACTGTCGTAAAGCCATTCGCCACCTTCAAGTTTAACCATGTTTGCACCAGCGCGCATAAGTTCTGCGGCATTTTTACACGTGTCGTTAACGCTTGAATATGTCATAAATGGCATGTCAGCAATAACAAATAATTCACGGCTTCCTGCACGCACGCAGCGCGTATGGTAAGCAATATCTTGGTTGGTTACGCCAAGCGTATCATCACCGCCTTGCAGCACCATACCTAATGAATCACCGACTAAAATAACGTTAACGCCATTATCATGAAATAACTTTGCAAAGCTTGCATCGTAAGCAGTTAATGCTGTGATTTTGTTATTTTCTGCTTTCATTTTATTTAAAGTAGAAACGGTTATTTTAGACATAATATTCCTCGCAGGCATAAGCCTTGGTTAATTACAGAGGTAATTGTTGTAAGTCGTTGAGCGGTAAATTAGTTGCAATGGTTTTTAGTGCAATGCCGCTGGGTAAAATAAGTTCTGGCGCAAGTTCAAGCAGTGGATACACCACAAACTCGCGTTCGTTCAAGCCATAATGGGGCACAGTTAAGCGTGCAGTATTAATAATTTTATTACCAAACAAAAGGGTATCTATGTCTAGCGTTCGAGGACCCCAACGTTCGGCTTTTCTAACACGGCCGTGCTCTAGTTCAATTTTTTGTGTTAAATCAAGTAGCTGTTCTGGTTCAAGATGGGTATTAATACATGCAACTGCGTTAATGTAGTCGGGTTGGTCTTGCGGTCCCATGGGTTTACTTGCGTAATAGTGAGACACGCTTACAAACTCGCTATGCGGCAGTTTTTTAAGTGCCGCAATCGCGTTATCAAGCTGTTTTTTAGGCAAGTTTAAGTTAGCACCTAACCCTAAATAAACACAGTTCATGTTATTACTCAGCTGGCTTTCTTGGTGCGCGGCGACGAGAGCGTTTACGCGGCTTTGGACCACCTTGATGACCTAAGTTTTTAACCATGTCTTTTTGACCGTTAATATCTTGGCTAAGGTATTGAGTCCACCACTGTGCGAGTTCTTTATGCTCAGTTTCACCCGCATCAACGCGCAATAATAAAAAGTCGTAAGCGGCTTTAAAGCGCGGTTGTTGCGTTAACCTGTACGCACGTTGGCCTGCACGTTTATCTAAACGGTGCTGGATGTGCCAAATATCGCGCGCACCCAACGTAAAGCGTTTTGGAACTGCGATATGTTGTGCGCTTTCGCTAAGTACTTTATTCATTGCTTGTGCAAAGGCATCGTACTCGCTAAGTTGTTCTTCTGCTTGAAGCTTTTTGGTTATTGCTAAAAGTGGGAACCATAATAGCGCGGCAAAAATAAATGCAGGCGTTACTTTTTTATCTGCATTTATGCGTTTATCGGTATTTTGAAACATTTGCTGAACAAAGGCTTGTTCTAAACCATTTGGGTTGGCTTCTAAAATTTTATCTAGCGCAGGAAATAATGCACGGAAAAGCCCGTATTGGCGAAGCATTAAAAAGTTAGCTTCAGCTTTACCGTTTAAAAACAGTTTGAGTACTTCTTCAAACAAACGCGCCGGTGGAATGTTATCAAGTAAGCTGGCAAGCTCGCTGATCGGCTTTTCGCTATTAGGCGCAATGCTCATATCAAGCTTTGTTGCAAATCGAACTGCGCGTAACATACGCACTGGATCTTCACGGTAGCGTGTTTCAGGATCGCCAATAAGCTCTATTTGTTTTGCTTTAATAGCGGCTAAACCATTGGCGTAATCATGAATGCTAAAATCGTTAATTGAGTAATACAGCGCGTTAATTGAAAAATCACGGCGCTCGGCATCTTCTTCAATGCTACCAAATACGTTGTCACGTAATAATTGCCCTTCAGTACTTGATTGGCTTATTTGGTTTTTAGACTCAGGCGCTTCGTGATGACCGCGCATGGTTGCCACTTCAATAATTTCACGGCCAAAAACAATGTGCGCTAAACGAAAACGGCGACCAATTAATCTACAGTTTCTAAATAGCTTTTTAACTTGGTCGGGTGTTGCGTTAGTGACTACATCAAAGTCTTTAGGTTGTTGACCTAACAATATATCGCGAATACAACCACCAACGAGGTAGGCATCAAAGCCACCGTCTTTTAATCGGTATAAAACTTTGATTGCATTTGGGCTAAATTGTTTACGAGAAATACCATGCTCACCGCGCGTGATTACTAATGGTTCGCTGCTTACAGAGGCAGAGGCATTTTCAGCACTCGTATTTGGGCCGATTATCTGTCGGCAAAATTGAAAAAGCTTGGAAATAATAATCCGTCTCCTAGAAGGTGTTGATTGGCCTTTCATCGCAATCAAAAATAACCGCAAATAGTGGTGTTAAACCCCAATACTCACCGTCTTACTCAAATAGCACATATTTAGGCGGCTATCATATACCAGCAGGGTTTAAAAATTAAGTTGATGTGTTGAAATTAAGCTGTTTTTAACGATTTTATTTACACAGTTTAGTAAATTGCTTGGCTTAACTTGTTTGCTACTGAGAAATTTGTATTTCAGCGACTTGCGGCACTTGCTTTAACTCAAAGGTATTTACGCCCCACTCAATGAGTTGCTCAGTAGTTAAATCCATTAAATTGGCATGAGTTGGCAAGCCTAAAAATTCAAAGGCACTTATCAATGCGGGTTTTGGCTCTGCTTTACTAATTGCAGGAGCGTAGTTTTGTTTAGATAGTTTAAAACCGGGCTTGGCAACGGCTAAAGGTAAGTGAGCAAACTCAGGAATAGGGTGATTAAGTTGTTTAAATAAACTGATTTGCCGTGCTGTTGGTTCAATTAAATCGGCGCCTCTAACAATCCTATTTATGCCTTGATCAATATCGTCCACAATAACCACTAATTGGTAGGCGAATAAGCCATCACTGCGCTTTATTATATAATCTTCGTGTGCCAGCTCGCTACTAACACTAATATCACCTTGAATCAGATCGTTAAAGTGTGTGGTTGCATGGCATTGTGTTAATCGTAGTGCGCCTGTATCGGTTGGGTGGCCAAGGTTTTTACACTGACCTTGGTAAATTCCACCCAAAGCTTTTATTTGTTTTCGGCTACAGTGACAAGCATAAACACATTGTTGATTTTCAAGGGAGCTGACTACGTCTTGGTATAAATCGAGCCGCTTAGTTTGATAAACAACTGATTCATCCCAGTGGAGGCAATAGGCTTGTAAGGTATTTAGAATATCGGTGTCGGCATTTTTCACCACTCGAGTGGTGTCTATATCCTCGATACGGACGAGCCAAGACCCTTTATTTGCTTTTGCATCAAGGTAACTGCCCACAGCCGCAACAAGTGAGCCAAAATGAAGTGGCCCAGAAGGAGACGGTGCAAAACGACCGCGATAGTTGCGCATAGGCGCAGTAACGGCTGCAGGTGGCATGCTAATTAATAGGGTTAATTAGCCGCGTCCAGCTTGTTTTTCTTTAATTTCTGCAAGTGTTTTACAGTCTACGCATAAATCGGCAGTTGGTCGCGCTTCTAGGCGGCGAATACCAATTTCAATACCACAAGACTCACAAAAGCCAAAATCATCTTCTTTAAGTAAAATAATTGTTTTTTCAATTTTTTTAATTAATTTACGTTCGCGGTCACGAGTTCGAAGTTCTAAAGAAAACTCTTCTTCTTGTGCAGCGCGGTCAACTGGGTCAGGAAAGTTAGCAGCTTCGTCTTGCATATGCGATTTTGTACGATCAACTTCATTGCGTAAATCGTTACGCCAAGTTTCTAAAATCGTTTTGAAATGAGCACGTTGTGCTTCATTCATATACTCTTCGCCTGGTTTTTCTTGGTATGGTTCTAAACCGGCTTGAGCCAATAAACCATGTTTCTTTTGGTCTGGCATAACTCTCTCCTAAATCCTTAATTTAATGCCTCAGCATTAGCCGGCGGTATAAATAACAGAAACTTATACCCTAGGCAAATTTATTTTTAATTATTCGAATTAGCTTCAACCATGCTTTGCGAGTAAAAAGTGCGTTAAATGAGGGTGCTTATTTAACTAACTTACTGGTTTGTAAAACTTGCCTATATATGAGGGCAAAACTTTAAAAAACAAGTTTAACTCTGGAATTGATTTTTTATTGCTTCAATCTTTTCATCGCGTTGTTTGTTCTAATTACAATTACCGAGCTTAATGGTTGGGTTATACACTAAGCTACAAATGCTATTTTTTTATGAAGAACGACTTCGTTTGCGCAAATAAGTGCTTTATAAGCGATAACTTCAACACCGCCATCGATAGCTTGTTGTAAAAGCGCTGCGTATTTTTCATCAATATGCGCCGCCGCGCTGACAATATTTATACCCTCATGCAAAACAGCGAACAGTAGTACGGCGCGATGGCCTAATTCGACCACTTCAATAAGTTCGCGAAGGTGTTTTTGTCCACGCAGTGTTTGTGCATCCGGAAAGTAACCTTGGCCGCTATGTGGATCATCTTGGCTTATTAAAGTGACCGATTTAACTTCAACGTAGCAGCTTGGTTTGTTTGGGGTTGTGAGTAAAAAGTCGATTCGGCTATTTTCACTGCCGTATTTAACTTCACTTTGAAGTTGCTCATAGCCTGTTAGTTCATCAATCACTTTATGATTAATCGCTTCTTCTACTACTTTATTGGCTACCGCTGTATTAACACATATTAATTGCCCTAAATTGTTTTTGGTCAGCTCTAATGAATGTGGATATTTTCGTTTTGCGTTATCGCTGGTTGAATAAAAAGCAGTAAAACCTGGTTCGGCGCAGCCGGTCATTTTTCCGGTGTTAGCACAATGGGCGGTAAACTCAGCGCCATTGTTTAATTTTAAATCAGCTAAAAAGCGCTTGTAGCGTTTTAATAGTGTGGCTGATTGCAGTGCAGGTGTGTACTTCATGGTTGTGTCCAATGCGGTTAAATAATGTGATAGGGGTTATTTATCTCAAGCTGTTGGGAACTTAGGCGCACTATAGTAAACTCAACAGCACATTTAAGTGCAAGGATATTCTAACATGAGTGAAAAATTTGTTGTTCAACTAAGCGAACACGCAGCACCGAGTCATTGGGGCGAAAGCGCAACGTTGTCTTTTAACGAGCGTGGCGCAACCGTTCATTTATCTGAGCAAGAAACATTAAAAAATGTTCAAAAAGCAGCGCGTACAATTGCTAATCAAGGTGTTAAGCATGTTGAGCTTGCGGGCGACACGTGGTGCACAGAAAGCCAATGGGCTTTTTACCAAGGCTTTGTAACACCAAAATTGTTAAATGGTGTTGAATTTGTTGATAACGCACAATCAGATCTTAAAGAACTTGCGCATTTAAAAAGCTCAGCAACATGGGCGCGTGAAATGGTTAATGGCACCGCAGACGATATATACCCTGAAAGCCTTGCTGAAAAAGCAGCTGAGTTTATTCAATCGCTTGCGCCAGAGCACGTAAGCTATCAAATAATTAAAGGCGATGCGTTATTAGAGCAGCAATGGATTGGTATTCATGCTGTTGGTCGCGGAAGTGTTCGCCCTCCGGTATTGTTAGAGCTTGATTACAACCCAACAGGCGACGATAACGCACCCGTTAGTGCAGCCCTTGTGGGTAAAGGTATTACGTTTGATTCGGGCGGTTATTCAATTAAATCGAGCGAAGGCATGCTAGGAATGAAGTGCGATATGGGCGGTGCTGCAACAGTAACGGCTGGTTTAGCACTAGCTATTAATCGTGGTATTGAAAAACGCATTAAATTATTTTTATGTTGTGCTGAGAACTTAATTTCTGGCCACGCTTATAAATTAGGCGACATTCTTACTTACAAAAATGGCACAACCGTTGAAATTGTAAATACCGATGCAGAAGGGCGTTTAGTGCTTGCCGATGGCTTAATGGCTGCGGGTGAAACAGGCGCGCCTTTAATTATTGACGCTGCAACATTAACAGGGGCAGCGTTGGTTGCTGTTGGTCAAGAGTACAATGCGTTGTTTGCACTAGATAAAGAGCTAGCGCGTGAGGTTGAAGGTTTTGCATCTCAAGAAATGGAAGCAGCTTGGCCATTACCACTTGAAAAGTGGCACCAACAAAACTGCCCATCACCTTATGCTGATACGGCTAACAGCCGAGCGCAAAAAGGGGGCGGCTATGGTGGTGCGTCAAATGCTGCAGGCTTTTTATCACGCTTTGTGCCAAACGATGGCCAAGGTTGGGTACACATTGATTTAGCTGCTGCTTTTAACATGGGTAGCACGAGCCAATGGGCTGCAGGCGCAACAACACAAGGTATGCGTACGGTTGCTCGTACGTTGCTAGAAAAAGCATAATATTAACTAAGTTAGGCTTTTTATATTAAAATTAGGCACCGTTTGGTGCCTTTTTTGATCTACAAGCAAGCAATTTTATTTAATTTACGGTAAAATCCATCGCCAATACCTGTTTGAGTGGCTAAGTTGGTTTTACTCTAAACTACGCTCAAATATAATATCCACCACTGGGGTTTCTAACTATGTCAGATAAGTGCTATATAACAGCTCAACAGTTACTTGAAGATTCATTCCGCGTAGCGGCACAAGTATACAAAGACGGCTTTCGTCCTGATTTTATTATAGGTATTTGGCGAGGTGGTGCACCAATTGGTATTGCTGTGCAAGAATATTACGATTACAAAGGTATTGAAACTGACCATATTGCAGTGCGTACATCGTCTTATTACGGTATTGGCCAGCAATCAAAAGAAATTAAAGTACATGGTTTACATTACATTGTAGAAAACGCTAATGCGGGTGATTCTCTGCTTATTGTTGATGATGTATTTGACTCAGGGCGCAGTATTGTTGCACTAAAAGAAAAGCTTTCAGAACTAATGCGCTTAAACTTACCGCGCGATATTCGAATTGCTTGCCCATACTACAAACCAAAAAATTCAAAAGTAGATACCGTGCCTGATTACTACATTCATGAGTCTGAAGAATGGTTAGTATTCCCGCATGAATTGTCGGGTTTAACACCGGATGAAATTATTGAAGGTAAATCTGACTTAGTGAAAATTCACGATATTTTGTTAGAAGATTAATACAACGAGTGCATCGATTGCATATTTAGCCTTACGAACGTGTTATTCGTTTTTAGGGAAATAAAAAAGGCCTTAATTGGCCTTTTTTGTGTGCTTAGAGTTGTGCAAAGCTGTCTACATATTCACTAAGCATTGGAATATCGACCGCTTGTAAACCATTAGTACTTCTTTGCACTAGGCCTTTTTCTACTAACTCTGTTACAACACGCCTGTAAGCTCGCTCAGTGGTTGCAAAACGTTCTGCCTCTGCGTTTACCGTTGGGTAGGCTCTAAGTAGTGTAGGGTTGTTATTCTCAGCTCTCAGCAGGCAATCTTTAGCTATATTGTAGCTAAGTGGCAGTAATAACTTATCTAAGTTGATTTTTTGATTTTCTTGAAACTTAGCCGCAATAGTTTGTGCTGTGTATAAACTTAGCTCTGGTTTTTCGAGCAATAATGCACGCCAATGTCTTAATTCAATCAGGTTGTAAGTCACATCACTAAAACACGTTACCGTATAAATACACGGATTGTTGTTAAGGGCTTCTATTTCACCTATCAGGGTATTATTACAATCCAGTTGTCCTAGCAGCAGGCGTCGTCCGTTTCCTACGTCGTAACTAAATGACACAGTGCCGCTGCGCACAAGCACAAGCTTGCTTAAAGGCTGATCTTGATGGATCAGCACTTCTTTTTTTGATTGTTGATAACTACTACCTGCAAAGGTTAATAGCTGTTCAACAAGATAACTAGAAAAATGGTATTGAAACATCAATATGCTCTTCGGACATTTGTCCTATTTATTATGTTTTAATGACGGTAGCATTAACACATTAAGAATTTACGCTAACTTGCTACTAATACTTTTAGCTTTGCTATGGGTATTATTTTACCTTCATTTCCCGTGTAATGATTTAAGAATTTGTTGGTTTTTTTGCCGGCAAACTTTTTCAGGTTTTTAAGCAAGTTAGCTTTTTATTTACGTATGTCACTTCGCTTAATTATTAATATGAGAGAGCTACCCTCTTACTAGCCAATTATTTTTCAAAATCTAAATAACGCTCATAATTAAGCAAAGTGCTATTACTTTGCAATACTTACAACTGTAATAAGTTAGCATTAGTGTAATGCTAACCCAAAGGTTAGGAGAGAACAATTGAGTTGGGAATATTTAGGCTATATTGCGTCAGCTTTATTGGTTGCATCACTCACTATGACCGATGTAGTAAAGCTTCGTTGGTACAACATGTTAGGGTGTATTGTGTTTACGGCTTATGGCGTAGCTATTGGTGCTGTTCCTGTTGTTTTTACCAACGCGCTACTGGCATTGGTTAACTTGTATCACATTATAAAATTATACCGTCAGCCAAAAGCTGTTCAGCCAGAGGCACAGCAGCCAAAAAGCTAAATGATATGGTTTGTATAAAAAAAGGGTTAACTTGCGTTAACCCTTTTTTGTTTATTTAGCATCACTCTCTTTTTTATCGAATCGCTTCATACCGGCAATCCATGTTTGTAGCACCTGGGTTTTGTATATATCTTCAACGGGTACTTTAAAGTAATCTTTATCCACCAAAATAAAGTCGGCCCATTTACCTTGCTCTAAGCTCCCTATTTTAAACTCTTGATGCGCAGCATAAGCCCCGCCCAGTGTAAATGCACGTAGTGCATCTTCGCGGCTTAATATTTCGCTTGGACGCCAGCCGTTTTCAGGCAGTTTGTTATGATCCATTCGCGTTATTGCTGAATATAAACCATCAAACGGATTTGCAAGCTCTACAGGGTAGTCAGAACCCCCAGCAACCACTGAACCTTGTTGTAAAAATGTTTGCCATGCGTATGCAAAGCTAAGTTGCTTTTCAGTTAGGCGTTGCTCTGCCATATGCATGTCAGACGTAGCATGAACAGGTTGCATTGATGGAATAATTTTTAGTGCTTTAAATCGAGGAATATCGTCTGGCGTTACTATTTGCGCGTGCTCTATACGGTTGCGCAGTAAAATACCGCCTGTTTTTTTAAATACATTTTCGTAGGCGTCCAAAACCACACGATTGGCCTTGTCACCAATGGCATGGGTGTTGGCGGTAAAACCGTTTTTAAAGCTTTGCGTAAATAAAGCTTCGAGTTTTTCTTGGGTTTCAAGCATCAAACCATGATGGCCAGCACGGTCGGCATAATCTTCAATAAGCGCTGCGCCACGCGAGCCTAATGCCCCATCTGCATACACTTTAACACTGCGAATTTCCATAAAGTCGTAGTTATCGTGATATGGCCCCGCTTTTAACATCGCTGGTAAATCTGGGCTAGCACCACTTAGCATTGCCACAATACGCAGAGGTAAATTACCTTGATCACCGCGCTCTTTGTACATTTCCCATGTGGCTTTATCTATGCCAGCGTCGTGAGTAGAAGTAATACCTAGGCTTAATAAGTGCTTTCCTGCGGCATCTAGCGAGTTGCTAATATCTTGTTTTGAAGGGGCTGGCATGTGCTGCACAATTAACGACTCAGCTTTATCAACAAAAATACCGGTAGGGTGACCAAATTCATCTTTTATTACTTCACCGCCTTTTGGCGATTTTGTATCGGCGTTAATGCCCGCAAGTTCAAGCGCTTTTGAGTTAACCCAAATTGCATGGCTATCAACACGAGATAAAACAACCGGGCGATCGCTTACTACTTTGTCTAAATCTTTAGCGGTAGGAAAGCGCGTATCTGGCCATAACTCTTGGTTCCAGCCTCGGCCGATGATCCAACCTTGTTTGCCTTGCGCAAATTGCTTTAGTTTATTTGTAACGTCATCAACCGACTTAGCGCCGCGTACATCAAGTTGCGATAAGTTATCTCCTAGCCCAATAACGTGGCCGTGAGCATCTATTAAGCCGGGCAGTAATGTGTTGCCTTCTGCGTTTATTAATTTGGCATCTGGAAAGCTTTCTTTTAGTGTGTCGCCGCCTACCTTTACAACTTTGCCATCTTTTATAACTAAGGTGCTAAATTGTTGAAGCTCGCCTTTTTGCATTTTGCCTTTATAAAGCGGGGTGTAGCCATTAGCATTATAAATAACTTTGGTTTGTGCAATAGCAAAGCTAGAGCCCGCACAAAGGCTGGCAAGCACAAGTGGTTTAAGTAATTTTTTGAGTAACATAGGACACTGTTTTGTTATTTTTAGTGCAATAACACTAGCAAACCCTTTTTTAGAATACCAACAGGATGCGATAAGCTCGTAAAATAGACAGTTAAAGCTAAGCTGGTTGCTTAGCTGTTAAATTAATTACCTAAAACCTAAAGTTAGAAAGGTTACTTATGTAAGGGCTACTTACTGGCATATAAATGGTATTCGCTAAGTGTTAGCCGGCCGTCTTTATCTTGGTCGTACCGAATAAACTTAGACCACAAGGCGGGGTCTATTGAGGCTTCAGAACGCGTTAAAAATCCGTCTTTGTTTCGGTCTATTTTTTTAAACTGCTTGTTAATAGTGTCACTTGCGGCAAAGCTGGATGCACTAAATACGGTTAGAGTGCACACAATAAATAAGTGTATGGGGTTCATTAAAATACTCAGTAAAGATTGTTAGTAAGATAGTTTTTAAATTCAATTAATGAAATTTGTTTGTCTTGATTTTTATCCCACATTATAAACGTGCTAAGTAACTGTGGCTGGCGCTCTAACTCGTTATGGGTAAGGTAACCGCTCTTATCTATATCAAGGTGATCAAAGCGTTGTTTTACATCAAGTGCTAAGGCATTAAAACTTAACAGCAATGCCGTGGTAGTTACAAAGCAACGTATCTTCATGGTAGTCCTTCCAAAAGGGTAATTAAGTTGTATTTAATAACAAGGTATAAAGCTTGAAAAGATAAAGCACTTGCCATAATTTAACTCCCAACATTAAATCCTTTTACACACTCCCTCAGGGATTATGGCAAATGCTTTAGTACACTTTACAAGTTAAAAGCTTAAGCAAAACTTAATCTGCTATGGCTTAAAGTTTTCAAACTCTGCTTTAGAGATCATCTCATCGTTGTCTTCATCTAAATCGGTAAACTGTCTAAGCAGCTCTTTATCCTCCTTAGCTTCAACAAATGAGATACTTCCGTCCATGTTTGTATCTAAGTGTGCAAATCGCACAGCCGAAGGAGAGGCCAGTACTGTTGCACTAATAGCTAAAAATAATAATAAAAACGCGGCAATAAGTTGTTTCATAGTTTCATTCCTTTTGAAGTTGAATTATTGAATAAATTTACTAAATTCATTTAGCGACAGTTGGCCATTTTGGTCTGTGTCTATTTGTGCAAAGTTTTCCTTAAGCACAGCATCCATTTGGGCCTCGGCTTCGCTTAACAAGCCGTTATTATCCTTATCTAGCGCATCAAACGTAGCCTCAACGTCCATAGCATATGCGTCTGTATTAACTAAACCTAATGCAAGTAATGTTGAAAAAACCAACGCTTTTGTTCTCATGAGTATTTCCTTATTAAATTCATTTTTCATACCTACTAACAAAAAGGGTGCCATGTTTTGTTTTTGTTTATTTTCAATGGTTTATGTTTTGTTAATTAAAAGGGAAGGTAAAAATTACACATTATGTGTGTAATTTTGTATGAGTACAGCAACAGAGTGTGAGGTATTTTGTATGATATTAACTAAATCAATAGGTTGCAATGTTGCTATTTAGCAACACTATAGCGAGTGAATATTAATATGGTTCAGCATGTGTATAGGCGGTATTGATAATAATAGGCGAGTTATTTACTGATAGAGTTTTCTGCAATGGCTGCAACGTTTACTAAACATTACAATGCAATGCTTAATTGGCGCCCTAATTTAATAGGGCAGTTTGCGTTAAGTATGCTGCTGTCGTTATTGCCACTGTCTATTGTGGTCATTGTGTTTTTAAATGCGTTGAACAAGCAGCTAGCAACCACTCAACAAATTGTAAGTAATAATTATCAGCTTACAAAATCGTTCGCTAGCTTAAAGCAAGACCTTAACAGTCTTGAGCGCGCAACAAGACAAAACTGGGTATTAAAAAGTGATTCGCTCGACACCCTCATAGTTGATAAATGGCAATCTTCAGTACAAAGCATAAACGACCTTAAACACATTAATACAAACCCAGATTACACACGCCAATGGGCACAGCTTTTAAATGTTTTACAAACAGCACACCAGCAACTTGTTGATCAAAAAAAGCAAGATGCAGCGCTATTTGTACCTGTAAGCGAGTTAATTACAGCGCTTACAGTGTGGCTTAAAAATAAAAACGAAGCGCAAATAACCCTTAACCAAAACGAGCTAGCTAGCCTACAAACGTCGTTTATAAATTGGCTGGTGGCACTTATTCCACTTACTTTATTGGTTGGTGGTGGATTTTTATGGCGTATAAGTGGGCGCTTAAAGGGATTAACTAGGGTTATTGATAAGCTAGGGCAAGGGGATTGGCAGCAAAAAATAGCGGTAAAAGGCTCGTCAGAGTTAGTCGAACTTGGCGAAAAACTACAGTGGGTACAAACTCAGCTGCATATGCTTGAGCAACAAAAAGATACGTTTTTACGCCACGTAACACACGAGCTTAAAACACCACTTGCCTCTATGGTTGAAGGAACCGATTTACTAACAGATGAAATTGTTGGCCCCATTAATGACGAACAAAAAGCAGTGCTTTCCCTTATAACTCAATCTATGGTGCGCCTTCGCATGATGATAGACAGCCTACTAAGTTATAACGCTATTAGATCAACAATAAACAACTCAAGCGAGGTTAATATTGATCATTTAATTAAAAAAATTAATGGCCATTTTGAGCATCGTCTAACGGCTCGAAAGCAACGTATTCAGTGGCAAAACACTGTTTCAAGCACTGTCCTTGCGCTTCCTAATGAGCTAATAGAAATGATGCTAATTCAGTTAATTTCAAATAGCTTAAAATTTTCTGATGATAACCAAGGTGTGACTGTAAATTTAAAATGCGAGCAACATCAGCTGTGTTTGGTTGTGGCCGATAATGGCTGTGGCATTAAAGAGCACGAAATAAACCATATTTTTAGTGCGTTTTATCAAGGTAAACATGACCAAAGCATTACCTTACAAGGCAGTGGTTTGGGCCTAACAATTGTAAAAGAAACGGTTGAGCAGCTACAAGGCACATTAAGTGTTGAGAAAAATAAACCACACGGTTGCCGTTTTTTAATAAAAATACCAATCAGTAAAAATTTAGGAGTTAATTAACAATGCGCATACTCACTATTTTATGTGTGCTTGCAGGTAGCCTAATTGTATCGGGTTGTGAGCTTAATAATGGCACGCAAGCGCAGGGCGGTAATAAAACATCAAATACCAAAAACGTATCTCCTAGCCCTAAGGCAATGCCTAAATTAGCCCCTGTTTATCCCTCTGCTGAGCGGGTTATAGCGCTTCATGCAAATCAATGTGGTGGGTTTACATTGCCACCAACAAAGCGATCATTTAAAGGTGAAAATGAGCTAAAAGCATTTTTTAAATTTATGTGCTTAAAAGTAAGTACCGACCCAAATACAGTAATGACCAAGTTACTTAAACTCGATCTAGCCTATTTTTGGCCTGACGATATAAAGCAGTATTTATGGCTTCAAAAACAGCAGATTACCTTACAAATAAATGCTCAAAAAGAGCAACAAGCACTTAATAACAAAATGCAGAAAACCCTGTCGTCGCTGGCAGATATAGAGCAGCAGCTATTACTTCGCGAAGATACCAAGGAGCAGTAACCATGGCCACAAATAGTCCGCACAAAGCAAAAGTGTTATTAGTTGATGACGATGCAAGTTTATTAAAGTTGCTTGCTATTCGTATTGAATCAAAAGGCTATCAAGTAACAACTTGTGAAAGTGGCTTAGCAGCGCTACAAATTTTAAAAAGTCACGTGTTTGATGCCGTCATTACCGACTTACGAATGGATGAAATGGACGGCATGGCGCTGCATCGTCAACTGCAAAGCCGATACCCTGCATTACCAGTTATTATGATGACAGCGCATGGCTCTATTCCCGATGCGGTTGAAGCCACTAAACAAGGCATTTTTGCCTTCATTACTAAACCGGTCGATAAAGACGAGCTATTTGATAGCCTTGCAAATGCAATAGACATTCACGGTGTAAATACCGATGAAGCCCCATCAAAAAGTAATATAGTAACGCGCAGTGGTGCCATGCTGCACTTGCTTGAACAAGTTAAGTTACTTGGGCCTACTCACGTTAATGTACTTATTTCGGGGGCCAGTGGAACGGGTAAGGAGTTATTAGCGCAGGCTATTCATCAGCATAGCCAAGTAAGTAACGGGCCCTTTGTGGCTATAAATTGTGGTGCTGTACCAGGGGAGCTTTTAGAGTCTGAATTATTTGGCCATAAAAAAGGCGCGTTTACTGGTGCCGTAAAAGATCATCAAGGTTTATTTCAGCAAGCGCAGGGCGGTACATTATTTTTAGATGAAATTGGCGATATGCCCCTTAACTTACAAGTAAAGTTACTGCGTGTACTGCAAGAAAAAACCATTCGCCCAGTGGGTTTTCAAGAGGAGATCTCAATTGATGTGCGTATTGTATCGGCAACTCACAAAAACTTGCCCGAAGCCATAAAAAACCAGCAGTTTAGAGAAGATTTGTACTACCGCCTAAATGTAGTTAATTTAAAATTACCACCACTGTGTGAACGCCGTGAAGACATAAGCCTACTAGCCCAATACTTTAGCGCAAGTATCGCTAAACGAATGAACCAAAATGAAAAACATTTTGCCAATGATGCTATGCACGCATTGGTACGTTATGATTGGCCGGGAAATATACGTCAGTTACAAAATGTTGTTGAACAAGTGGTAGCCTTAACACCTGGTGAGGTTATTTCAGCGCATTTAGTGTTAGCAGCACTCGATAGCAACGAAAAAAGTGTAGAGCCACTTTCATTAAACGACGCTAAAAAAGAGTTTGAACGTGATTACGTTATTAATACGCTAAAAATGGCAGGCGGCAACGTAGCAGAAGGGGCCAAGCTTGCTAAGCGTAATCGTTCAGACTTTTATAAACTCATTAAAAAACACAATATTGACGTTGATAGTTTGGCGTAAAAAATTAAAGGAATCCTCATGCAGTTATTTATGGTGTATTTAGGCGGGCGGATTCAAGGCTGCCACATAGAAATGCACGACATTCGTTTTGTAGTTGGGCAAAACATAGAGCAAACCTACACCAAATTAAAAAGCCAATGGGTTGGCGACAAAAACAGCGTACACATGGATAGTTTTATGGCTGTTAACAATATTGATGGCTACAAAGTAGAAGTGGTAGAGGGGTATGTTGAACAAAATAAACAACTATATTTTGTAAACTTAGGCGCTTACAGAAGCGACTCAATGGCAGAGCAACACGACTTTGCATTATATGTAGCAAGCAGTAGTGAAGAGGCAAAGCAACGTGCTAAACATGATTTATTAGCAGGCCTGAGCCATATTCATAAAGACGACTTACACGACGTAGACGACTGCTTTGCAATTGATTTACTCGACAGCCAATTAACAATAAAACTTAGCCCAAGTGGGCTTTCACAACCTATAAAACCGGATTGGTTTGGTTACCATGTTTTATAAGTTAAGTAATCTGCGCACTGAATAATAAAGCTATCTTAAGCCGCTATTTTTCTTGCTCGTTTTGCTCATTTTTTTCACTGTTTGATGCCAGCTTAAAAGCCACAATAACTAAGCCAAACATAGCAAACGGCAAGGCTGCTAACATATACTCAACCATGTTGCTATCTTGAAAATTAGCTTGCAATAAAAAGTGCCCCGCCACACACATAACAATAACGACGAGTAAAATTGGCAACAGCATGAGCTCTTTTTTTGATGAATGATTTTTCATTGAATAACAGCTTAAACAAAAAATGATGCGCTATTGTAATGAGCTTGCATATGCTTGGCAAACCACAACGCTTTTAATGATATGATAGCTATAAATGAAGTTTGTAAATTAGTGTGGAAACAACGTGGAAAGTAGCTTAAAAAACGTTTACCTAGTCGGTGGAGCAGTACGCGATAAACTGCTAAACATTGCATCAAAAGATAACGATTATGTGGTTATTGGCGAAACGCCCAGTTCCATGGAGTCGCTTGGCTTTTTACCAATAGGTAGCGACTTTCCTGTTTATTTGCACCCAAAAACAAAAGAAGAATACGCACTAGGGCGTACTGAACGAAAAAGCGGCAAGGGTTATACAGGCTTTGTGGTTGACGCCAGCCCAAGCGTAACACTTGAAGAAGACCTCGCAAGGCGCGACTTAACCATTAACTCTATGGCGCTTGACGAAAACGGTAAAATTATTGACCCCTTTAATGGCCAACACGATTTACAAAACAAAATACTTCGCCACACTACACACGCCTTTGTAGAAGACCCTGTGCGAGTGCTGCGTATTGCACGGTTTTTAGCGCGTTACGGCAGCGATTGGCAAATCCATCCCAGCACTTATGCGTTAATGCGAGAGCTTAAAAATAAAGGCGAGCTTAACCACTTAGTGCCTGAACGTGTATGGCTTGAAACCGAAAAAGCGCTTGGCGAAAAACACCCTGAGCTTTATTTTCAAGCATTAGATGGACTGGGTATTTTTCCTGAAATAGAACAAATGAAAAACGTACCACAACCTGCCAATCATCACCCTGAAGGCGATGTATTTGTGCATACAATGTTGGTGCTAAGGCGTGCAGCCGACTTAAATTTTAACTTAGAAACTCGCTTTGCTGCGCTTACCCACGATTTTGGTAAAGCCCTTAGCTATAAAATACGCGGCAATTTACGCGGTCACGAACGCGAAGGGGTAGCGGCGGTAGAGTCATTTTGTAATCGTTTAAAAGTGCCTAATCGTTTTCGTGATATTGGCGTATTGACCAGCGATAATCATACTTTATGCCATACGATTGATCAGCTTAGACCGCAAACTATTCATAAATTAATTGTCACTAATTTAAATGGTTTGGTGCACCCTGAGCGTTTTTTAGCATTTACTCAGGCCTGCCAATGTGACGCGCAAGGTCGCGGAGAAACACTGGTTAATAAGCCTTACCCGCAGGCAATTAAGTTGCGCGCCATTCATAGTAAATTACAGCAAATGGATAAAAAGCACATAGTGCAAGAGGCGCTTAAAAGTGGCAAAAAAGGCCCAGAAATAGGCGAGGCAGTAAAGCTGGCAGAAATAAACTGTATCAAAGCGTTTTTAAGCGATGAGCCAAGTACGGCAAGCTAACTAGTGTAAATTAAATTAAGTACTGAGATACGCCTTATTCATCAAGGCGCGGTACTTTTTGAAGGTCGTTTATTTGCGTATGCTGTGATTTGTTTGCCTCTGGCTCAGCGCTTTTGTCTGATTTATATAAACTAAAAATAAAGTCGAGCTCTTCTCGTTCAAGTGATGGGGTCACGGCAAATCCTACTGCTTAATGCGTTAATATATCCCCAGAGTATGTGAACGCGACTGAATTAAAGGTGAATAGTTACAAAGGAAGGTGACTGTTTATTTCCTCACTGTTTATTAGCACATTACTTTTTTGTCTAATATTACTGATCTCTACCATTTTGGAGTATTTCTACATTTAGAATATTTTGAATGCTATATAACTATTTGTTTACATGCGCTTATTAGCTGGCTACATTGGATTGATTGTAATATTTGGACATATGCCGGTTTATAAAGCGACACATGTCGGATACAAAGTTGTTATAAAGCCAATCGGGCACAGAGTATTATCGTAAATCTATTTTCACCTGAGAAAGTAAAATAAAAGGAAGTGACATGGCTGCCAAGTCAAATTTAGTAAACCTTGATGCAATGATAAAAAGAGCTGATTTTGCACATAAACAAGAAGAAAATTCATCTTTTGAAACATTTAATAGCATACCTGCACGGGAGCTGGCTTCAGGTAGTCCTATAGTTGCTTTATTAAGAAAACCTGACTTTCAAAGAGAAACAAACCATTGGACACCAGATCAGGTTGTATCGTTGCTTGAGTGCTATATCAATGGCGATCTAATTCCTTCTGTAATCTTATGGATGTCGCCTTCGTTTTTGTTTGTTATCGATGGAGGGCATAGATTAAGCGTAATCCGCGCTTGGATGGAAGATGATTATGGTGATGGGCAAATATCACATAAATTATTTGGGCATGATATATCTTCTGAGCAAAAAAAGCGGCAGAAAAAACAAGAAAACTTGTTAAAGAAAAAATTGGTGCCTGGAGTTATTATCAAAGTCTTTTAAAAGATAACGATAGCGATGACATAACAGCTGAACAAAGAAAAAAGTTAAGTACTTTGACTGCGCGTGGTTTACCAGTGCAGTGGGTAAAAGGGGATACTGACAAAGCAGAAACATCATTTTTTAATATCAATATGAAAGGAACTCCTTTAGATCCTCTAGAAGAGTTGCTATTAAGGAATAGAAAAAGACCTGTGCCAATCGCTGCAAGAGCAATTATTCGAGCAGGTAAAGGACATCGATATTGGTCATTATTTGAAAAAGAAAAAACAGAAATTATTGAAGCGCAGTCGCTTAAATTACACCGTTTATTATTTGACCCCGAAATAAAAAAACCTATAAAAACATTGGATTTACCATTGAGTGGTTCTAAAGGTATTAGAACAGCAATTCAAATACTTATTGATTTTATCCTAATTGCAAACTCCAACCAGAAAGACGGCGAGTTGAAATTAGATAAATATCCAGAAGATTTATCAGGTGACGGCACTCTTGAGGTATTGAAAAAAACTATTACCTTAGCATCAAGAATTACTGGAAATGATCGCGGTAGCCTTGGGCTTCACCCAGCAATATATTTCTATGGTCCTACAGGTCGTCACTCAAGCGCTATGTTTTTAGGTGCTATAACGCTATTCAATGAGAAGCTAATACAAAACAATAAATCATTTTTTACTAAATTTACGAATGTCAGAGCAAAGTTAGAAGAGATACTTATTAGTAACAAAGAACTTGTGGCTACTATTTTACAAAAACATATTAGTCATAAACGGGTAAATATATTTAAAGACTTGCTAGAAAAAATTGTTGTTAAATTATCAGAGGAGCAAGAAGTAACACAAAATGACTTAATTATATTTTCTCAATTGGACGGTAAATTAATTTCTGGTGATGTTCAAAATGGTAACTCTAAAATAACTGACGAACAAAAGAGTAAATTATTCATAAATGTAGCTTTAAATAATGCACTTACGTGTCCTATTTGTAATGGTTATTTAGATGTAGATAAATCAGTATCTTATGATCATATCCAAAGAGTTCGGGAGGGTGGCGTAGGGAACGCTGATAACGTGCAACTTACGCATCCTTATTGTAACCAGTCAATTAAGCAGTAAGGCTTTATAACAAGTTGCTTAAACGGAAAAATAACAGTTGGCCATCGCTTCGCGATTAAAGCCAACTATTATTTTCCGCTTAGCAAAGCGTTAACTATCTATTGGCAATGGAGTGAATTTTGACTAAAGAAACATGCTATATGTGTGATAAGCCAAAAACTTCTGGAGAGCATGTTCCTCCTAAATGCTTGTTCCCTGAAAATAAAGATTTGGAACCAGGTGAAAATTTTAGGAAAAATCTTATAAAAGTTCCTGCGTGTGACGAGCATAACTCAGCAAAATCACAAGATGATGAATTTATGCTTATAACGTTTGCATCTAGCATGGCCGCAGAAAAAGGAAGTGGCTCCCTGCAAAATTCAAAGCTAAAGAGGATTCTTGATCGAAAACCACATGTTTTTAATGAGTTATTAAAATACTCTACGCCAGTTAAATTGCCATATAATGAAAATAATATTGTTGAAACATGTATTTTTTCACTTGACCGAGAACGGTTTATGAATCAGATGGAAGCAGTAGCAAATGGAGTTTATTTTCATCATTTAAAACAAAAAGTAACGGGTAGAACTATAGTAAATCCAATAAAAGGTTTTCAAACAACAAGTATTAAGCAGAACCTTCACAATGCTAAAACCAAAAAGTTTGCTGAAACGCTTTTCCCAGCTAAACCTGTTTATGGTGATAACCCAGATATTTTCTATTATCAAGTTACTGAAGATAAGCCTGAAATGATTATGAAGTTAGTGTTTTATAGAAATATTGAGTTTATCGCTGTATTCAATGGTGAATGTAGATAGTTAACAAGGCCGTTAAACCAAGGACACAAAACAGCAGGCTTGTGCTCCTTCGTCGCCAATTTTAGCCTGCTATTTTGTGCCGTTTACGGCAAGCGTTATGTACAAAGGATAGCTGTGAGAATAATTCTAGTTTTATTAACTCTTTTATTAAGCTCTTGTTCGTTAACCCGTTACACTGAGTTCGCATAATTAAGAGCTAGGAGCGATTTTTTCGATTCTCGAAAAGGAGTTTTTAAACGCTCACTTTGCTTCGTAAACCAAGAGAATGTAGAAGTTGCTTTACTCTTTACAAAAAGTGAAAAGCAGAAACTTTTTCGCTTTGCCAAACAAGACATACGCGATGGCAATGCTGGTTTAATCGATCTAGAAAAAATATGTGTTAGCAGTTATCCATATGAAATTAAGTATGGTGACAGTAAGGGTGAAATCAAAACAACTTGTTTTTCATCTTTACAAGATGATGAAGCTCAATTATTAAATTTTGTGTACGCCATTGAAGCAAACAACCACGCCAACACATTGCGTGTTAGGCAAGCGTTATGTAACTAAGTAAGAGGTAGCAAATGAGCAAAGAGGTTATAGGGAAGTACATTGCAATTTTAGGCTTATTGCTTTTTTGGGCATTTCCATTGGGAGTGGCAGATGCGTTTTACCCTATGTACTCATCATTCCAAGATATAAGTCTTTTTGGAACAAATGAACCTAAAATAAATCCAGAAGAAATATCAATGTTGAAATCTATTGTGGTCGGTTTTGGTATATTTATATTGGGGCTTATGTTTTTATTAATTTCCGTTATAGGCCTAAATTACCGAACTAATTGGCTGTTTTGCACTTTGTTAACTTATTCAATTTTATTACTTTTTCTAATTCCTATTGGTACATTTTTGGGATTAATGGGGTTGATAACGTTAAGTTTAAATAGGAAAAAATTCGGGGTAGTTGTCCACGTTAGATAACAAATGGATTAAGAGGGACGGAATATAAGAGCTGTATTCCGCCGCTTGTTCAAGGTATTACAGTAAGAGGAGTTCCTACAATGGTTCGTCAATCACGTAAATTTAAAATATTTGCTGCAATAATTACCATCCCACTATTTGCGGTGTTTTTATTCGGGTACAGCTTTATTATCTTTATGTATGCTGATGGGTTAAGCAACATTAAGCACTACTTATTACTCGGTTTAGGTTTTATTGGTATTCTTTTGTGGGCAAAAATGTCCGTGAATATGATTAAAGACATAAGATTGATTAAAGTGTAATTTACATAAAAATATATCAGCCTTAATTCTGCCAATAAGCACGCGTATTTCTTTTACCGCTTTATTCAGTGCGGTCAATTCTAAATCAATAAAAATTCAGTTTACTTTGTTTGCCTATGTGGTTATTAAACGAGTTGCATAAGGCAAAAACATTTAGGTGCGCTACATAGTAATCTCATAGTGTGATTCCATCTCAGTCAGGTCCATTGTTAGAGTAATATCGTAGAACCTAAAACTTACTTGAAGTAAATCTATAGCTGCATCTTCGCATTATTAAATATGCCCAACATTTGTTGGGCTTATGATGCACAGGCCTATTATATTAATAGCGCCTGATTTGTTGCTATTAGTTTTTGCTTAATGCATTTTCATCGGCTCTTGAGTCAGAATGTTTACCTCAAGGTAAATACTTGCTCAACAGAAACAGAAAAATGAGCCGCTATTTTTAGTGCAATAACCACCGACGGTGTAAAACGCCCGGTTTCTACTGTGCTAATGGTTTTTCTAGAAACGCCTATGGCATCTGCCAACTCTTGCTGAGATATTTTATGTTGTAACCGAAGTTTGTGAATATGATTATCTAAATCTTCATTCATAAAGCTCTTCCTTGCCAAGTTTCCACAAAATCAATGCGCCATGTGTAGCAGCTGCTAAGCAAAGCAATATTTGAAGTGCATCTGTGGGATTGAAAGGGGCTATTAATTCCACAAACCAATTACTGTCGCCACTATAAGCGAGAAATGCTCCGCCAATTATCATAATGTGGCATGTAGCGCGAAGGCTGAGCGAACTAACATAATCCACATACTCGTCGTTAAATTTATATGTCCAGAAACCAAGTTTTGATATGTGCTTAGCAAACTTCATCGATTTAGTACCTAACACAAGAAAATAGATAAAACTCGCAAATAAAGTTAAATCTACTAGTAAATATATAACTGAATCGGTTTTGCTGATTACTGTTGAAAGCAGCTCTGCTAACAAGAAAAACGCTAGAGCAATACTGGCTTTTCCAGTAATTGTTAAATATTGCTGTTCTTGTTCTGGTAGTACTGAAATCGATTTTGCCATTTGTTGTATATCCCTTTTTAGTGGCGACCCAATAATGTCGCGTTTTGTTTACTCCACTTAAGGTTTCATGTGATACCTAAATACACCATATGTAACCCTTAGGTATCAATGATACCCAAAGGTTACATAAAGGCAACCTTTTTTTATTCTTTAATTCGCGTTAAGTGAGTACTGAGCCTGTACTAATCTAATACTTGGATAAAAATGAGAAAGAAAACTTAAAAAAAAGTGAGAAAATAAATTAAAAATATAATTTAAAAACAATGCTTTACTTTGTTTTTGCTAAATTTAATTAACAAGTTGAACCAAAGTAGGAACTCAGATATGGTTGTTTTATTAATAAAAATAAATTTAAACGAGTTAACCTAAAAGGGGCCTATAGTTACCTATGATCGAGAGCGCGGAGGAATTTAAAAGATTAAGAGAAAGCAATATTCCAGAGGAGTATTGTCGCGCAGCTCATGAAGGAGCCGACATTCAAGTATGGAAATGTGTGCTAGAAAAATACCCAGATATGGCATTTTGGGTGGCACAAAATAAGGCTGTTCCAATCGAAGTTCTCGAAGTGTTATCAAAGCACCTTGATCCAAAAGTTAGAGATATGGTTGCAAGAAAAAGAAAAATAACAGAATCTTTAATGCTAGCCTTTGCGACTGACAGTGACCCGTCAGTAAGAAACGCACTGGTAAATAATGGCAAGGTTACCGAGCGAGTTTTAAAAATATTAGTTAATGATTCGTGGCAAACCGTAAGTGAGCGTGCAGCTGAAAAACTACTAGCTCTAACAAAGTCATAATTTTTAGCGGGGTTAACAAGGAAGGTATGCGTTCAATTCAATTTTTAGGTTTATTGACATCAATAGTGTCTTTTTTGTGTTTGTTTTGGGCTTTAGCTCCGCTTTCGCCTGACAGTAGCGCTTCAGTAGAAGGTGCTATTGGCTTGTTTTTAATGTTTTTTGTAGCACCACTTTTTGGTTTTTCAGCCTTGTTGTTAATTCCTTCATCTATCGCACTATTTAATGCTAAGTTAAGAGCGAACACTTATTTTTATGGTAAGTTTTGGTACGGTGTATGGGGCATTAATAGTTTGATATCTATAGGGTATGTGTTTGTAATTTTATATATTGGTTATATTTACTTAACTTTAAAAGTTAGCAACTAGTACTGTAATTAAACTTCAGTGAAATAACGTTTTACGCTCACTTTAATCCACCATTAAATTGGTATAGCTATGTCGTCAGGAGGCTCGGGAAAACATGGACGAACTTTTTAGAAAATATGCGGCGGCTTTTGATGCATTCAACCCACAAGCAATAGCTAACTTTTACCGTTTACCTTGCGCTATTGTAGACGGCGACGGTGTACAAACATTTACAGATAAAGATGCTCTCGTTAAAAAGTTTACTTTTAATTGTGAAACTATGCGCAGTTTAGGTTACCAGAATACTGAATTTAACGTGCTTGAAAAACAGCAACTGGGTAAAGATAAAACCGCTGTTACCATTGGGTGGCGGCTTTATAATAAAGGCTCAAATATAGATTTTCGTACACTTTATATTTGCCACCAAATCGATAACTCATGGTTCATATTTAGCGCTAATGTTTACGAAGGTAGTTTCGGTAATGGCTGCTAGTTTGTTAACAAACACATTTTTTGTTCGTTGGGGTGTATACGCTTATGAAAGTTTTACTCTTGTGTTGAACGTTACCGAGCACGTTGTTGATTATTTAAATACCACTACTTATGAAGCATGAGCTCTGGGTAGAAAGTAATGATGAGCAAACATTTTGTTTGTCTGGTCCCCAAGGAGATGAGGTTCGAGCTCTTCTAGGAACTGAGGCTAAACTTATTTGAATTTGTGAAGCTTCATCTCATTTTGAGGCAATGACCAAGTATTACAAATATATGGGTTGGGGAGAGTACAATACTGAATTCCCTGAATACGACAAAAAAACATATGCAGAGCTTGGGTGGACATGATTTCACTTAATAAGCAGCTAATTTTTCCCGCCAATTACACTTATTTGTTTCTTGCATTTAATTAGAACTTTCAGCTAGCCCCATTAGGTAAGGCTAAAAACGACTTAAAACTAAATAATTTTCAACTAATTTGCTAACGGCAAACTCACTGTAAAAGTGACCCCATTATGTTGTGTGTTATTTTGCGCAGTTACACTGCCTTTATGGTAATCGCACACCAGCCTTACAATATAAAGCCCCAAGCCTAAATGCGGTTGTTGCTGCATGTGCTGGCTGCGCACCGACACCATAGAATCAAATATGTGCTCGCTTAGCCCTTCGGGTAATAATGGGCCTGTGTTACTTACACTTAGAACTGCTTGTGTATCTTTGCTTTGTAACGTTACGTTAATCGCGGTATTAGCTTGGCTAAACTCTAATGCGTTATTAATGAGCTTATCAAGCAGCTGCGCTATAAACTCAGGTGCGCCTTGCATAGGTAATGAATTTGGGCATATATCAAGCGTAAATAATTGCTTAGGGTAAGTGAGTAAATACCCTTGCATGCAGCCGTTAATAACAGAGCGTAGGTCAAATGGCTCGGGGTCATTACTTTGAATACTTTGCTCAAGGCGAGTAGCCTCACTCATGGTGGTAATTATTTTACCTAAGCGCTCTACGCCTTCACTGGCGCGATCGAGGTATTTTTGGCTAAGCTCGGTTTGTTCCAAACTTTGTAAGTTTTCAAGGGATGATCGCACCACGGCAACAGGCGTGCGTAGTTCGTGAGATAAACGCGACGACATGTTTTCTAAATAGTCGGTATAGCCGCCCAATCGGCTCACAATATTTGCAAAGCTACGCGACAGGTCGCCAATTTCATCATTAGAATCACTGTAACTAATACTGCCAGTAACACGCCCTTGTGCATCTATTGCTTGCTCTGCGGTATCGCGAAGGCGCCTAATACGGCTCGATATTCGTGATGCAAAAAAGAATAAAGTCACGGTACCAATCAGCATAACGGCTAAAATAACGTTAAATAACTTTTCGAGCGATTTATTACGAAGCGTACGTACACCATTTGTAGTTTCTTCTGCTATTACTGCACCAATGACTTTGTCTTCAATCCAAATAGGGTAGGCGGCAGATAAAATAACGGCTTTGCTATCGGGGGTGAGCCGCCAAGACGATGCAGGTTGGCCTTTTAATGCATTAGCTAAATGACTGCCTTGCATAGATGCTACGTCGTGTAGGGTATCTATAAATTCGTTTTCAGGTCGGGTTAAAATTTTATAATAAAGTGGGTGCAAATAGGTTTGCTCAAAGCGTTGCCAGGCATTTTTTGGTGGCTGATTTTTAAGACCATCGGCCCATACTCCATCAGCGTTTTGAATCGTGCCCGATTGCGCAAGTACGCGGTGATGATTGTCTACCACCCATATACGGCTGCCACTGTGGCCCATCCCTTTTAAAATGCGGCTAATTTCTGGTGAAGGCACAAGCACTGAGCCTAAATCGCTTGGGTTATTTAAATTAGAGGTCGACATAACGTTAGCGTTAGGTAGCTCGCTTAAGCTATCGGTATCTACAATAGCAAAACCCAGTTTGTTTCCTAGCATGGCTAATGGAAAGCGTAGTTCAACGGTGTAGCCTGTTTGGGTGCGTTTAAAATAGCCCTGAATTTTTGTAAATGGTGCTTTGGTGTCTGCATTAAATGCGTTAACCCAGCCGTCTTGCCTTGGGGCGATGATATAGGTATTAAATTGGCCATTAGGGGCTTTTAAACCAATTTTTAAATGGTCGTTATTAGTAATGCTTAAGCTGTTTTTAGCACGATAAATAAGTGTATTGTCGGTCACATTAAAAACGGCATATAAGTAGTTATCAAATTTGCCTACCATGTGGTCGAATGACAGATCGCTGGCTTGGTGGTTTTTATTAGTTTTTTGTAAATAGCGTTTATCGTAATGCCAAAATAACGGTTTGTAGGGTTCCCAGTCGGTTAGTTTGCCGTCGAGCTGAATAGGGTTTTTTAAGTTATAGGCGTATAAATCGCGGCCTTTTATTACTTGGTCTAAAAAATTGGTTTGCTCGTCAAATAAGGCAGGGCGTTCGTGCAGAGCAGTGGCAAGTGCACGCGTTGTGCCTACGAGTGTTTTTTCTTGGCCTTGGCGTAAAAACTTTTCCATTTCCCATACGTACTCGTAGCCTAGCCACGGCAGTAAAAATAAAAAACAAGAAAGCACAATAAACTTACTACGTAGGCCAAATCTAAGCATTAGTGCTGCTCCCACCTATAACCCATACCATACACGGTATCGATACAATCAAATTGTGAGTCGAGGGCTATAAACTTTTTACGAATGCGTTTTACATGAGAGGTGATGGTGCTGTCGTCCACATAAATTTTTGCATCGCTCATTAAATCGTTACGACTTTTTACATGGCCTGGGCGCTGCGCCAGTGAATGTAGCATCCAAAATTCGGTCACGGTTAAATCCACTAATTGCTGTTGCCAAAATACTTGCATGCGCTGTGTGTCGAGCGTTAACTGCCCGCGTGTTATAAGTGCATTGGCATCGGCGGGGTGTTCAAGGGCTTCCATTCTGCGAAATAATGCGCCTATTCGTGCTGCTAAGTGTGCCAAGCTAATGTCTTTTGTTAAGTAGTCGTCAGCGCCCATACGTAGGCCGCAAACTGTGTCTATTTCGCTATCGCGTGCGGTTAAAAAAATAATAGGGAGCGTTTTAGATAAGGTACGCAGGGTTTGGCATAGTAAAAAGCCGCCATCAATTTCGTGGCCAAGGCCTATATCAACGATGGCTAAATCGGGGAGTGCGTCTTTAAATGCACTTTCTGCCGTTATGCGGTCGCTGTAACCACTCACTTGGTAGCCTTGTGCGCCTAACATTTCCATGTAGTTTTCGCGAATGGCGGTTTCATCTTCAATGATGGCTATTTTTTTCATTCTACACACCCTTATTTATTTTAAAACGCACTATATCGAAGTTTTTCAGCTATGTACGGTTAAAAAGGCAATTGCCATTTTTTTGCCACAATTGCTCAGCGGTTTGCCATTTTTGCTCCCCTTTGTTGCCACTTGGTGTTGTTTTAATGCACCTATCGAAACAAAACATCACAAAGTTAAATCAATTTTAAGGATCATATTATGAAGAAGACATTAATCGCGCTAACGCTTGTTGCTGGTTTTTCTACTCCGACATTTTCATCGGCATCTGAACATTCGCCCTCAAAAGAAGCAACTCAAGAAACCGCAATAGGTTTGGGAACAGGCGCTATTATTGGTGGTGTGGTTGGTGGACCAATCGGCGCGTTTATAGGCGCATTTGCTGGTGGCTTAATTGGGGATGCAAAAGTAGCCGACAACAAAATTGACGAACAACAACGCGCCTTGGCCGTAATGAAACAAAAAACCAACGACTATCAACACGTACTTAATCATAACAATCTGTTAGAGCAGCAAATAGAGGTGCTTGCACAGCAAAACGAGCAGTTAACACAATCTCAAATTAATAACCTGCTTGCGATGACCGTTCAATTTAAAACGGGTTCAAGCACCATAGCGCCTCACTTTGCTAAACAGCTCGACCAGTTAGTTGTACTTTTAAACAACCAACCTCAATTAGCGCTTGATTTAAGTGGCTTTGCCGACCAACGAGGAGATGAACAGGCTAATTTTTTACTGTCTAAAAAACGTGTAAATGCAGTGCAAAGTTATTTAATAAAACACGGCGTTAGCCACAAACGTTTAAGTACGCAAGCCTTTGGTGAACAACACACATTGGCAAATAGCAATACCACAGAAGATAACTTTTTTGACCGTCGAGTAACGCTGACTACCCGCTCACTAGCGCCTGTAAATGGCCAAACGGCGAGTAACTAATTTTAGCATTCGATGGAGTGATTTTATGTTGAGTAACCCAACCAAAATGCTTGTTAAGGCAAGCATTTTTATATTCACGGCAATAGCGCTATTAGCAAGTAATAGCAGCTATGCGCAATCGCCAAAGCTTGAACTAACCGATACCTTGGGTAAGCCCGTTAGCCCTGCCATAATATTAAAAAGCGACGCTCATATGACAGTAACAGGGTTAATTAACCATGTTGTAGTTAAGCAAACTTATCAAAACGAAAACCCATTTGCGGTGAATGCGCGTTATGTGTTTCCACTACCTGACGAAAGTGCAGTGCACGCCATGACAATGCGTATTGGTGAGCGTGTTATTAAAGGGCATATTGATAAAAAAATAGAGGCCGAAAAAAAATACGCACAAGCTCAAAAGGCAGGAAAGCAGGCTGCATTGGTGCGTCAACAACGGGCAAATATGTTTGTCACTAATGTGGCAAATATTGGTCCTGGTGAACAGGTGGCTATTGAGCTTGAGTATCAAGAAATTATTAATTACCGCAGTGGCACTTTTACCATTCGTTTCCCTACCACAATTACGCCGCGCTACCATGCAATAAATGGCACATTAGAGCAGCCTAGTTCAAGCCTTATGGATCAAAACGTAGCGCCCAGTGGTTGGCTAAGCCCGGTTTATAACGTTCAAAAAAATAATGATGCACCTATCAGTGAGTTTACTTTAAACATAGATATAGATGTGGGGTTAGAGCTTGTTGATATAACCTCTAAACATCACCGTATTAATGTTAATAATCCCGCGTTTGGGCAATATAAAATAGCACTGAACGATACAAATGGGGCTAATCGTGACTTTGTTTTAGCGTTTAAGCCGCTTCAAAAAGAAAACGCGCAAGCAGCCTTTTTTACCCAGCAGTTTGAAAATGCAGACCGCTATGGCCTTGCTATGTTAATGCCGCCAGGGGATCATTTTACGCAAACTCAGCGCTTACCCCGAGAAATGGTATTTGTAGTAGATACATCGGGCTCAATGCATGGGCAGTCTATTGAGCAGGCCAAAAAGGCATTATTTTATGCGCTGTCGTTACTTGAAAGCGACGACAGTTTTAACATTATTGGTTTTGATAATAATGTCACCGCCATGAGTGATAGGCCTCTTATAGCCAGTGATTTTAACTTACGCCGAGCAGAGCGTTTTATTTATAGCCTTGAAGCCGATGGTGGCACCGAAATACAAGGCGCGCTTGACGCGGTACTTGATGGCAGTACGTTTGATGGTTTTGTACGCCAAGTAGTGTTTTTAACAGACGGCAGTGTAAGTAACGAAGCTACTTTATTTAAAAATATTCAGGCTAAATTAGGTGATAGCCGTTTATTTACGGTAGGAATTGGTAGTGCTCCTAATAGCTTTTTTATGCGCCGTGCAGCCGATATAGGAAAAGGCACATTTACTTTTATCGGCAGCACAAAAGAAGTACAGCCTAAAATGGAGCAGTTATTTGATAAGCTCGCCCACCCAGCCATTACAGACCTCGCTTTAAGCGATGAAAACGGTAACAGCTTAGATTTTTGGCCGTCACCACTGCCTGATTTATATTTTGGTGAGCCAGTTATGGTTGCTATAAAACTTAATGATGCTAAAAGTGTGATACTGACAGGGCAAGCAGCACAAGGGCCTTTAAGTATTAAATTAAGCACACAAAATAGCTCTCAAGCCAAAGGCATAGCAAAACTGTGGGCGCGTCAAAAAATTAAATCGTTACTTTTATATAACGAGCAAAGTAGTGTTAAAGACGAGGTGCAAAAATTAGCTTTAACGCATCAGCTTTTAAGTCCATTTACTGCGTTTATTGCCATTGAACACACTCAAATTAAAGACGTTGCAGATCAAACTGCGCAAGCCGCTAACCAAGTCCCGCAAGGAATGGAAATGCGTTTGCCGCAAACCGATGGTCAAAGTAGGCTGCATATAATGTTGGGTAGTATGTTACTTATAACGTTTGGTGCTCTTAAATTAAAAAGACGCGTTAAAACATGAAAAAGTGGTTAAGTGCAGGGCTATTAATTGCTGGGCTCAGCTTGTTTGGCCACGGTGTGTATATGCAAGCAAAGGCATGGCTTGCACAAGTGCTTATTGAGCATGCGTGGCAGCAAGCTCTTGCAGAGCCGGGTAAAAAAGTAAAACCGTGGTTTTATGCTGACAGTTTTGTAACCGCGCAGCTTCACTTTCCATCGCATAATAAAACGTTAAGTGTGCTTGGTGGTGCGAGTGGTCGAAATTTAGCATTTGCACCAAGCCATTTTTTGCCCGCGGGGGAATTGGGCAATCGCCAGAAGGGAGCGCTAATAGCAGGTCATAACGACACCCACTTTGCGTTTTTACAGCACGCCAAAGTAGGGGAGCAGTTTACTATGCAGTTACAAAGCGGGGAGTTACAGCAGTATAAAGTCACGGCGGTTGATATAATTCATCAATCGCAGCATGACTTTTTACGCACACCGGGGCTTTATTTACTTACCTGTTATCCCTTTGATGCATTAGCGTCGGGCACCGATTTGAGGTTATTGGTATCGGCAGAAATATCTTCACCAGATTCACTAAGTGGTATATCAACAACAAGCTCTTGATGGCGCTGGCTAACCATAACGCCAATAAATACCACAAAAATACTAAGCCACTGCCAAAGTGTAAGTACTTCTCCCAAAATAATGGCCGATAAGATAAGTGTAAAAATAGGAATTAAATTTGAATACGCCGCCGCAGTAAGCACCGATACCTTGCTAATTGCATAGTTGTACATACCGTAGCCGCCTAAAGTAACGCAAGAGCCTAAATATAAAATACTCATAAGTGCCGTTAGGTCGTGTTGATTTTCGCTGGGTAGGTCAATAAAAAATAAAAAGGGGGCAAAAAACAAACTCCCGCTAATTCCTTGTAATGCAATTAAAGTCAGTGGTGAATACCGGTTTGCTAAGTGCTTAATACTAACAGTATAAAATGCAGCGCACACCATAGCCATTAACTCTAAAAAGTTACCCAATATAGGATTAGGTGCTTGTTCTGAACTTGGTGAGAGCAGCGTAAGTAAAATACTGCCGCCAATACATAGCGTAAAGCCCACTACAATGGCTTTACTTATATATTCTTTGAGCATAAAAAATGCTAAAAATGCCACTATTATTGGCAAGCACGACACAATAACACCCGCCTGAGATGCCGATGTATATTCCATTGCGTGCCCTTCAAATAAAAAGTACAAGCACGGCTCAGCAAGTGACATGCCCACTAAATACTTCCAATCACCTTTTTGATATTCAAAGCGAATAACATAACGCCATAAACACAATGAAATAACGAGCGTAGTAAGCATACGTAAAAATATCACTAACGCTGGATCGTAAATGGCAATGGCGTATTTAAGCGCTATAAACGAACTGCCCCATAAAAAAGTGGCAATAATTAAACATAAACTGGCAGGCATAAGACGTAATTTAAACAATAAAATATAGCGCGATCCTAGCATGAATATTTTTAACTTGTTCAAAAATACCGAGCTGGTATAAGTTAAATCATAATAAAATTTTAATAGCTAAAAACAATGCAAAAGGAACAGATAATAGTTGTAAAGTTAGGTACGAGCGTACTAACTGGTGGCACCAATAAACTAGATAAAGCCCATATGGTTGAGTTAGTTCGCCAATGCTGCGAGCTTAAAAAGCAGGGGCATCAGGTTGTTATGGTATCGAGCGGCGCCGTAGCTGCAGGCCGTGAGCAACTATTAAAACCCTGTGGTACGAGCTTAGTGGATAAACAAATGTTAGCCGCCATTGGGCAGGGCCAACTTATTCATATATGGCAAAGTTTGTTTGCCTTGTATGGTGTAAACGTAGGGCAAATGCTGCTAACACGCGCTGATGTTGATGACAGAGAGCGCTACTTAAACGCACGCGATACATTAACGGCCTTACTTAGTTACAACGTGGTGCCTATTATAAATGAAAACGATGCGGTGGCGACGAGCGAAATAAAAGTGGGTGATAACGATAACCTATCGGCCTTGGTGGCTATATTAGCTAATGCAGACAAATTACTATTACTTACCGATCAAGACGGCTTGTTTACCAGCGATCCGCGCACCAATGCCGATGCAAAACTTATTGACGAAGTAACCCACATAAACGATGAACTGCGTCAACTTGCTGGTGGCAGCGGTACAAGCTTAGGCACTGGCGGTATGGCAACAAAGCTGCAAGCGGCTGATATAGCAAGGCGTGCAGGCGTTGAAGTCATTATTGCCAAAGGCGCTGGCAGCAACGTTATTTTAAAATGCATGAGCGAGCAATTACCGGGTACTCGCTTTTTAAAGTTAACAGCGCCTAAAGATGGTCGCAAAAAATGGTTATTAGCCGGGCCTAAAAGTAATGGGCAAATAGCAATAGACACAGGCGCTATTAGTGCGCTGCAAAATAATGGGGCAAGTTTATTGGCCAAAGGAGTCACTTGTGCCTTTGGGGATTTTGAGCGTGGTGATTTAATAGATTTGATTGATACAAATAACCAAGTAATTGCGCGTGGTTTAACCCGCTTTAGTCGCTCGGAGGTTAATAAAATTAAAGGCGCACATTCAAAAAATATTGCACAGTTACTTAGTTATGACGCTGGGGCAGAAGTATTGCATAGGGATGATTTGGTACTACTTTAATGCTTAGCTAAAAAGCATGTATTTTAATTAACTGTCTAATTATTTAGTAAAGTTATAGATTACGTCTACAATGGTTAAAAATTATTCAAATTGGGTGAGGCAATGCAAGCCAATTCATGTGGCCACGAGTGGGTAGTCGAACTCACTTGTCAGGAAGACGAAAGCCATTTAGATTCGGCTTTAATAGACGTGCTAGGTGACTTACTAAGCGTCGATAATTTTGCGATTTACATAAACAAGCACGTTACCTTGCAAGCCCCACCAATACTGATAAACACACACAGCAACTTAACATACTTAGAGCCCAATCAAGCCCAATTAATACTTAATAAAGCAACACCTAGTAAAACAAGAGTTATTCATACGACTGATGATGTAACAACATACATCCCGGTTAATCATAGCGATACTATACTGGGTGTTTTAATTATTAAAACCAAGCAGTTAATAACCGATAGAATCAGTGCATTAGCGATGTATATTTTAAATGTGTATGCGAATCAATTATGGATTTTGCATAAGTCGCGGCTTGATCCTTTAACGGGGCTTTTAAATCGCCAAACCTTTGACAAAAAAGTAATGGAAATAGTCACCGGTAATGGCTTTTTATTACCCCGAGAGCAAGCAGATACAAAACGCTGTTGGTATTTAGCCATTGTTGACATTGATTTATTTAAAAATGTTAACGATACATTTGGCCATGTAGTTGGCGACGGTGTGATTGCACAAGTTGCTAAACTCATAAAAAATAATTTTAGAATTGAAGATTATGCTTTTAGATACGGAGGGGAAGAGTTTGCAATAGTGTTTCAGTCGCAAACAAATACGGATGCACTTAATGCACTCACCCGTTTACGACAGCGAGTAGCCAGTCATGATTTTGAGCACATACAGCAGTTAACAATTAGCATTGGCTTTTTAGAGCTACAAAGCGCTGATACCGTTTCAAGCATAGTAAACCAAGCCGACATGGCGTTATATCACTCAAAAAAAACAGGACGGAATAAGGTGACATCATGTCACGAACTTACGCTCAGCAAAGAAGTCAGGATTTCTCAATAGTATTGAGCTTTTTTGATTGTAAAATTGTGCTAAAATCTGGCTCCTTAAATTGTTGTAGTCAGAGTATTAAGCATGAAATTCGTTCGTTGGTTTTTAGGTTGTATAATTTTATTCTTTAATTTTATATTTACTCCTCGTAGTAAAAAGCGTGCAAGCGAAGAGCAAGCCAAGCTTGATCTGCAAACCTCTCATTTTAAACTTTACCAATTTAAAGCATGCCCGTTTTGTGTGAAAGTACGCCGTGCTATTAAGCGCGAAGGCTTAAACATAGAAACACGCGATGCAAAAAACAATGAGCAATATCGTCAAGAGCTACTAGAACAAGGTGGCAAAATAAAAGTGCCTTGTTTACGTATAGAGCAAAATGGCCAAACTCAATGGCTTTACGAATCTAACGATATTATTGCGTACTTAAATAAAGTAGCTGCTTAAACGATTCACTTAATTTTTATCTCACTTATTTAAAGAGACATTATCATGACAATCCGTACTCGTGTTGCCCCGTCACCTACTGGTGACCCGCATCTTGGCACCGCTTATATTGCATTATTTAACTACTGTTTTGCTAAGCAGCAAGGCGGCGAATTTGTTCTTCGTATCGAAGATACAGACCAAGTACGAAGCACACCTGAGTCGGAACAAGCGATAATGGATAGCCTACGTTGGTTAGGTCTTGAGTGGGATCATGGCCCTGATGTAGGCGGTGAATTTGGCCCTTATCGTCAGTCTGAACGTAGCGATTTATATAAAAAATACGCGCACCAACTAGTTGAGCAAGGCAAAGCATTTTACTGTTTTGCAACAAGCGAAGAGCTTGATCAAATGCGCGAAGAGCAAATGGCTGAAGGTCTGCGTCCTAAATACGACGGTCGTGGTTTAAACCACACAGAAGACGAAATTAAAGCTAACCTAGCTGCAGGAAAGCCTTACGTTATCCGTATGAAAATTCCAAGCGAAGGGACCTTTAAGTTCAACGACTACCTACGCGACGAAATTGAGATCCCGTGGGAAAACGTAGACATGCAAGTGCTATTAAAAGCCGATGGCTTCCCAACGTATTTCTTAGCAAATGTGGTAGACGATCACCACATGCAAATTAGCCATATTTTCCGTGGTGAAGAGTGGATTAACTCAGCACCTAAACTATTAAAGCTTTACGAAGATTTTGGTTGGGAAGCGCCAGTACTTGGGCATCTGCCACTATTACGTAACCCAGATAAGTCAAAGCTTTCTAAGCGTAAAAACCCTACAAGTATCAATTACTACAAAGAAATGGGTTACTTACCAGAAGCGGTACTTAACTACTTAGGCCGCATGGGCTGGTCAATGCCAGACGAGCGTGAAAAGTTCACACTTGATGAAATGATTGAACACTTTGACATGAAGCGTGTATCGCTTGGTGGCCCAGTATTTGACGTAGATAAGTTAAGCTGGTTAAACGGGACGTGGATCCGCGAAAACTTGACTGACGAAGAGCTTGTGCAGCGCTTTGTTGATTGGAAGTTTAACGGCGAAATGCTAGCTAAAGTATTACCAGAAGCTAAAACGCGTATTAATACGCTCTCGGATATGGTTGATTTAGCAGGTCATTTTGTAGGTGGTATTCCAACTTACGACCCAGCACTGTTAACGGCGGGCAAAGCCGACGAAAATGTAATACGCCAAGCGCTACAATTTTTTGTATGGCAATTAGAAGGCTTACGTAGTTTTGAAAAGCCAGCTATTTTTGCCATTGCAAAAGAAGTCGCTACATTCCATGAGCTTAAAATTAAAGACTTTTTAGAGCCAATATTTGTAGCAATCACAGGTAAAACGTCATCGACGTCGGTACTTGATGCAATGGAAATTTTAGGCTCTGACTTATCACGTGCGCGTTTACGTGTAGCACTTGCTCATTTAGGTATTTCTAAAAAGCAGGCTAAAAATATTGAGCGTGCGTACCGTACATACCCAAGCGTATAATCTTTAGTCATACTTTTTAAAAAGCCGAGCTTATTAAATAAGCTCGGTTTTTTTGTTTTAGGGAGCCAGTGTTAATTAGTTCTGGTATTACTGCATTTATTTCAAATCGTAAGCTTGACCCGTACAAGTAACCGAAATGTCGCAATAAGATTGAGGAGTTTCTCTACAAGAATTAATAGTAAAGGCATTACCGCCTCTGCGCATTGCATCCGATTTAAGTGAATCAATGGCACTTGATTTAGCGCGATTGTAACTAACGTTACTGTTTGCACCTCGGCCATCTCCATTACAGCTCTCGCCTTCAATTCGACCTAATAATGAAGCACCGCTTTCATGGGCTTGTTGGTCACTATAAAATTGATGCAGATCTCTTTTATTTACATAAGTACCAATTTCATCACCTAAAACATCGTTGTTTATATTGGTATGGTAAGTAACGCCAGAACACCCAGTTAGTGCTGTTAGCACACAGGTTACAGCAAAAATACGCAGCATAATGATTAATCCCTTAGTTATTGTTGGCTTAAGAGCAAATTATCAATAAAAACAAAAGCAAGCAAAACAAAAACAAAAGTAAGTTGTATCATTTTGTAAGTGATTCGACCTCTCTTTAAATTTTTTCTGGTAGTATGGGTAAGTTATAAGCAGTTTAAGCAGTGAACAAACTATGTTAAGTCCTTACTTTCAGCAGCACGCTGATTATGTTTCTATCTCTCGTGAGCAAGGGTGTCGTTTCGCAAAGTGCGTTGCAGATGATTACAATCCACTTCATGATAAAGATGCCAAAAAGTTTTGCGCGCCAGGAGACTTACTTTTTTCTTTAGTGTTAGACCGCTACGGTATAAGTGAGCGAATGGAGTTTACCTTTGCTGGCATGGTTGACGAAAATACCAAACTTAACTTCCCACAAGGGGATGATGAGTTTGATGTAACCAACGGCGATAAAGTAATTTTAAAGGTAAAACGCGAAGGCAAAACCAGCAAATGCCCAACACTTACAAATAGCCTAATAAAAAACTATGTTGAGTTTTCTGGTGCAGCTTTCCCGCATGTCATTATTCCGTTAATGGGCAAGCAAGAGGTGATGATTAACCCAGCGCGCCCTATGGTTATTTACGAATCGATGATTATTAATCTTGATAACATTGAGATTAAAGCACCAACGCTTGAATTTGCAGAGCCAAGCTTTGAATATACAGGTAAACGCGGCAAAATTACCCTGCGCTTTAACCTATTAGAAAACGGCGAAAAAGTTGGTTTTGGTGAAAAGCACATGGTGGTGTCGGGTATTCGTGAATACTGCCAAGCAACGGTTGATGACTTAATCGCATTTTATAATGAGCGAAAAGCGACCTTAAAACCGGTTTAAAATCAGCATTTAAAAAAGGCGCTATTGATAGCGCCTTTTTTATTGCTAAAGCTCAGGTATAATGGCGCTCTTTGTTATTTTAAAGCTAAGCCTATGTCTGCTACATCATTTTCATCACTTAATCTCGACTCGTTATTATTAACAGCGATTGAGCAAAATAATTACACTACGCCAACCGCAATTCAGATTAAAACTATTCCGCCAATTCTCGCGGGCAACGATGTAATGGGCAGCGCACAAACTGGCACAGGTAAAACAGCAGCCTTTGTATTGCCACTACTACATAAGCTTTTAAATACACCTAAAAAAGATGAGCCAGGCATTGCTCGAGTGGTCATTTTAACGCCTACGCGTGAGCTTGCTCAGCAAGTGTTTGCAAGCTTTGAAAAATACGCTCAAGGCAGTAATGTTCAGGGTGCTTTAGCGTATGGCGGCGCAAGTATTGGCCCGCAAATTAAAGCACTTAAAACGGCGCAAGTGATAGTGGCAACACCAGGTCGTTTGCTCGATCATATAGTTAAAGGCAGTGTGGTGCTTTCTAGTGTTGATTCATTAGTATTTGATGAAGCCGACCGCATGCTCGACATGGGCTTTATTGATGAAATAAAACGTATTTTGCGCCATATTCCGGGCGATCGCCAAACCTTATTGTTCTCAGCCACATTCGATGACAGCGTGTTTGAGCTAAGTAAAAAACTACTTAAAAACCCCGAGCTGATTGAAGTTGATAAACGTAACTCAGCCGCCGTTGAAGTAGAGCAAATTATTTACGCAGTTGATGAAGACCGTAAGCGCGAACTTGTATCGCATATGATCGGCATGAAAAATTGGCGCCAAGTACTTATATTTACGCGCACCAAACAAATGGCCGATAAGCTTGCCAAAGAAATGTGTAAAGACGGTTTAAAAACAGAATCCATTCATGGCGATAAATCGCAAGGCGCGCGAGACCGTGCACTACAAAACTTTAAAGAAGGTACTACTCGCGTATTAGTTGCCACCGATGTAGCTGCCCGTGGTTTAGATATTCCGGCGCTTAAATACGTAATTAACTTTGAATTGCCATACATAGCTGAAGACTATGTCCACCGCATAGGCCGTACGGGTCGCGCAGGCGAGCAAGGGCTTGCAATGTCGCTTGTAAGTATTGACGAGCAATGGTTACTTGAAGAAATTGAAGTACTGCTTGATACGCGTTTAGCACCACAATGGTTAGAAGGTTATGAGCCTGACTTAAACAAAGCCCCTAAAGATAACCGAAAAAACACCAATAAAGCGCGTAAAGATCGTGACAAAAAGCGTATTACAGGTAAAAGGGCACCAAGCAGACGACGAAAATAATAGCCAATAGCATGGGGCAGTTAATGCCCCATTTAGTTATAAAAAATTAGTTTTTAAATAGTATTTAGCAATTTTATACACATCCGCTGCGCTTATTTTAATGGTCTCTTTTACATAAAGCGGCAAAATAAATAATCCCCCCTTTAAATCGCAATACTTTGTAAGTGTTTTTTCTTCTTACAAATGTGCATTATTACAGTTTAAATCTATACTTAATCTACGACTAATAGATTGGTAGAGCGATGAAAGGTATTATTTTTACTGAATATTTAGAAATGGTCGAAAGCACATTTTCACCTGCCGTTGCCGATCAAATTATTGAACAAAACGAACTTGATTCCAATGGGATTTACACCAGCGTTGGTAACTATAACAAGCAAGAGCTTTTAAAATTAGTGACTTCGTTGAGCAACATCGTCGATATTTCAGTAGATGTACTGGTTAAAGAGTACGGAAAATATCTGTTAACGCGCTTCTTGGTTTACTATCCACAGTTTTTTGAAAACCTTACTACCACGTTTGATTTTTTAGATACCATAGATAGGCACGTACATGTAGAAGTTGAAAAATTGTATACCGACGTTGAGTTACCTAGTTTTCAAACCAAGCGATTAAGTGATACCCAAATGCAGATGGTTTACCATTCGAGTAATCCCTTTGCAGTGCTTGCTGAGGGGTTAATAGAAGGTGCAGCCGAGCATTTTAAGGAAAATATCAGCATACGCAGCGATATCAGTGACGATCATCAAGTTGCTACATTTAACTTAACTCTGGTCGGTTAAATATGGATGTAGCTCTTTTACAGCGCAGATTAGAACGAGAGCGTTTGGCACGAAAAGAAGCTGAAAAACTACTTGAAGCCAAATCGTTACAGCTTTACGAAGCCAATAAGGTACTCAAAGGTGCGGCTGAAAATTTGGAGAAGGAGGTTGCTAACAGAACTCACGACCTTGAACTGGCTAAACAAGATGCAGAAGCTGCGAATGAGGCTAAATCAGACTTTTTAGCAAACATGAGCCATGAGATTCGCACCCCGATGAACGCCATAATAGGCATGGCTTATTTGGCTTTAGATACTGAGCTTTCGGAAAAACAGCGCGACTATGTTGAAAAAATTCATTATTCGGCAGAGTCTTTATTAGGAATAATTAATGATATTTTAGACTTTTCAAAGGTTGAAGCGGGTAAAATAGAGCTAGAACAAAAAGAATTCAATTTTAATACCTTCCTAGAAAATCTTGTAAATATTATTAGCACGCTAGCATCACAAAGAAAAATTGAAGTGGTGTTTGATATTGACCCCTTACTGCCTGACTTTTTTATTGGTGATGCATTAAGACTCAACCAAGTGCTATTAAATCTGTTAAATAATGCACTTAAGTTTTCAACACGGGGTAAGGTTATATTAGCTGTAAAACTAGTTCAGAAAGTAGATAGTTATTGCAGTGTTGCTTTTTCTATTTCAGATAACGGCATTGGGATGACCCAAACACAAGTTGACTCACTATTTAAACCTTTTACTCAGGCTGATGTATCGACAACCCGAAAGTTTGGTGGAACGGGGCTTGGTTTGGTAATAAGCAAAACATTGGTCGAACTAATGCAGGGCGATATTACAGTAAACAGCAAATTAAATAAGGGGAGCTGCTTTAGTTTTACTATTCCACTAGATTATTCGACCAAGCAAAATGAGTTTGAAATATCACAAATTAGAGCCAAGCGAGCACTTGTTATTGAGAGTTCAGATAGTCAGTTAACATCATTACAAACGCTGCTTTTAGGTTTTGAAGTAAAATTTGACACTGTAAATAACATCAACCAAGTATTAGACCGGCTAGGCATGCTACATGATTACGATTTTATATTTATAGATTGGCGAACTTTAAATTTAAATCATGATAGTGCTGCGCAGTCTTTGCGCAAAAAGCTTAGATTAAATGCAAAAAAGCTAATTGTAATAGCGCCTTGTGAAAATAAAGCGCTAAACGAAAGCCTACTAGGGTTTGGTAATAACACTTATAAAGTACTCATAAAACCAATAATTAAAAGTACTTTGCATAACGTACTTTTACAGATTATGCATATAAAAACACTAAAAAAACCAGAATCACAAGAGAGCTTAAATACACAAAACACACTACAAAAACTGCAAGGCATTCATATTTTATTGGTTGAAGATAACCCGCTCAATCAACAAGTAGCTACACAAATACTGCGTAAAAATGGCTTAATTGTTGATATTGCTAACGATGGCCTTGAGGCATTAGATGCGCTAAAACATAAAACTTACGATGGTGTGTTAATGGACTGCCAAATGCCTAGAATGGATGGTTATACGGCAGCCATAGAAATAAAAAAACAAGCAAAGTTTAAAAATTTACCCATTATTGCAATGACTGCTAATACAAGAGAAACGGATTTGTTAAAGGCGCAAGATTGCGGTATGGATGGCTATATTTCAAAGCCCATTAAGGTTGAAAGTATGTTTGAAGTAATAGCAAAGTGGGTGTGTATTTAAATTTTGTCTTTGAGCTGTTTACTAAATAAGTTGGTGAGATAAAAAAGGCAAGCATTAGCTTGCCAAGAAGGGTGTAAATTAGTTTAACTTTACGCTATTTGTTTCTCAGCTAGGTTGAGCTCCATAGTTGCTTTTAATAAACGGTACAGGTTAATTGATGCGTCAATTTCTTCTTTACGGTTTGTTAAGCTTTCAATGTTTAAACCCAGTGGCACATCTAAGTGCGCACAGCTTTTTAAAATTGAATCGAGATTTTCGCGGCAAATACGCACCGATTCACTCAAGGTGTTGTCGGCGTCAAGCATGCGCCATTTAGTCGCCTCAGGAACAGAAATCCCTAGCCATTGCATGAACTCTAAGGTTTTTTCTCCGCCACACGGCGTAAACGTTAGTATAATACGTTTTGGTGCAACGCCTTGTGCTTTGCAAGTACGCGCGTAACTTGTTATTAAATCAATAGTAGCTTGAGCATTATAAACCGCTTGCGATATAAAAAATTGGCAACCTTGTGTTGTTTTTTCTATTAAGCGCTCGTGTTCATTGCGCTTGCTTGCATGTCGCTCTGCAATAGTTACGCCTCCTAAAAAGAAGTCATCACTTTGCTCAGCTAATGTTTTATAAGCGTCAGGTAGGCTTAGTTTAATATCACCTTCCGACGATGGGCTACCCACTAAAACGACATTTTTTAAATCAAACTCGTTTTTAGTTTCATCTAGCCACTCTTTAAATTCAGCCTCACCGCGTTGCGCTACGCTTTTGTAGGTAATTACATCTAGGCGTGATAAGTCTTTTAGCAACTTACTGTACTCACGCGGATCAACCGTTTGTTTAAATGGAAACGGACGAGCCTGATTAGTACGGCTGCTCTCATCTTGAATATCGTAAATTACAACACCGTCGTATTCAATTTCGTGTAAGCGGCCTAATAGTTTTTCTGCAATGGTTTTTAACTGCGCTTTATCAGTGCCTATTTTGGGTGGCGTTGTGCCAATAAGATAAACACCTTGATTAGTGTCCTCAATTTTCTCTTGAAGTGATAAAGCCATAATCCTCATTCCAGCTCAATGGTTGATAGATTTAATATAGCAGCCATTTAGACGTCTAGATAGATTTTTTAAGTGAAAGTTTTTCAAGCAACGTGAGGATTATTCATACAAAAGAGTTCCTAAATTAAGTGTATGACACAGTTGTTTACATAATAAAGCGACTGAGGGCTCTTATATTCATTGGCTTTGGGGCATAATTAGTAGTGAAATTGTAAATATTTTGACAACAACTTTGCTCAATTTACTAAAGGACAATTATGAAATTTAAATTATTAGCAACAAGCCTTGCGGTATCACTCGCTTTAACTGGCTGTGCAATGCAAAAAAATGAAACAACACAAGCAGCAAAACAAGAACAAATAAAAAAAACTGACGACCGTGTTTTTTCACAAGATTACTTAATTGAAGAGCTTGAGAATGGCTTACGTGTAATGGTTGTAAAAACGGATTACCCTGATGTCGTTTCGTTGCAAATACCCGTTTCTGTTGGCTCGCGTAATGAAGTAGAAGCGGGCAAGACCGGCTTTGCTCATTTTTTTGAACATATGGTATTTAAAGGCTCTAAAAAATTTCCGCAAGACGAATACACCGCCATATTCAAAAATGCAGGGGTTGATAACCGTGCATACACTACCAACGATTACACTAACTACCATTTAAACTTTTCAAAGCAGCACCTTGATAAAGTACTTGAGATTGAAGCTGATATTTTCCAAAACTTAACCTACACCGAAGAGCAATTTAGAACCGAAGCATTGACGGTAAAAGGTGAGTACTTAAAAAATAACGCCAGCCCGATTCGCAAGTTATTAAGTGCTGTGCGTGCAGAGGCTTTTGAAAAGCATACTTACAAACACACCACAATGGGCTTTTTTGAAGATATAGAAGCCATGCCAGACCAAATGGCTTACGGTAAAGAATTTTTTGATAAGTTTTATAAGCCAGAATATGTATCGCTAGTTATTGTGGGTGATGTTGACCCAAAAGCCACAATGGCAATGGTTAAAAAACACTGGGGTGGTTGGGAAAAAGGCAATTACGTTGCCGATATTAAAGCTGAGCCAAAACAGCAAGCTCCTAAATATTTGCATGAACAAAATAAAGCCTTGCCGGGGCATTGGCTATTGGTATCGTATAAGGGTGCTGCGTGGGAACCCGCTAAAAAAGACAGAGCTGCACTTGATTTAATCTCGCAGCTTTATTTTTCAAGTAACTCAGATTTATATCAAGAGCTCGTTGTTGATAAACAAATAGCGAGTCAAATGTTTACTTATAATCCAGAAACCAAAGATCCAGGCTTACTGCATGTATTTGTAAAAGTAGAAAACGCTGATGATTTAGCAAAAGCGCGTGATGCAATTAACCGCACTTATGCAAAAGCCAGAACAGAATTGGTCGATGCACAAAAATTAAGTGACTTAAAGTCTAATCTGAAATATGGCTTTATTAATGGTTTAGATTCTTCGCAAGCAATTGCATCAACGCTTGCAAGTTACATGCATTTTGAACGCGATCCTGAGGTTATTAACCAGCTTTATAAGTCGGCCGACAACATCACAGCAGAAGATATTAAAGCGGTTGCCAATAAATACTTTGTAGATAACACGCGTACTACCGTGACTATGTCGGCACTTGATAAAGCACCGGGGTTTGCAGAAGAGGTGAGTTTAAGTGCAGTAGTTGCAAAACTTGAACAAGCCCCAGAGGCACCTGTATTTAAAGTGCTTGATAAAACCAATAGCTCGCCGCTGATTGATGTAAACTTTTTATTTAATACAGGGGCAGCTGCTGATCCTCAAGGTAAAAAAGGTGTAGCTGCGCTTACCGCCGCAATGCTTGCTCAAGGTGGGTCGCAAAGCACCAGCTACAAAGAAATTCAAAAAGCGCTTTATCCGCTTGCAGGTAGTTTTGGTTACCAGATTGACAAAGAAATGCTGTCGTTCCAAGGGCGTATTCATAAAGACAATGCTGAAACTTGGTATGCAATTGTAAGCGAACAATTACTTAATCCAGGCTTTAGAGACGATGACTTTAAACGCCTTAAAAAAGAAATGATCGACGGTATTAAGTCAGGATTAAAAGCATCTAACGATGAAGAGCTAGGTAAAGAAGTGCTCTACAGCACGCTTTACAAAGGCCACCCATACGAAAGTTACAACTACGGTGATATTTCTGATTTAGAAGGGTTAACGCTTGATGATGTAAAAGCATTTTACAATTCAGAGCTTACTCAATCTAAACTAACACTGGGTTTAATTGGCGCCGTGCCAAAAGCGCTTAAAGCAAATATTATGAGCGATTTAGCAACCTTACCTAAAGGTGAGAAAAGCCGTTTAAGTATTCCTGATGCGCCAGAGCTTAAAGGCCATCATGCAACGATTGTAGAAAAATCAGCGCAATCGACGGCAGTGTCGTTTGGCTTCCCAATTGATACTATTCGCAGCAGCGAAGATTGGACTGCCCTTTGGCTTGTGCGTTCGTACTTTGGTGAGCATCGTAGTTCTAACTCATACTTATATGAGCGAATTCGTCAAACGCGCGGTATGAATTACGGTGACTACGCATATATTGAATACTTCCCACGTGGTATGTTTCAAACTAAGCCTGATGCAAATTTAGGGCGTTCTGAGCAAATATTCCAAGTATGGTTGCGCCCACTTCGCTCTAACAACGACGCGCACTTTGCAACGCGTACCGCATTATTTGAGCTGGATAAGCTTATTAAAAACGGCTTAACCGAAAAAGATTTTGAGGCAACACGTAACTTTTTAATTAACTACGTGCCGCAGCTTGTAGCAAGTCAAAACCGCCAGCTAGGTTATGCACTTGATAGCGAATTTTATAACACTGAATCGTTTGTAAAATACGTAACAAGTAAACTTGAAAAGCTAACGCTTGCTGATGTGAATCGGGTGATTAAAGATAATCTACAAACAGATAACGTGCAGTACGTGTTTATTACCGGTGACGGTGAAGACATGAAAAAACGTTTAGTGTCAGAGCAAACATCGCCAATGGTTTACAACACAGAAAAACCAGCAGCGCTTGTTGCAGAGGATAAAGTTATTGCCGATTACGCATTAGCTATTCCGGCTAACAATATTGAAGTAGTGAAAGTTGACAGTGTTTTTAAATAAACCTTAAACAAAACGACTTGTAGATAATGAAAAGCCCCACGTTTGGGGCTTTTTTATAGCATTGAGCCAACGTTTATCCCTAACCCTAAAATTATTACTGCGCTTATTATGGCTATTAATGTGATATGGCCTCGTAATTCTTTTTCTTTACGTTCTGACATTTTTTAGCGCCTCAACTCATTATAAAAAATACAGTGATCATCCCCAATATAAAGCTGACTACTGACGATAGTGCTAAAATTGAGGTTATATTACGCGTGTTTAAAGCTGGACTAACATCGCAAGAGTTAGTGTTATCTTCAAGTTTAATTAATTCACCTTGGCGTACTTCCAATACAGCACATAAAGCCATTGTTGTTTCTTTTGATGCTGCACCTTCTTTCTCTACCCGTTGAATTGTTCGTAAACTAACATCGCAGGCGTCAGCAAGTTGCTGCTGAGTCCAATTTAACTGGCCTCTGAGTGATTTAACAGTTGTAGGATTTAATTGCACGTTAAAGCTTCCCTACAAATAGTTCAACAATGGTTGCAGTTGCATAGCCAAACACTGCACCGCCTAATGCGCAACCAGCAATAAAAAAGAAAGCCTTTTTAGGATCGTCAGGAAGACTGCATTGAATTTGTTTGGCAACGACTTTTGTATCTTTATAAAGTGTGCACTCCATTCGCCCTGTGAGTATGTTGAGCATGTTAAACTTTACTTGGTACTGTGAGTTCTCAAAATCAAAAGAGTGGGTGCTTGTGCAATTTACATTGCGCTTTTTACTAAATAAATCATCATTTATGTACACCTCTTCTTTACCAGTAAAGTAACTTCCAAAACAGGCTATTTGATTGTCGCCATCTTGAAAATAAAATTTATAGCCGAGTTTTTTAGTATTTAATATGTCGTTTTTCATCATCGTTATCCTTGTTGAGTTGATGATGCTAATTTAGCGTTTATTATTATTTTTTACGCCGTCATGAATATGCCAGTGAGCAGTTTGGCATATGACACTGTGTATGTCATGTGTGTTTAACTACTGATTTTAATGTGTTTTATTTAATTTTCGTTCAGGTTTAAAATGAGTATTGCTGTCGTATCATTTTTATTCTTTGATTGGGTAAATAATAAATTTAAAGAAAAGTACGCATTTATTTTTGTCAAAAAAACGCTAAGTACATATACTTTCAGACAATTATTCTTATAAGTCTGAAGGTAAGCGTGCTAGATGATAAATTATTTTTAAAGTTAGTTTTGGACACTATGCCAGAGCAGGTTGTTGTAATTAATAAAGAAGGAGAAATGGTTTTTATAAATAAAGGATGGCAAAACTTTGGTGAAGAAAATGACTGCTCATGCGGTGCTTGGGAAAAAGAAAATTATTTATTTACCTGTAAAAAAGCCGCAGACAACGGTGACGAAATAGGCGAAAGGGCATTGAAGGGAATTAATGCTGTTATTAATGCAGAGCAAGAAGCGTTTTATTTAGAATACCCATGCCATAGTGATGATGAAAAACGCTGGTTTATGATGCGCGTAGTACCATTTAAGTACAGTACTGATTTTTATTATGTAATTACGCATCAAAATATTACAGAGCGAAAGCTCGCTGAAGAAGAAGTCCAGAAACTGGCCAATATTGATGGGCTGACTGATATATTTAATCGTGGTTATTTTGATAGCTTTTTAGAGCAAGAATGGAATAGGTGCAAGCGTTTAAACATGCCTCTTTCATTGGCATTAATTGATTTAGATGACTTTAAGCTACTTAACGACACTTATGGCCATCAACAAGGTGATGAGTGTTTAAAACAAGTTGCGGCAGTCCTTAAGCAATATACAAAAAGACCCAGTGATATTTGCGCACGTTTTGGTGGGGAGGAGTTTGTACTTGTTTATGGCAACACAAACTCTGAGCAAGCAACAATAATTATTAATGCTATTGTAGAGCAGCTAAAGCAGCTTAATATTTGTAACGAGCTGTCATTACCAAGTAAAACACTTACTGTTAGTGTTGGGCTGGCAAGTGTTATTCCTTGTAACAGTTATAAAATACAAAATATGGTCAAAGAAGCCGATGACTTATTATACAAAGCAAAAACTGCGGGTAAAAATTTAGTATGTGCAGCCGATTTAACCGTGGTTGACTAAATTTTAAATACTTAGTTGTTAAATGTGCTTTGTTATACCTAATAACCAGAACAAATAACTAAGGCGTTAACACCTTGAGCTTTAAATCCGTTAGACTTAGCAAAAGGCTCTTTTTTATATCAATTTAAGGCAGTTCAGTATTATGCGTCATGAAATTTGGCAACAGCTTCGAAGTGAAGCAAATGAAGTCGTCACTCGCGAACCACTTTTAGCAAGTCATGTGTATTCATGTATTTTGAACCATGAGTGTTTAGGTTCGGCGTTAAGCTTTATTGTTGCTAACAAATTGGCCGATGCTGTTGTATCTGCATTTACTATTCGTGAATTATTCGATCAATCATTTGTAAAATGCGATCGCATGCTGTCTTTTGTCGCAGAAGATATTAAAGCCGTAAAAGATAGAGACCCAGCCGCAGAAACCTACCTGACTGTTATTTTAAATTTAAAGGGGTTTCATGCTATTCAGGCTCACCGTTTAGCTAATTGCCTATGGCAACAAAACCGTAAAGAACTGGCGCGTTTTATTCAAAGCCGTACCTCAGAGGTGTTTGGCGTAGATATTCACCCTGCGTGTCAGGTTGGTAAAGGCATAATGTTTGACCACGCAACGGGTATTGTTATTGGTGAAACGGCAGTCATTGAAGATAACGTATCAATACTGCAATCGGTTACGCTTGGCGGTACAGGTAATGAGCAGGGCGATCGTCATCCTAAGATTAGAGCGGGTGTGTTAATTGGCGCAGGTGCAAAAGTGCTGGGTAATATTGAAGTAGGCGAGGGCGCACGTATTGGCGCAGGTTCAGTCGTTTTAACTGCGGTACCGCCACATACCACCGCTGTAGGCGTACCAGCTAAAATTATTGGCAGACCGGATTGTCCGTGTCCGGCGCAAAGTATGAACCAAAACTTTTTAACCACACCAGAGCCTGAAAACGAATCACACACCAGCGCCATGCTGTAATAGCAGCTTGTATAAATAAAAATAATTTTAAAAGGAATTAAAATGAACAAAAATAGCTTATTAACACTAGGGATAGGATTTATTGCGGGTGTAGGTTTAACGTGGAGCTACTTTAATTTATCTTCAAGTGACTCAACTCCCGCTGAGCTACAGCATGCTGATACAAAGCAGCAGCCCCCTCTTGTTCAGCCAGCTAAAATAAGTGAAGCAACAGCAAAGCGTGTTGTACCAGCTGCGCCTGAGCAAAGTGCTCGCTTAGAGCAAAAAGATAATTCCTCTAAACCAGATCCACAACCCCTTGATGAGCTTCCCCTAGAAGAGCAAGTTACACAGCTTAAGCTGCAATTAGCTCAGCAAAAATCGGTAATGGAAAGTGTGGTCAAGCAGTTGCGAGATCCAAATGATGCGCAAGCCGCTTTACAGGCACAGTTTGATGAACAACAGCGTGATGAAGAGTGGGCTTATCAAACTGAAACCGCATTGCAGGATTTTTTACTAACCGCAGATTTAGCATCGATACCTGATATTGTCAGCGCAGAATGTAAAACATCGGTTTGTAAATTTAAACTTGCAGCGCCAACGGATAACGATTCATTCGATCATACCCAATGGCGAGAGCTAAACGATAAGTTAATGAAGCAAAAGCTTTGGTTGCAATTTAAAAGAACAACCTCGACTTCAAGCGACACCGAACTAACGTTACTAATGGCAACAGAGCTTTAAAGCGCTGTTGACTCTACAGAGCCATCGACCAGCTCTGTAACTAAAACATCACCGGCTTTAATTTGACCCACAGATTTAACCACTTTCCCTTGTTGTGTTTTAGTGATGCTATAACCGCGTGCTAAAACATTAAGCGGGCTTACCGAATCTAGCTTACTTGCTTGTAATGCCAGGCTATTATTGGCTTGTTGTAATTGTTGTTGTATAGCTTGGTTTAATCTTGCTTGTAATTGCGACAGCTGATGAGAAGCTTGTGCTAGCTTTTTGTCGGGAGATTGACGCATTAAACGTGGCGTTAAATTATTAAGCGTTCGCTCTTGTTGGTACAACCGGCTTTGCATAGCTTGTTGTAAGGCAATACTTAACTCATCTAATCGCTGCGCTTTTTGATTTAGCTGATTGCGCGGGTGGCATAGATTTAAACGATGTTGCAATTGGGTTGCGAGTGCACGCTTATCTGCAATGCTATGTTTAAATGCATTATTTAAGCGGTTAATAAGCTGGGTTACTTTGCTATGCAACTCTTGCGTGTTAGGACTGACAAGCTCAGCCGCCGCAGAGGGGGTAGGGGCTCGCATATCGGCAACATAATCACTGATTGTGGTGTCTATTTCATGGCCTACGGCACTTATAATAGGTAAATCACTGTTATGAATAGCGCGGGCGAGTTGTTCGTGGTTAAAACACCACAGGTCTTCAAGTGAACCACCGCCGCGTCCTAAAATAAGTATGTCTACTTCGTTGCGTGCATTGGCTAACTCTATTTGGTTAATCAAATGTATGTGGGCTTCTTTACCTTGCACCATGGCTGGGTAAATAATGACTTCTAATTGTGGTGCCCGGCGTTTAAGTACGGTTAATATATCTTTTATAGCTGCGCCCGTTGCAGAGGTTATTACACCAATACGGTTTATATTTTGCGGCAGTGGTTTTTTGTATGCAGAGCTAAATAGCCCTTCAGCAGCAAGACGCATTTTTAGCGCATCAAACTCTTGCTTGAGTTGGCCTTCGCCTGCCGGTTCCATATGTTCAACAATAAGCTGGTAATCGCCGCGAGGCTCATAAAGCGATACGCGTGCTTTTACTGTTACTTGTGCGCCGTTTTCTGGGCGGTAACTTTGGCTTCGGTTATTACCTCGCCACATAGCCGCTTTAATTTGTGCTTTGTCATCTTTTAACGAAAAATACCAATGCCCAGAAGCTGGCGCAATAAAATTAGAAATTTCACCAGTAAGCACTAATGAAGCAAAGCCTTGCTCAAGTACTGTTCTGATCTCTCTATTAAGGCGCGAGACGGTATAAACCGTTTGCGAAGGCTTTGAAAACATAAAAAACAACCTAAAACTATTTATGAGGGAAGTTTATCATAAATATTTGCGAAATATTATTTACGAATGCCTATAACGCTGTTAAAATTTGGCCGCAATTCCTTATCTTAGATCCACATGTGAGAAGTTGCCAAAATGCTTAGAATTGCTAAAGAAGCTCTTACCTTTGATGACGTACTTTTAGTACCAGGTCATTCTACTGTTTTGCCACACACGGCAAATATTTCAACTCGCTTAACGCGTGGTATCAAACTTAACTTGCCGCTTATTTCAGCATCTATGGATACTGTTACAGAAGCTCGTTTAGCTATTGCCCTTGCGCAAGAAGGTGGTCTTGGTTTTATTCATAAAAACATGACTATTGAAGAACAAGCGAAAAACGTACGTAAAGTTAAAACCTACGAAGCGGGTATTGTGTCTTACCCGGTAACAGTGACTGCTGATTTAACAATTGCAGATGCTATGGACCTTGCAGAAGAAAAAGGGTTCTCAGGCTTTCCTGTTACCGACCCAGAAAACACTTTAGTAGGTATTGTTACAAGCCGCGATATGCGTTTTGAGACAAAACTTGAACAGCCAATTTCGACTGTTATGACTAAAAAAGAAAAGCTAGTTACCGTTAAGGAAGGCGCAGCTCGCGAAGAAATTTTAGGTTTAATGCACGAACACCGCATTGAAAAGATTTTAGTTGTTGATGATGCGTTTAAACTTAAAGGCATGATCACCGTAAAAGATTACCAAAAAGCGCAAGATAAACCACATGCATGTAAAGACGAGTTAGGTCGTTTACGTGTAGGTGCTGCGGTAGGCGTTGGTGCGGGTACTGATGAGCGTATTGCTGCATTAGTTGAAGCGGGTGTTGATGTTCTACTTATCGATACTTCTCATGGCCACTCTCAAGGTGTTATTGACCGTGTATCTGCAACTCGTCAGGCTTATCCAGATCTTCAAATTGTAGCGGGTAACGTTGCAACTGCTGAGGGAGCAATAGCGCTAGCTGATGCCGGTGTTGATGCAGTAAAAGTAGGGATCGGCCCTGGTTCTATTTGTACAACTCGTATTGTTACCGGTTGTGGTGTTCCACAAATCACGGCTATTTCAGATGCAGTTGATGGCTTAAAAGGTCGCGACATTCCAGTAATTGCCGATGGTGGTATTCGTTTTTCAGGCGACATTGTGAAAGCGCTTGTTGCGGGTGCATCGTGTGTAATGGTGGGCTCAATGCTCGCAGGTACCGAAGAAGCGCCAGGCGAAGTAGAACTATATCAAGGCCGTTACTACAAATCATACCGTGGTATGGGCAGCTTAGGCGCGATGGATCAAAAAGAAGGTTCATCAGATCGCTACTTCCAAAAATCAAACGAAGCTGACAAGTTAGTCCCTGAAGGTATTGAAGGCCGCGTAGCGTATAAAGGGCCAATAGCGACTATTATTCACCAGCAGGTAGGTGGCCTTCGCAGCGCAATGGGCTTAACGGGTTGTGCAACAATTGAAGAGCTAAACACTAAGCCTCAGTTTGTGCGTGTTACATCTGCAGGTATGGGTGAGTCGCATGTTCATGATGTGCAAATTACCAAAGAAGCACCAAATTACCGCTTAGGTTAAACAACGACTTGAAATTACGGGGCTGGCTTTTACCAGCCCTCTTTAATAGCCACTAAGCAAATTAGTGGAATTTAGCATCTACTTTACGAGATACTCCATGAGCAAAGATATTCACGATTCACGAATTCTCATTTTAGACTTTGGTTCACAATACACTCAACTAATCGCTCGCCGTATACGCGAAATTGGTGTTTACTGTGAGCTGTGGGCATGGGATGTGACTGAAGAGCAAATTCGCGAGTTTAACCCACAAGGTATTATTCTTTCTGGTGGCCCAGAGTCAACCACACTTGAAAACAGCCCGCGCGCTCCTGAGTATGTGTTTAATGCAGGCGTTCCTGTATTAGGCATTTGTTATGGCATGCAAACAATGGCTACTCAGCTTGGTGGAAGTGTTCACAGCTCTGATAAAAAAGAGTTTGGTTATGCGCAAGTTGAAAAGGTAGGCAACTGTGCATTGTTTGATGCAATTGAAGATCATATTACCGATGGCGGCAATGGCGTTTTAGACGTATGGATGAGCCACGGCGATAAAGTAATGGAAGTACCAGCAAGCTTTAGCACTACAGCTAAAACACCAACGTGTCCGCATGCTGCTATGTCTAACGAAGAAAAACGTTTTTACGGCGTACAGTTTCACCCAGAAGTAACGCACACTCATCAAGGGCAGCGTTTATTAGAGCGCTTTGCTATTGATATTTGTGGTTGTGAAAAACTGTGGACTCCAGCAAAAATTATTGATGATGCCATTGAGCGCATTAAAGAAACCGTTGGCGACGACGAAGTTATCTTAGGCTTATCAGGCGGTGTTGATTCATCGGTTGTAGCTATGCTTATTCATCGTGCCATTGGTGATAGATTAACATGTGTATTTGTTGATAACGGTTTACTTCGTTTAAACGAAGGTCAGCAAGTAATGGACATGTTTGGCAACAAGTTTGGTTTAAACATTGTTAAGGTTGATGCTGAAGATCAATTTTTAGCTGACCTTGCCGGTAAGTCAGATCCAGAAGATAAGCGTAAAGCTATTGGCCACACGTTCATTAATGTATTTGATGAGCAAGCTAAAAAACTTAAGAACGCTAAATGGTTAGGTCAAGGTACCATTTACCCAGACGTCATTGAGTCTGCAGCATCTGCTACAGGTAAAGCACACGTTATCAAATCTCACCACAATGTGGGCGGATTACCAGATGACATGAAAATGGGTCTAGTTGAGCCACTTCGTGAGTTATTTAAAGATGAAGTACGTAAAATTGGTTTAGAGCTGGGTTTACCGTACGACATGCTTTACCGCCACCCATTCCCGGGCCCTGGTTTAGGTGTACGTGTACTTGGTGAAATTAAAAAAGAGTACTGTGATTTACTTCGCCGTGCAGATGCTATTTTCATTGAAGAGCTACACAAAGCCGAGCTTTACCATAAAGTAAGCCAAGCGTTTACTGTGTTCTTACCGGTTAAATCGGTAGGGGTTATGGGTGATGCACGTAAATACGATTGGGTTGTTTCACTTCGTTGTGTTGAAACTATCGACTTTATGACGGCGCGTTGGTCACATTTACCGTATGAGTTTTTGGGTGTGGTTTCTAACCGTATCATTAACGAAATTGATGGTATTTCACGCGTTGTTTACGATATTTCTGGTAAGCCACCGGCAACCATTGAGTGGGAATAATTTACCCTGCATTTAGTTTTGTAAATTAAAGTGATAAAAAACGGCGAATTAGCATGCTAATTCGCCGTTTTGTTTATTTAAAAAGCAGTTAAACTAAATGTGTGATTTTTATCTTTACCTTTAGCGAAACTTCTCTATAATTCGTCGTCATTGCAGGGGCGTAGTTCCAATTGGTAGAACAGCGGTCTCCAAAACCGACGGTTGGGAGTTCGAATCTCTCCGCCCCTGCCATTTCTTCTTTACATCGTATTTATTAATTCTTATATTGTCTTACTTCCTCATTTCATCGAGTCGTTATGCATTCACGGTACGCAGCTGTTTTTGATATTGAAAATCTCGAATTAAATACTCATTTTCGACCAGTAAATACTGAACCTCTTAGAAATAATGTTGAAAAAGAATTAACGCCTGCTTCATTTGAATCCCTTGAGCTTTCTAGCCAATTACTTGCAGATATTAATCGTGCAGCAGTGCCTGTAGCTATAAATAGCGTGGTGAAAAGCAAGCACATGCAATTAACGGGTGATCAGCTTGAATTGCCATCCCCACAGCTAAATGCAACCGATAAACGTGCTTTGTGGGCTTTAATAAGTGAACACCTTGATAAACTTTAAACCTGTAAATAACGATGCCGTAGAAGCGCTTATGGCTATTGAAAATGCGTGCCATAGTCATCCTTGGACTTTAAAAACGATGAGTTCATGTTTTGGTGGGCGTTATTTTAATTTAGCCGCCTTTGATGGTGACATACTCGTTGGTTTTTATATTGGTGAAAAGGCGGGGCCCGATTTTACGCTTATGGATATATGCGTGACGCCTGAGCACCAAGGTAAGGGGATTGCTAAGCAGCTATTGAGTAAATTTATAGAGCACGGTGAGCAGCAAAATGCCGAAAATTTATTTTTAGAAGTTCGAGAGTCAAATACGCGTGCAATTAAACTTTATGAGCAAGCTGGGTTTATAGAGATGTCGGTACGAAAGAATTATTACCCAAGTGATGATGCAACTAAAAACGGTTTTGAAGATGCTATTTTAATGGGTATGGCATTAAGCTTAGGGTTTATGTAATTCTTTTTAGTTGCAGGCAGCCAACTGTTTTATTTTGATTCAATAGCCTGCTGTATTGCCACTATTACTGAGTTTATAATTTCATCTCTTTGTGATTTATCGTTACTTTTTAGGTTTTCTTCAAGGTTGCCTGCGCTTTTGTAAATGGCATCAAAGTTAAAACATCCAGCACTGCCTTTAACACTATGCGCAACTGCTTTTAGGCTTTCCCAATCTTGTGCATGGTGAAATGTTTTTATTTGTTCCAAATAACTGGGTAAGTTTGCTAAGTAATTATCAGATATCTGCTGAAATTTTTCACTTTTTAACAAGTCATCCCACTTATTTTGATTATCCTTTTCAAGGTGCAAGTAGCTAACAAGTACGTTCTCGAGGGCATCTTTATCTATTGGTTTTCCAAGCGCTTTGTCGCAGCCAGCTTCTATATAGGTGCCGATATCGTGATTCATTACGTTTGCGGTGAGTGCAATAATGGGACCGTCGTAAGCAGCATGTCGTAGCATTTTGGTGGCTTCAAGCCCACCCATGACGGGCATTTGCATATCCATAATAATGAGTTGATAGTCGTTTACTAGTGCCATTTCTACGGCTTGTGCACCATTATTAGCTATGTCAGGCTCAAGCCCCCAAGTTTGCAACAGCAACTTAATCAGTAGCTGATTATCTGGGTTATCTTCAGCAACCAAAATATTTGCGTCAAAGCTGTTAGTCGCAAATGATAATAGAGGGTCTTTTTCAGGGGTTAATTGTGCATGATCGACAAGCAGCTCAAGCTCGGGTGTTTTGCCTTTTAAGTGGCAAGCAGCACTAATTGAAAATTCACTTCCTTCGCCCACTTCGCTTTCTAGTTTTATGTCGCCACCCAGTAATTGTGCCAGATTTTTGGATATACATAATCCTAACCCAGTACCACCAAAGCGACGTGTAGTTGTCGCATCTGCTTGTTCAAACGGTTTAAATACTCGAGAAATTTGATGCTCAGACATACCAATACCGGTATCGGTTATTACAAACTCAATGAGGTTGCTTTTAGCATGATAATGCACACAAATAGAGACATGCCCTTGCTCTGTAAATTTAACGGCGTTGTTGGCCACATTAATTAAAATTTGTTTTAAGCGTGTTACATCAGTGTATATAGTTTGCGGTATTGGTAAGTCAAAAATAATATTAAGTTCTAAACGCTTTTCTTGCGCCAGTGGCGTTATGATTGACTCAATATCATGGACTAACTGCACAACGTTCACAGAGGCTTGCTCTACAGCTAGTTTTTCAGCTTCAATTTTAGATAAATCCAAAATATTGTTAATGAGTTCAAGTAAGTGCTTTGAATTTCGTAAAATAGTACTTAAATGTTGTTTGTCGTTTACTATTTTATCGTTATGTAGCAACTGCTCTGTAAAGCCCATAATAGCGGTGAGAGGGGTTCGTATTTCATGGCTCATGTTTGCTAAAAAACGACTTTTAAGTTGGTTAGCTTGCTCTGCTTGAGTAATAGCGAGTTCAAGTTGGCTATTCATAGACTCAAGCGCTTGAGTTCGGCTTTCCACCTTGTCTTCTAGGTGATGTTTGTATTCTTCGAGTTGTTGTTGATAGTGCCTAATTTGATTAACCATGTGGTTAAAGTCGTTAAACAGTATGCCTACTTCGTCATCGGTATGAGCGGGTAAGCTTACAGCTAAGTCACCGTCACCTACTCGGTGACTGGCCGCACCTAATAGCTCTATCGGATTTAACAATAAGTTACGTACAACAACAAATATTAATATAGGTAATGAGATCACTGAAATAATAACAATCAGACCTGTAATTAAGCTAATGGCTTTGCCCGACTGGTGAAGCACCGCTTTGGGAATTGTTGATACGTAATAATAGCCGCCGCTCATTTGTACGGCAAAAATCATACGTTCGATTTTATCAATGCTCGATAATTCAATAGTAGAAAGTGAGCCTATGTCGGCCAAATCGCGAACCTTATTAAGTTCATATTCGCTAATGTATTGGCCTCGTAAATTATAATTAGAGCTAAATAGTATTTTACCGTCTTTGGTCAACAATAAATTGAGCGTATTGTTATAAGGCGCTTCTAAAATACTAGTATTTAAAATTGAAGGCTCAACATTTACAACAATAAACCCCAGTTGTTGTGGGCGTTTTAGGTAATAACCCACGCTGTCTATTCGTTGCACAAAATACAGGCTGGTTGTGCCGTTGGGTTTTTGAACCATAAACTGTTGTTGGCTCAAATTGCTTTGTATAACCTGATTAAAAAAGGGGTAGTTTTTTGGCGCTATGGTTAAATTATTTGAATGATAGGCGTCACTTTTACCACTAGCCGATACTAGATTTATACTAATAATGTCAGGGTAGGCTTCGCTGTAACTGGCAAATACATCCATTAGAGCGCCAAGCCTGCGTGTATAATTTCCGTCTAAAAGTGCGTCATTGGCCAAAAAGTCGTTAAGTACCGGAGAGCGAGAAAGTAGCTTAGTGGTAGAGTGGAATGAGTCTATGTAGTTAAACGCTTTTTGTTGTTGCTGCTCAACAAAGCGGCTCATGATTAGATCGGCTTGTTTTTGCGTAGAGTTAGTTACATTAGTTAACGTAAATCCACCTAAAAATAGCAGGGGCAATATAACAAGCGGAGTTATATACCATAATAATCTAATGCTTAACTTACTGGTTTTCATTAACTAACTAATATCCTTGACGCAATCTTTTTATAGTATGCGTTACAAGTTTATTAAACAAGCCTGCGCTTTACTCATCGTTAAAATATAAACTTTAGTTAGAGGTAACTTCCCCTTTATGCGTAGGTTTTAATTACTTAATTAAGTAAAAGTTTTTATTTTGCTTGAGTCAAATTACAAACTAAACGGCCTGAGTTTAAATATTGATAAAAAAGATCAGTTAATAACTAACCATTGATTGTTTAAAGGGTCAAGATCAGCGAAAATAGTCTCTAATTACGATTAACATAACGGATCGCAAACTAGGAGCTAATTTACTCTTGGTTTTGGTGTGTTGAGGTTTCGGGGTTTAGCAGTTTTAGCCTTTAAACGTCTGCACACTTTATGGTGATATTATCCGTATTCAAACTATAAGAACTTTTTAATGGCAGACCAAAATCTCCTTAGCGAAATAAATAAACGACGTACTTTTGCAATTATATCTCACCCGGATGCAGGTAAAACCACCATCACCGAAAAAGTACTTTTGTTCGGACAAGCGATTCAAAAAGCCGGAACGGTAAAAGGCCGTGGCTCTAATCAGCATGCAAAGTCTGACTGGATGGAAATGGAAAAAGAGCGTGGTATATCGGTTACGACCTCTGTAATGCAGTTTCCGTATAACAATGCGCTGGTTAATTTACTTGATACCCCTGGACACGAAGACTTCTCAGAAGATACGTACCGTACACTGACTGCGGTAGATTCGTGCTTAATGGTTATTGATGCCGCAAAAGGTGTAGAAGAACGTACCCGTAAGCTAATGGAAGTTACGCGCCTACGTACTACGCCTATTGTGACCTTTATGAATAAGTGTGACCGTGATATTCGTGACCCAATGGAGCTACTTGATGAAGTAGAGACAGAGCTAAATATTGCCTGTGCGCCTATTACGTGGCCAATTGGTTGTGGTAAAGAGTTTAAAGGTGTTTACCACATTCATAACGACGAAGCGGTTTTATACAAAACAGGCCAAGGTCATACTATTCAAGAAGTACGAACAGTAAAAGGCCTTGATAACCCTGAGCTTGATACCGCCATTGGTGAAGAGCTCGCTGAGCAATTACGTGAAGAGCTTGAGCTTGTTATTGGTGCTTCAAACGAATTTGACCTTGAACTATTTTTAGCGGGTGAACTTTCGCCAGTGTACTTTGGTACCGCCCTTGGTAACTTTGGTGTAGACCATGTACTTGATGGTTTAACACAGTGGGCGCCAACGCCGCTACCGCGTGAGACAGAAGACCGCCAAGTAATCGCAACGGAAGAGAACTTTACTGGTTTTGTATTTAAAATACAGGCTAACATGGATCCAAAACACCGTGACCGTATTGCCTTTATGCGTATTGTGTCGGGTAAATACAGTCAAGGCATGAAGATGAATCATGTACGCCTTGGTAAACAGGTGAGTATTTCAGATGCAGTAACCTTTATGGCAGGCGATCGTGAGCGTGCAGCAGATGCATTCGCAGGCGATATTATAGGCCTACATAACCACGGTACAATCCAAATTGGTGATACCTTTACGCAAGGCGAAAAGCTTAAGTTTAGCGGTATTCCTAACTTTGCGCCTGAGCTATTTCGTCGTATTCGTTTGCGCGATCCGCTTAAACAAAAGCAGCTATTAAAAGGTTTAGTACAGCTTTCTGAAGAAGGTGCAGTACAAGTATTTAGACCGCTCATTAATAACGACTTAATTGTAGGCGCGGTAGGTGTACTTCAGTTTGACGTAGTTGTAGCGCGCTTAAAAGCTGAGTACAACGTAGATGCAATTTACGAAGGCGTAAACGTAAATACAGCACGTTGGGTAAGCTCAACTGATGTTAAAAAGTTTGAAGAGTTTAAACGTAAGTGCGAAAGCAACTTAGCACTTGATGGTGGCGATAACCTAACTTACATAGCACCGAGCCGTGTAAACCTTAATTTATCGACAGAGCGTTACCCAGAAGTAACCTTTAACCACACGCGCGAAAACTAGAATTGACTGACTAAAGTTAACTGAAAGCCTGCTATGGCGGGCTTACAAAGGTAAATAATATAATGAATATTCGTACTATTTTAGTAGAAAAAGCCATTGCCGCCATGACCGCTGCAGGCCTACCAGAAGACACAAACCCAGCTGTTACACAAAGCACACGCCCACAGTTTGGTGATTACCAAATTAATGGTGCAATGGGCGCCGCTAAAAAAATGAAAAGCAAACCACGTGAGCTTGCGCAAAAAATTATTGATAACCTAGATGTAACCGACATCGCTGAAAAAACAGAAATTGCCGGCCCAGGTTTTATTAATATTCATTTAAAGCCTGAGTTTTTAGCCAACAGTGTAAAAGCAGCAAACAGCGATACAAAACTGGCTGTAAACGAGCACACAAATCCGCAAACTGTCGTGGTAGATTACTCATCACCTAACCTTGCAAAAGAAATGCACGTAGGCCACTTACGTTCAACCATTATTGGTGATGCCATTGTACGTGCGCTTGAATTTAGAGGCGACAAAGTCATTCGTCAAAACCACATGGGCGATTGGGGCACACAGTTTGGTATGCTGATTGCGCATTTAGAAGATCAAATTAGCCAAGGCGTGGACTTAGAGTCGGTAGCGCTTGCTGATTTAGAAACGTTTTACCGTGATGCTAAAAAACGTTTTGACGATGAAGAAGGCTTTGCCGATAAAGCCCGTGAATACGTAGTTAAACTACAAGGCGGCGACGCGCACTGTGAAAAGCTATGGAAGCTATTTATAGCGACCTCTGTTAAGCATTCTGAAGAAGTTTACAAACGTCTAAATGTAACGCTTACCCAAGACGACATTATGGCTGAAAGTGCTTATAACAGTGAGCTTAACGACATTATTAGCTTATTAAAAGATAAAAACATAGCTGTAGAGTCGCAAGGTGCACAAGTAGTATTTTTAGATGAGCTTGCCAATAAAGACGGTGAGCCATCTGCGTTTATCGTGCAAAAATCTGGCGGCGGCTTTTTGTATGCAACCACCGATTTAGCCGCGTGTGATTACCGCTCAAATAAATTGGGTGCTGAGCGTATTTTAATATTTGTTGATGCGCGCCAAAGCCTTCACTTCAATCAAGTGGAGCTTACTGCACGAAAAGCTGGCCTTTTACGCGATGAAACAAGCTACGAGTTTTGCCCGTTTGGCACCATGATGGGCGCCGATGGTAAACCATTTAAAACCCGTACTGGTGGTACTGTTAAGCTTGCCGACTTACTTGAAGAGTCGATTAGTCGTGCAGCAACAAAACTTGCTGAGCGTGAATCTGATTTATCAGATCATGATCGCAGCGAAATTGCGCGTAAAGTAGGTATTGGCGCTGTTAAATACGCTGATCTTTCTAAGCATCGTACCAGCGATTACATATTCAACTGGGACACCATGTTAAGCTTTGAAGGCGCAACAGCACCTTACTTACAATATGCTTATACCCGTGTCCGCAGTATTTTCCGTAAATCAGGTGTCGATGCCGCTTCGCTAAATGCTGAAGTAGCTATAGCCGAGCCGCAAGAAAAAGCGTTAGCGCTTAAACTACTGCAGCTTGAAGAAGTGCTTGATTTAATGATCTCTGAGGCTACTCCACACGTATTATGTGGATACTTGTACGAGCTAGCTAGTTTATACATGACATTCTACGAAGCCTGCCCAGTACTCAAAGAAGGCGTAGAGCCAAGCGTACGTGACAGCCGTTTAGTGTTGTGTAATTTAGTGGCAGATACGCTAAAAACAGGATTGGATTTGTTAGGCATTGAAGTCATGGAGCAAATGTAATCACCTTCTGCTTCGTGTAGTTCGCTTTAGCTGCGTTGGTAAAACTATTTAGCCTAAGTCACATACTAAATGTATGCTCCTTGGCATAAATAGTTTTACCGCCTTGCTAGCACTCCTACACTTGCAGATGTAATGTTTTACATTGTAGGTTGGGTTGAGTGAAACGAAACCCAGCATTAAACAAAACACTTTTATTTTTGCTCTTATAACGATTAATTGCCTGATCTTACGTACCCACATACGCTTAATAAACAGAGAAGGATTTGTTTATGAAACTCGAAGACATCCGCCGTGAATACCTGCAAGACGCGCTAAGCGAAGATAACTTGCAAGATGATCCATTCAAACAATTTGAAACGTGGCTTGAGCATGCTGTGGGCAGTAATATCCCAGACCCAACGGCCATGGTGGTCGCTACGGTTGATGAAACCGGGCAACCTTCGCAGCGCATTGTATTGTTAAAACATTTAGATGATAACGGGTTTGTGTTTTTTACTAATACCGGCTCACGTAAAGCGCAAGAGCTAAAAGGCAATAACAAAATTTCGCTGCACTTTCCGTGGCACCATATGGAACGCCAAGTAATTGTATACGGTGAGGCAAAACCATTACCTACATCAGCCGTGGCAAAGTACTTTTTATCGCGTCCTAAAGAAAGCCAATTAGCAGCATGGGCGTCGCAACAAAGCCGTCCAGTGTCGTCGCGAAAAGTACTTATGGAAACCTTTGCTAATATGAAGAGCAAGTTTGCCAAAGGTGAAATCCCATTGCCTGATTTTTGGGGTGGTTACTGTGTAGTGCCTGCTAAAATTGAGTTTTGGCAGGGTGGTGCACACCGTTTACATGACCGTTTTATGTACCAGCGCCAAGCAGATAACAGCTGGCAAGTTACACGCTTAAACCCTTAATAAAGTGATGATTAAGTAACCGTGCAATTTATTGACTCTCATTGCCATCTCGACTTTAGCGAGTTTGATTCAATTCGTGAATCGCTCATAAACGAGTGTATAGCAAAGGGAGTCAATCAGTTTGTTGTACCGGGTATTACGCTCGCCCAATCGCATACTCTTATCAAACTCAAAGCTGCTTTTTCAAGTATAAAAATAGCTGCAGGGTTACATCCTTACTTTTTAGATCAACATAAAGAATCGCACATAGAAGCACTTTTTGAGTTCGGGGTTGCAAATAAGCATCATTTAATAGCTATAGGTGAGTGTGGGCTTGATAGAAGTATCGAAGACCTTGCAAAACAAACGAGTTTGTTTGAGCAGCAAATAACGATTGCTAATGAGCTAAATTTGCCGCTTATTGTCCATCATCGGCAAAGTCATGATTTAATTGCGCAATCGTTTAAACGCTGTAAGCCAAAATATGGTGGAGTGATACATGCGTTTTCTGGCTCACTACAGCAAGCACAGTATTATATTAAACAGGGTTTTAAATTAGGCGTGGGTGGGGTTATAACTTACGAGCGCGCAGCTAAAACCCGTAATGTAATTACTCAAATTGAACCTCAGCACTTAGTGCTCGAAACCGATTCGCCCTCAATGCCACTAAATGGTCATCAAGGTGAGATTAATACGCCGCTTCATATCCCTAATGTGTTCAACGCTCTGTGTAGTTTAAAACAAAGTAGCGATAAAAAGGTGCTAGCTAAAATGCTCTACGACTCTTGCTCTGAGGTTTTTCGTATATAGCGGTTTACTTGCCAACGCTTTAAGCCACGCCCCAATTGCCATGTAAAAATACATGCAATAACTAGCATTAACAAAACCTGACGACCCAAATCATGAAAATGGCTGTGGCTGTCTGAAATAGCAGCTCGTGTTAAATAAGTTACCGAAACAAACCCTAGAGGGCGATCATCATCGCTTATAACGGGTTCAACAAATGGTGTTTTAAGTTTACTTATTCCTGGAGTCGATTCTGGAAGTTGACCTAAAATATGGTGTGACTGCCAATTATCACTGCTGGCGACTAGAATCCCCTGATGATCATAAATGGTAGCCGACAGTACAAATTCGTCTTTAGCTATGTCGTTACAAATAGTGTTTAACTGAGGTTTGTTTTTTTCTATCAGTGGTGTTTTAACATTTAAAGCCATAAATTGAGTTAAGCTTTGTGCTGTGTTGTCGGCGCTATCATATAATAACTGATGGCTTTGAAAGCTACTATTTACACCTACCCAACTAAGCAATACAAAACAGCCAGCAGCTAATAATAACCGTAAAAGTCGTTTCTTTTGTGATGCTGATATTGGATTTTTAAGATGGTTATTTTTCATAGTCACCGTATATGCTACTGACAGAATTTTGATTTGATGTTACAACTACTACTATAACCTTAAATTAACCCCGATGGCGAATTTAGCATTAATATTACCGCTTCAATTCGTTTTATATCAGTGGAATAAAAATAAACACGGAGATCCCATGTCGCAAATCAGCATGGCACAGCTTACTTCTCAGCAATCATTGTCAATGTTAACGCTCAACCAATGGTTTGCTCATAACAATGGGATTTTTACACTATTTGATGGTGTTCCAAATACACAAACAGGGTTGTTTAGTATTGCATTTGCAGGTGACTTTAATGCGACAAGTATAGATACGTTTATTCAGTTTTTAGCTCATCATGGGCAAACGGTAACAGCATTATGCCAATACCAGCCTGATTTGGGCTTATCTCCAGCACTGTGTTTTTATACTCAAAATACAACGCAATCAATTAATCCATTAACGCTTAAAGCGTTTTCAGAAACACTAGAGTGCCAACTAGTACAAATTAATACACCGCCTAACCTTTACGAGCCGGGTTTGTTAGTAATGGATATGGATTCAACAGCGATTACTATTGAATGTATTGATGAAATAGCACGCTTAGCAAATGTGTACGATGATGTGGCATCTGTAACTGCCCTCGCAATGGCAGGTAAACTCGATTTTAGTGAAAGCTTAAATCAACGCGTAGGTAAGCTTAAAGGCATTGAAAAAAGCCTTATTGAAGAATTAAAAAATACCTTGCCACTAATGCCGGGCATAAAAGCCTTGTGCCAAGTACTAAAACATCACAATTGGTATTTAGCAATTGCATCGGGCGGTTTTGTGCCATTTGCAGAGCGTGTTAAGGAGTTAATTAATTTAGATGAAGTACATGCAAATGTGCTTGAATTTAAAGATGATAAATTAACTGGTAAGGTACTTGGTACGATTGTGGATGCACAGCAAAAAGCGGTTATTTTAGAGTCTTTGCAAGCTAAGCTCGGACTTGAAAAAATACAAACAGTAGCGATTGGCGATGGTGCAAATGATCTCGTTATGATGGCAAAGGCTGGGCTTGGGGTTGCTGTTCATGGTAAACCAAAAGTAGTTGAGCAAGCGCAAGCAGCTATTTGTAAAGGCTCGTTATTACAGTTACTTTATATGCTCGCTATTCCGTTAAACAAAAAATAACGATGGCATATTAGCGTTAAACCGCTTAGCGAGAGCGGTTTAACCAAAGCAGTTTACGACGGCCCATTTGGTCAACCTTTTGTTGATCTAACTCAAAATGACTTAAAGCTTCTTCTGTAATATCAACCACATCACCCACACCTGTTACCGACCATAAAGCTTCTTCCAACTCTTTAGCTTTATGTAACGCGTATTGACTCACATAGCTAAGCTCGTTGGATAGGTAATCTGTATCTGGGCGACCAGTACGTGAAATATATAGTCGCATAACAAATATAATTTGAGACTTAATCCCCTTGCTAATTTGTTCATTAAAGCTGTTGTAATCTTCACCTAATATACACTGGCTTTGAATAGCTTCGGTGACTTTATCTTGTCGGGGGTCAAAATTGATTGCCAGTGTAAACGCAAGTGGCGGATCTTGTCTGCTGCGATCTTTTATATTTGGAGTGATCACATTTAAAATTTGCTCGTTAGTTATTATACTCGACACGTCCGTTTTATTGCTAAGTAGACCAAAGTTTTGTAAAAGTACATGCAGCGGGCTTGAATATAAACCATAACCAATTGCACCCACTTTAAAATGTGCCGCTTCTTTGTGTAAATACAGCGGAAACTGGCAAACGCTTTTTGTTACCATGTTTCTAAGTGCTGTAGAAAGCCCTTCAATTTTAGGAGCCTCTTCACTTACCTTTAATTTATCTTTGTTATTTTCAATCAATTGTGTAAAAAAACTAACGCCAGCATGGGGTAAGTCAGCCACTCTATTGGCTTTTAAGTTAACGGTGGTCAGTGACTTACTGATAGCCATAACCTCGTACTTGAGTTCGTTTAATGCATGCTTTTTAGTTATTTTTTGTAAATCAGGGAATGTTAAAAAGACAATATCGCCTTTTTTAAAGCTAACAGGCTGATCGCACTCTAGTTGTAGCCCCATGACTGAAAAATCGCGCGTATGTCCACTTAATACCGTATCATTTATGTGTAATTTAACGTCGGTTTTGTATAAATAGCGTTTATGCGAGCGTAAATTTACATACTCAAGCGCAACAATGTCTAAATAGGGAGCCGTTTTATGTTTGGCATGCCCAAAAAGTTTAAGCTGATTGACCAAAGCTTTATCGTAAGTTATTTGTTTATAACGCAATTGCTCAACGCTATTACCTACACTAGTTAATACAACAATATATTTTACGTCTTTAACTAACCCTTCAACACGAGGCGAAGGAGGTTTGTTAAGTTTTTCAATGTTACTACCAGCAGAATTTGGCAGTGAAAGTGGTATGTAAGCATCATCAGGATGGCTCGGCATTATCTGAATTTTAAAGCATTGCCAGCTTTCTTTTTGACTACCAAACCCTAAAAATAAATCACGTAGTTTGGCATTGTTGTTTAATTCGGTGCGGGTTGCTGAATAGTAATAAATCTTTCCAGAGGACACATGTGTAAAGGTATACAGGTAATCTTCTTTAACCGCTGTTGGTTGCGTTAATAACCCACTGACCCGTTTATGGTTAAGCACGTTGTATAAGCAAGGTACACTTCTTTCATCGGTAAAGTAGCGCTGAATAAAAATATTATTTTCGGTTGTTAGGCTTAAACTAGGATAATACTGATCGTCTTTTTTACTTAAAAACACATACAATGAAGTAACACGAGGTATGTAATATTGCTCATAACCTTTTGATACAACCGCATCGAGTGTGTTATCTAAATTAACTTTGTAGCGGCGTTTATTTCCGTGAATAAAGCTTTCTAAAAAGTTATCAAAGGCTTCATTATTTTCAACGTAAGTTCGCTTTAAACGAATATGATTAAATTCACGTGAGATATTCTCAACGGCAACTACTTCATATTGAATGCCATTTTTTAAACCCAGTTCAAAGTCTTGCTCTAGACCCACCAAACGCATTGCTATTAGTTGGCCTTTTCTGATTATGTTTCGCTTTGCCAGCTTTATTTTACAGCCGCTCAAAGAAATATCAGAGGTACTTGCTTTAATATTTTTCTTATCGTTATATTCAATAGTAACTTTTATTGAATAATTCATTCTTTCTTCTGCACGGCTTTCGTAAGATGCAAATTTAATAACATTAGTATTTAGTAAATCTTCTTGCTCTTGCTTATTCCCTTTTTCGGCGGCTTCTTTTTGCATTACGCGGTGGTTATTTTCCGTATTCATAACCGCTTCGTAAACAGCAAGTGTGTATTTACCATGCTGTTTTAATGCGCTTTCAAACACTTCAATGGCCGTTTCATCCATAAAGTGCTGTTTACCATTATGTTCGTAAGGTTTTACTTGTCCTGTAACTAAACCGCGTAGATCAATAAAGCGCTCGACAGGCTGAGAAAGGCGCGACATTTCCATTTTAATTAAAAACTGTTCAGGCTTCGTAAGCTCTGCTGTTTTTGATTTGAAAATTAGGTCAAACTTGGCGTTGCCTAAATATTGTTTTAGCTCATTCACGAGGGACTCGTGTTTGAGCATGATGTCATCAGCCATTTATAAAACCATCACCGTCTCTTTGAAAAAGTAGGTATACTATTAAATCCATTTATTAGAAATTCAATAAACGTGAACCGTGCTATGTTATTAATATAGGTACGGTTTTGGAGCAACTACCATTTAGTTTTTGTTAGTATGTGTTATGTGCCATTTTATTGGCAAGTTACTTTTATTTAATTTTAAAGCAAAAACTGTGCCCTTAGATATATAAAGGTAAAACAGTTAATTAGGTAATGATTGTGGCTTAAGAAATTTGTACAGGCAAGCTATGTTGCTATGTAAATAGATGAAATGGCAAAATAACAACAAAACAGTACGCATTTTTAAATTCAATGATTAATAAATAAGGTTATTAATGGCTAAAGCGGCAAAAGTAGAGTTTGTTTGTACAGAGTGTGGCATGAACTATCAACGTTGGCAGGGGCAGTGTCGTTGCGGTGCGTGGAACACGTTAGCTGAATTTAAACCTTCAGCAGGACAAAGTAAGAAAGCAACTGCACGCTCAAGTGTTGGCGGTTATGCCGGAGGTATTGGCGGTGGTTCTAAAAAAATTAATGACATAGCAACTGTTGAAGCTGAAAAGCAACTCACAGAAATAGGCGAGCTTGACCGTGTTTTAAGCGGTGGTGTTACTACGGGTTCTGTAAATATTATTTCGGGCGATCCGGGGGCGGGTAAAACAACGCTTTTATCTGACTTGGTAGCAAGAATGTCAAAGCGTATGCCGTCTCTTTACTGTACCGCTGAGGAGTCTTTGTCGCAGTTTAAAAATCGTGTTAACCGCTTAAAGTTAGACTATAACGCCGATGAGCTTTATTTGCTTTCAGAAACCAGCGTTGAGACTATTATTGAAGAGCTTGATAAAAATAAAATAAAGTTTGCAGTCATCGACTCCATTCAAGCCGTTGTTACAGATACTGCAAATGGCAGTCCAGGCTCTCCTTCGCAAGTTAAAAGTGCCGCTCAAGCATTAACTCAATATTGTAAGCAGAATGATGTGACCATGTTTATTATTGCTCACGTGAATAAAAATAACGAAATTGCAGGCCCGCAAACCTTGGTGCATATTGTTGATGCGCTATTACACATAGACACCAATGATGGACAAATACGTACCCTACGTGCCAATAAAAACCGCTTTGGTGACATTGATACTGTGGGTATTTTTAAAATGTGTGAGCGTGGAATGTTAAGCGTAGACAACCCGAGTGAGATATTTTTATCGGGCTCGACGACTGAATCCCCGGGGTCGTCTATTACCTGTATCCGTAAAGGTAATCGGAATCTATTGCTTGAAATACAATGTTTAACAACAGAAACCGAGGCTGAATTTCCACAGCGTGTTTGTGTAGGTTTAAATATGAACCGCATAAAAATGCTCACAGGTATTTTACGTAAACATACAAAAACAAAAATATTTCACGACACCTTTTTTAATATTGTGGGTGGTTTAAAAATTGATGAATCAGAAACCTGTATAGATTTAGCCCTTGTTACTGCGTTACTAAGTAGCTTGAACGAATTTGTTGTGCCTCGAACCACTTGTATTATGGGGGAGTTGAGTTTAAACGGTGATGTGCGCCCAATAGACAGCGGCGTACCACGAGTTAAAGAAGCTGCACAGCATGGTTTTACAGAAATATTTATCCCGTTTCGTAACTACCATAAATCAATGGAAGGCCTAGGCGCTAAAATAATTCCAGTAAAAACGGTACATGAGTTATTGAGCCTGATTAATTAACGCTTACAGCGACTGGTATGCAATGTTACTCTTGGGTTAATACAATTTTTATAAAAAAATAGAATAAGGAAATAACATGAAAAAATTAATTATAGCAGCAGCGATTATTGCCGCAGGTGTTGGCGGCGTTAGCTATGCTAACTATGTTGCAACCCAAGAGGTTCGTGCTGAAGTAGACAAGCAGCTGGCCATGGTGAGTGAGCAAACGGGTGCAACATTTAAATATGCTGGCTTATCTGCAAGTGTAATTTCAAAAAGTGTTGAAATTACAAGTATGGAAGTAATAAGCCCTGAGGGCGAGAGTGTAGCCAACGTTCAAAGTATTGAAGTTAAAGGCTACGAAACCGATAAAATTTCACCGCATACATCGCTTGATGTAAAAAATCTGACGCTCAGTAAAGACTTTATTGCCACACTGCCTGCTGACACAAATGCCATATTAGCATCAGCAAGTTACAATCTGCATTCATCTCTTGATTATAATGAAGAGTCTGGTGAAAGCGATATGGTTGTAAAGCTCAATGCTAAAGATGTGATCAGTTTTAATATGGACATAGGACTAGCTAATTCTAAACCGCTCATGGATACGTCGCTTGCGATGAGCAAAGAACAAAAGCAAGCGGGTGATACCCCATTAACTTATGAGCAGCAACTGCAACAACAAACACGTATGATGCAAGCAATGAGCAAGCTTGAACCCCGTAACGCAAGCTTTGTTATAAATAACCAAGGTAAACTTAAAGAGTTATTAGAAAGTGAGCTTTCAAAGCAAGGTATGACTATTGAGCAAATGCAAGCAATGTTAGCCCAGCAGTTAGAGCAAGCGCCTGTAACTGAAGAAATAGCGAATGCGTTAACCAGCTTTGCCAGCGGTTTAAATTCGTTAACTGTTTCAGCAAAATTGCCTGAAGGCCAAACTATGATGGAAGTTAACCAGCAATTAATGATGCTAGCTGGTAAGCCAGAAGAACTGGTAAAGTTTATAAATTTAGAAGTTAAAGGCGAGTAAATAACTCGAGTTTTGAACCGTTAAAGCGTGATTAGTAATCGCGCTTTTTCACTTGCATTGGTTAGTTCTTAGATTTCAAATATTTAACAGAGTAATTGATAATTTGATTTAAGTTTTATTAGGTTACTTCAATATAATTAAACCAGCAGTGCTTTGTTTACAATTTGCTCTTTTTTATTGTATATTGATTAAAATACATACGGAAATGGAGCTAGTAATGCGTTTATTGGTAATTATCACTCAGGTCATCATATTATTTATTTCTTATACTTCGTCAGCCAAAACTAACTTTGAGCAAAATATTAATGTCGAATCATGCTCTACAGATAAGTGTAAACAAGAATTTCAAAAGTTAAGAGGTTATGTTCGTTTGGAGGTGCCTCTTGCACATGAAATGATTGGCACTTTTTATTACAATGGCTATGGTACAGAACAAAACTTAGAGAAAGCGCGCCGATACTTTTATAATGGATCACGGTATGGCTTGCCAAATAGTAAATTCAAGCTTGGAATTATGATGCTTGAGGGACAAGGTGGTGAGGTCAATACTACTCTTGGACTTACAAACCTTCGCCATGCTGCCAAGACTCTACCAAAAGCTAATTACTTTATTGCTTTATACTTACTAACTAATAACCCATCACAAGCGGAAATTTTAGAGGCTAAAGAAAAGCTTGAACTAGCAGCACATAAAGGGCATCCAAGGGCAAACTACTTATTAGCTAAAATTTATGAATCGGCAATTCTGGGTGAGGCTGATAAAGAAAAAGCGATTGAACTTTATAAAGTGGCTGCAATTAAAGACCCAAGAGCAAAACAAAAGCTTATAAATTTAGGTGTTGATTTACTCAGAGAACCCGATAATAAAGACATCGAACGCATAGCTGTCGTTAGAAAAAAACAAACGATTGATCTATTCATATCCGGTTTAAAAAACATGCCAAATGTGAGGCACGGAACATCAAGCCGAATAAAAGGTGCAGCGTGCAATGTTTCTATGAATTGTGAAAGCGTTAGTGGAGATGAAGATATAAAACGGTTTATTCAAGGCGCTTCTAAAGGTTTATAAATTTAAGTGGTACATGATTTTTTGACAAATCAAAATTTGTGTTGGAGATAGGCAACTTGCTTATCATAGTAAGTCTGTAAAAGCGCTTTATTGATAAAAATCAATAGAGCGTATTTTTCTAATTCTCCCAATAATACTAATCTAAAACTTTCTTTAAGTAGTTGTTAACCAGCATAATTAAGCTTTAAGGGCACACCCCAGTCCTATATTAAATATTAATTTTGCTTGTTTAATTGATCTATAAAGCTATTTAGGTGATAAATAGCTAAGCATTTAAATATACTTAAAATTTAACCGTACCCAGAGGGCACGGCTAAATAATGTTTAGTGAAGAATACGCGCTCTAATTGTTCCTTCAACTGCACTTAGCTCTTTAAGCGCTACTTCAGAGTGGTCGGTATCAACGTCAATAACCACATAACCAATTGCTTCATCAGTTTGTAAGTACTGAGCCGCTATATTGATACCGTGCTGCGCAAACGCTTGGTTAATTTGCGTTAACACACCTGGGCGGTTGTGGTGAACATGCAATAAGCGACTACGGTTAGCAAGCTCTGGCAGTGATACCTCAGGGAAGTTAACGGCGGTAATTGTAGAGCCGTTATCTGAGTATTTAGCCAATTTACCTGCCACTTCAATACCAATATTTTCTTGAGCTTCTTGAGTTGAACCACCAATATGCGGCGTTAAAATAACGTTATCGAAGTCGCGTAGTGGCGATACAAACTCTTCATCGTTAGATTTAGGTTCAACAGGGAACACATCAATTGCTGCACCACTTAGCTTTTTCTCGCTAAGTGATTCTGCAAGGGCATCAATATCAACAACGGTGCCGCGAGAGGCGTTAATTAAAATAGCGCCTTGTTTCATTACCGCAAGCTCTGCCGAACCGATTAAGTTTTTGGTTTGTGGTGTTTCTGGCACATGCAAACTAATTACATCAGAGCGCTGAAGTAGCTGAGTCAAGTTATGAACTTGTTTTGCATTACCCAGTGTTAGCTTATCTTCAATGTCGTAAAACTCGACGTTCATACCAATGTTTTCAGCCATAATACCTAGCTGAGTACCAATGTGGCCATAGCCAATAATACCCAACGTTTTACCACGTGCTTCAAATGACCCCGTTGCTGTTTTTAGCCACTCACCACGGTGAGCTGCAGCATTTCGCTCAGGTATACCGCGAAGTAAAAGCAGTATTTCACCAAGTACTAGCTCTGCAACAGAGCGTGTATTTGAAAATGGCGCATTAAATACAGCAATACCACGCTGGCGAGCGTTACTTAAGTCAACTTGGTTTGTGCCAATACAAAAACAACCGATGGCAATCAGCTTCTCTGCAGCATCTAAAACAGCTTCGTTAATATGAGTACGAGAACGCAGACCTACAAAGTGAGCGTCTTTAATGCGTTCTTTAAGCTCGTCTTCAGGTAGCGATGTTTTAACGTAGTCTATATTGCTGTAACCATTTCGTTTTAGCGTTTCAACTGCGCTTTGGTGCACACCTTCAAGCAAGAGAATTTTAATTTTGTCTTTTGCTAACGATACCTTACTCATAACCTCATCCTATTTAATTTGAGGCCCATTTTTAGTGCCGATAATTACTTTATCAGCACCACGCATCGCAAATAGGCCATTGGTAACTACGCCAACAATTTGATTTATATCTGTCTCAAGTTGCTTAGCATTGGTAATATTTAAATTATATACGTCTAAAATAACGTTACCGTTATCGGTAACCACACCTTGGCGGTAGACTGGGTCGCCGCCTAACTTTAATAACTCACGTGCTACGTAGCTGCGCGCCATTGGAATAACTTCAACTGGAAGCGGAAATTCCCCCAATGTGTCCACTAGTTTGGTGTCATCAACAATACACACAAACTGCTTAGCAACTGCAGCCACAATTTTTTCACGGGTAAGTGCAGCACCACCGCCTTTAATCATTTCGTTTTGAGCGTTAATTTCATCCGCGCCGTCGATGTAAACATCGAGTGCATCGATATCGTTTAGCTCAAATACTTCAATACCGAGCTCTTTTAAACGCGCTGTAGAAGCTTCAGAGCTTGATACTGCACCTACCAAAGTGTCTTTAACTGTGCCAAGGGCATCAATAAAGTGATTAACGGTTGAGCCTGTGCCTACACCTACTATCGTGTTTTCTTTTACAAACTCGAGTGCAGCCCATGCTGCTGCTTTTTTTAATTCGTCTTGTGTCATTATTTTGTGCTCATGTATGTCAAACGTGTGCTGCAAGTCTGCGAATAATCACATCACCAGCAGTAATTTTTGTTCGGTGTTATTATGGTTTTAAGCGGTACGTCCCAAGACTCTATTGGCAATACATCAACTTTTTGGCACTCATGTGCAAGGCCTATAAGTCGTGGTTTTTGCCAGTTTTCATCGTGTAAACGAGCCAGTGTTCTATCGTAAAACCCACCTCCCATTCCTAAGCGATTACCTTGATTATCAAATGCAACTAATGGCATAAGTAAGTAGTCCAGCTCGGGTAAAGGGCATATTTGACTGCAATTTAGCTTAGGTTCAAAGATACCATAGCGATTTGCCTTCATGGGTGAGTTTTTCTCATAGCGCTGAAACAGCAAAGTGGCGCCATTAAATGGGTGTATTACTGGTAGGTAAATAACGTGATTTAAGTTCCATAATTCTTTAATTAACAAGGAGGTATCAAGCTCTCCATCGTTACTTAAATAAATGGCGATATGTTGGTTTTTAGCTGTTTTTTTTGTTTTTAAGTATTGAATAAAATTCATACTTAAAGATTGAGATGCTAAATTTTGCTGTTCATTAGACAAATTATTACGTAATTCGCGAATAGATTTTCTTATTTGGGCGCGTGAATCGCTCATTTTTCAAACTTACCAACTAATTAAAAAGCAAATAAAGCAGGAAACGCCAAGTACACTGCAAGTATAATAAGCAACGTAACAACCGTAGCTATTAACGAATAAAGCAATGCATTACTGCGTTTTTTAGGCTGAGTTATTAGCTCCTCGTCCAGTAATAGCTCTTCGTCTTGCCATTCGTCTTCATCTACTTCAGGGGTTTTTGTTTGGTTTTCAGGTAAGCGCTGCTCTAGGTCTTCGAGTTTTTCTTCTAGCCTGATTAAACTGCTAGTTATGTAGTCTAATGCGTCAAAAATACGCTCATCTCGCTGGCTACCACTTACCGTTTGAGTGGTTTTTTCAGTATTTGTCGATACAGCTTGAAGTTTACTTTTAATACCCATTCCAACAAGTAGCTTAGCTTGTTTTAATGCTTTGTTTTTATCGCTAGGCGCAAATAAAGGCTTACCTTTAAAAAATAAGGCTACTTTTTCTTCTGAGATTTTTAGTTTTGCCGCCAGTGTTGTACACGCTGTTTTTGAATCAACGTTATCAGCGAGTCCAGCAAACATAACGCGAAAGTTATCGGTCATTTAAATATCCCTAAAGCTTTATAATTAAATGAGTATATACCTAAAGTATAAAAAAGTTCGAGGACCAATTAATAGTTATTTTTTAAACTATGAATTAGCGTTGCGTTACATAATTGCTAGCTATAAAAAAGGCCCTTAAAAGGGCCGTTTTTTTGCTTTAGTCTTAAAGACCAGCTGCTGCGCGAAGTGCGTCAGCTTTATCTGTGCGTTCCCATGGGAATTCGTCACGGCCAAAGTGGCCGTAAGCTGCAGTAGGAAGGTAGATAGGGCGCTCTAAATCAAGCATTTGAATTAAGCCGTAAGGGCGTAGGTCAAAATGTTCACGAATTAATTCGATTAAACGTGCTTCTTCTAATTTACCAGTACCAAAGGTTTCAACACTGATAGAGGTTGGCTCTGCAACACCTATTGCGTAAGAAACTTGTAATTCACACTTATCAGCAAGGCCAGCAGCCACTACGTTTTTAGCCACGTAACGTGCAGCGTATGCAGCTGAGCGGTCAACTTTTGATGGATCTTTACCAGAGAATGCACCACCACCGTGACGTGCCATACCGCCGTATGTATCAACAATGATTTTACGACCTGTTAAACCACAGTCACCCATTGGACCACCAATTACAAATCGGCCTGTTGGGTTAATAAAAAACTTAGTTGCGCTTGTGATTAGTTCAGCAGGAAGTACTGGCTTGATGATGGTTTCCATCACAGCTTCTACTAAATCGTTTTGAGAGATGTCTTCGCTGTGCTGAGTTGACAGAACAACCGCATCAATACCTACTGGCTTACCGTTTTCGTATGCAAAAGTAACTTGAGATTTTGCATCTGGACGTAACCAGTTAAGCTCGCCGCTTTTACGTACTTGTGCTTGACGTTGAACTAAACGGTGAGAATACGTGATAGGTGCAGGCATTAACACTTCAGTTTCGTTACATGCGTAACCGAACATTAAACCTTGGTCGCCAGCGCCTTGTTCTTCTGGGCTAGTACGGTCAACACCTTGGTTAATGTCTGGAGACTGTTTACCAATGGTGTTCAAAATTGCACACGAGTCAGCATCAAAACCCATATCTGAGTGAGTGTAGCCAATTTCACGTACTGTTTTACGCGTAATCTCTTCGATATCAACCCATGCGCTAGTAGTGATTTCACCACCAACCATAACCATACCTGTTTTCACGTATGTTTCGCACGCAACGCGGGCATGAGAGTCTTGCTCTAGGATAGCGTCAAGAACCGCATCAGAGATTTGGTCGGCGATTTTATCCGGATGACCTTCAGAAACAGATTCAGAAGTAAATAAATGTTTTGCCATTGTAATTATGCTCACAAATATTGCGCTTCACAAACGTCGGTATTAGCGCTAAAAAATTAAGGGGCGTATTTTATCTAAAACGAAACACCTTGCATAGTGTTTTTACGCCTAGACGTCTAAATTAAATTAGTTATGACATTATGGTCTTAAAAAATATTCATAATACCTCATTTTTATAGGGTTTTTAATTGCACACAGCCCCCACAATAAGTAAGAATGGTCGCAATAAAAGTGCTCTTGTAACTTGAGTACATAAACGAACACATAAATACCCGCGCAAATACATATATAAGGTAGGAGAATTCATGCCATCTCGCAAAGAACTTGCAAATGCTATTCGCGTCTTGTCAATGGACGCAGTACAAAAGGCCAAATCTGGTCACCCTGGAGCCCCTATGGGCATGGCTGATATCGCAGAAGTATTATGGCGCGATTATCTAAAACATAATCCATCAAATCCAGAGTGGGCAGACCGAGATCGATTTATACTGTCAAACGGCCACGGTTCAATGCTTATCTATTCTTTATTGCATTTAAGTGGTTATGATTTACCGTTGGACGAAATTAAAAACTTCCGTCAAATGCACTCTAAAACACCAGGCCACCCAGAATACGGTTATGCGCCAGGTATCGAGACCACTACGGGCCCACTAGGCCAAGGGATCACAAATGCGGTAGGCATGGCAATTGCTGAAAAAGCGCTTGCGGCACAATTTAACCGTGAAGGTCACGACATTGTTGATCATCATACCTATGCATTCATGGGCGACGGTTGTTTAATGGAAGGCATTTCGCATGAAGCCTGTTCGCTTGCCGGCACATTAGGCCTAGGCAAGCTGGTTGCTTTTTGGGATGACAATGGCATTTCTATTGATGGTGAAGTTGAAGGTTGGTTTAGCGATGACACACCTGCACGTTTTAAAGCGTACGGCTGGCACGTAATTAGTGACGTTGATGGCCACGATAGCGATGCAGTAAGTGCTGCAATTAGCGAAGCAAAAAGCGTGACTGATAAACCAACACTAATTTGTTGTAAAACAATTATTGGTTACGGTTCACCTAATAAATCGGGTAGCCACGACTGTCACGGTGCACCACTTGGCGATGATGAAATTAAAGCATCGCGTGAGTTTTTAGGTTGGACGGGCGATGCATTTGAAATCCCTGAAGACATTTACGCACAGTGGGATGGAAAAGCTAAAGGCCAAGAACTTGAATCAAGCTGGGACGAAAAGTTTGCAGCCTATGCAAAAGCATTCCCAGAGCTTGCAGCTGAGTACAAACGCCGTACAAATTCAGATTTACCTGCCGACTGGGCTGAAAAGTCACAAGCGTATATTGAGCAGTTACAAGCAAACCCGGCAAATCCAGCATCTCGTAAAGCGTCACAAAATGCATTAAATGCATTTGGTCCATTATTACCAGAATTTATGGGTGGCTCTGCCGATTTAGCAGGTTCAAACTTAACAATTTGGGAAGGCTCTAAAGGCCTAACAGCGGACGATGCAAGTGGTAACTACGTTTACTACGGTGTGCGTGAGTTTGGTATGTCTGCAATTATGAACGGTATTGCACTTCATAAAGGCTTTATTCCTTACGGTGCAACCTTCTTAATGTTTATGGAATATGCACGCAACGCGGTTCGTATGGCTGCATTAATGAAGCAACCAAGCATTTTTGTATACACGCACGATTCAATTGGTTTAGGTGAAGATGGTCCAACTCACCAACCAGTAGAGCAAATTGCCAGCATGCGTTTAACGCCTAACCTTTATAACTGGCGCCCGTGTGACCAAGTTGAGTCAGCAATTGCATGGCAACAAGCTATTGAACGTAAAGACGGTCCTACATCGTTAATATTCACACGCCAAGGTCTTGAGCAACAAGCGCGTGACGCACAACAGTTAAGCGACGTCAAAAAGGGTGGTTACATCCTTAGCTGTGACGGCAACCCAGAGCTAATTATTATTGCAACCGGTTCTGAGGTGCAATTAGCACAAGATTCGGCTACTGAATTACGTAGCCAAGGTAAAAAGGTACGTGTTGTATCTATGCCATGTACTGATGCATTTGAAGATCAATCGCCTGAGTACAAAGAAAGCGTATTACCAGCAAGCGTTTCTCGTCGCGTAGCGGTAGAGGCAGGTATTGCTGATTATTGGTACAAGTATGTAGGCCTAAATGGTGCTGTAGTCGGTATGACCACTTTTGGTGAGTCTGCACCAGCTAACGAGTTGTTTGAGCACTTTGGCTTTACGATTGAAAACATCGTAAACAAAGCAAACGCACTTTTTTAATCGTTTTTGATTAAATAAGTTAAGTAACTTAAAAACCCGCCAATGTGCGGGTTTTTTTATGCCCATATATGAAACAACTTCATCTTATACCAATCCGCTTAATTAAGTGATCTATTTTGAGGATAGATAAACGTGTTGATAGCTAGGCAAAAAATTCGTTATTTAGTTGTTCTAAATGAGGATTTTTTAACGCAGATAGCGACACTTTTAGCCCCTAAAAATGATTAAGTATTATTGCGAATTTGTATTAAGCGTTACTGCTTTTCTTGCAAGAAAGTAAGCTATCAGGCAAGGTAGTGCGATAAAATTTACAAATAAAGATCTTTAAATTAATAGCAGGAGCTAAAATGTCTCAGTTTGAAAATGTAAGCGTAGTTAAAAAGGCCAACGTGTATTTTGACGGTAAAGTGTCAAGCCGTACGGTTGTATTTAGCGATGGAACTACCAAAACATTAGGCTTTATGCAGCCAGGTGAATTTGTATTCGATACCAGTAAAAAAGAACTCATGGAGCTTTTAGGTGGCCAGTGGGATATTTTATTACCAGGCGAGAGTGAGTGGAAAACATTTAACGCGGGCGAATCGTTTAATGTAGACGCTAACGTAAGCTTTAAAGTAAAAGTAAGTGATTTTGCCGACTACTGTTGCTCGTACACAGATTAATAGCTAGCACAGCTAGACGTCTGAAAGCCCATGATTTATGGGCTTTGCATAAACTTTGCGCAACACATGATTTAAATCACCAAAAACCGCAAATAAACCTCAAATATCTCTCTTTTTTCCTTGTGTTAATCTAAATAGCCCCCAATACTATTTATGAGGTAACAAATAAAAGGATACCCTATGAAAATTAATCTTTCTGGTCACCATGTTGAAGTTACTGACTCTATTAGAGAGCACATCAACGAAAAATTTTCTAAAATTGAGAGCCACTTTCCATCACTTATTTCTCTCGATATGATCTTGTCTAAAGAGCATCATAAAATCCAAGCCGAAATTAGCACTAATTACGAAGGTGCGCGAATATCAGTAAAAGGGGAAAACGAAGTAATGTACCCAGCTATTGCAAGCGCAGCTAAAAAACTCGATGCAGCACTAAAACATCGAAAAGGGCAAATAAAAGCAAATTTACACGAAAAGCCTGTAAGTACAACGCCAGAAATAGCGCACGAAATCATCCAAGAGATGGAACTAAAATAATTTTTAGTCCCAAAGCACTATAAAAAAGAGCCTTACGGCTCTTTTTTATTGCCTTTAATTTAGGTAAGTTATGCAGCCTTCGGTGTTATTAATTGTGAAAATTAATAACCAGAGTGAATAACACACATAATTTGAGAAATTAATGCAGCAAACACACACTTCTTGGAAATCTCACGTAGGCGCACTAGGCCCTGGTATTTTAATGGCAACCGCAGCAATTGGTGGGTCTCACTTAGTTGCATCTACTCAGGCTGGCGCGCTATTTGGCTGGCAACTATTTTGGTTAATACTGGCTGTTAACGTATTAAAATATCCGTTTTTTCGTTTTGGTATGGAATACACCTTAGCCACTAAAAACAGTTTAGTAGAAGGCTATAAAAACAAAGGCCCGGTGTATTTTTATAGTTTTATTGGCTTTAATATACTGGCAGCAGTTGTTAATACCGCAGGCGTATTACTACTTACCGCCAGCTTACTGCATTACGCATTGCCTGTAGTGATAGAGGTAACCCTGCTATGTTGGATATTGCTCGGTGTGTGCTTAGCCATATTATTGTTAGGGCACTTTAAAGCGCTCGACAGCGTTGCTAAAGGCATTATGGGGTTATTAACACTGGCTACTGTTATTGCGCTGGTTATTGCGTTTAGTAATGGCCCAATGGCGCCAGCTGACTATGTTGGCCCGTCACCGTACGAGCTGGCTATGCTGAGCTTTATGGTCGCGTTAATGGGTTGGATGCCAGCACCCATAGAAATATCAGCCCTTAGTTCGCTGTGGCTTAAAGAAAAGCAAGCCCAGCAAGCGGTAACTAAAAACCAAGGTTTGTTTGATTTTAACGTTGGCTATTGGCTAACAGCCTGCTTAGCATTGGTATTTTTTAGCTTAGGTGTGCTGGTGCAATACGGGCAAAGCAGCAGTATTGAGCTTGGCGGTGTTGCCTTTGCTAAACAGCTTATTGATATGTACGCACTCACTATTGGTGAGTGGGCAAGGCCGCTGGTATCAGCCATTGCGTTTTTGTGTATGTTTGGCACTACACTTACCGTGCTTGACGGCTACGCACGTACACTTAACGAGTCACATAAATTGCTTGGTTTTGGGCAATCAAAACACAGCCTAAATATTTGGTTAATACTACAAGCACTTGCAGGTATGGCCGTTATTTTATTTTTTAAATCGGCCCTGGGGCCAATGCTTACTTTTGCCATGACACTTGCTTTTGTCACTACCCCCGTTTTTGCATGGCTTAACTTTAGCCTTGTGAGATCAGAGCCCGCCATTAAACACAGCGTACTATTGCGCAGCTTAACGTGGTTAGGCTTAGTGTACTTAGTTGGTTTTGCTGTTGCGTTTGTGGTGTGGAAGCTAGCAACCTAAATATAGCCACTTACTTTAGGGCTTCAATTAAAGCCCTAAAAGATAAAATTTTAGGATTAAACGAGGCATAAATGGATATTAGAACAGGCGAGCTTTCAAACCCTCACGTTATAAAGCTACTACAAGCGCATCATAACGATATGCTAAAACACTCCCCCATAGAGAGCATACATGCACTTGATGTAACTAAACTCACTCAGCCCGACATAACCTTTTATAGCTTATGGATTGATAATAACTTAGCGGGTGTCGGCGCATTAAAAGCGCTAAATACAACGCATGGCGAAATTAAATCAATGCGCACCTCAAGCAACTATTTACGCCAAGGCATAGCGGCTAAGTTACTCACGCATATTATTGAGCAAGCAACACTGCGAGGGTATAAAAAACTTAGCTTAGAAACCGGCACTGCTAAGGCATTTTTACCCGCACAAAAGCTTTACGTCCAATTTGGTTTTAAAGAGTGCGAACCGTTTGGTAATTATGAGTTAGACCCGTATAGCTTGTTTATGAGTAAAGGGCTTTAAAAGTGAGTAGGGGATATTATGGGTTATAAAGTTGAACTTAAAGCCCCAGCACTGGATGAATTTGCTAATTTACGTACACAAGTAAAGTGGCAAAATCCTGACGATGAAGTATTGAAAGCAAGCATCGAAAATTCATTGTTTTGGGTCACTGTATACGACACGGATAAGTTAATAGGCACTGGCAGAGTGGTTGGTGATGGGGCAATGTATTTTTATATTCAAGATGTAATTGTTGCGCCAAGCTATCAAAAACAAGGCATTGGCCATTTAGTAATGACCCACATTGAAAGCTACTTAACCAACACTTGTTCCAATGGCGCTACAGTAGGTTTATTAAGTGCTCACGGTAAAGAAAGCTTTTATACACATTATGGTTATGTAAAACGTGATGGCGATAGTTTAGGGTTTGGAATGTGTAAGTTTTTTTAAATAGTATAAAAAATTTCGTAGATAGAGAAATCACCTTTAACCTTTTTTTTCAATGCTTTTAAGTTGCTAAACTTATTTACAAAGATCTCATTTTTCCATATCTACTTGTTAAATAAAGGTTGTTTTAATGTTTTTTTATGATTAATATCTTTGCCGTTGATAAATATAAGGAAATATAATGGAACATCAATTTAAACTCAAATCCCTACTTGTTTTACCTCTTGTAACTATTTTAACCGCATGTGGTTCTTCAGATTCAAATGAGAAAGCGACTAATAATGAAGTTGCTATTGTAAATAATGCGCCTCTAATAACATCTGAAGCGGTAACCTCTGCTATCGAAGACAATACTTATACTTATTTAGTTGAAGTTCAAGATGATGGAGATGATTTGACGTTTACACTCAGTTCATTCCCAGAGGGTATGTCTATATCTGAAACAGGCTTAATTGAATGGCTTCCTACCGAAGGAGTATTAAGCTCAGGTGAAGTAGTTGTTGCCGTTAATGACGGGGAAAATGATAATGTAATTCAATCATTTGAAGTAGTCGTTACTCCGGTTAATGATACCCCTGTATTATCCCTCATACCAAATCAAACAGTTAAAAGTGGGGATGATTTTAGTTTTCAATTAGTTTTGACTGATCCTGACGATAATATAGAAAATGGTGACTTCTCGTTTTCAGTTTCCCCTGAAATTGAAGGAATGGAAATAGATCAAAACGGTCTAATTACTTATCAAGCCAGAGCTTCAGAGACAACTGAGTATAACTTAACAGTTGAAGTGAGAGATGGACAAGAAGATGGAGTATTACCTGTAAGAGCTTCATTCATACTTGATGAGCAATTCTTTCAAGGTATTTCAGCGGTTATAAAAAATTACTACACTGAAGATGTAATTCCAAATGCAGATGCTTTTTTGACGAATGGTAATGAAATCCTAGCTGATTCGGTCTCTGATGAAAATGGGATTGTTACATTTTCTATCCAAGATATATACATTACTGAACGCATGTCTATTATCAGTGACGCTTCTGGCTTTGCTGAGATGGCTATAGGCTTAAATGAAGAGCAAATAGACTTGTCTAATAATATCTTATTACAACCTGTTCAGGCTGAGATATCGTTTGATCCAACTATCGAGAATAATCTTTCAGTTGAGGATTTTGTACTTGTAGAGTTACCTGCTAACAGCTTGCAGCGAGCGGATGGGACTTTAGCTACAGGACTCGTCAATGCAGAGCTCACAATTATAAATCCTGCTATTGATATTAACCTTATGCCCGGTGAAATGATTACTAAAGATGTTAATGGAGAGATTAAACCTATTGAGTCTTTTGGAGCGATAACGGTTACTTTTGAAGATGCTGATGGCGTTGAACTTAATTTGACTGAAAATATGCAAGCCAAAATAAATATTCCAGCTGTTGGTGAGCTAGATGGAACGGTTCCTTTATATTACTTTGACAATAACTCTGGCCTTTGGATAGAAGAGGGGCAGGTTGAGTTAGTATCTGGACCACAAGGAAATTACTATTCCGGAATGGTTTCCCATTTTACTACATGGAATGCTGATCGGATATATGAAACTATTTTTATAAATGGTTGTATTGAAGACAAGGATCAAAATCGACTTGAAGGTGTACAAATTAATTCAGAAGGCAGGGACTATATAGGTTCGTCATCAGCGGTTACTGATGAAAATGGCGACTTTTCAATACCTGCAAAGATGAATAGTACTGTTCTTATTTCATCTTCGGCTGGTATTCAAAGTCGTACATTTTCTATTGATACTTTTAATACTGATATTACTCTAAGTGAGTGTGTTGTTTTAAATGAAGCATTTACTAAGATAAAGTTAAATTGGGGATTAATGCCAACTGATTTGGATTCTCATTTATGGGGGCCTTCAAGTACGAACGGCGAACAGTTCCATATTTATTTTGGAAATGAGCAAGTAATAGTAAACGACGTAGTTATGTTTTTAGACGTTGACGATGTCACTAGTTATGGCCCTGAGGTGATCTCTATACCAGAGTTTGCTTTACCAGGAACATACTCTTACAAAGTACATAATTATTCTGGTACTCCAGAAATTGACTCTGATACTACTAAGGTTGAGTTATTAATTGACGACCGTAGGTATGTGTTTACTCCACCTAGTGAAGGTGCAGATGAAATGTGGCATGTTTTTGATTTAATTGTAAGTGAAGTAGGGAATGTGCAAGTCAATAAGGTAGATATATTTGAACCTTATTACTTTTATTCGAGTAACTCTTTAGTTCCAAACTCTAATATTGAGCCAAAAATTAAGTATTATGAAAGCATTTATAATAAACTGATAACTGGTAAGTATTACGCTAAGTAATATATTTACGAGCCTCTTTTATTAAGGGGCTCGCTTCTAAATATTTAACTCATATAGCCCTTTATTTTCAATAAACTCCTCGACTGCGCAATTGAAACCGTAAACTAACATTGATTGTTATAACTCTATTTATTATACCTGACTACACTTGCGATGATTAAAATGTAGAGTTATTCAGAGGGTACTGTTGGTTAGCAATCTGTATATATTAGATGTAAATAATAACTTCAAAGGTTGTATTTTTACACTTAAAAAATAGTTATGACTTTCTATATTATCTGTTCAAGTTACGTTAACTACCTAAGGTGTGCGTTAACTATATAGCGGTGTTGGTACTTAACTTATTCAGGTAAATAGTAGTAATATTTGGAGAAAAAATGAATAATAAAATTTTAGGAATAGTACTTGTAGTAGTTGGCGCAGCATTAGCTACGTGGGGCTACAATGTTTACGATGCAGCTGCGTCGCAAATCAGCAGAACATTAAGCGGCGATACGCCAATTGAAGCGTGGGCTGGTATGGTCGGTGGCGCTATTTGTGTTCTAGTCGGTATTTCACGGTTAAAGTAAATTAGTCATATTAGATTTCTCAACAAAATCCCCCCTATTTTATTGAGAATATATCTTTATAATTTAAGAATGCATTTTATTAATACTCAGTATTAACTCAGATCTTTTATCGCTCTACTTATCCCATCCAAGCTCAGCGCGTACATGCGATTGTTCATTAGCTCTTTTATAAAGCCAATTGATTGATAATACGGCCAGTGTTCAACGGGTTGTGGGTTGAGCCAGGCGACTTTATCGAAATGGTTAATTATGCGTGATAACCATGCGCTGCCGGGCTCTTCGTTGTAGTGCTCTACTGAGCCGCCTGGGTAGGCTATTTCGTATGGGCCCATAGTGGCATCACCCACAAATATGACTTTGTAGTCGCTGGTAAATTTATTAATCAGCGTCATGGTGTCTATTACGTTTGAATGGCGGCGTTGGTTATCCTGCCAAACGTGTTCGTATAAACAGTTATGAAAGTAGTAAAACTCTAAATGCTTAAATTCACTGTGGGCTGCGCTAAATAATTCTTCGCAGGTATGAATGTAGTCATCCATTGAGCCGCCAATATCAAACAGCATTAATACTTTTACCGCATTGTGGCGCTCGGGTGCCATTTTTACATCCAGCATGCCGCCTTGCTTGGCGGTTGCGCGAATGGTCTCGTTTAAATCAAGGGTGTCACTTGCGCCGGTGCGGGCAAATTTGCGCAGCTTTTTAAGGGCGAGTTTTATAGTGCGTGAGCCAATTTCGCGGTCTGAATCTAGGTTACGGTATTCGCGCTTGTCCCACACTTTTACCGCTTGGCGGTTGCGGTTGCCGTCTTGTCCTATACGCACGCCCTCAGGGTTATAACCATACGCGCCAAAAGGAGATGTACCGCCGGTACCTACCCATTTATTACCGCCTGCGTGGCGTTTTTGTTGCTCTTCTAAACGCTCTTTCAGGGTCTTCATAAGCTCGTCGAGCCCGCCCATCGCTTTTAGTTGGGCTTTTTCTTCATCGCTTAGGTTTTTTTCAAACTCTTTGCGTAGCCAATCTTCAGGTAAGTTGTGCTGTTGCTTTAAACTCTCGAGTAGGTCTAAGTCGGCAATACCGCTAAAGTAGTCGCTAAAGGCTTTATCAAACCTATCAAAATGGGTTTCGTCTTTTACCATTATGGTGCGGGCCAAATGGTAAAAGGCATCTACGTCGGCAAATATAACGCCTTTTTTTAAGGCGTTAATTAAATCGAGTAGTTCGCGCAGGCTTACCGGTAAACGGTATTCACGTAATTTGAAGAAAAACGCAATCAACATATTAACGACGGCTCATGAACGCAAGTTTTTCGATGAGGCTTATGTCTTGCTCATTTTTAAGCAGTGCGCCAAACATCGGCATTAAGCCGCCTTTTTGGCTTTTGTCGTGTAATGTTTTAGCGTCTATATCCTCTGCCATTAAAAGTTTTAACCAATCTAGCAATTCGCTGGTGGAGGGCTTCTTTTTAAGGCCGTTGGCTTCACGTAAGTTAAAAAATACTTCTAATGCTTGGCGCACTAAATCTTGTTTAACGTTAGGGTAATGTACATCAACAATTTGCTGCATTTCCTCGCTGCTTGGAAAGTCAATATAATGAAAAAAACAGCGGCGTAAAAAGGCATCAGGCAGCTCTTTTTCGTTATTTGAAGTGATGATCACAATAGGGCGCTCTTTTGCGATAATGCGCTCACCTGTTTCGTAAACGTGAAACTCCATTTTATCAAGTTCGAGCAGCAAATCGTTTGGAAACTCAATGTCGGCTTTGTCTATTTCGTCAATGAGTAAAACTGGGCGTTTGCCGTTAAGCTCGGCATAGGTAAATGCTTGCCACAGCTTACCTTTAACAATGTAGTTGCCAATATCATGCACGCGCTCATCGCCTAGCTGGCTGTCACGCAAACGCGATACCGCATCGTACTCGTATAAACCTTGCTGTGCTTTGGTGGTCGATTTAATGTGCCACTGAATAAGCTCGGTGTTTAAACTTTTCGCAAGCTCTTCGGCCAGCATCGTTTTGCCTGTACCAGGTTCACCTTTAATAAGTAATGGTTTTTCAAGCATAATAGCAGCATTTACAGCCTGTTTTAGCGAGCTGCTTGCGATGTAATTGTCAGTAGAATTAAATTGCACGGTGTACCCTTGTCTGGTCTGAGCAGTATTGAATGGGGTTATAATGCCACAGTTAATCTGCAGGTCCAAGGTAGGCAAAACGAGGTATAGTTTTGCCCTCTTTTTCAACGGTTTCTAAAAACATACTAAGTGGTCGTGCCCAAATACCGAACTCACCATATAAGGCTTGGTATATCACCAATTGTTCGTCTGTTTCGCTATGTGTTGCCTTATATAAAACTTTGTACTGCGGGCCTTTGTAGTGTTGATATAAACCCAGTTTTAGTGCTGTAGTCATGCTTCAATCTCTTGTATAATTTGTGTTTGCACTTTTAATGCTAACTAATTTGCCAATATTATGAACTATATTTCGTTAGATGATTACAGAAAAGCGTGGGTTTTTCGCCATAAAGACATTCCGGTATCAAGTGATGACGCAGCTAAAATAAAACCAATGAGCGACGAACGCGCTGCTGTGCTTTGGAGCACAATGGTAAGCCGGGAGTTTGACCACCCCGACTTTTTTGATGACAGTATGTGGTGCGGTCAAGATAAAAGCTTTAGTGATGAAGTTAACTGGGAAGCAGCTTGGGAAAATGGCGATGCTTTACCACCTCAAGAAATTTTAGAGTTTTTAGGGTGGGAAGCAAATACCACGGTATATTTTTGTATGGCGCGCGATAATGTTATTGAAACAACGTTTGACGTATTTAAACGTAATTGGCAAAACTTTATGTTTTTAGCCGATGGCAGTTTACTAGTTGGTAAAAAGCGCAACAGTGTTGTGCAATTTTTAGAGTCGGGTAAAGCTAAGTTAGGTGAAAAACCAAGCGCTTAATTTATTATGTGTGCTTAAAAACTATTCAGTACTATGTTATAAAACAGTTATCTGAATGTTTTTGAGTAAAGCAATTGGTCGCGAAAAATCAGTCACTTGGTGAACAGCAGCAAGTTGAAATTTGGCAAACTGATGCGCAAAAGGCGCTATATGCGCAGTTGTGCAATGCATTTTATCAGCGAGAAGTTCAGCGGTTAGTCGCCGAACCTAATGCCGATAAGTTGCGTAGGCAGTTAAAAAGTTTGCCTTATTACATTGAACGAGCTGCATCGCTTGTAGTAAACGGGCATTCGCCTTTTACGCTTGATGCACAAAATGGCTCGTGGCTCGAAAAACAAAAAGCAACGCCGCCCGATGTAAATAAACAAGCCAATGAACTTTTTTTCAAGCGCATGCCAAAGTGGGACTAATTGTTCCGGTGATAGTAAACCAGTATGACAAATTACATCTTAGGATAGACAGTATTGATCAGGTGTCTGAAAACAAGTTGCATTGCAACGAGCTAGGGTGGTTTGATTTTTTAGGCAACGGCCTAGAGCAGCAATATGCACAACTTTTAAAGCCAAGTAAGTTGAGTTTAGCTGCAGCGTGCTGTGGGCATCAGTGGCAGTTTTCAAAGCGTTGCACACCACGTGTATTATCATTACGTGAAATGCTACTGGCAGGGAATATTAATTGGCGCAATATAAAACGCCCATTAGCTTAGTTAAAACTTTTAAATTATTAAATAAGGAGTGTTAAATGCGTGTTTTTCAAGTGTGCTTACTGTGCTTAGCACTGTTTGTTCAATACAGGTTATGGTTTGGTCAAAATGGTGTGCAAGATTACTCGCGCTTAAAAGGCGCGGTGGCAACCCACCAAGACACTAACGAAAAGTTGATAAAACGTAATAAAGTGCTCAAAGCCGACATAGAAGATTTAAAGCTTGGCCTTGAAGGTATTGAAGAACGTGCCCGAAACGAATTAGGAATGATTAAGCCGGACGAAACATTTATTCGTGTTTTACCGGGCAACCAATATGAGAAATAAACAAACTATCGTTGCGATTGTACCCGCAGCAGGTGTAGGCAGCAGAATGCAGCACAATGCACCTAAACAATATATACAGTTAGCGGGTAAAACAATTTTAGAACACACCCTAACTAAATTATCTCAATTACCACAACTGCAAACTATTGTTGTTGCTCTTAGCGATACAGACCCATACTTTGGTGAACTACCATTAACCGATGCGCGCATTGTTCGTTCAAGTGGTGGCAAAGAACGTGCTGATTCAGTACTTAATAGTTTGTTATTTTTAGCACCCAATCCCCCTGATTGGGTATTAGTGCACGATGCAGCGCGCCCATTGGTTGACCTAGCAGACATAGAGCGCCTTATCAGTGAGTGCCTTAGTACAAATGAAGGCGGAATTTTAGCCACTAAAGTAAAAGACACCATCAAACGCGGCGATACACACTCAAAGCAAACCGTACCAAGGGATGATTTATGGCAAGCGCTCACTCCTCAATTTTTTAAGTACAGTGACCTTAAAGATGCGCTGCAAAATGCGCTACAAAGTGGAGTGGCCATTACCGACGAAGCCAGTGCAATTGAGTGGGTAAACAAACCAGTAAAACTTATAGCGGGTCGTAGCGATAATATTAAAATAACCACGCCAGAAGATTTAGCTTTGGCAGGGTTTTTATTAAATAAACAACAAAACGAGAGTGCAGTATGATACGAATTGGCCATGGTTTTGACGTACATAAATTTGGCGGCAAAGGCCCGTTAACTATTTGTGGTGAAAAAATTGATTACCCACAAGGCTTTTTAGCACACTCAGATGGCGATGTAGCTATTCATGCATTATGTGATGCTATTCTAGGTGCACTCGCTATGGGCGATATTGGTAAGCACTTTCCTGATACAGCGAGCGAATATGAAAATATAGACAGCCGCATTTTGCTTCGTCATGTTGTTAAGTTAGCTAAAGAGCAAGGCTATGTATTAGGAAACGGCGATGTCACCATTGTGGCACAAGCACCAAAAATGCTGCCGCACATACAGGCTATGCGTGTAAATCTAGCTAATGATTTAAACTGCGATCTTAGCCAAATAAATGTTAAGGCTACGACAACTGAAAAATTGGGCTTTGAAGGACGTAAAGAAGGTATTTCTAGTCATGCCGTGGTTATTATGAGTAAAGAGCTTACGAGTACAAAAAACGCATGAGCGATTTAAATTATTTATACGGCGCACCGCTTTCAAAAGCTGACTTTAAAACCACAGCAGAAGACTTTATGGTGGATGAAGATCTAGGTATAGAGTTTACAGGTAACGGTGAGCATGTATGCTTGCAGGTGGTTAAAAAAGGCGAAAACACACAATACGTGGCTAAAATTATCGCGCAAAAAGCCGGTGTATCCCCTCGCGATGTAAGCTACGCGGGCATGAAAGATCGTCATGGTGTATGTAGCCAATGGTTTAGTGTAAAAGTGCCCATTAAAAAGCATATAGATTTTACAGAGTTAAATAGCGAAAGCATTTTTATAGTGTCGCAACAGCGCCACGAGCGTAAATTACGCACCGGTTGCCACAAGGGCAATAAATTTACCATTACCCTTCGTAATGTTACCGAGCCGCTTGATATATTATGCCGCATAAATGCTGTGCGTGCTGGTGTGCCAAATTACTTTGGCGAGCAGCGTTTTGGCCGCGATGGGCATAATTTAGTTATGGCCGAAAAAATGTTTGCCGGCGAGCGTATTCGCGATAAGAAGTTACGCGGTATTATAATTTCAGCTGCGCGTTCACATATTTTTAATCAACTTGTAAGTTTACGTGTAAAAGAACACGGTTTAGCTAAAACGATGCACCGCGAAGTATTTATGCTCAGCGGCAGTAATGCATTTTTTGAAGATGCAATTAACGACGAAAACATAGCACGTTTGGCCTCTGGTGATATTGTAATGTCGGCACCAATGGCAGGCAAAAGTGATAAAGGGTTAACTGAGCAAGAAAAAATATGGCTTAAACCCTATCAGGCTTGGTGTGAAGGCCTGGGTGAATTAGGGCTTAAAAACGAGCGTAGAATGTTGCGTTTGATTCCTGATAACTTGGCTGTAGAAACACTTGATAACACCACACTTAAGCTGAGCTTTGGTTTACCTAAAGGATGTTTTGCAACCGCATTACTACGTGAGCTGGTGGACTATACAGATGCAAGTCCAAAAGAGCGAAAAGAAAAGGATAATGGCATAAATGAAGATACTGTTAAGTAACGATGATGGCGTTAATGCTAAAGGCATAGCGGTCTTATATAACGCGCTTACAAAAATTGCAGACGTCACTTTGGTGGCACCCGATCGCAATTGCAGTGGTGCAAGTAACTCGCTCACATTAATGAACCCATTGCGTGCAACAACTCTTGAAAATGGGTTTATGTCAGTTAATGGTACGCCAACCGATTGCGTTCATTTAGGTGTTAATCAGCTTGTTGACCAAAAACCAGATTTAGTTGTGGCAGGCATTAATCATGGCGCCAATTTAGGTGATGATACGCTTTATTCAGGCACTGTTGCTGCAGCGACCGAAGGTCGTCATTTGGGGTTGCCTGCTATTGCAGTTTCACTTTGCTCACACAATGGCGAGCACTTTGAAACAGCGGCCGCGGTAACAGTTAATATAATTAAAGAACTTGCATCGCACCCATTACCAAAAGACCAAATTATTAATGTTAATGTGCCAGATGTTCCACTAAGTGAATTAAAAGGTGTGCAGGTTACGCGTTTAGGCGCTCGGCATAAAGCTGAAACTATGACCAAGCAAACGGACCCTTGGGGTCGAAGTATTTACTGGTATGGCTCGCTTGGCACAGAGAGTGATGCAGGTGAAGGAACTGACTTTTACGCCATTAGTAATGGTTTTGCATCGGTTACACCACTCAGTGTTGATATGACCGCACACAATAGCATTAAGGCAGTTGGGGACTGGTTATCTAATTTGGAGATAAATCGTGCTCGCTAATTACACGCGAAGTGCGAAAGCGTTATCAGATTTACTTAAACGTGAAGGTGTTGAGGATCAAGGCGTACTTGATGCCATTGCAGGTATACCTCGTCATTTATTTATTGACGACGTATTGCAGCACAAAGCTTATGAAAATACAGCGCTACCTATTGGGCAAGGACAAACTATTTCGCAGCCTTATATTGTAGCCCGTATGACGGAGCTTCTGAGGTTGGCCGGTGTGCGCGATAAAGTATTAGAAATCGGCACGGGCTCTGGCTATCAAACAGCGGTATTAGCTAAAACGTTTACTAACGTTTATTCTGTTGAGCGGATCAAAGCTTTGCAATGGCAGGCTAAACGGCGTCTGCAGCAGCTTGATTTATACAATGTAACAATGAAACATGGAGATGGCTGGCAAGGTTGGCAATCTCAAGCACCATTTGACGGTATTATTGTTACCGCTGCGGCTGCCACCTTACCTCAAGGTTTGTTAAGTCAACTCGCTGATGGCGGTGTATTATTAGCGCCGGTTGGCGAAGCTGATCAAAAATTAATAATGGTTATTCGAAAGGGCGAAAGCTTTACAGAGCATGTTATTGCACCAGTAAGATTTGTACCTTTGGTACCTGGTGATATTGAATAGGAATTCACTTTGAAGTTGTTTACTAAGTTGTACGATATGGCCCTAGTATGGGCAAAGCACCGCCATGCGGAGCGTTATTTAGCAGGAATGAGTTTTGCCGAGTCTGTTTTTTTTCCTATCCCACCGGATGTAATGTTAGCGCCAATGTCGCTGGCTCAACCTAGTAAGGCGTGGCGTTTTGCTAGCTTCGCAACGATTGCATCTGTGCTGGGCGGGGTAATTGGCTATTTACTTGGTTTTTGGCTTTTTGAACCTGTTGTAGAGCCGCTAATTGCACAGATGCATTGGCAAGAAAAGTTTGATGTAGCATTAAATTGGTTTAAAGAGTATGGCGTTTGGGTGGTGTTCTTAGCTGGTTTTTCACCCATACCCTATAAAGTATTTACAATTGGTGCGGGCGTTTTACAGATGGCGTTTTTACCGTTTTTAATTGCTTCAGCAATCGGGCGCGGTGCTCGGTTTTTTCTAGTTGCTGCGCTTATGAAATGGGGCGGAGCGCAAATGGAGAAAAAATTACGTCAGTATATTGAAGTGCTTGGCTGGGGATTAGTAATATTAATAGCCGTTGCGTACTTATTGTTGCGTTAAGCTATATAAAATAATGTTATTTAAACATGGAGAAAAGCACGATGAATAGACAATTTATGCTTTATGTTGCTTTGTTCATTAGTGTTTTTCTCTTTGGTTGTTCATCTCGCCATGTTCCAGCGCCCGTTAGTAGCTTAAATAATAATGTTAATGACTCAAACCATTTAATTAACATTGTAGATGGCAAATATACAGTACAAAAAGGAGATACACTTTATTCAATCGCATTTAGCGCAGGAAAAGACTTTAGAGAACTTGCTAAAAACAACTTAATTTCAAGTCCTTATGTTATATATCCAGGCCAGTCAATCTCTCTCTCTCCCACTATCAAAAAAATTAAAAGCTCAAAAAAATATACGAATTCGAGTAAAAAGTCTAGAAAAAACATACAAAATAATAACAAAAAATTAAAGAAAGGACTTGATCAGCCAAAAAAACGAGAGTATGTTCAAAAACAAGCCAAATATAAAGTTAGTAACCAAAAGCAGTTGTCGAGCGGTAAATTAAAGTGGTTTTGGCCAGCAAAGGGCAAAATTACCAAACGCTTTTCTAATAAGGAAAACGGCTATAAAGGCTTACAAATTACTAATAAAATGGGGGCTACAGTTTTAGCCGCTGCACAAGGAACGGTGGTGTATGCGGGTAACGCGCTTCGAGGTTATGGTAATTTAATCATTTTGAAACATAACGATGATTACCTAAGTGCTTATGCACATAACTCGAAATTACTTGTAAAAGAAAAGCAAAAAGTTAAGGCAGGACAAAAAATAGCAGAAATTGGCAATTCAGAGTCTTCGGTTACCGCGCTTCGCTTTGAAATTCGTTACCGTGGGAAAGCTGTCAATCCTGCTAAATACCTTCCTTAGATTTTAGGTATTGATAATTGCTCTGGAGAAGGCTTATGGCTAGCGCAGCAAAGATTGAAAAAAATATCAGCAATGACGACAAGTTTGATGAAAACACCGTTGAAGAAGCAACACCGTTACTTGAAAAAGTAGATGACGAAGACATATTTGCCAAAGAAGAAGTGACTAAAAACCTAGATGCCACCCAACTTTACTTAGGTGAAATAGGCTTCTCTCCATTATTAAGCGCTGAAGAAGAAGTATTTTTCGCGCGTAAATCCCTTAAAGGCTGTGAAGCCTCTCGTAAACGTATGATTGAGAGCAACTTACGTTTAGTTGTTAAAATTGCACGTAGATACAATAACCGTGGACTTGCACTACTCGATTTAATTGAAGAAGGTAATTTAGGGTTAATTCGTGCTGTTGAAAAGTTTGACCCTGAACGCGGGTTTAGATTTTCAACCTATGCAACATGGTGGATACGTCAAACAATTGAACGCGCCATTATGAACCAAACACGCACTATTCGTTTGCCCATCCACGTAGTGAAAGAGCTAAACGTTTACTTACGTACAGCGCGAGAGCTAACCCAAAAGCTCGACCATGAGCCAACAGCTGAAGAAATAGCTGACTGCCTAGATAAGCCAGTGGAAGACGTAACCAAAATGTTACGTTTGAATGAAAAAATAGCGTCGGTTGATATGCCAATTGGTGGCGAAAACGACAGCGTGCTGCTTGATATTTTACCTGACGAAAAAGGCAACGGCCCTGAAGGTGAAGTGCAAGACACAGAAATTAATAAACACATTGTTGATTGGTTAGGAGAATTAAATCTTAAGCAACGTGAAGTACTGGCGCGTAGGTTTGGATTACTCGGCTATGAGCCATCTACACTTGAAGATGTAGGTAGAGAAATAGGGCTAACCCGAGAACGAGTAAGACAAATACAAGTTGAAGCACTACGTCGTTTAAAAGATATTTTGCAACAAGAAGGGTTAAGCACAGATAGTTTATTTAACCAATTTTCTTAATAATAAATGTAAGGCCTAACAAGGCTTGAATAAAAAATGCCGAAGAAATTATTCTTCGGCATTTTTTGTTAAAGCAACGCTTTTAACTTATAAAGCAATTCGTGTGCTTGACGAGGCGATAAGTTATCTGGGTCAATTGCACTTAATTGTTCTTCCACTAGTGAAGGCTCAATAACAGCGCCATTATTAAATGAAAATGCGTGTTGCTCAGCATTAGGTGCAGTAACACTTTGGTGATTTTCAAGTAACTTAAGTTTTTGTTTAGCTTGTGAAATTACCGCTTTAGGCACACCTGCCAGCGCGGCTACTTGTAAACCAAAGCTTTTGCTTGCCGCACCGTCTAGCACAGTATGCATAAATGCAATAGTGTCGTTATGCTCTATTGCATCAAGGTGAACGTTTACAAGACCTTGAGTTTGCTCTGCAAGCTCAGTTAATTCAAAGTAGTGAGTTGCGAACAGGGTTTTAGCGGATATTTTTGATGCTAAATGATTCGCTGTGGCATATGCAAGCGAAAGCCCGTCATAGGTACTTGTACCACGCCCAATTTCATCCATTAATACCAACGACTGCGCTGTCGCATTATTTAAAATAGTGGCGGTTTCGGTCATTTCAACCATAAAGGTTGAGCGGCCAGAGGCTAAATCATCACTTGCACCAATACGCGTAAATATACGATCGATATTACCTATTTTTGCGCTATCGGCAGGGACATAACAGCCAATGTGCGCCATTAATACAATAAGCGCTGTTTGGCGCATATAGGTTGATTTACCACCCATATTTGGACCGGTAATAATTAACATTTTGCGCTGACTATTAAGCTCTACAGGATTTGCAATGAATGGGTCTTTCATTACCTGTTCAACAACCGGATGACGGCCTTGTTGAATGCTAATATTGTCGTTGTCGCAAAGCTCTGGTTTAGCATAATTAAGTGCAAAGGCACGCTCTGCTAAGTTATTTAATACATCTAAGTCAGCAAGCGCTGCAGCCATTATTTGCAGCTGCTCAATATGTGGGGCGATAAATTCAAACAACTCTTCGTATAGTTGTTTTTCAAGCGCGAGTGCTTTTGATTGGCTACCAAGTACTTTGTCTTCATGCTCTTTAAGCTCTTGAATAATATAGCGTTCATTATTTTTGAGCGTTTGACGGCGAATATAATCAGCAGGTACTAAATGTGAATTAGCGCGGCTCACTTCTATAAAAAAGCCGTGCACTCGGTTATAGCCAATTTTTAACGTACTAATCCCAGTACGTTCACGCTCGCGTTGTTCAAGCTGCTCGAGTACATCAGTTGCCCCTTTACTTAGGTTACGCCATTCATCAAGTTCACTGTTATAACCCGGCGCAATTACGCCCCCATCACGAATAAGTACTGGCGGGTTATCAATAACAGCTCGCTCTAGCAATGCTTGTAGCTCAGGTAATTCAGGCGAGTGTTTGATAATACTTGTAATGCGTGGATCGCTCGCATCACTTAATAAATTATGCAGGGGTGCAAGTGCTTGTAGAGCACTGCGCAAGCGTGTTAAATCCCTTGGGCGTGCAGTGCATAATGCTAAACGCGCTATTACACGTTCTATATCACCAATCTCTTTTAATGATTCGTGTAATTCGCCACATAGTTGTGCGTCTAAAATTGCGCTAATAGCATTTAGACGAGAATTCAACTCGTCTTTATTTCGAACAGGTGTATGAATGCGGCGTTTTAATAAGCGTGAGCCCATTGCAGTGGCTGTTTTATCAAGTACTTGTGCAAGCGTGTTTTCAAATCCGCCTGACAGATTAACTGTTAGTTCTAAATTTTTACGGGTTGCGGCATCTAATATAACAGCGTGTTCGTTATGCTCAAGCGTAATGGCGCGAATGTGAGGCAAAGCAATGCGCTGTGTATCTTTCACGTATTGCATTAAACAGCCTGCAGCTACGAGCGCTGAGTGAGCTTTTTCTACACCAAATCCAACTAAATCCTTTGTTCCAAATTGATCGCATAATAAGTGCTGAGCCGTATCTAAGTCGAACTCCCATTCAGGGCGACGACGAGCGCCTTTAATATGCTCGATTAGATGGGTGTTTTCAAAATTTTCGCTATAAAGCAATTCTGCTGGCGATAAACGCTGTAGCGTTGAGCTTAACGCTTCGTCAGTATTGACTTCTACAACGTTAAAACGCCCAGAATTTATATCAAGATACGCAACACCGTATTGGCCTTTTTTATTTTGCCAAACACTGGTTAGTAAGTTGTCTTGTCGTTCCTGAAGAAGCGCCTCATCTGAAATAGTGCCCGGTGTAACAATGCGCACTACTTTTCGCTCAACAGGGCCTTTACTGGTTGCGGGGTCGCCAACTTGTTCACATATAGCAACTGATTCGCCCATTTGTACTAAACGAGCTAGGTAGTTTTCTACGGCATGATAAGGCACACCTGCCATAGGAATAGGGTCACCACCGGCTTTGCCGCGTTGAGTTTGCGAAATATCGAGCAATTGAGCTGCACGTTTTGCGTCGTCAAAGAAAAGCTCATAAAAATCACCCATACGATAAAACAATAAAATATCGCGATGCTCTGATTTTATTTTTAGATACTGCTGCATCATAGGGGTTTGTTGTTTTATAGTGTGTGGTGCAAAAAGATCAAACGACATGTATTTACCCAAAGGCTGAATATGGAATTACATCAAGAGATTAAAACACTTGCTGCGAAATTAGGTGTTATTTTAACGGATAAATGCTTATGGATCACTACTGCTGAATCATGCACGGGTGGCGGGGTGAGTTATGCACTAACAGACACACCTGGCAGCTCGCGCTATTTAGGGCGTGCATTTGTTACTTATAGCAATGAGGCAAAGCACGAACTACTCAATGTAGCGACGAGTACGTTAGAGCAGTATGGTGCTGTGAGCGAGCAAACCGTAAAAGAAATGGCGTTGGGGGCAAAAAATCTTGCCAATGTTGACGTTGCTATTGCTATATCGGGGATAGCAGGGCCGGGTGGAGCAACACAAGATAAGCCAGTGGGTTTTGTATGGTTTTGCCTACAAATTGCAGATAAACAATTTACATTTAAGCAAATATTTAGTGGTGATAGAGCCCAAGTTAGAATGCAGGCTATTGAATTTGCTTTGAAAAATACAATTGAAAAGATAAATTTATAAATTTCGCTTGATACTGTGGTTTCATACAGTATACTTGTTCGCATTAGCCGGATTTGGAGAACAAAATGAACGATAACAAACAAAAAGCGTTAGACGCTGCACTATCACAAATTGAGCGTCAATTTGGTAAAGGTTCAATCATGAAGCTGGGCGACAATAAAGCCCTGAACATTGATGCAGTATCTACAGGTTCATTAGGGATCGACATTGCTTTAGGCATAGGCGGTTTACCAATGGGTCGTATTGTTGAAGTATATGGTCCTGAATCTTCAGGTAAAACAACACTGACTTTGCAAGTTATCGCACAAGCTCAAAAAGAAGGTAAAACATGTGCCTTCGTTGATGCTGAGCATGCTCTAGATCCTGTATACGCTCAAAAGCTAGGTGTTAACATTGATGAGCTGTTAGTTTCTCAACCAGATACGGGTGAGCAAGCGTTAGAAATTTGTGACATGTTAGTGCGTTCAAGTGCTGTAGATGTTGTGATTGTCGATTCAGTTGCAGCCCTAACACCTAAAGCTGAAATTGAAGGCGACATGGGCGACTCGCACATGGGCTTACAAGCACGTTTAATGTCGCAAGCATTACGTAAGCTTACGGGTAATATTAAACGTTCAAATACATTATGTATTTTCATTAACCAAATTCGTATGAAAATTGGTGTAATGTTTGGCAACCCAGAAACAACAACCGGTGGTAACGCGCTTAAGTTTTACGCATCAGTTCGTATTGATATTCGTCGTATTGGTTCGGTGAAAGAGGGTGATGAAGTTGTTGGTAACGAAACGCGCGTTAAAATTGTTAAAAACAAAGTAGCGCCTCCGTTTAAACAAGCCGAATTTATCATCATGTATGGTGAAGGTATTTCTAAGCAAGGCGAGTTAATTGATTTAGGTGTTAAGCACAAAATTGTTGAAAAAGCAGGTGCTTGGTACAGCTACAATGGTAACAAGGTAGGCCAAGGTAAAAACAATTCAATTAAATTCTTAAAAGAAAACGTAGAAATTGCAAACGAAATTGAAGGCAAACTACGCGATATGTTATTGCTTAAAGCGACAATTGAACCAGAAGATGGTGAAGATGTACTAGGTGATGACGCTGACCTTTAAGGTTTAAAACGTTCTTCAAGCTTGATTTGACCCGAGCTTTATAAAAACGCTAGCCAGTAATGGTTAGCGTTTTTTTGTGTGAAGGCATTTATTAAGTCGTTATTAATTCGCCTAACTAAACGTGCTGTTTTTAGGTTATAAAGCCTTAATAGCATCGGGTTTACTGTATTAACACTATGGCGGTTTTGTAACTACAGTTTTAAAAATGAAAAACGACACAGACACTGTGTCGTTTAAATTGTGTGATTAAAATATACTTATAATTAGCTTTATAGTTGCCAGTTAACAGATAAGGCATAGTTACGCGGCGCGCCGTAGTAACCTTGCGCCCAAAATAAGCTATGTAAATACTTTTCGTCGGTGGTGTTATTTACGTTAAAAGTAACACCTACGTTTTGAGTAATCTTGTAGTTGGCCATCAAATCAAGAATACCATAAGCACTTTGGTTTGTTGTTACAAGTGCTGTACCCGTTGCGTCAAAGACTTGTACACGACTCACCGAATCTTGCCAACGATAGTTTGCACCAAATGTTAAGCCTTCAACAAACGGTACCTGATAAGTAGCGGCAAGTTTTAATTGATTTTCTGGTGTGTAGTCTTTTACTAAATCGTCACCTTTAATGCTTAGATTACTAAAGCTTACGCTAGTGCTTAAACTCTCATTAAGTTTACCGCTTAGTTCTATCTCAAAACCGTCACTACTAATCCCATCAGCAGCATAGTAGCGCGTATCACTCGGTAATGAATCAGGTAGTGCAACTGCAAGGCCTTCCTGTTTAGCATCAAAGTACGCCAATGTTAAAAACACTTGGTCTTCTAAAAGCTGTGCTTTTAAACCTATTTCGCTACTTTTGCCAGTAATAGGGGCAAGTTGCTCAGCGTTTATATCCAGCTCTTCCTGGGGCACGAATGTTTCGGTATAGCTTGCGTAGGCTGAGAGTGAATCTGTAAAGTCGTAAACCGCACCAATATAAGGAATAACTTCACTATCATCTCGTGTTTGCACTACTCCATACGCAGTGCCTTTTGTTTCCCAGTCGGTGTAACGAACACCTGCAAGCACACTTAGTGGGTCACTAAGTTTTATGCGAGTAGATATATAAGCAGATTGCTGCTTGTTTTCAATATCACTGCCGTTTAAACCATCTGCAAGTGTTGCTTCTGGCGCTACGCCATTCCATGTATCAAGCGATGGCATGGCAGGAAAGCCATTACCCGTTGTGTAATCGTAGAGTGACTGCTCGTTATAATCCATGTTTGCTTGGCTTACACCAAATGATAGGTCGTGCTCTTGAGCAAATAAATCAAACTTACCACTAGCGTATAAATCAAACAGGTCGTGTTTATCCTCGTAATCATAACGGCTTGCGTAACCAGTAAGGCCTAGGCCTGTTTCTCTATCGGGTGTGCCATAAACATAAAAAAGCTCTGAATCTTGCTCGTTTTCAATATGTGCATAACGGGCGGTTGCTACCCAAGTTGCTGATAAGTTTTGCTCAAGTGTTACATAGACCTGTTCAGCACTGTTGTCCCAGTATGACCAATCTGATGCAGTACTAGTAGATGCATCGTAATCAGTGGCTGAGCCATCAGTGTAGTAAAGGGGTAATGCCCCCCAAAGCGGGCTATCGGCATCTTTTTGTTGATTAACGTAGTTGAGACTTAGCGTTGTATCATCTGTTAATTTACCTTCATAGGCTAAGTAACCTATTGTTTTGTCAGTTTCGTAACGGTCCAAGTAAGATTCTGCTTTATGCTTAGTAAATACCGCGCGTACAGCGTGCTCATCGTTTATTGGAGTCGAAACATCAACCTCTAGTCGTTTGTTATTCCATGAGCCATAAGATACAGATGCATGTGCTTGTGTTATGTAGGTCGGTTTTTTAAGTACCATGTTCACTGTTGCAGAAGGGTTCCCTGCACCGGTCATTAAACCGTTAGCCCCACGAACAATTTCAACACGGTCGTAAATAGAGGTATCTAATGAGCCTTGAATTGACCCTGAACTTTGTGGAATACCCAAGCTATCTACTTGAAAGTTTGTGATTTCAAATCCACGGGCTTTAAAGTAAGTCCGATCTGTTTCTATTTGCTCCACCGTTACACCGGGTGTGCTTTCAAGAACGGAGTTAATATCATCTAACGAAAAATCGTCCATTAATGCGCGCGAAACAACCGAAATACTTTGCGGGGTTTCTTTTATTGAAAGGCCTAACTTAGTTGCAGACTGCGCATCTTCGGTAATGTAGTTTTTATGATGCTGGCCATATACGGCTATTTTCTCTAATGACTCGTTGTTAGTTTTTAACTCCTGCGCAAACGTATTTCCAGATAAAATTAAAGAAGTAACAATGCTTAGTTTAGACAAACGCAAAATAGTAGGGGACGACATATCGGTTCCAGTTCGTTAAAAAATTGGAACTTATGCTAATCTAAATGATATTGATTTGCAATTGCATTGTTGTGGTTTGTTTATCTTTTAACTAATTTGGGCCAGCTTAATTAATACCTTAGGTTTATTTTAAAATTATGTAGGGTTAAATTAAGAGGTTTATTAACCAAATTTAAAGTTATACGCATAAAAAAAAGCGGCCTAAGCCGCTTAATTTATGGAGTAGACTTTAAATTAAAAAGCGTATTTAACAGAGAATTGTAAGCGGTCTAAATCACCATCAATACCGCTTTGAGTTTCTCTCTCAGCATGTTTTAACTCTGCACCAAATGTTAGACGTTTAACCGGAGAGTATAAAATATTTGCGCTATAGCTTTGCGTTGATTCAGTTGGATCACCTGAAATGCTCAACAAATCAGTGTTGTTGTCAGCTGAAAAGAATGAGTAAAGGAATGTTGAACGCCATTGGCTGCTCCATTTATGCTGATAAGCAACAAAGCCAGACGTTGAGTCGATTGCATCTAACTCATCACCATTGAGTACGGCACCATGAGCAACATTTAAACCTACATATCGGCCTAAACCTTTACCTTGTGTCAGCATAAATTTAATGTTGTCGTCGCCTACTTTAAACATACCCGATGCACTTACGCCAAATGACGTTTCATCAGCATCAATACCGCCCACTTTATACGTTAATTGGCGAGCAAGTGCGGTTACAACAAGGTTACCCCAGTCTGCTTTGTGTGTGTATCGTGCGGTAAAATCAGGAAGCGAAGCATCATCAGTTGCAACGCGTGCTCCGCCTGTTGTTGTGATTGTGCTTTCAGGGTTTTCTAATGAGAAAGACCACGCACCTGTTGTGTATTTAATTTGAGCTTGGCGAACAAATACTGTGCCTTCAGCAGGGCCTACAAAGTCTAACGTTTCAGGAAGAGCGCCTACGTTTTGAAAGTTTGACCATGTTTGGCCAAATAACCATCCGTCGTAGGTTATAAAAGCGTGGCGGATGCGTGGAGCGAAAGAGTTTGATACGCGCTCATTACCACCTGCGGCTGATGCAAGAAAATCAATTTCAATCTTGCTGTTAATTTTTTTACCGTTATCCAGCAAGGTCGACGTACCAAAATTAAAACGCGATTGACGCGCATGCATATCAAATACTGCGTCTGAGCTGTCATCATCACCTACAGTTAAAGTACTGGGTACATAAAAGTCACGACCAACGCTTGTACCAGCAGAGGCACCCGCTGAATAATCACTCCACATCGTGTCGAGTTTAATATATCCGCCGTAAGTGAACTCTGTGTCACCAATCTTTGCAGCTGTAGCCGCATAAGTAGTGCTTGATAGTGCACATAAAACAGCGCTTGCTGCGAGTGTTTTTAATGGAGTTATTTTCATACTGGTATCCCTTGTTTAGGCTACTTGTTGTTTATAATTTTTTACTCGTTTTTGCCAATACTTGCTACAGGTATAGATTACGAATAAAAATAAATAGTGTGAGTCTGTTCAGTGTTAATAAATATTCTTTTAATTTTTAAACAATGCATGCAATAGTTTTTAGATTTGCTTAATTGTTCAACACAAATACTTTAGATATGTGTAGTGTTTACTCAATTATCTATTGGTCTATAAGACTAAGGTTTAACAGTGAAGTAATCTTTTGCTACCTTTATTTAACATCATGTATTGTTTAGGTAAAAATATTTAAGCTTATTAATTATATAGTACAAATTAGTAATATGGAGGCGAGTACAACTAAGGTCTAATACTTAATAAAGCACTGCTGAGTAATCCTTGTTAAGAGCCTAAGGCAAGTAATTTAAACGGAGACTAAGATGTCACAAAGTATCTATCCTGTTCCTAATCATATAAAAGACACAACACTCGTTGATAAAAATAAATATAATTCGATGTACCAGCAGTCAATTAATGACCCCGAAAGCTTTTGGCGAGAGCATGGGCAACGCCTCGATTGGTCTACTCCTTATACTAAAGTTAAAAACACCTCTTTCGATAAAGGGCACATCAGTATCAAATGGTATGAAGATGGTTTCTTAAATGCCTCTTATAATTGTATTGATCGTCATTTAAAAACCAAAGCCGATAAAATTGCACTTATTTGGGAAGGTGATGACCCGTCACAAAGCGAAAATATTACGTATCAGCAATTACACGATGAAGTGGCCAAATTTGCTAATGGTTTAAAAAAGCTAGGTGTGCAAAAAGGTGACCGAGTTGCTATTTACATGCCAATGACCCCGCAGGCTATTTACGCTATGCAGGCGTGTGCTCGCATTGGTGCAATTCACTCAGTCGTATTTGGTGGCTTTTCACCTTCGGCAATCGCTGACCGTATTAAAGACTCTGGTGCTAAAGTGGTCATTACATCAGATGAAGGCCGACGTGCAGGTAACTGCGTGCCATTAAAAGCGAATGTTGATGAAGCCGTATTACAAGATTCTGTAACCACTATTGAGCACGTGATTGTACATCAGTTAACAGGTGGTGAAGTTGATTGGCACGATCACGATATTTGGTGGCACGACTTAGTCGCTGACTTACCAGCACAGTGTGAACCAGAGCCAATGAACGCAGAAGATCCGCTATTTATTTTGTATACATCAGGTTCAACAGGCCAACCTAAAGGGGTTGTACACACAACTGGCGGTTACTTAGTTTATGCGTCAATGACTCACGAGTACGTATTTGATTTACAAGATGATGATGTGTATTGGTGTAGTGCCGATGTAGGTTGGATCACTGGGCACAGTTATATTGCATACGGACCGCTGGTGAATGGCTGTACACAAGTTGTATTTGAAGGCGTACCTACATACCCAAGCGCAGGAAGAATGGGTGAGGTAGTTGATAAGCATGGTGTCACTATTTTATATACTGCGCCTACAGCGATTCGAGCATTAATGGCCAAAGGTGATGAGCCTACCGCAACTTCACATCGCGATAGTTTACGTATTTTGGGTTCCGTAGGTGAGCCAATTAACCCAGAAGCATGGAATTGGTACTACGAGAGTATAGGTAAGTCTAATTGTCCAATTGTGGATACCTGGTGGCAAACAGAAACAGGTGGCATTATGATCACGCCACTACCTGGTGCTACAGACACGAAGCCGGGTTCTGCAACCCATCCATTTTTTGGTATTGCTCCGGCACTTTATGATGCAGAGGGAAATACACTAGAGGGTGCGGTTGACGGTAATTTAGTTATTTTAGATAGCTGGCCATCACAAGCGCGTACTGTTTATGGCGATCATGAGCGTTTTGAACAAACTTACTTTAGTGCATACCCTGGCGTTTACTTTACCGGTGATGGTTGTCGTCGTGATGAAGATAGCTATTACTGGATAACAGGGCGTGTTGATGATGTACTCAATGTATCGGGGCACCGTTTAGGCACTGCTGAAATAGAAAGCGCATTAGTTGCCCATGAAGCTGTGGCAGAGGCTGCAGTAGTAGGTTACCCGCATAATATCAAAGGCCAAGGCATTTATGTTTATATTACGCCTAACGAAGGGGTCACGGTGAGTGATGAGCTTACAACAGCAGTTCGTAATTGGGTTCGTAAAGAGCTCAGCCCAATAGCTTCTCCAGATATGATTCAATGGTCTCCAGGTTTACCTAAAACACGCTCAGGTAAAATAATGCGTCGTATTTTGCGCAAAATTGCTGCCAATGAGCACGAGCAATTGGGTGATACGTCAACCCTTGCTGATCCGTCGGTAGTGGATGAACTTATCGATAATCGATTAAATCGATAAATACGCGTTAAAAGCTTGATTACAAGTTAATTCTAAACGTAGTATATCGGCTGTTACTTAGTAATAAGTATCAGCCGAATTTTTAGGAGTGAACCATGAGTCAGTTTTTAATAGCGGACGATCATCCGTTATTTCGTGAAGCACTAAAGGGCGCACTGAGCGCAAAATTTGAAGGGCTAGAAGTGTTCGAGTCGTCAGATTTTGATAGCACATTGCAAGTGCTAAGCGAGCAAGAAGATCTTGATATATTACTGCTAGACCTTCATATGCCAGGTAATGGTGATTTGTATGGTCTTATTCGTATCCGAGAAGAGTACCCAAGTTTACCGATTGCTGTGGTTTCAGGCAGTGAAGACGTTAATATTGTTTCTAAAGTCATGGGTTATGGTGCTATGGGGTTCATTCCCAAATCATCGTCATCGGACGATATTGCCAATGCAATTAACCAAATACTTGAAGGTGATACATGGCTGCCAAAAGAGCTTAAAAACAAAGTAGCCGAAATTGAAGGTGAAGACAGAGAAATTGCAGCGCAAGTCGCTTCTCTTACACCTCAGCAATACCGCGTTTTACAATATTTGCATGAAGGATTACTCAATAAGCAAATTGCTTATGAGTTGCATATTTCAGAAGCAACAGTAAAAGCACACATTACCGCAATTTTTAGAAAGCTCGGTGTCTATAACCGAACGCAAGCCGTACTGATCGCTGCTAAATTACAACTAGAGCCTATTGAGCCAGCTCAATAATGGTTTAACGGCTTTGAAGCGATTTATTACCGTTATATTTTACCCGCTATTTTGAATTGGTATTTTAGCGCAAGAGTATATTGACGGTTATGTTTTGAAACTCGCTAAATTTAGAGCAGGCGTAGGTTAACTCCTCTAGGCAGCGTCTGCTTAGCATTTATGCTTTTTTATCTTTTCACTTATGAAAAACACGCCTAATACCTATACCTACAGCTTTGTCTAACATTAAACGGCGTAATTAATTACAAAAGGTCAACATATTCCTGCTTTTGTGTTATTTAGCTTTACTCACAAACCATTCACCTTTTATACATGATCTAAATTACAAATAATGCTAGGTTACGGCAATTTTATAACTTTAAGAGCAGGGTATGACAGACTCCACACACACACCTAGCAACAACCCAAATAAGGGGTTGTTTAATCGGTTTTTAGCCACCGTCGAATTTTTAGGCAATATGCTGCCTCATCCAATTACACTATTTGCAATATTTGCAGTGGCAATTGTTGTGTTTAGCGGTATTGCAGATTGGTTTGGATTAAGTGCGATAGACCCTCGCCCGGTAGGTGCGCCAGGGCGCGACGCTGATGGCGTTATTGAAGTCGTAAGCTTATTAAGCGCTGAAGGTTTACAGCGCATTATGGCTGGGCTTGTCACTAACTTTACGGGGTTTGCACCCTTAGGTACCGTGTTGGTTGCACTACTTGGTGTAAGCGTTGCTGAGCACTCGGGTTTGCTCTCTGCAGCCATGCGAGGCATGGTAATGGGCGCTTCTAAACGTTTAGTTACGTTTATGGTCGTGTTTGCCGCTATTATGTCAAATACGGCTTCAGAGCTTGGCTATGTGGTTTTAATTCCGCTCGCAGCGATGATTTTTCATAGCTTAGGGCGTCACCCATTAGCTGGCCTTGCCGCTGCATTTGCAGGCGTGTCGGGTGGCTATAGTGCTAACTTATTATTAGGAACTATTGACCCACTTCTTGCTGGTATTACAACTCCTGCGGCTCAAATGATCGATCCAACCTATGTTGTTGGCGCAGAGGCAAACTGGTATTTTATGATGGTATCGGTGCTATTAATTTCAGTACTAGGTACTTTGGTGACTGAAAAAATAGTTGAGCCACGTTTAGGTAAATATAACCCAGACGAAGCCGGTATTGATCTGTCTCAAAACAGCATCGATACCCTTACCCAAAAAGAAAAATCAGGTCTAAAATGGGCTGGCGTTTCTTTATTAGTAGTTTCTTTATTACTTGCTTGGACCATCGTTCCTGACGATGGCATTTTACGAAACCCTGCAACCGGTGAAGTTGCGGGTTCTCCTTTTTTAAAAGGGATTGTGGTTATTATATTTGTGACATTTAGTATTCCTGGTTTTGTGTATGGCCGTGTTGTTGGCACTATGAAAAACGATAAAGATGTTATTAATGCCATGAGTAAAAGCATGAGCTCAATGGGGTTATATATTGTGCTAGTCTTTTTTGCGGCGCAATTTGTCGCATTTTTCAAGTGGACTAATTTAGGCACCATTTTAGCTATAAACGGTGCGGCGCTTTTGCAAGCTTTAAACCTGACAGGCCCTGAAGTATTTGTTCTGTTTATTTTAATGTGTGCGTTAGTAAACCTAAGCTTAGGCTCATCGTCAGCACAATGGGCTATTACAGCGCCTATTTTTGTTCCTATGCTTATGTTAATAGGCTACGCGCCAGAAACAATTCAAGCGGCTTACCGTATTGGTGATTCGGTAACAAACTTGATAACCCCGATGATGAGTTATTTTGGTTTAATACTTGCCGTGGCTGTTAAGTATAAAAAAGACATGGGCATAGGTACGCTGGTTGCTACCATGCTGCCATACAGTATTGTATTTTTTATTGGCTGGGTTATTTTGTTTTATGTTTGGGTATTTTTACTGGGTATGCCTGTAGGGCCTGAGTCTCCTACGTATTACACACCGTAATTACTTATTTTACGCGAACAATAAAAAAGCCAGCTAAGCTGGCTTTTTTATTAAAATGAGCGTGGTATAACCACAAAGGTTAACGCGTCCTAGCTAAATACAACGGTTTTATTGCCATTTATAAATAGCTTGTGCTCTGAAGCGAGTTGCAACGCTTTACAAAAAACCGTTTTTTCAACGTCTTTACCCATTTTTGCCATCATTTCAGCTGTGTTAGCGTGTGTCACACTTGTCACGTCTTGTAAAATAATTGGGCCTTCATCTAATTCATTATTTACAAAGTGAGCCGTTGCACCAATAATTTTTACGCCGCGCTCAAATGCCTGATGATACGGTTTTGCACCAATAAATGCGGGTAAAAAAGAGTGATGAATATTAATAATTTTACCGTCAAAGCGGCCTACAAATTCAGGGCTTAAAATACGCATATACTTGGCTAAACCAATTATATCTGGGTTATAACTAGCAATTAAGTCACCTACTTGTTGGTCATGTTCACTTCGGCTTAGCCCAACATGCGATACCACATGAAATGGCACACCAAAACCTTTAGCAAGTGGTTCTAAATCAGGGTAGTTAGCAATAACAGCTAGCACTTCAATATTAAGTGTTTGCTCAAACTGTTTTAATAGCATACCACCTAAGCAGTGTGCTTCTTTGGTGGCAAGCAGCACCACTTTAGTTTTTGCATCGTCGTGCAATGCAAGTTTGGCGCCTTCAGGTAATAAAGCGCGTAGCTGCTCTAAAAAGTCACTTTGTGGTTGCCCCGTCAGCTCAGTGCGCATAAAGAAACGTTTGGCGTCTTTGTCTACAAATTCGTTATTACGAGTAATGTTCAAGTTATTTTGATGACAAAGCCCGGTGATTTTAGCAATTAAGCCCACATCGTCGGCACATTGGGTGGTTAGTATGTAACTCATTTTCCTCATTCTTACCCTGTGATTAATGTTTCATTATTTGTGTTTTAAAACATAAAGCAAGGGCTTTGTGGGCTAATCAAATATTAATCATGTTATTGCACGCTTTTAGTTTAATTTAGACGTTACATAGCGGTGGGGCATATTTAGGTAAATAAAAAATGCCACCCAATTATACAGGTGGCATTTATCTGAAAATACTATTTTTTTGGCTCAGACGCCAAGTCGTCTTCTTGACGTAAAAAACCAGCGGCTTCTTCATCGTCTTTAGTTAGAGTAGGTTGCATAGGCATTGCGCGAGTTTGTTGATTCAACTGATGTAGTTGAGATGCATTACCTAAATCGCGTTCACTCGTAATAGAGGCTATGGATTCGCGGTCTTTCAAAAAGGCGATTACATCTTTTTTGATTGCTTGTAATTGACCTTCATCTTTGTGCATTTCCATAATATGGCGAGGATGCTCAAGGTTTTTCATACCTGTTGCGGCAAAGGTTGTCGAAACGACACGCGAAACAATCACCCAAGGTGTTATGCTGCTGCGCACTAAGGTGTTTTCTGAACGAGTGCTATCGTGAATACCTGTACCTGTTGATATTTTTGACTCAGTAAATGTGCCTTCGCATTTAAAATATACCAGTAAAGATTCAAATTGCATTTCGGCAAAAAACAAGTGTGCGCTGTTGCTTAGCAACTGGGCAAAGGCTTTAATTAATACACCAATCAGTAATAAGTGAACACTTGCCATTAACAGTTCACTAAACTCAATAATATTTTGATTATTAAACGCTTGCTCAATGTTATTTATATTTGCTGCATCAATATAGTGGTAAATATTAATAAACGAGTAGGCAAGCAATACGGTAAAAGTAAGCGCTACAATATAAAGCAAGTTACCGCTAATTAACGCAATTAAACGCGAAAGACTAAAGTGCTTACCTAAATCCATCGTGTGCAGTTTAGGTTGGATTTCTTGAATCATTTCACCTTTAAAGCCGCCTTTACCTTCAATTTGCTCTTGTAATTTAGGATCTAGCTCACGGTAAACCCTATTAGGTACTTCTTTGTAACGACGGTTTGCCATCACTAAATTATCAAGGTTTATAAAAATTTCATCGGGATGAACAGACTCTTGCCAGTTCTCTCTCAGTTCTGAAACCTCGGCAGTGGGGGTCACAATATTTAAACGAGCTTTAATCATTACAAACACAAGTGCACAACTTAGTGTAGCGAGTATAATAATAGCTGTTAAATACAGCCCTGCATTAAGGTTAGGTAATTGTTCTAACCAGTTGTCTATTTGTTGTTTACTAATGCGTTGCTCTTGCATTAGCCACGACATAGAAAGCCCTATAGCAATGGGTAATATAAACGATAAGGAAATGATTTTAGCAAGCGCACCCGTACCCAAGGCTTCAATGTTTTTTTCGGCATTTCGTGAAATGGGTTTACCAGACGAACGCCAAGAAAACAGCACGTAAAACATTAAAATTGCGCTATATATCGGAAAAGCAAGTTCTCCCGCTTCGCCTGTAAAGCCTGACAGTGATACAAATGCAACCAACGCATAAGCAATAAGTGCAACCAGCGTGCTAACCCATGAACCAAATAAACGTTGGGCAACATTACGTATTGGATAGGGTAGAAATAATAATTTTGGTATTAAGCTGTGTAGTAAGCGAGATAAAAAGCCGTTTGGTTCTTTGAACGTACTGTTTTTGCGCCCAACAAGCATTTCCTCTAATGTTTGTGCTGTGTAGGCTACTTCGTTTTTTTCTTCTTGTGCAGTTGAGGTTTGCGATTTACTAAAGTTAAACGCCAGCGATGTAGGGTGATTTCTTCCTACAAAGTACTTAAGTGTGGCATATATACCGCCAGATAAGGTACGAATACCTAGTGCGAGTATCAACATGCCAAATATCATCAAAATCCAACCTGCGGTAGCGTCGTCTTTTACAGAGCTAGATGCGGTAACTAACAGGCTAACACCCACAACAGCCTCAATCAGCCCTCTTAAAGCCTTTACTTTACCTTCTAGTTTAAAAGGGTTTTTTAGTCCAAGATCGATTGATCCGTAATCAAAAGCCATTAAATGCTCCTTATAAATAGCACATCCAAAAAAGGGAATATCAGCAGAGTTACAATAACGTATGCACTTTAAACATTATTGCTTAATTTTTGATTGTATATCAATAATAGTGTTCAGTTTAAGGTTATTTGAATATGTTAGTTTAAATGTTTTATAGGTTGTCATTGATCAAAACGGAGTGCAGTGATTATGAAGTTAATTTATGTGGATGATAATTTACCTGGTATCACTCGAAAGCTTAAAAGCAAGCAATGGCAGTATTTCGATCCTATTGGCAAACTAATAAAAGATGAAGCGGTTATTGAGCGTTTGAATGCCTTAGCATTTCCGCCTGCGTATAAAAGCGCATGGTTTTGCCCCGAAGAAAACGGACATATTTTAGCGACAGGATTTGACAGTAAAGGGAGAAAACAATACCGATACCACCCAGAGTTTAGAGCCCAGCAAGAAGCCAAAAAATACCAAGCCTGTGGTGTATTTGGCCATAAACTTCCTTTATTAAGAGCTCGCTTAGAGTCAGACTTACAAGGCAGTGAGTTAAATGTAGAACGTACATTAGCAGCGGTTGTTAGGCTTATGGACTTAGGGGCACTTAGAGTCGGTAACGAGCGAAACGTAAAACAAAATAAAAGCTTTGGCGCTACAACCTTACGCACCCGACACGCAAAGCTGACTGGGAAAAATATTCAGTTAAAATACCGAGCTAAATCTGGAAAAGAGCGTGAGGTCAACATTACTGACAGAGTACTAAGCCATGTAATTAAAGACTTACAAGATTTACCTGGGCAACATCTATTTCAGTATATAAGTGAAGGTGAGCGCACTAACGTAACATCGAGCGAAATAAACCAATATATACAGCACATAATGGGGGAGGAGTTTAGTGCAAAACATTTTAGAACCTGGCGAGCAAGCGTTATTGCTTTTAAGCAGCTAGCTAAAGCCAAAGGCGCACTTACCTTAAAAAGCATGCTCGATTGTGTATCTCAGCAATTAGGTAATACCCCAGCAATAGCACGCAAATCTTATGTTCACCCTGATTTAATTACACTGTGTAAAGAAGATGAAGCAGCTCAAAATGCGTGGCGTGAGTCACTTACGTTACCTCGCAAGACTAAGTATTTAAGCAGATACGAACGTGGTTTTTTAGCGTTTTTAAGCGATTAATCGACATAGCAACTTTACACGCTTGAGTATATTAATTACACAAGCAGTTTGTGCCATAACTTAAATGAATTGATTTATTTTTAAAAAGCTCAATATTTTCAGTGTTTTAGGTTTTAATCTGTTTTGGCACCGACGTTGCAACTCTCGTTGATAATTAAACGGCAAGTACACATGCATTTATCAACACTATTTAGCGAGGGGCGCACCGTGAAGGGATTATTTACAAAAAAAGGTTTTACCAAAACAAACAAAGCTACTTTGAAAGGGGCTTTGTTTGTGAGCTTAGCAAGCATGTTTGCTTCACCTTTACTCGCGAATGATGATCTTGATGGTGTTTTACTTGCCATGACCACCTACAGCTCGCAGCGCTACACGCAAACTAAAGATAGCTATTACTTTGATCAATACTCAGCCCAATTAATAAAGCGCACTGAAAAAGCGATTAATTGGTACCAAGAAATAGTGAATCGCGGTGGGTTTATTTCTTTACCCGCCAGCGAGTTGCTTGAACTAGGTAGTAACAGTAAAGCGGTAAGTTTACTCGCTATGCGTTTATTTCAAGAACAAGATTTACTCACTAACGTATGCAGTAAAGCGCCGTGCATTTTTGATAAACATATTGAGCGCGCTGTAAAGCAGTTTCAACATCGCCATGGCTTAAACGTTGATGGACGAGTTGGCAAAAACACGTTTGCTAAACTTAATATTTCAGCTGAGCAAAAACTCAATAAGTTAAAGTTAAACTTTTATCGCATTACCAACTTTGCCGGTTCGAGCGATGAACAGTACGTGTATGTAAATATTCCTGAGTATCAGTTGCGTTATGTGAAAGTAGGTGATGTAAAACTTCAAAACAACGTGATTGTTGGTAAACCTAGCTGGGAAACACCGGCATTTAGTGACGAAATAGAAAAATTTGTTGTTAACCCTGAGTGGCGCATACCTATTTCAATTGCTACTAGGGAAATAGCCCCTAAAGTAGCAGAAGATCCTGATTACCTTGTTAAAAACAATATTGAAATCAGAAAAAACAGCTACATAGACTCACAAACAGTTAACCCAAATAATATTGATTGGGATTCAATTAAGCCTTATCAATTTGACCATTTTTTAGTGAAGCGTGCGGGTGAAAAAAATCCCCTTGGTGAAGTAAAATATTTGTTCCCTAACCCTGAGGCTATATATGTACATGATACACCTGCAAAGCAGCGATTTAGCCAAACAAGACGTGCGTTATCGCATGGTTGCATAAGAATTGAAGACCCTTTTTCACTTGCTCAAGAAATAATTAAACACCAAGGTGAAAAGCATGCATTGGCACAAGTTAACGATGCACGAAATGAAAACAGCACACAAACATTTTATTTAGACGAGCCATTACCCATTCATTTAGTTTATTGGACTGCGTGGGTGGATGAAAACAAGCTCGTTAATTTTAGAGATGATATTTACAAACGGGATCAAAAAGCACTCCTAAAAAATGATAACCAGTCGGTTATTGCAGCATTATTAGAAAGTAAATAATGAGAGGTAATATGAAATTAATCGGTATTTTATTAATTAGTATGCTGACTACTCTGCTTAGTACGCATTTATTTGCTTCTCAGCCTGCTAAAACGCCTCATCAGGTTGTTGGTATACAAAACAGGCCTGCTTTTGAGGACGCAGAATTTAGTTTAAAAATTAACGATATTGTCATGCCATACTCACTTTTTTCGGTGTTTGTAATGCCCAATGAGCAGGTTGAATTTGAAGTGCTATATGCGCAATCACCCGATGCTTACACATTAATTAGCGATGAAAAGTTCATGCTAACTGATACTAATCGTTGGCAATGGCAGGCACCGGATACTCCCGGCTTAACATCGGTAATAATTGAATCGCCAAATAAAAAACAGCGTATGAAAATTAACGTGTTTGTAAAAGTACCTGCCGATAGAGTAGAGGGCGGAAAGCTAAAATATTACCAAATAGGGCACTACCCAAAGCCATCGCAAATAAAAGATTCAAAGCACTATATTGTTCCTGACGGGTTTGTTGAAGTGACCCCAGAGAATGAAAGTACCAAATTATCGCCTCACTTTTCTTTAAAAGAATTTGTGAGTAAGCAAAAAAGCAATCATCCCAAGTATCTTTTTTTACAAAATAAACTGCTGCTAAAGTTAGAAATGATTCGTAAGGAACTAATTTTAGAAGGCATTCCAGTTAGTAACATGGTGGTGATGAGTGGTTACCGAACACCTTATTACAATAAAGCCATTGGGAATGTGAAACTGAGCCGTCATGTGTTTGGAGACGCAGCAGATATTTTTATCGATAACGATGGAAATTACCGTATGGATGATATTAATAAAGATGCAAAATACACCATTGAAGACGCAAAAGTGATGGCAAATATTGTAGAGTCGTTAGCCAGACGCGAATCATTTAAAGGCTTATTAGGTGGGTTGGGCGTTTATGGCCCTAAACCGCACCGAGGGGCATTTATACATGTGGATACGCGCGGTTTTAAAGCCCGCTGGGTAAGTAAATAAAGTTTACACCTAATAAACAATAAATATATTGGCTACTTTTTATTAGGTGTAAGTGTTTTTATTGCAACATAAATGTTTCGTATTCTAGGTCTTCAAACTGCCTAGATAACCAAAACAAGCCAACTACAGAAGTAATTATTGTAGAAAGGGCAAATCCGTAGCCATAAAATTGTGGCCCAAGTGCAATAGATAAATACGTAAGCACAATGTTTAATGCTAAAAATAGGCCCGAAAGAACCAACACAGTGAAGCGTTTATCAAGATAGAACAATATATTGAGAATAGATAAAAATATTACCTGCACGCCTACGCCCACTACATCAATAAAAAGTAATGTTTTATAGTTAGGATCAATCCCTATATAGGTAAGAATTTGCTCGCCCCACAATAGTAAACATGCAACAGTAATGCCTTGAATTTTAAATATGTCGTACAAGCCACCTCGGGCTGTTGTGATCATGTTGTCTTTTAAAAAGTAAATTTCTTCGAGCGAGGAGCCGCCCCTTATCGCAGAATAAAACCTGTCATATTGTTCTACAAAGTCAGTTTCCATCCTTACTAAAAATACCGCCATGCCGGGGATAATTGATAAATAGGCCAAAAATATGGGGAGATCGTAAATTGGGCTAGCTCTTAGGGGTCCTATAATATGTATGGATGTACTTGGTGAAAACCAAAACAAAATTTTATCTGCCCAAACGCCAATGTTGTAAAATAGCCCGCAAAAGAACAGCATGTAATAGACTTTTTTTCGACTCATAAAGTCGAAGCTTATTAGTTTATTACCTGGGTAGCGACGAATAATCATGAATAAAAAACTAAAAAATAACAGTGCCTCACCTGCAAAAAAAGCAAAAAAGAGTCCATCTAATTGCCAGTCACGTAGTAATAATGCAAGTAGCACCATAAACGCGTACCCGCTGAGCATAGTGATTAAAATAAGCCGATACTCTTTCATGCCCGATAAAAATATAGCACCAAGCCATTGATTACAAAGGCTAACAAAGCCACCTAAAATAATAATTTTGGTTACAACCGATAAAGGTAAAAATGGCCAAACAGCAAATCCAACCAGTAATGCACCAATCGTTGTAATAAGTTGTGCACCCAGTAAATTGGGGAGTACTGAGTCGTCGTCTTTTGTAAAAAATAAATCTGCCACAAAGCGCGTTAGCATAAGCTGTAAGCCGCCAGTTAATATTAACGATGCCGCCATCATGTAAGTTATCAGGGTTAGAAACTGAATAATTAACAGCTTAGGTAATACTATTCCAAGGCTTAAAATACCAATAAGCATTAGTGCGATGATTGACAATAACCAAGGGCCTGATCCAATGAGACCAGCGTAGCTATAGGCTTCAAAAACAGAGAGGAGGGTATTTTTTTTGAGAATTTTCCGTATCTCAAAACCTATTCCGGCCATGACATTGTATCCTTATAAAGCTTGTCGTATCGGGCAAACATGTGGCTTTCGTCATAAAATGCTTTTACACGTTTTAAGCCGCTTGATTGATACTCATGCCATTTATCGTCGTTATTAAGTATGTTTGTTATTTGTACGGCTGTATCGCTTGGCGATGCAATAGAAACAACTTCACCTGCTTTACCTAAAGCCTTGTCTTGTTCTGTGGCACCTTCAATAATTTCTCGACACGAGCCAACATCACTGGCTAGAACAGGTACGCCTGCTGCCATTGCTTCTAGTAACACTAAGGGTTGGGCTTCAGAAATAGATGTTAATGCAACAAGGCCTAACTTAGGGAGTATTTCAGCTATATTTTGCATACCCAAAAACTTCACGCTGTTCTGTAACTCAAGGCTGCCCACCAGTAACTGGCACTCTTTATAGTACTTTGGGTCTTCTTCAAAAGGACCTATGATCCATCCCTCTATTGCGGGCATGCTTGATTGCACTTCTTTAATGGCACGAATAAAGGTTTTAATGTCTTTGATTGGTACTACACGCCCAATCAAGCCTACTGTTAATGGAATAGTTTTAGAACGTGCAGCCAGTGCTTTAGCGTAGTGAGCGGTTTTAATGCCGTTTGGTACGACTAAAGAGCGCTTCTCACAGGCTCCATCTTTAATTTGGCGCTGCCTATTACCTTCGTATAGTGAAATTATTCTATCGGCTTGGTGGTAACTCGTGCGGCCAATTTGCTCGAAAAAAGTGATCCACATTCGGCGAATAAAGCCCATTTCGGTATTTAAGTTTTTACCTAAAATAGCTTCAGACTCTTTTATCCAATCGGCTTGAATTAAGTCTATTTTTCGCTCTTTCGTATAAATACCGTGCTCTGTCAATAAGTAAGGCGTGTTATTAATTACGCTTGCACCTGCACCTAAAAAACCAGCATAGCCTGTAGAAATAGAGTGTATAAGTTTAACATTCGGTAATTGGCGGGCAATATCTGCAATTTTAAACAAAGGCTTATACAAATTACGGTACGACCAAAAGAAATCAATAAAAGATGATTCGTCGCAAAATGTTAAATAGTAGTCAGCCAATACCTGCCAAGATGACTCGCTATATAAAAAGTCAGCTTCGTTTATACCGTTTTTTTGCCCAAGTTGTTCAAATGTAAATTCAAGTAACTCGGTGGGAATAGGCTCTTTTGAGTCTCTAAAATAACTTTGCAGTTGCTGCCAAAACTCAAACAACTCTTTTTTATATTTAACGCCGTGCTTTGCTTTTATATCAGTATTATTTTGCTCTACTAGATAATGAACATGCAATTTTGTAACATTTTTTGGAAGTGTGTACTTAATATCGCCATAGTGCTCAGAAGCACCACCTAAAAAAATAAGCTCAAAGTTATAATGAGGTAGCCCTTCAATAATTTGATGAACCCAACTTGATACTCCCCCCCGAACATAAGGATAAGTACCTTCTAATAATAATAATATATCGGCATTGGGTTTAGGCATTCCAATACTCCTGTAATTGGCGAAGTTCGCTCCCTTTAGGTTGTTCGGGTAGCTCCCTTAAGTAGCGTTTACAGTCATCATACTTATTCATGCAAAAGGCAACTTCGGCTTTGTAGGGTAAAACATGGCGACGCGCCATACCTAATTCAGTTGCTTGTACAAGAAAATCAAGCGCACGTTCGTAATAACCAAGCGCTAAATAAACACGCCCTAAAAATACATAATTAGCTGGTTTTTTTGCGTACTCAATACTTTGTAAACTGAGTGCTTCAGCTTTTTCTAATACGTATGTTTTTAAAGCGCCTTGTGCAAGCCCTAAATAACTAAGCTCCCAATATACGTGTGCTAACTGTTCTTGTAAGTTACTTAGCTCAGGCTGTTTTGTGGTGTTAGCAATTTGGTGTTGATAAACGCTAATTTTTTCGTTTAATTTTGTTTCTTTGGCATCAAGTGTTGAGTAAGCAAGTAGGCGTATATCGTCTTCTAAATCTTTGAGGGCAAGTTTTAATATTGGGATTGCTTGGCTGTCGCGCATGTGACGAGCAGCCATTACTGCAGTTAAGCGTTTGTTAGGTTCGCTTGCGTATTTTAAAATGGCTTTTACACCACCAATTGAATAAGTAGGGTTCGCCGAAATATCAGGGACTTCAAAGGGGAGTTCTGGAATTTCATGCTCTATTATTTCGGTATCATCATTTTTAAGTGGCTTACATAGCGCAAATGTAAGCGCCATCACGACACCTAAAATACCAAATACAGGTAAGCTAAACAGTAACAAGAATAATAATAGCGCGCCGTTTATAAGCGTTGTTTTATATTTTTTAGGAATTAAAACGTAGCTTACAAAGGTAAAAAGGATGCTTGCAATGGCATGCAGTAAAATTACACCAAACCAGTTTGGTGTACTAAGAATTTCTCGCAGTGCAAAATACTCGCATAGACATGCAACTAAGGCGGCTATCACAACTTTAATCATGTAGGGCTACCAGTTTAGATAATTCATCCTTATTGACTGGAAACGCCACTTCTTGCTCAATAATAATATCGAGTTCTTGTAATGTTTTACCGGTACGTTCTTTACACCAGCTATTCATTCGCATTACAAAACCATCTTTTTCAAGCTCATCGGCAAGCGGCATCAGTATTAACAGAACTTGTTTTTCATTATCGTATAAATAAATGTCTAACCCTCGGCGAGCCTCGGTTAAATACTCCATCAGCCGTCGAGATTCATCATTAATACTTAGCGCGTTCACCTTTAAAAAGTGTGAAGGAATTTTATAACGCTTTGCTTCTTTGTTTGCGTGTTTAACTTGGCGCTTAAAGTATGGCGACTCTTCACGGGTCATTATTGGATTAGTGATTTCGTGACGCAATAAATCACCAATGTGTCCGGCCATAACGGCAAGTAAAGTAAGGGTGTTTTCTTTGAGAGCAAAAAACTTCACTTTTTCAACTAAAATAGCCCCATAAATTGTGTCGTTCACATCAATCAATGGAATAGCAATATGATACTTGCTATCACCCGATGAAGCTTTTGGGTTTTTAAGTGACACCAGTTCTTTTTCGTCAAACATGGCAGCTATTAATGGGTCTGAATTAGATGGCTCACTCATTTTTCCTACACTAGCTAGTGCAGGCTCTTGTATTTTATCGTTTTCAACTTTATATAAGCCTGCTTTTTCTATCGAGCCATATTCTATAAATAGATTTAAAATAACCTCAGCGGCACTGTCTAAGCGTCTTTCTTTTAATTTACCAATTGATTCTCGTACGGCTTGTAATGACTCTCGTAAACTAAGTGTATGTCCAGCAAGCATTTGTTCGATTCGGTCATGTGATGAGCTAATTAAGTGATACTGGCGCGTAAATTTTTCAAGTCGGTCTGATACATAGGCTAATTGAATGCTTTGCTGTTGATTAGTTCGCTCCCATACATCTCTAAATTCACCTGCCACCATAACTACAATAATGTAGCCAATCATAGCGTTAATATTAAACTCACTTTGAGGGTCTAATATATTGCTTTGTATTAGCAATAATTGCCCTACTAGTAAGGTTAAAATACTAATAAAACCTTTTGAAAAGCCATAGCGTAGAGCAACAAGCAACGGCCCTAATACTGGCCAAGAAAACCCTCCTTGCGTCCAATAGGGGTCCTCAGCATTAAATAGAACAGGCAGCCCTAAAGCTAAAGCGGTAAAAAAACATACCTCAGCCCATATCTGTAGCTCAGGAACGTCTCTTGGGCGTAAGAAATGTGTTTTCACTCACTAACCTCAATATAAGACACTAAATCGGCAATTACATCTTGCGCAGTTGCTGCAATGCTATCGCGTCCCCAACCGCTTTTTGCAATGGTGCCGGTCCAAACTGGCGTTGTTTCACCGTTTTTTGTAAGCAATAAAGTAAGTGCAACCACAGGCTCTCCATCAAGACCTGCTTTGTAACGCCATTCTTCAATACTGCCACTAAGTACATAGTCAGCTTGTTGAGTATTGAGCCATTGCATTGCGTTGTTTAAACGGTATTGATCGTCTAAAGGTGGCAGGTCTTTACTGCTATTTCTTGGTGCACGAAGTAACTTAGGAAGCTTATTTTGTTGCCAAATACTTGCTAAAATATCTTCAGCGCGCTCACCTGCCAGTGGTGTTTGTGCATGATTAACAAGCGGTAATAAAGCCACGGTAGTTGCTGGGCTAATTTCGATATCATCAGCAACTCGACTTGTAGTACACGCCGACAAGAGCAAAACCAAACTAAGTATAACTAAGCGAAACATATTCTCTCCTAACATTAAAAATGTATGTAATATCCTAATTGTAACTGTGTATCTGAGTTACCGACCTTATTACTACTTTGGTAACCGAGCTGTAATTTAAATAAATCATCACCAAGTACTGACCATCCAGCACCACTGGAAACAGACACATCAATTGTATCGTTCAGTGTTTGGTAGCCCGTACTTATGTCAAATAACCAAGACGGACTGGCACCCAAGTATGGGGGCGTTAATGAGCCTGTTGAGGCAAAAGAAGTACCTAGGGCAAAACGCCTAAAAGGTTCAATAACTATGCGTCTGGGTCTTCTATTTGTATTAATAGCAGTATTTACTGGGTCAAAGTCTTGCCATTGCGCACTAAAGTAGGCGTTCCAAATGGGGCGATCTTTTAAAATACTGTATTGGTAGCGTGCGTTATATTCTTGTCCATTAACGAGTGTGCTGTTGTTGTCTCTGCGCGTGAACGACATTGCAGCAGCCGATAGCTGCAGGCTTTGTCTGTTATCAATATTATAATTTATATAAGCCGTGGCTTTATTAAGTTGCGCATAACTTAGTAACACTTCAGATTGGCGGTTTTCGGCGTTGTATTGTAAGTTTATGCCAACTTGAGTGCGCGCATCCCACTGATAACGAGAGTCTAAACTTAAGCCTTGTCGGCTAACAATATCGCCCTGATGCGTATCAATTTTTGCATTAAAAGCCCACCGGCCAAACGTCATTGTATTTTCTATTGCGAACAGCAGTCCGTTATTACCAAGGTTTTGCTGATCGCTAAGGCTCAGTTTCCACTGGCCTTTTGCATAAGGAAAATACACATTTATGTCGTATTGCGTACTATTTAGCCCGGCTTGCGGTGATAGATTTACTTCAAATGCGCGAAAGTAAGCTGTGCGCGCGTTTCTTAAAAAGCCTAGCTGAGCTTCACTTGGCTCGTTAATTAGCTCTTCATACCAACGTTGCATGGTTGCATAAGGTTGGTTCAAGTATAAAAGCGCACTTAACTGATCGTTTTTGCCAAGTGTATTTGTATCAAATAATTGTTTTACTTTACTAAATTCACCTTGAGTCATGTACAGCTGAAGTGCTTGCCAGGGCTCAAGTTTTTGCGCAGCACGGCGTGATAACCACCAGTTTGCTTGTGCTGTGCCTATGGTTTCAGGGGCTAACTCATCGAGTGTGTTTAGCTGCATTAAATGTGGCATAGCCATAGCGCCAGCCCATCTAAACATAAGTCCTCGATATGCATATTTATCTTTAGGTAAATGCTGAAGAAGATAATGATTAAGCTCTGTGGCGTTGGCGTAATAGCCGAGTTGTTTCATTACATCGGCTAAGTTTACTAATGTGGTTAAGTCGCTAGGCTCAGCTATCGCTAGTTTACGTAAGTAAAAATAAGCACTGTTATATGACTTTTCATAAATAGATAAGCTCGCTAAAAGTTGACCCCACGCATACGTTGGGTTGTTGTCAGCATAGTTATTTAAAATACGTTTAATCATGATGCTGTCGTGCATTTGCAGTGCTAACCAACCTTGCACGAGTACTACGTCAGGATTGTATTCGCTCAGTTTTGCGGCGCGGTTGAGCGTTGTATACGCTGAATTTAAATCGCTCTGATTTTGATACCAGCTAGCAAGCGTTAACCAAGCAGGGTATAGCGCCTTGTTGTAGCGTTGCTTGTTCAGTTCGTTATAGATTCGTTTAACGGCGTTTGAATCGTTTATTTGCGTACTTAAATTAGCAATGTCAATTAGCTGACTTTCGCTCAGCGAAGATTGCTGCCATAAATGCGCAAGTAACGCTTTGGGGTTGCCTTCAAAGCGTATTTGCTGGTACTGCAATAAATCGCTCTCGCCTAATTTACCCAGTGATTTAAGTTGTTCAAGGGCATAAAGCTGTTCTTTTTTATCATTTACCCTGAGCGCCATGTCAACGCGAGCACTCCAAAACTCGTCGTCGGTACTTTGCTGCTTTTGCTTTAAAATGGTTAGTGCCGTGTTAAAGTCGTTATTTAACCAAAACGCACGGGCTAGCCACATTAAATCTTCTTCGTTTTTGGGGCCCTGATAAATAGGCCATAAATTACGTAAACCGCTTAAGTTACCTGTGTCATGTAATACTTTTGCTTTCCAATATTGTGATAATACGCTTTTACCGTTTATGCTTTCAAAACGCTCTATGTGCTTGAGCTCTTGTTTGGCATCGCCAATAAACTCGTTGGTTTGCATCCATTTAGTAAAGCCATTGCCTTTTAGTTGCCTATTTTTAGCTTTGTAAGCGTAAATGTCGTTAGCGTCTTGGTACAAGTATAAAGCCGTTGCATCGTTAATACTGTCTGTAAGCATAGCTGCGGTAACGGCTTTATTTATCATTAACCATTTAAATTCTTTGAGTGCAGCTCTTGGCTTATTAAGCCAGCGCTTTACTTTCCAGTTAAGTAAATGAAGATCTTTATCGTTGGGTTTTTGTTTTAGTAGTTTTGAAAGCAATAATTCAGCGCTGTTAGCATCGCCATTGGCTAAGTGAAGCTGCATTGCCAGTGTTAAGTACTTAATATTGTTAGGCTCTTTTTGCAGCAGTTTTGTAGCTGCAATAATTGCATCTTCTTTATTGCCTGCTAAGTCAGCAAGGTAAAGTGTGCGCTTTGTATTTGATTGATCTCCATATTGCTTCCACCACGCATAAGCTTGCACCGCTTCGTTTGCACCCAGTGCGGTTTCAATGGCTTTTTCGGCTATTGTTTCGCTCATGTTATTTTTGTAAAGCAGCAACGCTTTTGCAGGTTGGCCTGCCGTTAGCCAATAATCAGCGGCAATTAACGGTTTTTTGTGTGTTTCATAATATTGTGCAAGCTTAACATTCAAACCGAGTGCTTTAGCTATGCTAAGAATGTCTTCGTTCCATGGTTTATAGGCGCTCACCTTTAATGAAAGCTCTTCAAATCGATCATCTACATTGGCACCACTTGCAAGCCATAATGAGTAAAGTAACTTTATTTCAAGTTCTGTTTTACGCCGACTTTTTGGCAGTTTTTCAAGCTCATTAGTTGCGTTTGAATATTCACTCAATGCTATATGAAGTTCAGCCAATTTAGCGCGCAGCTTTTCATTGTTAGGGTCAGTATTAAGAGCAGCATGCAAGTATGACTTTTCAAACGTGTAGTCTTGAGAAAGTGCATCGTCTTCAAAGAATAGGGTGTGCGGAAATAGCGCATACAATGAAAAACAGCTAACAGCGAGAATTGTTAAAATTGTTTTTATAGAAACTAAATGAGGGCGCTTTTTAGTATTCATTAATTAGCAACCCCTGTGCAGTTTAAATAACCAAAAAAATCACCTGCAGGTAGTTTAAAGTGGGTTATATTTGCGCGAGTGATACCTTTATACCTTTTTCCCATGTGAGATATAAATTGGCATGAGCGGGCATTCACTAAATCAAGTGTTGCAGGTATCCACGCTTTAAAACTAACAGCGCCATTTACTTGCCATGTATCTATTACTACATTGGCAGAGGCTAAATAAGGGGCATTATCTTTTTGGCTATGGTCAAAACTAATACGCGAGATACCCTCATTAGTGTGTACGTAGTTGCCTTGCTGCGTTACCCCTAATACCCCATCACTTTGTGATATGTTTGCAATATCAAAGTCGCTGGGTATGCGAAGGGTGCGAATATTTTTTGAACTAAACAACCAGTCGCCTTTACTATTTTTAGCTAAAGCAGAAAAGTAAAAATCTTTCGCAATTTTTGCATAGTGGCTTAAGTACACCGGTGTATTAGGTCTTTGTAATACATAGTCAATATTATGCTTTAGGGCATCAAGCCCTGCAGGAACTTCGCCAGAATAAAAATGATAGTAAATAGTATAGGGCTTTAACCTGTATGGCTTTTCGGTTATTTCAAAGGTTTCTGTTAGTCGCTTAAATCCGTAATACGGGCCATGCCATAAATTAGTGTATACGTTTTCGTTCAGTATTGGCGCGTAAATTTGATACAGTAAATCACCCTCAGGGCGCGCAATCGGCGATATATGTGAAAGGCTAGGGTTATCACTATTTACATCAGTATTGCCGCCATTTACGTTTAGTACACCAGCATTACGCGCTATTTTTAATGCGTCTGGACCGGGTGTAGCATCGCCCGACCACAACATAAGCACCGTTTTTTTTCCTTTAGGTACTAGTCTTTCATTAATATAATTAATGGTGCCGGTAATTTCTTTTTCTAAGCTAATTGTGTCATAGCCAGGTACATCTAAGTGAAACCCATAATCTGTATCTTCTTCGTCAATTTCTTTTCGGCCAGAAAGCGCGGTCCAAAAGTAAGGGTGACTATAAGTATGCGAAGCGACCTCTACATAGGGAAGTTCAAAAATACTACGCGCAATTTTTTCTAGTTTTTTACTGTGCTTAGCATGAATTCCTCCAGGCTCTATATCAGCCTGAATAATAGAAGATGTGATGGGAAGTTTATAAGGTTTAATAATGTCATCGCGAATGACCTCTGCGGCATATGGGCTGCCATCAAAGTGTGCAATGCTGGTAAAGCCATCCCCATCTATATGCATAGTAAGCATACGTCTGCCACTTTCTGTCGTTGTGTCTGGAGCGAGTATTGTGGGTAACCCCATGGCTTTAGTAAGCAGTGTCAGTGGGTCAATAACCCAATTACTACCTTCCATTGGGAGCGTATCAATCAGCCATGGGGCAACAATAACTGCGCCATATTTGGTTTTGGCACTTTGTACAACGGTGCTGCCATCAGCCGCTTTTATATCAATAAGAGTTGTGGCTTCTGGCGCTAATTTTAATAAATAAGGTTTGGTAATGGCAGGCGAAGAGCTTGACTCACCTTTTAACCATGGTGCTAAATAGTTAAGTTCATAAGGCCCTGGAGGGGAGCTGTTAAGTGTTTCCACGCCTAATGCGGCTAATAATTTAGCTGATTGTGGTAGCTCACCTACCACTAACTGAGGCACTGTACCTAGGCTAGCTTCGAGCCAATTTATTACACTTGGGGAGTAAAAGCCCCCCATGTTTGTCCATGAAATAATTCCAGCATGTAAACTTGGATCAACTAATGGCAACTCTCGTTTTGCTATATCAATATAGTCAGGAATATAACCTAAATACTCAATAAGAGTGGCCAGCTTTAAGTGAACCGTAGAATAAATAAGGGGTTTTAAGTCACTATTGAACGGAATAAGCACGCGCCTAGGTACGGGGCTAATAGTTGATGTTCCCCAAGTTTGTAAATGCCCATCGGTTACCCAAGCATTAAACCCTGAAGCGATAATTTTTTCAGCCATTACAAGGCGTTTGTCAGGTTTTGCATAGTCAATAACTTGAACATTAAAACCTAAGCTTTGCGCTTTTTTAAGTTGAGTTGTTAACCATGCTTGATCGTTCTTAGAGGTTAACTTGTAGCTATTATCAAGTGGATTAAAGTGGCTAAACAATCCCTCAGCAACTAGGTCGGTTGCAAGGTTTTGTAGGCTTGGCAGTAATTCAAAGCCACGATTGAGCACTAATTGCTTTTTAAATACTAAAGACAGATCTTTTATTATTGAAACTAATCCAGCTTGCTGCGCTGATTTATCATAGCGTGCGTTGTCTAATAATTGATAGCTATCAAGGGTGTCTAAAAACAACCCACTAAAGCCACGTTCTTTTAATATAACAGCCGAGCTATTTAATTGTTGTTGCCATTGCTTTGAAGTTAAATCGGAAATGTAGCTATTCCAATTAGGGTTTGTGGTGAGTGAATAGTCACTTTTATTATATGATTCGCCAATGCTCAAATAAGCATAAACAGCAATGTTACGTTCTTTAAACCAATTTAATTCATGCTCAGTCACTAACTCAGGTTGCACAACAACGCGTGAGTAAAAAGTCATTTCAGCTAAAGGCATTGGGGCTGAATAGTAAAATGCCAGGCTGTTATTAACGGGCTTTGCTAGTAACTGCGCTGATACTAAAAGCAAAAGCCATAAAATATATTTCATTAATGATTCGTTATGTTAATTTTAAACTATTGCTCAAAGGAAAGCATTTCGAGGCTTTTCTAGTTATTTTGTATTAGTTATTAAGTATTATTATATGTTAACAAAAATAAAAGGTCTATCATGTTGTTTTAAATTTATACTAAATTAATCTATTATTTAGGTGGTGTTATTATTGCAAGTTAATGAATTTAAATAAATAAAACCTTTAATAAAGGCTTGGGTTTTAAACGAGATTTGTAAAGAAATGTAAGTTTTTATTGTCAGTTCTGGATAAATTTAAAAGCCATTTCGCTTATAAAATGGCCTTTAAAAAGTTTATTGTTTTAAATATTAATCATTACCTGATACAAATCATGTTTCTTCCTTCCGATTTAGCTCTATACAAAGCGTTATCGGCCGCACACATTAATGCTTCAGATGTTCTATATTGGTTATTGTATTCACACGCTAAGCCTTGGCTAACGCTAATTTTAATGTTGTCAGGTAGGCCTATTTCTCTAAAGTTTAAATTTAAAATTCTATCTTGAATACGCTTGGCTATCATCTCAGCGTTCGAAATATGAGACCGTGGTAATATCACGGCAAACTCTTCTCCACCGTATCGGGCAACTAAGCTGTCTTTTGACGGTAGGCATTCTTCAATTGTTTTTGCTACTTTTTGTAAACACTTGTCACCTTTTACATGCCCAAAGTTATCGTTAAATAGTTTAAAATAATCAATATCAATCAATATAAAACTTAATGGCTGCTTGTTCATTAGGCATGTTTGCCAATCTTTGTGGATTGTTTTTTCTAACGTGCCACGATTTGCAATACCCGTTAGGTGATCGAGCTTTGAAAGTGTTTCGAGTACTTTATACTTTTTTATATGTTTAGAAATGTCATGCATGATGCAAATAAATAAAGGAGTATTATTAGTTGTTGCTGGTGGAATGCATGAAACCGAAAGTTCTACATCTAAAAAGTTACCATTGGCTTTAATTATTTTTACTTCTTTGGGGCCATGATTAAGGGGGGTTTGATAATTGCTTTTCCAACTTTCAAACATGTATTCATAATCGTTACGGTATTGCTCTTGTAAAAAATGCTGCCACTTTTTACCAATTAGTATATCTGAAGGAACATTAAAAAATCGTGCAGCTACCGGGTTTACCGATTCAAACACACCGTGTGCATTTACAATAAAAATAGCATCGGCCATCACATTAGTAACATTAATAATCGCGCTTATTTTTTCATTGTTAACGGTATTAGAAATGCTGCTCATTAATGCAGATACAGCGTTGTCGGTGTTATTTCCTCTGCTATTTTCATTATTGTTAGACATGGTGTTGCTCATTTTTATTGTTAATGAAACTTGATGTCTAGCAGTTTATTCAATTTATGGTTTTTAAACCTTTCGGTAACCTTCTGGTTTAAGTTATTGTTATTTATATTTATTTAATTTTAAGAATAAGTATTACTAATTAGAGTTCTTTTTCATTCTTAACTTGTGGATCAGCGCTTTCATATTTATTGCCATTACATTCAACGTTAAAAATTAAGCATACAGAGCCATTATTTTCATCTGTGTCGGTAATGATAATTGTGTGGCCGTTGTCACTTACTTTATAGCTGAAGTCTTGGGCGCATGGTTTTTGTGTGTCGATATCGGTGATAGTAGCGCCAGTAAATACGAAACCATTTTGAATTGTGGTGTCGTCTAAATTATAGTTGCCAGCGGTTTCAGTTCTTACAACACCACCGCCAGTAGCGGGTTCGCCATTTTTTGTATAGCTAAAAATAGCTTCATTGTTGTTAAGTTTAATATTTACTTGAAAGTCGACATTTTCTAGGGTGTTATTCATATTATTTCCTTTATGAGTAATTATAGTTGGAAGTTCGTAATGCCTAATTTAACTAGGCTTGTTTTTATTTCTGATATCTCGTCTTCCCTGTTTAAACAGGTATAAGCTTGTACTAGTGGGTATGTTATTTTTACGCTCTGACTTATTTTTGCAGCTTCAGAAATAGCTTTGATAGCGCTTAAGCAAAATTGCTCTCGCTGTTTATTAGTTGTAGCTAAGTTTGCTTTGATTAAGTTTATTCTTGTATATACTAAGTAATCACCAGTTTTAGTTAGGTTGGATAATTGATGTTTGTAGTTTTCATTATTCTCAAGCTCAGTTAATAACTTCTGCGCTTTGAGTGATGATTGTCTATTTATAAAATATTGAATCAGTGTAATTTGTGTATTAATAGTGCTGGTATTTTTAAAATTTTGAGATTTTAAAAAATTAATTATTTTTTCAATTGTTGAGTCAGTAGCTTCATCAGTAGATAGCATTAGTGAAAGTGCTAAAGAGCGATAATACATAAGCTGAAATTTATTGTTTTTTGGATCTTGTACTAAAGCTTCATTGATAACTTGATTAGCCAAGCTGGCTTTTTTATGTGCCATCCGTTTATCACTCAAATAGCTCAGTAAATAACTTTGTTGCATATATAGGTTTGCTGATGTGTAAAAAAGGCTTGCATCACTAGGGTAGTTAGCAATCAATTTTGTGATTACTTTAACTGCAGCTTCTAATATATTAACTGCTTCATTAAAGTTACTTAGCCTCTCTTCTGTTTTTGCAAGCCAACTAATTGTATCGGATTTATCTCGAAGTAAGTCTTTGTTGTTAGGTTTCAGTTCAAGCGCTTTGTTCTTAAGTAAAAGTGACTCTGCAAAGTTCTTTTTTGCAGCGCTGTAGTTAGATTTTTCTATGTATAAAGAACCTAAAGAATTAGATGAATACGATAATTCCATAATGGAGTTAAAATCATTGGCTGCCAGCGCATACATTTTTTTACTGTAATCGTGGTATCTTTTAAACATTTGCTCAGTAGCTTGATGATCATTTTGATCATTTTGATCATAAGCTAATTGACCAAGCCAAAAGGCATTGGCGCCTGCAAGCGTGAGTAGCTCTAAGTTGTTTGGCTGAATTTTTAATAATGCCTCAAGGCGAATGCGGGCGTTTTCAAAGGCGGTGAAGGCCTCAATGGTTTTTCCGCGCGAATAGGCCACTTCCCCCATGGCCTCAAGGGTTTGTGCGTACTGAAAACGGTTGTTAAATTGTGCTTTATTATTGCTAAAGCTAAAAAGTGAACTTGAATCGTCAGTTTGATCAGTAAAATACTCAAGTGCTTTATTACTAATACCATCAAGTAAGTCCATACGTTCAACGCTACGTAATTTATCCGCAAAGTCGCCGACCATAAACCCCAGTAAGCTTTCGGCTTCTTGGCGTTTTTGCTGTGCTAGTTGCTGCGCTTGAAAGCTGGTAACACTCATTAATAGGGCAACACAGGTAAGTAAACAAAGCAAAGCGACAGTGCCACGTTTCAGGGTGGTTTTTGTCTTACTATGCTTAAGAGAGCTGGTTATAAGGGCGTGTTCGTCATCGCCTAGTTCGAATGTGTTGTCGTTCAATAAGGTAACGGCCTCTTGCAGCGGTTTTCCTGTCGCAAGGAGGTAAGCATTACTTTTACCTTCATCTATCCAATTTTGTGCTTGGTGTTGTAAACGGCTTTTTATTGCTAATGAATCTTTGTGATCGCTTATCCACTGCTTTGCTCGTGGCCACTGGCGTAATAAGGCTTCGTGCGCAAGGCTAAAACAGGCTTCGCCATTTTGTAGGTGCGATACAAATAAGCGGCTGTCGACCATGGCTTGTACAAGCTCTTTTTGGCTGATGTTTGTTAATGCTTGCCAGCGGGCTGCGCGGCTAGTGACGGTTTTACCGTCAGGGTTTAGCGTTACTAATTGCGATAACACGCTTTTTAGTTGCTGCTGTTGTTTGTTGCTAAGGCCTATAAATACATCTTCTGCTTTTTTGCCTATGGCGCCCTCAATACCGCCAAGTTTTTTATACACACTGTGTAACAACTCATTATTATCACTGCGCTGTAAATACAGCTCTTGCAGTGTGTATTGCAGCATGGGTAGTGCATCGGGATTGTTGGCGGTATCGGCGCAGAGTATTTCATCCAGTGGTGTTTGGGTTTGTGGGTCATGTGAAAACGTTAAATTAGCGGTTATTGCTGGCAAACGAATAATTTGTTGAAGCTCGTGCCTGTTCGGTGGTGTTAAGTCGTAATGCGCGCCATGAGCCTTGCCAGCCATTAGGCTTGGTTGCTCAACCACTAAAGGGTAAAAGTCGTTTCTACATGCACTGAATACAATGACTGCTTTAGACGTTGCTAAGCGTTCAATAACCGATAAAAATTGGCTACGTGTTTCGTTATCAAATAAAGGTGATGAAAGTAGGACCTCTAAACGATCTATGAACAAAAATAATTGCGGTTTGTTAAGTGTTGGTACTGTTTTATTTAAGGCATTTGTTAAAGTATGAATAACGTTATTGGTGTTTTGCGTTAATTGCTGGGCGAGTGTTTCGGCACTTAAACCATCAAATACAGGAAGGTTATTTATATCCCAATCAAGCATGGCAGACGCTAAGTCTAAATAAAGTCGACTGTGGTCAATATCTGCAAAATCTAGTTGAGTATACGAAACAACACCAATCCCGTTGTAGCCGCGCTCATCAAGCAGTTTAGGTAAAATACCTGCGTTCACTAAGGATGATTTTCCAGTACCACTTGGACCTAAAATTAAGCAAAAAGCGCGACCAAAACCCACTTGGCTAGCCACTGTTTCCAATAAAGTGGTAATAGCCTGGTTTCGGCCAAAAAACAAGTGATTATCAGTTGTATTATAAGCGCTTAATCCTAAAAAGGGAGAGCCACCTTGCCAGCTTGTTACTTTGGGGGCTTCTTCACTTAAAGGAAAGTCTAACTTTGCAATAATACGGTAGCCACGTTTTCTTATTGTTTCTATGTATTGTGGTGCACTTGCTTTATCGCCAAGGGCTTTACGTAACTGTGTGATTGTTTTATGTAACGGATTATCACCTACTTCAATATTTTTCCAACAGTGGTTAAGTAGTTCGTCACTGCTAACAAGCTCCCCTTTTTTTGAGCATAAATAGATCAAAACATCCATGGCTTTTGGTTCTAGCTGCTTGTTTTTACCAGCATGTTGAATGCTGTTTGATAGGGGGCTTACCTGCCAATCGCCTAAATAAAATGGGCTGAGGTTCATAGTGACTCATTGTTGTTTTTGCTGATCTAAATATGTATCGGCTTGTTAAGCTGTAACTTTATAGTACAGAAAAATGGCAAACCAGTATGGCTTTTAGTCAGTGGTGTTGAGTTATTTTAACGCCAGCCCTTGGCTAGACCAGCGTTGTATTTACAGTTACAGGTCGTTTTTATTTATGGTAACAACACGTTGCGGGAAAGGAATTTCGATATTGGCGTCGTTAATGGCTTTGTACACTCCACCGTTTATAGCTAACTTTGTTTCTATAATTTTCGTGGTGGGTACCCAGTATCGGTAGCTAAGGGTAACACCGCTATCGGCAAAGCGCTCAATGCCTATTTGCGAGTGCGGGTTTTGAGCAACTAACTCGTGTGCGTTGAGTACCTCTTCAATAAGATTAATTGCGGTATCAGCACATGCGCTATAGGCAATATCTATTTCACCCTTAACTAACGAGTAACTAAATGAGTTATGAATTATTTCGCCCATTATATGTTTGTTAGGGATGGTGATTTCTACTTTTTCTTCATCTATTAAAATGGTGTAGCCAAGCTCTATTGTTTTAACTTGACCGCTTACATTTTTAACTTCAATGGTATCGCCAACTACAAAAGGGCGTGTAGCGATAATGGCAAGGCCAGCACCATAATTAGACAGCATGCCCTGTAGTGCTAAACCTGCACCCAAAGAAGCTGCACCTATTGCCGCCACAAAGGGAGTAACACTTATCCCTATCTTGCCAAGCGCTATAATAATAACCATAACAATAAGCAGTACTTTTACAACACTACTAACAAAGTTTGTAAGCGTAATATCCACATTATGGCGAGTCATTAAATTGGCGACTATTTTAGATAGTTTTTGTGCTATCCAAAGGCCAATCAACAATATAAAAACAGCCCCTACAATTTGCATGCTGTAGGTAACTAAATACTCAGTGAGCATATTGTAATACTTTTCAAACTGTTCGATTTCAGAACTGATCATTATGGGCTCTTAACTCGTGTAATTAAATTTTTGTAAACTATAGCAAACTGTTTACTAAAAAAGGATAGAGGAGTGGGACTATTATGGCCGTTAGCAATGCACTGAGCGCCATAGCTACTGATGAAAATGCACCTATTTTAGGGTGTTCAGCAAGTGCCGCTGCTGTCCCAATAGCGTGGCAGGCCGTCCCCATAGCAACCCCTTGGGATTCATGACTGCCTATTTTTACTAATTTAAACAGCATGAAACCAAGTAGTGCCCCTAATAAGCCAATAAAAATAACCATAGCGGCGGCCAAAGAGCTGATCCCCCCCAACGAATCTGTAACAATTAACGAAATAGGCGTAGTGACGCTAAGTGCCGCCACAGAGGCACTTAACTCAGAAGGAACCTTAAAAAATACACTTAATAAAAAAGCCACAAAAGTTGCATTTACAATACCTAAACTGCAAGTACCTAGTATGAGTAATAGATTTTTACGTACATGAATAAACTGCTGATACAAAGGTAGCGCTAATGCGACAATGGCGGGCTCTAAAAGCCAGCTTAGTAGCTTGCTATGATGGGCAAACTTGGAGTAAGGCAGGTTTAAGTTAATCAATAACAAAGCAATAATGGCAATACTTAAAAAAACAGGGTTTGTAATTGACTTTAAAGCACTGTTTTTCATGCGTGTGTTAAAGGCCCTAAGCAGTAAAAATAAAGCAATAATTATAGGAACACACAACCACCAGATGTCAGGCTTTAATTCAGTCATTGTTTTTTCTACTTTTGAAAAAAACCATTACTGAGCTAACTAGTAATAATGTACTTGCTGGCACAATAAAAATAACAGACATTAAAAAAGGCCAATTAGATTTTATAAGGTTTAGGTGTTCAATAAAGCCAACGCCAGCGGGAATAAAAAAAATAGGCATAACATTTAAAATTGGGGAGGCACAAGGCTTTAGGTGTTGCTCTTTTACGATGCCTGCTAGTAGCAACACTAATAAGATAACCATAGCGAGTAAAGGAGCAGGAAAGCTGCCTCCTGTATAATGCATAATAAGTTTAGCGCAGGCTAAACACAGCAAAATGATTGCGCTACTTAAAAGGTATTTCATCATTATTACTCAATTTAATAGGGTGCATTTAGTTTAACAATCAATAACAGCGTGTACATTGTGCCTTAGTATTACCGATATTAATGCATTACCACCGTTTGGCATTTTTGTATTTTATATCGGATTTACCTTTTGCTTTTGCAATGGCTTTTTTTGTATTTGGATTTGCTAGTAAACGAATTTGACTCCAGGTTTCTTTTGCGAGTATTTTTCGTTGCTGTGACTTGTAGCTTAATTGAGTAATACGTTTAATGGCAGCTAGGGTATCCGGTGAGCGTTCAAGCAATGTACTCAGCAGTGTTTGGGTTGCAAGTTCGGTGTTGTTTGTTAGTTGTGTGACCAGTCCAAGCTCGTTTGCTTGCTCTGCAGTTATAGGGTTCGCATGGCTTGCAAGTAAAAGTGCTTGGTCGCGTTTAACTAGTCCGCCCATCATTACATTTGCTCCCATGTCAGGACAAAGCCCCCAGCGGGCTTCCATAATAGCTAGCTTGGCGTCATTGTGAACAATTCTGTAATCAGCTCCTAACGCTATTTGTAAACCCCCACCTAAACAATTGCCATTAATTTGTGCAATAACAGGTACGCTTAACGACTGCCAGCCCAGTACTACTTTTTGGGCTAAGTTTTGGTTGCCAGGTAACCACTTAAACAGTAATTTTATGATATTTAAAGGTGAGGCCATAACTGCGGCAATATCAAGCCCTGAACAAAAATGATCGCCATCCCCCTTTATAATTACCGCACGAATAGTACGATCCTTTTTTATATTTTTAATCGTGTTATTTAACGACATAAACATGGCAAAGTTTAATGCGTTTTGTTTATCAGCTCGACTCAAGGTAACCGTTGCAATACCTTCTTGCTTTTCTAGTTTTATCATTATTAACTCCTCTGACCTGTTGCTTGAGCTTATGCGGTTAGAAAGGTGAAGTAAAGTGATGTAGTTTTTAAAATAGATTGAATTTATTTGTAAATGGGCAGTCTGAATGACTTGGTTTTATTTTGATAATTAACAAAGTGTGGTTTGAGGTTAAAAAAGTCAGGTTTTTAAACGCTTTTTTATCAAATAGCTAATCAGATTTGATAACATACCGCCAATTATTAAGGTTAAGGTTACGCAACTATGTCGGGTCCACGTTTATTTACAATCGAAGAAGCAACACATCAAGCTTATGATATTTTTTTAGAGTTAGCACCGAGTAACTTAAGTGATGACGACGTTGAAAACTTTAATGAATATCGAGAAGACCTTGGCTTTATTGAAGAAGATGAACCTGACGACCAGTGGCAAGATTTTGTAGCGCTTGAAATTGAGCCAGAACACTTTATTCAAGTGTTAGTGGGTTTAGAGTTTGATAATGAAGATGTGCTATTTGCAAAAATTTTAATTAGCCGTGATAAAGACGCTCCGTTTTGCCATATTTTATGGAAAGAAAGTGAATAAGCCCTGCTGCTTGTTTATTTTTTATTAAGTGGCGAGAGAGAATGTTGCGTAAGTATTTATTTATAATTTTTATTTTAATTAGTAGCTCTTGCTGGGCTGTTGATCCATTTGAAGATTTTCATGAGTATGGGCAGCTTTCTGACGAAGAAATCCATGATTTGCATAAAGGTGAAATGCTTTACGGCGATACTGAGTTTGGGTTTATTTTGTCTCGGGGAAATATTAATTCAACCAGCTTTAAGCTCAAAGGTAACCTGTACCAAGATTTTGAAAAGTGGCGAAACCAATTTAAAATCGACACCCTCTATAAGCGCGACGAAAATGACGACACTGGAGACAGCGACGTAACTGCAAACCGTGTGTTTGTATCTGCACAAGGTAACTACAAAGTAGGCGTTAAAAACTCATCGTTCTTTATCTATGGCGATTACGAGGAAGATCAGTTTAGTGGCCTTAAATTTAAAAGCACCATTGCAACGGGGTATGGCGCACGTGTTTATCAGGGCACTAAGAACAAAGTCGATATTGATATAGGGCCTGGCCTGTATCGTTCGGTGGCTGATGAAGAGTCAACGGTAAGTGATAGCGAAGAAAATAAAACCGGTTATTTACTTCGTGTTGCTATGCAATGGGAACGACTGGTTTCAAAACGCACTCGTTTTAATCAAGATGTGAGTATAGAGCAGTCATTGTCAGGGTTAAATTCACGATTAAAATCTGAAACTGCGCTGATCAGTCAGGTTATAGGGGCGGTGTCTCTTAAGTTTGCTTATATGTATCGTTATAATTCAAAACCAGAAGATGATAAACTTAAGTTTGATTCTGAGCTCAGTGCTACATTAGTGTATAGCTTTTAAGTATTTATTTAATTAGAGAATTATATGTATCAGCATAAACAGTATGCAGTGTTTATCTTTTTTGTTTTGACCTGGATTGGTGGCTTTGTAGCACTTGCGTGGAACTTAATAGGGGCAGATTGGCCGTTAATTATTTTTGCAGGGGTGTTGGTGCTGGTGGGCTTTTTGTTTCATGGCTTAACAGTTAAAGTTGACGATAAAACAATTAGCTGGGGATTTGGCCCGGGCGTGGCTGGCCAGCAAATTATGCTCAGCGATATTTCAGAGGCAAAAGCGGTTCAAAACTCATACAGACATGGTATTGGTATTCGAATAACGCACGATGGGTGGGTTTATACCGTGTCTGGATTTAGTGCTGTTCAGCTAACGCTTAACGATGGTACCTTGTATAGAGTGGGTACAAACGATCAGCAAGGGTTATTAGACGCACTAAAAAAACAAAACGTACAAATGGCGCAGCCTCAAAAGCAACAAAGCGAACCCAAAGTGGTCAAACGCAATAACATGATATAAAAAAAGCGCCTTAGGCGCTTTTTTATACGTTTAAGTTAGTGGTCGTGACCACAACCCCCTTCGCCATGAACATGGCCATGGGTAAGCTCATCAGCTGTTGCATCTCGCACTTCAAGTATTTCTACATCAAAATTAAGTGTAATACCTGCAAGCGGGTTATTGCCATCAACAATGACTTCTTCATCTTGAATATCAATAATCATTACTGATTGGTCGCCATCATCTGTTGATGCGCGAAATTGCATACCTACTTCAATTTCCATACCCTCGAACATCGATTTCGGCACAGCTTGCATTAGGTTGTCGTGGCGTTCACCGTAACCATCTTCAGGCTCAACTTTTACGCTAAGCGTGTCACCAGGTTGTTTACCCAGTAGCGCATTTTCAAGGCCTGAAATGAGGTAACCAGTACCCACAATAAAATGTAGCGGCTCACCACCGAACGAGTTATCAATGCTATTGTTATCATTATCCATTACTGAATAATGCATTTTTACCACTTTGTTTGCCGCAACGATCATAGTCATTCCTATTTATTCATCATCTAAAGAGTAAGGTAAAGGCAGAATGCTTAGCTCTACCTCAGGCGCGTGTTTTGCACGAAGTACTTGCGTTGTTTCAGTATCGTTTGGCAACACAACAAGGCCAGTTAATATATTAGTTTTTTCATCAAAGCTTTGCGCAATAAGTTTACCAGCACGACGCCAGTTTTCACCCAGTTGTACTTCAAGTTCGGGTTCATCCACCATGCTTTCGCTTTGCCCTGATACGATATACATTGCACGCTTATTTTTACCTAGGTACTTCATGCGCGCTACAGTTTCTTGTCCTGTGTAACAGCCTTTTTTAAAGCTGATGCCACCAATGGCTTGTAAGTTAACCATTTGCGGTACATATTCGCCAATTGCATCACTGCTCAGCTGTGGCTCGCCAGCTAAAATTGCTGCTTGCTGCCATGGGGCATCGTTATCAAGCGTTAAAACGCTATCCGGGATTGCAAACTGACTATCAACCATAAGCAACACTCGGTTATTAGCCAGCTTCAATGCTTTACCGTTATCAAAGTCACACGCTATTATATTGTCGTCAAAAGCAATACCCAGCTCTGTTAAAATCGTAGATAAGTCATCACCAATTAGACCAATTAACCGGTTTGAAGACACACTTATGTCTACTTTTGCAAATACAGCGTATTTTTTTAGCTCAACTAACGATTGTTCTACCTCAGCACTACTGCCAGATAAGTAGTAACTGTCTTGGTGAGAAAATAGCTTAAATACGCCCCAAAGTTTTCCTTTGGCGCTACAGTGGCCGGTCCATAAAAAATTGCTGTTGGTTAGTTTATTTAGATCTTGAGTAATTTGCCCGTGCAGATAAGATAATTTATCAGCACCTGTAAGGCTAATAAGTTGGTGAGATAACGGACATGCGTAAACGCTAGACATAAAAACCTTCTTTGCAATACAAATGAAGTGACATAATAACGCAGTTGCTACGTATGGTACAGACAAGCACCCGCAGGGGTGTATTTATTTTATAGTTGATTAATAGCTGCTAAACCGGCTTGTGTTTGTTAAACTCGAGTCAATTCAGTATGAGGTTTAAAATGGTTGAAATTCATAGTAAAGCACGTATTCGTTGGGCTTGTCGTCGTGGTATGTTAGAGCTAGATGTTTTGTTTATGCCGTTTGTAGAAGAAGCATACGATTCTTTAAATGCAGAGCAACAAGCTATTTTTCAGCGCTTGTTAACACAAGAAGATCCTGATCTATTTGCATGGTTCATGGGCCATGAAAAATGTAAAGATGAGCAGCTAAATAGTATGGTACAACTCATATTAAACAGAGTTCGTGTATAGGTTCACTGTAAAAAATAATAAAGCAGACCACAAACCCATTGTGGTCTTTTTTTGTGTGCTTACTTTATTAATGTGTTTATTTTTAAGCTCTTTTTTGGCAATCCTGATATGTATTTTTGCCAACCTGATAACCGGGGTTTTAGTAGGACGTAAAGTAAAAGCCTGCCAACCGCAAATGGGCGTGATTATTTTAGAGTCTAGTTTGTTTAGATTCGAAAATGACGCACATAAAATAGAAGGACAAATAAGTCCTAAAAGCAAAGTGTTTTTGGGCAGTGTTTGGCTATTCATAAAAGGATTTAATAACAACCATTGGCTTATTATTTCAGCCAATGGTGTTGATAAGCAAAGCTATGCCCGATTAAAACGAGCTGTTTTGAGTGCGGTTAATGGCGCTCAGGGGTCAAAATAGTGGGGGTTGGGTTTTCGTTTTGCTCAGGGTAATCAATTGTGTAATGAAGCCCTCTACTTTCTTTTCTTTGCATTGCACTTCTAATTATTAACTCTGCTACTTGCACTAAATTACGTAGCTCGAGTAAGTTGTTACTTACTCTAAAGTTAGCATAATAGTCGTGTATTTCTTGTTGCAGCAACTCAACCCGATGTAGTGCGCGCTCTAAACGCTTAGTTGAACGAACAATACCGACATAATCCCACATAAATAGGCGTAACTCATGCCAATTATGCGTAATGACTATTTCTTCGTCCGAGTTAGTTACACGGCTTTCATCCCATTGCGGCAAGGTCATGGGGTCTGGTGCATGTTCAATTTTACTTAAAATATCTTTGGCTGCAGCATGGGCAAACACAATGCATTCTAATAATGAGTTACTTGCCATTCTGTTTGCACCGTGCAGGCCGGTGTAAGCTACTTCACCAACTGCATACAGATTATCTAAATCTGTTTTACCGTTAAAGTCAGTCATTACACCTCCGCAAGTGTAGTGTGCGGCAGGGACAACCGGAATCGCTTCTTTTGTAATATCTAACCCAACACTCAAGCATTTTGCGTAAATAGTAGGGAAGTGCTCAATAATAAATTCTTTATCTTTGTGGCTAATATCTAAATATACGCAATTTGCACCTAGGCGCTTCATTTCAAAATCGATTGCGCGAGCGACTATATCACGAGGGGCTAGCTCTTCACGTTCATCAAAATCTTTCATAAAGCGAGTGCCATCGGGGCGTTTTAAATACGCGCCCTCACCGCGCATTGCCTCGGTAATTAGAAAGTTTTGTAATTCAGGGTGGTATAAGCTGGTGGGATGGAATTGATTAAATTCCATATTAGCCACTTTACAGCCAGCTCGCCAAGCCATAGCAATACCGTCACCGCTTGATACATCAGGATTAGATGTATATAAGTACACCTTGCTTGCTCCACCGGTCGCAAGTGCTACAAATTTAGCTGATATAGTTTCGACTTTTTTAGCTTTTTTGTTCCACACATACATACCCTCAACGTGTGTTCCTGCTTTGCGAGTATTTTTATCAGTAATTAAATCAATTGCATTGTATTGCTCAAGTAGAGTGATGTTTTTATGTAATTTTACTTGGCTTATTAATGTTGTTTGAACGGCTTTACCAGTCGCATCGGCGGCATGCAAAATTCGACGATGGCTATGCCCGCCTTCTCGCGTTAGGTGAAAACGCTCTTTGCCTTTGCTATCAAATTCCATGTCAAAAGGCACACCTTGGTCAATTAGCCATTGAAGGCAATCGTGTGCATTACTTGCTGTATAGTGAACAGCTTCACGGTCACATAGGCCGCCGCCAGCATCCAGAGTATCTTCAACATGCGATTCAATACTGTCATTTTTTTTATCAAATACTGCAGCGATACCACCTTGTGCATAAAGTGTAGAGCCTTCGGTAAGCGCGCCTTTACTAATAACGGTAACGTTACAATAGTTAGCTAAAGATAAAGCAAGAGATAAGCCAGCCGCGCCGCTTCCGATAATAGCGACATCTGCGATGTGATGTTTATTTTGGTTCATGTCAGGGGTACTTTGCGGTTACAATGCTTAAATAAAGCAGTATTTGTTTTTAATATTTGTAGTTGTATCATATTTGTCATACCACTATGTAGTGATTTTAATGGCTTAGCGCCGTTATTTATGAACTATTTTATATAAAAATAATATTAAGCAGAACTTTTTATTCATGCCGCGGTCAGAGTATTTGTGAACAATGGCGATAATATGAATAACAAGCAAAAACCAGACATAGGAGTACCGGCTCGAATGAGCGAGCAGGAATTGGATTTAGTGCTAGTAAGAAGAGTGCAGCAGGGCGATAAAAATGCCTTCAATCTATTAGTAAAGAAGTATCAAAACAAAATTGCAGGTTTGATCTCTCGTTATGTATCAAATCAAGGCGATATTGCTGATGTAGCGCAAGAAGCTTTTATAAAAGCTTACCGTGCACTTCCCAACTTTAGAGGCGACAGTGCTTTCTATACTTGGTTATACCGTATTGCCGTTAATTGTGCTAAAAATTATTTAGTTGCTCAGGGGCGTAAGCCGCCAGCTAATGATATTGACGCTGAAGAAGCTGAATTTTATGATTGTGGTGACTCGATGCGTTCAAACGCATCACCTGAAAACCTTTTATTAAGTGAAGAGGTTCGCGCTGTAATTTTTAATACAATTGATAGTTTGCCTGAAGACCTTAAAACCGCAATAACTCTCAGAGAAATTGAGGGTATGAGCTATGAGGAAATAGCTGTGGTAATGGATTGCCCTGTAGGCACAGTACGTTCGCGTATATTTCGTGCCCGTGAAGCAATTGATAACAAATTAAACCCATTAATAGGCGAGTCTTAGTATGACAAAAGCACACCTTAACAAGTTAGATAACGAATCGTTATCTGCATTACTTGATGGCGAGCAGCACCTAGCTGATGCAAAAATTGCAGAGCAAGATGTTTCTACGTTTGGTCGTTATGCGTTAATTGGTGATGCAATGCGTGCTCAAAAAAATAACCACGACATCCATATTGATATTAGCGAACGCGTTGCTCTAGCACTTGAAAACGAGCCTGTTTATGCTGACTTTACCCAGTCGAAAGCGCAGTCTAAAGTGGACGATAAGCCAGACCAAAATAACGTAGTGGCATTTAATTGGCGTAAGCCTGTTGCTCAGCTTGCTATAGCCGCAAGTGTCGCAATGTTTGCGATTGTGGGAGTAAGCACGTTACCGCAAAGTGATCCACAGCAAAATGAAATCCCATTACTGCAAACAACACCGTTAACAGGTATGGCGTCACCAGTGAGCTACTCATCAGCGCCCGCTCTTGAAAACGCAGAGCAAGGCTTACGTGAATTGCAACAACAGCGTATTGGCGCGTTAGTATTAGAGCATCAACGTCAAGCACGTGTTGCTAACTCTCTTCAAACAGCGCAAAATGAAACAAAAGCGCAAGAGGAAAAAAACTAATTAAATGAAAGTAATCACTTTTGTTCTGTCGTTGGTATTGAGCTTTACTGCAGTTGCCAACGACTCAAATCCTGCCAAAACGCTATTATTAGAAATGGCTAATGCTGTTCATAATCGTAACTTTGATGCCTCGTTTGTGGTTGTTAAAGGTAAATCAATGGAACCCTATCGATGGGTGCACGCCAAACAGGGTGAAATTGAACTCGAACACTTGAGTTTGCTCAATGGCGCAGGCCTTGAAATGATTAGAGTCAACGACCAGGTAACTTATTTTGAACCTCAGTCTGAACCTTATTCACTAAAAACAGACTCTATTGCAGGGCCTATCCCAGAAGTACTTTTTAAAGACATACAGCGCTTAAGTGAGCACTACGATTTTGTACTTGGCGGAAAAGGGCGTATTGCTGGGCGTGCTGCACAGCTTGTACGTATAGAGTCAAAAGATGAGCACAAATATAACTACTGGATTTGGCTTGATATGGAATCGGCGCTGCTATTAAAAGCTGCTTATGTTAACCATCAAGGAGAAGCTCTTGAGCAGCTTCAGTTAACCCATATTAGTGTGACTGAACAACCAGCACCTATGCTATTAGAAGTGTTAAATCGAAATTTTCCTACACCGTTACCTGAAAGCGAGTTGGAAGGGGTTGATAGTTCGTCAACTAACTGGAAAATAAGCTGGTTACCTGCCGGTTTTGAGCTACTCAAATCGGACAGACACAAGCTAGATTTGAATAACGAGCTTACGGATTACTATCTATATTCAGATGGGTTTGTTGAAGTGTCGGTATTTATTCAGCGACCACTACCTGGTAAACGTTTAAGTGGTGCACTCACCTCTGGCGCTACAACGGTTTATGTGCATAATGGCGGTAATTTTGATGTATCGGTTGTTGGTAATGTGCCAAGCTTAACTGCAAAGGCAATAGCCGAATCTGTTACGCGAGCTTTATAAACGATTCGTAAGGATTGTTATGATTGAACAAACCCTCACTGTTGTGGCCCTTAGTGGCCACACGGCTCATTTAGAAGCCGAGCAAAAGCAAGCTTGCGCTGGCTGCAACGGTCGTTGCGGCTCCCAAGTATTTAGTAAATTATTTGGTACTGCAAAAAAAACACTCCCTTATAAATTTGAGTCCCCTGTCGAAATAGGCCAGAAAATCACTTTATCCCTTGATGATAGCCATATGGTAAAACATGCATTTGCTGTGTACATGCTGCCGCTTTTTTTAAGTCTTGTTTTTGCACTTGCTACGTCTGAGTTATTACTAATGGGCGAAGGGTGGCAAATATTTGCAGCTGTTATGGGCGGTGTTTTGGGGTTTTATATTGCAAAAACACGTGTTAAATCGCTCAGGCACGATATAAAAGTAGTAAAAATTCACCCAATTAGCATCCCTTTAACTCAAATAGATGGTGATTGACGCCAATTAAATGTAAAATTGACGTTTTATACCCAAGTAACTTGGAAATACAGGAAGCTGTGATTTAAAACAATTCAATAAATGTTAACCAGCATGGTTGCTGTGTGAGCTGTTATTGATTGTTTATATCATTTTTCGTCATTATGTATGTTTTAAATTTATTAAAAAAGCATGCTAAAACAAGTATTTGCAAGTCACTTAGGTATCCATATTTAGTCCTTTAAATAAGAAGTATTGAACTCAGTTTATGAAGCATATCCGTAATTTTTCGATAATCGCCCATATTGACCACGGTAAATCGACACTTTCAGATCGTTTGATTCAAGTTTGTGGCGGTTTAACCGACCGTGAAATGCAAAAACAAGTTTTAGATTCAATGGATATTGAGCGCGAACGTGGTATTACCATCAAAGCGCAAAGTGTAACGTTGAACTACAAAGCAAATGACGGCGAAACATATCAACTTAACTTTATCGATACCCCAGGGCACGTTGACTTCACCTATGAAGTATCGCGTTCCTTGGCTGCATGTGAAGGCGCATTATTAGTTGTTGATGCAGGACAAGGCGTTGAAGCGCAAACTTTAGCAAACTGTTACACCGCAATTGAAATGGACTTAGAAGTAATTCCTGTATTAAACAAAATCGATTTGCCACAAGCAGATCCATTGCGTGTTGCTGAAGAAATCGAAGAAATTATTGGTATTGATGCTTTAGACGCTGTGCAGTGTAGTGCTAAAACAGGTGTTGGTATTGCCGAAGTACTTGAAATGATCGTCAAAGACATCCCGCCGCCAGTTGGTGAAAAAGATGAGCCTCTACAAGCGCTAATTATTGATTCATGGTTTGACCCATACCAAGGCGTTGTATCGCTTGTGCGCATTAAGCATGGTGAGCTACGCACGGGTGACAAAATTAAAATCATGTCTAACGAGCACATTCATACAGCCGATCAAGTGGGTATATTCACACCTAAGCAAACCAATACAGGTATCTTACGTACTGGTGAAGTAGGCTTTGTTATCGCAGGGATTAAAGAGATTCACGGTGCACCCGTTGGTGATACGATCACGCATCAAAGGAACGCAGCACCAGAGCGTTTACCTGGCTTTCAAAAAATTAAACCGCAAGTATATGCAGGTATGTTCCCAATTGCGTCTGACGAGTATGAGTCATTCCGTGATGCGCTTAACAAGCTAAGCTTAAACGATGCGTCTTTATTCTTCGAACCAGAAAACTCAACGGCACTTGGTTTTGGTTTTCGTTGTGGTTTCTTGGGTATGCTCCACATGGAAATTATCCAGGAACGTTTAGAGCGCGAATACGATATTGATTTAATTACAACCGCACCAACGGTAATTTACGAAATCGTAACGAAGGACGATCGCACTTTCCAAATCGATAATCCGTCTGACTTACCCGCAGTAAATGACATTGTAGAAATTCGTGAGCCGATTGTTGAGGCAAATATATTAGTGCCGCAAGAGTACTTAGGTAATGTAATTACCCTATGTATAGAAAAGCGCGGTAGCCAAACCAAAATGACTTATCACGGTAAGCAAGTTGCAGTAACGTATGAGTTACCAATGGCTGAAGTGGTAATGGATTTCTTCGATAAGCTTAAATCTACAAGTCGTGGTTTTGCATCGCTAGATTATAATTTTAAGCACTTTCAAACCTCAGACATGGTGCGCGTTGATATTTTAATTAATGGTGAACGTGTTGACGCGCTTGCAATTATTGCTCACAGAGACAGTGCGCAATCGCGTGGTCGTCAGCTTGCTGATGCGCTTAAAGAGCTTATTCCGCGTCAAATGTTTGATATTGCAATTCAAGCCGCGATTGGCCAGCATGTTATTGCGCGTACAACTGTAAAACAGCTACGTAAAAACGTAATTGCCAAATGTTACGGTGGTGATGTGAGTCGTAAGAAAAAGCTACTCAAAAAACAGAAAGATGGTAAAAAACGCATGAAACAAGTAGGTAATGTAGAAGTACCTCAAGAGGCGTTTTTAGCTATTTTGAAAGTTGGCAAATAACAACAAAGGATTATAAATGGCTGGTTACTTTTCAATTTTATTGGTGCTGTTAACCTTAGGCTCAGGCTTAATATGGTTAATAGACCACTTAATGTATGCACCAAAAAGGCAAGAGCGTTTAGCGTTAGCACAAACCTCTGCTGGCGCAAAGTTAGATGATGAAACAGCAGCATTAATTGCACCAGAGCCAGTATTAACTGAAACTGCAAAATCGATTTTTCCGATGATTGCTGCTATTACTATTTTTAGATCGTTTATCTTTGAACCTTTTCAAATTCCATCAGGTTCAATGATGCCAACATTACTTGTGGGCGATTTTATTTTAGTACAAAAGTATTCATACGGTATAAAAGACCCCGTTTGGCGCACTCAATTAGTTGAGATGGACGAGCCTGAACGTGGTGATATTGTTGTTTTTAAGTTTCCTGGTAATGAAACAATTGACTACATCAAAAGAACAATAGGACTACCTGGCGATAAGGTTGTATACCGCGATAAGCACCTATACATTCAGCCAAAGTGTGCTGAGGGTGAAGTAAACCGCAGTAACTTACAATGTGGTGAGTACAACAAAATTGACATGGAAGTGAAAGATAGAGGCGAGTTTATGCTAAAAGGCATGGAATCGGTTCGAATAAATGAATCGCTAACAGAAGATGGTCACGATATTTTAATTTACCCTGAGGTTCCAGAGAAAAAAGGTCGCTACTTCAGACAAGCTGGTACTCGCACCGATGAGTGGGTTGTACCCGCAGATCACTATTTTATGATGGGTGACAACCGAGATAATAGTGAAGATGGTCGATTTTGGGGATTTGTACCAAAAGAAAACTTGGTGGGGAAAGCTGTCTTTATATGGATGAGTTTTGAATTTGAGAATGGCCCTGATGATGTTTTACCAGGATGGGTTCCAACTGGTGTTCGCTTTGAACGCCTAGGTAATATTCAGTAACAATGAAAAAAAATGTAACAGAGTTATACAACAAAATCGGCTACGAGTTTTCTGATCAAGGTTTACTTGAACAGGCAATGACGCACCGCAGTCACAAAGGTCAGCATAACGAGCGCTTGGAGTTTTTAGGCGACTCAATTTTGAGTTTTGTTATTGCTAATGCACTTTATGCCAAATTCCCTAAAGCACGTGAAGGCGACTTAAGCCGCATGCGTTCAACACTGGTACGTGGTCAAACACTTGCTGAGTTTGGCGTTGAATTTGGTTTAGGTGATTACTTACGTTTAGGCCCTGGTGAGCTTAAAAGTGGTGGATTCCGTCGCGAATCAACGCTTGCCGATGCAGTAGAAGCCATCATTGGTGCTGCGTTCTTAGATTCAGGTATTGAGCGTTGCAGCGAGCTTATTTTATCGTGGTACGAATCACGCTTAGATGCTATTTCACCAGGGCTTAATCAAAAAGATCCGAAGACCCTGCTGCAAGAGCATCTACAAGGTCGCAAACTTCCTTTACCAGGCTACACTGTGGTTGATACAAAGGGCCAAGCGCACAATCAAACATTCACGGTTGAATGTATTGTTGATGGAATGGATAGCATAATTTCTGTTGGTAGCTCACGCCGTAAGGCCGAACAAAAAGCTGCTGAAAAAGCATTGAAGATAATTAAAAATGAATCTTGATACCCTAATACAACCTCACGAAGGCGATATTGATACATTTTGTGGCATGATTGCCATTGTAGGACGTCCTAACGTAGGTAAATCGACTTTACTCAATGAGATTATTGAGCAAAAAGTCAGTATTACTTCACGTAAGCCGCAAACAACGCGCCACCGTATTATGGGTATTCATACAGAGGGTAAGCATCAAGCCGTTTATGTTGATACGCCGGGACTTCACATAGAAGAAAAGCGCGCAATTAACCGTTTAATGAATCGAGCTGCGTCTAGTTCAATTGGTGACGTAGAGCTGATTATTTTTGTGGTTGAAGGAACACACTGGACTGCTGATGATGAAATGGTACTAAATAAAGTATCGCAAAGCGGTAAGCCAGTGATGTTGGTTATTAATAAAATTGACCAAGTGAAAGACCGTGATTTAGTGCTTCCGCACATGAAGTTATTAGGCGATAAGTTTGACTTTGTGAGCATTATGCCCGTTTCGGCTAAGCAAGGTAAAAATGTTGACCTTATAAAAGACGAAGTAACCAAACGTCTTCCGCCATGTGAGTTTTACTTCCCTGATGACTACGTAACCGATCGTTCGATGCGCTTTATGGCTGCAGAGGTTATCCGTGAAAAGCTAATGCGCTTTATGGGTGAAGAGTTACCTTACTCGGTTACTGTTGAAATAGAGCAGTTTAAATGGCAAGAAAATGGTGTTTGGCATATCAATGGGTTAATTTTAGTTGAACGTGAAACACAAAAACGCATGGTTATTGGTAACAAAGGCGAAAAGCTAAAAGTAATTGGCCGTGAAGCCCGTAAAGACCTTGAAGAGATGCTTGATAACAAAGTATTTTTAGAGCTTTGGGTAAAAGTTAAGTCTGGTTGGGCTGATGACGAACGCGCACTTAGAAGCCTAGGCTATGGTGAAGACTAAAATAGTAAGTAACCTACTTTATGGATAGTGACTTCTATACCGCATATTTATTACACCGACGTCCTTATAGTGACTCACAAGTAATGCTCGATATGCTAGTAGAAGGCGTTGGCCAGCTTAGAATGATCGCACGAATTAGTGGCCGCCAGGCCACTAAACACAAAGCGCAATTGCAACCCTTTCAACCTCTACTTGTTCACTATAGTGGTAAGTACGATTTAAAATACATTAATAAATTTGAGCTGCACGGCGCACCGCTTTTTCTATCTGGTGACGAGCTTTATTGTGGGTTTTATTTAAACGAGTTAACAAACAGAATAGTGCCTGTTAATGAGCCTATTGAACAAGCTTATGAGCTTTATAAATCTCATTTAGAAAACTTAAACCGTGGCGTCAATTTGCAATCAGTTTTGCGTTCGTACGAATTTCAATTACTAGAATTATTGGGTTACGGTGTTGATTTCAGTTTTGATACCAACGGTGAGCCAATAGATGAAGCGCTTACGTATAGTTATTTCTCTGAACTTGGGTTTGTTATCCAAGAAGATACTCGCTCAGGTTTTAGCGGTGAACAGCTTCAAGCAATAGCAAATCATGACTTTAGCCGAAAAGATGTGTTATATATGGCAAAACAGTTAAGTCGCTATTTACTAAAACCTTTGTTAGGTAATAAGCCATTAAAAAGTCGTGAGTTATTTACGGCCTCTCAATAAACGTAATTTTACAGGTAAAACAATGAAAGATATTCTTTTGGGTGTAAATGTTGATCACATTGCAACGCTTCGCCAAGCACGAGGAACAACTTATCCTGACCCAGCGCATGCAGCAAGCGTTGCAGAGCACGCTGGTGCAGACGGCATTACCATTCATTTACGTGAAGACCGCCGCCACATTCAAGACCGTGACGTGTACGTAATGGCAAAAACAATTCAAACGCGTATGAACCTCGAAACAGCAGTAACCGATGAAATGATTGCTATTGCTTTAGAGGTGAAGCCTGAATATGTTTGTTTAGTGCCGGAAAAACGAGAGGAATTGACCACTGAGGGCGGTTTAGATGTTGCAGGTAATATAGAAAAAATAAAAGCGGCAACTAAAACCCTTACTGATGCAGGTATCAAAGTCTCATTATTTATTGACGCGGATACTGCACAACTAGATGCTGCAAAAGCCTGTGGCGCACCTTATGTAGAAATACACACCGGTGCATACGCAGATGCAACAAACGATAGTGACTTAAGCAAAGAACTTGAACATATTCGTCAAGGAGTACAATACGCTGCAAGTTTAGGCTTAATTGTAAATGCAGGACATGGTTTAAATTACCATAATGTAAAACCAATAGCGGCTATGCCAGAAATTTATGAGTTAAATATAGGCCACGCTATTATTGCGCGTGCCGCCATTGATGGCTTAGATAAAGCGGTGCGTGATATGAAGCGCCTAATGATTGAAGCGCGGATTTAACTTTAATTATAACTAGCTGTTTTAACTTAACTATCAAGTATGAGTGTTAAGGCATAATTGAAAGACGCGCTTAAAGCACGTCTTTTTTGTTTTTACTATCCATTTTTGCGTCAACCAATAGGTTTTCAAGCTCATCTTGTAGCTCAAAAAGTTCAGGTTCTATATTTTCGAGCACGCACTCATTTTTAAGGGAAGTCTCAATAGTTTCAGCTAACGATTTTAATTTCGGTACACCGGTGTAGCAACACGCACCATGAAATTTATGAACAATGCTGAGTACTTGTTCGCAATCTTCATTATCAATAGCTTTAGTTAGTAAATTAAGCGTTTCTGGTACGCTTAAAAGCAGCATATTAAGCATTTCAAGCGCCAATTCGTTTTTCCCACCAGCCCGTTGTAATGCAAGGGGCCAATCTATTCGGCTACTCTCAAAAGGCGCTGGACTTTGTGGTATTTCATTTTTGCTTTTTTCACGGTTTATTGGCGTTTGTGGGCTGTGGTCGCTAATAATTTGTTTAAGTGTATCTTCATCAATAGGCTTGGTTAAATACCCTTTAAAGCCATCTTTCAGTAGTTGTTCTTTTTCACTATGCAAGGCATGCGCAGTTACTGCAATTATAGGTGTATCTTCATTAAGGGATGACTCTTGGATAAGTTTACATGCGGTTATGCCATCCATTATCGGCATTTGAATGTCCATAAAAATAACATCATACTTATGACTTTTACTTAAACTATAAGCTTGTGAACCATTATGAGCGGTATCAATTACTTCAACCTGTTCATCGAGTAATGTACATATAAGTTTTAAGTTAGCATCGTTATCATCAACAACCAGCACTTTAAGCGGTAATAATTTTTGCTCGCTCTGCTCTATATTGTGAACAGGGTGGTCGAGTCTATATGGTGCGGCAAGCACTTCACATAACTTACGATGATTAAGGGGCTTACTTAAGCAAGCATCTGCACCGCTGCCAATAAACGCCTCACGCATATTATGTGAAACGGTATTAAGCATTAAATATAAATAGTCGGTCGAGTCTCTTACCGTTTTTACATAGCCTTTTAATAGTTGCATGTGATCAACCGATGCCATGTGACCAATTAAACAAATATCAAATTTAGTTTGGGTATTTTCTATGGCCGATAAAAAGCTGGCTTCGTTAAAGCATGGCGTTACATTTGCTTGCCACTCAGTCAATAAAGACAGTACAGCATGATGCGTGTGCTCGTGCGGCTCAAGGTATAAAATACGCTTACCAATGAGTGACTTACTTGGTAGATCGTTTGTAAATACGTGATTAGGCAGTCTAAAAACACTATTAAATGTAAAACACGTTCCGTTACCAGGTGCTGAGTTTAACGATATTCGACCATTCATCGCTTCAACAATATGTTTGGTGATAATCAGGCCGAGGCCGGTCCCCCCAAATTTGCGCGTAATGCTTGAATCTGCTTGGCCAAAAGGAGTAAACAATGAATCTTGCTTATCCATTGGTATACCCACACCGGTATCTGTTACTGACACTAAAACAGAGGCACTTTCTTCATCAAGTAAGCGGTAGCTAATATCTACTTTTATAGAACCTTGCTCGGTAAATTTAATTGCGTTACTTAATAAATTAATAAGTACTTGTTTAAAGCGAGTAGGATCGCCAGTCAAGTCGTCAGGGACCTGCGGGTTTATATAAATAGAGAGCTCAAGCTGTTTTTCATGGGCACTTGGGGCAAGCAATGTCATTACTTCATTTACTGCATCGCGCAATTGAAATTGAATCGATTCAAGTTCCATCGCTCCAGCTTCTAGTTTAGAAAAATCTAAAATATCGCTGATAATAGTCATTAAACTATTAGCCGATAACATGATTGTATCGAGGTAATCTTTTTGATGCTTGTTCAGTGGTGTTTTATAAAGCTGGCGGGTAAACCCCATTACACCATTAAGTGGCGTACGTAACTCGTGACTCATTTTTGCTAAAAAGTCAGACTTAACACGGTTGGCATCTTGTGCTTCTTTTTTTGCCATTGTGAGCTGAATATTTTGCGTTTCATATTGTTCAAGCGTTTCACGATAATCACTGGTTGCTTGGTCAATATTTTTTTGCATTTCGTCTTTTTGCATCACCATAGTATCGGCTATGGTGTTTAACCCTTCACGAAGAATATCAAATTCACCCAACATGGTATCGGTAAGGCCAGTACTTCTTTTTCCCTCAACGAGTTTGTCGGTTGCAAGTACTAACTTATTTAAAGGGGTCATGAACATGCGGCTAAGTTTAAATGCCATAATTGCCGCTAATACCAAAGATAAAATAATAACTATGCCACTAATAAGTAAGGCGCGTTGTTGGCCTATAACGGCTTTATCTTTGTTTAGCTGTAAAATGACCGTACCTAACGATGTTTGAAAGGCTGAAGCGTCCCATTGAGTATTAGGTGAAGAATGACCAACAATTGGCGTATAGAAAGTAATTATATCTTTTGAGGATTCTATTTTTGTGGCTTTAAGTGATGCAAGAGACGCTTGATTGATTAATTCATCGAATGAACGGTGGTAATTACTCGTCATCAACAGCTCGTTGTTAGTGTCAAATATAGCAATTGATTTAATAGACGGGGAGTGCCGATTATGTGTAAAACTGATTAAACGATTTAGTAATACTTTATTTTTATCAAGAAGCGGTTGTTCTAAGGCAATTGCTAAAGGCTCTGAAATAGTTGCACCTTGCTGATATAAAATTTCATCAAGCTCAATGTAACGATTTACTGTAAAATAACCACCAAGCAGCAATCCAATGATCACCGTGGGGATCAGGGTCAAAGTTAAAACAGAATCACGTAAGCCTAATTTGGTCATAGTGGCAGCATTATTATCATTATTAGTATGTTTTGAGTATATACGTTTCGATGCCTATTCTCAAAGCTTCACCTACACGTGATTAGTTACGAGTTTTAACCTAAATAAATGTAAGGTAATGCCACATGGCGCAAATTTTTAAAGCGAAAAAAAAACCTCTTCAGCAAAAGTCAGTGGTGCTCGATATAACAAATATGGATCACCAAGGCCGTGGCATAGCAAAATATAACAATAAAGTGTGCTTCGTCGCAGGCGCATTACCGGGCGAGAAAGTAAAAGCGACCCTTGTTGATGATAAGGCGCGTTACAGTAGTGCAATTACACACAAAGTGATTAAAGCAAGTGAAGCCAGAGTAGCGCCTTTTTGTGAGCATTATAACCATTGTGGAGGCTGTCAATTACAGCATTTAGATGTAAACCAGCAAGTAGTTGAAAAGCAAGCCGCAGTTGAACAGCTTTTCGAAAAATTTGCCAAGCAAACAAATTTAAACTGGCAAGCTCCATTATTAAGTAGTTCAACGCATTATAGGCGAAGTGCACGGATAGCGGTTATGTTTGATAAGGCCGCTAAAAAAATGCGTATAGGGTACAGAGCGAGTGGTTCAAAAAATATTGTAAGTATTAATAAGTGTGCAGTTTTGACTGACGCCTATGAAACTGTTTTTACACTCTTTGATGAATTAATTAATCACAATAAGTCATTACACAGTATAAGCCACCTGCAATTATGCCAAAGTGAAACGCATAACTTTGTAGTTATTCGTCACACTAAAGCAATTAATGATGAAGCAAAGGCTGTGGTCATAAAAGCCTGTACGCCTTACAAATACTCAGTTATTTGGCAAAGCGAAAGTGATGTAATTGACCATACTAATATTACTATGCCTTACTATTACCTAGATGAATTTAAACTAAAATTTGAGTTTGGTTTGGATAATTTTATTCAAGTTAATGCTCAAGTTAATCAAGCTATGTTAAAACAATCGGTAGATTGGCTTGGTTTAAGTGGTAATGAAAATATATTAGATTTATTTTGTGGTATTGGTAACTTTTCACTTGTGCTGGCAAAACAAGCAAAAACGGTGATTGGTATAGAAGGTGTTGCTTCTGCGGTTGCAATGGCCGCGCAAAATGCGCAAACTAACTCTATCAGTAACGCGCAGTTTCATTGTTTTGATTTAACGCAAAAAATACAAAATGCGCAGTGGTTTAATAAAAACCTAGATGTGTTGGTATTAGACCCTTCACGTACTGGTGCAATGGCTATATTAGAGCAATTACCTTTAAAGCAATTTAAAACAATTTTATACGTCTCTTGCGACCCTGTTACCTTAGCCCGTGACAGCGCTATTATTTCGCAAGCAGGCTTTGAGCTCAACAAAATTGGGCTAATGAATATGTTTCCTCATACTGGGCATATTGAAACTATGGCGTTATTTCAACGGAGGTAAAGCGCATTATGGTAGCGACACGTCAATCACATCAACAAGATGAAACGGGTGATCTTTTTACACGGTTAAAAGCACTCGACCTATCTACAGAAAAGACTCAGTTGCTTAATAAGGCGCAAGCGCTTTGTGTTAAAAGTGATAACCAAGACTGGCAAAATACAGCCATAGAAATGGTGGAAATTTTAGTCGAGTTAAACCTCGATGCTGAGTCGTTAGCTACAGCGTATCTAACACCCTATTTTTTAAATGATGTGGTCTCCCTTGAAACCGTTCAAGAGCAGCTTGGAAGCAATATATCCTTGTTGTTAACGGGGGTTTCTCAAATGGCTACTATTAGTACTTTGTCGCACCAAGGTAAAGGCACTGTTCAAGTCGATAATATTCGTAAAATGTTATTAACCATGGTTGAGGATGTGCGCGCTGTGGTGATTAAACTTGCTGAGCAGGTATGTCATTTACGTAACGTTAAAAATGCAAGTGAAGAAGAGCGTGTTATTGCCGCCAAAGAAACAGCCGACATTTTTGCTCCTTTAGCAAACCGACTTGGTATTGGTCAGTTAAAGTGGGAACTTGAAGATTTATCGTTCAGGTATTTACGCCCAGATACGTACAAAAAAATAGCAAAACAGCTTGATGATAAACGTCTTGCCCGTGAAGCCTATATGGAAGACATGGTAGAACAGGTTAAAAGCCGTTTAAGTGAAGCAGGTATAGAGGCTGAGGTATATGGTCGGCCTAAGCATATCTACAGTATTTACAAAAAAATGGCGCAAAAAAACTACGAGTTTGATCAACTTTTTGACATACGTGCTATGCGTATTGTGGTTGACCGCTTGCAAGATTGCTACGGTGCGCTGGGTATAGTGCATACCAACTGGCGCCATTTGAACAAAGAGTTTGATGACTATGTTGCAACGCCTAAGCAAAATGGCTATCAGTCAATTCACACCGTTGTTTTTGGCCCTGAGGGCAAAACCGTAGAAATACAAATACGCACGCAAGATATGCATCAAGATGCAGAACTCGGTGTAGCCGCTCATTGGATGTACAAAGAAGGGGCTTTACCTGGACGTGGCTCGGGTTACGAGCAAAAAATTAGCTGGTTACGTAAATTACTGCAATGGCAGGAAGAAGTGGTGGATGGCGGCGATTTAGCTGAAGAGCTAAAAAACCAAGTTGTTGAAGACCGCGTATATGTATTTACCCCGCGGGGCGATATTTTTGATCTACCATTAGGGGCCACGCCGCTCGATTTTGCTTACTACATTCATTCTAATGTGGGACACCGTTGTATTGGCGCGAAAGTATTTGGCAAAATAGTACCGTTTACGCATCAATTAACGACGGGCGATCAGGTCGAAATCCTCACACAAAAACAGCCAAATCCTAGTAGAGATTGGTTAAATCCGTCACTGGGTTATATTAAATCATCTCGTGCACGTGCCAAAATACACCATTGGTTTAAGCAACTTGACCGCGACAAAAACTTAAGTGCGGGTAAAGAAATTCTTGATAACGAGCTGCAAAAGCTTGATTTAACATACAAAGATTTAGCCCCAGCAATCAAGCGATTTAACTTTAAAGAGCTTGATGATTTAATGGTCGCAATTGGAGCAGGCGATGTGCGTCTTAACCAAATGCTTAATTTTGTTACTGACCGTACAGAAGACGAACCTGTTATTCGTTTTAAAGCACCAAGCAAAGTAACGGGCGATAAAAACGGCATAGTGGTTGATGGTGTGGGTAGTTTAATGAGCCACGTTGCTAAATGTTGCCGCCCCGTTCCAGGTGATCAGATCATCGGTTATATCACGCAAGGCCGTGGTATTGGTGTACATCGTGATGATTGTGATTCATTTAATAATTTGAAAACGCAGCACCCAGAGCGTGTTGTTGAAGTTAGTTGGTCTGAAGATATAAATGGATCATACGCGCTCAGTATAAAAATTGAAGCAAGCGACAGATCTGGACTAATTCGCGATATCAGTTCTGTACTGGCTAACGAAAAAGTAAACGTACTTAACATGAATGTAAATACCGTGGGCGCTGACCAGTTAGCAGTATTTACCATGCAAATAGAAGTACATGATTTATCGGGCACTAACCGTGTACTGTCTAAATTGCACCAAATTGAAGGTGTTCACCATGCTAAGCGAGGGCAGTAGCTTTGGCTAACCATTTAGCATTAACAGAATTACTGAATATCATGCAAACACTAAGAGATCCCAATGGTGGTTGTCCTTGGGATCTCAAACAAGACTTTAAATCAATTGTGCCGCATACACTTGAAGAAGCCTACGAAGTTGCCGACTGTATAGAATCGGGTAATTTAAATGAGCTTAAAAATGAGCTTGGAGACTTACTGTTTCAAATTGTGTTTTATGCCCAATTAGCTCAAGAGCAAAGCTTGTTTGACTTTAACGACGTAATAGAACAATTAAATGCAAAATTAACACGTCGCCACCCTCATGTTTTTGGCGAGAAAAAAGCCCTCAATGATGAGCAGCTGTCAGCTCAGTGGCAAGCTATTAAAGCCCAAGAGCGAAGCGAAAAAGCAATATCTGAAGAATCACTGTTATGGCAAGATATTCCTGCAAATATGCCAAGCCTTAGCAAGGCTAAAAAAATTCAACAGCGAGTGGCTTCAATGGGATTTGACTGGCCCACCTATCATGGTGCGCTTGATAAGGTAAGCGAAGAAGTACTTGAAGTTAAAGAAGCAATAACACAAAACCCCTTGTCGGATCACACAGCAGAAGAGCTTGGCGATTTACTGTTTGCCACTGTTAATGTAGCGCGTCACGTTAAACGCGACCCAGAGCAGCTCCTCAGAAATGCAAATAATAAGTTTTCTGCCCGATTTGAAAAGGTACAGGCGTACTTGCAAGCACAAGGTAAAAGCTTAGACACGGCAAGCCTTGAAGAAATGGATAATGCATGGGAAGCAATCAAAAAACATAAATAAAATAGCGCACGTTTTTTAATCGCCCATTCGCTAATTTTAGCTGGATTGCTAAAGCGTGTTTTGGTACAATTTCGCCCCGTCTTGATGATATGCCCATAGCCATTTTTTTGGGTGTTATATTCCTTTTAATTCCTGATATTCTAGGGTTCGCATGAGTACAAAATTTATCTTCGTTACTGGCGGGGTTGTTTCTTCGTTGGGTAAAGGTATTGCAGCAGCATCGTTGGCGGCTATTTTAGAAGCCCGTGGCTTAAATGTTACTATTTTAAAGCTGGATCCTTACATCAACGTTGACCCAGGCACAATGAGCCCAATTCAACACGGTGAAGTATACGTTACAGAAGACGGCGCAGAGACTGATCTTGATTTAGGTCACTACGAACGTTTTATTCGCACCAAAATGACTAGCCGAAATAACTTCACACAAGGCCGCGTATATGAAGACGTATTACGTCGCGAGCGTCGTGGTGAATACTTAGGCGCAACTATTCAGGTTATTCCTCATATCACTAACGATATTAAACAGCGTGTTTACGAAGGCGCTGAAGGCCATGATATAGCAATTGTTGAAATTGGTGGCACAGTAGGTGATATAGAATCACAACCGTTTATCGAAGCAATTCGTCAAATGGGCACAGAGATAGGTCGCGAACGCGCACTCTTTATTCACTTAACGTTAGTGCCTTTCTTAGGCCCTGCAGGCGAAGTGAAAACAAAACCAACACAGCACTCAGTTAAAGAACTTCGCTCTGTTGGTATTCAGCCAGATATTCTAATTTGTCGTTCAGACCGTAAGTTACCTAACAATGAGCGTGCAAAAATTGCATTGTTTACCAATGTAGAAGAAAAAGCGGTAATTTCACTACCCGATGTAGACAGTATTTATAAAATTCCAGCACTGTTAAAATCACAAGAACTAGACAATTTTGTATGTCGTCGTTTTCACTTAGACGCACCTGAAGCTGATTTAGTTGAGTGGGAACAAGTATTGTACCAAGAGTCTAACCCTACGGGTGAAGTAACCATTGGTATGGTTGGTAAATACATTGAATTACCCGATGCATACAAGTCGGTTAACGAAGCTTTAAAACATGCGGGCCTTAAAAACCGTTTAACTATCAACATTGAATATGTTGATTCACAAGACTTAGAAAGCAAAGGTGTAGAGCTGCTTTCTCACCTTGATGCTATTTTAGTACCAGGCGGTTTTGGTGGTCGTGGTGTTGAAGGTAAAATTTTAGCGGCCAAATACGCACGTGAAAATAAAGTGCCTTACTTAGGTATTTGTTTAGGTATGCAAGTGGCGCTTATTGAGTATGCACGTAATGTTGCAGGCTTAACCGATGCAAACTCTACAGAATTTAATGCTAAATCAGCAGCGCCTGTTGTAGGTTTAATCACTGAGTGGTTAGACGCCGAAGGTAAAGTAGAAGTTCGTGACGAGAAATCAGATCTTGGTGGCACAATGCGCTTAGGCGCTCAAAAATGTCACTTAGCACCAGGCTCTAAGGTACACGAAGTTTACGGTAGCGACGAAATTGTAGAACGTCATCGTCACCGTTATGAAGTTAATAACAACTTTGTAGACCAACTTGAAAAAGCAGGTTTAACATTCTCTGGTTTATCTGAAGATAAAAAGCTAGTAGAAATTATTGAAAATAAAGATCACCCTTGGTTTATTGCCGCGCAGTTCCACCCGGAATTCACGTCAACACCACGTGATGGTCACCCGCTATTTGAAGGATTTGTAGCAGCAGCGCATATCCACCAAAAAGCGTCGTCGTAATTTATAAAAAGCCGTGCATATATTGCACGGCTTTTTTGTTTTAAGACTGACTAAACTATGCAAAACATAGTAAAGTAAACAAAACTCACCATTTTGGGAATATAGAGGAAACAAGATGTCAAATATCGTAAAAGTAATTGGTCGCGAAATCATGGACTCGCGTGGTAACCCAACTGTTGAAGCGGATGTACATTTAGCTGATGGCTCATGGGGTCGTGCGGCAGCACCTTCTGGCGCATCTACTGGTACTCGCGAAGCATTAGAGTTACGTGATGGTGACAAAGCGCGTTACTTAGGTAAAGGCGTATTAAACGCGGTTGGTTACATCAATAAAGAAATTGCTGATGCGCTAGCTGGCCAAGACGCACTTAACCAAAGTGCAGTTGATAAAGTAATGCTAGATTTAGACGGCACTGAAAACAAAGAAAAATTAGGTGCAAATGCAATCTTAGCAGTATCACTAGCAACAGCTAAAGCCGCAGCTCAGTCTAAAAAAGTAGAGCTATACGAGCACATTGCTGATTTAAACGGCACACCGGGTGTTTATTCAATGCCACTTCCAATGATGAACATCATCAATGGTGGTGAACACGCAGATAACTCTGTAGATATTCAAGAATTTATGATCCAACCTGTTGGCGCTTCAAACTTCCGTGAAGGCCTACGTATGGGCGCAGAAGTTTTCCACAGCCTAGCAAAAGTACTTAAAGCAGATGGCCACTCTACAGCTGTAGGTGATGAAGGTGGCTTTGCGCCAAACCTTGAGTCTAACGAAGCAGCACTTGCTGCAATTAAAGTTGCAGTAGCAAATGCAGGTTACGAGTTAGGTAAAGATATTACGCTTGCAATGGATTGTGCTGCCTCTGAGTTTTACGACAAAGAAGCAAACATTTACGATCTTAAAGGTGAAGGCAAAAAATTCACGTCTGAAGAATTTAACTTCTTCTTGCAAGAGCTTACTCAGCAATACCCAATTGTTTCAATTGAAGATGGCTTAGATGAGTCTGATTGGGATGGATTTGCTCACCAAACTAAATTAATGGGCGATAAAATCCAGTTAGTAGGTGATGATTTATTCGTAACTAACACTAAGATTTTAAAACGTGGTATCGACAACGGTATTGCTAACTCAATCTTAATTAAGTTTAACCAAATCGGCTCACTAACTGAAACGTTAGCAGCTATTAAAATGGCGAAAGACGCTGGCTTTACTGTTGTTATCTCTCACCGTTCTGGTGAAACAGAAGATGCAACAATTGCTGATTTAGCAGTAGGTACTGCGGCAGGTCAAATCAAAACGGGTTCATTAAGTCGTTCTGACCGCGTAGCTAAGTACAACCAATTGCTTCGTATTGAAGAGCAATTAGGCGCTAAAGCACCGTACAACGGTTTAAAAGAAGTTAAAGGTCAGTAATTTTTTAGAAGTTGGTTTTAAATTTTAAGCTATAAAATCCTCGCCAATGCGGGGATTTTTTATTTCTATTTTAGGTTTTTTTGTTAATATGAACTTCAACTTACAGGGAATTGTAGTGAAAAAACATTTCATTTTTTCTGCAGCGCTTTCCTTATCAATCCTTACACAACTTAATGGCTTTAATTAAAGTGAATATTTCAGTCAACGATTACAGTTACTTAATAGTAATATTGCCTATAGCGTTAACAATGGCTTATTTATTAAAAAAAGCGACATTAAAAACAAACGTTAAACATAACGTTATACTTAACTTTATTTTAACGATGTTATTTTTCCCCGCTGGGTTTGCACATTTTATTTGGTGTATTTATACATCAATAAAAAAGCGTAAATGCAACGCTCAATAATTTAAATTTAGGGGAGAACTCCCCTTTTTAGGAGTTTTAAATAATGTATTTTCACTCATCTTTTTATTACATTCTCGTCTTACCATTTTTGCTTATTTTTTCAGGCTTTATTTTTTTTCTAAATAAAAACTCTAATACTAAAAGTAGTATAGGTATAAGTTTGGTTTTGACGTTTGTGAATATCATTTTAGGTCTATTTCATTTTTTTTACGTTATTAACAAAGTGCTCAACGAAGTCCCTGATAATAAAACGCTCACAAAGTGAATTGCTGCTTTAAAATTTCACTCGTAAAGCTGGTTTTTAAATAAAAGCCACGGGGCAGGGTTTTTATTATTTGCCCGTTTGGGCCAATGGCATCGGTCACAATTTTGCTATTTGCGGCTTTTGGACGAATTTGCATTGCATCGCCTAAATGGCCTGATATTTCATCAACCCTACCAAGCGCAATAAGCTCCATTTGCTCTTCCCAGTCGCGCTGTAATAAAGCGTCCTGCTCAGGCGTTGGCTGCCATAAAAAGCCACTGCCAATGGTTCTATTAAACGGTGCTATATCACGCTCGCTTAAAACCGGAAGCCATAAAACGTGGTTAAGCTTTTTACGAACCGCACTAGTGTGCCATGTCATGCCTGTTACGTTTATTAGTGGCGTTACCGATACAAAGGTGGTTTCAAGAGGTTTGCCCTTATAGGAAATAGGTAGCGTTTTGAGTTCAATACCTAAATCCTCAAAGTCTGGAAGGGGTTTAGAACCCGCTGTTGCACCTAAAACGTACTCAATTAATTGACCCGTCCAGCCTTTTTCTCTTAATAAGTCATCAGGGGTTTTAAAGTTATATTGCTCGGCAAGTTGCCCAAGCGTAAGGCCTGCAATACTGTTAACACGCTGGATAAGGTCATTAATTGAATGTGGTTTAGTTGGACGCATAGCACTAATTTGAGTTGAATAAATACCATGCTCATGATAGCAAATCAGCTAAGCCGTGGATATCTTTAGGGTTGTGTGTTTTTTGTTCGGTGGTTGAGTGTGTTAATTTTATACATTGTGAAAATTGCACCTAATTCGTTAAGTTGCTGACTAGCTTGGCTTTTTTTTGTTAGCGAGTATTGCATGTATCGGTCGTAATAAAAGTTACAGGGATAAATACAACTATATAAACATGTTTATCCACAGAATCTGTGGAGAACAACACGTTTTCGATCTTGTATTGTGGATTTGTTTGCAAAATGAACGTGTTTTTTAAAAGTTATGCACAAACTGTGAGTAACTAGAGCAAAATAATAACTGCAATAGCTTTCATACATTTTTTTAAATCTTTTTACTCGTATCTCAGTATTTTCATCTCTGAGCTGAGTGTAAATTACACTTACCCACTGGCTCGCTTATAATAGTGTTTGCCGTATTGCGGCTAATGTGGAACAATCATTAAAAATCGACTTACAAATGAGGCACTAAGGTGATTGATGCCGAAGGTTTTCGTGCCAATGTCGGAATTGTAATTTGCAATAATCAGGGACAAGTATTTTGGGCCAGGCGCTACGGTCAGCACTCTTGGCAATTTCCCCAAGGCGGTGTTGATGATGGTGAAACACCAGAACAAACTATGTACCGTGAATTACACGAAGAGGTCGGACTGCGACCAGAAGATGTAGAAATTGTCGCAAGTTCAAAACATTGGTTACGCTATAAATTACCCAAACGATTAATTCGTCGCGACTCAAGTCCGGTGTGTATTGGGCAAAAACAAAAATGGTTTTTACTGAAACTTCGTTGTAAAGATGAAGATGTAAACTTACTTAAAACTCATCACCCAGAATTTGATGACTGGCGTTGGGTGAGCTATTGGTATCCTGTAAGGCAGGTTGTGTCGTTTAAACGGGATGTTTACCGACGTGTAATGAAGGAGTTTGCTCCTTTCGCTATGCCTTTTAATAAAAGAGAACAACATAAAGACCACTGGCGAAGTAAAAGGTAATAACATTATAGTAAAATAAAGGAGCAGGACATGCTGGCAACATTGAGGTCTATTGCTGAGTCTGTATCGCAACAAGCGAATTTAGACACTGCATTAGTGTGCTTTGTGCAAATGGTTAAAGACGCCATGAAAACCCAGTGCTGCTCTATTTATTTTGCTGATTATAGCCAAGACAATTTTGTGCTTATGGCTACCGAAGGGTTAAATCCTGATGCGGTTGGTAAGTTTAGAATTGGCTTTACAGAAGGCCTAGTAGGATTAGTTGCTCAACGCGAAGAGCCCATAAATATTGCCTTTGCTAAATCACACCCGCGCTTTAAGTTCTCTCCTGAGGTAAACGAAGAAGGCTATAATGCTTTTTTGTCGGTGCCTGTGGTACATCAAAAAAAAGTGTTAGGCGTTATTGTTGTTCAACAAAAAATGGCCCGTGTTTTCAGCCAAGATGAAGAATCATTTTTAATAACGCTTTCTGCTCAGCTTGCTTCACAATTGGCACATGCCGAAATCAAAGAAGTACTTCGCCAAGACGAGTCATCTCATCAAACATCCGTTTTAAAAGGTGTATCCAGTGCGCCGGGTATAGGTATAGGTACTGCTTTTGTACTTTTACCAAAGCTTGACTTTAAATCAATTGAGCTTCAAAAAAATAGTGACGTAACAGAGCAGCGGCGGCTATTTACTCAAGCGGTGGCCGCCACACGAAAAGAATTTAACACGCTTTCGATGACGTTGAGTGACTCTATTCCTCAAGAGGCGTTAGCCGTATTTGATGTTTACCAACAGTTATTGGATGCTAAAAGTTTAGGTCAAAATGTAGAGGTTCAGTTACTCGAGGGATGGTGTGCAAAAAGCGCACTTAAAATTGTGATTGAGCGTTTAATTTCGCAATTTAATGCGATGCAAGACCCATACATAAAAGAGCGTGCTGTTGATGTTAAAGACATAGGCTTACGCGTATTACATCACTTAGTTAATACCGAACACGCAATAAAAGATTACCCCCCAAATACTATTTTGATTGCTAATACATTAACTCCCGCCATGCTTGCTGAAGTACCAAAAGGGTATTTAGCAGGGGTTGTTAGTGTTAATGGCTCTGCCAATAGTCATGCTTCTATTTTGACTCGCGCAATGGGGATCCCTGCTATTTGGGGGATAGAAGATTTACCATTACTTCAATTTGATGGTAAGCCAATGATTTTAGATGCGTTTGCAGGGCGCTTGTATATCTCACCCTCGCAGATGTTATTAGATGAGTATGCAGACTTACAACATCAAGATAACCTGTTAAATAATCGCTTTTTAGCAGAGCAAGAGTATGAGTCTATTACTTTAGATGGCGAACACGTCAGTTTATTGTTAAATGCCGGGCTAGAGCTAAAAACAGATCAAAACAACGCACATGTGTGCGACGGCGTAGGTTTATACCGCACTGAAGCGTGGTTTATGCAGAAAGGCCAGTTTCCTTCTCAGTTAGAGCAAGAGAATTGGTATCGAGAAGTGCTCACTAGTTATTACCCTAACCCAGTTGTAATGCGAACGCTCGACATTGGCGGCGATAAAGTGCTCGACTATTTTAATATAACCGAAGAAAACCCATTTTTGGGTTGGCGCGGTATACGTATTAGCCTTGATCACCCCGAGTTATTTTTAGATCAGCTCAAAGCAATGCTTAAGGCAAATATAGGTTTAGGCAATTTAAAAATAATGCTGCCTATGATCAGCGGCACTGAAGAAGTAGATGAAGCATTGGGTTTATTTGAGCAAGCTTATTTTGAACTCAATGAACACTTTGCTGAGCAGCAAATAGATCGCCCCGATATTGGTATTATGCTTGAGGTGCCTTCCAGTGTGTTTATGTTGCCTGAATGGTCTAAAAAAGTAGATTTTTGTTCAGTAGGCAGTAACGATTTAACACAATATTTATTGGCAGTAGATAGAGCCAACGCGCGTGTTGCTGAGCTTTTTAATCCTTATCATCCCGGGGTGCTCAGAGTTTTAAGTAAAATAGCCAGTGAGTGTGAAAATTACGAATTACCCTTTAGTTTATGTGGTGAACTTGGTGGTGACCCAGAAGGGGCCATATTGCTAATAGCTATGGGCTACAGACGATTGAGTATGAACTTATCGTCTTTAAATAAGGTAAAATGGGTGCTTAGGCGTTTGAGCGTTGCCGACATGGAGCAGTTGTTGAGCGAGTGTTTAGCACAATCAACGGCTAAACAGGTCTTGCGTTTAACGCGCAATTTTATGTTAGAGCATAATTTAGGTGACCTATTTTATACCCCAAAGTAAAAAGTACTGACTTAATTAATTTTAATACGCAGATGCTATTCGTTTTATAATCCTTTAACATATAAGCCTTCAAAAGGCATTTGAGATAACTATGTATGACTTAGGTTTGTTGGTCGCATGTTGCGCACTACTAGGCTGTATTGTTGGTTTTTTAGCAGGATTATTAGGTATTGGCGGCGGATTAATAATTGTGCCTGCACTGAGCACATTGCTGATTTTATTTAATGTTACATCTGCAGAACATGTTGTAGTTATTTCGATTGCGACCTCTTTGGCCTCTATTTTATTTACTTCTACGTCTTCAGCATTGGCTCATCATAAAAATGATAATGTGCCTTGGCATGTTGCACCTTGGGTTATGGCTGGTGTAGCAGTAGGGGCTTTAATTAGTGGCTTTGCCGCAAGCTTAATACCGGAGCAGTTACTTCGTAGTGTATTTGCAGTAAGTGTTGTATTTATTGCAGCTAGAATGGCGCTATCATCACGTAATAAACCCTCATCAACTAAGCCGCTCCCACCGGGTCCTATTTTAGGGTGTATTTCCGCTATTATGGGTGGTTTATCGGGCTTGATTGGTATTGGTGGTGGAGCGTTAATTGTGCCTATGCTCAATTACTTTTCTATTGATATAAGAAAAGCCATTGGCTGCGCTGCCGTTTCGGGCATTGTAATTGCCTTATTTGGCTCTATTGGCTACATTAGCGCGGGTTGGAAGGTGACCGACTTAGCACATGGTTTTGCAGGGTTTGTATATTTACCTGCGTTATTTGGTATTGTTATTACGTCGTGGTTTGTGGCGCCTTACGGGGCTAAAGCAACTCATTATTTACCTGTTAATACAATAAAGAAAGTTTTCGCGGTACTGCTTGTTGTTATCGCAATTAAAATGGTTTTTAGCTAAAGGTTTATTTTTATGGCACTTGAGTTTCCTCAAATCGATCCAATTATTTTTTCGATTGGACCACTGAGCGTACGTTGGTACGGATTGATGTATTTAATTGGTTTTGCATTTGCGATGTGGTTTGCAAATCGTCAAGCGGCAAAGCCTAATTCTGGCTGGACCAAAGAGCAGGTAAGTGATCTATTATTTTATGGCATGTTAGGGGTCATACTTGGTGGTCGTATTGGCTATGTATTGTTTTACCAATTTAGTTATTTTTTAGAAAACCCACTTTACTTATTCCGCATCGATCAGGGCGGTATGTCGTTTCATGGTGGTACGCTGGGCGTAATTACAGCCGTTGCTATTTTTTCGTGGACACGTAAAAAATCACTGCTACAAGTTGGCGATTTTGTAGCGCCACTGGTGCCAGTGGGGTTATTAGCAGGGCGTATAGGTAACTTTATAAATGGTGAGTTATGGGGGCGTGTATCAGACGTCCCTTGGGCTATGGTATTTCCAACCGGCGGGCCGCTTGCTCGCCACCCTTCGCAGTTATACGAAGCCTTTTTTGAAGGGCTCGTTTTATTTTTAATTATGCTATGGTTTATTAAAAAACCACGCCCTGCGGGCAGTGTTGGCGGTGTATTTTTATTAGGTTACGGTGTGTTTAGGTTTGGTATTGAATACTTCCGCCAACCAGACGCACAACTAGGCTTATTTGCCGACTTTATTTCTATGGGACAAATACTGTCACTGCCTATGATTATAGGTGGTTTAGGTTTATTAATTTGGGCTTATAAAAACCCGCAGCAAGTAACAGCAGCAAAGGCATAATAAAAGCATGAAACAATATTTAAAATTATGTCAGCGTATCGTTGACGAAGGTCAATGGGTAGAAAACAAACGCACAGGCACACGTTGCTTAACCGTTATAAACGCCGATTTAGAATATGATGTAGCAAACAATCAGTTCCCGATGATCACAACGCGTAAAAGTTACTATAAAGCGGCCATTGCAGAGTTACTTGGCTATTTACGAGGCTACGATAGCGCAGCGCAATTTCGTGAAATTGGCTGTAAAACATGGGATGCTAATGCCAACGATAACCAAGCTTGGCTTAATAACCCAAACCGTAAAGGTGAAGACGATATGGGCCGTGTTTACGGCGTCCAAGGGCGCGGCTGGCAACGCCCTGATGGCTCAACACTCGATCAGTTAGCTAAAGTAATTAACAATTTAAAAAATGGCATTGATGATCGTGGTGAAATAATCACGTTTTATAACCCAGGTGAATTTGAACTAGGTTGTTTAAGACCTTGCATGCACACGCATACGTTTTCACTATTAGGTGACACGCTTTACTTAACATCTTATCAGCGCAGCTGCGATGTGCCGTTGGGGCTAAATTTTAATCAAATTCAATGTTTTGTATTGCTTGCATTGGTCGCTCAGATTACCGGCCACAAACCGGGTAAGGCGTATCATAAAATAGCTAACGCTCATATTTACGAAAATCAGCTCGAATTAATGCGCGACGTCCAGCTCAAGCGCGAACCATTTGAATCGCCTACACTTACAATTAATCCAAATATAAAGTCACTTGAAGACATAGAAACGTGGGTTACCCGAGACGATTTTGAAGTAACTGGCTATCAATGCCATGACGCAATTCAATATCCATTTTCAGTATAATAACCGATTAAGGAAAACAACATGAAAGCAGTGATCCCAGTAGCGGGACTTGGTACGCGCATGCTACCAGCCACAAAAGCAATCCCTAAAGAAATGCTTCCTGTCGTAGACCGACCTTTAATACAATACGTAGTAAACGAAGCGGTTGCCGCAGGCATAAAAGAGATAGTACTTGTCACGCACTCAAGTAAAAACTCTATCGAAAACCACTTTGATACCAGCTTTGAGTTAGAAGCAACGCTTGAAAAGCGTGTTAAGCGGCAATTGCTTGCCGAAGTGCAAGCTATATGTCCTAAAGACGTAACAATAATTCACGTTCGCCAAGGCGAAGCAAAAGGGCTAGGCCATGCTATTAATTGCGCCGCGCCAATTATTGGTAACGAACCGTTTGTCGTTATTTTACCCGATGTGATTATAGATGACGTTGAGAGCGATCTTAAAAAAGACAACCTTGCAGAGATGATCGCTCACTTTGAACAAACTAAACACAGCCAAATTATGGTAGAGCCTGTACCAATGCAGGAAGTAGATAAGTTTGGTGTGGTGGACTTAGGTGGCACCGAAATAGAACAAGGTGAAAGCTCACCAATTGTTAGCATGGTAGAAAAACCACCGGTTGACGAGGCACCTTCAAACCTAGCCGTAGTTGGGCGTTACGTGTTAAGAGAAAACATTTGGCCACTACTTGCAAAAACGCCGCAAGGTGCTGGCGATGAAATTCAGCTGACCGATGCTATCGCTATGCTGATGCAAAGCGAAAAAGTAGATGCTTACGCAATGAAAGGCCGAAGCCACGATTGCGGTAGTAAAATTGGTTATTTAAAAGCAACCATTGAGTTTGCACTTCGTCGTGACGAATTTGCCGATGAGTTAAAAACGTTTATTAAAACACTTGTATAACCGTTTACATTTAATCAGCAAAAAGCGCCTAATTAGGCGCTTTTTTTATTGGTTTTTGCATAACTTGTTTTTTTAATGTAAAAATTAGAATAGTTTTGATTACTTTACAGACATAATGTAATTTATGTTGTAATGTTTAGTTTAAGTGGCACTAAAATTGTATTGAAAAGTGTTCTCATGGAGGAGTCAAAAATATATAAGCTTATTGAATTAAATACGCTTATTTATGTAAAGGGCTAGGTTGTGGCTCGAAAATTTAAAGTAAGGTTAAACGCTTTGTAAAGAGGATGTTTAACTGAAATGTAAGTGTGATTACACTGCTTTCAGGACAGCGAATAAATGTTAACTAATAACAAAAAAATAACAGGATTACTTTTAAGCCTGCTGATACTGCTATTTGGTACAGCATGCTCTATTACGCCTGAAGCTAAATTAGTGCCAGCACCAGAAACACAAACTAATTCGCCTGAGTATGTACCTATTACTGCATTAGAGCTGGCTCAGTTAAAAGATGCAGCATTGCAATGGCAGCAAGCAAGAGCGGGTATAGAGCGTATTTTAAAGCTAGAAAAAGAAATTACCTACCTTGTTAATCACATAGATATTATTAACAGTAAGGCAATAGCCCAATCTAATCAGCCTACAAATAGCTCGTACAGCACGCGCACAATTCACAATCAGCAAGCTGCTCGTTCGCGTAGCCAAAGCGTTAATCAATACAGAAATAAAAAGCAGACGGTTAAACTTAATACACCTAGGCATATTTTTGCTCTGCAAGTGGCATCGGTTGACTCAGAAAAAGACATCGCAAAAGCGTGGAAAGAGCTAAACACCAAAGCTGCCCCCTTATTCAGAAAAAAAATACTGACCAATGTTGAAACCGCAAAAATTAACAAAAAAACGTTTTACAGGCTTAAGTTAGGTTCGTACCAAAATCTAAAAAATGCCAAAGCAGACTGCGAAGTATTTAAAGTGTATAAGCTTGACTGCATAGTGAGTAACTACACAGATAAACCTGTAAAGCTGTAGTTAAAATAGAAACTTGCTAAAAATTTTTTTATCCATAAAATACCTGACCATAATCAAAAGGGTGGTAGGTAAAAAGTATGGTTATTAAAAAGGAATTTATAAACACTTTATTTTGTATTGGGGTTTTGCTCGTTATAACAGGGTGTACTTCATATAAAAAAGCGCCACCGAGTTCAACAACACCAAACACTGTCCTTATTTCAAGCGAGGATTTAAAAGCGCTCAAACAGTCTGCAAATGAGTGGAAAACAGTTGAGCCTAAAGTTAACGATCTGCTTGAGCTAGAAGGCCAGCTATCAAAGCTGACTTCTCGTTTAAAAGCCATTGACGAAACCAATACGGCTGGAACAAACAACGCTCAAACAACCACTTCAACAGAAAGTATTTTAAAAAGCGACCAGGCATTTTTCGCTATTCAAGTAGCAGCATTTAACAGTAAAATTAAATTAAACAAGGCACTGGCTAATTTAAAACGTAAAATACCGACGTTTTTTGATACTAATATAGCTGTTAATATTGAAACTAAAGTAATAAAAACCAATACGTTTTATCGTTTAAAGTTAGGCGCATACAGAACAAATAAACAAGCAACAACCGCTTGCGAAGCATTAAAACAGCAAAAAATTAATTGTTTTGTCACCTATTATACGCAGGAAAAACCACAACCAACCCTCTAGGCATAATTATTGCTTAGTCTCTTGTATGATCACAAGAGGATGGCAACTATGCGCCTTTTACTACCCTTATTATTAATTAACTTGGCCGCGTGCAGTTTAATTCCTGAACCCGAGCCAAGTATAAGCACATATGCCCCAAAAGCAGCGATGGCACCTTATACAGTAAGTGACTATGTACACAACTTAACTGTGCAATTAAGTCATTTAAAAGGTCCATTAAGCAACAATACTCGCATAGGTGTGAGTAGTTTTTACTTTGCAGATGCGCTCGACACTAAGCTAATGACGCAGCAAGCGTCGGGCTTAAGCCAACAAATACAAGAAAGTATATTAACCAAAATGACGCAAATGGGTTATCACACGGTCGAATATCGCTTAGCAAATAACCTACACTTATCTCATAATGCCGACAGCGCGCTGACCCGTAATTTAGAACAGTTACGAGAGCGCCAAAATATTGACCTTATAATCACCGGCACCGTGACACGTCAACAGCATGCATACATTGTAAATGCGCGCATGGTAAACATTAGCAATAAGCAAGTTTTATCTGCTGGCAGTACCGAGATCCCAATCAATGTAATGTGGGGAAATGAAAAAATTCAGCAGCGCGATGGCTCACTCTATCGCAGTGAATATTAACGAGGAGTACACAATGAGAAACTTATTAATCACGCTATGTTTGCCACTAGGTTTTGGTTGTTCACAAATTATGAACACCCCTAGTGCCGACCCAGCTGTTGAGCAAAGTAACCAAGGAGCGCAACTGGCAACAAGCCAACGCAAAGTGAGTGCTCCAGTTAATCACGATAACATGTTTCAGTCGGGGTTAGCTCAGCAAACTAACTACACAAAATCGACGCCGCCAATGCATAAAAATATAAACCACTATGTGCGCGGAATAATGCAAGACATGGTCGAAAACTTACAATACGTAAATGATAAAACACCACTAGCGGTATCAAGTTTTGTATTTTTAGACGACGATTACAGTAATGGTAGCTTATTAGGAAATCAAATTGCTGAAAGCTTTATGCATGAGCTCCACAATTTTGGTGTACCGGTCATTGATTTTAAAACCACCGATTATGTGCGTGTAACACAAACCGGCGACTTTGTTTTTAGCAGAGACTATCTTGAATTAGACCCAGAGCAAAACTTCCAATACGTACTGGCAGGCACGCTAGTAAGTCACCAAGGCGGAGTTTTAGTCAATGCACGAATTGTTGGCTTAACAAGTAAAGCGGTTGTTGGTTCGGCGCAAGGGTTTTTACCGCAATCAGTTATTGATGCGTTAAATGGTAACTACCGTACCGATGGTATTATGCTAAAACAAGCGAGTGAGTGAGGTGAGTATGCGCTTTACACTAAACACCAATTTACGGACATTATCACTAGCTGGGTTAGTCGTTGCTCTATCTGGTTGCTCGCTAATGCATCACCATGAGCATGATTCAAATTCGCACACAACAACGCAAGCAAGTACCAGCTATGTACTAAATGGCCGTTACGATACTCAAACACACAACCAAACTGTTCAACCAAACAATGATTACGATGCGTCAAAACCCTTTAAGCCAGTAAAGCATCATAAAACGCTCGTTAATTACGTAGAACAAATGGCTTTAGACTTAGTTGACACGCTAGAGTACGACACAGAAGCCGATACACAGGTTAATATTGCTGTTAGTACATTGGTAAACTTTGACTCGTCACTCAATAAAAGTAATCAGTTAGGTAACCAAATATCTGAAACATTAATCCATCAATTACAAAAGTTTGGTTACAGTGTGGTTGATTTTAAAACCACCAGCACAATAGACGTAAACAGACGCGGTGATTTTGTGTTTTCACGAAATATCAAAAAGCTGAGTGAAGATCATATGGCAAGTCATATACTCGCGGGCACCTTAATTTACAGGCAAAACGGTATTGTTATTAATACACGCATTATAAATGTCAACACCAAGCAAATAGTGGCCAGCAGCCGAGAGTTTATACCGCAATACGTACTAAGCAAAGAAGATATATATTTATCAAGTAATTAACTCAAATTCCACTTGATTTAAAACTTGATATTAAAAATCAGATGCCGTTATAATTTAGCTCTAGCACATCGCTGTGGCCTCTTAGTTAAATGGATATAACGGCCCCCTCCTAAGGGGCAGTTGCAAGTTCGATTCTTGCAGGGGCTACCAATAAAATCAATGAGTTACATGGCTTTCTTTTTCTTTCGCTTATTTTTTATAGCACATTTATAGCATCGTAAATTGAAATATAAATAATTAGCGCTGTCCTTTTATTAAAATAGCCAAATTACATTCAGTCTGCTTTGTGCCATGAGCGGTCATTGGTAACGCGCTATTCAGCCGAGCCGTTGTTTGGCGTTGGCTGCATTTGCTTGTTAGCTTGAATATACTCTAGTCCCAATTCTTTTTTGCATATATCTCCGCTCTCAAACTTTTCATTAGAATAAAATAGTGCACCAATTATCTTATTATTTGTTGGGTTAAGAGACACACTTAACGAATCAACTCCCTTCGTTTCATTGCGATTAATTTTTAAAGTCAAAGAGGTTTGGTTTTCTGTGCGTTGCATTTTAACGTGTGTAACAGAAGAAACTTGGTAAAAAGCAGGATACAGAATTAAAGAAGAACTGAACGCGTTAATTAAAGCTTGTTTATCATTCCACTCTGGAGTTGATTTCTTATACCTTTCCATTGCAGTTAAGTAATCATGATATTCATCTATTCGATCAGCAGAGTGATAACTTTTTGATAGGTTCTTAACGTCATAAATATAATTATTGATTTGAATAAGCTCATCACTTGAGCATACGTTAGCGAAACTCCCTGCTGTGAAAGTCGAACTTAGTAGCAATACTAAATGATTAAGTTTCATATTTGAAAACATACGTCTCCCTTCAAGCTAACGCCGCAAATAAACGGCTAAAAATAGTTGGCTATAATTTGTGAGGTACGAACAAAGCCAACTATTTTTTGTCCGCACTTTTTAATTTGCCTTGTTATATGCCGTTTGCATACATGGCCTCTGCACCTTCTTTTACTTGTTCATTTGATAAAAACACACCACTTTGCGGTTCGAATGTAGCGGAGTTTTTTTGATATCCGAGAAGATAAGCAGAGTTTAAAGCCACAACCATTTCATTCATGTCACCGCCCCATCGAAATGTTACCACTACTGGCTCTATAAAAGCTGAGGAATCGAACGCAGGAAAGTAATCTGAGAACTCTGATAAAGGCGACATAAATGTTTCCACTCCAGAGTCTTCGCCTTTCAGTTTGACAGGGAGAAACCCAGTATGCTTTTTTAAATCTACATTTTCTAAATATTGAACAGGAGTGTTTAACTGTTCTGATAATTCGTTTAGTGAGTTCGTATTTGGAACATCACTAAGAGATAAGATTACGTACATAGTCATCGACATTGATAGGTCCCTCTCAAGTTAACCAAGGCATATAACACTTACAATAAGCGGCTTTGGCCGCTCTTCCCAAAACCGCTTATTGTTTTGTTATGTTCCGTCGTCGCCAATATATTTGTATTTTCCGGCTTTTGGTATCTCATATTTCCAACCTAATTCGGCTAATGCATCCATAGCAAGCATCCTGATATTGGCCCAAATTTCTGAATTATCTAATAGGTCATTATCGAGATAATGCTCTTTGTACTCTTCACCGCTATTTGCAATTATATAGTTATCTAGTGCTTCAATCGCACGAATAGATTTAATTGAAAAACTAGATTTGTTCAAGCATTCAATGGCCTCACCAAAATCAATGACCATTTCGTCACCTTTGCAGGTGAAATCAGGAAACAAACTACTTTGGATCTCTGCTGAAGAAGCTAAAACAAAGATACGTTTTTTAAACTCATCCATAAGGAACATAACAATTTAATAGTGCGCTCATCGCGCATATTTCTGCCGACTTAACGCTCACTTATCTACTTTATATAGTTTTTAACAAATAACCTAGGGTATTACTATCACTAAGTTTTCTAAAACTTTTCAGTAAAGTTAAATGGAACAATATGGGCGCGTCGCTCATTTACATGAATATATGTGCAAAGAGCAGTTTAACCAATCAAGTAACTACGATATTTAGTCAACCTCAACGTCTGCTAATCGCCGTCCTTAAAAACCTAAGATATCAATAACTATTGAGTTGAAGCTTTAGCAAAACAGTTTTTTATAGCTAAAAATTTATAACTACACATAAAAAAGCGAGTAAATGAAAATTTACTCGCTTTACAATTTAATAGCTAATAGTTAGTAATTAACCATCATTAGTGATTTTATCGATCAGCTCAGTGAGTACTGTGTCGGCTTGGCTGGTCTCTACTTGGCAGGTGCCTGCATTTAAGTGGCCGCCGCCGCCGTATTTAAGGCATAACTCACCTACGTTTGTGTTTGAGCTGCGGTTAGTAATTGACTTACCAATTGCATATACTACGTTTTGCTTTTTAAGCCCCCACATTTTATGAATTGAAATATTGCAGTCGGGGTACATGGCGTAAATTACAAAGCGGTTGGTGGCGTAAATGGTTTCTTCTTGAGTTAGATCTAGTACCACTAGGTTTTTATGCACTGTTGCACACTGTGTTATTTGTGCTTTTGCTTTTTCGTTGTGCTCATTATAAAGCGCAACTCGCTCTGCAACATCTTCCATTTGCAAAATGTCGTCGATGCTTTGATCTTTACATGCATCAATGAGCTTCATCATTAACTGGTAGTTTGAAATTTTGAATTCGCGAAAGCGGCCTAGGCCTGTGCGGGCATCCATTATAAAGTTCATTAACACCCAGTCGGTTGGATTGAGTATTTCATCTTTAGAAAACTGAGCTGCGTCGCCTTTATCTACAGCGTCCATCATATCTACTGAAATATTAGGAAATTTTTCGGCGCCGCCGTAGTAGTCGTAAACGACTCGCGCAGCTGAAGGCGCTTTAGGGTCAATTATGTGATTTTTAATGTCGCTTGCGTTTCGAACGGTTTCACTTAAGTGGTGGTCAAATGCTATGTGACAACCCGCTACGTAGGGAAGGTTAGTGGTAATATCGTTAGCGGTGATGTCTATTTTTCCATCTTGCATGTCTTTTGGGTGTACAAACAAAATGTCATCAATTAGATCTAAATCTTTTAGTAGTACAGCACATACAAGGCCATCAAAATCGCTACGAGTGACTAGTCTAAATTTATTATTGGGCATAGCTATTCCATCTTTTTAATTAAGTTACGTATTAAGTGTAACAGCTAAACTATTTTTTGAGATACCAGTGCTTAAAAATTATATAAATAAAAAAGCCAAAACAGACGTTTTGGCTTTTTGATAGCAAGTGTTTATTTTTTGTAAGTTATGCGCCTGGGCCACATTCCATACAGTGGTTAATGATATCTGGGCCAAACTTAAGCTTGGCGTTTAAATCGCGCAGTGCGGTGCGTAAGCCTTCTTCAATAACCGGGTGGTAATACGGCATATTAAGCATTTGTGGTACGGTCATTTTATTTTGTACTGCCCATGCAAGCAGATGCGCTATGTGCTCGGCTTGTGGGCCAATAAATTCTGCGCCTAAAAATAAGCCGGTGCCTTGCTCTGCGTATACACGCATATGGCCCTTATTTTTAAGCATTACGCGGCTTCTGCCTTGGTTTTCAAAGCTGACTTCGCCCACTTCAAAACAGCCACATGAGCCTAAACGGTCTGTTATTTGGGTAAAGCTTTCACCTACCATGGCAATTTGTGGGTCGCTGAATACAGCGGCAATTTTAGCTCTGCGCAGGCCAATACGTACATCTGGGAAACGCCCTGCATTTTGCCCTGCGATGGCTCCCTGATCAGACGCTTCATGAAGTAGCGGGATCATGTTGCTAGCATCGCCGGCTATAAATATGTTTGATTCGCCACATTGCATTGTGTGTGGATCGGCATGCGGTACGCCGCGTTCGTCAAGTTCTATACCTGTGTTTTCGAGGCCTAGCTTGTCTACATTAGGAACTCGGCCTGTTGCGGCTAGTACATAGTCAAACTGTTCGGTGTGTTTTTCACCTTGTTTGTCGGTGTAAGTAAGCTGCGCTTTATCGCCTACTTGTATCATGTCTGATACGTTTGAGTCGGTATCAACAAAAAACTCTTTTGCAAAAACTGTATTTGCATAGTCTTTTACTACGGGGTCGGTGAGTGGACCAATTGCACCACCTACGCCAAATAATTTTACATTAACACCTAAACGGCTAAGTGCTTGACCAATTTCTAGGCCAATTACGCCCGGGCCAAATACAGCAACAGATTCTGGTAAGTCATCCCACTCAAATACGTCGTCGTTAATGATTAATTTGTCACCAAAGTTATTAAATACGCCAGGGTAAGAAGGGCGAGAGCCTGTGGCTATAACAAAACGCTTGGCTGTAATGATAGTGTGGTCATCAATTTGTACACGGTTTGCATCTAAAAATTTAGCGTAACCTTTAATTTTGTCTTCGTCTGGTAGTTCATCAACGGCTTCTACTACAAAACCAGCAAAACGATCGCGTTCACTTTTAACGCGTGCCATAACTGCTTTGCCGTCTATTACCGGCTTTGAGCTATGCACACCAAATGCAGGTGCCATTTCTATAGCGTGCGCAGCTTCTGCAGCAGCTATTAATAATTTGCTTGGCATGCAGCCAACGCGTGCGCAGGTTGTACCATAAGGACCTGATTCGATCATAAGTACGTTAGGGGTAAACTGTTTAGCGTTTCGGTATGCACTTAAGCCTGCTGTACCTGCGCCAATAACTACTACGTCGGTTTGCAATTGTTTCATTGTATTTTCCTTTAATAAATAGGGGCACTTGGCCCCTATTTAATATTACTTATTAAGCAAAGTATTTTTCTAGGTCGTCTGAGCCACCAATGTGTTTCCCACCAATAAATACTTGTGGAACGGTGTCGCGGCCAGAGATTGCTTTTAGGCTTGTAAATGATGCACCTGCACCCATAACAATTTCTTCATAGGCAAAGCCTTTTTCTGTAAGAAGCTCTTTTGCTTTTTTACAGAATGGACAACCGGGCTTAGTGAAAACGCTCACTGGCTCAGGCTTAGCTTGTTTAGGGTTGATGTAATCAAGCATTGTGTCTGCATCAGACACTTCAAACGGGTCGCCTGGTAGGTCTGGTTCGATGAACATTTTTTCAATTACGCCATCTTTTACCAGCATAGAGTATCTCCAGCTGCGCTTACCAAAGCCTAAATCGTTTTTGTCTACTAACATGCCCATGCCGTCTGTAAACTCGCCGTTGCCGTCTGGTAGTAAAGTAATGTTTTGCGCTTCTTGGTGTTCAGCCCATGCATTCATTACAAATGTATCGTTAACTGACAAACATACAATTTCATCTACGCCATTTTGCTTAAACACACCAGCTAGCTCGTTGTAGCGAGGAAGGTGAGTAGATGAACATGTTGGGGTGAATGCACCCGGTAGTGAAAATACAGCGACTGTTCTGCCTTTAAAAATTTCGTCTGTTGTAACCGATTTCCATTCGTCGTTTTGACGTGTTGCAAATGTAACGTTTGGGATTGTTTGACCTTCAATATTCTTTAACATGGTTTAGTTCCTCTTGATTTGTTAAAGCCATTATGGCGAAAATTTAAATATAGTTCTAATCGTTTGTTTGTATTAAACTGATAGTCAAAAGCTATCAGGGTGGAGCTGAACATGAACTTAAAAGACTTTGAATACGTTAAAGCCATAGCACAACATAAACATTTTCGTAAAGCAGCCGATGCGTGCTTTGTTAGTCAACCTACACTGAGTGGGCAGGTTAAAAAGCTTGAACAAACATTAGGTGTTACTTTATTTGACCGCTCAACCAAACAAGTAACCCTAACTGCTAAAGGTGTACGTTTATTAGCGCAAATAGAGGTTATTTTAGAGCAAACTCAAATACTCAAAGAGCTGGCTTCTACCTCTAATGAACCATTACAAGGTAAGATAACAATTGGTATTATTCCAACTATTGCGCCGTATTTATTGCCAACTTTGTTAACCTCAATGAAAGAAGCATTTGTAGATAGCCAATTTGCGTTTATTGAAATGCAAACAGCCACCATATTAGATGCGCTTAACAATGGTGAGCTTGATTTTGCAATTTTGGCCGATGTGGCTGAGCTTAATCATTACCACACTATTCCACTTTATAAAGAAGACTTTTTAGTCGCTGTTTCAAAAGATAACGCGCTGGCTAAGCATAAAAAAGTCGCGCTTAGCGATCTTCAGGGTTGCAGCCTATTAATGTTAAGTGATGGCCATTGTTTTAAAGATCAAGCCCAAAAGTTTTGTTTTTCAGCAGGGGTTGATGTGTCTAATCAATATAAAGGCAATAGTTTAGAAACGTTACTTGCGCTGGTGGCAATGGATGATGGCGTTACTTTTGTGCCAAAGTTAGCTTGCACACAGCGCACGGGTATTGATTATATGCCTATATTTCCCAATCAGCAGCGTAATGTCGTGTTTGCATGCAGAAAGCATTATCCGCATTTGGCAGGGGTTGAGCAGTTGGGTGAGTGGTTGTCGGCTCACCCTAATTTAAAAACACAGCTTGCTAAAGCGCTTTAAAGATCTTGGCTTATTACTTCAACTACATCGTTGATTTGTACGCCGGGTAAGGGCTGGTCGTCAATGCTTACTGCAACCGCAGTTTGTTGATATAACTGCTCTACACGTATTTTGTTGAGTGTTGTAGTGGTGTGAGGCATTACATTACCAGCTGCATCAGTTAGGTAGTTATGGTGTGCAATATTCAGCATTTGCCCTTTTTTTAGGCCATGTGCTTTACCTAAATTAATTACTATTTTGCTGTTTTCCATATGCATTATTTTACCTTGCGTTGGAAAGCAGGCTAATACAGCTTGTAAGTCATAACTTAGGGTTTGATTTATATCTTGTATACTTTGACCGTAGGGTGATTGCCAAAATCTATCACTGTTTACATCAATGATGGCGGTTTTTTCGAATGGCCAAGTGCCTTGGCCCTGATAACTATTGCTCCAAAGCTGCTCATAGGTTGTGCCATTAAAAAGGCTAAACTCTATTTTGTAGTTGCGTTGGTAGCTATCGTCTTGCCAAAAAGCATAATCGCTATTGAGTTTATCGCTTGTTGATAGGTCTGTAATTTGGCTCAGTAATACGTACTGAGCGTTGGTGCGAGATGATATTTCTTCTAACTGAACTTTTGAGTAGTCGTACTGCTGCGAAAAGTAACTATCTACATTTAAAGGTATATTGTAATAAGCAACGGGTAGCGCGCTCATTTTTGATTTTTGTAAGGTAGTGAATATTCGTTTACTGATTGCTTTGTTTACGTCAAATATTTGACCCATTCTAGCTTGCTCTCGATGAACCAGCTGACTTTGTGTTACGGCAACAAACTTGTTAAAGCTGCTTTGCGGGCATTGCTCTGTTTGCGCAAATATATCTAAACGCAGGGTAATCGCAAATTTATCGTCGTATTTATTTTCACTTACAAGTTCAATTTTTTGAATTTCGCCGTGGCTACTAATTTTTAACTGATCTTGCATTAATACGCCATCTACCAAGGTTTGTACTGAGCTGACACGCGCCCCAGAAAAAACCAACGCTTGAGTTATGGCATCTTTTATAGCTGCAGATTTGGCCGCGCTTATGTCGTCGTTTTGAATAAGTGCGTGCCCTGTAGATTCATACCACTGCGCATTTGAAAAAGTCGAAAACGTAAATAACGCAGTTGCGCTTAATCCTGCAAATGCCTTTAATAAAAACGATTTCATACTTTTTGCTCCAAATAAACGTTAGCTTTACCTTGAGGCAGCAAGGACTGTACCAATGTTATTAATCAATAAAAATAACGTTATAAATGGCATTAAACATGCATATACCACCGTAATTAATTTACTAGGGCACAAAATTATGCGAGCAATTTCATTAGTTATTACACTTGGGTGTTTAATCTTGAGTGGGTGCAGCAGCGTGTTTGATAAGCATGTTGAGTACAAATATGTTGAGCCTAATAATTACCCGGTATTAAAAGCGGTAGGTTATGCACCTATTAGTTTACAAAAAGGGGCAAGCGCATCACAAAAGCAGCTTATGGCTATTAAAGCCTCTAAACTTGAAGCATACAGAGAGCTTACAGAGCAAGTATATGGGCAAAAGGTAACCGCGGGTATGAGCGTTGAAAACGCAGTCGCTAAGGATGATTATCTAGAGAGCAAAGTGCAGGGCGTTATTAAAGGTGCACAAATTATAAAAACGTATGCAGTAGACGACACATACGTCACTGAGCTGGAACTCAATATGAAGCGCGTGCATGATTTATATATTGGCGAAATAAAACCACGTGAAGTAAAAAAAGTAACGTATTACTGATAAATTGACGTTCGCAATAAATTTTATAGCTGTACGTTTAGTATTTAGGCAAGTTAGAGTTTTAAGTATACAGCAGTTTAAATATTACAATGCGTCAACTTAACAGTCTCACCTGAGTACAAAAACCTCAGTCAAAAAAGTTGACGCAGCTTGGCTCAATTTTTGGGTTTTCAAGTTTGAGATACCGGTAACTAGCAGGTTTAAATATTATAAAAAGTAGGTAATTTGGCTGAAGCGTTTTGAATTTATGCTTTTAAATTTCTGACAAGCTGACCGTTGGTGTTAACTTCACCGCCAGACTGATTATATGTGGTGGACGATGGGGCACCAATTAAAATGTTTTTTAGTTGTTTTACACTAAGCTGCGCCTGATGTGCTGCATGCGCGTTTACTTCGTTTTGTTTTTGGCATTTCTCTAACTTACTGCGAACTTGGGCTATAAGCTCGGGAAGCTCTTCAGACTGCTCGTCATTCTTATCAAGTAACTTGTTCAACTCTTGGTCTAGGCTATTTAATTTGGTTAAAAAAGTCATTTTTTGTTGGGTAATTTCTTTTAAACCTTCACCTCTTCTTGAGGCAATAGCTGTTAGCTCGTCGTTTAATAAAACAGAGAGAGAATCTAAACACTTATCTTGCTCGTTTAGCTTAACAATAATTAAGCTATTATGATCAGCCATAGACATCAAACTCGAAGTCAGCTAAATTTTTGGCAAGCTTTTCACTGTCTATTTGGTACTTGCCTTCAGTGATTGCTTTTTTTAGCTCAGCAACTTTATTACTGTCAAAACCAGAAGATTGCTGTGCTTTTTCTTGCAATGTTTTTAATTGCTGTGCTTGTGGTGTTAAGCTTACAGAATCGCTAGCAGCTTTAGGCGTAGCCGATTGAGCCGTTTGTGTATTTGCATTATCTCTTTGCAAATCAACCTTTTGTTGTTTAGCATTAGCTAAAGCGCTTGGTTGTTGATTACCTGAATTGACTTGATTAACCATAATAAAAATCCATAATTTACCCAACTAATACCAGTATATCGGCATATCTTTAGTAAACTTTAATATTATTTTTAATTAAATATTTACCTGTACAGACTCTACACCATCTACACGCGCATTTAAAACTTTACCTGTTTTTTTGTTCTCTACAAGTATTTGTTCGCCCAGAGTGCCGTCTTCAAGCGCAACACCGGTTGTTTTTATCTTTAAGCCTTTTGTGCTTGCATAAATATTAATAGCATCACCTTTGCATACCATACATATTTGATTGAGCAATATTGGCATACCTTCGCGAATGTTGCGTTTACTTCGACTGCCAATAAGTGCTTTAGGATCGTCTTGATATTGCACTCTCACAAAGTGTGTCGGTTTCATCTCAATGGTTAGGTGAGCGCTGGTTATTACTTCACCGCGCGCAATATTATCAGTTGTTACAACAACAGGTGCCATTTTTAGCACCTTTATATGTACGTATTGTGCCCAGCTTTGTGGATCGTCGCATTTTACTTGTATTGTAATTTGTCTGTTAAACGGTGGTTCACTTGATGAAATAATATCAGGTGTCGTTGAACAAGCACGATCAGGTATACGGCTGTCTAATGGCAATGCACTGAGGTGTATTTGCTCACTATCGTGTTCGCCAATTTGCTCAGCAATGTATTTTACAGCCATTTCTTGTAGTGATGCTTTACTAAATACTTGTGCAGATACAGGGAATGCCATTCCTAGGCTAGTAACAAAATAAAAAACACTGTATCTTTTGATTTTTTTTAACAAACTCATAATGTTTCGACTATGCTTATGGTTTCAAACAGGGTATAAATATTTTGCGTCAAAATTAAGACGCTCCCACGATGTTGTGTAGCTTTGTATATGTAGGAAGCAATTATCGTTCCGTATTATTTGTTTTCTAAAGGAGATTTTAATGGCAGGCATTTTAGACTCAGTAAACCAGCGTACTCAGTTGGTTGGCCAGAACCGCCTAGAATTACTATTATTTAAACTCAGAGGGCGCCAGCGTTTTGGGATCAATGTATTTAAGGTAAGAGAAGTCCTTCAATGTCCTCCGCTTACTAGTATGCCAAAATCGAATTCTTATATTCGTGGTGTAGCTCATATCCGTGGACAAACTATTTCTGTCATAGATTTATCTATGGCGGTAGGTGGACGTCCAATCGATAACATAAAAGACAGCTTTATTATAATTGCTGAATATAATCGCTCAGTGCAAGGTTTTTTGGTCGGTGGTGTTGAACGTATAGTTAATATGAACTGGGAAAAAATAATGCCACCACCTTCTGGTGCCGGACGTTATTCATATTTAACCGCCGTTACTGAAATAGAAAACGAGCTAGTAGAAATTTTAGATGTTGAAAAAATATTAAATGAAATTTGCCCTGTTAACACAGAAGTAAGTTCTGAAGTTGCTGAAAGTGGTGACATTCAAAAAGATTTAGGTGAACGAATTGTATTTATAGCTGATGACAGTGCGGTTGCGCGAAATCAGGTAAAACGAGCACTTGAGCCGCTGGGTGTACAAACTGAGTTGGCTAAAAATGGCAAAGAAGCACTTGTAAGATTAAAAGAAATTGCCAAGCTTGATTGTCAAACAGATATTACAGAACGTGTTGCTTTGCTTATATCTGATGTTGAAATGCCTGAAATGGATGGCTATACACTAACTGCAGAAATAAAAGCAGACCCTAAACTTGCCCCTTTGCATGTCATTTTGCATACATCACTGAGTGGTGTATTTAACCAAGCAATGATTGAAAAGGTTGGGGCTGACGATTTTATTGCCAAATTTAACCCTGATGAATTAGCCACGGCGGTTAAAAAGTGGGTTCATTGTGAATAATCAAAACAGGTGCTACTAATTTGAATAATAAAGACTTGCAGCAAAATGAATACGATCAGTTCCGTTCGTTTTTAGAACAGCAATGCGGTATTGTTCTTGGTGAAAACAAGCAATACTTGGTAAAAAGTAGACTTGCGCCCCTTATGGCTCGTTTTGATGTAGGGTCGTTATCTGAACTTGTTAGCAAAACACTCGGGCCGCATGAGAGGCAATTGCGCGCGGCTGTTGTTGATGCGATGACTACAAACGAGACCTTGTGGTTCAGAGACCAATACCCCTTTGAGCTACTTCAAAACAGATTGTTTCCTGAGTTTAAAGATTTGAGGCGGCCTGTAAAAATTTGGTCTGCAGCTAGTTCGTCTGGTCAAGAGCCTTATTCTATTGCTATGTCGGTTGCTGAGTTTCAATCTAAGCAGCCTAACGTTTTAAAAATGGGTGCTCAGATCATTGGTACTGATATTTCTAACACTATGCTAGACATGTGTAAAAATGGCGAGTATGACGCGTTAGCTTTGGCGCGCGGGTTGTCTGCAGAACGTCGAAAAAAGTTTTTTACAGACAGCGGCAATGGTATGGCAAAAGTTAACGACACTTTGAAAAGACAAGTGAGCTTTAGGCATTTAAATTTACTAGATTCGTATGCATTAATGGGTAAATTCGATATTATTTTTTGCCGCAATGTACTTATTTACTTCTCTCCAGAGGTAAAAGCAAAAATTATTAAACAATTTGCACAAGCGCTTAATCCTAAAGGTTATTTATTTTTAGGGGCTTCGGAGTCAATGGCCGGGTTGAGTGACGAATTTGATATGGTTAGATGCAACCCTGGCATTATTTACCAAAAGAAATAAACCTTTTTTCTTTCCTTCAAAACGACACATCATGTGTCGTTTTTCATTTTAAATCATTCGATTACAAAAAATATAATCACTCAATTATAAATGGCTTATTTATTGCTTTATTCAAGTTAAGTCAATTTTTTGGAGATGGTTATGGCTATCAGTTTTGATAAAGCTTTAGGTGTGCATCAGCATACTATGTTGATCCGTTCACAACGAGCAGAAGTGCTAGCAAGTAATATTGCTAATGCTGATACGCCGGGCTACAAAGCAAAAGATATTAACTTTGCCTCAGCATTAAAAGCGGCAAAATCACACCAGCAAAGCGGCAATACAATGGTAACTACTAATGAAAAACACATTGGTGGTGGTACCCGTAGTGTGGGTGGTGATGAATTATTTCGTACGCCAAATCAAACAGATACAGGTGATGGTAACTCAGTGGATGTGCAGGTGGAACGGAACTTGTATACACAGAATGCTATGGAGTATCAGGCCAGCTTACAATTTTTAAGCGGCAAATTTAAAGGCCTGAATAAAGCCCTCGGTAGTCAAGGATAATAATTATGAGTTTATATAACGTTTTTGATATTGCTGGTTCTGGTATGAGCGCACAGAATGTTCGTTTAAATACCACTGCGAGTAATATTTCGAATGCTAATACAATTAGCTCTTCTCAAGACAAAACGTACCGAGCGCGACAACCTGTATTTGCTGCAGAGCTTACCAAAGCTTCTGAGTCGGTAAGTAATAATCAGGGCTCTTCTGTTGGTGTTAAAGTGCTGGGCATTGTTGAAAGCAGTGCACCACTGCAGATTGAATACAACCCTAATCACCCGAGTGCGGATGAAAATGGTTATATCTACAAACCCAACGTTAATGTTGTAGAGGAGATGGCGAACATGATTTCTGCCTCTCGCTCTTATGAAACAAACGTGCAAGTTGCTGATGCAGCTAAGCAAATGTTAAGTAAAACTCTGCTGCTAGGTCAGCGTTAACCGAGGGTAGGTTATGAGTAACGATATTAGTACATCTTCATCCTATTTAGATTCTTTGCGTTGGCAGGATACAACACCAACGACAACCGAAGAGCAAAGCGATGCGTTAACTCAAGAAGATTTCTTCTCGTTGTTAACTCAGCAATTATCGTTTCAGGATCCGAGTAAACCTGCTGATAACGATCAAATGATTGCACAAATGACCAATTTCACGATGGCTGAAGGTATCTCAAATCTCAATAGTAATTTTGAGTCGCTAGCAGCTTCGATGACATCTAACTCTGCTTTGCAGGCATCAACATTGGTTGGTAAGCAAGCATTACTTGAGTCGGATTCCTTAGATTTAAATGCAACGGGTGAAGCGAAAGGTTCAGTCGTTGCAGAAAGCCCAGTAGATAGCTTAACGCTTCGTATTACTGATGAGTCAGGTCAATTAGTTCGCAGTATTGATTTAGGTTCACAGTCTGCTGGTGCAATACGCTTTGCTTGGGATGGTAAAAACGAAGCCGGTGAGCGGTTGCCTGAGGGTGAATACAATATTGTAGCTGAAGGCAGTACAAATGGTGAGTTTTCAAGCTTACCCATTGCTACGTTCAAGAATATTGAAAGTGTAAATATAAACGGTGCCAATGGCATCATTATTAACACTAAAGAAGGTGCGGTTAGGCTGACTGATGTCGCAGAGATCGCGTAAAAGAGTTTGATAATATTTCGCCTGTTTGCAGGCTGTATTTAATAGGTTAGAGGTCAATTATGAGCTTCAATATTGCATTAACAGGCATAGCTGCCGCACAAAAAGATTTAGACGTTACCGCAAATAATATTGCGAACGTTAATACAACCGGCTTTAAAGAGTCTCGCGCTGAGTTTGCAGATGTATATGCTTCTTCAGTGTTTAGTTCAGGTAGAACTAAAAATGGTGACGGTGTTCAAACCACTATGGTTGCTCAGCAATTTCACCAAGGTTCGCTGCAATTTACTAATAACTCACTTGATCTAGCGATTACAGGCGAGGGTTATTTTGCAATGAGCCAAGACTTGGGCGCGCAAGACTTTACTTATACGCGAGCAGGCGCTTTTAAATTAGATAAAGATAACTTTGTAGTTGATGCAAAAGGTAATTACTTACAAGGTTTCCCTGTTGATGAAGCAACAGGTGATACAACGTCTGTGAGTTTGAGCACATCGTCTGCATTGCAGATCCCAGATTCATCTGGTTCACCACGCGCAACGACTAATGTTTACAGTTCATTTAACTTAGACTCTCGTGCAGATGCGCCTTCGATTGCTTTTGACCCAGAAACGAGTGCTTCATATAACAGCTCTACATCAACAACGGTTTATGACTCTCTGGGTGAGCCTCATGTATTACAGTTTTTCTTTGTTAAAACTGATTCTGCAGTAACGGGTAATGATAACGAATGGGAAACTTACGCTACACTGGATGGCAAGTCATTCAGCCCTGCAGGTCTAGAAGAAACGACTGCACCATTTACACCACTATCAACCTTTCAATTTGACTCAAGTGGCTTACCAAGTAGTACTGATGGTGTTGCTAATACTGGAACAACCTTTAACCCGCTTACTGTCCCTGGTGGTGCTGGAGCAACAGCAGGTCTCTCTGATGTTTTAACTAATGGCGCAAGCTTTCCTGATGATATTAACATCAATTGGCGCGATGAAGCAGGCACTACAAATAAAGTGCCTACTCAATACGCAAGCCGATTTGAAGTTAAAGCGTTAGACCAAGATGGGGCTACGGTAGGTCGTTTGGCTGGCATAGATATTGGTACAGATGGAAAAGTTGTTGCATCATATAGTAATGGCGACTCAACATTCCTTGGTCAAGTTGCTATGGTGCGTTTTTCAAACTCGCAAGGCCTTCAACAAGTTGGTGATACTGCTTGGAAAAAAAGCTTAACGTCAGGTGAGCCAATTGCAGGTGAACCAGGCTCAGGTACATTGGGTTCAATAAATTCATCAGCATTAGAGCAATCAAATGTGAATTTAACTAATGAGCTGGTTGACCTAATTAGTGCTCAGCGTAACTTCCAGGCTAACTCTCGTGCGCTTGAGGTTAACTCAACACTGCAACAGGCAATCTTACAGATTCGTTAATTTAATACTTAACATAATTTTAAGGGCTGCTTTCTAAAGTGGCCCTTTTTATTTTCACTTCATTTAGTTTGTTTTATAACCATTTCATATCATTTCCTATTGTGGCATCTATTTTGCATTTCTTGTGTATAGAGATTTTTAATATGAGTCGATGCTATGGACAAAATGGTCTACATTGCGGCCTCAGGCGCTAAACAAAGCCTACAGGGGCTGGCCCTTAAAGCCAATAATTTGGCGAATGCGAATACTACTGGATTTAAGTCAGACTTTGCACAAGCTCGCTCTATGCAGGCTTTTGGTGAAGGGTTGCCATCACGTGTGTTTTCTATGCAAGAGCGCCCAGGTTCTAATATGACCTCTGGTGGCATAGTCGAAACAGGCAGAGACCTCGACATTGCAATGAGTGATAACGCATGGTTAAGCGTCCAAGATGCCTCAGGCAATGAAGCTTACACCAAGGTGGGTACATTAAATATTACCGCTGAAGGTATGTTAATGACCAGCCATGGTCGTCAAGTAATTGGCGAAGGCGGGCCTGTCATTTTACCAGTACCGATTGAAAAAATTGAATTTAGTGAAGACGGTGCAATTCAAGTTCGCCCGCAGGGCGCGCCTGCTACGTTTTTAGAAGAAGTTGACCGCTTAAAGGTGGTTGAAGCTAATAGCTTTCAACTAGAAAAAGGGAATGATGGTTTATTTAGGCCTAAGGCAGGAGAGGTTGTTGATACCTCTGCCAATGTCAAAGTATTAAGCGGAACCTTAGAAATGTCTAATGTGAACCCAGTTCACGAAATGGTCGATATGATCAGCCATCAACGTCAATTTGAGTTACAAGTAAAACTGATGAAAACAGCTGAAGATCTGGATAGATCACAAGATCAGCTGATGCGCATAGTTTAACTTTAAATGAGGACACGATTATGAATCCAGCATTGTGGATCAGTAAAACGGGGCTAGACGCTCAGCAAACCGATATTTCGGTTATATCAAACAATTTAGCGAATGCCAGCACGGTAGGTTATAAAAAAAGCCGCGCTATTTTTGAAGATTTACTTTATCAAAATATTAACCAGCCAGGTGGGCGATCGTCGCAAGACACTGAAATGCCGTCTGGTTTAATGTTAGGTGCTGGTGCAAAAGTAGTGGCTAACCAAAAAAACTTTTCTCAGGGTAATATGCTAACCACTGAGAATTCATTGGATTGGATGATCTCAGGGCCTGGTTTTTTTGAAGTATTACAACCCGATGGCAATATTGCTTATTCGCGTAATGGGCAGTTTACTACCGATGGCGATGGCCGAATTGTCACGTCTGGTTCTGGTTATGTAGTGCAACCAGAAATGAATGTTCCCGATGATGCGCAATCAATCACTATTTCACAAGATGGTGAGGTATCTGTTCGTATTTCAGGTCAAGCTGATAATGTTGTGATTGGCCAGCTTACAATTAGTGATTTTATTAATCCATCGGGTCTTGAGCCTGTAGGGCAAAACCTTTATACCGAAACGGCAGTAAGTGGCGCGCCTGTGCAAGGTAACCCGGGTGTAGAAGGCTTAGGCACAATTATTCAGGGCTCACTTGAAACATCAAACGTAAATGTAACTGAAGAGCTGGTTAACCTAATTGAAACGCAGCGTATTTACGAAATGAACTCTAAAGTCATCTCGGCTGTTGACGAAATGATGAGTTACATCAATCAGCAATTATAAGGTGTAGGGGGAATTATGCGTCATTATATGTTATTTGCGGTAGGTACATTATTTTTAAGTGGCTGTGTTTCAACACAAAATAGTGATGTTGTTCAAGATGACCCCTATTATGCGCCAATGTATCCTGAGCCAAGTATGGAACCCGTAGTTGCAACAGGTTCTTTATTTAATACTAATGTGTCAAACGACTTATACGCAGATAGAAAAGCACTGCGTACTGGCGACATTATTACTGTAAATTTACAAGAATCTACTCAAGCTACTAAAGCAGCTAAAACCGAAACCGATAAGCAATCTGATGCAAGCCTAGACCCTGTCATAGGACTTGGTGGCCTCCCTGTGAATATAGGTGGCGACAGTATTCAGTTTGGTATTGGTAGTGACGCCTCTTTTACGGGGGATTCTAAATCAAATCAATCAAACAGCTTATTTGGCAATATTTCGGTTAATGTTATGCGTGTTTTACCTAATGGTAACTTAGTTATTCGTGGCGAAAAGTGGTTAACATTAAACACTGGCGAAGAATTTATTCGTTTGGAAGGTTTAGTACGCCCGCAAGATGTGAGTTCTGATAATACGGTTGAGTCAAACCGAATAGCCAATGCGCGTATTCAGTACTCTGGCAAAGGGCAAACACAAGAAGCGCAAAGTGCAGGTTGGTTAACACGCTTTTTCAGCAGCTCGATTTTTCCTTTTTAGAGGGCATTCATTATGAATGTATTAAAATTAATTTGTTTAATCACGCTAATAGGTTGCCAATTTTCGGCACATGCTGAGCGTATTAAAGATATTTCTATGGTCGAAGGGGTTAGATCGAACCAGTTGGTAGGTTATGGCTTAGTAGTAGGTTTGCCTGGCACGGGTGAGCAGAGCCGCTTCACTCAGCAAAGTTTTAAAGGCATGTTAAGCAATTTTGGTATTTCGCTACCTGCAAATTTAAGCCCTAAGATTAAAAACGTTGCTGCCGTTGCTGTACATGCTGAATTACCCGCATTTAGAAAGCCAGGACAAACAATTGATATAACCGTTTCATCTATCGGTAGCGCGGGTAGCTTGCGCGGTGGTACGTTATTACAAACGTTTTTAAAAGGGGCTGATGGCAATGTATATGCCGTAGCTCAGGGTAGTTTAATAGTGGGGGGCTTAGGTGCCCAAGGCGCTGACGGCAGCCGTGTTGTTATTAATACCCCAACAGTTGGCCGTATTCCAAATGGCGCAACAGTAGAGCGTGAAGTTAAAAGTCCGTTTATGCAAGGCGATTTTATTACGTTTAACTTAAACCGCCCTGATTTTACAACGGCAAAGCGCCTTGAAAAAACAATTAACGATTTAGTCGGGCCTAACAGTGCAAAAGCAATTGATTCTGTGTCTGTTCGTGTGATTGCCCCTAGAGATGCTTCTCAACGTGTGTCTTATTTATCAACGCTTGAAAATCTTGAATTTAAACCTGCAGATATGTCTGCAAAAATTATTGTTAACTCGCGTACAGGCACCATTGTGATTGGTAAAAATGTCAAGTTACAGCCTGCAGCAATAACACATGGCGGGTTAACCGTCACCATTTCAGAGCAACAAAATGTGGCTCAACCTAATGCATTAGCTGAGGGCGAAACCGTTGTAACGCAGCAATCAATTATAGATGTAAATGAAGACGATTCGCGTGCATTTGTGTTTAACCCGGGTGTTAGTTTAGACGATTTAGTTCGTGCTATAAACGAGGTAGGCGCAGCGCCTGGCGATTTAATGGCTATTTTAGAGGCCCTTAAAGAAGCCGGAGCAATAAACGGTCAACTTGTTGTTATTTAATATTTATTAAGCTTTAGCAAAGCCTTTGCTAAAGCTTCCCTTTCACTCCCTCATTCACATTTTCAATCTGGCTTAATTTTTGCATTTTAATTTGTATTATTCATTATTGTGTCAAAAAGCTGATGGAAACTAATCATCTAGACAAACAAAACTTTTTTGATTTAGGCAATTTAGATTCACTTCGTAAAGAAGCCTTAAGCGGAGGTGATGCATCAACCGATGCATCTAAAGCCGCTCTTAAAAAAGCAGCTGCGCAATTTGAAGCTATTTTTACCCAAATGCTACTTAAAAGTATGCGTAAAGCTAACGAAGCGTTTGAAGATAAAGAAAGCCCACTTAACTCAAGTAGCGTTAAGTTTTTTGAAGACATGCATGATCAACAGTTATCTACTGAGCTTTCATCAAATGGGTCTTTAGGCCTTGCTGATTTAATTGTTCAGCAGTTATCGCCAGACGGCAAAACTTTTATGCCGGGTTCTGTTTTGAGAACCACCAATGACTTTTTAAGTGATATGCGAGCGGGCTCTTCGCTTCCTCATACCCAAAATGAAGAAAAAGCTGCTGTTAATGTTCAAAACGATAAAACCGATTCTAAAGTGCCTGAAGCTTCTTCAGCGCCATTCAAAAGTACTGAAGAGTTTGTAACTACAGTATGGGAACACGCTAAAACCGCAGCACAAAAAATTGGCTTAAACCCTGCAGTTATGGTTGCACAAGCAGCACTTGAAACCGGTTGGGGTAAGCACATTATTAATAAAAGCGACGGTAACAGTTCAAATAACTTATTCAATATCAAATCAGATAAAAGCTGGGATGGCGAAAAAGCAAGTAAAGTAACCTTAGAGTTTGAACAAGGAACGCCTGTTAAAAAACAAGCAAGCTTTAGAGCTTATGACTCAATAAAAGAGAGCGTAAACGACTTTGTTGATTTTTTAACCCAAAACCCACGCTACCAAGAAGCATTACAAAATACTGCTAAGCCAAGCGAGTTTTTAGATTCACTACAAAAAGCCGGCTACGCAACGGATCCTAATTACGCTAGTAAAATAAAAAAAGTGCTTAACAGTGCTCAATTAAAAGATGTTGCAGCCAGTGTTATTCGCCAAGGAGTAAAGTAAATGTCGTTTAACTTATTAAACATTGCCAGTTCTGGGGTTAGAGCAAATTCGGAGCTACTGCAAACGACAAGTAAAAATATAGCGAATGTAAATACCGAAGGCTATGTGCGAGAGCGCACAGAGCATACAACTATGGTCGATAACCAGGTAGGAAAAGGAGAAACCTATCGCTTGTTAAACCAATTTGCCCAAGAGCAACTCAACAGAGATACCTCTAATAAAACGTTTTTTGATCAATTTGTTACAGAGTCAAACCGCGTTGATAGTTTGTTTTCAGAAGATTCTAATAGTCTATCTACTAGTATAAATTCATTGTTTAATAATGTTCAGGAGTCGTTAAATCAGCCTTCATCTACCGTTGCCCGCTCGCTGGTAATGACGGATGCTGAAAACTTAGTGAATCAAATGGACAGACTCTCAGGCATTGTTTTCGATCAGAAAAATATTGTAAATGAACAGCTAGACGTATTTACAGAAGAGGCAAATGGCTTAATTCAAAAAATTGGTACATTAAATCAAGATATTGCTGCTGTTAACGGCACCAATAATCAAGCCGATGCAAGTTCTACTTATAATGAACGCGATAAGGCAATCCGTGATTTATCAGAACTTATTGATATAGAAACACTGGATGGCCCAAATGGTGAAAAACTTGTATTTATGGGCACCGGTGAAGCGGTTGTAATGCAAAATGGCTCGTTTAATTTGTTTTCTATGCGTGGCGATCCTGATCCAAACTTTAAAGAACTTAGGTTAGATGTAAATGGGGGCAAGGCAGTGCCGCTTGAAGTTGATGTATCTAAATTAAAGGGAAAAATTGGTGGATTACTGGCATTTAGAGACGATGTGCTAGTCCCTGCTCAAAATCAAATTGGCCAAATGGGCTTAGCAATAGCCGATTCTTTTAATGAACAAAACAAGCTGGGTATGGACGCTAACGGAGAGCTCGGGGGTAATATTTTTAATATTCCTACGGTTGGTGGCTATGCTTATAGCGCTAATACGGGTAGTTCAAGTATGACTGCAACCCTTGAAGCTGGTAAGGGCAGTAAATTGCCTGCAAGTGACTTTATAATCACTTATACCAGTGCTTCAACGGTCGAAATTCAGCCAATAGATAATAAAGGTGAACCGCTAGGCACAGCATCAACAGCAAATATAACCGCTGGCGTCATTGATTCATCTACAATCACGAGTGGCGAATCGTTTGGTTTAGAAATTAATGTAGCGGGCGCTGCTAATGCAGGTGATCAGTTTCAAATAAAGCTTAACTCTGAGTCGGCGGCAAATATGTCTTTAGCAACCACTCGTGGTGAAGATTTAGCGCTTGCAGCACCTATAAGAACAGCAAACGAAATTAACAACATAGGAAATGCCACGATTACGGTTGGTGAGGTAAATGATGTTACTACTGGTAGCTTTACAACGTCACCGGCAGGTCTTACAAATGGCCCTATTAGTTTTGTTAAAACCGCTAATCTAAATGAATACACAATAAGTGATGGTGTAAATACCAGTACTTTTACAGCAACTTTGCCAGCAAAAGACATGTTACAACAGGCAGGTAATGGCTTTGAACTATATGGTTTTGACTTTGATATTGAAGGCAGCCCTGAAACTGGCGATACATTCACACTTGAGTTTAACCAAGGTGGCTTTGATGATAACCGTAATGGTCAAAAGTTAGCGGGGTTACAGCAAGGTGAATTAGTGCGTCAAAATGTTGTTAGCGGTGCAAATTCAGACAACCACAAAACATTTAACCAAGCTTATGCAGGATTAGTAAGCGATATAGGCGTGGTAACTAACCAAGCAAAAACGAATGGGGAAGCATTTGAAGCGCTTGCTCAGCAATCTGAAGCCTGGTATGAATCGCTTTCTGGCGTAAACCTTGATGAAGAGGCTGCTAATTTATTACGTTTTCAACAGTCTTATGCGGCTTCTGCACAGGTACTTGCAACTGCTCGTACTGTTTTTGACACTATATTAAGTGCTGCGAGGTAATTATGCGCTTATCAAACAATTTGATGTACCAAAGTAGTTTAAATTCAATTTTGAACAATCAACAAAATGTTAGTAAGGCTCAAGAGCAAGTTAATACTCAAAAGCGTGTGTTAACGGCATCGGATGATCCTGCAGCGGCTTCCCGCGCACTTCAATATACCGATAGAATACAGAGTAATGAGCAGTACAGTAAAAATATAACCATGCTTAATAGCCGCTTGAATATAGAAGAAGGTGCACTTGAAAACATCAAAAGCGCATTAGAGAGAGCGCATACTTTGACCATTCAATCAGGAAATGGTGTTTATAGTGCAGCTGACAGAGAGGGGCTTGCCGAAGAAATTAAGGCGCTTCAAAGTACAGTACTTGATTTAATGAACTCTAAAACTGAAGACGGGAAATACATTTTTTCTGGTTATCAGGATAATACACAGACTTACTCGCTCGATTCATCCACCGGTTTATATGTTTACGGCGGCGACCAAGGTCAGCATATGATTAAGATAGCTGAAGGGGTTGATATTAAATCAAGTGATAATGGGTTTGATGCCTTTGAAAAAGTGGATGCGCGTTTAGATGTTGTTTCTAACGATGGAGTTGTATCGGGCGGTATTACAAGTTCTAAGGTGTATGTAACGGAACAAGGTCAATTTGATACGTTCCATAAACAGAACTATAACCCAGATCCATCGGCTGCCGCAGGTGCTAATACACTAAATGTGATCACTACGGCGGGATCACCTAATACTTATCAAATAGAGCAAGCAGGGACAATACTAGCAACCGGTAACATCAACGACTCTGTTATTAAGTTTGCAGGTATGGAGATAAGTGTTACGCCAGTTGCGACAGGCCAAATTGATATTACGCTTGAAGCGCCTAAAAAAGAAAATGTGCTTAACTCTATGAGTGAGCTAATAGCGGGCCTGACTAACCCTGCGTTAACAGAAGAAGAATTTGAGCAAGTCATTGCTGACTCGCTTGTTCAAATCTCGAACGCAAAAAATAATGTGTCTCTTACTCAAGCTGGACTGGGTGGACGAATCAATACAGCAGAAAAAGTACTGCAATCAAATACAGATTTAGATATTAATAACAAATCAGCACGATCTGACTTGGTTGATATAGATATAACAGAAGCAATAACTGAGTTAACCAAACAAGAAACAGCACTTCAGGCATCACAGGCAACCTTTGGCCGTTTAGCAAACCTTTCGTTGTTTGATTACTTATAATTAAACTCAGAGTAAGGCAATACTTTGCCTTACTCTGTAAAACTCTTCGCTTTGAATAAATACTTCCTTTAAATAAATTACTTACCTCACCAATAAAAGCACTTTAAGAACATTTATAATGATGTTTTTATTTAGCGATGACATTAAATTATTTTTATTTTAATTAAATAAATTCAACAAGTTAAAAAATAAATTTGATTTTTTTAAAAAAAAACTAAAGGATTTTTTTTCTAGACCGATAACTTAATTAACCAAGCACAGCGTTGAAATTACAACCACTGCTTAATCTAGTAAGTTTGAGAGTAAATGATAAGTTTACTTTAGGAGAGACATCATGGCTTTATATGTAAATACAAATGTTAGTGCGTTAAACGCACAAAGACAGTTAAACAACTCAGGTAATGCACTTGATACATCATTCCAACGTTTATCATCAGGTATGCGTATCAATAGCGCAAAAGATGATGCGGCTGGTCTACAAATTTCTGACCGTCTTACATCACAAGTAAATGGTTTGAATCAAGGTAACCGTAACGCGAATGACGGTATCTCTCTGGCTCAAACGGCTGAGGGTGCACTTGATGAAGTAACATCAATGTTCCAACGTATTCGTACACTTGCACAACAAGCATCTAATGGCTCAAATACTGATGAAGATCGTCTAGCAATTCAAGAAGAGATTCGTTCATTATCATCAGAAGTTAACCGTGTTGCTGAAGATACAACTTTCGGCGGTCAAAACCTTCTTGATGGTTCTTACAAAGCAAGCTTCCAAGTTGGTGCTGATGCGGTACAAACTATCGGCTTCAGCATGAAAGATGTGGGCACTACGGCAAGTGGTCCAAACTCAATCTCTGCAAACGGCGGTTTTACATTATCAGGTATTGCAGGTGTTGCTAGTAACTTAACGGGTAAAGGTTTAACAACTTTAGCTGCAGGTGTTTCTGATATCTCTGGTGCAGCCGTAGCGGGCACGGATGACTTTGATACTAAATTTAGAGCTGAAACAATCAGTGTATCTACTCAAGGTAATGCACAATTTGTTTTAGCAGGTATGGATTCGTTAATTGCTGTTGTTGATAAAAAACGTGCAGAGCTTGGTGCGGTTCAGAACCGTTTCCAATCAACAATTCGTAACCAATCAAATATTTCTGAAAACTTATCAGCTGCGCGCTCACGTATTAAAGATACAGACTTCGCAGCAGAAACGGCAAACTTAACTAAGATGCAGATTTTACAACAAGCAAGCCAAACAATTTTGGGACAAGCTAACCAGCGTCCACAGGCTGCACTTAGCCTACTAGGTTAATAAAGCTTTACAATTAGATTAGTCAATTTATTGGCGAAGAAGAAATGAAAGCGCCTCTGCTTAATGGGGTATTAACAAAGGCGCTATAGGATTTTGCCAGCGGAGGCCTTATCCAAATCGTTCTAACATTTGTAGAACACATATGTACTAGCATAAACTATGCCATTAGTTTATGTCAGTCACCCATTCTCAAACTTATCAAATCATAAGGCCCTAAACGGGCCTTATTTCTCAATTATACTACTACTACCTTTAAACTGCCCAATTTTAAATAAAAGCTAAGTACAACAGGTTTCCAGTCTTTAATAGCCTTTAAAATAAAGTTGGCCTAATGTTTGCTTTATCTTTGTAAGTTTATTTTAACTTACAAAGTGGCAGATAGTTGCCCCTAGGCAGAGTATACCGCCTACATATCTAGTCACTTTGTCAAATTCCCACTTTCTTTGAATGAGAGAGTGACCTAACTTTGACAGATAAGAAGAGAGTTTATTATGGCTTTATATGTAAATACCAATGTAAGTGCGATTAATGCGCAAAGGCAGCTTGAGAGAAGCGGTGGTGACTTAGATACGTCATTTAAGCGCTTATCGTCAGGTCTTCGTATAAACAGCGCAGCAGATGATGCTGCGGGTTTGCAAATTTCAGATCGTTTACAGTCGCAAATATTAGGCCTTAACCAAGGTAACCGAAATGCGAACGATGGTATTTCTTTAGCGCAAACTGCTGAAGGTGCAATGGATGAAATTACCTCTACTTTTCAACGTATTCGAACGCTTGCTCAACAGGCGTCAAACGGCTCTAATACAGATGAAGACCGATTAGCTATCCAAGAGGAAATCCGTCAATTATCTGATGAAGTAAATCGTATTGCTACCGATACTACTTTTGGTGGTCAAAATCTACTTGACGGTACCTATTCTGCAAGCTTTCAAATTGGTGCTGATGCAGTTCAAACAATCGGGTTTAGCATGCAGGATGTAGGTGGTAGTGCTAATACAATTTCTGCAAATGGTGGTTTTACAATGTCTGGTATTGCAGGGATTGCATCTGCAGTCGCAGGAAAAAGTATGTCTACTTTTGCGGCTGGAATAAGCGAAATTGGTAGCGGTAGTATTACAGCTGCAAATGCCAGCTTCACAAGTATGGTTGCTGCAGAAATTAGTGTATCTACTCAGGCTAATGCACAGCAAGTATTTGCAGGTATGGATGCAATGATTGCAGTAGTTGATAAAAAGCGTGCAGAATTAGGTGCGGTACAAAACCGCTTCCAATCAACAATCCGTAACCAAGCGAATGTTTCTGAAAATTTATCTGCTGCTAAATCGCGTATCAAAGACGCTGATTTTGCAATGGAAACGGCTAACTTAACTAAAAATCAGATTTTACAGCAAGCAAGTCAAACTATTTTAGGGCAAGCTAATCAGCGTCCACAGGCGGCACTTAGCCTACTTCAGGGTTAATAAGATCACAGCTAGTAGAAATTAAATACAAATAAAGCTAAAGCTTTCGCTTCAATGGACGATATATGATTTAGAGGACTAAAAATCCAGGACTCTAAATCACGGATAATAACAGGGTAGGGGTATCCCGTTATTGTCTATCGAACTTTGAAGCGGAGGCTATCATGGCTTTATACGTAAATAGTAATGTGAGTTCTTTGAACGCACAAAGACAATTAAGCAAATCAAGTAACGCATTGGATACTTCATTCCAACGTCTATCGTCAGGTATGCGTATCAACAGTGCAAAAGACGATGCTGCAGGTATGCAGATTTCAAACCGTTTATCATCACAAGTGAATGGTTTAAATCAAGGTAACCGAAATGCGAACGATGGTATTTCACTTGCACAAACAGCTGAAGGTGCGCTTGATGAAGTAACATCAATGTTCCAACGTATTCGTACATTGGCTCAACAAGCATCTAACGGTTCAAATACAGATGAAGACCGTTTAGCGATTCAAGAAGAAATTCGTTCATTATCGTCAGAAGTTAACCGTGTTGCAGAAGACACAACATTTGGTGGTCAAAATTTACTAGATGGTAGCTATGATGCTAAATTCCAAGTTGGTGCGGACGCTGTGCAAACTATAGGTTTTAGTATGCAAGATGTGGGTACTACGGCAAGTGGCCCTAATTCTATTTCTGCAAATGGTGGATTCACATTATCAGGAATTGCAGGTGTTGCAAGTAACTTAACTGGTAAAGGCCTTACTACATTAGCTGCTGGTGTTTCTGATGTTTCTGGTGCGGCAGTTGGCGCTACAGATGACTTTGATACAAAGTTCAGAGCCGAAACAATTAGCGTATCAACACAGGGTAATGCACAGTTTGTTTTAGCAGGTATGGACTCAATGATTGCTGTAGTTGATAAAAAACGTGCGGAGTTAGGTGCTGTTCAAAACCGTTTCCAATCAACTATCCGAAATCAGTCAAATATCTCAGAAAACTTATCGGCTGCAAAATCACGTATCCAAGATACGGATTTCGCACAAGAAACAGCTAACTTAACTAAGATGCAGATCTTACAACAGGCTAGCCAAACAATCTTAAGCCAAGCAAATCAGCGTCCACAAGCAGCGTTATCGCTTTTAGGCTAATTGATTTGAACTATGAGCCACTTTAGACTAAGCAAATAGTCCAAATGTGGCTTATAGTCTTAATATATGTTTCGAGGGTAGCCGAGATGATTGATTTAAATTCTACACAAAAAACGATAGATGGACTCAGTGTTGTAAATACATCTATTACTAAAGACGCGGTAAAAGAAGAAAAGCTTGAAAAGGGTACAGCTTTAACAGCAAGAGAAGCTGTTGATTTGAAGAATGCTCAAAATCTTAAAGATCAAGAAGAGCAAGAAGGTAAAGAAGATAAAGAATTGTTTGTCGAAGTAAAAGACAATCTAGAGAAGCTAAATGAGTATATCCCAGTAACATCAACTAACTTAAAATTTGAGTTTGATGATGGTGGAGATCTTCCTATCATTAAAGTGCTTGATAAAAGCAACGATGAAGTAATTAGAGAAATTCCTACCGAAGAGTTCAGGGAAATAGCTAAAGCTTTAGACGAATTTGCCGATAAATTAACTAATAAAGGTTTACTGTTTAATAAAACAGTTTAGCCATTTCAGCTATTTAGGATTATATTATGCCTCTTATTACATCTGCGGGTATTGGTTCAGGTCTCGATTTGGAAAGTATTATTTCGGCGTCAGTTGATGCTGAAAATGTACCTAAAATGAATGCCTTTGCAGCGAAGGATGAGGCGCTTCAAGTCGAGTTATCAGCGATAGGTGAAGTTAAATCTGCTTTATCGCAGTTACAAGATACAATTGAAAAATTAGCAGACCCAGATAACTTCAATAAACGAGTTGCTAATATAACCCAGCCAACAAGTGATGACGGAGACTTGATCTCTGTTACACCTACCTCAGATATCACACCAGGTGATTTTAAAATAGAAGTAGTTGCAATAGCTCAAGGTAGCCGAGCACTATCTGAGGATGGATTGTTTGCTACTAATGAAGATGTTGTGAGTGCTTCAGGTGGTACACTATCATTTTCAGCAGGCCCGGATAAGACTTTCGATTTAACCTTAGACGCCGGTGCTACTCTTTCAGATTTACGCGATGCGATAAATGACTCTGATAGTAATTTTGGTGTTACGGCTAATATTATCAACACAGGGAGTGAAGCGAAGCTTGTTTTGACTTCAACTGTGACAGGCACTGGAAATGATCTTGTTATTACAAACGACAATGCTGAACTTGATAACGTATCCACTGTAGCAAATGCTGGTGGTGCAGGCGGCATTGGAATAGCAGCAGAAAACACCGCAAAAGATGCAATTATTAAAGTTGATGGTATTACCATAACAAACGACACAAACACCTTTAAAGATGCTGTACAAGATATGACGATAACAGCAAAACGTGAAAGTGTTGACAATGAGACTGCCAAACTTTCAGTCGATTTTGACCGAGAAAGCGCAACAACGTTAGTTGATGAATTAATTACAAATTATAATAATGTTATAGGTCAACTAGGGTTTCAGTCACGAATAGGTAAGCCTTTAAATAGTGACTCGACTATTCGCTCTCTTAGTTCGCAATTAGTGAATGCTTTATCAACAAGCTTAACAGATGCGGGCCCCTTTGAGAGTATTTTTGATATTGGGCTTGGAGTTGATAAAGAAGGTTACTTAGAGAAGTCGACTTTAGTCAGAAGCTTAAATGACGCGTTAGATAATAATTTTGATGATATTGGCAAGGCTTTTGCAGGTGAAAATGGTATAGCCTCAAAGTTTGAGGAGCTGCTAAATAATTATGTCGACACAAACGGCATAATGAAGCAGCGAGAGGACAGTTTAAATGGACAAATTTCTGAATTAGAAGATGATGTTGAAAATCATCAATTCAGAATGGAGTCTTTGGAAGCTAGGCTACGAGAACAATATGCAGGGTTAGATGTACTGCTTGCGCAAATGCAGTCAACACAAACCTACTTAAGTGCACAACTGGCAAGTCTTCCAGGGTTTACCCGTTCAGATAGTTAACCATAAAGAATTGATTTAGCAATAAAATATACAGGTGAATTATGTACAACGCTAAAGTAAAGAATTATCAAAAAGAAGCCTTAAAAACGCGAGTCGCAGGGGCTGACAGGTATGAAATTATTCAAATGCTAATGGCTGGTGCAGTTGAGAAAATGGTTTTAGCGAAAGTGGCGATTGAAAAAAAGCACTTTGAGGCAAAGAGTGAGCATATCTCAAAAGCATCAGCAATAATCAATGCATTACGCGGTTGTTTAGATTTTGACGCTGGTGGTGATGTGTCAACAAATCTTTATTCACTTTATACATATATGGATGAGCGTTTACTGGATGCGAGTATAAAAAACGACCCAGAAATAATTACTGAAGTATCGAACCTATTAAAAGAAATAAAATCAGCGTGGGATGCAATTCCACATGATGTAAGAGAGCAGACGTTATCTGAAAACGGTATCGATGCAAATGTTGGATAAAATGGAATCTTTGATATCGCAGCTTGAAGCTGCGATTGATGAGCCAAACCTAGAAAATGCCCTCAATTTAGACCGCAAGCTACTTGACGAAATAAAAGCGACCGATCAATTATCCCTACATGAAAATGCTACTTATTTTCTATCAGTCGCCGCAAGGCATCAAAGTGTATTGAATAAAGTCGACGATTTAAAAAAACAGTCCTTTAAAAATATTACTCAGTTTAATAAAAATCAAAAGAATATTAAGAAATATCAAAATGTCTAAAAATAATCTGCAAAGTGCTCAAGAGTCAATAAATGAGATTGAAGAGGCTCTCAATTCAATTTCTCAAAAACAACAAAACGAAGATGCTTTTGTAGATAAAGCCAATATTACTTTTGACAATAATATTCTAGCGTTTAAAAAGTATTTTCCTGATATTGCCGAGAAATTTAGTTCACATCAGCCAAGTAGCAAATTTAACTTATTTCTGAATTCAAATGGCTCAGCCAACTTTATTGACTACGACACTGGGGTGCCTATTTATAGCGAGGATCCTCATAAGCAGTCTAGCGAACAAATAAAAAGTATGCTTGAGAACCCGATTATGGGTAAAGTTGACCATAGCCAATTAGAGTTTTTAAAAAATGAGACGGGTTTTATCCATATTGATTTAATGGCTGAAATTGGCGCTATATACAATGAAACTCAACAAGCCCTTACTCCAACAAAATCCGTTGCTGAATTTATACCTAGTGCAATAATATTTGGTGTTGGCTTAGGTTATCATTTAGATAATATGTTCGGTTCTTTTAATGCAGCTTATATAAGTATTTTTGAACCCAATGAAGATTATTTTTTTGCAAGTTTGTTTACATTTGATTGGGCTAGCTTCCTTAATAAAGTAGATGAAGCTGGAAGTTATTTATACTTTTCGATCGGTGTTCCTGAGCAAGAAATGTATGAAGCTTTGCATTTAAGAGCTGGAGAAATTGGTGCGTTTAGTGTTGCAAGTGCACTTTTTTTTCAACATTACCCCTCTGAAGCTGTAAATAAATTAATTAATGAGTTTAAAGGTAATTATCATCAATTTTTTATGGGGTGGGGCTTTTTTGATGATGCACTATTAAGTGTTGCTCATTCAGTGGATAACTCTTTAAAACCTATAAATTTACTACAACCAGCAAAAAAGGTTTCAGAAACTTACAATCATTTCCCTATTTTTATCGTCGCTAATGGCCCGTCATTAGATAATGACATCGATACGATTAAAAAGTTACAAGATAAAGTCATTATTGTTGCTTGTAACTCTGCGACGACAGCATTGCTCAAGCAAGGCATAACACCAGATTTTCATGTCGCACTGGAAAGGACAAAAGCAACTGAAGACTTTTTAACTGCATTCATTCCTGAGCATACACGCCAGAAAATAAACTTGCTCGTTCTCAATGTAATGTACCCCAAAGTTTTAGATTTATTCGGCTGGTGCGGAGTAGCATTGAAAAGTAACGAAGCGGGCACCTCTTTATTTCATATATCTGAGTTTTTAAATAATGGCAGGATCACATCGACAATAGGGTTTAGTAACCCCTTGGTTGGTAATACCGCGCTGAGCTTTTTTGGTAGTATGGAGTTTAAAAATATCTACCTTTTCGGAGCCGATAACGGTTATAAAGATCCCAATCACCATCATTCAAAAGGCAGCTATTATTACTCGGGTGAGGGGGAAACGATACATGCGCCCTTAAAGATGGGGGGCGAACTCATTGTGCCTGGTAATTTTGGCGAAAGCATCATAACAGATCACTTTATGCATACTGGTAAAGTGCAAATGGAACGTTTTTTAGAGTCTAAACTCGATGCAGGGATAAATTGTTTTAATTGCAGTGATGGCGCAGCCGTTAAGGGCAGTATGCCCTTGAGATCGGATGATATTTTACTAGAAGAATTTAGTTTTTCTAAAAATGAAGTTATTGAACATATAAAAACTCAGCCATTTTCTGCAGTAGATAAAAACGTGTGTTTGACAGACTATTTAGATTTTGATGAGTTTGAGCAGCTATGTAACACTATGGTTGAGATACTTGATGGTCCAATTTTAAATCGAACCGAAGCTTTAGAGCAGTTACTTGAGAGCTTAAGGTATTTGTTCTCATTTAAAAACCATCCAAGATACACACATCTTTATCTGCTACTTGAAGGTGAGTCGCTTTACGTTACCTCAGTACTTATTTCGCTACTTTATAACTTTGGTGATGAGACAACGATAGTCCCTTACTATGAAAAAGCTAAAACACTTTGGCGAGATTTTATTGCTGATGCTCCACAGCAATACAGAGACCGTTGGAATGAGTTAAGTGATTACAGCTTCGATTACTCAAAGCCTTCGGTGAGCTAGTCAATATGCAGATTAAGAGTAAACGATTTGTTCTTTCACTCTTAACAGAGGCTGATGCAACATATCGCTACCTAAGCTGGTTTGACGATAGTAAAGCTAAAGAGTTTATTAGTTATAAATCGTCATCTTTAGACGAGTTGAAGAACTATATTAAAGCTAAAAATAATGACCCAGCAGCTATTTTGTTGGGCATTTTTACTGATGGTGAACACATCGGCAATATAAAGTATGAACCTATAGATTTAGTTAATAAAACCGCAACAATGGGGATTTTGTTAGGTGAGGCTCAGTGGCGTGGTAAAGGTGTTGCAGCTGAGGTTATTTCTATAAGTGCAGATTACTTGGCAAAACACTTTCATACCGAAACAATTATACTTGGTGTTGATAAAGGTAATACACCTGCAATTTCTGCTTATAAAAAATTGGGCTTTGAAATTAGCGAACAAACTGACCATGGTTTGTTTATGAAAAAATCACTTCTATAAAAAATATCTATTCTTCCTAAGTCTTTTTTTTAAATTGCCGATAAGTTATTAGAGCGTAAGCGAAATTTCATTATAATAGTTAATAAATAATTTAAACTTATTATTCCTAAGGAAAAAACATGTCATCAAAAAGCAATTCGGGTGCAGAGCTTTGGCAAAAGGCCAAAAAAATTATTCCTGGTGGGAATCAATTACTTTCAAAGCGTGCCGAAATGTTTTTACCCGACCAATGGCCTGCCTATTATAAAAAGTCTAAAGGCTGTGAAGTTTGGGATTTAGATGATAATCATTATTATGATTTCTCTATTATGGGAATTGGTACTAGTTCTTTAGGTTATGCTAATGATGAAATTAACGATGCGGTAATAAGTTCGATTTCTAACGGAAGCATGAGTAGTTTGAACTGTCATGAAGAGGTGGAGTTAGCCGAAAAGCTCATTGAGATACACCCTTGGGCGGCAGCTGTCCGCTTTACCCGTACTGGTGGCGAATCGTGTGCGTTAGCAGTACGAATTGCTCGTGCCTATAGTAAAAAAGATGTTGTTGCTTTTTGCGGCTACCATGGTTGGCATGATTGGTACTTAGCAACAAATATAACTGACGCTGAAAATTTAGATGAGCAGTTATTACCTGGTTTAAGGCCTGCTGGTGTTCCTAAGCAATTACAAAATACCGTGGTGCCATTTAAGGAAGGTGATATTAATGGCTTTAAGGCAATCATAGATGCTCACGGTGATAACCTTGGCGTTGTTATGATGGAAGTTTTTCGTCATGGTTTGCCGGATGTTGCCTTTTTACAAGCTGTGAAAGATTTAGCTGTTGAACATAACATCGTTGTAATTTTTGATGAAATATCCTCTGGTTTTAGACTCAACACAGGGGCGTCTCACCTTTTAACATCGATAGAGCCAGATATTTGTGTGTTAGGAAAGGCGTTGGGTAACGGCCATCCAATAGGCGCTATAATAGGTCGTTCTGAAGTGATGGATGCAGCGCAGCAATCCTTCATCAGTAGTTCTTATTGGACCGAACGGGTTGGCTTTACAGCAGCGTTAAAAACATTAGAAATATTTCAACGAGATGATATCCCTAAACGCTTAAATGAAACTGGTGCAAGACTAAAATCGCGCATTGAAGAAGTGGTCAGGCAAACAGGTTTTAACCTAAAAATTATAGGTATTGATAGTGTTCCTATATTTATATTTCCAGGTGATCATGCATTGGCGTTAAAAACACTATTTACTCAAGAAATGCTTAGAAGAGGGTTTTTAGCGAGTAATGTGATTTACCTTTCGATAGCCCATACTGATGAGCTTTGCGATAAATATATTGATGCAATGAGAGAGGTTTTTTATTTTCTTCAGGAGTCATTAGACAGCAATGTCGATATAGAAAGCCTAATTAACGGTCCGGTATGCCACAGTGGCTTTCAAAGGTTAAATTAATGAAGTCTGTTACTGCCTTTATTCAAGCAAGAATGGGATCGTCAAGATTACCAGGAAAGGTGTTAAAAGAAATAAACGGGATCCCCGTTATCTTGCACATTGTTATGCGTTTAAAGCAATCAAGATACATTGATAATATTGTTCTTCTGACTTCTTTTAACAAAGAAAATGATGAATTAGTTGAGTTAGCTAAACGCCATAAAATCGACGTGTTTAGAGGTTCAGAAGAAAATGTTTTAGAGCGCTTTCAACAAGCAAGCAAGAAGTATCCCTCTGAGCATATTGTAAGAATAACAGGCGATTCACCTTTTGTTGATGCTGGCGTTTGTGATTTATTATTGCAGACATACTTTGAAAAACAGGTTGATTATGCTTATTTGAGTGAGCATTTTGCTGAGGGCGTTGATTGTGAGGTTTTCACAAAGAGCTCGCTATCATCATTAAACACGGCCGAACTCAGGGAGTCTGAACGTGAACACGTGACGTTACATTTTTACGAAAATAAACTAAATCAATTTTCTACCTATGAAATGCAAAGCACGACAGATGACAGCTGCTATCGGTTTACATTAGATACACCTGAAGATTGGCAGGTTATTAAAGAATTAGCACGTTTTACTAACGATACGGTTAACATTAACTATCAAAGTATAAAAAACATACTCGATGCTCATCCACTCATTAAACAGATTAATAGCCAAGTTATTCGTAACGAAGGGTTAGCTATTTCATTACAAAATGAGCAACATTAATTGGCTTTGGACTTATTATGAAAATTAACAATAAAATAATCGATGAAAATAGTCCGTGTTACATCATAGCTGAAATGTCTGCTAATCATGGTGGAGACATTGATAAAGCGAAAAAATTAATCGCTGAAGCTAAGTTGGCTGGGGCAGATGCCGTAAAGCTACAAACGTACACGGCAGATACAATTACACTAAATTGTTCAAAGCCAGATTTTTGTTTGCCTAGCGACAATCCTTGGCAAGAACACGTGTCTTTGCACTCACTTTATCAAAAAGCGTTTACACCTTGGGAATGGCATCAAGCGTTGTTTGAAGAAGCCAAACGTTGCGAAATTGATATATTCTCTTCTCCATTTGATGAATCTTCCGTTGATTTACTCGAATCATTAAATACGCCGGTATATAAAATAGCTTCGCCGGAAATAACAGATATTCCTCTTTTGAAATATGTTGCGGCAACAGGCAAACCTGTAATTCTTTCTACAGGAATTGCTGAGTTAGCTGATATTGAACTAGCGGTTTCTACATTGCGTAATAATGGCTGTGACAGCATTGCAATATTAAAGTGTACGACAGCCTATCCAACCCCATTAGAAGAATGCAACTTAGCAACTATTGCAGATATAGCTAAACGATTTAATTGTATTGCTGGTTTGTCGGATCATACTCAAGGTATTATTTCACCCATTGTGAGTGTGACGCTGGGTGCCAAAATAATTGAAAAGCACTTTATTATTGATAAATCTGACGACTCGGTTGATGCCTTTTTCTCATTAGATAAAGACGAATTTTCATTACTCGTTAAGTCAGTAAGAGACGCAGAAAAGGCAGTAGGCGGTGTGACCTATGACATAACTGATTCAGCTAAAAAGAATATGTTAGCGAGGCGCTCACTTTATTTTGCTAAAGACTTAAAAAAAGGCCACGTTATTACAAAACACGATATTAAATCTGTTAGGCCTGGCTTTGGCTTACATACTAAGCATTTTGACGATGTACTAGGGTTAAGTTTAACAAGTGATGTAGAGTTAGGTGATAGGGTTAGCTTTGCATTAACAAACGAGTCAAGAGGCTAGTTATGAGAACATGTGCAGTGGTCGGTGGTGGAATTTGCGGCATAACGGCAAGTATTTTATTGCGCAAACATTACGATCGCGTTGTATTAATTGAACAGTCTGAATCATTAGGTGGCTTGCTTAACTCGGTCGCTGACGATGCTGGTAATTATTACGATCAAGGCACACATATTCCAGCTAGCACGGGTGTTGCTGAAATAGACGAGATATTATTCAATCTTCCTCAGTTTTCTAAAAATTGGCATACATTTACACAGCTCAAAACAGGTAATTATTTTGCAGGTGAGTGGGATTTAGAAACGCAAACTATTGATGCAAGAAAGTTAGATTCAGCACTTTACAAACAAGGCATCGGTGAGTTTATGTCGCTCACATCGGAGTCTGAGGCCGATAACATTGAGCAATATTTATGCGAAACTTTAGGTGTAGTGTTTTATCAATATCTTGCAAAACCAGTTATAAATAAGCTTTATGGCAGCGATGTATCATTTACTGATTTAGCTAAAAATACCAGCATAAATTATTTTGGTGCTACAAGAATAAAAGCATTTAATGCATCTTTGTCACGCGTGTTAAAACAACATCCTGAGTTTGATAAAAAGCTGGGTTATCATAGCGCTGCTGAATTTGAAGCGTTACTTGTAGCGCAAGGTACTAACCTTCCAAATTATTACTACCCAAACAATCCCAAAGGCGCGCAAGTTTGGATTGACCAATTGCAGGCAAAAGCAGAGTCTTTGGGAGTTGAAATTCGCTGTAATAGCCAAGTTTTAGACATTGAATATCAAGATGATTTAGTCACCGCGTTTAGCCTTAGCGATGGCTCACGTATTAAATGTGATTTATTATTTTGGAGCGCGTCGCCTGTATTTGCACTAAAGGCCGCTAATTTATCGATCGCAAATTATAAACCTATATTTAGGACTGCAAATATCTTGCATTTTACCTTTGATAAGCAGCCTTTAAATCGAGAATCGCATTATCTTTGGAATTGGGACCCATGTTCGGATATTTTCAGGGTTACGCTGTACAATAATTTAAGACAAAGTGACAAGTATCAAGTATCGGCAGAGGTTTTAAGGTATAAAGCAGATCCTACATACACATTAGAGCAGGGTATTATTGATCTTAAAAATATGGGGGTGATATCGCCTGATACAAAAATGAAAAGTGGGTGCGTACAAAAAATAGATAATACTTTTCCTGTACCTACGCATGAGTTTTGTAATACAACGCAGCTAAATTATGAAACATTAACGAACTCATTTAAAAATATTATTGTGTCGGGTAGGTTTAGCGGTCGTTGTTGGTTGTTATCTGACGTACTTGCTCTTGCTCATAAAGAATTAAAAGAGTATTGCACTGTTGGCTGATTTTATTTTTTATTGTAGTGGGACTGTAAAAACAGGCTTTGGGCATCTATCAAGGTGTCTGAATGTTGCTAGAGCGACCTTTGCATTGCAGCCTTGTAGTAATATTATTTTTTTTGGCGATTTTGATCAGTTTTCTACCCAGCGTATAAAGAATTTTGGTTTCACTGTAGCGGATAGTGGCTTTATTTTTGAACCACATATGACGGTACTTGCTGATAGCTATCAGTTTACTTTTGAGCAATTATTTGAATTAAAAAAAATAGGATTGAAGTTATGTATCATTGACGACTTTGATCAATACAATTACGACTTTATAGATCTTATTGTGAATTTTAGATTTAACGCTGAAGCGTTTTGTCGCGCAACTGCTAAACATAGGTTAGGAGTTCGTTACTTTTCATTTGCTCAAGAGTTATTATCATTAAGGCAAAGTCGCTCTCAAGTTCATTTTAAAAATAGTATTGAGAGTATTTTGGTTTTTATTGGCGGTAATGATCGATTTGATGTGGCTACCCATGTTGTTTACGCCTTAGATAAGTTGTTTGTAAATAAAGAAATTATTCTACTAGATCAAAAAATGCCTTCTATTAGTTTAAAAAATAATACTTACCAAGCTTTAGGATTTGTTGATGATATGTCTGCTGTTTACAAGCAAACTGATTTGATTATTAATGGCGGGGGACTTACAAAATATGAAGCCGGTTTTTGCCTTATACCTAATTGTGCTATCTCGCAAACGAATGCACAACATAAAGACACTTTGGAACTTGCCAGCGCACATTTAACCTTTGACTTAGGTCTTGCTGAAGATGCAACGGTTGAAAGCTTAACATTAAACATTGAGCGATTTTTACATTCAGATATTAAATTGCAAAGAGCTACAATGCTCAAATCATATTTTCTCGATTCAACCGAGCAATTCGCACAAGAAATCATAAAGGTATCAAATGAGTGAGTTTAATTCTAAACAAGCAGAGTGGGATGAAATTGCTCGTATAAACAGTGATTTTAAAGCACAGGTCGGGCGCCCCTTTGACGATACACTTTGGCAGGCTCTTTGCGATGATGTTGAGCAAAAACTGATGCTCTCAGCGCAAGAAAATAGTATTTTAGATGTAGGCTGTGGCAACGGATTACTGCTATCAAAATTACAAAAATGCTCACAATATGCAGGTGTTGACTATTCTCAAGCAATGATCGATGAAGCAAAAAAATTGCTCCCTCAAGGCGTCTTTTATCAATCACAAGCCAGTGATCTTCAGTTTGCAGACAATGAGTTTGAAAGAGTGCTGAGTTACAGTATTTTTCATTATTTCCCAAGCTATCAATATGCACTTGATGTGATTAAAGAAATGATACGAGTATGCAGGCCCGGTGGCGTAATTTTAATTGGCGATATACTAGATAAACACTTTGAGCATGATATAAAAAGTTCAAGTGATCTGGAATATGAAAAAACGATTCCATTAATACATCGTTATTCTCTATGGCGCTTTTTTTCTTTTGAGCAACTAGAAAATGATTTACAGCACTGTGTCAAAAAAGTAGAAATACTTACTCAGCCAGAGAGCTTTCCTTTATCTCGTTATCGTAAGGATTTGAGGTTATGGGTTTAACTCAATTACAGAGCTTTATTGCCACTAAATTTGACCGTCGGCATGCATTATTGACTAGCTCTGGCAGCTTTGCACTTATAACTGCACTAAATGCCTCACAGGCTCCAAAGGGGAGCTCAGTAATAATGCCGGCAAGCTGTTGCCCGATTGTTTTGTTTGCTATTCAAATGGCAGGGTACAACGTTATTCTGGCTGATGTTTCGTTGAGCTCTTTATCTATGGAAGTCAATAATATAGAGCTGGTTTTTAATGATTCTGTTTCAGTAATCGTGGCCGTTCATGGCTACGGGCACTATTGTAAAATTGATGAAATAGCAAGTTTTGCAAAACAGCACAACGTTACATTAATAGAAGATGCGTGTTTAGCGTATGGTAGTACATATAAAGGCAAACCATTAGGTAGTTTTGGCGACCTTTCTATTTTGAGTTTTGGTTATGATAAACCTATTGATAATCAATATGGTGGGGCTGTTCTGACTAACTCTGAGCGTTTATTCGAATGTGCTAAGGGGTTTTTGAATGATAATAAAATGGCTCAATTTAGTGGCTCAAAACAATTAGAGATATTAAATGACCGCTTATTAAATTTAAATAAGCAAATGCAAGTTCGAAAAAAGAATGTAGTTTATCTGCAAAAAAAGATCATTAATTCGCTTTTTGTAAAAGCGAGTTTTGATGCTGACGTAACGTATTGGCGCTACCCTTTACTCATAAAAAATAGAGCTCACTTTTTAGCTAAAGCAAAACAGAATGGTATTACTTTTACCAAGCATTATAAATCGTTAGGTGAATTACAAACCAATGGGCATTATCCAAATGCGTCATTAATTGATGAGCAAATTATAAATTTATTTGTTCGTCCAGAAACACCTCAAGAGCAATTAACCAATATGGTAATGTTTATAAATGACTACCAAGACAAGTAATATTTTAAAGTCATATTATCAGTCTCTGTATAAAGAGTATGGTGATAGCCACAAATCAGTACAGCATGTATCTAAAGAATCACAAAACGTAAGGTTTGCGATATTCCTGGATATGATTTCATCAAGTAGTCGAGTTATTGATTTAGGCTGTGGCTTGGGTGATATGCTTTTGTATCTAAGAAAAAACGGCTTTACCGGTGAGTATTTAGGTTACGACTTTGTGCCAGAATTTATAGATGTTGCTAGTGCCAAATTTAGCTCTGATGCAAAAGCTCAGTTTGAAGTGTTTGATATATATAAAGATGAGATAGCACAAGGCTATGACCATGTGCTTATTAGTGGCGTGTTTAATAATAAAATGACTGATAATATGGGCTTTTTAACGCTAACCCTGCAAAAAAGTATTAGGCAGTGTGAGAAGTCGGTTGTTTTTAATGCGTTATCGACATTCGTAGAATTTAAAAATGAAGCTCTTTTTTATGTCTCACCCTTAGAGCTATTCGAATTATGCAAAACAACAATGACACCTTTTGTCTCCCTAAAGCATGATTACGTTACTAAGCCAGGTGGTTACCCTTATGAGTTTACAATGCAATTAAGTAAGAGCGAAACAACATGTTATTGAGCATAATGCAGCCTACTTACTTACCCTGGTTAGGTTATTTTGGCTTAATTAATAGCGCCGATAAATTTGTATTTTTAGACAATGTAAAGCTTGAAAAAAGTGATTGGCACGTTAGAAATAAAATTAAATCAGGCAGACAAGAACTTATGCTGACTTGTCCGGTAAGTACCCCAAAAGGAAGGATGACAGCAACAATTGAAAATACTCAATTTGTTAGTGCAAATCCTTGGCGAAGAAAGCATCTTAAAAGCATTGCTGAAAGCTACGCAAAAGCACCGTTTTATAGTTCGTTATTTCCACTTTTAGATTCTATTTATAAAGACGAAAGCATTACTTTTTTGGCTCAAATGAATATTAAAATTATAAGAGCATTAATGGACTATATGAATATAACGACTTCGACATTTATTGCTTCAGAGCTTGAAGGCGTGTCTGGTGTTAAAGATGCTCGGCTAGTATCTATTTGTAATGAGTTAGAATGTAATAATTATTTGTCACCAGTGGGCGCGCAAGCTTACATTGAAAAAGAGTCCCCAGGCGGGGCATTAGTTAAAAATGATATTGAAGTTTTTTATCAAAACTTTACCCATCCAAAATACCCACAAGTTAAGGGGGAATTTATTTCTCATCTTAGTATAATCGATAGCTTATTTAACGTTGGGCCCGTTGAAACGGTTAAATTAATTAACACATATACAGGCACACATACTCACTACCAATCGTTATCAGTTTAATTGCCAACGTGCTGGATTAATAAATTGCTCATCAACTAGGCTAAACTCAGAGAAATCTATGTGTGATACGCTTGTTGTTAGGCTGCCTAAAATTTCGTAAAGCTGTTGTTCGCTGTTGACGCCTATAACCACTTTATCTACTTCATTAATATTAACCACATAATTTAATGCTAGCGATAGCTTAGAGATATTTAAGTGGTTACTCAGCTTGGTGAGCTTTTCCAATAAAGGTGCAATAGGTTTAAAGTAATCTGGGTGCGTGCCACTATGCATCAGCAATAACCCCTGCAGAAAGGCTGAACGAGTATGAATCTCTACATTCGCAGCTTTTAGCTGTTTTAATGAATTTGATAGAACAAAGCGCTGATCAAGAATATTTAGTGGTAACTGAATTAGATCTGCAAATGTTAATACATCATCGTTAAGCTGATGTGGTGAATATAAAGATACCCCCAGCTTTTTTACTTTGTTATCTGCCTTTAATTGCTTTAAGCAATCAAGCGCAACAGGGAATTGATTAAAGTCTTCAAAGCGATGAAGTAGTAATCCATATAAAGCGTCACAATTTAAGTCACAAAGAGACTGTTTAACAGTTTTTGTTATAAAATCATCAACATTGGTTAAGTTAGGTATGGGTGGAATTTTACTAACTATATTGAATGGACTTAGTGAGCACTGGCCTAGTTCGGCTTCAGCATTACCATAGGCTGATGCAGTATCAATGGTCGTTATATTTTCGCTTTTAGCGAGGTTGAGTATTTTTTTTATTTCTTTGCGGTGTGTTTTGCCTAGTGTGTTGCTTATTCCGTAGTCAACACCAAATTGAACAGTACCTAGTGCTAGCTTCACAGTAACTTACCAACCTCATTAATAATATAGCTTTGTTCTTGCTCTGTTAGTTGAGGATGCAAAGGTATTGTGAATGCTGTTTTATAATATTTCATCGCGTTGGGGTAGTCGCTGTCTTTGAACCCCATTGCCTTATAAAAAGGTTGAGTGTGTATTGGAATATAATGAAGGTGACTAACAATGCCTTTACTTCTCAATTGCTCAATAATATGCCTGTGAAGGTGACTATATTCGTCAGCAAGTTTAACTACGTATAAATGGTAGCTTGAATAGCACTGCGTTAGTTGTTTTAAATGCGAAAGAGGCATAGTTTCAAACGCATTAGAATATGAAATAGCGAATGCGTTTCTGGTAGTAACAAATTCATCAAGTTTATTAAGTTGGCTGAGGCCAAGTGCAGCTTGTAGTTCTGTCATTCGGTAATTAAAGCCAAGCTCTATTTGCTGGTAATACCAGGGACCATGGCTTGGCTCGGTCATTTCGTTAGGGTCATTGGTGATCCCATGACTTCTTAAACGCTGTAGTTTTTTTGCAAGCTGTTGATTATTAGTAACCGCCATACCGCCTTCAGCAGAGGTAATTATTTTTACCGGATGAAAACTAAATACGGTTATATCTGAAAATTCACAGCAACCTACTTTCTTGCCATTATATTGCGCGCCAATAGCGTGTGATGCATCTTCAATGATTTTAAAACCATACTGCTTTGATAAATCATAAATGGCTTTCATATCACAAGATTGGCCTGCCAAGTGCACAGGGATAACGACTTTAGGTAAACAATTATTTTGTTTTGCGCTAATCAGCTTATCAGTAAGGGCTGATACAGACATATTGCCAGTTGCCAAGTTTATATCTACAAAATCTACTTTAGCACCACAGTAAAGCGCACAATTGGCAGAGGCCACAAAAGAAATTGGCGACGTCCAAACAGTGTCACCTTCGCTTACATTTAATGCTAAGCATGCAATATGTAGTGCCGAAGTCGCGCTATTAACAGCAATACCATATTGAGCATTACAATAGTTTGCAATAGCAGCTTCAAAAGCCGGTACTTTTGGCCCTTGAGTCAGCCAGTCAGACTGTAAAACAGCTACAACACTATCAATATCTGCTTGGCTTATTTGTTGTTTACCGTATGGAATCATTTATTTTATTCAGCTTTAACTTAATGCCTGGGTGTTAAATTCTCTAATCTCATCAATCGTCATGTAATGCGAATTATGAAGAGAGTTATATTCAAATCCTTGCTCTACCTTCTTGCCAGTCTCGCCAATTGCGTTCACGGTAAAGTCATTACTACGGCTACTAAATTTAATTCCAGGCGCAATAACAAAGTGGTCGTTGTACTCGTAGGTTTCAAAACATAAATCAGCGGGGCACATAACCTCATGAAGTTTTTCACCAGGGCGAATACCAATTATTTTTAGTGGTAAGTCAGGTGCCATTGCTTTTGCAAGATCGGTAATACGAATTGAAGGGATTTTAGGAACGAAAATTTCACCGCCTAACATGCGTTCAAAATTAGTAAGTACAAAATCGACGCCTTGTTGAAGGTTTATCCAAAAGCGAGTCATTTCATCGTGTGTGATTGGGATGTGATCGCGCCCTTCATCAATAAACTTTTGGAAAACTGGCACAACAGAGCCGCGAGAGCACACCACATTGCCGTAGCGAACAACAGAAAAGGTAGTGCGGTTGCCACCTGCAATATTGTTAGCGGCTACAAAAAGCTTGTCTGATGCCAGTTTTGTGGCGCCATACAAATTAATTGGGTTTGCAGCCTTATCAGTAGACAAAGCGATTACTTTTTCAACATCGTTATCAAGGGCTGCATCAATTACGTTTTCGGCCCCATTAATATTTGTTTTGATGCATTCCATTGGGTTGTATTCAGCAGCCGGAACTTGCTTCAAAGCAGCTGCATGAATAACGTAGTTTACACCGCGCATGGCACGTATTAATCTGTCTTTATCTCTTACATCGCCAATAAAATAACGCATACAAGGTTGGTCAAACTCTTGTTGCATTTCAAATTGCTTAAGTTCATCGCGTGAAAAAATAATGATTTTTTTTGGATTGTAACGCTCAAGTAGTGTCTTGACGTATTTTTTCCCGAATGAACCGGTACCACCGGTGATTAAAATTGTTTTGTTATCGAACATAGTGCTACCCAAATTATTTATTATTGGCGTTGTATGACACGCAAACGTGATTTTTTAATACACATCTCAATACTTTAACCACTAAGCAAGCAAAGTGCCAAGTTAATTTAGTCTAACAATGGTACAAAGGGCAAAATTTCGCAAATTAAGCTATAATTTAATCAGTCAGCACCACGGAGGCCGTTATGAAAATTCAATCAGCATCAGCTAACTTTTTAAACCAAACTCAGCAAACAAATAACAAACTTGCAGAGCAACTTGCAACAGGTAAAAAAGTAAATACCGCAGCAGATGATGCAGCGGCTTTGCAAATTATTGATAGGCTTACTTCACAGCAAAATGGTTTTAGCCAAGCTGTAAGTAATGCGTATGACGGGATTTCATATACTCAAGTAAGCGAAGCTAACTTGAGTGGTGTGAATGATGCCGTTTCGCGTATTCAAGAGTTATCAATTCAAGCGGGTAACGGTGCATTGACTGACAATGATCGTGCTGCGTTGCAAGAAGAAGTCGTGCAATTGCAAAGCCAAATATCTGAAACGTTCGAAAATGCGAGTTTTGCAGGAAAGCCTTTATTTGATGGGCAAGCTGTCTCGTTTCAAGTTGGTGCTGATGCGAATACAAACCAAACGGTAAACCCTACAGATGGTAGTTTTGCCTCTGCGTTATCAACCATTGATATTTCAACCCAAGCCGGTGCTCAAGCGGCTATTGACATCAGTAAGCAAGCAAATGATGAAATAAATGCACAACGAGCTGAGTTAGGTGCATTTCAAAATACCTTGGCAAGCACAATTAAAGGGTTAGGGGCGCAGCAAGAAAATATTGCAGCCAGTCAAAGCCGCATTCAAGATACCGATTACGCCCTAGCAATTTCTCAACAAGTGTCTAATGACATTTTAGCGCAATCATCAGTTGCTCTTCGTGGCCAGGCTAACCAATCTGCCGAGTCTATTTTAGGCTTACTTTAAATATTAATACTTAATAGTTAATTCTTAAGTATGATTGAATTAACGAGTGCGTCTGTTTTTTGGCGTTTATGTCAAAAAACTGCCGCTATCACTTGCATCCGTGCTTAACTGGCTTACAATTTAGTTAATTAAATTAAAGAGTGAAGCACGGCTCGCTAACTATGATCCTGATTTTAGATAATAATAACAATCGCTCTATTGGGTTAAACGCATCACTTGGTTTTATCGGTGAGGTTACTCATCGTTTAGATGAAGACAACTTTGAACAAGAGTGTGCAAAATATCAGCAGCATGAGTGCATGGTCATTTTAGGGGCTTTACAGTCTCTCGATCACGAAAACTTAATTAAGCGCTACCCAACACTTCCATTTTTATTAATAGGTGAAACGTTAAGACCATTACTTAGCATTGCTAATGTAGTTGGACTTATTTGTGAGCCATTTAATCATGAAGTGACCACACAGTTGCTTCATGATTGCCAGCAGTATCATCGTATGTTGCCGGGGGAGCACAAAAATACTCAGTCACATAAATCTTTTGATGGCCTTGTAGGTGAAACACAAGCCGTAAAAGAGGTCCGCTTTTTAATTGAACAAGTAGCAAAAACAGATGCAAACGTTTTAATTTTAGGTGAGTCAGGTACTGGTAAAGAAGTGGTTGCACGTAACGTTCACTTACTTTCTAAACGAAGTACAGGACCATTTGTGCCTGTAAACTGTGGGGCCATACCTGCAGAACTATTAGAAAGTGAACTTTTTGGCCACGAAAAAGGGGCGTTTACAGGGGCTATTTCTGCGCGTAAAGGCCGTTTTGAGTTGGCGCAAGGCGGTACGCTGTTTTTAGATGAAATTGGTGATATGCCGCTACAAATGCAGGTTAAACTTTTACGCGTATTACAAGAGCGAAGCTATGAGCGTGTAGGTGGCACTAAGGCGATTCAAGCCGATGTACGTGTTATTGCTGCAACACACCGAAACCTCGAAACCATGATTGAAGCAGGCAGCTTTCGTGAAGATTTATATTACCGGTTAAATGTATTCCCTATAGAGAACCCGTCGTTAAGTGAGCGTGCTGATGACATTCCGTTACTACTTAAGGAGTTAATGCGTCGCGTAAACGAGCAAACGGGCACGACAGCTAAATTTACTGAGCGAGCGATCGAAAGCTTAAAAGAGCATGCATGGCCGGGAAATATCCGTGAGCTTGCGAATTTGGTTGAGCGCATGGTTATAATGTTCCCTGAAAAGGTAGTGGACATCCCTGATCTACCCAATAAATATCGTTACATTGAGGTAGATGCTTATGAGCCTGAATACCCTGAAGAACTTATGGAAAAAGATGCTTTTAACGATATATTCAGCACAGGCTTTAGTGACTATGAAAACGAACCCGAGGCAGAGTTTAATAGCAACGCTAGCGGCTTACTTCCGGAAGACGGCATTGAGCTTAAAGAGTATTTAGCTGAGCTTGAAATCAGCCTAATAACCCAAGCATTAGAACGATATGATTACGTGGTGGCTCGGGCAGCAGAAATACTGGGCGTAAGAAGAACAACGCTCGTAGAGAAAATGAAAAAGTATAACCTTTCAAGAGATTAGCAGTACGAAAATGGTGAAATACTCTTTGTTATTTTTATTCATTTTTGAGCAATTAATTTACGGGCTTTGCCCGTCGCGCAAGCAAGCTTGGCGTCTACAAGATAAACGCAAACTTAGACTTTGATGCTAGACGCTGAGCTTACTTGCGTGAAAAGTGTAGCTTTTAATTACTTAAACACATATCTGAAAAATTAGGGTAAATGAGTGAATATAGCTAAATTTTACGTTACTTCTCAAAAGCGCAGCGCCTCTTAACCTCTTTGTGAGCAAATTACTTACCCATTAAACGCCTGTATAATTTCTTCTTTTCTAAAGCAGTCATTACTATGATCGTTAACCATACCGCAGGCCTGCATATGAGCGTATACCGTGGTAGGGCCTAAAAATTTAAAGCCGCGCTTTTTTAAATCCTTTGCGAAGGCTGTTGATTCTTTGGTGATTGCAGGCGTCTCTTCGGTATAATTTAAACTGCTTACGATCGGTTTGTTATCAACAAACCGCCATTGATACGCGCTAAAACTGCCAAATTCTTTTTGAATGTTTATAAATTGCTTGGCATTATTTATTGTGGCGTTAATTTTTAAACGGTTTCGTACTATATTTTCATCAAGCATTAAACGCTCAACATCGTCTTGGGTAAACAACGCGACTTTATTTACATCAAAATTAGCAAATGCATTTTTATACCCTTGTCGTTTTTTTAAAATGGTATACCAACTTAAGCCTGCCTGAGCCGACTCTAGCGTTATAAATTCAAACAGTGTTTGGTCATCGTAAACAGGGACGCCCCATTCTAAATCGTGATATAAAACGTAATCGGGCTTGGTGGCGTCTAACCAAGCACATCGGCATTTTTTTTGCTCACTCATACATATTCCTTTTTATGCGCGTCATTTTTATGTCGCGCTATTATTATTGTAAGTTAATGAAAATAATATAAATAAATTTTGGTACACATTGTGCATTAAGCTCTATATCTATACAAATTCGAGATTTGATTATGGCCCTTGCGAGCGTGCTTAAACCACAGTTTATTTCTGCAAATCAGTATAACCCATGTTTACTTCAAGAGGAGTACATAGGTGAGTTAAGCGATCTGCGTCAGCAAGCAAGTTGGCTTTCACATTTAGTTGATACCATGCCCGCAGGTGTGGTTGTGCTTGATGGTAAAGGAATGATTGCAAAGGCCAACCAAATAGCCATTGATATGTTAGGCGAACCTTTAGAAGGTGAAAAGTGGTTTAGCGTTATTCAACGCTCTTTTAGACCGCATCAAGACGATGGTCACGAAGTATCGCTTAAAGATGGCCGTTTAATTAAGCTTGATATAACAGCGTTAGCGCCCGAGCCGGGCCAGCTAATTTTAATGACCGATTTGAGTGAAACACGCCGTTTACAAAAGCGAGTTGCTCATATGCAGCGCCTAAGTGCTTTGGGTAAAATGGTGGCGTCGCTTGCACATCAGGTTCGAACCCCACTTTCAGCGGCCATGCTTTATGCTGCTAATTTGGGCTCTAAGCGTTTACCCGAGGCATCTCGCGATAATTTTCAAAGCAAGTTAATGTCACGCTTAAAAGATTTAGAAACTCAAGTAAACGATATGCTACTTTTTGCCAAAAGTGGCGACCAACAAGTTGTTGAGCAAGTGTCTATGCAGCAGTTACTCAGTGAGGTAAAAGCGGGTGCTGATGCTATGGTGACACTAAATGACAGTCATTTAGCTGTTAACCTCCCAGAGCCAGATATTCAAATAACAGGCAATAAATCAGCCATAGCCAGCGCAATTCAAAATTTAATCCATAACAGTATTCAAGTCATTGGTGCTGGCGCTGAAGTAAAATTAAGTGCTGCGACTGACGAGCAAAATTCAGATTTTGTTCGTATCAGCGTATCCGATAACGGTCCAGGTATTGATTTAACTCAAGCAGAAAAAATATTTGAACCCTTTTATACCACTAAAAGCCAAGGCACAGGGTTAGGGCTTGCTGTTGTGAGTTCGGTTGCAAACGCTCATCAAGGGCGTGTTGACGTGACTAATAATAAAGGCGGTGGAGCATGCTTTAGTTTGCTTTTACCTATTCGCACCGCATCTAAATTAGAGGAATCATTATGAGTAACACTATTTTAGTTGTCGAAGATGATGCAGGGCTTCGCGAAGCCTTAATTGACACACTCGAAATGTCGGGGATTGAATGTATTGCGGCTAATTGTGCAGAGCAAGCCATGTTATTGCTGAAAAAAGAGCAATTTTCGCTGGTGGTGAGTGATGTACAAATGGGCACTATGAATGGGCTTGATTTACTACGCAGTATTAAGCTTAACCACCCTGAATTGCCTGTTTTAATGATGACGGCGTACGCTACCATTGACGATGCTGTTGAAGCGATGCGCTTGGGCGCTATTGATTACATGGCAAAGCCGTTTGCACCTGAAGTTTTACTCAATATGGTAAGTCGATACTTACCTGAAAAAGCAAAAGAGACCGACGGACCCATTGTTGCCGACCCAAGCAGTATTCAACTTTTAGAGTTAGCAAGTAAAGTTGCACGCTCTGATGCGAGCGTTATGGTGCTAGGCCCAAGTGGTTCAGGTAAGGAAGTGCTTGCACGGTATATTCATGATAAATCGAACCGATGCGATGCGCCGTTTGTGGCAATTAACTGTGCAGCAATTCCTGAAAATATGCTTGAAGCAACCTTATTTGGGTATGAAAAAGGCGCGTTTACAGGCGCAATTCAAGCGTGTCCTGGTAAGTTTGAGCAAGCGCAAGGCGGTACTATATTGCTCGACGAAATAACAGAAATGGATTTAGGGCTGCAAGCTAAACTACTTCGTGTGTTGCAAGAGCGCGAAGTAGAGCGCTTAGGTGGAAGAAAAACAATCCAGTTAGATGTAAGGATACTTGCAACAAGTAACCGAGATTTGAAAGAAGCGGTTACCGAAAACCAATTTAGAGAAGATTTATATTACAGGCTTAATGTGTTTCCTTTGATGTGGCGACCACTTTGTCAGCGACCTGGAGATATCCTTGTATTGGCTAAGCATTTAATTGAGCGCCACTTAAACAAAAGTAAAGAGCCTATGGCTTATCTTGATAGTGCCGCAGAGAAAAAATTACTTGCTCATTCTTGGCCTGGTAATGTGCGTGAGCTTGATAACGTAATACAACGTGCGTTAATACTTAGGACTGGGGATACTCTAAACGAGCATGCTATTTTCATTGAAAACATAGCGGCGACAGATTTTGTAATGGAGCCTGCATCTGTCAGCGCGCAAAATACTAGTCAGCAGCAAGTAAATGCTACTAATAGAGATATTGACCAAGGCGCTATGAGTTCAGCGTATTATGACGAACAGTCATCTCCAGCCGAGCCAACAAAACAAGACTTATTGGCTGTTGATACGGGAAGTTATAAGGATGAGCTAAAAGATAAAGAGCATCGCATTATTTTAGAAACGTTAGCAAGATGCCAAGGTAAGCGAAAAGATGTCGCTGAAACGCTAGGTATAAGCCCTCGGACTTTACGTTACAAACTAGCGCAGATGCGCGATTTAGGTATTTCACTCCCCGCATAACATCATTTTTAGCCCTAAATTTCCCCTTTGAATTTAGGGCTGTCAAAACTCTGACTTGTCAAATTCATTCCAACCCATTGAAATTATTAATTTAATTTTTTGGCATGCTTTGTGCTTTATTCATTTTAAGAGTTAACTGCATTGTCAGAGACAAATTATGAAAATTCAAAACAGCGCTGTATTTCAAGAAATGCAATCAATGGCTTTAGAAGCTGGCCGTAATAATCAAATCGAAAGGCTGCCAGTAAAAACACAAGCCTCATCAACCGCTCAATTTGGCGATATGCTATCGGATGCAATTAATACTGTGCACGGTTTGCAGCAAGATGCTAAACAAAAAGTAGTGGCGGTAGAAACAGGCGACAGGAGCGTGTCTTTGGCTGAAGCAATGATTGCTTCTCAAAAGTCGTCAGTTGCATTTGAAGCGACAGTGCAGGTTCGTAATAAACTTGTCGAAGCTTACAAAGAAATCATGAACATGCCTGTTTAACTAGGTAGTGGAGAATTATTGTGGCGCAATCTAATCAATCAACCGATCTGGCTCTTGCTACTGGTGAAATGGACCATAGCGATAGCGACGATCAACAAGAACAGAAATCAGGCTACTTAAGTTCGCTAAATGGCGTTGATTTATTGCGCCAAGTAACTTTAGTTATTGCTTTAGGCATTTGTTTGGCGATTGCTATATTTATTATTATTTGGGCGCGTCAGCCAGATATGCGCCCGCTTGGTAAAATGCAGACAGAAGAGCTTATTGAAACGCTCGACTTTTTAGATGCACAAAAAATTGAATACCAAGTAGATGGAAATGTAGTGCTCGTCCCTGAAACTGAGTATCAAAATATTAAACTTTTAATGACTCGCGAAGGGCTAGAGCAAGGGCCTACATCGGGTTCAGATATTATCATGCAAGACATGGGGTTTGGTGTAAGTCAGCGTTTAGAGCGTGAACGCTTAAAGCATGGCCGAGAACAACAGTTAGCGCGCACAATTGAAGAGCTCAATAATATTACGCGTGCACGTGTATTGCTTGCCATTCCAAAAGAAAATGTATTTGCGCGCAGAGAGAAAAAGCCTTCAGCAACTGTTGTACTTACTCTTAAGCGTGGGCGTTCGCTAGATAGCGAAGAGGTCGACTCAGTGGTTGATATGGTTGCATCGGCTGTACAAGGTTTAGAGCCGGCTCGTGTAACAGTAACGGATCAAAATGGTCGCTTACTAAATTCAGGCTCGCAAACATCGCTTGCTGCACGTTCACGTAAAGAGTACGACATAGAGCGTAAGCGTGAACAAGAATATCTTGAAAAAATAGACAGTATTTTAATACCTGTTGTAGGGCTTGCAAACTACACTGCACAAGTTGATTTAAGTATGGACTTTAGTGCTGTTGAGGAGACGCAAAAACGCTACAACCCAGATTTACCAGCAGTAAGAAGCGAAACCACATTCGAAGAAAATAATATAGGTGGTTTAGCGGTAGGTATACCTGGTGCACTGACGAATCAGCCTCCAGTAAACTCTAATATCCCTGAAGTAGCAGGACAAGGTGGCGCAGGTAGTGCAACTTCACCATCAAGAACGCATAAAGAAGCGACGCGTAACTATGAGTTAGATACAACTATCTCACATAAGCGCCAGCAAACAGGTGTGATACGCAGAATAAGCGTGTCGGTGGCCGTTGACTACATTCCAAAAGTAGGTGAAAACGGTGAAACCACAATGACACCGCGCTCAGTGGAAGAACTGTCAAATATTCGTCGTTTATTACAAGGTGGCGTTGGTTTTGACATGCAGCGTGGTGATGCACTTGAAGTGGTAACGGTTCCGTTTGTTCGCGAAGCAACTGATTTTGACATTAGCGTGCCGCTTTGGGAGCAGGATTGGTTTATGAAAATAATCCGCTTGGTACTGGGTGCATTAGTTATTATTGTACTCATTATGGCGGTAGTTAAACCGATGCTTAAACGTTTAATTTACCCAGACGATACACTTGAAGAATATGACGAAGATGCGTTAAGTGCAGGCGTAGACATTGGCGATAGCACGTTGGATATGCTAAACAAAGACTTTGATTCTGCTTCAATTGGTTTCTCAAGCGATGGTACACTGCAGTTACCAGATTTACATGGCGACGAAGACTTACTCAAAGCAATTCGTGCCCTTGTAGCCAATGAACCAGAACTATCATCACAAGTAGTGAAAGCGTGGTTAACAGAAGATGACTGATCAAGATCAAGAACAAAAACAACTTCCAGCAGCGTTTGATGTTGATAAGCTAGACGGTGTAGATAAAGCCGCTATTTTATTACTTAGCTTATCAGAGGAAGATGCAGCGCAAATACTTAAGCACTTGGAGCCTAAACAAGTGCAAAAAGTCGGGATGGCAATGGCTGCGTTAGACGACCTGTCACAGGCTAAAATAAGTGCGGTTCACAACTTATTTATTGAGCAAATTCAAAGCTTCAGTACTATAGGCTTTCAGTCAGAAGACTTTATTAAAAAGGCGCTTACTGCTGCATTGGGTGAAGATAAAGCGGCCAGCCTTATTGACCAAATTGTTATGGGGTCTGGGGCTAAAGGCCTTGATTCTCTCAAATGGATGGATTCTAAGCAGGTGGCGAATATTATTCGTAATGAACACCCCCAAATACAAACGATTGTATTGTCTTACTTAGAGCCTGAGCAGTCCGCAGAAATTATTGCGCAGTTCCCAGAGAAAGTACGTCTTGATTTAACCATGCGAATCGCCAACCTTGAAGAAGTGCAACCAGCCGCACTGCAAGAACTTAACGAAATTATGGAAAAACAATTTGCCGGACAAGCAGGGGCACAAGCTGCGAAAATGGGTGGCTTAAAAGCTGCGGCAGACATTATGAACTACCTAGATACAAACGTAGAAGGGCAGCTAATGGATTCTATTCGTGAACATGACGAAGAGATGTCTCAGCAAATTCAGGATCTTATGTTTGTATTTGAAAACTTAATGGATGTGGATGACCGTGGTATTCAAGCCATTCTACGAGAAGTACAACAAGATGTATTAATGAAAGCAATCAAAGGTGCAGACGACGGTCTGAAAGACAAAATACTGGGCAATATGTCTAAGCGTGCTGCCGATATGCTGGCTGATGATTTAGAAGCAATGGCGCCTGTACGTATTAGTGAAGTTGAAGCTGCCCAAAAAGAAATTCTATCAACGGCACGTCGTTTATCTGATTCGGGTGAAATTCAGTTAGGCGGTGGTGGTGGTGAGGAGTTCTTGTAAACCATGAGTAAACTCAAAGGGCGTCCACTTCGAGCTGAAGAAGCAGATGAATTATTAAAACATTGGGCTATTCCCGATGTAGCACCGAATGAAAAAAGCTTTGGTAATCGTTCTACAGCGTATGGCACCCCATTGGGCGAGCTTTATAAAAAAGAATTGGCCGAAGAGATGCCGACCGATGAGCCCGAAGAGCCCGAGCTGCCAAAGCTTACTATGGTTGAGCTTGAACGCATTAGACAAGATGCTTATGAAGAAGGCCTTAAACAAGGTCATGAACAAGGCTACATTGACGGCTTTGAAAAAGGCGTTAGTGAGGGAAAAGAAGCTGGTTATAAAGAGGGGCTAGAGCTCGGTAAAACTCAAGGCCAAGAAGATATAAAACCGATTATTGAAGAGCAACTAATTAGCCTTAAAGGTATTTTAGAAGCACTTAATTCACCGCTAAAAAAAGTGGATGAACAAGCCGAGTTGCAACTAATACAATTAGCTAGCATGTTGGCTGAAGCAGTTATATACCAAGAAGTACAAACATCGCCAGATGTTATTTTACATACATTAAAACACAGTATTGATTCGTTAAATGCGCAACAAGAAAAAGTCAAAGTGCATCTAAACCCAACCGATCTAGAGGTTATAAAAGATAGCTATGGCGAGCAAACTATAGCAGACAATAACTGGCAATTAGTTCCCGAACCCACGCTTGAAAGAGGTGGATGTGAGGTGAAAACCGCGCAATCTTCTCTCGATATGACTTTAAAAACACGCGTCAAAGAAACGTTGGATAGTTTTTTGCATAATAGTAATATCTAAATATTTTTTAGGCGTACTATGTCTGTGCAAATTGCTTCTTTGAGTGAACGCTTGTCGCAATATCAACAAAACATTAAGCCCTACACACCTGCAGTAGCGGGTATATTAACGCGTGTTGTTGGCCTTACCTTAGAGGCAAAAGGTCTGAGGGCACCTGTTGGTAGTCAATGTAAAATCGAAACCATGAACGGTTTTGTTGACGCAGAAATTGTTGGTTTTAACGACCAAACCTTATATTTAATGCCTAATGATCATATTTCTGGCGTACTGCCAGGTGCCCGAGTAATACCCCAAGTAAATAATTTGGGGTTACCTGTAGGAATGAGCCTACTAGGGCGTGTAGTTGATGGCTTAGGGCGTCCACTCGACGGACTTGGTAAAATAAACGCTGAACATTATTTAAAGTTTGCCCAAAATACAATTAACCCTTTAGCCAGACGTCCGATCAGCCAGCCAATGGACGTTGGGGTGCGTGCTATTAATTCAGTGATCACCGTAGGGCAAGGTCAGCGTATGGGCTTATTTGCAGGCTCTGGTGTAGGTAAGTCTGTACTGCTAGGAATGATGACTAGGGGCAGCGAAGCCGATGTCATTGTAGTTGGTTTGGTTGGTGAACGTGGTCGTGAGGTCAAAGAGTTTATTGAAGAAATTCTTGGAGAAGAAGGGCGTAAACGTTCTGTTGTTGTTGCAGCACCCGCCGATTCATCGCCATTAATGCGTTTAAAAGGTTGTGAAAGTGCAGTGACCATTGCCGAATATTTTAGAGACCAAGGTTTAAATGTGTTACTGCTACTCGATTCAGTAACTCGCTACGCAATGGCTCAGCGTGAAATTGCTTTAGCAGTTGGAGAACCACCGGCAACAAAAGGATACCCACCATCGGTTTTTGCAAAACTACCAGCCTTAGTTGAACGAGCTGGTAATGGAGGGGAAGGGCAAGGTGCTATAACAGCCTTTTTCACCGTGTTAAGTGAAGGCGATGATATGCAAGACCCAATTGCAGACGCTGCACGCGCCATACTAGACGGCCATATTGTACTTTCTCGTGAGTTAGCCGACAGCGGCCATTACCCAGCAATAGATATCGAAAAATCTATATCACGTGTTATGCCCCAAGTGGTTTCAGAGTCTCATATGCAACAAGCGCGAGTACTTAAACAAGTGTATTCAATGTATCAACAAAATAAAGACATGATCACATTAGGCGCCTATCAAAAGGGCACTGATCCCATGCTCGACCAAGCAATAAATATGATGCCAAGAGTAAACGGGTTTTTACAGCAAGGTATGCGTGATGTGATAAGTTATGACGATGGGCTGCAAGGGCTAGCCCAATTATTAGGTCAAGGGTAATGGCTAAAAACAAATTTGACTTGCTGCTAAAACTTGAAAGCGACAAAGAAGAAAGTTTACGTATGAGTTATTTGCAAGCTAATCAAAACCTGCAAGCAAACCAGCAAAAACTTCAAGGCTTAAATGACTTTAGGCTTGAATACTCTCAACAGTTACATTTAAAAGGTCAATCAGGTTTATCAAGCGCTGGTTTTGGGCAGTATCATGCGTTTATAGCAAAAATTGAAGAGGCTATTCGGCAACAAGCAAGTACTGTAAATACGGCAAAGCAAGTTGTTTCACAGCGAAAAACGTTGTGGTTAAAACAGCAAATAAAGGCTAAAGCGGTGGCTAAATTGATTGAAAATCAAAAAATAAAAGCAGCAGCTGTGGTTGCTAAAAACGAGCAAAAAATGCTGGATGAGTTCACATCCAATCAATTTTTTCAGCGTCGCAAACTTTCTTAAGTTAGGCACGTTTATTGCTTTGTTAATGGGTGGTATTTAATTTTGGGCAATGTGCGGTGACATGTTGCCGCAACCGTATTAGGTGACTTATGGCGATGAATGATATTTCTGTTTCAATTTCGGCTGATAAAGAGTCTTTTTTAGCATTTAAAGACAGTAGCTTAGCCGATTCTTCTGATGAATCAGGTACTGAGTTTTTTACTCAGTTGCAAGACGCCCACACTACATTTGAGCCAACAAAAAAAGAGATTAATAAGCCTGAAACAGATACTTTATCTGCCGCCTCAGCAGATTCCTCATCAGTTACTAATGAAAAATTAAAAAGTGATTCTGATGATGAAGACATAGCCCAAATAAATTTGTCTGGAAGCGATATTCTGGAGCAGATCAATTCATCTCAACTAATGAACACTGAGGTTACAAAGCCAAGTGAAAAAGCAAAAGATATAAACCTTGCAGATACATCAACAAATAAAACACCGCTTGTTATTGCTGATTTAAAAGAGAAACTGCCGGTTAAAGGCTATGTTGCTGTGCCAGCAAAAGATTTACCTGTTAAAGATGAAGTAGGTAAAATAATAAGACCACATGTACCTCTTACTGATAACAACACAAGCGGTGCGGCAAGTTTAGTCGATAATGTAGATATTAATGACTCGTCACATTCACAAAAACAAAATAAAACGTCTCTTGCTCACGCTGTTGAAGCAGAACTAAATATAAAATCGGATAAAGTTAAACACCCTGCAGAGGCGCAAAGTATAACTCAGGGCTTTGATACAAAAGATAATGGAGCAGATACTAACAAAGTCATTTTTACGGATAAAATAACAGCTTCACAAAGTTCAGTACTCTCTGACGTGAGTGTCAATTCTGATCAGACTATTTTAAAAACGGATGTTGATAAAATAGTTACTACTCAAAGCACAGTAGAGAATAGCGGTAAAGTTAACGCCAATACTTTAGCTCAAAATACGATAGCTAAAAATACAGTTGCGGAACTAACAGAAAATACGCTCACAGCAACTTCACCCAACTCAAACATAACTGAAACTGAAAAAGCAGACGCGATAAATGCACTCATTGCTAAAGATGTAAATGCATTTAAAACAGACAAAGTATTAGCAAGCCTAACGCCTGAACAGCTAACAAAATTACAGACTGAAATTAAACCAGTGATGCTCGACGCACCTAGCAAAGCTGAAAAATTGACGGTTTTAAAGCAAATGCTTACCCAATTTATAGCGGATAATAAACAGCCACAAAGCACTGAAGTTAAGTTGTCACCCAGTGAGCAGTTTAATACGCTTTCAGGGACCGAAAAGCAGGCATTACTGACTCAATTAAATGCCTTTATTAAAGCCGAGCAGCCAAAAGGTGAACAGTTAGCGGCTATTAAGCAAGCGATTGGTGAGCTAAAAGTGTTGGTTGCGAAAGATGCGAATCAATCATCAGACACTAAATTTACGATATCGCAAAAAGCTGTAAATGACTCACAAAAATTGCCGCAAACAAATGAATCTCAAATAGACAAAGTGGTTACCTTACCGGTAAAAGGTGAAGAGATAACAAAACCAGTTACTTTTGTAGCTTCACAAACACCAAATACGGTAAACAGACCACAAAAAGTGAGTGTGAAATCAGGCTCTGAAAATAGCGCTGATCCAACTAAATTAGCAGCACAGCCTACTAGTGATGAAGAGCTTACAAAAGCGCTTGAGCAATTGCAAAAAGAGGGGCAAAAAAATACCACGGCTGAGCAGTCACCCGCTAAAGTTATGCAGGTGTTTAACCATATAACTAATGCTTTAAATACAACCCAAACCAGTGCCCAAAGCTATTATGATTCGGTTGATTATGAAATGGGCTTGTTGGATCAACAAGCTATTCAAAATCAGCAGTTACAAAGTACAGCACAGACAAAGCAGGTAAGTATTGATCCTGGTGTGATGCAGGCGATTAATATAGTTAAAAGTGACGCGGCCAAGTTACTACAAGAGCGCGTTAGTTCAATGCTAAGCATTAATAACAAAGAGGCTGAAATTCGTCTGGATCCACCTGAGATGGGCAGCATGCAAATACGAGTTCGTAGCGATGCAGAACAAGCACAAATTAACTTTGTAGTACAAAACCAGCAGGCCAAAGAAGCACTCGAACAATCTATGCCTCGCTTACGCGAAATGTTAGCGCAACAGGGATTGGAACTTGGTGAAAGCACTATTTCATATGGCCAATCAGGTGGTGAAAATGCTGGGCAAAATGAATCGGGGGCGGGTGAGCAATTAGCCAAAAATGGAGCAGCAAATAGTGAAAGTGATGAGCCATCAAATAGCCCAGAACAAACTTCTGAGCAACAAACATCATCATCAATAGATTACTATGCCTAACTACTGCTATTATAATAACTAAAACAAGCAAATACCTTTGCGATATAAGGAATCATGATGGCTGAAGAAACAAGTTTAGAAATAGAAGAAGCGCCAAAAAGTAAAAAAAAGCTGATAATTATTATTGCAGCAGTCCTGCTCGTTGTAGGTGGTGCTGCGGGTTTCTTTTTAATGTCGGGCTCGGATGAGCCTGTTGAAACATTAGATGAAGAAACGACCCTTTCAGAGGAAGCGCCAGAAGCTTCTGGGTCATCTGCAGAAATAGGCAGTGCGCTTTATGTTGCGATGCCAAGACCTTTTGTTTTTAACGTTCCGGGCTCGAGCCGAGATAGAATTGTACAAATTAAAGTACAACTTTTGGTACGTGGTGAGGTAAATGAAGAAACAGCTAAAAAGCATATTCCGCTGATTGAAGGTAAGTTACTCAGTGTATTTTCGACCACTACTGCTGACGAGCTTAGTACCAGTGCAGGTAAAGAAACACTGCGTTTTACTGCGCTAGAGACAGTGCAAACTGCCTTAAATGACGTTGAAGGCAGCAAAGTAATTGAGCGGGTATTATTTACCGGCTTTGTAATGCAATAAGGGGTTAGCGTGAGCGACTTATTATCCCAAGACGAAATTGATGCGCTATTACATGGTGTTGATGACGTTGAAGAGGAAGATATAAACGATGGTGAAGATGGCGGGGGAAGTACGCTTCAGTACGATTTTTCTTCGCAAGATCGAATCGTACGTGGTCGTATGCCGACGCTGGAAATTGTTAATGAGCGTTTTGCTCGCCATATGCGAATTAGCCTATTTAATATGATGCGCCGCACAGCGGAAGTGTCTATTAATGGCGTTCAAATGATAAAGTTTGGTGAGTATGTTCATACTTTATTTGTACCAACAAGCTTAAATATGGTGCGTTTCAGACCTTTAAAGGGTACCGGCCTGATCACCATGGAAGCACGGTTAGTATTCATTTTGGTGGATAACTTTTTTGGCGGTGATGGCCGTTACCATGCAAAAATTGAAGGCCGTGAATTTACCCCAACAGAGCGCCGAATTGTGCAAATGTTGCTAAAAATAATCTTTGAAGATTATAAAGAGGCATGGGCACCGGTAATGGACGTGTCGTTTGAGTACCTCGATTCAGAGGTAAACCCCGCAATGGCTAATATTGTAAGCCCGACTGAAGTTGTGGTTATTAGCTCTTTTCATATTGAACTCGATGGTGGCGGCGGTGATTTTCATATTGCCTTGCCATATTCAATGCTCGAACCAATAAGGGAACTTTTGGATGCGGGTGTTCAGTCAGATACTGAAGATACCGACTTGCGTTGGAGTAAGGCATTACGAGATGAAATAATGGATGTTGAGGTTGACATGTCAACTCAGCTTTTAGAAGTTGACTTAACACTTCAACAAATAATGGAGCTTAAAGCAGGTGATATTATTCCTGTTGAAATGCCAGAGCATATAACTGTATTTGTAGAAGAGCTACCCACGTTTAGAGCTAAAATGGGTCGCTCTCGTGATAATGTTGCGTTGCAAATTAGCGAAAAAATTAAACGACCTGATTCAGTTAAATCTGAGCTGCATGTATTTACCAAAGGCGGCAAGAAAATTGACTCAGATGCAGAGTTAGCAGAATTAGAAGAAGATTTACACCTTTCAGACGGTGTAGACTTAGACTGGTAATTGATTAAAAGGTTAAACGTATGAGCGATGATCAAGACACAATGGACGAATGGGCAGCCGCACTTGCTGAGGCTGAAGGCGGCGATGATGCTGGCGAAGCGCAAGTTGCCGAACTTGATGAATTAAGTGATGAAAAAAGCGAAATAACAGGCGAAGAAAAGCGCAAGCTCGATACTATTTTAGATATCCCAGTGACCATATCGATGGAAGTTGGACGCTCAAAAATTAATATTCGTAATTTGCTACAACTTAACCAAGGCTCTGTAGTTGAGCTTGATCGTGTTGCTGGTGAGCCATTAGATGTATTGGTTAATGGTACCTTAATTGCTCACGGTGAAGTGGTGGTGGTAAATGATAAGTTTGGTATTCGCCTAACGGATGTTATCAGCCAAGTAGAGCGGATCAAAAAGTTACGATGAGTGCCTTTTTTGCGCTAACAGCGTCTGTATTTACAAAAACAGAGTCAGTTACGCCTACGGGCGATTTAATTTCTATGGTGCTTTCGCTTATTGTGGTGCTAGTACTCATTGTTGTTCTGGCTATTTTTGTAAAGAAACTTAATCCTAATTTGGCAAACAGTGATGAATTTAAAGTGGTTCGAAGTCTTCCCTTAGGCTCACGCGAACGCTTAATGGTGGTAGAAATTGATAATGCGCAGCATTTATTAGGCGTCACGCCGCACAGTATTAATTACCTTCATAAATTAGAATCACCACTGAGTGAAAAAGAAATCCCAGAACTTGCTAAGCAATTTAGTAAACTGTTAAACCCCAAATCGAAACAAAATAAAAAGAACTGAACCTATGACTAAGTGGCTGCTAATTATTTTTGCCATTGTGTTTGTTCCAAGCGTAAGTGCCGAAGGTATTGATGCGCTTACTATCACAACAAACGCAGATGGCACACAAGATTACTCGGTGACATTGCAAGTTTTAGCCATTATGACGGCGCTGAGTTTTATTCCGGCAGCCATAATCATGATGACGTCTTTTACACGTATCATTGTTGTACTCGCAATTTTACGCCAAGCAATTGGTTTGCAGCAAACGCCCTCTAATCAAGTACTGTTGGGCACGTCTTTATTTTTAAGTATTTTTATCATGGCGCCTATTTATCAAAAGGTTAATGACGTAGCCATAGAGCCTTATTTGAGTGAGCAAGTTACGTCTGTACAAGCGTTGGAGCTTGCAAAAGAGCCAATGAAAGCATTTATGCTCTCGCAGGTTCGTTTAAAAGACTTAGAAACATTTGCCAAAATAGCAGGCTACGACAAGCTAGAGTCACCTGAAGAAACTCCGCTTATAGTTCTTATACCCGCATTTGTAACAAGCGAACTGCAAACTGCGTTCATCATAGGATTCATGTTTTTTATACCTTTTTTAATCGTCGACTTAGTTGTTGCGTCTGTACTCATGGCTATGGGTATGATGATGCTCTCCCCCATGATTGTTTCCTTACCCTTTAAAATAATGCTGTTTGTACTTGTTGATGGCTGGAGCTTAGTGATGGGAACCCTCGCCAAAAGCTTTGGTTTAGGAACATAGTATGTATTTTTTGAATGTAACTGAAAGATAGGATTACAGCATGGAACCAGAAGTTTTTGTTGATATTCTTAGCGATGCACTGTTTTTAGTTATTAAATTAGTATCGGCTATTGTTGTTCCAGGTTTAATTATTGGCCTAGTGGTGGCGGTGTTTCAAGCCGCTACGTCTATCAATGAACAAACGTTGAGTTTTTTACCGCGTTTGCTAATTACTATAAGTGCATTAATTGTTGGTGGTCACTGGTTTACACAGGAACTTATGGACTTTTTTACCCGGTTGGTGTTGCTCATTCCCGAAATTGCAGGTTAGCAAGTGGAGTACCCGTTTTCAGTTGTAATTCAATGGTTGAGCGACTTTTTACTACCTTTGATACGTATTAGTTCAATGATTATGATAATGGCCGGGTTAGGCGCTAAAAATGTGCCAACACGTATAAAGCTGGGTTTATCAGTGGTCGTGACTCTGTTGGTTGTGCCTGTTCTTCCTTCAGCTACATTTACTAACTTGTTTTCGTTTGAAATGATTTTAGTGGTCATACAGCAAATGCTTATTGGAATAGCGATTGGCTTTGCTTCTACCTTGTTACTCAATACCTTCGTTTTGGCAGGTCAGATACTTGCTATGCAAACCGGTTTAGGTTTTGCCTCTGTCATTGACCCCTCAAATGGGGCCAGCGTTCCGGCTGTTGGTCAGTTTTTTCTTATTTTAGCAACACTATTATTTTTTGTATTCAACGGCCATTTAATGATGATACAGATGGTTGTACATAGCTTTGAGGTACTGCCAATTGATGGTAATTGGTGGTCAGTAGATCATTACTGGGATATTGTAACGTGGGGCGGTTGGATGTTTACAACGGCTTTAGTGCTCTCACTTGCACCATTGACGGCAATGCTAGTGATTAATATTTCATTTGGTATTATGACCCGTGCGGCGCCTCAGTTAAATATTTTTGCTATTGGTTTTCCATTCACTCTTGTAGCAGGGCTTGTCATTATTTGGGCAACCCTGGGCAACTTCATCCTGCAATTTGAATTTCAGTGGCTTAAAATGATCGAACTAATGTGTACCTTAGTTGGTTGTTCACCTTAGGAGTGTGTTATGGCTGAAGATTCAGGTCAAGAAAAAACAGAAGAACCCACAGGGAAAAAAATAGAAGAGTCTAAAAAGAAAGGGCAGGTTGCTCGTTCAAAAGAATTAGGCACCATGTTTGTTCTTATATTTTCAGCTATTTCATTGTTAATGTACGGCCCTGAAATTGGTAAGGGGTTATACAATATTATGGGTAGAATGCTCAGTCTTAATCGAAATGAAACCTACGACACCACTAAAATGTTTGCGGTTTGGTCCAGTGTTGCCGACGCGCTTATTTTTCCTATGGCTATGTTTGTATTCATTATTTTATTTGCGGGCATTATAGGTAATACTTTACTAGGTGGCTTTAATTTTAGTTGGCAAGCAGCCGCTCCTAAAGCAAGCAAAATGTCTCCATTTAAAGGCTTTAAACGCATGTTTGGCCCACAAGCTGCAGTAGAGCTTACTAAAGCTATTTTAAAGTTTTTAGTGGTCGCAAGTTTTGCCTTTTTTTTAATTAATACTTTTTTTGACGAAATATTACACTTAAGTATTGAGTCTGCACCTAATAATATTATCCATGCGCTCGAAATCCTCTCGTGGATGTTTTTAGCATTGTCGTGCACATTGGTAATTATTGCAGCAATCGATGCCCCGTATCAAAGTCATACTCACCATAAGCAGTTAAAAATGACACTGCAAGAAGTAAAAGATGAGTACAAAAACTCTGAAGGTGACCCTCAAATAAAAGCGCGTATTAGGCAAACTCAGAGACAAATGTCTCAAAAAAGAATGATGCAAGACGTGCCCGATGCCGATGTAGTTGTTACCAACCCAACGCATTATTCTGTTGCTCTTAAATACGACACTGAGCGAGCAGGAGCACCTATAGTGCTTGCTAAAGGCGTGGATGAACTGGCTATGCAAATTCGAAAGGTGGCAGGCGGTAATGATGTACCAATTGTTGAGTCGCCAATGCTTACTCGAGCGCTTTATCATACCGCAGAAGTTGGAGAACAAATACCTGATCAACTGTTTACTGCCGTTGCACAGGTGCTAGCTTATGTTTTTCAGCTAAAACGCTTCAATAAAGGTCGCGGAAAACGCCCGACTAAGCTTAATAAAAAGCTCCCCATTCCTGATGCCTACAGGTATTAATATTACTCCTTTATTAACTTGGAATAGTTATTGCTAATTCTACGTAGTGTCAATTTTTTGAAATTGTAGAATTATGAGTTTTAAAGCGGTATTACAACAACTTAATGCAGATAAAAAAGAATATGCAAAAGGCGTAGGGACGCCTTTGCTTGTGCTTGCAGCTTTGGGAATGGTCATTTTACCGTTACCGCCATTTTTACTTGATATCCTTTTTTCATTCAATATTGCGTTAGCGTTGGTGGTTCTACTCGTCACGGTTTACACCATGAAACCCGTTGAGTTTGGTATGTTTCCGGCCGTGTTGCTTATCGCCACAATTATGCGTTTAGCACTTAACGTAGCCAGTACACGTGTTGTATTGTTAGAGGGACATAATGGTGGAGATGCTGCGGGGAAGGTAATAGAAGCCTTTGGCTCAGTTGTGATTGGCGGCAATTATGCTGTTGGTTTAGTGGTATTTTTAATTCTGATTATTATTAACTTTGTAGTAATCACTAAAGGTGCAGGGCGTATTTCTGAGGTATCTGCACGTTTTACACTTGATGCAATGCCTGGTAAGCAAATGGCAATTGACGCTGATTTAAACGCAGGGTTTATTAGTGCCGAGCAAGCGCGCGATCGCCGAGAAGAAGTAACCCGCGAGGCCGATTTTTATGGCTCAATGGATGGTGCAAGTAAGTTTGTAAAAGGTGATGCTATTGCGGGTATCGTCATTTTAATTATCAACATTGTTGGTGGTCTATTTGTTGGCATGATCCAGCATGACTTAAGCTTTGGCCAAGCTATGGAAGTTTACACACTCCTTACGATTGGTGATGGCTTAGTGGCTCAGCTCCCCTCATTACTACTATCAATTGGTACCGCAATTGTAGTAACACGCCAAAACGAGTCTCTCAATATGGGCGACCAGTTTAAGAAACAACTTGGCAACGAAAAATCTTTATTTATAGCCTCTGGCATCTTAATTACCATGGGCTTAGTGCCTGGCATGCCTCATTTAGCATTTTTAAGCCTAGGTGCATTATTAGGTTATTTAGCTTATTACACTCAACAAAGTAAATTAAAAGTGGCTGCAGCAGAAGCCGAGGCTGCTGCAAATGGAACTGCTGGTACGGGTGTTGCCAACAAGCAAGAGCAAAAAGAACTAGGCTGGGACGACGTTCAGCAAGTAGATGTAATTGGCTTAGAAGTGGGTTATAGATTAATTCCTTTGGTTGACCAGTCTCAAGGCGGAGAGCTGCTAAATCGTATTAAGGGGGTACGTAAAAAGCTTTCTCAAGAGCTGGGTTTTTTAGTTCCACCCGTACATATTCGCGATAACTTAGAGCTTGATCCTAATGCATACAGAATTACGCTTATGGGGGTATCTACCGGTGAAGGTGAACTCAAGCATGGTGATGAGTTGGCAATAAATCCAGGTCAAGTATTTGGGCCAATTAAAGGGGTTGAAACTAAAGACCCTGCTTTTGGGCTTGATGCGGTATGGATAAAACCAGATCAAAAAGACGAAGCACAATCGCTTGGCTATACCGTGGTAGATTCAGCGACAGTTGTGGCTACGCATATTAGCCAGTTACTCACTAACAGCGCAGCACTGTTGTTAGGTCACGAGGAAGTACAGAACTTATTAGATATGTTAGGTAAAAGCCACCCTCGCTTAGTTGAAGGTTTAGTCCCTGACGTATTACCGTTAACTGTGATTGTAAAAGTACTACAAAATCTACTTAATGAGGGCGTTGCAATTCGTGATATGCGCTCAATTGTACAAACCCTTGTTGAGTATGGGCCACGTAGCCAAGACCCTGATGTGCTAACGGCTGCAGTACGTATTTCATTACGTCGATTAATCGTTCAAGACGCTGTAGGCATGTCTTCAGAAATCCCTGTCATAACCTTGGCGCCTGAGTTGGAACAGATGTTGCATCAGTCACTGCAAAATGCAGGCGACGAAGGTGCCGGTATAGAACCAGGACTTGCAGAGCGACTTCAAGTGTCACTAAATGAAGCGCATCAAAATCAAGAAATGTCCGGTGAACCTTCAATATTGCTAACGTCGGGAATGTTACGCACTGTGTTATCTCGTTTTGTTAAGTACACCATCCCGGGTTTAAGGGTGATGTCTTATCAAGAGGTACCAGATGAAAGACAGATCAAGATAGTCAGCTCTGTTGGCCAACAATAAGATTTTAAAGGGGTTGAATCATGAAAATAAAACGTTTTTTTGCTAAAGATATGCGCACAGTACTTAAAGAAGTTAAAGACGAATTAGGTGTTGATGCGGTTATTATGTCAAATAAAAAACTAGCTAACGGTGTAGAAATTGTAGCAGCAGTAGATTATGACAAAGCAGCCCCTAAAAAAGAGCAGGCACTTAGCGCTCCAGCACAAAGCTCAACAAAAACACAGCCAGTGCATAATTTTGTAAAACCAGAGCCTCTTCGCGCTAAACCAGAGCCACAAGCGAAAGTAGCCGATAGTCTTCAGGCATTATTAGAGCGTCAAGCCCCACGCCCTCGTTCTGCAGAATTGGCTTCTATGTTTTCTCAATCAGGTATTGATACTACAGACAACTACCAAGAGCCAGTTCAAGAGCAGCGTCCTCGTCCTATATTCACTAATGAACGTCAAGCTTCAGCGCGTCCGCAAACACAAGCAGACAGCCTTGGATTTGATGATTTAGAAAGTGGTTTTGATGATCTTGACAGTCCAGTGACACCTCGCCAAGAAACTAAGCATACTGAAAGTGAGCAAATTTCGTCAATGCGTGACGAAATGAATGCCATTCGTCAATTGTTAGAACATCAAGTGTCAGGGCTTATGCAACAAGACATGGCAAGACGCGATCCTACTCGTGCATGCATGATTGATCGTTTAGTCGGTATGGGAATAGATAAAGATGTTGCTGAGCAAATGGCGTGCTTTGTTCCTGACGATGTATCTCGCCAGCAAGGTTGGAAAGCACTTCTAACAATGGTTGAAGATCAAATGCAGACAACCAACAACGAGATTTTACGTCAAGGCGGTGTATACGCCTTAGTCGGCCCAACGGGTGTTGGCAAAACAACAACCGTTGCTAAATTAGCTGCACTTGGCGCACAAAAATACGGTGCAGACAAAGTCGCTTTAATCACAACAGACACATACAGAATTGGTGCTTATGAGCAACTCGCCACTTATGGCCGAATTATAGGTTGTGGTGTTAAGCAAGTTAAAGATGCTAATGAATTAGCTGAAGTTTTATATCATTTACGAAATAAACGACTAGTATTAATTGATACTGCGGGTATGAGCCAACGCGACTTGCGCTTAACTGAGCAACTTAATACGCTAATGCGTAATCAGCGTGTTGATATTCGCAGTTATTTAGTGCTCAGCGCAACATCGCAAATACATGTGTTGCAAGAAACCGTTAGGCACTTTAAAAAAGTGCAGTTAAGTGGTTGTATATTCACCAAATTAGACGAATCTTTAAGTTTAGGTGAGATTATTAGTATAGCGATTCAAAATCGCCTTCCAATAGGGTATCTTACTAACGGTCAACGAGTACCAGAAGATATTCGAGTTGCAAATGCTGAAAAACTAGTTAAAAAGGCTGAGCAACTCTATTTAAAAAGAGCAAAAGCACAACATTCAAGGCACCAAGCAGTGGCGCCAAGCACAGTAGGGATGTATGATTAACACAGTATTAGATCAAGCAAGTGGCCTGCGCAAAATGAGTCAAAACAATAACAACGGCGTAAAAGTTATCGCTGTCACTGGCGGTAAAGGTGGAGTAGGAAAAACAAATGTTTCTCTGAATACTGCAATTGCATTAGGCCAGCAAGGTAACAGAGTGTTGGTTCTTGATGCCGATTTAGGCTTAGCAAACTGTGACGTTATGCTAGGACTACGTGTTGAACGTAACTTATCACATGTTTTATCTGGTGAATGTGAACTTGATGAAATTTTAGTTGAAGGCCCCGCAGGTATAAAGATTGTACCCGCAACGTCAGGCTCTCAGAGTATGGTTGAATTGTCGCCTTCAGAGCACGCGGGACTTATACGGGCTTTTAGTGAATTAAATACAGAATTTGATATTTTAATTGTCGACACAGCCGCAGGTATTTCAGACATGGTGCTGAGTTTTTCTCGCGCGGCACAAGACGTCATGGTTGTTGTATGCGACGAGCCCACATCGATTACAGATGCTTACGCGCTCATTAAAGTGTTGAGTCGCGAGCATGGTGTATACAAATTTAAAATTGTTGCAAATATGGTCCGTAGTATGCGTGAAGGGCAAGAGTTATTTGCTAAACTTTCCAAAGTGACCGATCGTTTTTTAGATGTATCAATGGACCTGGTCGCAACGGTTCCCTACGACGAAAATATGCGCAAAGCAACGCGTCGCCAAAAAGTTATTGTAGAGCTTTTTCCTAATTCGCCGGCGGCACTTGCGTTTCAAGCATTAGCAACAAAAGCAGTTAAATGGCCAATACCTAATCAACCATCAGGTCATCTGGAGTTTTTCATAGAGAAACTAGTAAACGGCTAATTATGACAACATTGGTGAATAAAGTTATGGGATATCAATCAGCACAAAATTTAAATGTGATTGTTGAAAAACATGCATCACTTGTCAAAAAAGTGGCATGTCATCTTATAGCGCGTTTACCAGCCAGCGTGCAGCTGGACGATTTAATACAATCAGGAATGATAGGCCTGATTGAAGCATCTAAAAGTTTTGATGCAACCAAAGGGGCTAGCTTTGAAACTTTTGCGGGGATTCGTATTCGTGGGGCAATGCTTGACGAGATGCGACGTGGCGATTGGGCACCCCGTTCAGTGCATCGTAAAAGCCGTTTGGTGGCCGAAACAATTGCTTTTTTAGAAAAAAGCTTAAACCGTGAGCCAACAGATATAGAAGTTGCTGAAAAACTTGAAATTTCGTTAAATGAGTACCATCATATCTTAAACGATGTAAATGCAAGTAAAGTACTCGGTATTGAAGACCTTGGTGTTGATGAAGATGCCATCAGTCCAGTGGGCCAAGATTTAGCGCTAGACAAACCGTTTAATAATGTTAAAAATGAGCGGTTTAACGAGTCTTTATTAGGTGCAATAAAATCTTTACCAGAACGTGATGCAATGGTGCTGTCTTTGTACTATAACGATGAAATGAATTTAAAAGAAATAGGGCATATACTCGATGTAAGTGAATCGCGTGTAAGTCAAATACATGGTCAGGCGATGATTAAGCTTAAAGCTAAAATCAATGACTGGATAAATTAGTAGTAAGTAAACAAGGTTAAGACCTCACTGGGGGATGTTTTGGATAAAAACATGAAAATTCTGGTTGTTGACGATTTTTCAACAATGAGACGTATTATTAAAAATCTGTTGCGTGACTTAGGTTTCACTAATGTTCAAGAAGCAGACGATGGGTCAACCGCTTTGCCAATGCTACAAAATCAAGTATTTGATTTTGTTGTTACCGATTGGAATATGCCAGGAATGCAGGGTATAGACCTACTAAGAGCAATACGTGCGGATGATAAGCTTAAACACATTCCAGTATTGATGGTAACGGCTGAAGCTAAAAAAGAACAAATTATAGCGGCAGCACAGGCAGGTGTTAATGGTTATATCGTTAAGCCATTTACTGCTGGAACACTCAAAACTAAATTAGAAAAAGTATTTGAACGTTTAGGCTAATGATAGGGGGAGAGGCTTATGTCAGCACTTGCTGCGCCTCAAATAACTTTAGAACAAGCTCGTCAGCTCGTTGTTTTTCTAGAAAACGGTGAGCAAGACAAAGCCAATCAGTTAATTTTAGATACCGCTTCTAAGGAGCAATCTGAAATATTTGCTGAGGTTGGAAAGTTAACCCGTCAATTGCATGAAGCTTTAAAAAGCTTTGAGCTAGACACTCGCTTATCTGACTTAACTACCGATGCTATTCCAGACGCAAAAAAACGGCTCAATTATGTTATAGAAATGACAGAAAATGCCGCGAATAAAACAATGGATGCTGTTGAGGCTAGCCTACCAATTGCTCAACAGTTGGCAGACGAAATATCTCATATCAAACCGACATGGGATCGCCTAATGAATCGAGAGATTGAGTTAGGGGAGTTTAAATCGTTATGCCACAGCATTGATAAGTTTATGAACAATTCTCATCATAAAACCGATGAGCTGCAAAGTTTGATGACTAATGTACTTATGGCACAAGACTATCAAGATTTAACCGGACAAGTTATTCGCCGAGTTATTGAGCTTGTTAGAGAAGTTGAAGAAAGCTTAATTCATCTTTTGACAGCCTTCGCTGATCAAAGCGAAAGTAAAGCCGAAAAAATAGAACAACAAAAAACAAATGAACCATTAGACGAACAAACTTTAGCAGGTCCAGAAGGCCCTATTATTGATAAAGAATCACGTAATGATGTTGTATCTGATCAAGATGAAGTCGATGATCTTTTATCAAGTTTGGGCTTCTAAGAGGAGAGTAACTGCATGTTTGAAGTCGATGAAGATATTTTACAAGACTTTCTTGTAGAGGCAGGAGAAATCCTAGAGCTTTTATCTGAACAGTTAGTTGAGCTGGAAAACAATCCAGAGGACACCGAATTACTCAATGCCATATTTAGAGGGTTTCACACTGTAAAAGGTGGTGCTGGGTTTTTAGCTATGACCGAGCTCGTTGACGCATGTCATGGCGCAGAGAATGTGTTCGACCTGCTTAGGCAAGGCGTACGAACGGTTAATTCGGAATTGATGGACGTAATTTTACAAGCTCTCGATACGATTAACGAGATGTTTGCCACCATTCAAAATCGTGACAAACCAGAACCCGCCGATCCCGAACTTCTTGAAACCCTTCATAAACTAGGTTTACCTCCAACAGAAGAAGAGCTTGCTGGTGACTCACCAGTTGATTCAACTGAAGAACCTCAAGCCGAGATTATTGATGCCCCAGTTGCCGAGGAAGCCTCAGGAACTGATGAAGAAGATCCGTTTGCATTTGACGAGCTATTTAGCGGTGGAACAGTTGAACAAAGCGATGATGAAACTCAGATTGACGAAATAACAGAAGATGAATTTGAAAACTTACTAGACGAATTACATGGAAAAGGTCAAAGCCCAGTAGCTGAAAGCGCGTCCAGTAGTAGTGATGTCAGTGGAGACATTACAGATGATGAGTTTGACAACTTACTTGATGAACTTCATGGCGTTGGAAGCTTTGGTGCTGTTGCGGCTAGTGAGCCTGTAAAAGAGCAAACAGCAAGTAATAATTCTGCAGAAAGTTCTGCAACGCCTTCAACACGTTCACCTGCAAGTGATTCTAGCGATGATGAAATTAGCGATGATGAGTTTGAAGCATTGCTTGACGAACTTCATGGATCAGGTGCCCCTAAATCAATAGAGAGCCCTGCAGCTTCAGAGCCGAAGCCCGCTGCTAAACCTGTCGCTAAGGTAAGTGAGCCTGTTAAAAAGCCTGAACCTGTAAAAGCCGCTGCGCCAAAACCAGTGCAAAAGCCTGCAGAAAAAGCAGCTCCAGCGCCTGCAGCTGTGAAAAAGCCAGCTCCTCCTCAAGCAGAAACAACAGTGCGAGTTGACACAAAACGCCTAGACCAAATAATGAATATGGTGGGTGAGCTTGTACTTGTTCGTAACAGATTGGTAAGTTTAGCCACTAACTCAGAAAGTGAAGCAATGGGCAAAGCCATTTCTAACTTAGATGTTGTGACGGCTGATATCCAAGGCGCAGTAATGCAAACGCGAATGCAGCCAATTAAAAAGGTATTTGGCCGCTTCCCTCGCGTTGTTCGTGACTTAGCACGAAGCTTAAATAAAGATATTAGTTTACAGCTTGTTGGTGAAGAAACTGATTTAGATAAAAACTTGGTTGAGGCACTTGCAGACCCGCTTGTTCACTTAGTTAGAAACTCAGTTGACCACGGAATAGAGATGCCAGCAGCTCGTGAAGCAGCAGGCAAACCTAGAACGGGTAATGTAACGCTTTCAGCGTCTCAAGAAGGCGACCATATCTTGTTAACTATCAAAGATGATGGTGCGGGTATGGATGCTGAAAAGCTCAAAAAAATAGCAATCAGTAAAGGCGTTTTAGATCACGACCAGGCGAGCCGTTTATCGGATACTGAAGCCTACAACTTAATATTTGCACCAGGATTTTCTACCAAAGAAGAGATCTCTGACATCTCAGGCCGTGGTGTGGGAATGGATGTTGTAAAAACTAAAATCACTCAACTGAATGGCTCAGTGAGTATTCAGTCAGAGCTAGGTGTTGGTACAATTTTAGAAATAAAAGTACCGTTAACACTTGCGATATTACCAACCTTGATGGTTGTAGTTGGCGAACAAACATTTGCATTACCATTAGCTGGTGTAAGCGAAATATTCCATTTAGATCTAACCAAAACAAATGTTGTTGATGGTCAATTAACCATTATTGTACGTAAGAAAGCGATACCGCTATTTTATCTTGAGCATTGGTTAGTTAAAGGAGCAGATCGCACTCAGCGCAAAGCGCAAGGTCATGTTGTTATTGTTCAAATAGGTACTCAGCAGGTTGGTTTTGTAGTTGATTCTTTAATAGGTCAAGAAGAAGTTGTAATTAAACCTCTTGATGCTCTTTTGCAGGGTACCCCAGGTATGGCAGGCGCAACTATTACATCAGATGGTGGAATTGCACTAATTTTAGATGTTCCAAATATGTTAAAACACTACGCTGGCTAAATCATAAAGTAGGTACACATAAGATGTGTGCCTACGTATAAATTTAATAAGAGAGCTAAATGGCCGTAAAAGTTTTAGTTGTTGATGATTCGAGCTTTTTTCGTCGTAGAGTAAGCGAAATCCTTGAACAAGACAGCGACATACAAGTTATAGGTTTTGCCATTAATGGCAGAGAGGCTGTAGAAAAAACGGCTCAGCTTCGTCCTGATATGATCACGATGGATGTAGAAATGCCTGTGCTTGATGGTATCAGTGCTGTTAAAGAGATAATGGCAAGTAACCCCACGCCAATATTAATGTTTTCCTCTTTAACCCGTGCTGGCGCAACAGCAACACTTGATGCGCTTGATGCTGGAGCGATGGATTTTTTACCTAAAAAGTTTGAAGATATTGCACGTAATAATGAAGATGCGATAAAGCTCCTTCAAGCTAAAGTCAAAGAAATTGGTAATAAGCGTATTCCTAGAGCCTTTAAGCCAATAACACACCAGAAACCAGCGGCACGCTCTGTGCCTGATAAAACCAGTAATACTGGGCCTTCAATCAGGCAACCAGATAGAAGTTTTCAGCGTTCAACAACCGCATCGACATTAACAAAAACACAAAACAACGTACCAACTCGTGCAAGTGGCAAGCAATACAAGCTTGTGGCTATCGGTACATCTACTGGTGGTCCTGTTGCTTTACAAAGTGTGCTTACGCAATTACCCGCTAATTTTCCGCATCCTATTTTACTTATCCAGCATATGCCTGCTGCTTTTACACCGGCATTTGCAGCTCGTTTAAATGGATTGTGCAAAATAAAAGTAAAAGAAGCACAGCAAGGTGATCGTCTTGATCCTGGAACTGCCTATTTGGCTCCTGGCGGGCAACAAATGATGGTTGAAGGTCGAGGTGGTTCTAAAACATTGCGCGTTTTTGAAGACAATAGCGAACGAATCACTTATAAACCCAGTGTTGACGTTACATTTGCAAGTATTGCAAAAGCTTATCAGGGAGATGTTTTAGCTATTATTTTAACCGGCATGGGGGCTGATGGTAGAGATGGCGCAAGAATGTTAAAACAAACTGGCGCCACTATTTGGGCACAAGATGAAAAAAGCTGTGTTGTTTATGGTATGCCACAAGCTGTTGCTAATGCGGGACTTTCAAGTGAGAGTTTAGCGCTTGACGATATTGCAACGCGGATAAAAAGCGAAACCGGTTGTGGATAAGCTTTCTGTACTTGGGTTAATAGTTGCACTAAGTGCTATAGCAATTGGCTATCATTTAGAAGGTGGTGTTATTGCCGCCCTTTTTAATGGTCCTGCGCTTATTATAGTACTAGGTGGGACCGTAGGCGCTGTAATGCTGCAAACGTCTGCTAGTACCTTTAAAAAAATGCTTAGAATGAGTCACTGGGTATTTGTGACTCCCAATTACAATATTGATGATGCAATTGAGCAAGTTAAACGTTGGTCTCACAAAGCGAGACAAGAGGGGTATTTGGCATTAGAGGATGAGGCCCTAACTCACTCAGATGTATATGCAGCAAAAGGGCTGAGTTTACTTGTTGATGGCGGTTCAGAGCAGAGGCTACGTGATACGCTTGAAATAGATTTAATGTTGGAGCGGGAGCGTTTGCTTGAAGCTGCACGTGTATACGAAGCAATGGGCGGTTATAGCCCTACCATCGGTATTTTAGGAGCTGTTCTTGGGCTCATTCAGGCTATGTCTTTTATTACCGATCCACAATTGCTTGGCGCTGGAGTTGCAACAGCCTTTATTGCAACGATTTATGGGGTGGGGTTAGCTAATTTATTATTTTTGCCAATGTCACATAAGCTCAAGCAACGTGTAGAAGAAAAGATGCTTTACCACGAAATGCTTGCAGAAGGGATAATTGCAATCAGCGATGGCCAAAGCCCAATGAACATTGAGCTAAAGTTAGAAGCTTATCGTGTTGAACGGCCAAGCCTAGTGGACGCATAAAAATGATGCGTCGACGATTTGGTCGCTCGGCCCATAAAAACCAGCATACAGAGCGCTGGTTAGTATCTTATGCGGATTATATGACCATTATGTTTGCCTTCTTTGTTGTAATGTATGCGATTGCGATTAACAAAGAAGAAAACTTCCAAATTTTATCCGATTCCCTAGAGCAAGTATTCGACAAGTCGGCTCGTGTTTATTCTCAGCAAGGTACGGGGGTAGATGGTACTGGAATACTTACTGATAGGGTTACTCCTGAAGATGAATTGCTGTATGGCGAAAGTATCAACAAGGAAGAGCAAGGCCCAGAGTTGTTAGACGGCCAAAGTGAGACGAGTAATATACAGCAAAAATATTTAGGAAAACCACTTGATAGCTTATTAACGAAACTTCAGTCAGCGCTTATTGATGAAATACGTGATGGTGAAGCCAATCTAGAATTGCATCAAGATTGGCTCATAATAGAACTGAGTTCAGGTATGTTATTTTCAAGTGGTAGCGCAGTTGCTCATTCTAGAGCAAAACAAGTTGTTAAAATTGTAAAAGATATTATCGCGCCAGTGGATAACTATATACGTGTGCGTGGATATACAGATGATGAAACAATTAAAAATGAAATATTTCGCTCTAACTGGGAGCTTTCTGTCGCTCGCGCAACTTCAATACTTGTTGAGCTTGAAGCACTTGGAATAAATTCGGCCCGAATGGCTATTGAAGGGTATGGACAGTATTCACCCTTTGCACCTAACGACACAGATGAGGGCCGAGCTGAAAATAGAAAAGTAGTAATAGCGTTATCTAAATATGGGTTGCCAGAAGAGAAAAATAATTCAGCAGAAGAGCCAATAGTTGAGGCAATAGCCCCTGAGCCAGAAGTAGAATTACCGTCAGACGATGACACAATAAAAATTATTCGTTTACCACATGGTGGAATTCGTATTACAACTCGCAATGAACAGTAACTAGGATATAATGTGAAGATTTGGACTGTAGCCAACCAAAAAGGTGGCGTTGGTAAAACAACGACTGCGGTCAGTCTTGCTGGTACTTTAGCACTGCAGGGTAAACGTGTATTACTAATAGATACCGATCCTCATGCGTCTTTAACGTATTACTTTGGTATTGATTCTGAAGATTTAGAAGTCAGCGTTTACGATATTTTCGCTCGTGGAACTAGTATGCAAAGTGAGGAAATACTTCAAGCATTGTGCCCATCCACTCTCGAAAATTTAGATATATTACCTGCTACTATGGCTATTGCTACATTAGATCGAAGCATGGGCAATAAAACAGGCATGGGGTTAATTTTAAAAAAGACGCTTGCCAAAATAAGCGAACATTACGATTATGCTATTTTAGATTGCCCTCCTGTTTTAGGGGTTTTAATGGTTAATGCATTGGCTGCGAGTGAGCGCATTTTAGTCCCTGTTCAAACTGAGTTTTTAGCGCTTAAAGGCTTAGATAGAATGATGCGTACAATGGAATTAATGCAGAGCTCACAAGCGAAAAGTTACGAATATACTATAATACCTACAATGTACGATAAAAGAACGAAGGCATCACTCGAAGCCTACAAAACGTTACAAAAAACCTACGGTAATAGAGTTTGGCCAGGTGTTATTCCCGTAGACACAAAACTAAGAGATGCAAGCTTAGCACAAAAAGTACCCATAGAGTTTTGCCCTCGCTCTCGTGGTGTATTTGCTTATAAAGCATTATTAGATTATTTAATTGAACAAGGTTAATGAATGAGTAAGCAATTATTTGCTAATGAAAAAGTAATGACTCAGTACTTAGGTGCCTTACTTTGCGAAGAAGAGCTTGCCAGTGACTTAGAGCCCGTAGCAAAACTTTTAGAAAATATACCGGGTGACTTGCCAAGCGAAGAAGCCACTCATGAAAGTCAGAAGCCAGTTACTAAAGTTAAAGTAGTGGCTGAGCATGAATCATCTTCGTTAGATGATACGCATGAAGTTAAAGAAGCAGAAGCTACAACACCGAAAGTTAACGTCATTGAAACGCCAAAAGAGACAACGAGTACAGACCTTAAAATAGCAAAACAGAAACAATTAAATCTTTCAAATAACAGTGAGTCAGATTACTTTGACGGCGAATTTCAGGCATTGTTCTTTGAAGTTGCAGGACTTACGCTAGCAGTCCCGCTTAAAGCTCTTGGCGGTATACATCAATTAGGTGAAGTGAATCACCTGTTTGGTAAACCAAAGTGGTTTAAAGGCGTTATGCTTAACCGTGATGAAAAGCTCAATGTTGTAGATACAGCACGCTGGGTTATGCCAGAGAAGTACGATGAAAAACTTGAGGCATCACTTGATTATCAGTATTTAATAACTTTAGGAGATAGCCAATGGGGATTATTAGCTGAGAAGCTTATAAATAACATTACATTGACAAAAGAAGATGTAAAATGGCGTACAGATCAAAGTAAGCGCCCATGGCTCGCCGGGGTTATTAAAGAAAAAATGTGTGCTTTAATAGATGTAGACAATTTAAATACGTTATTAGAAGAGGGCTTAGATAGCCGTCAGTAGTAATGACCATTATGGGGTAACAGCATGAACCAAGAGAAATTACTGTCAGAAAATAAAAATGCAGATAATAATGATGAAATATTACAGTGGGTTACTTTTAAACTAGAAGAGGAAACCTACGGTGTTAATGTAATGCAAGTTCAAGAAATACTGCGTTACACCGAGATTGCACCAGTCCCTGGTGCGCCTTCTTATGTAATAGGCATTATTAACTTACGTGGTAATGTAGTAACCGTTATTGATACACGTGCTCGATTCGGTTTGTCAGCAGCTGATGCAACTGATAACTCACGTATATTAATTATTGAAGCTGAAGAACAAGTTATAGGCATTTTAGCCGATAGCGTTTCTGAAGTTGTATACCTGCGTAGCTCTGAGATTGACAGTGCGCCAAATGTGGGTACTGAAGAAAGCGCTAAGTTTATCCAAGGTGTCTGTAATCGAGATAATGAGCTTCTTATTTTAGTTGATTTAAATAAGCTACTTAGTGATGACGAATGGGATGAGTTAAGCGATTTATAAGCTTTATCAGATAAACTATGCTGTTACTTAGTATTGCTGTAAGCGCGTTAGCGGTAGGTCTTATATCGTTAACGCTTATTATTGCATTTAAAAATAAACACACCAGCGATGTTGCTGATGTACATCAAAAGCTTAAAGAATGTGCAGAACAAGTTCATATTTTAAGAAGCGAAGCCGCTGAATTAAGAACCGGTTTACTCAGTATCGGCAAGCGAGTTCTAGAGGTTGAGCAACAAAACCAAGATTTACTGCAGCAGCAATCGGCTCAAAAATACGATGATCCCGATGCTAAGATTTATTCCCGTGCTGTGAAAATGGTTGAGTTAGGTGCAGATTTAGAAGAAGTTATTCGCGAGTGTGAGTTACCCAGGGCTGAGGCCGAGTTATTGTTTTCGTTGCACAAAAAAAAAGGCGCTTAGCGCCTTTTTTACACACATAACACTGTACTTAGACTTTAAAAACTATACTTCACACCAAACATTGCCACTACAGGGTCAAGCTCAACTGTTGATGTTAATGCTTTTGCATTGTTAGCGTACACAGTTGCATCTGTATCAATATCCATTATAGAAACCATTGCGTGGAGTCCCCAGTGATCATCCATTTTATAATTAGCCCCTACTTGTACTAAAAACCCTACAGAGTCATCAAGCTCAACTTTAACATCGTCTGTACCAAGGGTTGCTTTAAGAGCTTGCGAAGGCTGTTCATCAAAAAAGGTTGTATAATTAACACCAACACCTATGAATGGTCTGAGCTGGTAGCTTGTATCTAAAAAGTGATACTGTGCCACTAACGAGGGTGGCAAGTGCTTAATGTTAGCAATTTTATTACCAGCCAAGCCGCCTGTTCCATTTACATCATGAGAGAATGGCGTAGCAGCAATCAATTCTAATACCCAGTTGTCATTAAATGTATAGTCTACCGTAATACCTAGCTGAGTATTAGAATCACCTTTTAGACCTAATGAGGGGGCTTCGTTAATTGCAGAGCCACTGTTATCTGGGTTTACGTTAATAGCGCCCAGATTTACGCTGAAGTTAGCGTGTGCAGCTGGAGAGAGTGCTAATAAAGAGGTTAATAATGCAATGCTAATTTTGGTTTTCATGTTGTTCTCCAAGAACTACTTTTTGATTGACGCCATTATTACGCTTAACAAATATGAAAAACCTGTTCTAGATCAAAGTTTCAAAAATTATTGAACGTTGAAAAGTATTTTATTGATTTAGATTAATTTTGACGCTGTTTCGTAACAGCAATGATTGACAATCTATATAAGTAATAATCATCAGAATGTATAAAAGCTGACATCTCTTAGTCATACTCTCACTATTTAATAATGCCTTACTTAGTAATAAAGGTGTTAAAAAATGTCTTTAGTTGTTTCACAACAAGCAGCCACTTCTCAAAGGTTAAACGCCGAATTAATAAATAAATTACAAACGCTTATCCAATTTAAATCAGTAACGCCGAATCAAGCCGGCGCAATAGATTGGCTGGTTGAGCAGTTATGTGAGCAAGGTTTTTGCTGTGAAAAGTTTACGAGTAATGGTGTCGCTAACTTAATTGCGCATATTAAATTTAATGAGGGACCGTGTGTCGCTTTTTCAGGGCACATTGATGTGGTTCCCGCAGATAATGGTGACTGGCTAACCCCTCCGTTTGATGGAAGAATAATTGATGGGGTAATTTACGGAAGAGGTGCCGCTGATATGAAAGGGGGGGTGGCAGCTATGCTAACTGCCACAAAAAAATTAATAAATAACACATCATCAAAAGCGGGGACTTTTTATTGGCTCATTACCTCTGATGAAGAAGGCGAGGCTGAGTTTGGCTCTGCGCAAATAGCTAATAAGCTTTCTTCAAATGGGATCGTTTTAGACGGATGTATTGTAGGCGAGCCAACTAGTTCGACACATGTTGGCGATACAATTAAAAACGGTCGCCGTGGTGCGCTTTCAGCACGTATTTTGGTAAAGGGCAGGGCAGGTCATGTAGCTTATCCTCAAAATACCATTAATGCCGCACATATTAGTGCCAAAATAGTCAATAAATTGAGTGAACAAGCGTGGCACTTAGATGACGCAGGCTCAAAAACAACACTGCAAGTAACAGGCATAAATATTGATAATGTGGTCGATAATTTAGTCCCTAGTCACTGCGAAATAACATTTAATATTCGCTATAGCCATCGGTACAGCAGTGAAAAAATTAAATCAATATTGAACAATTCGTTGGATGAATTTTCACGTTACATAACGATTAATTGGGAGCGACCGTGTGAACCATACTATACCCAACCTAAGAGCAAGTGGAGTTTAATTACTTGTGTTGAACAAGCCATACATAGTCAAACTGGAAACTACCCAGTTCTAAGTACCAGTGGTGGCACATCTGACGGTCGTTTTTTTGCTAACAGCCATACTCAAGTAATTGAATGTGGGCTAAGAAACCATACAATTCACCAGGTTAATGAGCACGTATCTATTGATGACTTAATAAAAGTTGAAGCAATTTATTATGACTTACTTTCACGTATTTATATAGAACGGTAATGTTAGTTAGTTCTCAAATAAAACCCAGATAGTGGCGAGGGTAACCTCGCTTCAATTAGCTTAAGTATCGCTTTGCTTTGTTATCTTTAACATTTTGCAAGTCAACCAATACTAAACCATCAATGCAATTGTTAAAGTCGGGATCTACGCTAAAACTTAAAAATTTTACCCCGCCAGGTTTGCATAGCTCTGTATATTGTTTAAATAAAGTGGGAACTTGCGCACCCATGTTAGCAAGTACATGCTTTAGTTCTACAAAGTCTTCTTTAACATCATCTTTGCAAAAAATCATGTCACACTGCGCAAGTTCATGTTCGCTTAGTTTGAATTCATTGTTTGGAGTCGCAAGTACTTCATCGGTTTTATAATAATGCTGATAGTAATACACTAGCATGGCCTTCGCCGGGTCAGGTAACGTATTAGACACGCTAACAGCGCCAAATAAATAACGATATTGTGGGTAGTTTTTAACAAAAGCGCCAATGCCGTACCACAGGTAATCTAGGCTTTTACGCCCCCAATATTTTGGCTGAACAAAGCTACGGCCAAGTTCAATTCCTTGCTCTAGGTAGGGGCCCATTTCTGTGCTATAAGTAAATAAACTGTCGGTATACAGCCCTTTACGGCCATGCTTATCAATTATTTCTTTAGCGCAAGCTAGCCTATACGCGCCTACCAGCTCTAATTGTGTTGGGTCCCAAAGAACTAAGTGTTGGTAGTCCATATCGTACTTATCAATATCACGGCGTTTTCCACTGCCTTCACCTACAGCTCTAAAAGCTATTTCTCTCAACCTACCTAGCTCTCTAAAAATAGGTGAGCTACCCGTGTATTGATATAAATGAATATGCATACCATCTTGTGTTTCCCCCAGAAGCTGACACGCATCTATTGCTTTTTTAAGCTCTTTCCTACACTCAGGAACAGCAATAGGAGTTTGTGTTTTAAGTGGTAAGGTTTTTTTAGTTGTTAGGCGATACAGTTGCTTTCGTATTAAATTAACAATCTCTTTATCTTTTAAATTTTCTATGAGGTATGACGCTGGAGGAATAGACGCACCAATTTCAAACTCTAACGATTTCTGGCGTTGTTTAAACATTTCTTTTACTAGTAACAAGCTTGCTAAGGGTTTGTAAATTATTGAAGTCCCATAAAATAATGGGCTGTTTTTAGCTTTTATATAAATAGGTAATATAGGGCAATTGGCTTTTTTTGCCATGCGCAAAAAACCGCTGTTCCATTTACAATCTTTGATACCAGTAGGGCTCAGCCGTGATACTTCACCAGCGGGAAATATCAATAATACCCCCTCATTTTTTAAATGCTGGTGAATATTATAAAGCTCTTGTTTTTTACTTGTGCCAGATAAGTTATTTACAGGTAAAAGTAAGTCGTGCATTGGAGTTACCGACATAAGCATACGGTTAGCAACAACCTTTAAATCTTTTCTTACGCTTGAGATCACTTTAATTAATGCAAGCGCATCTAAAGAGCCTATAGGGTGGTTTGCAACAATAATTAATTTACCTTCGCTAGGAATATGCTCTATTTGCTTTGGCTTGTAACGTGTATCAAAGTTAAGCTCATCGAGAACTTGTTCAACAAATTCTAGCCCTTGTAAATGAGGGTAGGTGTCGGCAAAGGCCACAAACTCTTGTTCATGTAGTAAATAGCCTAATCCCTTTTTTACTAGGCTTTTTACTTTTGGTGAGCTTTCTAATTGTGGTAAGTTTGCTGCAATTACTTTATCAACACTGATCATACAAGCCTCTTTTTAATTTAGCATGATTGCCATGTCTGTAGAGTAAAAAAAGGGTGTGACAGTTATTTTGCAGTTGTGTGACCTTTTAAAGTGTAAAGGGTGCCAAGTGTTGATTAGTCAGTATGGATTTTATAAAAACTTATTTGGAAGTAACTATGTCGGTATTAGTAGCAATTACAGGGCGAGATAACACAAAGTTAATAGCGCAATTACAAGCCCGATTACCCTCTACAAAAATACAGCAGTGGCCAGATTGCAATAACCTAGAAACTATTGATTTTGTATTAGCATGGAAAGCACCGCATGATATGTGGGCAAAGTTGCCAAACCTTAAAGCGGTATCGTCATTTGGTGCGGGTGTAGACAGTATTGATTTAAATTTGCTTGGTGATGACGTAGATGTGGTGCGTATAGTTGATGAAAAATTGGCACAAGATATGGCCGAATATGTGCTTACGCATGTTTTAGCGCAAAAATTGCGATTAAAAGAATACTTTATTAAGCAAACGCAGCACCAATGGAAGCCCAAAAGGGCTTATCAACAAAACAATGTAGGTATTTTGGGATTTGGGGAGCTAGGCAAAGCATGTGCGAAACGACTTATTGCCAATAACTTTACTGTAAATGCTTGGGCTCATACACATAAAACCAGTAATACAGTTAATTTATTTTATGGCGAACAAGGGCTTCAAAATATGCTTAGCAACATTGATTATCTAGTCTGTTTGTTGCCATTAACCAAAAAAACGAAAGGTATTATCAATAAAAGTACAATTAGTATGCTTCCTAATCATGCTGTTATTATTAATGTTGCACGAGGAGAGCATGTTATAGAAGCGGATTTACTTAAAGCCTTAGAAGAGAATTCGCTTCGGGCTGCAGTCATTGACGTGTTTGAACACGAACCCCTTAGTAAAGAACACCCTTATTGGCAGCATGATAAAATAACCCTTACACCGCATTGTGCTGCATTATCAGATATAAACAGTGTTGCAGCACAAATAGCAGAAAACGTTGAACGCTTGCAGCAAGGTATTACTTTAAATAATCGAATAGATAGAACGAAAGGATATTGATAAATTTAAAGAAACAGCTTGTTAACATATGTAATTTTTATTAATGTTGTATATGTTCTCAACAATAAAAATATAAAGAGGGTGAAATGAAAACAAATCAGGGTGGTGCTAGATTAAGCTTAATTATAATTTCTATAATAATATTAGGCGTATCTGCTTGGTTTAATCAGCCAACTATTTTATAGAATGGCACCACAGCAAGTTTAGCGCTTGCTGTGGATTTCTCTATTCTCGTGTTTTTTATCGGCACTTTTTTTGAGTAAAACATAAGTCGCACCACTCCCTCCATGATGCCTCTGTGCAGTATGATATGCCAAAACCGCCGGTAATTCAGGTAGCCATTTATTTACAAAACTTTTTAGTATTCCTGGTTTAGTTTTATTTTTAATTCCTACACCATGCCTAATAAGCACCACGCGTACATTTTGCTGCTGACAGTCATTAATAAAATTAAAGAGCGTATTGCGTGCATTTTTAAGTAGCTGGCCATGAAGGTCTAAGGTCGCATCAACTTGATACTTTGCTAAACGTAAGTTTTTAAATACAGGGCCTTGTACTCCGTCTTTTTTAAAGCTTAATATAGCAAATGGTTCAACAAGCTCTACAGACTCTGTGCTTAAGTAGTTTTCATCTGTTGATAGAGTATTTTCGGCCGCTTGTCGCTTTTGTTGTTGCGCAAGTGAAGAATGAGGGCTGCTTGATAACGGTTTAATAGTATCACTGCTAATAGGGGTCACATCTTCCATAGAAGATAAAAACAAATCAAAATCAGATAAGGACATACCGAAATCTCAAAATAATGTAGTACGAGGTCAATATTATCTTAGTTCACCTAATTACCCAACCATTTTGATTTATACAATAAAAAAGCCCAGCAATGCTGGGCTATAAAATATTCTAGGGGAAATTGTTAGCTCTGAGTTACATTAAGTTGCCCAAATGTATAAACCTTAAACAGATAAAATGTATTGATCAATACTAAACTCATATTTGAAATAACACTCGACGACATAAGATCTAAGCTAAATGATAAAAATAACAGGCCACATGCACTTATGGCGGCTACGCGCAGTAATGTTATGTGGTTAATAAAGAATGCACCTAAACCTAGTGCAAGTAGTATCGTGTTTAAAAGCCAATCTAGCTCATTTAGCATGGTCGTTTCAATAGTTCAGTTGTTGAAAAAAGGAGCGCCATTATGGTGATCTTTTGCGCACCTTTCAACCAAGTAATTTTACATTTTTCAGATTAGTTTTATTAATGCTAAAAGTAACTTTTAATCGCTGAAATGAGACCGTCGTCAGCAATAACTTGATACTTTTGGCAGCTCTGAGGATTCTGTAAATCACTGCATAAATAAAGAGATTTACGCTTATCGTCAAACTTAGGATGTAAATGCGAGTCAACAAGCGTTGCACCGTATCCAAATACACCAGGCCAATAAATACTTTTGCTAACCATCCCTAATTTTTTATAGGTGAGTAAAGTTGGTTTTGGAAAAGCTATAATGATAACTGCAATAATAGCGAGCGTTATTAACAGCCCTTTTTTAGGCTTAGGGTTTTGGCTATTTAACTCTGTATCAATAGTGTGTTGTTTAGTTTGTGCCTGCCTTTGAGAATTTGCCCGAGTTTTATTTTTTTGTGTTGTATTTTTTCTTGCCGGTGTTTTACCTAGCAAGGATTGTTTTTTTGGTGTTTTTGACATAAAGCAGATCTGGCCTTTTTTACATAGGTCTTTATAATTCAAATAGTAAATTTATATACTAAGCTAATTATTATAATAACGTAAAGTTAGCTTATAGCCTATGAGGAATGAAGATGGACACGCAGCTATCAATTTTAATAGTGGATGACGTTAGCACGGTGCGTAGTTTTTTGAGCCAAACGCTCATGCATCTAGGGATAGATAATGTAAAGGAAGCATCTACTGCCTCACAGTGTATTAGTGAATGCCAAGCTGCAAAATACAGTATGATTTTTTTGGATATTGAGTTACCGGATGGAGACGGAAAAGAATTAATTGCACAAATCAACGAGATGAGTCCAGAAACGAATGTAATTATGGTGTCTGCGCATTCAGCTGTTGAAAATGTAAAGGATGCCATAGATAAAGGCGCTAAAGGGTTTATCGTAAAACCGTTTACACCTAAAAAAATAGCAGCCATGCTTAAAAAGTTTTATCCAGATTTAGAAATTATGTAGTCCAAAAACTTTTAAGTAAAAAAAAACCGGCAAAAGCCGGTTTTTTATATTCTAACAAAAACAAATTATAGCGCTTTGATCTTAGCTGCTAAACGGCTCTTATGACGAGCTGCTTTGTTTTTGTGGATTAGACCCTTAGTTGCGTAACGGTCTAGGATAGGTGTAGCAACAGAAAAAGCTTGCTGTGCAGCTTCTTTATCGCCAGCTTCAATAGCAACAACTACTTTTTTGAAGTAAGTGCGCATCATTGAGCGACGGCTTGCGTTGTGCTGACGGTTCTTTTCGCTAGTGATAGCGCGTTTTTTTGCAGACTTGATGTTAGCCAAGGTTTGCTCCTAACAATCTTAAAATAAAGCTTAAATTAAAGGCCGTGGAATATGCCTGTTTCTATCATGAATGTCAATTAAATTTAACTATTCAAGAAAAACTGCTCCTTATAACGAACATTAATTTGCCGCTTTAGCAGTTAATGACGCTATTGTAACAAAGCACAGACCCCCAGCCTAGTGCTTTAAAGCGATTTATAAAAAAGACTGTGGCATAATCGCGTATCTTAGGGATTTTTAAGTAGGTTTAAGGTGTCAAAAGGTTTATTTCGCTCCGGTATGATTGTTAGTTGTATGACTATGATCTCGCGTATTTTAGGGCTCGTAAGAGATGCCGTTGTTGCCAATTTACTCGGCGCAAGTGCTGCGGCTGATGTATTTTTATTTGCTAACCGAATTCCTAACTTTTTACGTCGCTTATTTGCAGAAGGCGCTTTCGCACAGGCATTCGTACCCGTTTTAAGTGAAATAAAAGAGCAACAAGGTGATGATAAAGTTAGGCTCTTTGTTGCCCAAGCTGCAGGTACGCTGGGCACTATTTTATTGTTAGTCACTATTTTTGGTGTAGTGGCTTCGCCGGTTATCGCCGCTTTATTTGGTACCGGCTGGTTTATTGATTGGTGGCAAGGCGGCCCCAATGCAGAAAAGTTTGAGCTGGCCAGTTCGTTATTAAAATTTACCTTTCCGTATTTGTTGTTTGTAAGTTTAGTCGCGCTGAGCGGTGCGGTAATGAATGTTTACAACCGTTTTGCCGTTGCGGCATTTACCCCTGTGTTACTAAATATATCAATTATTACCTGTGCAATTTTTTTACATGACAAATTTAGTGTAGGCGCCTATGCGTTGGCCGTTGGTGTGTTTGTTGGTGGCATTGTTCAATTGTTATTTCAATTACCTTTTTTATTCCGCGCTAAAATGTTGGCTCGCCCGCGCTGGGCTTGGCATGACGAAAACGTAAAAAAAGTGCGTAAGCTTATGCTGCCCGCATTGTTTGGCGTATCGATAAGCCAAATTAATTTATTACTAGATACTATGATTGCTTCATTACTGATGACAGGTTCCATAGCATGGCTTTATTACTCAGACAGGCTAATAGAGTTTCCGCTTGGTTTGTTTGGAATAGGTATAGCCACTGTCATTTTACCCGCACTCTCTAAATTACATAGCAGTAAAAAATTGAGCGATTTTCAGCATACACTCGATTGGGGAGTTCGCTTTGTAATATTTTTAGGTATACCAGCAATGGTTGGCTTAATGATAATTAGCCCACTTATAATTACGGTGTTATTTGATCATGGTGCCTTTAAAGAGGACAGTGTTGATCATGTAAAAGCGGTAAGTTTAGGTGTTGTAGCTTACTCTGTAGGGTTAGTTAGTTTTATGTTGATTAAGGTGCTCGCGCCTGGGTTTTATTCACGTCAAGATACTAAAACGCCCGTACGCATTGGTATTATAACCCTTGTGTTAAATATGGTATTTAATATTATGTTAGCCCCTTTTATAGGTTACTTAGGGTTAGCACTCGCTACATCAATGTCAGCCAGTTGTAATGCATTTTTACTTTATAGGCAGCTGAAAAAAGAAAATGTTTATCAGTTTTCTTCTATGAGTTTGCGTTTCACTATCAAGTGTATTGTTGCAAGTTTAGTCATGGGGTGTGTTACATGGTATGTAAGTAGTTACTATTTCTGGGCCTCATGGGCTTTCGCACAGCAAGTTATATTATTAATTGCCCTTGTTGTATTAGCAGGAGTTAGCTACTTTGCAATGCTCTTTTTAATGGGTGTAAGACTAAATACGATAAAAAGTGTAGCAATTACTGAATCAAACTAAAAAAAAGATTATAATCGGCAGCCTTGTGGCTTTTCCTTGATATAAGTCGTGATAATACTTGCTGAAAAAAGGCTTTAGGTGGCATGGAGTTAATTAGAGGTATACACAATATTCGCCCACACCATTTTGGGTGTGTGTTAACTATTGGTAATTTTGACGGCGTTCACTTAGGTCATGCGCAAGTATTAAAAGGCTTGTTAGCTGACGCAAAAGCACACAATTTACCCAGTACGGTGTTGTTGTTTGAGCCTCAACCTCAAGAGTTTTTTGCAAAAAATAATGCCCCAGCAAGGTTAACTCGCTTACGCGACAAGTTACGTTTATTAAGTGATTTAGGCATTGAACGTGTAATTTGTATTAGCTTTAACCAGCGGTTTGCAAATATGCATGCAGAACAGTTTGTAAACGAGATACTAATAAAAAAACTCGGTGTTAAAGCGTTAACGGTGGGTGACGACTTTAGATTTGGCCAACAACGTAAAGGTAATTTTAATTTACTTGTAAATATGGGCAAACAAGCAGGCATGGATGTACAAAGCACTGCGAGTTTTCATCAGTTAAATGCTAGAGTAAGTAGCACGTTAATACGTGAGGCATTGGCATGTGGCAACTTAGCCGATGCAAAAGTGATGCTTGGTCATAATTATGCGATTTCTGGGCGTGTTATACACGGTTGGAAACGAGGCCGTGAACTTGGCTTTAGAACTGCAAATATAGCGCTAAAGCGCCAAGTTTGCCCCGTGAATGGGGTATTTGCTGTGCAAGCGACTATTGCAGGGAAACAGGTTTTTGGGGTTGCTAATATAGGCAATAAACCCACATTTAATGGGACACGTGCACTTCTGGAAGTTCATCTTTTTGACTTTGCACAAGACATTTACGGACAATTTATGCACGTTGAGTTGATACAAAAACTCCGCGATGAAAAAAAATTCGAGACATTAACACAATTAACGGCGCAAATAGCAACAGACGTTGCCGCCGCTAAACAGTGTTTTGGTTTAAATCAGGTAGCCGATAGAGACGGAATGTAGGATAAATGAGCGACTATAAACATACTTTGAACTTACCGGAAACACCGTTTCCAATGCGTGGCAATTTGGCACAACGTGAACCAAAAATGCTAAAAGCATGGTATGAAGACGACCTATACGGTCAAATCCGCAGCGCTAAAAAGGGCAAAAAAACCTTTATTTTGCATGACGGTCCTCCATATGCGAATGGCGACATTCACTTAGGTCACTCAGTAAATAAAATTTTAAAAGACATTATTGTAAAGTCTAAAACCTTATCAGATTTCGACTCACCATATATTCCAGGTTGGGACTGTCACGGTTTACCAATTGAGCTAATGGTTGAGAAAAAAGTAGGTAAGCCTGGCGTTAAAGTAACTGCGAGCGAGTTTCGCGAAAAATGCCGCGCTTATGCTAAAAAGCAAGTTGAAGGTCAAAAAGTAGACTTTAAACGTTTAGGTGTGTTTGCCGATTGGGACAAGCCATACCTAACAATGAATTTTGATTTTGAAGCGAATGCAATTCGTGTACTTGGTCGTATTATTAAAAATGGTCACCTACACAAAGGTGCAAAGCCTGTGCACTGGTGTACTGATTGTGGCTCTGCATTAGCTGAGGCTGAAGTTGAGTATCAAGATAAACAGTCGCCAGCCATTGATGTGCGTTTTATTTTTGCTGACCAGGACGCCGTAGTTAATGCATTTGATATGGCACAAGGGCATAAAGGTAAAGGTAGTGTAGGTACTGTAATATGGACTACAACACCATGGACGCTTCCAGCAAACCGTGCAGTAGCCGTGCATGCTGAGTTAGAATATGCATTAGTACAAGTTGAAGATGAAGGCGCTGAGCAGCGTTTAATTTTAGGTTCAGAGCTTGTAAAAGATGCTATGGATCGTTTTGGTTTTAATCATTACCATGTTTTAGGTTACGTAAAAGGTGCTGCACTTGAAAACTTGCAAGTAGCGCATCCTTTTTATGACTTTAATGTACCGGTAATTGTTGCAGAGCATGTAACTACGGACTCAGGTACTGGCGTGGTGCATACAGCACCGGGTCATGGTCAAGAAGATTTCGTGGCAGGCTTAAACTATAACCTAGAAGTTGCTAACCCAGTTGGCGCTAACGGTGTGTACTTGCCTGATACAGAATTATTTGCAGGCCAGCACGTATTTAAAGCAAACGCGAGCGTAATTGAAGTATTAAAAGAGCGTGGCGCTTTAGTGCATCACCATGCGCTTACTCATAGTTACCCACATTGCTGGCGTCATAAAACCCCTATTATTTTCCGTGCTACGCCACAATGGTTTGTTAGCATGGATCAGGCTAACTTACGTAAAGATTCACTTGCTGAAATTAAAAATACGCAGTGGTTACCAGAGTGGGGTGAAAGCCGTATTGCAAACATGGTCGAAGGTCGCCCAGATTGGTGTATTTCTCGCCAACGTACTTGGGGTGTACCCATTGCTTTATTTGTTGACAAAGACACCGGTGCATTACACCCAAATACCCAAGCGCTTATTGAGCAAGCTGCCGTATTAGTAGAAAAATCAGGTATTCAGGCATGGTATGACTTAGAGCCAGAAACACTATTAGGCGAAGAAGACGCTAAACAATACATGAAAGTGCAAGACACACTCGATGTATGGTTTGACTCAGGCGTGTCGCATGCGTGTGTTGTTGATGCTCGTGAAGAATTAGTAGGTCCAGCAGATTTATACCTGGAAGGGTCGGATCAACACCGTGGTTGGTTTATGTCGTCGATGATGACATCGGTTGCAATTAATGGTCATGCCCCTTATAAACAAGTGCTTACACATGGCTTTACTGTTGATGAAAACGGCAGAAAAATGTCTAAGTCACTGGGTAACGTTATCTCTCCACAAAACGTTATGAATAAGTTAGGTGCTGATATTCTACGTTTATGGGTCGCGTCTACCGACTACACGGCTGAAATGACTGTATCAGACGAAATATTTAAACGCTCTGCAGATCGCTACCGCCGTATTCGTAATACGAGCCGTTACTTATTAGCTAACTTAAATGGTTTTGATCCTAAAACAGATCAGGTTGCTGTTGACGATATGGTTGAGCTTGATAAGTGGATTGTTGGCCGTGCTGCACAGCTTCAGGACGAAATTTTAGCCGCTTACGATAGCTACCAAATGCTATTAGTTACGCAAAAGCTAATGAACTTCTGTACGGGTGAGCTTGGTTCGTTCTACTTAGATGTAATTAAAGACCGTCAGTACACAGCTAAGAGCGACAGCCATGCACGACGTTCTTGTCAAACTGCGCTTTACCACATTGCTGAAGCAATGACGCGTTGGATGGCACCAATTATGAGCTTTACAGCACAAGAAATTTGGGAAGCTTTACCTGGAGAACGTAGCGATTACGTATTTACATCAGTATGGTATGAAGGTTTACAAGCACCAACAAATACCCAGTTTAGTAATGATGACTGGCAAGCAATTTTAAACGTACGTGACGAAGTGAACCGTTTATTAGAAGCGGCACGTAAAGAAGAAGTTATTGGTGCGGCTCTTCAAGCTACAGTTAATTTATTTGCGGGCGAAGAGTTGGCAAACAAATTAACAGCATTGGGTGATGAGTTGCGTTTTGTACTGCTAACGTCAGCTGTTAATGTAGCGCATGTTGATAGCCAGCCTGCAGATACGCAAGAAACAGAAATTGAAGGTTTGTACATTAGTGTTGCAGCAACAGATGCCGCCAAATGTGAACGTTGTTGGCATTACAGCGACGATGTAGGCATTGAGCCTGCTCACCCAGAAATTTGCGGTCGTTGTGTTAGTAATGTTGATGGCGAAGGCGAAAAGCGTCAATTCGCTTAGGGGATGTTTTTAGTGAGCAAACTAGCCCAAAAAAGTGGTTTAGTGTGGTTATGGTTGAGTCTATTGCTTTTAGCAATAGACTTTGCCAGTAAAACACTTGTTGTAAATACTATGGCTTATAGCGAGTCTATTAATTTACTACCTGTTTTTAGTATTACCTATGTGCATAACTATGGTGCTGCTTATAGTTTTTTAAGTGATGCTGGTGGTTGGCAACGTTGGTTTTTAAGCGCAATTGCAATTGCTATAAGTGCCTTACTGGTGTGGTGGCTAAAAAGATTACCCGCAACTAATAAAGTGTTATGTGGTGCTTACTCGTTAGTGCTTGCTGGCGCTATTGGTAATTTATACGACCGTATTGCTTACGGTTATGTAATTGACTTTATTCACGTATTTTATGAAGACTCACATTTTCCAGTATTTAACTTTGCTGACTGTGCTATTTGTGTAGGCGCGGCATTGTTATTATTTGACGCCTTTACAGGTGAGAGTCCGAAGGAGCATAAAGCATGAGCCAAGCTGTAATTGGTGAAAACTCGCAAGTTATTTTTCATTTTTCTATAAAACTTGAAGATGGCTCTGCCGCTGATTCAACTAAAGTGCACAACAAACCTGCAAAGTTAACAATGGGCGATGGCAGCTTAACGGCAAATTTTGAGAAGTGCCTATTAGGTCTAAGCGCAGGTGAAAGTAAAACCTTTGAATTAGAACCTGAAGATGCATTTGGTCAGCCAAATCCAGATAACATTTATTATGTTGATCGTAGTAAATTTGGCGCAGAAACACCTGCGAAAGTAGGTGCAATTATTGCGTTTACTCAACCTGATGGTACAGAGCTTCCGGGCTTAGTGCGTGAAGTGCAGGGTGAGTCGGTTACTATTGATTTTAACCATCCGTTATCTGGCCAGCGTTTAACATTTGAAGTTGATATTATTGAGGTAGAAGGCTAATGGATATTTTATTAGCTAACCCACGCGGCTTCTGTGCAGGCGTTGATAGAGCAATTAGTATAGTAGAGCGCGCTTTAGATATTTTTGAAAAGCCAATTTACGTACGTCATGAAGTTGTTCATAACAAATATGTTGTCGACGGCTTAAAAAACCGAGGCGCAGTGTTTGTAGAAGAATTACACCAAGTACCAGACGACAGCATTGTTATTTTTAGTGCGCATGGTGTATCTCAAGCGGTACGCTCTGAAGCCAAGCGCAGAGAGTTAAAAGTATTTGATGCGACTTGTCCGCTTGTAACTAAAGTACATATGGAAGTAACCCGTGCAAGCCGCAAGGGTATAGAATGTATTTTAATTGGCCATCATGGTCACCCAGAGGTTGAAGGCACCATGGGGCAATACGACAATGATGCTGGCGGTATTTATTTAGTAGAAACCGTAGACGATGTTATTGCGCTTAATGTTAAAGATGCAGAAAACTTGTTTTATTGTAGTCAAACAACGCTCTCTGTTGATGACACAGCTGATGTAATTGATGCATTACGAGAAAAATTTCCTGCAATTGACGGCCCGCGTAAAGATGATATTTGTTACGCGACTCAAAATCGCCAAGATGCTGTTCGCGACCTAGCTGATAAGGTTGATGTATTATTAGTTGTTGGTGCGAAAAATAGCTCAAACTCAAATCGCTTGCGCGAACTTGCAGATAAAATGGGTACAACGGCTTACTTAATTGACGATGCTACTGATGTACAGGAGCAGTGGGTTTCAAGCGCTAATTCAGTAGGGGTTACGGCTGGTGCGTCAGCACCTGAAGTGCTTGTTCAGCAGGTAATAAGTCGTTTAAAAGAGTTGGGTGGCACACAAGTTGTAGAAAACCCAGGTGAAGAAGAGAATATCGTATTTGCTGTTCCTGTGGAGCTGCGTTAATCTATATAAATTAATTATTTAGATTACAAGGAGAGCTGTGATGAGCAAAACGCCTCAATCGGATGTATTGCTTTTTTCAGCTCTTTTTAATGAGCGAGGTGTACTTGCTTCGCTTGTTGTTACTCAAGTTATTGCGGTTGTTTTAGCATTTGCTCCGCACGCTCAGGGTGATATATGGCTTAGGCTCGGAATAATTAGCCTATTTTTACATTTAATTGTTTTATCAAGTACTTCCTCGTTATATATAGCTCGGCACTTTTTACAAAAGCGTACACGTGCTCTACAGCTTTCACTTTTTTTTGTTTCCTTTTTATTATTTACCAGCCTATTCAGTGTTTTATTTTCGCGCTTTGCGTTTGATATAAATACAACTGAGCACCTTATTTATTTTGTTATTCAAAATACTATTATTGTTGCATTTTTAGTTGCTTTATTTGTACAGTTTTTGCTCATATATGCTGAAAAAGAGCTACAAACTAAGGCACTTTCCCGTGCTGAGTTAGACGCTTTGCAAGCACGAATTCGTCCACATTTTTTATACAACAGCTTAAATACAGCCGCAGAATTAACGCATCACGATGCCGCGGCTGCAGAGCAAGCTATTTTAGCATTAGCTGCATTGTCACAAGCGGCAATGCGTTCAGGGCAAAGCGTGCAGTTAAACGATGAGGTAACACTGAGTAAGCAATATATTGCCTTAGAAACTTGGCGCTTTGGTGAGCGATTAAAAGTTAATTGGCACATTCCCTCAGATTTACCAGCATTAAATATACCGTGTTTAACACTTCAGCCATTAATTGAAAACGCAGTATGCCACGGTGTTGAAGCAAGTGAAGACGGCGCGACAATAAATGTAGAACTGCATATCACAACCGGCTATATAACAATGATTGTTTCAAACCCAATTGCAGCCTCAAAGGTGCAAACTAGGCCTAATAACGGCATGGCGCTTGAAAATATTCGTCAGCGTTTAAATATTTACTATAAAAATAAAGCGCAGCTTACTATTACTAATAGAGATGGCGTATACAGAGTGAAAGTCGTTATTCCTAAACATATTGAGAATAGCGTATGAATGTACTGATTGTTGATGATGAACCATTAGCTAGGTCGCGATTAAAACGGCTTTTAGCAATTGAAAAAAGCATAGTGATAAAAGCAGAGGCAGCGAATGGGAATGAAGCGTTAGAGCTTGCTAAAAAGTATAACCCTGATTTAATTTTTTTAGATGTCGATATGCCAGGAATGAATGGCTTAGAGGTAGCGCATAAGCTAAACAGAATGCCTTTACCACCCGCTATTGTGTTTGTTACGGCTCACCCAGAGCATGCATTAGATGCCCTGCAATTAAGTGCTGCGGGATATCTAGTTAAACCTATTACCGACCAATCTTTAAGTAAAGTGCTAGATCAGCTAGGGCGTTTAAATAAAGCGCATGTGCAAAAACAGCAATCAGCTAAAATTAGTTACCAGGTGGCAGGGGTACTAAAAAGTGTAGAGCTTGACAGCATTTTTTATTTTAACGCGCAGGAAAAATACACAAACATGGTTTTTGAAGGTGGAGAGGCCTTTATAGAACAGAGCTTAAAACAGTTAGAGCTACTTTACCCCGCCCAGTTGTTACGAATTCATAGAAATACCTTAGTAAACAAAAGTAAGCTGCTATGTTTGAAAACACAAAATACAGGAGTACACACAATAGAACTTGTTGGTTGTAAAGAGCCGTTAGCTGTAAGCCGACGGGAACTAAAAGCAGTTAAAGATATATTAAATGCTTAGCTGTTAACCGTTTATCAACAAATCCTACCGCTTATCCTAGTAAGTATTGAATCTAAATTTTAATGCCATAAACTTACAATCAGACAATTTTTTTATTTGGTTTTGGTATGCAATCGTCTCGAACAAAATTTCAAAAAGGCTTCACACTAATTGAAGTACTTATTGCATTTATTATTTTAAGTTTTGGCTTATTAGGAGCCGTGGCTTTGCAAGCTAAAGCTAAGCAGGCAAGTTTTGATTCTATGCAGCGAGCTGCTGCTGTTGCGCTAGGAAACGATATTATTCAACGTATTCGTGCAAATGATACACCGCAATTAGTTGGGCTTTACGCTAAAACATTTAATAGTGAAACCTCTACAACAACGTCTCAAACTTGCTTCACTGCAAGCTGCAGTGCAGCGCAAGTTGCAGCTTTAGATTTAGAACAATGGAAACGCGCGATTAGAGCGCGAGAAAATACAGGCGCCTTAGATGACGCAACTGTGTGTATTAGGCCAACAGCAGTTGGTGGCTCAGGTGGTAAAGCATTTAATTTAGAAGTGATTATTTCATGGCAAGGCAGACAAGAATTTACAGCCAATGATGCAACAGCCGCAATTGAGTGTGGCGAATCAGATAAAAAGCGCCGTTTAGTGGTTTTAACTAGTTACATTTACCTTAGGAGTTAAGCATGAGCATTAAGCAAAAAGGTTTTACCCTTGTAGAAATGATGATCTCGCTTTTTATAGGGGGCTTAGTACTTGGCGGCGTTATGTTCACCTACATTGGCATGAAAGTAACCACAAAAGACACCATGACCATAGGTGAGATCCAAGAGTCTGCGCGCCTTGCTATTAACATTATGCAGCGTGATATAGAACAAATTGGATTTTGGGGCACATACTACGATGACTCTTTTGTCGCAGGGAATACAACAAGGGCGACGGCAACAACTCCTGCACCAGATTGTTTTGAAGGGGCTAATAACGGGAGTTTTCCTGATTTAGCATCTTCCACTAACTTTCGAACTATTTATGCAAAGGTTGCAGAAGAGTCCAAAGAACTAAATTGCGTGAGTAACCCTGTTAAAAGTACAGATATTTTACAGCTTAAATTTTTACAAGGTAACCGCTTAACAGTAGGAGCCGCAGGAAACGAAACCCAAGCAGGTCAAAACTACTTTGTTGCAGAGCAAGAAAAGGCGCAATTTGTTCGCGGCGTAGTCAATGCTGGTGCGCTAAATATTAATGCAACCGTTTGGCCTTATAGCCACCACGTTTATTACATTTCAGAGCAAACGTACAAAGTTAATAATAAAAACATTACTGTTCCTGCATTGATGAGAAAACGCTTGGTGGGGGCTAATATTTCTACAGAGACAATAATGGAAGGCGTAGAAAATATGCGCTTTGTTTTTGGCCTCGATACAAATAATGACAGCCGCATTGATACCTATAAAAGTATCAGCGATATGGAACATTCAGACTGGGAAGACCGAAAGGGTATTTTAACCGTTCAAGTATTCTTATTGATAAGAGCTTTACAAGAAGACCCTGGGCTTAAATTAAAGAATCAAACATATACCTTGGGCGAAGACGATAATAAGCGCCAGTTAACATTTAATGACAGTTACAGACGCACCGTATTTACTACCACAATTCGATTAAACAACGTTGGATCAAACTTATGGCGTATTTAAAAAGCTCACCTACAAAACAACAAGGTGTTGTGCTTATTACTGCACTAATTATGGTAATAGCCGTCACTGGTATTGCTGTAACACTGATGAGTAGCAGCAGTATTGACGTTAAAATTACAAATGCGGCGCAAGAACGAGAAGTCGCTGAAAACGAACTTATTGGTGAAGTTCAAAGAATGATTTCTGATGAGGCTAACAAAGGGGCTGCAAACCAGTTTTTTTTAACACCCGATGAAGTCTCACACCATTCTGGAGACAACGGTGAAGGTATGACAATTGCAACGCACGGCGATATGCAAAGTAAAATGATTAACTTAAATCAAGGTGCACTTGATTTAGAATGCCCAAGGCGCTTTAACTTCACAGCGGGTATATCATGCAACATGGTACAAGTTGCTACTACCGTTGAATATGGATCTAAAGCAAAGCATTCACTCACAATTGTGACAGGTGTAGCGCAAGAAATGGCTAGTATAAGTAAGGGAATTTAAGATGAATTTTAAATTAAACAAAGTGCTAGCGGCATTACTTGGTTTAGCGGTCAGTGCAACGGCAAGCGCAGAAGACATTGAGTTATATGTAAACCATGATGTGGACCTTGATGAAAAACCCCGTGTTTTGCTAATTTTTGATACCTCCGGAAGTATGGCTTATTCAGCAAATACTGGACTTAGTTGTGGTTTTAATGAAAGTACTAATTTATTCATTCCTTGCCCTGATAGCCGTCTATCAGCTGCAAAAATTGCAATGAAAAAAGTAGTTAATGATAATGAAGAGATTGACTTTGGTTTAATGCGTTTTGTAGGGACATCGGGGGGCTATGTTGTTGAAGGTATAGGGAGTCCGCATTCCGACATAACCTCATCAATTGATAGGTTGCCTGCCGATGGTGGTACGCCATTATCTGAAACTCTTTGGGAAGCATATCTTTACATTACAGGCGGTAATTTAGAATACGCAGAACCTGTTGATCAATCAAATAGAGATACGTCAATAGAAAACGAGGTATTAACTGGAAGAGAGCCTGTCCGACGGTGTAATAGAAGAGGATGTTGGTACGAGTGGCAAAATACTTACAGCTATAATTATATTTCTCCTTTTGCAGACTCAACAGCAGAGGCAAAACGTTGTGATAATTCAGTAAATATCATTTATATGACTGATGGTGATCCTTCTCCTAGGTATGTTTATGACATTTATGGAAGGCGTTACATCAATGATAATAGCGATAACGCTAGTGATAGTTCAATAAGTGACGCCCATAATGATTTTTTCAACACGCCCTTAGTTGAGAGTGATTATGTTTATGATAATTACCTGCACCAATTGGCTAAGGTAATTCACGGTACTAGTGATACAACAGTTGATTTGTATCCATCAACGCCTGATATCCATGAAACTGGACGCCTATATACGATAGGCTTTGGTTCAGGTATGAGTGAGGATGGACAAGAATTATTGCGTCAAGCCGCTCAATTAGGTGGTGGTGAAAATTTACCGGCTAGTACACCAGATCAACTTTCGGCATCATTAAACAGCGCAATTGCTCGCATTCGAGAGGTAAACGATAGTTTTTCATCCCCTTCAGTGGCCAGTAATAACGTAGACCAAACAAGAAGCCGTGACGCTATTTATTTTGCAATGTTTTATCCAGAAACTAATACTCGTTGGGGCGGCAATTTAAAAAAATTAAAAGTGTCTGGGAGCAAAATTGTTGACTCTACAGGAGCCAACGCACTTGACTCAAATGGTTTAATTGATACGGATGCAAAAACTTTCTGGTTACCTTCTGGGCAATCAGCGGACGGTAACCTTGTTGCGCAGGGCGGTGTTAATTATCACTTAAGTAGTTTAACAGGCAGTGATTTGGAAAACCGCCGTAAAATATATACTGATAAGCAAGGAGATATTGTCAGGTTTACTTCATCTAAAGTTAATGAAGTTTTAGACTTAGTTCCAGATAACTCTATTTTATTATCGGATTCTGATATCAAATGGACTATGGGAATAGACGTTGATGATGAAGATAGTGACAACAGTACTACAGATCAAAGGCAAAATATTTTTGGCGACCCGCTTCATTCTAAACCTGTTGCATTAGATTACGGTAATAATGATATTCGTATTCTAATTGGCACTAATGCCGGTTTCTTACATATGTTTAAGGATGATGATGTTAATAACACAGTAAGTGAAAGCTGGGCTTTTATTCCCTCTGAACTTTACGACATAATAAAACCCTTACGCACCAAAGAAACGGGTAAGAAATATGGCATGGATGGCCCTATAAGCGTTTACTTTAATAACAAAAGCTTAAACAGCGATGGGTTAAATGATGGAATTATTGACGCCAGTGGGGACGATAAAGTATGGGCGTTTGCGGGTATGCGTCGCGGTGGAGAAAACTACTATGCGCTTGATATTACCAACCCAGATGAGCCTAAAAAACTGTGGGATAACCCAATTGAAGGCGGTAAAGGTCAATTTCAAGAGCTGGGGCAAACATGGTCTAAGCCGCAGATTGCTTATATTAAAGCATTTGGTGATAAACCATTACTTGTATTTGGAGCAGGATACGACACAAATAAAGACGCGGTTATTAAAAGTGAAGATAGTGTAGGCCGAGGCATATACATTGTTGAGGCTGAAACCGGTAAACGAGTGTGGGCATTAACGCCTAACATTAATGGGTTTAAGGGCAAGCACAGTATTGCTGCAAATATTACCACGTTAGATTCTGACTATGATGGCTACATAGACAGAATATACGCAGCCGATACAGGCGGTGATGTGTGGCGTATAGATATGCCCGGCACAAACACCAATGATTTTAGCCATTTTAAACTGGCAGAACTTGGCAGTAACAAAGCTACAGAAGACAGACGCTTTTTTTACAAGCCACTTGTTGCGCGTACTATTTACAGTAAAGTATCAGAAACAACGATTAACGGTAAAAAAGTGATTACACGTTTGGATACACCGTATGATGCAATAGTTATAGGCAGTGGTAACCGCTCTAAACCAACGGGTACAAACGAGCAAGACCAACTCTTTATGATAAGAGATGAAAATACAGTTACACAAACGTTTAAAACTAACGCACCAGATACAATTAAACCAAATGATTTAATGCTGATGAATTCAGACCCGTTTGGTAATGCACTTGATGATGTGGACGATTTTGTAGACCTAGAAATAGATTTAGCAAAATTCAATGGCTGGCGTTATGAGTTAGGCACAGGTGAGAAGTCACTTGCCGCTTCAACGGTAGTGGGTGGTGTTGCGTACTTTACTAGCTTTACTCCGGCGTCAGATTCATCAACAGAAAACCAATGTTCGCTTAGTGGCGGGGGAGGCTCATTGTATGCTTTTCACCTCCATTACGGGACAAAAGTGTATGACGACCTGAAATTTTCAACCAGTTACGATGTACCAGATACACCGCAACTTTACTTTGGAGAAGGTCCTTCGTGTGCAGATGGTAATGGCGATGGTAAGTGTGATGACAACCCAACATTATCTGTAACACAAGAAAGCCAATTTTATCTTATTGGACCGGGTATAAAAGGGGAAAATGCACAAAACCCAATGAAGCCAGTGGAGATCACAGGCCCAGGTTTAAATGTGGTTGATGGTAAAGTGCAGCTTGTTAACCCTGATAATACATTAGGCTTTGGATTTAGAACGCAGCAAACGTATATCTATAAGCGTGAAGAAAATGATGAAGTTGGAAATTAAGGACCAAAAATGAATAAGCAACGTGGATTTACCTTGATTGAGCTGATGATAGCGGTGGCTATTGTTGGCATTATAGCGGCGGTTGCAGTGCCCAATTACACTGAATATGTAAAGCGGGCATCAAGAGCGGAAGCTGCTGCAGCACTTTTGGATACGGCTAATAAGCAAGAGCAGTTTTTTGTTGATAACCGTGAATACACAGAAACATTTGCAGACTTAGGACTTCAAGATAAAACCGAAAATGGACATTTTGAATTATCCATTGATGTCGTCGATGGTAATGCATTTACAATAAAAGCAAAGCCAATAGCAGGTGCTGTAAAAGGTGATAACGACTGCAAGGAGTTATCTGTTACCGATACAGGTCTAAAAGGCGCTAAAGGTGCTAAAGGTAACTCAGATATTGACTATTGCTGGGGCCGTTGAGTTTAATTTTTTTGACACTTATCGGTTGATTTAATTCTTATTCTGCCAGTTTGGCTCACCGACAAAGCCAACCCTTCGAGGTTGGCTTTTTCATTTGGGCAGTAAACAAACGTCCCATTTTGAAAGCCGTTTAATGAGCCATCAGGGCGAAACGTGATTGCAGTGCGAGGGTATTCAAGCGCATCAGCCTCATTTATTCTTTCAAAGGTACTAAGTAACAATTCATCGTCATCTAGTGTTGTTGATTTATCTAGATCGATAAACAAAGACATTTGACCATCCCATTCATCTTTTGAGCATTCGCCTTCGTATAACGAGCAAAGAGTAACGTAAGTACTATTTTCAATTGCGTAAAGTCGACCATAATTAATAGTTCGATGCAGAAGGTTAACGTGGTTCTCTAGCCGGTTTTTTGCTAGAAAATCTGGGTAGTACCACATAGATATTTGACTGATAATGCTTACAACAGCGAGTGTAAGCATTAGTTCAAGAAGCGTGATCCCTTTACATTTCGATATTGATAACCTCATCCCTGAAGTCCTAAATTAATAAGCGTTAATTTAGTTTAGTAAATGAAAAAAATATGACAAGATAAATTGGTTGTTTTTTAACCGCACGTTTTTGTGCTATCACCTAAGTAAAACGCTGTGCCAGATTGAGAAACGCTAAGGGCTTTATTGTTATCTGTTCCATTATTAGGGCAAAAAACAAACTCTCCTGGGTTTGTTGTAATTCGACCACTGGTATTAAACCGTAGCCGCCTTGAGTTACCTGTAAATTTAACTTTATCTTCCAGGCTAATTTTTTCCATAACGCGTAATAATGAGTCGGTAGATTTGTTGTAGTGGCCACTGTTATCAGAGTCGATAAAAACAATAATAATTTTATTCCTATCCCATCGGTTTCGGCATTGCATATTATCGTTTTGGTTTTTTACTTCACCATGTTGCGCTGCACATATTACAACTATTTCATCGGTGCTTGCAGCTTGAGAACGCGCGTAGCTAATGTTTCTTTTCAGCTCAAGTAAAAAGTTTTCAGCACGGTTTTCTTCTAACATGTCGCTACTATTCCAAAAAGCGATAGATGCTATAATGCCAACAATTGCGACGGTTACCATTAATTCTAAAAGTGTGAATCCTGATTGTTTAATCTTCATAACGATCTCATTTACAGCTAATTTTTATATTACGATTCTTATATGGCCAAAATTATATCATGGCTGATTGATTTATCACCGTAATTCAATTGCTTTGTTTGCTATGAACCTTATGATTGTCTAAAATCGTGGCATCTAAGGCTTTAAAAAGTAATTAATATGAAAAAAATAGAAGCAATTATAAAACCGTTTAAACTTGATGATGTACGCGAGGCACTGTCAGAGGTGGGCATTAACGGCATGACCGTGAGTGAAGTAAAAGGCTTTGGTCGTCAAAAAGGGCACACTGAGCTTTATCGTGGTGCTGAATATATGGTTGATTTTCTGCCAAAAGTGAAGCTTGATATAGTACTTGCTGACGAAAGTGTTGATCGCGCCATTGAAGTTATTGTTAAAACTGCACAAACCGGAAAAATTGGTGATGGTAAAATATTTGTCACTGAGGTTGAGCGTGTAGTTCGTATCCGTACCGCTGAGGAAGATGAAGACGCAATTTAATTTAAGCTTAAATAGCTTAGGCAGTAAAAAGGCGCTTTAAAGCGCCTTTTTTGTATTTACTGTGTTCTTTTATTCAGCGCTTGTGCTTTTTTAGCGTTTTGACTTAATTCGGTTAAACCTAACTTTTCATAGCTTTTTTGCATCATATCAAGGGCTGCATTTAAATAACTACTTTGAGAGTAGTGTTCAACTACAAATTTACCACGGTTAGCAGCTGCTAAGTACGCTTCGCGCTCATAGTAGTATGTAGCTACTTTTAGCTCGTATCGTGCCATACGGTTTAATAACCATACTAAACGACGTTTTGCTTCTGGTGCGTAACCGCTTTGTGGAAAACGTTTTACAAGTGTTGATAAATCAGTAAAAGCAACGCGGGTTCTGTTCGCATCCCTGTCTGCTCTATCAATACCAAAGTATTCTTGGAACGCGTTTTTGTCTGCTTTAATATTTACCAAACCACGCATGTAATACATGTAATCTAGATCTTTATGATTTGGATTCAAACGGATAAAACGGTCAATGGTTGCTAATGCTTGTTCAGTGTTACCCGACTGGTAATGAGCATACACTAAATCCATTTGCACTTGTTTTGAAAATGGCCCAAATGGGTAGCGCGAATCAATCGCTGATAAAAGCTCAATTGCACGGGCATATAAACCTGAATCTAGTGTTTCTTTTGCATCTTCGTATAAAGCTTGTGCTGATCTATTTGGTACACGTTGAATGTCTTCTTGGTCAGGTGCTGACGAACAGGCACCTAAACTAAGTACCGAAACTGAAAAAACGATGGCAAATGCACGTTTCCCTATTTTATTTATCATTTTATTTGTTACCTTCGATGTCTTCGGCTAGGCCAAGTCGGTAAAACCGAGTAAACTATACGTATTATATTATGCTTTTATTAAAAGCGATTCTAACCCAGTCGAGCAAAGCTTGCACTGGTAAATTGGGTAAAGTTACGAATGACAGAGCAAATTTCTCTTCAAGCCGAGGTTCCAACCGACTTAGGTGGTAAACGTCTAGACCAAGTATTAGCGCAATTGTTCCCTGATTATTCACGTTCACGTATAAAAACTTGGATTTTGGATGATAAAATCACCGTTGATGGCGAAATATTAAACACACCGCGTACAAAACTGTTAGGCGGTGAAGTGTTAAATGTTGAAACAACCATTGAAGCACCGCGTGAATACCTTGCACAAAATATCGACTTAAACATTGTTTATGAAGATGACCATATTTTAGTTATTAATAAACCTATGGGATTAGTGGTTCATCCTGGTGCTGGTAACCCAGATGGCACAGTGCTTAATGCATTATTACACCATTACCCTGACATTATTAATGTGCCACGAGCAGGTATTGTGCACCGCTTAGATAAAGATACAACAGGTTTAATGGTTGTTGCTAAAACAATTCAAGCGCAAACACACCTTGTTAAGGCACTACAAAAGCGTGAAAACTTTACTCGTGAATACGAAGCGCTTTGTAACGGCACTATGACAGCGGGTGGTATGGTTGAAAAACCAATTGGTCGCCATGCAACACAGCGTACTCATATGGCTGTACATGAAATGGGTAAGCCTGCCATTACTCATTACCGTGTTGCTGAAAAATTTCGTGCGCATACGCGTTTGCGCTTGCGTTTAGAAACAGGCCGTACTCACCAAATTCGTGTACACATGGCTTATTTGAACCACCCATTAATTGGTGATCAGTCATACAACGGTCGTCCGCGTCCACCAAAGGGTGCAACACCGCAATTGTTTGAACTGCTTAGAAGTTTTAAACGCCAAGCGTTACATGCGGTAAAACTAAGTATTGCGCATCCAATCACGGGCGAAATGATGACGTGGCAAGCACCTATCCCAGATGATATGGTAGAAATGACGTTAGCACTTCGTGAAGATACTCAGGCTAACCCAGATATCGATAGATAATGCAGTTGCTATCAGCAACATGGCAAAGCCTTCACAATGTGAGTACCCTCAGTACCACACGTGAAGGCGGCGTATCAAAGGAACCCCATAACAGTTTAAATTTGGGGCTTCATGTTAATGATAGCCAAGCTGACGTTTTAAAAAATCGCTCAGTATTAAATAACTTCCTTCCAAATCCAGCTATCTGGCTAAATCAAATTCACAGCGCAGATGTAATTACAGTTGATCAGCAGTTTGATTTTAATAAATTACATAATGCCGATGCACTCTATACGCGCCTAGTTGACCAACCTTTGGCTATAATGACTGCCGATTGCCTACCTATATTACTTACGAGTAATGATGGGACTGAGGTAGCGGCTATCCATGGTGGCTGGCGAGGGTTAAAGCAAGGCATTATTCAAAATACACTTAAATGCTTTAACGCTAAACCAGAAAATATATATGCTTGGCTTGGTCCGGCAATAGGGCCTGATCAGTTTGAGGTTGGTGTAGAGGTTTTTGAAGCATTTAATAGTCAATCGCCTTTATTCTCAGATGCATTCAAGCCGCACCTTAAAAACAAGTATTATGCTGATATATACGGTATAGCGCGTACTTTATTATCGCAGCTAGGGGTAATAACTATTGCTGGTGGTGAGTACTGCACAGTTTCTCAATCACATTTATTTTTCTCTTATAGAAGAGATGGGCAAACAGGGCGAATGGCTAGTTTGATCTGGCGCAAGTAATTAATCATTTAGAGAATATATTTTCTTTCGTACCTTGAACAAATCGTGCAACATACCCATTTATTAATCAATTAGATTTTTTAATAGGTAACCCCTCATGCGTTTAGATAGATTTACAAGTAAATTTCAATCTGCGCTTTCTGATGCGCAATCGCTGGCCCTTGGGCGCGATCATCAATTTATAGAACCCGTTCACCTAATGTATGCACTCCTTCAACAGAGTGGTTCAAGCGTTCGTGCCTTGTTTGCTCAAACAGGTGTAAGTGCCGATGAGCTTAATACAAAGTTATCCCAAGAAATAGAAAAGCTATTCAAAGTTGAAGGGGTTGGGGGCGATGTACAGTTATCTAATAATATGGCTACGCTTATAAATTTATGTGATAAGTACGCTCAAAAGCGCAAAGATAAATTTATTTCTAGTGAGTTATTTGTTCTTGCTGCGTGTGATGACAAAGGCCCGCTTGGGGATATATTGAGATCGCTTAATATCACTGCAACAAAAATAGAAAGCGCCATAAAAGCAATCCGTGGGGGTCAAAAAGTTGATGATCCGAATGCGGAAGAAACGCGCCAAGCTTTAGAAAAGTATACAATTGATTTAACCGAACGCGCAGAGCAAGGCAAGCTTGACCCCGTTATAGGTCGAGACGACGAAATACGCCGTACCATTCAGGTATTACAGCGCAGAACTAAAAACAACCCGGTACTTATTGGCGAGCCTGGGGTGGGTAAAACTGCCATAGCAGAAGGCTTAGCGCAGCGTATTATTAATGGTGAAGTACCAGAGGGATTAAAAAATAAACGTGTATTGTCACTTGATTTAGGAGCCTTGGTTGCTGGTGCTAAATTTAGAGGTGAATTTGAAGAGCGTTTAAAATCGGTTTTAAACGAGTTGGCTAAAGAAGAAGGCCAAGTCATCTTATTTATTGATGAAATTCATACCATTGTAGGTGCAGGTAAAAGCGATGGCGCAATGGATGCAGGCAATATGCTTAAGCCAGCGCTCGCACGTGGCGAGCTGCATTGTGTAGGGGCAACCACACTAGACGAATACCGTAAATACATAGAAAAAGATGCAGCCCTTGAGCGCCGTTTTCAAAAAGTATTAATCGAAGAGCCTTCAGTTGAAGACACTATTGCAATATTGCGTGGTTTAAAAGAACGTTATGAACTGCACCACTCAGTTGAAATCACCGACCCTGCAATTGTTGCTGCCGCGCAGTTATCGCATCGTTATATTAGCGACCGCCAGCTTCCCGATAAAGCAATAGATTTAATTGATGAAGCAGGTTCTTCTATTCGTTTGCAAATTGATTCGAAGCCTGAGTCATTGGACAAGCTTGAACGCCGCATTATTCAGTTAAAACTTGAAGATAATGCTCTCGCTAAAGAAAAAGATGAGGCGAGTCAAAAACGCCGCAGTGAAATGCAAGAGCTTATAACCGATCTTGACGGCCAATACCGCGAACTCGATGAAATTTGGAATGCAGAAAAAGCATCACTGCAAGGTACGCAAGTTATTAAAGCTGAGCTTGAGCAAGCTCGGCTCGACTTAGACGTTGCTCGCAGAGCAAGTGATTTACAGCGCATGTCTGAGTTGCAATATGGTCGTATACCCGAGCTTGAACGCAAATTAGACTTAGCGTCACAAGCCGAAATGCAAGACATGACGCTGCTTAAAAACCAAGTAGGCGAAGATGAAATTGCAGAGATACTCTCTCGTTGGACAGGTATTCCAGTGTCACGCATGTTGCAAGGTGAACGTGAAAAACTACTGCAAATGGAAGATAGATTGCACAGTAAAGTAATAGGTCAAGACGAGGCAGTTGTTGCGGTGTCTAACGCTATTCGTCGCTCCCGAGCTGGGCTTGCTGATCCAAACCGACCGATTGGCTCATTTTTGTTTTTAGGGCCAACAGGCGTAGGTAAAACAGAGCTTACTAAAGCCCTTGCTGGGTTTATGTTTGACACAGAAGATGCCATGGTGCGCATTGATATGTCTGAGTTTATGGAAAAACATTCTGTTGCCCGTTTAGTAGGTGCGCCTCCTGGGTACGTAGGGTATGAAGAAGGGGGCTACTTAACAGAAGCTGTTCGCCGTAAGCCATACTCGGTCATATTGCTTGATGAAATAGAAAAAGCACACCCTGACGTGTTTAATATTTTATTACAAGTACTTGATGATGGTAGGTTAACCGACGGACAAGGGCGTACTGTTGATTTTAAAAATACCGTAATCATCATGACCTCAAATTTAGGTTCAGATATTATTCAAGAGCAGGCGGGTAATAATGATTACGCAACACTAAAATCAAAAGTAATGGATGTATTGATTAGTGAATTCAGACCTGAGTTTATAAACCGCATTGACGAAACCGTGGTATTTCATCCGCTAGCGAATCAGCACATTAAAGAGATTGCTGATATTCAGTTAATGAAGTTACGTGAACGTTTAACTGAGATGGGGTACTTACTAGAAATTAGCGATGCGGCGCTCGATACTATTGCTGCAAGTGGGTTTGATCCTGTATACGGCGCACGTCCATTAAAGCGGGCCATTCAACAAACAATTGAAAATCCGTTGGCGCAAAAGTTACTTAATGGTGATTATATTCCGGGATGTGTCATTGTTATTGATGCTGGCAGTGATGGGTTAGTATTTACTAGCCGGTAAATAATTATAAAAACCGCTTAGTTGCCTATCTCCTGAAACTAAGCGGTTTTTTAACCTATAATGTTTATACTTTAAAAGTTAATAGCAAGTCATTTACTTTTCGTGAGCCTTCAACCAGTTCTGCTGCACCTTTAGCTACTTCAAAGCTTAAACTCAAATTGTTATCGCCAAAGGCTTTAATATCAGTCACATTGTTGCTGATATCGTTACTCACCATTTGTTGCTCTTCTGCTGCAGACGATATTTGAATGGCTAAATGCGATATTTCACTAATTTGAGAAAAGATACCTTCTAGCTCCACTTGCGTTTTTTCTGTGGTACTAACGCAATTATCGGCTTGCTCTTTTGTGTCTTGCATCACTTTTGACCAGCTAAATAAAGTATCTTGTATTTCTTTTATTGAGCTGTGAATTTGTGTTGTAGCACTTTGTGTACGAGACGATAAAGTTCTTACTTCATCGGCAACGACAGCAAACCCTCTGCCATGCTCACCCGCTCTAGCTGCTTCTATTGCTGCGTTAAGTGCAAGTAGGTTTGTTTGATCTGCAATGCCTTCTATTTCACTCATTACCTGACCAATCTTATCAGCTTCTGAGGCCAAGCTACTTGCGGTGGTTGCTGCATGCTCAACTTGCACTGCTAGTTCAGAAATCATATTACTATTATCAGCAATGTGTATTTTGATTTCAGAGCAACTGCTATGCGTTGCGTTTACTTTATCTGCCGTTTCAGCTGTGTTTACTGAAATTTCGCCAATGGTCGATCCCATTTGAGTCATCGCAGATGCAATCTGTTCCAAGCGCTCACCCTGAGAAGCAATTCCTTGCTCTGTAAGTGTTGATTGTTTGTCTAAATTAGTCGCAATACTATTAAAATTATGAGTTGAATCTTTCATTCGCCCAAGTACAGTACGCAACTTGGCATTTAGCAGTTGTTCTTTGAAGTCACTAACGCTGTGGGCTGTGGTACCGCTGTATATATAGCGAGAAACAGAGTCCGATTTAGCTTTATGCTCGCGCAATATTTTAGGGGTTGCAACAAGCTCATCGTAATTTAGGGCGATTACTAATATACAAACAATAACATTAAGTAAAGCAATGGCTATTGGAGCAAATACTAAAGAGCTTATTAACCAAAGTAACACACACGCTATGGTGATACTCTGCCTAACTCCAGTTTGTTCGCGAATACTGAACAATGATTTATTAGCATTAAGGGTGTTGTATAAGCTTTGCGCTTTATTTTTGAGTGCTTGACTCGGTTTTGTTCTTACTGATTGGTAGCCAACCAGCTGGCCATGTTCAAAAATTGGCGTAACAAAAGCGTCAACCCAATAGTAACGGCCATCTTTACAGCGATTTTTTACCATGCCGCGCCAAGAGTGACCTTGTTTTAATGTTTCCCACATTTCTTTGAACGCTGCTTTAGGCATATCTGGGTGGCGAACTATATTATGGTTTTTGCCAACAAGTTCTTGTATTGAGTAACCAGCAACTGTACAAAATTCTGTATTAGCGTAGGTAATAACACCGCGTAAATCGGTTGTTGAAACAAGCTCTTGTGAATCATCAAAATGAACTTCTTCATTAATTAATGTTTTATTACTGTGCATTGCATTCACTATCATCCTTTTTAATTAACCGAAGTATATTCAGTTATTTACACAAAGCAAAATTAAAGCTCGATTATGTTTATATTGACGATGAATTGAATGCTTTATTGATCTATATCAAGATTTCTGTGGTTAATAACGTCAGCGAAATAAAATTGAATTCTTTAATCGAAATAACAGGTCTCCTATCCGCATTGGTTTAATGCTTCATTGCATACCTTGTTATTAGTAAATACCTTCGTAAAGCAATTGTATAAAGTAAATAGCAATGGCAAGATTACAACATAATTTTACGAAGATAGTTAAATCAAGCGTATGCTCAAATTAGGGATTTTAAGACTAATTGAAAAAACTAAATGGTTCTTAACAATTTAATCTTGAGTAATCGGTAATTAGCCCCCATAACCGTATGATTAAGCCACGTGGCCCGAGGAAATATTTTTGACAACACAAGATCTAACAAATGCGCTTAACGCGTTATCGACTGGTGAACACCAAAACGCAATTAAAGGCATTAAACGTGGCATTGAACGAGAATCGCTAAGAATACAAAGCAACGGTGCTATATCTCCTACAGGTCATCCTAAAGGGGTAGGGAGTGCACTAACCAATGGTCATATAACGACTGACTTTTCTGAATCTTTACTTGAATTTATTACACCGGTTAGCGAGTCATCAACGCAAACATTAAAGCAACTGCGCGATCTTCAAAAGTTCACGCTTGAAAATATGGGTGACGAACTGCTTTGGCCTATCAGTATGCCGTGCTTCATCAACCACCAAGACGATATCGTACTTGCTCAGTTTGGTAGCTCGAATATAGGCAAAATGAAGACGCTTTACCGTGAAGGGCTAAAAAATCGATACGGCAGTATGATGCAGGCTATTGCTGGCGTGCATTTTAATATCTCTTTTCCAGAGTCACTTTGGAAGTCTCTGCATTCGTTAGAGCAAAGTAATACGAGCTTGCAGGATTTTATATCTGATGGTTATTTATCGCTGATAAGAAACTTCAAACGCGAGCTGTGGCTTATTAGTTATATGTTTGGCGCATCGCCTGCCCTATGTAACTCATTTTTGCAAGGTCGTAAAACAGATTTACCGTTTAAAAAGTTAGGTAAAGGTACCTTGTACTTAGAGGTCGGCACTGCACTGCGTTTAGGTAACTTAGGTTACACAAACAGCGCACAATCGTCCTTGCGTGTCATGTATAACTCGCTTGATGAATATGTTGCTGGTTTGAAAAAGGCCATCAATACGCCATCAGATATATACAGCGACATTGACGACTACACTAGCGAACAGCCAAAACAGTTAAATAAAAATATTCTGCAAATAGAAAATGAATTTTATTCGCCAATTCGCCCTAAACGTAATGCGAACAGTGGTGAGACGCCAACAGATGCACTATTGAGAGCGGGTATAGAATATGTTGAAATTCGTGCATTAGACGTAAACCCATTTAGTGAAGTGGGTATCGATATAGAGCAAATTCACTTTTTAGATGTATTTTTAACGTATTGCTTATTAAAAGATTCACCAAACATGGATTGGAAAGAGCAGGCTCGCAGCACTGAAAATTTAGATGCGGTTGTAAATCAGGGTAGAGAGCAAGGGTTGATGCTCAACGATAATAATACTCCGCGTAGCCTGCAATCTTGGGGGAATCAAATATTTGCTCAATTAACTGATGTTGCAAAGTGGATGGATAAAGCTTACGGCGTGAGTTATTACTCTGAAACAATTGAGCGAATGAGCACGTGGGTTAATGATCCTTCGCTTACTTACTCTGGGCGATATGTAGCAAAACTAAAAGAGTCAGGTTTAGACAATGGTCACTTTGCTTTAGAATTAGCAAATAAGTATAAGCAAAGCCACATAGAAACAGATTACAGTGAGTTTTTAAAGCCGTGGCTCGAGCAGCAAGTTGAGCAGTCAAATGAAGCGCAGCGTAATATAGAAAATGCAGATGCGCAGTCGTTTACAGCGTTTTTAGATGAGTATTTTCATAAAAACTGATAGCCAACATGCACGCAAAAAAACGCAGCCTAATATGGCTGCGTAAATAATATTCAGGGATGAAACAATGCTATACAGCTGCATTAATTATTACGACCAACACTTTTTATAAAAGTTCAGTGAGAACACAAAAAATGAACAAAAAAGCACTTATTTTATCTCTCACTCTCGCTTTTACCCTTGCCGGGTGTGCTACAGCGCCACCTAAACAGCCAAATGATCTTTGTAAAATTTTTGAAGAAAAGCCTGACTGGTATTTTGATGCAAAAGACGCGCAAGACAAGTGGGGCTCTCCTAAACATGTACTCATGAGCATGATGTATCAAGAAAGTTCGTTTAAGCACGATGCAGCTCCGCCTATGGAATATTTTTTATGGATTATACCAACAGGTAGAGCAAGCTCAGCCTATGGTTATTCACAAGCTAAAACGCCTACTTGGGCTGATTACGTTCGTGAAACAGGTAACAGCGGGGCAGATAGGGATGACTTTGATGATGCAATCGACTTTATGGCGTGGTTTGTTTATAAAACGCATAAAGTAAACGGCATTTCAAAATGGGATGCTTACGCTCAATATCTTAATTATCATGAAGGCTGGGGCGGGTATAAACGTGGCACATATAAGAAGAAAAAATGGTTAATGAGCGTAGCCAACAAAGTAAAAAATAGAGCAAGCCGTTATGGCACGCAATTAAAGCGATGTGAAGATGAGCTTGATAAAGGTTGGTTGGAGCGGTTATTTACTTAATCGGACAACAGCGTAAATAAGGAGCCTTATGACTCCTTATTTGTTATTGACGAGTACGTTTTTTAGGTTGTATTTTAACCTGTTTAATCATGTTTTCTTTTACTTCGAGTACTTCTAATGGGTATCCCGCAATACGTAAGCTGATATTTGCGTCAGGAATATCTTCTAAATATTCAACAATTAAGCCGCTTAATGTTTTAGGGCCATCAAGAGGGAAGTCCCATTCCATTTCTTTATTTAAGTCACGGACGTTTGCGCCACCATCTACAATAAACGAGCCATCAGGTTGTGTTGTCACTTCTTCACTTGGCGTACGTGTTTGAGTGGTCGTGAAATCGCCCACTACCTCTTCTAAAATGTCTTCAAGGGTTACTAGGCCTTGAATATCGCCGTATTCATCAACAACTATACCAATTCGCTCTTTTGATTGTTGAAACTTAAACAGTTGTGTATTTAATGATGTGCCTTCGGGGATAAAGTAAATTTCGCGAACTGCACGCAATAGTGACGGTTTGTCAAATTGCTCTTTTGTTAAAAGTCGCAGCGCATCACGTGAGTGAATAAAACCGACGGCATCATCAATATTATCGCGATACAACAAAACACGTGTATGTTGTGCATGTGTTAGCTGGCGGCTAATTACTTTCCAATCGTCGTTTATATCAATCGCCACAATTTCGTTACGTGGAATCATAATATCTTCAACAGTAACTTGTTCTAGATCTAAGATAGAAGTCAGCATGCTTTGGTGACGAGCAGGTAATAAAGCACCTGATTCGTTCACGACTGTTTTTAATTCTTCTTTGCTCATGCTGTGCTCATCGATTTGAGCTGCACTAATACCAAATAAACGTAATATGCCGTTAGTTAGCCAGTTAACAACTACAACAAACGGAAACATGATTTTCAGCAAGCCTTTAAGTATCACTGAGCTTGGAAAGGCTACTTTTTCAGGGTAAAGGGCTGCGAGTGTTTTAGGTGTTACTTCAGCAAATATAAGCACAACCAAGGTAAGTACACCAGTTGCTATTGCGATACCTAAATCACCGTATAGGCGGATACCTATAATAGTGGCAACTTGAGCTGCGGCTATATTTACTAGGTTGTTACCAATTAAAATGAGGCCAATAAGCCTATCGGGACGGCTAAGTAATTTACTGACTCGTTTAGCTGCACGGTGATCTTGCTTTGCAAGATGTCGCAGGCGTATACGATTGATTGACATAATCCCAGTTTCAGAACCAGAAAAATAAGCAGAAAAAAGTACCAATAATCCTAACGTGATAAACAGGGTACTTGTCGATATGTCGTCCAACGATGGATCCTTTTTTTATAAATCAATGCGTATTAAGCTAGAGTGAGCAACTAGAGTCAAGTTAAAACTTGTTTAGTACGACTTCTTGTACAAAACGGCTGCCAAAATAAGCTAATGTGAGGACAAATGCTGCAACCATGATGGTAATTACCACAGGTTTACCACGCCAACCTTGTTTAATATGGCCAAGGGCGACTACAACAAAAATAGCCCATGCCACCAACGAAAGTATGGTTTTATGAATAAACTCTTTGGCAAACATGCCATCGAGGAATACAAACCCGCACACGAGTGCAATTGTAAGCAGCGCAGTACCAAGATAAAGCAGTTGATAAAGCTGGCGCTCAACAACCATCAACGGAGGTAAATGGCTATGCACAATGGCGAGATCTTTGCGCTTAAGGCGTTTATCTATAAAGTAAAATTGCACGCCGTATAAGGTTGCAATAATTAAGATGCAGTAAGCGAGTAGGGAAAGTGATATATGGGCAACCAAACCAAGCTCAACATCTATACTTTGCAGCAATATATGATGGGGTATAAATAAGCTTGCAACAGATAAAAGCGCTGCAAAGCCATACACTACGGGCAATAATAAAGTGGCTGGAAATTTTAAGGAGACAGCTGTTACAGACACAACAATAACCCAACAGGTTAGCAGTGCGACATTTACAATGCTTAGATCTTGACCGTCAGAACGAAACACCGAGTTCACCAATAACAACATATGCGCCAATACAGCGACGGTACTCAAGATAACAGTTACTTTTTGGTTTGGGCCTTGTTTATGAAAAAGCCGTGAAAGCACGTGTGACGTCGCTAACACATAAAATAAACTGGTGATAATAGTTAAACTGATGATCAGCATTTTGCTTGGGCCACTTAATTTGAGTCAAAAAATCCTTGCAAGTACAAACGTATTGTATTTTATAGCAACGCAAATGAATAGACCTTAAAAAAGAAACTTAATTCACTGCACTTGAACACTGTATTGTCCACCACTATTTACGGTATACTGTTTTTAATTCAAATTTAATAATATCAATGTCATTAGTCGAGCTAGTAGCTAAATCGGCTGAGTAATTAAATTGGTATAACGTTTTATCGGAACCGATACATGTTTGAGAATCTCCAAGAACGATTAGGTAAAACCTTAAAAAATATCAGTGGCCGTGGCCGCCTAACAGAAGACAACATTAAAGATACTCTTCGCGAAGTGCGCATGGCCTTTTTGGAAGCCGATGTGGCTTTGCCAGTTGTTCGCGATTTTGTAAAGCAAGTTAAAGAACGTGCAGTGGGTGTTGAGGTAACTAAAAGCTTAACGCCTGGGCAAGTGTTTGTAAAAATTGTGCGTGAAGAGCTTGAAAAAGCGATGGGCGAAGCAAACGAAGAGCTGAGTTTAAACGCACAACCGCCAGCAGTTGTTATGATGGCTGGTTTGCAAGGTGCCGGTAAAACGACCAGTGTTGGTAAACTTGCTAAGTTTTTAAAAGAGCGCAAGAAAAAATCAGTGCTTGTTGTTAGTGCCGATGTTTATCGTCCTGCAGCAATAAAACAGCTTGAAACGTTAGCCACAGAAGTTGATGTAGATTTCTTTCCAAGTGATATTTCACAAAAGCCTGTTGATATTGCTACTGCGGCTATTACACACGCTAAAAAGAAATTTATTGATGTTGTATTAGTTGATACAGCGGGTCGCTTGCATGTGGATAGCGACATGATGGATGAAATTAAAGATCTTCATTCAGCTATCAACCCAATTGAAACATTATTTGTTGTTGATGCTATGACGGGTCAAGATGCGGCAAATACTGCAAAAGCATTTGACGAAGCTCTGCCACTTACTGGTGTGATATTAACTAAAACAGATGGTGACGCCCGAGGCGGTGCTGCTTTATCTATTCGTCATATTACAGGTAAACCCATTAAGTTTATGGGTGTGGGTGAACGTACAGACGCACTTGAACCTTTCCACCCTGACCGAATAGCATCGCGAATTTTAGGCATGGGTGATGTACTTTCATTAATCGAAGAAGTCGAAATGAAAGTGGATAAAGAGCAAGCTGCCAAAGTTGCCGAAAAAGTATTTAAAGGCGCAGGCTTTACGCTGGATGACTTTGCTGACCAGTTAAAGCAAATGAAAAATATGGGCGGCATGATGTCGATGCTTGATAAACTTCCTGGTATGTCTAATTTACCTGACGCGGTAAAAGGTCAGATGGGTGATAAAACCTTCATTCAAATGGAGGCTATCATCAGCTCTATGACAAAACAGGAGCGAGCTCGTCCAGAAATCATTAAAGGGTCGCGTAAAAAACGTATTGCAGCAGGTTCTGGTACACAGGTACAAGAGATCAATAAGTTGCTTAAACAATTTACGCAGATGCAAAAAATGATGAAAAAAATGAAAGGCAAAGGCGGGATGCAAAAAATGATGCGCGGTATGAAAGGCATGTTGCCACCGGGCATGATGGGCGGCGGCGGTCCAAAATTTTAGATTTTTAGTAAGCGTTGCATTTAAATTAATCACAACGCATACAAAAAAGGAGCAAATTGCTCCTTTTTTGTTGAATAATTTATGCACTCGGTACTGCATTAACTCTAATTTTTAGCCTAGATCACGGTTTAACCTACTAAACTGGCTTTTTGCTTCACTTCTTACTTGCGTTATTGCTAAAAACTCGTACAATTCACCGGCTCCCCATACTGGGGAGTAAATCTTATTAATGAAAACAGTCAATCTATTTAGAGGACGGTATGGTAACTATTCGTTTGCAACGTGGTGGCGCTAAAAAACGCCCTTTCTATCAAATTGTGGTTGCGGATAGCCGTTTCTCGCGTGACGGTCGCTTCATCGAGAAAGTTGGTTTCTTTAACCCAATCGCTTCGGGTCAGGAAGAAAAACTTCGCTTAGATTTATCTCGTGTAGATCACTGGGTAGGTCAAGGCGCAGGTCTTTCAGATCGTGTAGCTAAATTAGTTAAAGACGCTCGTAAAGCGGCTTAATAGGCGTAAGTGTAACCATGAGTCAAGAGAACACCTCATCAATAATTGTCGTAGGAAAGCTCGGCGCCCCTTATGGTATAAAGGGCTGGCTTAAGGTACATTCATTTACTGATGATCCCGCAGGGATCTTCGATTTCAGCCCGTGGTTGATAGGGCAACAAGGTAAATGGCAGTCCTTAGAAGTGGTCGACTGGCGTCGCCACAACAAAGGCTTTATCGCTAAATTTGCGCAAGTAAACGATCGAGACGAAGCAATGGCTTATACCCATGCAGAAATCTCAATGGATGCAACGCAATTACCAGAACTACCGCAAGGTGAGTTCTATTGGCGAGATCTCATTGGCATGTCGGTTGTAACTGATAAAGGTTATAACTTAGGCACTGTTGATGACTTGATGGAGACAGGGTCGAATGATGTACTGGTTGTGAAAGCAAACAGTAAAGATGCATTTGGTCAATCGGAGCGTTTAATACCTTTTTTAACTGATTCAGTTATCAAAGATGTTAAATACGACGTAAAAGAAATTACCGTAGACTGGGATCCTGGGTTTTAATGACTCAAACTAGTTCATTGTGGGTTGGGGTGATAAGCCTTTTCCCGGACATGTTTGACGCAATTACCCAACAAGGGGTTACTGGTCGCGCAGTAAAAAATGGGTTAATTAATTTTAACTGCTGGAATCCACGTGACTATGCTTTAGATAAGCACAGAACTGTAGATGATCGTCCTTACGGGGGCGGACCAGGTATGTTAATGATGGTTAAACCATTGGAAAAAGCTATTCTTGACGCTAAAAAAGCGGCAGGTGATGGTGCTAAAGTAATTTATATGTCCCCACAAGGGCGCAAACTTGATCAGCAAGGGGTTAGCGAACTCGCTAACTCTGACAAACTGATTTTGATTGCCGGTCGATATGAAGGTATAGATGAGAGAATAATAGAGTCATACGTTGACGAAGAATGGTCAATTGGTGATTTTATTTTGAGTGGTGGTGAACTACCTGCCATGACATTAATTGACGCAGTAGCGCGATTGGTGCCAGGCGTGTTAGGTCATAACCAATCAGCAGAGCAAGATTCATTTTCGGATGGCTTGCTAGATTGCCCTCACTACACACGACCAGAAACATTGGACGACAAACAAGTTCCTGCTGTATTACTCAGTGGTAATCACCAAGCGATAGCAAGGTGGCGGCTTAAGCAGTCATTAGGCAGAACTTGGATACGACGTCCTGACTTGTTGCATAACCTAGCTCTGACTGAGGAGCAAGCGGTATTACTCGCAGAATTTCAGCAAGAGTACCAAAAAGCTTGTGGCTAGAAGACAGTTACACCTAGGAAAGTGAGAAACATAATGGCAAAAGTAAACCAAAATATTATTAAAGCGCTTGAAGAAGAGCAGCTTAAAACAGACGTACCTGCATTTGGCCCTGGTGATACAGTGGTTGTACAGGTAAAAGTAAAAGAAGGTGCTAAAGAGCGTCTACAGGCCTTTGAAGGTGTTGTAATCGCTAAGCGTAATCGTGGTCTTCACTCAGCATTCACAGTTCGTAAAATCTCGAACGGTGAAGGTGTTGAGCGTGTATTCCAAACGCACAGCCCTCTTATCGATAGCGTAACAGTTAAGCGTCGCGGTGCAGTTCGCCGTGCTAAGCTTTACTACTTACGTGAGCGTTCTGGTAAATCTGCACGTATTAGAGAAAAACTTAACTAATACGCGCTGTTTATCAACGCAAAAAACGGGTTGCAGTCTTCGGATTGCAACCCGTTTTCGTTTTTAAGCGGTCTAGATTTTTATTGTAATGTTGAGTGGCGCAGGCAATATTACATATTTGAAATAAATTGGCACAAAGAACGTTTCTCTTTTTTATTTACTGCAGCTTAGGTTTAAAATTTTTTATTGTTTTTACGCAATGGGTTTATCGATATTTAGCTCACTACTAAAAAACTGAAGACTCATTGATCATTCCCTTCAAAAGCTTTTGAAATGTTGCTCATAATCTGACTGATAACATAAATTCACCGTTGGTTTTAACCTTGCTATATGTGATCAGCCCTTTTAACGTCTAACGTATCCTGTTAGTATTTATCGTATTGATTAGTTTACTTTTATGTAAATATTAATTTACAAAATTTGATTTTTGCAAGGTGGGATTGGACGTGGCAAATATAAGTGATTTGGCCCAACTAAGACAAGGTATAGATGAATGCGATGCGCAGCTTGTTGCTTTACTAGCTAAACGTAATGGTATTACCCAAAAAATTGGTGAAATCAAACAGCAAACAGGTGCGCCTTTACATGCACCAGAGCGTGAAGCTGAATTACTAGCGGCTAGGCGCCAAGAAGCAATTAATCAAAATGTAAGTCCTGATCTAGTTGAAGATATTCTCAGGCGGATGATGCGTGAAGCATATCAAAACCAACAGGCTAAATTAGCGTGTGCAGCGCCATCACTTACACCTATTGTTATTGTGGGCGGTCAAGGGGCGATGGGGCAGTTATTTGCCCAACAATTTATTCGCTCAGGTTATGACGTCAAAATATTGGATAAGGAGCAGCAAGATGATGCCCAAAGCATTTTAACTGGTGCAAAACTGGTAATGATCAGTGTACCTATTAATGCTTTAGAGTCTGTAGTTGCTAAACTACCAAAACTAGATGATGACTGTTTGCTCGTAGATATTACATCAGTAAAGCAATCGCCAATTAAAGCATTAAAAGCAGCTCATAGTGGTCCAGTTGTTGGTTTACACCCTATGTTTGGGCCTGATATTTCACATTGGGTAAAACAAACGGTAGTTGTATGTGAGGGCAGAGAACATAAAGCGGCAAAAGGGCTATTAGAGCAGTTACAAGTGTGGGGGTGTCAGCTTGTAGAGCTAGATGCTAAAAAGCACGATGAAGCCATGCAAATAATTCAGGTCATGCGACATTTAACAACGTTTGTTTATGGGCAGTTTTTAGCAAAGCAAAGCCATACTTTAGCAGAGTTACGAAGTTGCTCGTCGCCGATATATCAATTAGAGCTAATGATGGTAGGGCGTTTGTTTGCGCAATCGCCAGAACTTTATTCCGATATAATGTTGGCTCAGTTTGATGACGTTGAAAGTTTGTTAGCACAATACCAAGATACCTTTGCTCAAACGCTTGAAAAGCTTAGGGTAGGTGATAAAGCAGCCTTAATGGAGGCATTTGCAGATGCTAAATCATATTTTTCAGACTCAACTGCGCATTTTTTAACACAAAGCCGCAGTTTACTTAATAAAGCGAATGACGCTAAGGTGCTCGACTAGTTTTACATCAAATAAATGTAAAGGGGGCACATTTTGTGCCCCCTTTTGAATAGCCTATATTTAAGTATTTACACTAACAGCTTGTAATGTTTCACTTTGATAGCAACCTAATATACGCACATATTGGGTATGTTCTTTAAGTTCCTCTAGCGCTTCTTTTACTTGGGTATCAGCCAAGTTTGCTTCTAAATCAACATAAAACACTTCTTCCCATGGGTTGCCAGGGGTAGGGCGTGATTCCAGTTTTACCAAGTTTATTTTGTGTTGCTTGAAAATCATCAGTGCATCAGCAAGTGAGCCGGCTTGTTGTTTGGTCGACATGATCAAGCTGGTCTTCGTTGGTATTTGATTCGACACATGCAAAGGCTTACGCGCTACGACTATAAAGCGGCTGTGGTTTTCGCTTTGATTAGCTAAGTTTGATTTAATAACTTCAAGGCCTACATTTTTACCAGCTTGAGCTGAGCCAATTGCAGCACTATTTGGTGTACTAAGCGCAGATTGAAGCGCTGAAGATGTTGAGTCACATGTTTCATGTTGCAAATCCCCTAACCCTTGTAAAAAGCGGCTACATTGCGCGAAGGGTTGTGGATGAGCAAATACTTTTGTGAGCTGTTCAAGTTGTGTATCAGGTTTAGCTAATAAGCAATGCTCAACACTGTGTGTCACTTCACCAACAATAGATACTTGTGCGTGTTGTAGTAAATCAAATACTTCGTTAATACTGCCTGAGCTGGTATTTTCAATAGGAAGTAATCCAAAGTCTGCTTGCCCGCTTTCTACCTTGGAGGTGATTTCTTCAAACGATGAACACCCAATTTCGACGAGTTTGCCGGGGCGACGGCTAAAGTACTTATGGCAAGCAAGTTGGCTATATGAGCCTTGCCCACCTAAATAAGTAACACGGTGTGTTTCGCTTAATGCATCAGGGTTTAGGTTTTTTTGCAGCATTGCTTGCTGGTGTAATACGGAGTCTTCTAGGATTGTTTGAAAAACATTGTTTACATAATACGCATCTAAGCCAAGTGACTTGCCATAACCAATTAATTTTTCTAGTAGTGCTAGTTCACGGGCTTCATCACGAATAGGCTTGTTATTTGCAATTTTATATTCAACAACACCATGACTAATACGGCGCCGTTTAGCTAGGAGTACGAGTAAGTCAGAGTCTATTTCATTTATATCATGTCTTAATGTGTTTAATACATCGTTGGTCATTTTGGGGTTCCTCATTCCAAAAGTCATATGCGTAAATGCAGCATATACAAAAAAGCCTCCCGGTTGGGAGGCTTTACTATTCGATTGATTTATCTCACAAACAGGCCAGCCTCTTTTATTTAAAGAAGCTAAAAAAAGAAAAAATAATGCGAGAATAAAATATGTTCATGCAGTTAATGTATGGAGAGTTAGGGGTAATGTCAATAACATACTTTACTAAGATAGTGCTTAAGTATTGATTATTTCAACTTTTGTAATTTTTTTATAAAGTTTACAAAAAATTTATAATAATGAATTTGAATCTGGTATATTTCATTAACAGCTAAATAATAACAACTATTAATAATTAAGGTTGGCTTGTGCTATATAGACGCCCTCCATCGCGTTTTGGAATAAACTCTTTAAGTGTGAAATTGTCGTTACTCATATCCTCAATTTGTTTAATTGCGGGTGTTTGTGCTGCCTTTTTTATGCTTAAATCTGAGGAAAAGCAGCTGGTTTTTGAAGAGCACGAAGTACTAAAAAGCTCGACCGATTTATTAGTAAGGCAATTTAAAGAACGAATAGAAACAAAAGTTAACATTGCTAAGCAAGCTAACAACATAGTTAATGAGCAGTTATTTCAAAAAAACTCCCCAATTGATCTAACCAGTAAAGCACAATTACAGTTTAATAGTGATGGCACTATTCGAAGCGCTTCATCGGATGGTTTATCTGCCGCGTTTTTACCACAAGAAAAGTTCACACCTTTTTACAAACAGTTATTTAATAACTCTGAAGCACTATGGGATGTTATCTCACCAACATTAGTTTATGACTTCTACAATTTTTACCTTATAACCAATGATGACTTTATCAGAATATCGCCGCCTAATTGGGCGTTAAATGCTCCTGCTGATTTTCGAGTAAGCGGTGGTTCAACTTATAAGTATGTTCGCGAAAGTTTAGGCAACTCTGTAGAACCTGAATGGTCAAAGGTTTACTACGATAGGGTATGGCATGATTGGGTGATCAGTTTACTGGTCCCTATTTATTCGAATAATGAATTTATAGGGGTTACAGGCAGTGATATTACGCTTAATAAACTCGTGTCTTTTCTACCTATAGGAGACAAAGAAAAAAACTTACTTGTTTTTGATAGTAAAGGCCAATTATTAGCCCACCCAGATTTGAGTACTTCATTACTTGCTGAATACGGAAAAAATAATAAAAAAGTGGCTATGGACGAGTTTGTAAACCCTCAGCTCAAATCAATTATTAGTGAGGCAATTGCGACAAAGCTTCCAGAATATGCAAGTTCTTTTTTACAAAATGACGAGGCACACTTAATCAATATTCAAAAAATTGATCAGCTAGATTGGTACATAGGGGTTTATAAAAAGCGTTCTTCTACATTATCTGCTCTGCAAGATTTGAAACTTAAGTTTTTTGGTCTTTTTATTCTTTACGCTATTTTAGTTGCCTTGTTATTGCATCAAGCCTTGCAGCATCTTGTGTTACGCCGATTGCATTCACTTGTTTATGCGGTATCGAGCTTTGGTCAGGGCAAACTAGATACTCAATTTCCAGAAGAGAACAAAGACGAAATTGGTACGCTTAACGGTTCGTTCAAAGATATGACGGTTGAAATTCGTAAATTAATAGATGGACTTAACCAGCGAATAACTGAAAAAGAAATAGCCGAAAAAGCAGCTAATCGATTATCAAAAGCCGTCGCTTTCTCTGGCACAGGTGTTGTTATAACTGACGAAAACTTTGTTATCGAATACGTTAACCCCAAAATGTTAGAGATGACAGGTTATCCAGAAAGTCATTTCACGCGAGCGCCACTTTTAAACATTATTGCGTCTGATATGGCTATTTTGGTTGAAGATATTGATATAGACCTACGTAGTCGTAACTATTGGCGCGGTGATACGTTAATTGAAAGCAAAGACAAACAGCCTATTTGGGTTTCATTGAGCGTTTCACCGATACGAGAGGAAGGCGGTAATATCACAAGTTATGTTGCTTCCGCACAAGATATCTCGTTTGTTAAAGAAAGCCAGCGCAAAATGGAACAGCTCGCTTATTTTGACACGCTAACAGGTTTAGCAAACAGAACCTTCTTCAGAATGCAGTTACGCAAATCTCTTGCGCTTGCAGAACGTGGCCATTATGCCTTTTCACTTTTTTACTTTGATTTAGATGAATTTAAGCGAATTAATGACACCCTTGGACATGACGCAGGCGATCAATTATTAATACAGGTCGCGAATAGATTGAAGAAGCGCCTAAGATCGGAAGATACGATTGCACGTTTAGGCGGCGATGAGTTTGCAGTATTACTCAGTGGAATTGAAAGCCAAGAACACGCAACCGATGTGGCAAATACAATCCAACAAACGCTTAATATGCCTATTATGCTAGGAAATAACGAGGTAATTATAAGCGCGAGTATTGGTATTACTATGGCGCCATATGACAGCCTCGAAGAAGATCAATTATTAAAGCACGCGGATTTAGCAATGTATGAGGCCAAAGAGAAAGGGCGAAATACGTTCCACTTTTATAGCCAAGAGCTAAATGCAGCCGCAAATGAGCGCTTATTTATTGAAAACGAGTTGCGTATTGCGTTAAAAGAAGATCAGTTTGTGGTTTATTATCAGCCGCAGATAGATAGTCGTACTCAAAAGGTTGTAGGGTACGAGGCATTATTGAGATGGTTCCACCCAACAGAAGGTTTAATACCGCCAGATAAGTTTATTCCTATAGCTGAGGCGACAGGGCTTATTGTTGAATTAGGTGAGTGGGTATTACAGGAGTCATGTGATTTCGTTGTGAGATTAACAGAGCAAAACCGTGAAAATAACGTATCGATTAACTTATCTGCTCGCCAATTTAAAGATTCGAATCTTGTGCCGACCTTAAGTAAGATGATTATTACATCGGGCGTATCGGCTAAACGATTACATTTAGAGTTAACTGAAAGCATGCTGATGGGGAACGTAGAGGCTGCTATTGCTCAACTTCATGAGCTAAAAGCGCTAGGTATTTCTATTTCAATTGATGATTTTGGAACGGGGTATTCTTCGCTTAGTTATTTAAAACGCTTCCCGGTAGATATACTCAAAATAGATCGTTCATTTGTGCAAGATATCCCAGAAGATAGCAATGATATGGAGATTACTGCCGCTATTATAGCAATGGCTCAAAAGCTTAATTTAGATGTGGTGGCTGAAGGGGTAGAAACCATAGAGCAAGTTGAGTTTTTACAAAACAACAACTGTTTCATAGTGCAAGGGTACTATTACAGTCGGCCAATCCCTGAGTCTGATTTACCAGACTTATATTTAAAGCTGGGTGAAGTACCATTTAAAAAAGTGATGTAGCTTTATAATTGCGGGTTAACCACCCGCAATTTTCACTTTAAACTTCAAGCCCTCTAAAATTGCTTTTAATTTGTCTCGGTCATCGCCTTGGACTGCTATAACGCCTTCTTTTACAGCGCCACCTTGGCCCATTTTACTTTTTATTGTTTTAGCTAACTTTTTTAAGTCATGATCTTTAGGGTCTATGCCAACAACAAGCATTACGCCTTTACCTTTGCGGCCTTTTGTTTGACGCTCAATACGAACAAAACCATCTTTGAAAAGCTTAATATCAAGCTCTTTTTCTGGTTTTGGCTGGTCAATACGTCCAGTGCTTGTTGAATATACTAAGTGACTATCTGTCATGGTTTACCTTATTCAGTCAAAATGTATTAAATAATGGCGTAAATAATAGCAAATTTGCTGTTGTGTGTTTTTCTTTTTGCTAAATACTTTTAACAGGTTATATTTAATCAAAGATACATTTAACGGAGAAATCGATGAATTTAACTACCCGTACATCAGCCGATGGGAAAGCGCTAACAATACAAATAAAGGGAAAGTTTGACTTTAATTTAGTGCAGTCTTTTCGCCAAGCCTATGCTCAGATAGACAGTAGCACTAACAAAGTGATTGTAGATTTAAGAGAAACTGACTATATGGATAGTTCTGCACTAGGCATGCTTTTAAATATGAAAAAAACATTAGAAGATAAAGTGACTGTGTTTGAAATCACTAATTGCCAGCCACAGCTGAAAAAAATATTACAAATATCGCGCTTCGATAAGAAATTTGATATTAGCTAATGGCAGCACACGTTCTTATTGTCGATGATCAGGCATTAAACCGTATTTTATTAAGTCAAATGCTCAAAGATGAAGGTTATCAAGTATCGATGGCCTTCAACGGCCAAGAAGCAATTAAAGTCCTTGAGCATGAAGCCATAGACATTGTGTTACTCGATGTAATAATGCCGGTTATGGATGGTTTTGAGACAGCCAAAATAATAAAAAATAAATACAGTGAAGTTTATTTACCTATTATTTTTATTACTTCGTTAGACGACAAAGCAAGTTTTGAAAAATGTTTAGAAGTCGGCGGGGATGACTTTATCCACAAGCCATTTGATAAAGTTATTCTTCACGCAAAAATTAAAGCTCATAGAAGAACTCGTGAGCTAAGCAAAAAAGCCAACCAACAAAAAAAACTACTCGAGTATCACCACAATCAAATTGAACGTGAACACGAAATAGTGGAACACATATTTAATAATTCACTCGAATATCAAGATGATTTTAAGCAACATCTAGATTTTAATTTATCGCCAGCATCCATGTTTAATGGTGACATGTTTTTAGTTGCACAAAGTCCCATTGGTAACTTGTATTGCATGCTGGGTGACTTTACTGGGCATGGCTTGGCAGCTGCTATAGGTGCGCTACCTGTCTCTCGCGCATTTTATACAATGGTAAATAAAGGTAAGGCCGTTAATGATATTGCCTTTGAGCTAAATACACTTCTTTACAACCTGTTACCGGGGCATATGTTTTGCGCGGCTACCATTGTGGAGCTCAGTGCGTCAGGAAAAAGTATATCAGCGTGGCTTGGTGGCTTACCCGATGCATATTTGATCGATACTGAAGGTAATATAAAAAAGACATTAGAATCTCAACACATGGCATTGGGTATATTAGACAAACATGAATTTGAGTACGATTTAATACATTTTGAAGTAAATAGTGATACACGTTTAGTTTTTGCTACCGACGGCATAACAGAAACCACTAATAAGCAGGACGAGTTTTTTGCTGAAAAACGCTTTATAGCATCATTAAAAAGTAAGCCCATGATCTCTTGTGAAGATATAATTGCTGATGTGAGTGATTTTGCGCAGGGCTTACAACAGCAAGATGATGTAAGCATTGTCTTGCTTAACTGTTTGCCTTTGCAGGTGGAAGAAAAGCCGAGAGAGCCTTTTTCAACGCTTGCCTTCAATTTGTCATTAAGCCTTAATTCAAAGCAAATTAAGCAAACCGATCCTGTCTACGATATTGTCAATATTCTTAGCCGAATTGAGGGATTAAATGATCATCGCTCAAACATTTTTTTACTCCTTTCTGAAGCTTATAACAATTCACTTGATCATGGTGTTTTAGGATTAGACTCCGCAATAAAGCTGCAAGAAGACGGTTTTTTTAAGTTTTATGAAATGCGTGAGAAAGCCATAAGTGAGTTAAAAGATGCCATGATCATTATTGATATACGCTACTGCCCAGAAACACTCAGTTTGTATTTTATCATTTGTGATTCGGGAAGGGGGTTCAGTAGCCAATCAAATGATGAAATGAGTGGCAATAATGAATTTGGGCGTGGTCTTTCACTGCTTGAAGAAATTGCAGAAAAAGTTACATATAACGCCAGTGGTAACCAAGTTGAAATGTCCTATAAGTTGATCTAGCTCTGTGAAAATATCCATGCTATTATTTCTGGAAACTTAGATGTATGGATGGCCAAATGATTTCTTCTTATTTAACGCAAGCGCAGTTGCGCGTTAATGCAAACTTAATTACAGCTGAGCTTGAAAAGCTTGAGCACTATCTAGCGCATACATCTTTACCAGAAACGCGTTGGCAGTATCAAATACCTGAATTAGGTGAAGGCGGGGCGTGTAGCTTATTTGGTTACTTGCAAGATGAGCCTTTTAACCTTGCTGATTTTATAAATAACAATAGTAATACCAATAGCAAGCTTGCACAGCTGCAAAGTATTGTTAACTATGTACACGCGCAAACGGGTGTTGACTGGTATGGTATTTATCAATCAACGGACACAGACGAAGGTAAACAACTTTTAAAGCTTGCTTATCATGGTGTACCTAGCCGCCCTCTATTTCCGCTTACAGAGGCCTTTGCTGCAGGAAGCAATAATGTTCAAGTGGCGTTATCACAAAAAGGTCGCATTATTAATAATGTAGAGAAGTATTTAGCACAAGGTGGAGAGTATTATACCTGTGACCCTAAAGTTAAATCTGAAGTATGTTTGCCTTTATTTAATGCCCAAAATGAGTGTGTAGGTATTATTGATGCTGAAGCATTTGATAATGACTTTTTTGATGACAAAGTTTTGGCCATTTTAATTGCGTGTTGTATTAAAATTCCTCACTCACTCGTGTAAATAACACTAGTCAACGTGATGTGCTTTTATGTTAAGCTAAGCTTAATTGCTAACCCATAAATATAGATAAGAGATAGCCCATGTTCTCAGTATTAAAACCATTACCAACCGATCCTATTCTTGGCCTTATGGCGGCCTATAAAAAAGATACAAACCCTAATAAAATTGATTTAGGTGTGGGTGTTTATAAAGATGAGCACGGTAATACACCTGTATTAAACGCAGTGAAGAAAGCAGAAGCATTCCGCTTGGAAAATGAAACAAGCAAATCTTATATTGGCTTAGCAGGTAACTTAGACTACTGTCAAAAAATGGAACAGCTATTACTTGGTGAGCACCAAGCATTATTAGCAAATCGCGTGCGAACAGCACAAGCACCAGGTGGTACAGGTGCACTTCGTGTTGCTGCTGAGTTTATTAAGCGTTGTAATACAGATGCAACTGTATGGGTTACTACACCTACTTGGGCAAACCACATTAGTTTATTTGAAGCTGCGGGTTTAACCGTAAAAGAATACCCGTACTACGACTACGAAAATAAAGACCTGCTATTTGATGAGATGATCAATACCCTTAAGCAAGTACCAAAGGGTGATGTAGTCCTATTACACGCATGCTGTCATAACCCAAGTGGCATGGATTTAAACGAAGCTCAGTGGAACACAGTAGCAGAGCTTGCTAAAGAAGTTGGCTTTACACCATTAGTAGATATAGCTTACCAAGGCTTTGGCTCTTCACTAGAAGAAGATGCGCGCGGACTTCGTATTTTAGCTGATGCCGTTGAAGAGTTAATTATTTGCTCATCGTGCTCTAAAAACTTTGGTTTATATCGTGAGCGTATCGGTGCATGTTCATTAATTGCAAAAGACAGTGCGACAGCTGATGTGTCAAACTCAGTAATGTTAAGTGTGGTACGTAGCATTTATTCAATGCCTCCGGCACATGGTGCTGATATTGTTAACACTATTTTAAGCAGTACAGAGCTTACGCAAATGTGGCATGCTGAACTTGAGGAAATGCGTACGCGTATTAATGGCCTTCGTAGTTTAATTAAAGAAAGCTTAGCATCAAAAGACATAGCACAAGACTTTTCATTTATTGAACGTCAACACGGTATGTTTTCGTTCTTGGGTATTAATAAAGAGCAAATTGAGCGATTACAAAAAGAGTACGGCATATACATTGTTGGCTCAAGTCGTGTCAACGTAGCCGGTGTTAGCAAAGCAAACCTTGATTACTTTGCAAATGCAGTTGCTGACGTTTGTAAATAAACGTAGCTAATATAAAAAAACCGCACTTCATTAATCATGGTGTGCGGTTTTTTATTAACTAAATTTTGGTATTACAAAAGCAAGCTTTAACCAATTGCAGGTATAACCCCACTCATTTGCATAAATTGCGCAGTAATTATTAGCACACCACATAACGCTGCAATCAATAGCCCTGTACGACCACTGCGTACTTTATAACCAGTGTTGGTACTGGTTGAGGCACGTTGTTTATAAACCATAGCAACAGGTAAAAATACAGCCAGTACAACTAAAGCAATGGCGGCATAGCCAAGGGCCATTATGAAGCCTTGCGGGTAAAAAAGAGCAAATCCCAAAGGCGGAATAAATGTAATAAGCGCTGTCATAACACGGCCTTGGTTGTTATCTCCTTGTTTAAATGCATCAGCAAAAAAATCAAATAAACCTAGGCTTACACCTAAAAATGAAGTCGCTAACGCTAAATCAGCAAATAATTTCACCGCTATAGATACATTTGAATTATGTGCAATACCTGCAACACTGGCTACAAAACCACTTAAGCCCTCACTATTGAGTAAATCGCTTTGGCTCATAATACCTTGGCTTAATAGTTGCCAAAATATGTAAATGACCAAGGGTAATGCTGCGCCTGCAATCATCACTTTACGCAGAACTTTTATGTCAAGACCTACGTATTTAACAATTGATGGGATAGAGCCGTGAAAACCAAAAGATGTAAATACCACAGGAATTGCCGATAATATTAGCCCCTGCTCAACGGGCATTTCGAGCAAGTGCTTTGCTTGTACATAGGGCGTAAGCATATAAAATAGGCTAGCTAAAACAATCACTTTGATTGAAAAGAGTATTCTATTAAATTTATCTACCTTGCTAGTCCCTAGTGTAACCACGCTTGCAATAATGACCGCCAAAATAACGGAGCCAAATTGGGGGGCAATTTCTAAGTCAAATCCAAGGTTGATCCGCTCTTGAAGCTGAGCACCACCGCCTGCGATATAAGCTGCACATAAAGCATAAAATAAAAACACCATTGAAAAATTGGCAATGTATTGACCGCGCTTCCCAAGCCAGCGTTTAGCAAGTGTATTTAACGTGGCATCACGAGGGGCAAACTGATGTAGCTCTAGCATCAGCAAGGCGGTGTAAGTCATTAATATCCAGCTTGCAACAATGAGTGCAAGTGCAGTCATAAAACCTAAGCCAGCAGAAGCGATAGGTAAAGCAAGCATACCAGCACCAATAGTGGTACCAGCTACAATTAACATGCTACCTGTTGTTTTATTTTTGAGCACTTAATTACCTTAATTACTATTAATTTACACGCACCATATAACTAGAACGGTAAAACTCAAATAGTTTTGTTATAAATGGTATTAAATAAAATGTAACTTACATTTTACAGCTGTATATTTAAGCATTTTTTAATCTTTAATATGATTAAATATCTATTCATAAACCCTTTACAGCGTATAATTCTATTACTAGTTATTGAGCGTTTATATCTTAAGATTAAACTGACAGTTAAGTACCTGTACTGTAACTAATTTATTTATATTCTTAGCTGGCTTTTTCCCTTAAAACCCACTCGCCTTATTTTTAACTTACAAAGGAATGGTACGTGCCTGTTAAAGTTTCTTATTTTTTAATGGTTCTTATATGGTCCACCACACCGTTGGGTATTGTGTGGAGCAGTGAGAGTGTTTCGCCATCACTAGCGGTGTTAATGCGTATGCTCGTTGGGCTATTTATTGGTGCGCTTGTCGTTGCAGTCACTAATGTGAGAGTGCCATGGAGTAAGCAAGCTTGCCTACTCTATGCTTACTCAAGTATTGGTATTTTTGGTGGTATGTTATTGAGTTATATGGCGGCTAGAACAGTGCCCTCTGGCATTATTTCACTTATGTTTGGATTGGCTCCTATTTTATCGGGATTGCTTGCTCAACAGCTATTAAATGAGCCTAAATTTAGTTTAATAAAACTCATTGCTTTAGCAAGTGCGTTAGTCGGGCTTTATTTTGTAAGCTATAACCAAGTACAAAACTCACAAACTCAGGGACTTGGGCTTGTATATTTATTTATGGCTGTGTGCTTTTTTAGCTTAAGCGGTGTGATGATAAAGCGGGTGCAAATTGCAATTCACCCTATGGCCACAACATTTGGTGCACTAGTATTTGTAACGCCATTATTTTTTATTGCGTGGTGGGTGCTTGATGGTGAGCTTAATATACAAAACTGGAATTTAAGGTCGCTTTGGGCAATTGGTTATTTAGGACTCTTTGGGTCGTTAATAGGGGCGTTGGCATATTTTCATGTTTTACAAAATTTAAACGCGAGCACCGTTGCGTTAACAACACTTATTACACCTAGCTTCGCAATAGGGTTAGGTGCGTGGCTTAATAACGAGCCACTAAGTAAAGAGCTAATAATTGGCGCTGCTATTATTGTAATTAGTTTAGGCTTTTTTCAATTTGGTGATAAATACTTAAAAACTAAAAGTAAGCGCTAGGGCGTGTTTAACTTTGCGGCATAAAATGTCTTCAATCGATGGGCGATTAATTAAATTACGGCGCAAAGTTTGTAACCTCGTAAATTAAGTAAAACCCCCTACATTTTAGCTATTTGAATGACCAAACGGCGGTTTTTATCGCGGCCTAAAATATTATCGTTGGTGTCTACAAAGCGTTTTTCACCAAACCCCGTTGTTTTTACTTTATTTTCATCCACACCTAAGCTAACCATATAATCTTTTATCGCTTTTGCACGCTTACGAGATAGGTCTAAGTTGTTCCAACGACCGCCATAACTGTCGGTATAAGAATCAATACTAATGGACTCAATGGTTGAATCGTTTTTTAGATACTCAGCAATTTTATCAAGGCGTTGCTGGGATGACTTAGTTAACTTACTGCTATTAGATTGATAGTTCATCACTGTAAACGAAATATCCTCAAAGCTGTAAGGTAATAGTTCGTCACGGCATTGCAAAAAGGCCCAATAGGCTTGCTTAAAGTTTACACTTGAAATACCAACGGCAATTTTATCGGCACTATTTTGCCAGTCTTGGTAATAAAAAGTGGGGTAAAACCCTTTTTCAAGTTCTGTAAGCATTTCCCAAGCAGTTTGATTACCGAGTTCACCATCAAACTTTTTAAGTAGCTTCATATTTGCTATGTCGCGTGCTGGCAGCCCAGAGCGCCAAGAAGGAGGAACTGCTTTAAGCCCTGCAATGGCGTAATTTTCAGGGCGAACAACCATATCTAAATTGAAAGTTAGGTTTTTATTTTTACTCGCCGATGCTTTAAAAATAGCCTCGCCATAGTAAGGTACCTCATGGTTCAACTGACATTGCAAACGTGTTGTTTTAACCACTTCCCAATTTGAACTGTCTTGATTTGCAGAGTAATTACGCATGGCAGCATGTGCACTGACGCTCAACAGCGCAGAGCTAATACTAACGCTCATTAATAATAACTTTAATTTCATCAAAGACTCCCCGTAAACCCGACACGCCAAAAATTTGGCTTTGTTCAGTAATGCCATATTATATAGCAGTTAACACTTAGCTAGTATCACTTAAGCAAGTTATATGCCTATAATTGTAGGGATAAATAATAGGAAAAAGTCCCTAGCCGAACGGCACCTACTTTTGACATAATAGAAGGCTTATACCTACAAACCAAGAATACTATGGCAAATACTGAGCAAACCCTTTTCGCAAAACGCTTTCGTGGCTTTTTTCCTGTTGTTATTGATGTTGAAACTGCTGGTTTTAACAAAGAGACAGATGCATTACTTGAAATTGCAGTCTCTGTTTTAAAAATGGATGATGACGGGTTGCTTAGCATAGATCAAACAGTGCATTTTCACGTTGAGCCGTTTGAAGGCGCAAATATTGAGCAAGCAGCAATTGAATTTAACGGCATTGACCCATTTTCGCCATTACGAGGCGCAGTCGCAGAAGAAGACGCCATTAAAGAGATTTGTAAGGTCGTGCGTAAAGCGCAAAAAGCAGCAGGGTGCCAGCGTTCTGTTATTGTGGCGCATAACGCCGCGTTTGATCACGGCTTTTTAAATGCGGCTATTGAGCGCAATAATATAAAGCGCACACCGTTTCATCCATTTGTCAGCTTTGATACAACAACGCTAGCAGGGCTTGCTTTAGGTCAAACAGTATTAGCTAAGGCTTGTCGTGCGGCTGGAATTGAATTTGATAACAGTCAAGCACACTCTGCACTTTACGACACAGAACGCACCGCTGAATTATATTGTTTAATTGTAAACCGTTGGCAAGAGTTAGGCGGTTGGCCGCTTGCGCCACTCGATGAGAGTGACGATGATGAAGCCGCCAAGGAACCTAAAACGACTGAGTAATTTTACCCTCAGATAATTTTACGAAGTGGGGGGGATAAATACGCGAAAACTGTTTTGTTTCTTTTGCTATTTTGAGCTCCACACCAGGGTGCATTAATTCGTTCACTTTTAAGCGGCTAGAGGCTAATAGCTGGGCTATTTTTCTTTTTACGAGTGCTTTTTGTTGCTTAACATGACGAGAGCGGGCATTTACTTGCTTTTCGTTAGCCGTAATTTTATCAGTAAATTGCTTGCGCTGAGCAGGGTTAGTTATTTTCTCTGCTTTAGTTCGCGCATTTTTTAAATCCAGTAATTTAGTACTTAAAACCTTTTCAAAGTCGTTAATTTGGCTTTGCTTATCACGCAGTTCAAACCAATTTTGTGCTAAAAACACACGCGTTTTAGTACCAGCAGGCGCACCTAATTCACCAGTTTCAATCCGCATTGCATCAAATATATTACCACCAATAATTTTGCCTCGAGGGTTATCGGCTTTGCCAACACGTATTAAACGTTTAGCTGTTAGGTCACAATGTAATACTTGGCGCTCTATGAATAAACTTTGTTCAGTCTTAATGTCACAATATTGAGCATAGCCTATAGAAATTGTACGCTTGGCTGAAATACGGCAAGTAAATGCTTCTTCCTTTTCACGGTTTCGGCCTATGGCACCTAATACAATAGTTACAGCACTTTCGCTCTGCACAATTCCTGATTCAACAAAGCCTAAAACAGTAATGTCACCTTTCGCTTTTACTCGCATTCCGTCTTTTATATCGCCACTAATAATTACACTGCCGTCAAAATCAATGTGGCCTGTACTTACATCTACATTATCGAAACATAAAACGTCGTCAACGCGCATTCCACGTGGCAACGCAACAGGAACGCCCTTGCAATCTGCAATCAGTAAATTAGGGTTTGTTGGGTCTATTTTGGTCCCTTCAAAGGGTTGTAGTTCAAGTTCTTTTCCTGGCGAAGCAGGGATAATATCGCCAAACACCGTGTATCCGTCTTCCCCCTGGGTGGCGGCTATACGTTGCATAAGAGGAGTGCCCGGTTTAACAGTAATGATAGCCCCAAGATCTTTCATATCAACTTTACCGCCAGCAGTTGCTTGCGGGCTTAAAACGCGATCTTGTGCTGTTGAACAAAGGCGAACAAATTTAGCATCGCTACCTTCTTTTGGATTGCGGCCATGGGCTACAATAGCGCTATATGCTACACCTGAAGCTTTTTCAAACTGTTGGCCTAAAAAACTATCAAGCGCACGCGGACTAATCCCTTTTTTTACACCTGCTTGGCTAAGCGCCTCTTGGGCATCTTCCATTGTTAGCAGTGATCCACCTTTAGCTGTAGTAATAGTGGCCTCTGCGACCATATTCTTTTCATCAATATTAATAGCAATAGTGGCATTCACTGCTTTAGCAATCACTAAAGATTCTTCTTTGTGGTTTTTAGAAGGCGCAAAAAGTTTCCCGATATTAGCTGTAATAGTTTCATACTCGCCAAATTCAGATTGTTCAAACATTTCAATTAATTGAGTGCTTGTGACCGGAAAACCGCTATCAATAGGATGTTTAATTAAAGAAACACACCCTGTATTTTTATCTAATGAAAAAACCGACATTTTAAATCCCTACTTCTTATGCCTGTTATTACTCTTAACCTTTACAGTTACAACTAAACCTTTAGCACTAGCTGGCTAATCCCTTATTTGAACACAGGTTTACCATATTGTTAAGTAAATGTTTACTGCAGCTAATACATTATTGCTAATTTGGTTGCTAAATATGCAGTTAGCCTGTGTAAATCAAATAAAGCGTTATTAAGCCTTGAGTATCATCACTTTACTCAGTTATACTGCTTGCACGCTCTGAATGAGTTTACTAATTCAGGGGCTGATTAGGATTCGACGGAATTCAAGAAGCCCAAGGTGCATGTCGAGGTGCGGTTTGCCTCGTAAAAAAGCCGCAATCTAAAGTAATCGCAAACGACGATAACTACTCTCTAGCAGCTTAGGCTGGCTAGCGCTCCTTCCATGTATTCTTGTGGACTGGATTCTGGAGTGTCACCCTAACACCTGATCGCGATGGAAACCCTGGCCGGGGTTGAAGCGTTAAAACTAAGCGGCCTCGCCTTTACTTACCGTGTTTGTCCGGGATTTAAAGGTTAATTAAATGACAATACTAAACATGTAGTACCGACGGTCGAGGCTTTTCGGACGGGGGTTCAAATCCCCCCAGCTCCACCAATAACGGTTTTTAAATTCGTTTGTTTAAAAACCCTAAAAAACCCGCAACTTGAGCAATCAAGTTTCGGGTTTTTTTATGTGGTTAATAAAAGCTATTATGATTCTCTTATTGTGCGTAGCTTCATTTTTATCACAATGATCATTAATATAAGTAGTGATAAAACACTAATTGATAGCGTTAAGTTAATTACGGCGTTGTTGGGCTGATTTACTTTAGGGTGTGCGTTGCCATTTTGCTGTTGCCTAATATAACGCTGGCTTATCCAGTCTACGGCGTTGATCCATTGTACTTTATTTGGATCTGTATTATTGAGTGTACTCATTGTATGTGCGTCATTATTTAAACTTTTTGCTAAATTAATGAGTTGCAACCAAAACGCATTTTTCTCACCCAAGTCGTCTATTTCTTGCAGGCGAAGGTTTAATTTTTCGCCTCCCATTTTTTCAATATTAGGCTGCTTTACATTGTCGGCATAGCTATTAATTAATAGAGAAAACCGATTGAATTGCTCACTATCTTGGCTTTGCTGTGCATTATTATTGGCACTCAAATTCGTTTTTTGTTGATTACTAACTGCCTTTTGCTCAGTTATGTACTGTTTGTAATCTTGGTAGGTTAAGCCTGTTAACGTGTTACTTTGCGATTCACTCATTGTATTTGAAAGCAAATTATAGCTAATAGTAAGGCCCGTAATTGTCATAACTAACATAGCTATATAGCAAAGATAGAGTAGGCTTTTTAGTGAAGAGCGCTGCAGCTTTACTTTGTCGTTTTTGTATCGCGTAATTATAGTTTGTATAGAATTAGTTTTTTTCTGCAGTAGTGTACGTTTTGAATTAGACGTTTTATGTTCTTCTGCATCATCATGTTTTGTTAATTTTTTTAACGCTAAAGGATACTGCTTTGCTGTAAGAGCGGTAGATTGATGCAGTTCAACTCGTGTTATTAAGCCCATTTTTTTTAGTGACGATTCTGCTTTAACGGCTTCAATACTCGTTAGATCTTTTTTTAATGCGTAAGATTTACCATCAAACAACTTTATAGCAATAGTGTGGGGAATATTTAAAAATTGGCTAAGTTGTTTTTGTACCAATGAAATATTGGCATGTTGGTGTAGTTGGCCATTAAAAATAATTTTAAATGTAGCGCTCACTTTAATTCCTTTGTTTTCATTTCCCTTAAGGAGCTTTTTTATCTATATACATAACATAAACTTAACAGATTAAGACTCTGTTTTCTATATTCCTCACTAATGATTTTTTATTAATAATTTAATGTGCTTAAACTTAATACAGTAAATGACTTTACGAGAGGAAAATTTGAAAGAAAGAGGGGGAGTAGGTTACGTTTAGGTCACAGAACGCTGCTCACTAGGGGCTTATCGTGAAGGGATTCTATTGCTAATTTGTTAACTCTTATAGGCAATGCTTTGGTTTGCAGTTGTTGACGTGGTTAGAGGGTAAATTGTTTGGGGTAGCCTTATGGCTGTTGTGGCGTATCTAAATGATTTGTTTTTTTTAGATTTAAATATTAACAGCTTGTTTTGAGTGTCAGCTGTTCAGTTTACTTGCTAATAGTTGAGAGTGTTGCCCCATTAACGCTTTTGTTAATGGAGCACTTTGGCTATTTAACCGCAGATTTAATGGCAGTATCACCGTCAAAAAGTTCAAAAATACGGTTCTTTTCAAACGAATTGGTTGCGATATGCAGCAGTGCATTGGCTACATTTTCACGACTAATTTTAGCCTTATCTTGGTCATCAGGGCGCTGTGTTGTCACTTTCATTGATGCGCTTTCATCAGTGAGCGTGCCCGGACGAACAATGGTGTAATTTAAATTACTAGTGGCAAGGTGTTCATCGGCCATGTGCTTAGCAACTAAGTATGGTTTTAAATCACTTTCTATTGCGTCAGGGTTATCTGCACCTATTGAGCTGACCATAATAAAGTGCTTAACGTTATTGTTTTTTGCGTAATTAGCCGCTTTTGCTGCAGCCCATAGATCAATTAATAGTGTTTTGTCGTCGCCGGTGCTTCCACCAGAACCGGCCGCAAAAATTACTTGATCACAACCTTTAACAGCCTCACTAAAATCACCTTCTAAATCTTGCTCTACAATATTTAAAAACGGGCTTTCTAAATCACTTAGCTTAGTTTTATCACGAACAAGGGCGGTAACATTTTGTTCGTTCTTAAGTAATAACTCCGTTGTCATTTTACCAATTTGACCACTAGCGCCAATAATTAAGGTCTTACTCATAATTAACTCCTTTCACTTGTTAGTAAATGTATTTGCTTACAAATAGACCTTGGGCTTAAAAATTGTTTTTAAAGGGCAAAAAGAGACATTAACGTATTAATTTTAAAAAACATTTAATATAAAAAGAGTACCTTAACTGAGTATGAAAATGAGTAGTTATATTTGTGTTTTTTTATAATATTTTTTCAATCATTATACTCACTTCGGTCACATAGTTACGGTGGTATAAGCTAATACGTACTTTACGATTTTGGTAATTGTAATAAAGGGTGCGGTAGTTTTCACTGCCGGTTATCTTCAATGGGTCACCTAATTGTTGCTGATAAAAGTCTGTAATGGAGGAAATAGACTGCGTTAAATACCCAGTTTTAACAAGTGGGTATTCATCTGTTACTTCCATAGTTGTTACAAACTCATCTGGCACTGCAATATCAATAACATTTATGGCAAGTGTTTTAAACGAGGTAAACAATAACAGCGATAGTATAATTAATTTTTTCATTGTGACTCTTTAAGTTCCTTTTATTGAGAACAGTTTACCCAAATAGTGGGCTTTGTCATTTATATTTTATTACGAATTAAATCTCTTACAATAAAGCGAGCGGGGTGTATAGCTTGGCTTACTCGCTCACTGAGTGGGCGCGGCTCGTTTGCTAAGCAGCTAATAAAATGTTCAGCACACAGTGGTGCGCTGCACAAGGCACGAGCTCCAAAGCCCGTAAAAATATATAGCCCTTGTTGAGGGTGATTGAGAGGCAAATATTGATAACGCTTACCCAACCTCAGGTTTGCAAATGCATTTGTATAATCGCTTTGTTCACACCATTGCCCAGCCATTGGCAAGTGGTCGATGAATGTGCATCTTACTGCTGCTTTTGCAGAGCTTACTTTTCCTAACGTTGTAGCAAAGTCGCTATGATCGTAAAAGTTTATGAGTTGAGCACGGTTAGTGTGGTTATCCTCATCTGAAACATGGCGGCTTTTACTGTTTTTATCAAATGTAGCGCCCATGCAATGATGGTCTAAATAAGCTGGTGTAAAGTAGCCTTTATGGCAAAGTACCGTTTTAAGCTTTCGAGATTCAGGACTTGCTTGAACATGCGATACTTGCCCGCGCACGCCTACAATAGGAAGTAATTTTGTTTGCTCAAATGTGTCGCTGTGCTCACCAGCGCAAATAATAACATCGCTAAATGGGCCAAACTGTTGATTATTGCTTGTTAAAACCCAGCCGTTTGCTGTTTTTTCTATGTTTACTATATTGCAATTAAAGTGGCTGTTGTGGGGCATTAGCTTATTGGCTGCGCCTAGCATTGCATTAACGAGTTGTGGTGGATTAACCCAGCCACCTTGTTCAAAATAAACACCGGGGTACCCAGTTTGAACGCCGGCTATTTCATCGCCTTGCTCTGCGGTTACGTTTTGCATAAGTTGCTTTGGCCAAAGTTGCTTTTGAGCAAGGTTTTTGTGTTTATCAGCAAGGGGCTTTTTTACTGCATGTTGCAAAACACCACACCATTGATGATCAAAGCTAAATCCATCATTTAACAGTTGCTGGTAAAAGCGCTTTGCATATAAAAAACTATGCGCAAAAAGTTCACTATGGGGTGAATCTTTAGCTTGTAAATGAGGGTACACCGCGCCTTGCACATTATGTGACGCGCCCATGGCTGGCTGCGGGTCTTTGCAGAATAATTCAGCGTTTATACCGCGTTTAGCAAGGCTGTATAAAATACAACTACTGGCTATACCGCCGCCAATAATAGCGACGTTATTAAGTTTACTATCGTCTTGATTAAAGTAAGGGGGGGCTGATTGAGCCGTGTTTGCATGTGGTATTTGGCCAATTAGCATGTCTCTTTTTTTGCCAAAGCCTTTGGTTTTAATTGTATCAAACCCGGCTTCTATTAAACCACGGCGAACAAAACCTGCTGCTGTAAACGTAGCTAGAGTTGCCTTTGCTTTTGAAATGTCAGCCATGCTATTAAATAAGCTTTGCTGCCACATTTCAGGGTTTTTGCTTGGGGCAAACCCATCTAAATACCAGGCATCTACAATCCCTGTTTGTGGGTAGCTCATTGTATTAATAGACGCGAGTGCATCGCCAAAATGTAAGTCGAGGACAACACGTCCGTTGTCAAACTCAAGTCGGTGACACCCTTGTAAATTAATAGGGTAATTGTTGACGAGTTTTTCACTTAATTTTTGTAATGTAGGCCACGCTTGAAGCGCTTTGCTTAAATCGTTAACTTTTAATGGGTATTTTTCAAACGAAATAAAGTGAAGGCGCTTTACACCTTTATCTAATTGATTTTGTGATTGTTGACGTGCAATATGAGCGTTAAAGTGTTGCCATGTATTTAAAAAATTTAACCCAGTACCAAATCCTGTCTCTGCTATTACAAAATGGGGTTGGTCATGAGTTTGTAATCGAGTTTCTATATTATTTTGCTCATAAAACACATAATGCGATTCGGCAAGACCGTCGTCATTCGAAAAATAAATATCACCAAAGTCATCAGCAAACGGTGTACCTAAATCGTTAAAGTGTATATGTGCGTTTTTAATCATAATGTTTAAATTTACAAAATATATTTTTCATTATTTTACGGGTTTTCTTTGTAATAGTCTGGCGTTATTTATAAGCTAGCAGTTCAGAGTACAAGTGTACGCTAGAAAGCTGACCACTTAAGTGATTAAATTCGCGTAAAATAAAACGCAATTAAGTATTAAGCTAAGGGAATCACCCATGAGAAGAGCCGTAATTACCGGTATCGGTGTTGTATCAAGCATTGGTAACAACAAAGAAGAAGTTTTAGAGTCATTAAAAACAGGTAAAAGTGGTATCGCTTTCAACCAAGAGTTTGCTGACTACAACTTGCGTAGCAACGTATCAGGTAAAATTGATATAAACGTTAAAGACCATGTTGACCGCAAAGCAATGCGCTTTATGGGTGATGCTGCCGCGTACTCTTACATTTCGATGACTCAAGCAATTGAAGACTCAGGGTTATCAGAAGAGCAAGTGTCAAACGAGCGCACGGGTATTATAGTTGGCTCTGGTGGTGGTTCATCTAAATGGCAAGTAGAAGCCGCCGATATTTTGCGTGAAAAAGGCGTAAAGCGTGTAGGCCCTTACATGGTGCCTCGCACTATGGCCAGTACAACTTCAGCATGTTTAGCGACTCCTTTTAAAATAAAAGGGGTTAATTATTCAATTAGTTCTGCATGTGCTACGTCGGCGCATTGTATTGGTAATGCGGTTGAACAAATTCAACTTGGCAAGCAAGACGTTGTGTTTGCTGGTGGCGGTGAAGAGCTTCACTGGACGCTTGCTATGGAATTTGACGCAATGGGTGCACTTTCTACTAAATACAACGAAACACCAGAAAAAGCATCGCGCACTTATGATGCTAACCGTGATGGTTTTGTTATTTCTGGCGGTGGTGGCATTGTAGTTGTAGAAGAGCTAGAGCATGCATTAGCACGCGGCGCACATATTTACGCTGAAATAGTAGGGTATGGTGCTACATCTGATGGGTACGATATGGTTGCTCCATCGGGCGAGGGTGCTGCACGTTGTATGCGTCAAGCAATGCAAAATGTAGACAGCATTGATTATCTTAATACGCATGGCACATCAACACCTGTGGGTGATGTTAAAGAGCTTGGTGCAATTCAAGACGTATTTGGTGGTAACTCGCCCATGATCAGTGCGACTAAGGCAATGACGGGTCATGCTTTAGGGGCTGCCGGTGTGCATGAAGCTATTTTCTCTTTGTTAATGCTTGAACATGGTTTTGTAGCACCGTCTATTAATGTTGATGAATTAGACGAGCAAGCTGAAGGTTTAGATATTGTTACTGAACGCAAAGATGTAGAGCTAAATACAGTGATGTCTAACAGCTTTGGCTTTGGTGGTACAAACGCCACTTTGGTAATGAGCAAATACAAAGCTTAATTACCTACATTTGTTCTTTTCGGTTAAAAAAAGGTAAGCCACAATGGCTTACCTTTTTATTATAAAGGGAGTTATTCCCCCTTACTGTGTTCTTCGCGAGCTTGCTCAATTTCGTCAGCAATTTCTTGGGCTTTTTGCTTGGTTTTTTCTGTTAATTCACCTGCGGCTTCTTTACTTTTTATCCATGCATCGATAGCAATTTCCTTACCATCGTCGTACATGTCTAGGCCCATGGCTTTGCTTTGTTGAAGTAACTCGTTTAACGACTCATCATTTTTAAGATCGTGTGTTGTTTCTTTTACTTCATTCCAGGCATTACCTAGTTTTTCTTGCATTTGAGCGCTTTTTTCTTTTGTTTCTTCTTTTACTTCTTTAGCGTCTTCACAACCGGTTAAAGTAATTAAAGTGCCTAATAATGCTAAACCTGCTAATTTGTTCATATGCTATCTCCTCAAGAGATTAATAGTTAATTCCAGATAATTATAGAGTAATGAAAATGAACGTTCCCGTAACAGAGCGGTTAAAGTTTAAATTAATGAACGAGCATGATTGGCAACAACTATATGAGCTTGATCAAGACCCTGCAGTAATGCAATTTTTAACACGTGGTGTGCCTACAACTAAAAAACAAATTAGAGAAGAGGGGATACCGCGTATGCTTGCATATCGCAATGCTAAAAAGGGTTGGGGGCTTTGGTCTGTGACAACTAAAGATACCAATACATTTATTGGTTGGGTCCTTTTAAGACCTATGGATTTTTTTAGTGAACAACCAAACTTTAGTGATATTGAAATTGGTTGGCGCTTTAAACAAATAAGCTGGGGACAAGGGTATGCGACTGAAGCCGCGAGAGCATTATGCGCAGAGCTCACCAAACAGCCCGATGTTAATTATATTAGTGCAAGTGCGTTAGCAGATAACATAAGTTCTATAAAAGTAATGAAAAAGCTTGGACTAACGTTTGTCAAACCTTACACGCATACTGATGAGCAGGGTGACTTACCTGCTGTTTTATATTCTAAGCGCCTAAAGTAAGACTAAAATCTGCACCCACAAGGATTGACCTAGCCATAAATGCTATGCATAAATATGGGAAGGTTATACTGCTTATTATTTTTAACTTAACTTTTAAGTGAAACTTTCAACAACTAAAACAATAATTTAAGGACGTTCTATGGGCTTATTTTTTTCGCCAACCAAGCTAGTGATAACGAGTGTACTTGTGTTTCAATTCAGTGCATTTCATGTAGCAGCCAAGCAAGTTGCGCAAAGTGCTGTTGCTATGCCTGACTCGTACAGTGCTGATACGGCTAAAAATATATTAGAGCTGGGCGGAAATGCCGTAGACGCAGCTATAGCAGCACAGTTTGTATTGGCTGTAACCCTGCCTGAAGCGGGTAACATTGGTGGCGGCGGATTTATGCTGATCCAAAAAGATGGCAAAAGTGATTTTATAGATTACCGAGAAACGGCTCCAAGCGATGCACACCGAGACATGTACTTAGACGAACAAGGCAATGTAATACCTAATAGATCTATTTATGGCATACACGCAAGTGGTGTACCTGGCAGTGTTGCGGGTATGTGGTTAGCTCATAAAAAACACGGTTCGGTAGAATGGAAAAAATTAGTACAACCTGCAGTTACTTTAGCTGAGCAAGGTTTTATTGTGCCACCAAAATTGGCGCAAGGGGTTAGTAATTACATAAGCTATTTAAACGAGCAACAAATAGATGTTAACTTTGAGAAATATTTTGCAGGTTTAAAAGCCAATGAAAAATTTACACAACCTGAGCTGGCAAAAACATTAAAGCGAATTCGCGATGATGGACAAGCTGGGTTTTATGAAGGCGAAACAGCCAATATTATCGAAAAATTTATGCGTAAGCATGGCGGTATTATTACCAAAGCTGATTTAAAAAATTATACGGCCAAGTCTCGCACACCATTAAAAGCAAGTTGGAACGGGTATGAAGTGCTTACTTCGCCGCCACCCAGTTCAGGCGGTATTGCAATTTTACAATGGCTAAAAATGTATGAACTGCAAAAACTAAATAACGAAGTGGCTCATAATTCGTCGTCTTACGTGCATTTGCTTTCTGAAATAGGTAAACGCGTGTTTGCAGACCGAGCAGAGTACTTAGGTGATCCTGACTTTTTTGATGTACCAGTAAACGCATTACTCAATGAATTATATTTAAAAAAGCGTATGGCTGATATCTCATTAACAGCGATTTCAACAACCGAAAAAATAAAGCCTGGACTGAAAGAAAGCGAACAAACCACACATTTTTCTATTGTTGATAAAATGGGGAATGCCGTAGCAAATACCACAACTATAAACTTAGGGTTTGGTAGTGGGGTTGTAGTTGAAGGCGCCGGGTTTATTTTAAATGATGAAATGGACGACTTTAGCGCAAAACCGGGTGTTATGAATGCGTTTGGTGCGTTAGGTGGTAAAGCTAATGAAATACAGCCACATAAACGTATGCTGAGCTCCATGACACCGACCATTTTATTAAAGGATAACACGGTAAAAATGGTAACAGGCTCACCGGGTGGTACAACGATTATTAGCTCGGTTTATCAGTCAATTTTAAATGCAATAGAGTTTAATATGAGTGCAGATCAGGTGGTTAACGTGCCTCGCTTTCATCATCAGCTGTGGCCTAAAAACGTTATACGTGTTCACGAAGGGTTAAATGATGCGGTAAAAGTAGAGCTTCAAAAAATGGGTTACACAATTGACGAGCGCCACTTTGGTGACATGCATGTGATTATTAATAAAGATGGGGAATTAGATGCTGCGTCTGAAAATTCAGGAAGAGGTAAATCAATCGTTTTTTAACTAATTAAAATTAGATTTATAAAACCGCTCAGTATGTACTAAGCGGTTTTTTATTTACTATGGCTTAGAGCCAGCGAATTGCGCTGGTTACTCGCTCGTTATAGGTATCTAGTGGTGCACCCACACTGGCAACCAAAATGGTATCAGCCTGCGACCCGCGATTGATTTGGCCTTCAAAGCGCTCATCTTGGAAATGATCATTTCCCAAACCAAACGATTTATTTTCTGAAGGTACAATAAATACCGTCATTGGACCAAAGTCCGATTCAAAAATTAAATGTAAGCCTCTTTCCCCTTTAAAATCACAAAACATAGCGTAAGTTATATCGCCAGGAAGCTCATCTATGTGACCACCAAGTACGGCCAGTTTGTCATTGACACTTTGAAGGCTGATAGGGGATTTTTTATCAAGGGCATTTATTTCGTAGTACACATGCGCAAGTGCATGCTCGCCCGCTTCGTGGCCAATATGCTGCTCTGAGCTGAAAAAGAACGCACTCACTGCGACCATGAATGATGCCGCTAAGGCAAGGTGCACACGGTCAAACTTAAAACGCGATTTAGCGTCAACAACATTGGTGCCAGCAGCTTGCTCTTCTTGTAAGGCTTTTTCTTTTAACGATGTATTTAAAATAATACGATCAGCTAAGTTATCAGGCACAGGTATATCGAGTGCATCTTGAAGGTGTTGATCAAATTCTTTCATTTCGGTAATAAAACTTTGTCGCTCAGGGTTGCTCTGGGCAAACTCCATAAGTTCCTTATCTATATCGTTTGGTTGCGCAATAGTGCGGCGACGAAACTCAAGTTCATCCATTATTTTGATGCCCCTTTAAGTTGTTCATCATCACGGCTTAAAGCCTCTTTAAGTTGGTTTCTGGCACGGTATAAACGCGTCATTACCGTGTTTTTATTTAAATCGAGTATGTCGGCAATTTCCTCGCCGGTGCACCCCATTACGACCTGTAATAATAGTGGCTCTCTGTATTCGTCAGATAGCAATCCAATTTGTCGTTGAATAACGGTTTGCTCCATTTCATCATCAAGCGAGTGGCTGGTTTCATCAACTAGCGTATCGTTTTCTACATCACTGTAATCAAACTGTTTACGTTCAAATCGTCGTGCGTTTTCTCTGCGTAAAATAGTCAGTAACCACGGTTTTGCTGCTTTTTGATCGAGTAAAGAATCAAGTGAGCGCCAAGCGCGCAAAAATGTCTCTTGTACTAAATCATCAGCTGTGTGCGGATCACGGCACAACCAGTATGCAAAGCGGTAAAGCTCTTTATTATAAACGTGAACTAAGGCTTCATAACGTTTTTGTTTCTCTGCCATATCGATTAAGACCTGATTATTTGATTTTTTATTTCCCAGCATAAGCACTTTTTTACTACTATATTTTTATTTAATGAAAAAAGACTCATACGTAACTTTATTTTAGCTATAAAGGTCTTTTAATACAGTTTGTTGCGAATTTGATGCTTGAGCTTGCTCACTCTCAAGTATTTTTATAATAGCACCAAGGTCACTGTTTGTAGCTTTATTTCCATACAATTGCGCTTGTAATTGAATTACCTCAGTACTCAATTGTGAGTTATTAATCCGTCGGCATAACTCATCAATAGCGCCGGTATCCTGTTTGGTTATTTGTACTGCGTAATTATTTAGCTCATTGTAAAAGGCCTTAACATCACCTGCTTTTTGTATGTTTAACAGCTTTTTTAAACTTGGCTTGCTCAGTGGAGTAGGTAATGGCTTCACTTTTTCAATGGTATTTATATTAGAACGGGTAAACCAATAATAAATTGCAGTGCCAATCCATAAAATATAACCCAGTACAGCAACAGCAATAAGCCATAGTGGCGTGTAGCTGCGAGCAGTTTGCATTTGGGCTGATGTATTAGCGTCAGCTTTAGTTTCATCAACGGGTGTGTTATCAATACTTTGCTCTGTATTTACAGGGGTATTAACAACGGTGCTGCTTGGCGTTACAGTAATTTTACGCGCTGGGAGCGTGGCAAAACTAATACGGTTAATTTTAGTATTAAACCAAGGTAATTTAATTTCAGGTAAGGTGTAATTGCCCGGTGTCTGTGGCAATAATGCATACGATGCAGTTTGTTGCGAAACAACACGCCCATTTCTTACTGCGTTGTTGTTCTCTTTTTGATCAGGGTAGCTACGGATCCCATTTATTGTTGGCATTTCTATATCTGGGAGTTGCTCTTTGGTGACGCCAAGCGCTGTAAGTGTAATTGTACGAGTTATAGGTGTACCGACTTCAATGGTGTCATCACTTGGTTGCCATTCTTCACCAAGGTTTACCAGCTCACTGGGCAACCATGCTCCTTTGTAATCACTGGGAATGGGTTTAATTTCTATTTGTTGGTCTTCGCCAATTGCAGACACTTCCAACTGGCGATAATTTTGTTGCACTCGGCCCTGAAATACGGGGGCAGCAATAGTATAAGGACCACTTTTTTGGGGTTGAATCAAATACTCTCGAGTAATAACTAGGTAGCGTTTACCATCAACTAATTCGTAACTTTCTGTCTGTTTACCTAGTTGTGTTAGCTGTGCATCTTCCATGCTCGGTGTGCTTAAACTACCATCAAGTAACTCTTTAGCTAAGTATAGTTTTAGTGTGTAAACGCCTGCTTCTTGCACATAGAGTGAATTGCTAGAAAGTGATGTTTTTACAAAAATGTCGTTATTATTGTCAGCGTTTGCAGCACGTTTTGTCACGGTTAAATCAATTGGCTGCGAGCTTAATCCACTTACCGTAAATGAGGGGATAGTGTACTGCCCCTCTGTGCGGGTCATTAATTTAACGCTCCACGTAGTTTGTTTATTAATGCTACCGTTTATGATGTTAGTTCGCGTACTTAAACTTGTTGGGCCGACTACAAAATCTTTCAGCAGTACAGACGTATCGGGTTGTTCACCTTTCACGTTATCGTCTACTGATATATTGAGCATAAAAAACTCCCCCGCCAAAACAGGGTTTTTATCTACGCTCGCTTGAAGTTTTGTCGCTGCGAACGAGGGGATCGCGCATAGTAGCAATAAACAGCAAAATAATCGCATTACCATGATTTTTCTACTCCTGTAGGGCGGCGTTGATATTGTCTTTTTTGGGCTTCGAGTTGCATTTTATTCCGTAGTAAAATTGCCGGGTCGTCCGGTACTTTTCTGAGTAACTGATTAAGCTGCTGGGCTTTTTCTTTTTCTTCATTTGTAAGCTCACTGGCTTGTGCTTGCATTGCCTGTTGTTGCGCTTTTTGTTTTTGCTCGTCGCTAACGGGTTGCTCACTCATTGCTTGCGATTGGGGCTGTTGCTGGTCAGGCTGTTCAGCGTTTTTATTTTCGCTTTGTTCGCTTTGTGGTTGTGCTTGCATATCAGGTTTATTTTGCTCCTCTGATTGCTCACCGGTTTGCCCTTGCTGATCTTCAGAGGGTTCAGACTCTTGCTCTGATTTTTCGCTCGCATCGCTCTGGCTTTGGTTTTCACCTTTTGCCGAGTCGTTTTGCTCATTATTTTGTTGCTCTTGCCCAGATTGTTCGTTATTGGGTTGTTGGTTTTGATCGCCTTGTTGCTGGTTTTCTTGATTTTGAGATTCATCACCACTTTGTTCTTGCTGGTTTTGCTGTTCTTGTTGATTCAACAGCTGCTCAACTAAGGCTTGGTTATCTGCGGCTTGACTAAAATCACTTTGCAGCGTTTGAGCTTGCTTATAAACGTTTATGGCCTCTTCAAGTTTGCCCGCTTTGGCAAGTGCATTGCCATAGTTATAGTAACCTGTGGCCGACTTATCTTGACCAAATGCATCTAAAGCGGCGTTATAATTGCCTTGTTTGTAAAGCGCTGCGCCTTTTAATTGGTTTGACTTCGCGTTAGCGGCTTTGTCGTATTCTTCATTTTTATAGGCGGTGAGAGCCCGTTGGTCTGTATTTTTTAATAGTGTAGGGAGCTCCAATGCATACGCGTTTTGCTGCGGTAAAAAGGTAAGCAACAAAACCGCGCCTAAAAAGGCAGAGCGCCTGAATAAATACAAACCAAATGGTAACAAGAGCAAAAGCCCGTAAATACCGGCGTCGATACGCCACAGTGCTTGGCTTTGTGTTTCATCTTTTAATAACTCACTATTAGCCATTGGCGAAAACGTATTTATGTCGCTATTACTTGGTTGATAGCGCGCAAATTTCCCGCCACTGCGCGTTGCTAAGCTTTTTAGTTGTGAAATATTTATAGTAGGGATGACAATTTGACCGTACCGGTCTTTTAAAAAACCACCTTCAGGTAACTTTATAGGAGCACCTTGTTCTGACCCTACACCATAAATGTTGAGTCTAAATGTTGTGTTATTTATAAAGCTTGTTACATCGCTTTGTTCTTCTTGTTCTATACCATCGGTTATTAAAATAATATCGCCATCAATATAACCTGCCTGATTTAATAGCTCTTTTGCCATATCGAGGCCAGCTAAAACATTAGAGCCTTTGTCGGGCATTATGTCGGGGCTTAAGCTTGGAATTAAATTGCTGAGTGTTGTGGCATCATTGGTTAGTGGCGATATGGTATACGCAGTGCCAGCATAGGCAACTAACGCGGTGTCACCTTCTTTAAAAAGCTCAATCATATCAAGGGATTTAAAACGAGCTTGCGTTAACCTGTTTGGTAAAATGTCGGTGCTGTACATTGAATAAGACATATCCATAACGATGACACGAGCACTTTTGCTTTGAAAAACGGGTACCTGTTTTTTTTCAAAGCTTGGGCCTGCACTGAATAAAACCCCTAAACTGCAAAATACAGCTATCAGCCAAAGTGGTTGGCTGGCTTTTGTGTTGGTATCACTGATGACAAATTGGGCTAAGTGCGGTGCAATTAATTGCACGTCTGTGGTTTTTTTGTGCTTAATTAACGCTACAAAAAATAGGCCAATTGCAGGTATAAGCAGCCATAAAATGGCAGGGCGAATAAATTCAAAATCCATTAGTTTGGCTCCTTTAATGCGCGCAATGTACTTAGCATCACGTTTAAGCTAATTAGTAAAATGGCAATAAGTAGTGGGTAATAAAATAATGAGCTTTGTGGGCGAAAGGTTTTTTCGTCCGCACTAATGGGCTCTAGCTTATCAAGCTCTGCGTAAATCTGTTTGAGGCCCGCTACATCCTTGGCTCTAAAGTAAAGGCCGCCGGTATCGTCAGCTATATTTTTTAGTAGGCGCTCATCTAAATTACTTCCGCCTGAGCCACCCATATTAAATAGGCTAAAGCCACGTGGGTTATCAGAGCCGACACCTATGGTATAGACTTTAATGCCCTCTTCGCGGGCGAGTAATAATGCGTCGTCAGGGTTTAAGTTACCCGCGGTATTTTGACCGTCTGTTAATAGCACAACGATTCGGTTACTGTCGTCTTTACTAGCAAAACGTTTCACTGATAAGCCAAGTGCGTCGCCAATAGCTGTCGCGCGTCCAACTAAACCTATTTGTGCTTCGTTAAGCATTTTAGTTACCGTTTTTAAATCGCGCGTTAAAGGTGTTTGTAAAAACGCAGTATCGCCAAACAAAATAAGTCCAAGTCTGTCGCCAGTGCGTTGTTCTATAAAGTCGCTAAGTACTGCTTTTACCATTGTTAAGCGGTCAACATATTGACCATTGTAGGCCATATCCTGTTCGGTCATCGAGCCAGATAAATCCACCGCAAGCATGATATCTCGGCCTTCATTCGGCAACAAAATAGGCTCGTCTAACCACGTGGGGTTAGCAGCTGCGCTGACAAGTAATAACCAAAGTAGCCATTCAAATAACGATAAACGACGTGATCGAGGTTCTATACTTTGATTACTCAAGCTGTGCTGAGCAAACCCCGGAATTCGTAAGCGAGTATTGTTAGTACTTGCTGCTGGCTTTAGTAATAAAAGCAGTAAAGGTAACGGAAGGAGCAAAAAAAGCCATGGCCAACTAAATTCAAACATATAGCGGCTCCTTTACTTTAAAGTTTTTGATTGCTTGTCGAAATTTTTCACTTAAATCGACATTGTTATTTTCGCTACTGTATAAGCTTAAAATTTCTTGCTCAGTAAACGTGAGTCCACTAAGTGTATTAAGCGTTTCACACCACTGCTTTGTAGGTTGTGTGGCAAGGTGCTTACCGTAATATTCAACAACTAGGCGTTTTAAAATAATATGTAAATGCTGAGGGTATTGCTCTTGTTGACTTAATGATACGGCATAACGTTTTGCTTTTTTAAATTGGTACGCTTTATAAATTGCATACACACCGGTTAAAAGTGCAATGCAAAGTAGAGCAATAATAACCCACCAAGCAGGGGCGAGTGGCCACCAATCAACTTGGTTAGGTGCTATTACATCGTGCAGGCCATCGAGTGGATTGGTTTGCATGGTTTATTTTCTCACAAGCTGCAGTTCAAGTGGTTCGGCTGCATTGAACGATATTAAATTAAGACCCGATTTAGTTAAGCGAGTAAGGCGCTTATTGAATGTATCTTCTGCATTTTTAGCAAAGCGCGCTCTAAAGGCATTATCCATTAGTGGCAAAGCAATATCTTGGCCATTTGTACTAACGCTTACAGTATTTTTATAAGCCGGTAATTGATGTTCAAATGGGTCGCTAATATGACAGCCAATAAGCTCACAATGGCGGCTAAGTATTTCAAGCTGTTTGAAGCTTGCATCGTCAAGAGAACTAAAATCTGATACCAAATACACCAAGCTACCCGGCTTTGCCAAATGATTAAGGCGCTTTAGGTTATCACTAAAGTTATTGTGGGCTTTTGCATCTATTCCCCCAAGGGCTTGCTGGTGGTTAGCACATAAATTGTGACAAAGCTTTAATACGGCTTTTTCTCGCGCGCTGGGTTTGAGCTCTAAATGAGCGTGTTGATTAAATACAATGCCGCCAATTCTGTCGCCACGCTGGCAGGCAGACCATGCAACTAAAGCACTAATGTGCGCAGCTTGCACTGACTTAAGCAGGAGCTTTGAGCCAAATAACATCGAGTTTGAAAAATCGGTAAATACAAATACAGGACGTTCTTTTTCTTCTTGAAAAAGTTTTGTATGGGTTTCGCCTGTACGCGCTGTAACTCGCCAGTCAATTGAACGAATGTCATCACCTTGCTGGTAATGGCGAACTTCGGCAAATTCCATACCACGGCCTTTATGCGGTGCAAGATATTGCCCTGCTAAAGTATTTTTAATTTTAACCTTAGGAGCAAGCTCAAGCAGTTGCGCTTTGGCTTTGTAATACATCAGCTCTTTTAGTGCTAAATTAACACCGTGGCTATGGCTTTGTTTCAGCCATGCCTGAGGGTCTAATTGTTTATGCATAAATTAAGGTACAGCTACCAGTTCTACAATTCGGCTAATTACTTGGTCTTTTGTAATACCACCGGCTTGGGCTTCGTAGCTCAAAATAATGCGATGGCGTAGTACATTATGAACAACCGCTTGTATGTCGTCAGGGGCTACAAAGTCGCGGCCCTGTAACCATGCATGAGCACGTGCACATTTATCGAGCGCGATAGTGGCACGAGGGCTGGCGCCAAATTCAATCCAGCGGCCTAGTTGTTCATCTAATTGCGCGCCTTCTCGCGTAGCAATAATAAGTTGAACCAAATACTGCTCAAGAGGCTCGGCTAAGTACAAACCTAAAATTGCTTGGCGGGCAGCAAATAAATCGCTTTGGCTAATTTTTTGTAAAACAGCTCGTTGCTCTTTTAATGCTTCACCGCGCGTTAGGCGTAAAATGTCTAGTTCGTGCTCGGCGCCCGGATAACCAATACTTAAATGCAGTAAAAAGCGGTCAAGCTGTGCTTCTGGCAGCGGGTAAGTACCTTCTTGCTCTAGCGGATTTTGAGTGGCCATTACTAAAAATAAGTCGCTAAGTGGGTAGGTGTTTTTTCCTACCGTTACTTGGCGCTCAGCCATGGCCTCTAGTAATGCTGATTGTACTTTTGCTGGGGCACGGTTTATTTCATCAGCCAAAATAAGGTTATGAAATAAAGGGCCTTTCTCAAACACAAACTCGCTTGTTTGTTGGCGGTAAATATCGGTGCCAGTTACATCGGCCGGTAATAAATCGGGTGTAAACTGGACACGTTGAAACGAACCTTCAATCCCTTTTGCAAGCGCATTTACAGCGCGTGTTTTTGCAAGCCCTGGTGGGCCTTCAACTAATAAGTGGCCGTCAGCTAAAATAGCAATAAGTAGTGCTTGAGTAAGCTCTGGCTGGCCAATGATTTGTGTATCTAAGTACGTTTTTAATTGTGAAAATGCGTTAGCTGCCATAATAAGTGGACTGTCCTCGTCAGCTGGGTTAGTACCTAAATGGGTTAGGTTGCAAATACTGACCTATTTATAAGGTTTATAATAGGGTAACTCAAGAGTTAGACTGTATTTTTTAAAATAGTTCTTTATTTTTTAACGGTTTTTAGCGTACCACAAATCTTTGTAAATGCGTTTAAAAAAGCCTATTGTGTGATATGTAAACATGACTACTTTGTATAAATTTCAGTTTATCTATTGGCTTTAGCACACGGGTTGTTTAGAATCGAGGAAAACAAACAGGTCAGACCTGTCAGCGGGAGAGCATAAATGTCTGAGCAAAACATACTAAAAACACCAAAGGGTGATCGTATTGCCATTGTAAGTGGCCTTCGTACACCGTTTGCAAAACAAGCAACAGCATTCCACCATGTACCAGCACTTGATATGGGTAAATTAGTGGTTAACGAAATGCTTGAGCGATTAAATTTCGACAAGTCAGAAATCGATCAACTTGTATTTGGTCAAGTAGTACAAATGCCAGAAGCGCCAAATATTGCGCGTGAAATTGTACTTGGTACAGGCATGCCAGTTGGTGTTGATGCTTATTCTGTGTCACGTGCATGTGCTACCAGCTTTCAGGCAATTGCTAACGTAGCTGAGTCTATTATGGCGGGCTCTGTGAGTGTAGGCATTGCCGGTGGTGCCGATTCGTCGTCTGTATTACCTATTGGCGTAAGTAAAAAATTGGCCGGTAGCTTAGTTGATTTAAACAAAGCGCGTACTTTAGGGCAACGCTTACAAATTTTTTCAAAGCTGCGCTTAAAAGATTTAATGCCAGTACCGCCTGCAGTTGCAGAGTACTCAACAGGCCTTTCAATGGGGCAAACTGCTGAGCAAATGGCTAAAACACATAATATTAGCCGTGAAGACCAAGATGCATTAGCACATCGTTCACATTCACTTGCTACCCAAGCATGGGCTGATGGCAAGTTAAAAGATGAAGTAATGACGGCACATTTACCACCATACAAAAGCTTTATTGAAGAAGATAACAATATTCGTAAAAATTCGACAGTTGAAGGTTACGCAAAGCTTAAGCCTGTGTTTGACCGTCAACATGGTTCGGTTACAGCCGCAAATGCAACACCACTTACAGATGGTGCCGCTGCGGTATTGATGATGAACGAAAGTAAAGCACGCGCGCTTGGTTACGAAATTTTGGGTTACGTACGTAGCTTTGCGTTTTCTGCCATTGGTGTGGAGCAAGACATGTTAATGGGTCCTGCGCATTCAACACCTATCGCATTAGACAGAGCTGGTATTACCCTTGCTGATTTAGATTTAATTGAAATGCATGAGGCATTTGCATCGCAAGCCCTTGCGAACATGAAGATGTTTGCTTCAGACAAGTTTGCGCAAGAAAAGCTAGGTCGAAGCAAAGCAATTGGCGAAATTAACATGGATAAGTTTAACGTGAATGGCGGTTCGCTTGCATATGGTCACCCATTTGCAGCAACAGGTGCTCGCTTAATTACACAAAGCTTAAACGAGCTTAAACGTCGTGGTGGCGGTTTAGCATTAACAACAGCATGTGCTGCTGGTGGTTTAGGTGCAGCCTTTGTATTGGAGAGCGCGTAATGACAGATTCAGTATTTAATTTAGCGGTAGACGAAAATAAAATTGCCGTTGTAACGATTGACGTGCCGGGTGAAAAAATGAATACCCTGCGTGACTCGTTTGCAGACGATTTAAAAGCCTTACTTACGCAAGCACAAGAACATGCTGTTAAAGGCATGGTTTTTATCAGCGGTAAAAGCGATAACTTTATTGCAGGCGCTGACGTAAAGATGCTTGATAGCGTAGAAAAACGTGAAGATGCACTTGCTATTAGCGAGCTGTGTCATCACGCTTTTTTTGATATGAAAAAACTACCATACACTACAGTAAGTGCCATTCATGGCGCTGCGCTTGGTGGTGGTTTAGAGTTTGCTTTAGCGTGTGATTACCGTGTTGGTACAGATAGCGATTTAACTAAAATTGGCTTACCTGAGGTTCAACTAGGTTTATTACCTGGTGGCGGTGGTACGCAGCGTTTAACTAAAATTGTGGGTATTCAAAAGGCACTTGAATGGATGCTTACTGGTAAGCAAATTCGTCCTAAGCAGGCAAAAAAAGCCGGTGTTTTAGATGATTGCGTACCGCAAAGCGTGCTTTTAAAAGTGGCAAAAGAGTTTGCTGCCAAGAAAAAGCCTCAAGCTAAAGAGCCAAAGCTCGATAAAGTAAGCAAGCTATTGGAGTCAAACCCATTTGGTCGTAACTTTATCTTTAAAAAAGCAAAAGAAAACGTACTGAAAAAAACGGGCGGCCATTACCCAGCGCCATTGGCCATTATAAAAGCAGTACGAGCGAGCGTTGAGCTTGATGAGCTTAAAGCTTATAAAACCGAAGCAGAAGGGTTTGCAACGCTTGTTATGAGTGAGCAATCTAAAGCGCTTCGTGGTTTATTTTTTGCAACCACCGAAATGAAAAAAGAGTGGCGCAACGATGACGCGCCAGCAGTGACTAAAACTGCCGTATTAGGTGGCGGGCTGATGGGCGCTGGTATTGCCCATGTAAGTGCTGTAAAAGCGAAAGTGCCTGTTCGTATTAAAGATGTCGCAGAGCAAGGCATTAGCAATGCGATGAACTACACCTACAAAATTCTTGATAAGCGCCTTAAGCGCCGCATCATGTCTAAAGCAGATATGCAGTTAACAATGAACCGTATCACCGGTACAACTGACTACAGTGGCTTTAAACACATTGATTTAGTTATTGAAGCGGTATTTGAAGACTTAGCACTTAAGCAAGGTATGGTTGCAGACGTAGAACAGCAATGCCAAGAAAATACAATTTTTGCGAGTAATACGTCATCGTTGCCTATTTCTCAGATTGCGTCAAATGCTACACGTCCTGAAAACGTAATTGGCTTGCATTATTTTTCTCCAGTAGAAAAAATGCCACTGGTTGAAATTATTCCGCACGAAGGCACGTCTCAAGAGACAATCGCACGTGTTGTTAATTTTGCGCGTAAGCAGGGTAAAACGCCAATTGTTGTTAAAGATATGGCTGGTTTTTACGTAAACCGCATACTTGCACCTTACTTAAATGAAGCGGCTAACTTAATGCTTTCTGGTGAGCCAATTGAAAAAATTGATGCAGCACTTGTAGAGTTTGGTTTCCCAGTAGGTCCGCTTGCATTACTTGACGAAGTAGGTATTGATATTGGCTCTAAGATCGCACCTATCCTTGAAAAAGAATTGGGAGAGCGCTTTAAAGGACCTGATGCCTTTTCACGCATGATTGATTCAAAACGCCTTGGCCGTAAAACGGGTCGTGGTTTTTATGATTACGAGAAAAAAGGCAAAAAAGTTGACGAGTCAGTTTACGAGTTGCTGGGTGTAACGCCTAATTCACGTTTAAACAAAAATGAAATTGCTCAGCGTTGTGTAGCGCAAATGCTTAATGAAGCTGCGCGTTGTTTAGATGAGGGCATTATTGCAAGCCCACGTGATGGTGATATTGGCGCTATTTTTGGTATTGGCTTCCCGCCATTCCTAGGTGGTCCATTTAGCTACATGGATAAACTCGGTACGAGCAAAGTAAGTTCGGATATGTCTACGCTTGCTAATAGCAACGCTATATTTGCACCCTGTGAGTCGTTAGTATCAATGGCTGAGTCAGGTGAAACGTTTTATGGCGAAAAGCCAACACAAAACGAAACCGTTGCTGAAGTAGTAAAGCTAGAAACATCAGAGCAAGAAGCAGACGTTGTGCCTGAAGAGCAATCAGACGTTGCTAAAGATGACACTAAATAACGTTTAACACGTATTAAAAAACCGCATTTATGAAGTGACCCCAATAAGTTGGACTCATTTCTAAGCGGCAACCAAGGCCTGATTTCGATATTGTATCGGACTCAGGCCTTTTAGTTTTAGCTTAATGCGTTCGTTGTTGTAATAATCGATGTATTCT